>JAAIGF010163026.1_pt1 | contig 190008 bp, 148 predicted proteins | sample 6487441 | NCBI WGS metagenome assembly JAAIGF01 (sample SAMN13974129, study PRJNA590717) | phyllosphere metagenome | biome: pepper field; feature: multiple bacterial spot infested pepper fields; material: pepper leaves; isolation source: leaves from pepper fields | host: Capsicum annuum ... | reverse complement strand
CGTGCGTCGCAAGTTGCGGATTGTTGTATCTGCGCAGCAGGCGCGTCTTCGCACATCTGCCGGCATGTCTGCGTCGACGATCGGACAGGCGCAGCGTCGCTTCCGCCTGCCTGGCCCAAACCTTCTGGCGCCATTGTCCCCATCCTGGCAATTCCGCATGGCGCCGCGCCACGTTTATCCGTGGCGTGGCTGTTCCTACAGTGTGACGACTTTCCGTCAACGCGCCGCGTCTTTCGCACGCGGCCAACACTGTCCAGGAGCACTGCGTGATGTCTGCAGCCCATCCCGAGCGTTACGACGCCATGTCATATCGCGCAGCCGGCCACACCGGCCTGAAGCTGCCCTGCCTGTCCCTCGGCCTCTGGCACAACTTCGGGGACACCAGCGCCTTTGAAAACCAGCGCGCCATTCTGCGCGCCGCCTTCGATCTGGGCATCAACCATTTCGATCTCGCCAACAACTATGGTCCACCACCCGGTGCGGCGGAACGCCATTTCGGCCGGATCCTGCGCGAGGACTTCCGTGACTATCGCGATGAACTTCTGATCTCGACCAAGGCCGGCTGGCCCATGTGGGATGGGCCGTATGGCAGGGGAGGCGGGTCGCGCAAGCACATCCTCGCCAGCCTGGACCAGAGTCTGGGGCGCATGGGTCTGGACTACGTGGACATCCTGTATTCGCATCGCTTCGATGTGCACACGCCGCTGGAAGAAACGGCGGGCGCACTGGCAACCGCCGTGCGCCAGGGCAAGGCGCTGTACGTCGGGCTGTCGTCCTACTTGGCAGGCAAGACGGCCCAGATGGCCGAGCTGCTCAAGGCCGAGGGCGTGCCCCTGCGCATCCATCAGCCGTCCTACAACCTGCTCAATCGCTGGATCGAAACCGAGTTGCTCGACACGCTGCAGTGCCACGGCGTGGGCTGCATCGCGTTCACGCCACTCGCACAGGGCCTGCTCACCGACAAGTACCTGCGCGGGATACCGGCCGACTCGCGCGTGAATCGCCCTGGCGGCGCCTCGCTGCCGCAAGACCATTTGAATGCCGCCAATCTGGAGCGCGTTCAGCAACTGGGCAGACTGGCGCAGCGGCGGGGCCAGACCCTCGCGCAGATGGCGCTGGCGTGGGTGCTGCGGCAACCCGGCATGACCTCGGCCCTGATCGGGGCCAGTACGGCGCAACAGGTCCGCGAGAACGTGGCTGCCCTGGACAACCTGGCGTTCTCTGCCGATGAACTGCACGAGATCGATGCCGTCGCCGTCGAGTCGGGCATCAACCTCTGGGAAAAGCCCTCGACCGATCAGGCGGTCTGATCACTGACCGATACGGTTTCAGTCAATTCGGCAAACGCGCACGTGCAAGAACCGTTTGTCCCGAGTCTCTAGCATGGTCATGGGACAGCCAGATGGGCCTGTCCCTGCGGATCGCACTGCCTCATCTCAGGAACGGACATGATTCGACGATGGACCTTTGGCATGACCTGTTGCGCAGCGCTGATGGCGACCGGCGCGCAGGCACAGAGCAGCGTGACCCTCTACGGGATGCTTGACGCGGGTTTCACCTACGTCAACAACGATGCCGGCGACAGCCGCATCTTCTTTGGCGAAGGGATCAACTTCGGCAACCGGTTCGGCTTTCGCGGCGTGGAGGACCTGGGTGGTGGCAATGCCGCTGTCTTCACGCTGGAGAGCGGCTTCAGCCTGGGTACCGGCGCGCTGCGCCAGGGCGGGCGCATGTTCGGTCGCCAGGCGTTTGCCGGTCTGCGCTCGTCCTACGGCACCGTCACCCTGGGGCGCCAGTACGACTTCATCCGGGAGTACATCCAGCAGTTCAACGTCGGTGGCTACGCCAGCGTGTATGCGGGGCACCAGGGAGACTGGGACCGGATCTCGGGCCAGCAGGTCGAGCGCTCGGTGAAGTTCGTCAGCCCGACCCTGGGCGGCGGGTTCTCCTTTGGCGGCATGTACGGTTTCGGCGTGGAGAATGATCCGTCATTTGGCAGGGCCTGGAGCGTGGGGGCGGGATACAAGGCAGACGGCGTGAGCGTGGGGGCCACCTACACGGAACTGCGCGATGTCGCCGTCAATCCTTACCTGCGCAGCGGCCTCTTCGAGTTCCTCGGCCGGGTGGCCGCGACCATCGACCCCGTGAGCGGGGAGGTCATCGACAACTATGGCCTGGCATCGGGTGGCCTGCTGCTGAAAAAGCAGAGCGTGGCCGGGATTGGCGCCAGTTATCGCTTTGCGAACCAGTTGACGGTGCTTGCCAACATGACCGCGGTGCGCTTTGACGATGGCGTGGAGAGCTCCACGCAGTACACGGCGGAGGCCGGTGCCGTCGTGCCCTTGGCCCCTGCGCTGACCGGCATCGTGGCCTACCAGTACAGCAGGTTCGAAGGCACGCACTGGAACCAGCCCACGGTCGGACTGAAGTACGACCTGTCCAAACGTACGTGGCTCTATACCTCGGCGTCCTATCTGAAGGCGTCCAACGGCACGCGAGCCACCCAGGGCGCGGGCTTCTATCTGCAGCCTGCCAACAAGGACAACCAGACCACGTTTCGCGTGGCCATGGTCCACACCTTCTGAGCATTCACCGGAGATCTCATGCACGCCCCCACCGCCATTGCCACGCGTCCCCTGATGAAGTCGTTCGGGGCCGAGATACTGGATGTCAACCTGGCCCAGGCGGACGAGTCCGCCCTGGCCCACGTGGTCAACACCTTCCACCGTCATGGTGCCATCCTGCTGCGCGGCCAGACGCTGGAAGCCGCCGACCTGGTGCGCTTCGCCAGTGCCTTTGGCGAGCCCGAAGATCACACGATGAAGGACGCCGTGTTGCCGGACTACCCCAAGGTGTTCGTGCTGTCCAATCGCGCCGTGCAGGGCAAGGCCCTGGGCAGCCACCGGGACGGCGTGGGCTGGCACACGGACTATTCGTACAAGGAAAAGCCGGTCATGTGCACCATGCTGTACGCGGTCGAAGTGCCCCCTGAAGGTGGGGACACCTTGCTGGCGGACATGTGCGCAGCCTACGCCGAGCTGCCGGATGACGAACGCGACAGCCTGTCGACGCTGCAGTTGCATCACAGCTATCAGCACTTCATGAGCACCCGCCAGTACGGCCGGCGCGAACTCACGGAACAGCAGAAAGCGGAAAACCCCGATGTCGTTCATCCGCTGATCCGGACCCACCCGGCGGATGGCCGCAAGGCGCTCTGGCCCAGTACCGGTACCGTCACGCACATCGCCGGGATGCCGCCGGACGAATCCCTCGCCCTGCTCGAAAAGCTCATCGAGTACGCAACCCAACCCCGGTTCGTGTACCGCCATCGGTGGCAGCCAGGCGATGTCCTGGTGTGGGACAACCGTTGCACGCTGCACACCGGCACGCTCTTCGATGACCAGCGCTATGTGCGCGAACTCTATCGCCTGTGGGTCCGCGGCGATCGTCCCTTCTGAGCCAACGTCCGCGGCCCTGGCCGCGGCATCGAGGAGTCTGGCCATGTCCTCCCGTCGTGATTTCCTGCGTACCGTGCCGCTGGGCGCGCTCGTCGGCACGGGTCTCTGGCGTTCGGCGCTGGCCGCCGAGGCGCCGGAGGTGACCATTGCGTTCCCGATGGACATCCTGTCCTGGGATCCCGGGGCCTCGGTCGCCCCCAATGGCGTGCCCATCTACAAGTGTGTGTTCGATCAGCCCCTGCAATACGACGCCCAGGCTCGCCTGACGGCTGGCGTGGTGACCGACTATCGCTGGCTCGACGACAAGGGGCTTGCGCTGGCGTTGACGCTGCGCGATGGCGTGCGGTTTCACAACGGCGATCCGCTGACTTCGGCTGACATCGCTTTCACGTTTCATGAGCGGCTCAAGGGCACGGACAACCTGCAGGCGGCGTTCATCTGGAACACGGTGAGTGCGATCGAGACGCCAACGCCGCTCACGGCCATCCTGCGCTTTTCCCGACCGATGGTGACGGCACCGCAGTTCCTCGCATACGCCGGTGCCTTCATCCTGCCCAGGAACTACGTCCAGACCGTGGGCATCGATGGCTTTCGCGACAAGCCGATCGGCTCGGGCCCTTATCGCCTGGTCGATTATCAGCGTGACACCCGTATCGTGCTGGAGGCCTTTCCCGAGTACTGGGGAGGTGAGGCACCCGTGCGCAGGGTGACGTTCCAGATCGTGAAGGATGCGACGTCGCGAGCGGCGGCACTGCAGGCGGGGCATGTCGCCGTGGGCAGTGGCCTGGCGGTACGGGAAGCGCTGCGCCTGGACCGGCTGCCGAGCCTGAAAGCCGAGCTCACGCCAACCGTGGATACCTATCTGATCCACATGGCCAACGTCGGCCCCTTGCAGGATCCCCGGGTGCGGCTGGCCATGCACCACGCCATCGACAAGGTGGCACTGTCCAAGGCGTTCTTCAATCAGGTGGCCAAGCCGCTGTCCACCCCCGCGCCGCCGGGCACGCCGGCATACGATCCGGATTTCCGCTTCGCGTACTCGCCGGAGCGCGCCGCAGCGTTGCTGGCTGAGGCCGGGTACGGTCCGGACCAGCCCGTGCGATTCCCGTTCTACGCCACCAGCGGCGTCTATGCCAGCGACTATGACCTCGCCCGCGCCATCACCCAGATGTGGCGCAAGGTCGGTATCGATGCCGAGTTGCGCGTGATCGAGCTCGCCCAGTATTACCCCCGGGTCCAGGCCGGCAAGCTCGATGGGCCCGTGCTCTGGTTCTGGACCAACGCCACGGGTGACCCGGAGTTGTCGGCCGGCTACTACCTGGACCCCAAGAAGATCTTTTCGGTGTGGCGCAGCGAGGACGTCTCGGCACGCCTGGATCCCTTGCTGGTCGAGTTCGATCCCGACAAGCGCATGGCAGGCTACCGCGACTTTCACGCATGGGCCGTGACGCAAGGCTATGCACTGCCGCTGCTCGAAGGCCTGTCGTCCGTCGTGACCGCTCCCTCGCGTGTGAACTACGTGCCCTACCAGAACGGCTGGCTGATCCCGTACGCCTGGCGTGCCTGACCCGTACGTGCGCGTTCGCCCACGTTGGCGTGCGCGCACCGGCAAGACGACAGGCGCTGCGCTCTCTACGATGACATTCAAGCGGTGGGCCATTTCGCGGCCCAGCCGAGACTGCAAACAGGGCACCCCGATGAAGCCATCTTTCCAATCCGACGCGTTCTTCGAAGGTCTGTCGAGTTCGGTCCTGCAGACCGAAGCGGCCGAGACCTTGCCACCGCTCTGTTACACCGACGAAGGCTTCTTCGAGTTCGAAAAGGAGGCACTGTTCAACCACGAATGGCTGTGCGTGGGCCGTGAGTCCTGGGTCGCCAGCCCCGGCGACTATTTTTCCACCACGATCATTGGCGAACCGTTGCTCATCGCACGCAATCGCGCCGGGCAGGTGAGGGCGATGTCCGCCGTCTGTCAGCACCGGGCGATGCTGGTGGCGGAAGGGCAGGGCAATGCACGTGCTTTCGTGTGTCCGTATCACCACTGGTCCTACTCGCTGGATGGCGAGCTGCTCGGTGCCCCAGCCATGGATCGCACGGTCGGCTTCGACAAGAAGGCGTTCTGCCTGCCCACCTTGCAGGTCGAGATCTGGCATGGCTTCATCTTCGTGAACTTCGATGCGGATGCAGCGCCGCTCGCGCCACGCCTGACGGTGCTTGGCGAGGCCATCGCCAACTACGACCTTGCCTGCGCCGAAGGGCCGCGTCCGGACAAGGCCGCGCGCTACCCCTGGAACTGGAAGGTGATGTTCGAGAACAACAACGATGGCTATCACGCGAACCATCTGCACCAGGGCCCGCTGCACGATTTCGTGCCCAGCCGGCTGGCGTCGTTCCCCGAGATGTCCGATGACAGCGCAGGCTACATGCGGTTCAACGGCACGAGCCATCCCGATGCGAGCTTCAATGCCATGCAGAAGGCCGTGCTGCCGATCTTCCCGGGCCTGACCGAGCAGGATCGCAGCCGCATGGCGTTCATCAACGTCCCGCCCACGCTGTCGTTGGTCATGACGAGCGACATGGTGATCTACATGATCCTGCGTGCCGACGCCGCCGGTACGCACGAGATGGACCAGGGCATCCTGCTGGCACCAGGCGCCATGAAGGATCCGCTGTTTCGACACCGTCTGGCCATGAACGTGGATGGCTCCTCGGAGATCATCGCCCAGGATCTGCACGTGGATCAGGCTGTCCAGGTCGGTCTCGGATCGCGCTTTGCCGTGCGGGGTCGCTACTCCTGGCAGGAACAGGCCCAGCGCGATTTCAATCGCTGGCTGGTGCCGCGTTACCAGGCTGCGTGGGCCCGTGGCCGTGACAGCAGCGGGCGTGCCGCGCAGCGCACCGTGCCGATCCACGCGGTGAAAGCCGGCTGAGGAGGTGCGCATGGCGACTCCCTCCGACATCGGCGTGGTTGAGGCACCTCGCCTTGCGCGCCGCGAGCCCGCCGCGCCTGACGGCCGTTCGGCGCGCTGGCTCGCCGCATGGCGCACCGTGTGGCCAGCGGCCGTACGTGTGGCGGCGCGCGTGCCCATGCTGCTTGCCATGTCCCTCATCGTCTTCGTCACGTTGCGGGTGATTCCCGTCGATCCGCTGGGCATGCTGCTGCCGCCCAATGCGACGCCGGCGGACGTGCAGGCCATGACGGCAGCCTTGGGTCTGGACCAACCGTTGCATGTCCAGTATGTCGTGTGGCTGGGCGACGTGTTGCGTGGTGACTGGGGGCGCTCGATCCAGTCCGGCATGCCCGTGGGCACGCTCATCCTTGATGCCTTGCCCACGACGCTGCAATTGGTCGCCTGTGGTCTGCTGGGTGGCGTTGTGGTCGGCGTCGCTGGCGCCCTCACCGCGTTTCGTCACCGCGACACGCTGATCGAGCGGGGACTGGAGACCGCCAGCGGCATCGCGCTGGCGGTGCCCGAGTTCCTGTGGGCCATCCTCCTGATCCTGTGCATCGGCATCGGTACGGGCTGGCTGCCGTTCCTCGGACCGATCGACGCCGGGATGTCGGTGCCTCGCGTCACAGGGTTCCTGCTGCTCGACTGCCTGATCGCGGGCGACCTGCCTGCGCTGTGGAGCGCCCTGCGGCACCTGGCGCTGCCCATGCTGGCGATGACGCTGGGCGTGGCCCCACCGATCATGCGCATCCTGCGCTCCAGTCTGACCGACGTGTACACCGAGGACTACATCGCCGCGGCACGCCTGCGCGGCGTCAGCGAATCGCGCCTGCTGCATCGTCACGCGCTGCGCAACGCGGCGCTGCCGACCGTCAGCCTCATCGGCCTGCAGGCCGGCACGATCATCGGTGGCACGCTGCTCATCGAAACCATCTTCAGTCTGCCGGGCATCGGCGCGTTGATGGTGACGGCCATCGGCAACCTCGATCTGCCGGTCATCCAGGGCCTGGCGATCACCTACGCGCTTGCCGTGCAGGTGATGAGCATGTGCACGGACGCCGCCCTCGTGTGGCTCAACCCGAGGCTGCGCACCCCATGAGCACCATGACGATCATTCCGCGCTGGGCGTCCGCGCGCTTGCTGCATGAGCCTAGGGTGCTCGTGGGGGGCGCCGGGTTGCTGGTGCTGGCGCTCGTGGCGATCTTCGCGCCGCAGCTGGCCCCGCATGCTCCCAATGACCAGGACCTGATGTACACCCTGTTGCCGCCCGCGTGGTCGCCCGGGGGCATGGCGACCTACCCCCTTGGTACGGATGCGCTGGGCCAGTGCCTGTATTCGCGCCTCATCTACAGCGCGCGGGTCACCGCGATCATCGCGTTCCTGGCGCCCCTGGGCGCCGCCCTGGTGGGCACGGTGGCAGCGTTGCTGGCAGGCTATCGCGGCGGCCTGCTGGACTGGCTGTGCATGCGCATGGTCGATATCTGGCTGTCCTTTCCGGCGATTGTCCTGGCCCTGGTGCTCATGGTGGCGCTCGGCCCCGGCATCGGCAACGTGATCCTGGCGATCGTGCTGGTGGACTGGACCCGTTTTTGCCGTGTGATCCGCAGCGAGGTCGTGGTGACCGTCAGGCGCGAATACGTGGCTGCCGCCCGCATCGCAGGTGCCAATCACGTCCGCGTGCTGTGGCGCGACGTGGTTCCCGGCATTCTGCCGACGTTGATCTCCCTGATCAGCATCGAGATCGGCATCGCCGTGGTGGCGGAAAGCGTGCTGTCGTTCGTCGGTGTTTCCGTGCAGGCCGATACCCCGACCTGGGGCCGGATGGTGGCCGATGGCCTGGCCGACGTGTTCTCGAACCCGGTCGGGCTCGTGGCGCCCGTGCTCTGCATGATCGCCACCGTGGTGGCAGCCACCCAGCTAGGCGAGGGGCTGCGCCGCTCCACCGATCCTCGCCTGTACCGCCGATAAGGAATCCTGCGATGAATCCTGCCGACCTGCATCTGTACACGCCGCCGGCCGATGCGCAATCGCCGCTCACACTGCAGGCCAGCGGCCTGTGCGTGCAGGCGGGCAAGGGAGGGCCGCTGGTGCTTGCCGATGTCGGCCTGGCGCTGCCGCGCGGCTGTACGCTGGGCCTCGTCGGGGAGTCCGGCGCGGGCAAGAGCATGCTGGGACGGGTGGTCTCGCGCCAGCTGCCCCAGGGGTTCGCCGTCAACGCCGGCAGTCTCGTCTTCCAGGGGCGCGATCTTCTTGGCATGTCCGCGGCGCAACACTTGCGGCTCCTGGGGGATCGCATCGCGTTCATCCCGCAGGAACCGATGACGGCACTCAATCCGGTGCGCACGATCGGCGCGCAGTTCGATGAGCACCTGGCTCGGCTCGGCGTGCCCGCGAGCGAGCGCGCAGCGCGCACGCAGGAACTGCTGGCCGAGGTTCGTCTGCCGCGGCCCCGGGAGATCATGCGCAGCTACGCGTTCCAGCTGTCCGGTGGCATGTGCCAGCGCGTCATGATCGCACTGGCGTTTGCCAGCGATCCCGACCTGGTCGTCTCGGATGAGGCCACCACCGCCCTGGATGCCTCGACGCAAGCCCACATCATCACATTGCTGCGGCGGCTGCAGGCGCGTCGCGGGACGGCGGTCCTGTTCGTGACGCATGACCTCACGCTCGCGGCGGGCATCTGCGACAGCGTCGCCGTGCTGTATGCCGGCACCGTCTGCGAGACCGGGCCTGCGGCGGCGGTCTTCGGCGCGCCACAGCATCCTTATACACGCGCCTTGTTGCGGGCCGGCCCGCAGCGGGCAGAGCCGGGCTCGCGCCTGTACACCCTGCCAGGCACCATGCCGGACGTGCGCGAGTTCCCCAGCCTGGGTGGCTGTCGGTTCGCACCGCGATGCGACGAGGCCCAGGCTGACTGCCAACGCAAGCTCCCGGCGGTCGAGATGACCGGTGCATCACGGGTGCGTTGCCTGAGGGCTGGCCAGCTTCCGGTCGTCGCCCAGACACCCGTGGTGCCGATGCGTACGGGATCCCTCGGCGGGGAGCCTTTCCTCGTCGTACGCGGATTGAGCAAGGCGTACCCGGCCCGTCGTGGCCTGTTGCGTTCGACGGCGCCGGTGCAGGCCGTGCGCAACGTCGATTTCACGATGGCGCCTGGTGAGTTCGTCGGCGTGGTGGGTGAGAGCGGCAGCGGCAAATCCACCCTGGGTCGCCTGGTCATGGGCCTGGAGCCCGCCACCTCGGGCAGCATCGAGCTCAACGGCGACGTGCTGGGCGCGGGCGATGCGGATTGGGATCGCCGCATCCGTGCCATCCAGATGATCTTCCAGGACCCGCGCTCGGCACTCAACCCGCGACGTACCGTGCGCAGTCTGGTCACGCAGGCCATGGAGAACCGACCGCACATGCGGGTGGATCGCGATCGTCGGGCGCTCGAACTGGTGGCAGACGTCGGCCTTGCGCCCGAGATCCTCGATCGGTTCCCGGCACAGATGTCCGGTGGACAGCGCCAGCGGGTCAACATCGGCCGCGCGTTGTGCGACGTGCCGCAACTGCTGGTGGCTGACGAGATCGTGTCGGGCCTGGATGTCTCGGTTCAGGCCCAGGTGCTCAACCTCTTGCTCGCCTTGCGCGCCTCTCACAAGGTCGCGCTGCTGCTCATCTCGCATGACCTGGACGTCGTCGCGCATCTGTGCAGCCGCGTGCTGGTGCTGTATCACGGCGAGGTCGTCGAGGCCGGCGAGACGACCGAGGTCTTTGGCCGACCTTCGCATCCCTACACGCGCAGCCTCCTGAAGGCCGCATCCTCACCGGCGGCCATGCTGGCCTGACCGTGCCCGTCATCACGCGACACCATGTCCCCACATCCACACCGCATGCCGGCAGTTTTCCTGGGCCACGGCAGCCCGATGAATGCCCTCGAGGACAATCGCTTCAGCCGCGACTGGCGCGCGCTGGGCGCAGCCTTGCCGCGGCCCAGCGCGATCCTCATGGTGTCGGCGCACTGGCAGACGCGGGGCGTGGCCGTCACCACCGGCCCCAGGCCGCAGACGATTCACGATTTCGGGGCGTTCCCGCAGGCCTTGTTCGACAAACGCTACCCGGCCCCCGGCAGCGACGCGCTGACACGGCGTGTCGCGGACCTGCTCGAGCCCATGGCGGTGCAGGGCGATCCGCGCTGGGGACTGGATCATGGCGCCTGGTCCGTGCTCACGCACCTGTACCCCGAGGCCGACGTGCCGGTCGTGCAACTGGGCATGCCGCGCGGTGTGGAGCTGGCCGCGCATTACCGCATCGGCCAGCGCCTGCAGGCGCTGCGTGACGAGGGCGTGCTGATCATCGGCAGCGGCAACATCGTGCACAACCTGCCGGCGATGAACTGGCATGAGCCGGACAGCGCGTTCGACTGGGCCGAACGCTTCCAGACCTACGTGCTGACGAGCATCCAGGCGGGTGCCGACGACAACGTCGTGGACTACGCCTCACGCGGACGTGACGCCAGCCTGTCCGTGCCTTCGATCGAGCACTTCCTGCCCTTGCTGTACGTGCTGGGTGCCCGACTTCCCGATGACGCCGTCGAGCTTCGCACGCCTGTCATCGAGCACGGCTCGCTCGGCATGGCGAGCGTGGTGCTGGGCCGCTACTGATCGGCCCACGCGCGGCGCTCAGCGTGCAACTTCCCGTGCGCCACCGGACAAGACCGCCGGGCGCGTGATCCCTAGGATGAGGGTGTGTCCTCCTTGTCTTTCGATGCCGATGTCCGCCGCCATGCTTCGTCCCGCTCCCATGCCATCCCTACTGCCCGTGCGCGTCGCGCGTCGCTGGCAGCTCGCACAGGACATTGTCGGCCTGGCGCTCGTCGGACTTGACGAAGAACCGTTGCCCACCTTCTCGGCGGGTGCGCACGTGATCTTGCACTGGGCGGGTTTCAGTCGACCCTATTCCCTGTGCCACCCGTGCGCCGATGGCGGGCCGTACGTCGTGGCCGTCCAGCGCGAGGCCACAGGCCGCGGCGGGTCGCGCAGCCTGCATGACAGCCTGCTCGAAGGCGATCATCTGCACGTGGGCGGTCCCGCAAGCGGATTCGCCCTCGTGCCGGGTGCGGCGCCTGTGCGCCTCATCGGTGGCGGGATCGGGATCACGCCACTGCTGTGCATGGCGGGCGAGCTCACACGGGCGGGCAGGGCTTTCGAGCTCGCCTACCTGGCGCGCAGCCGCCGTCACATGGCCTTCCTGGACGAGCTGTCCGCCTTGTGCGGCGAGGCTCTGCATCTGCATGCCGATGACGAAGCCGGTGCGCCGGCGGACCTGCGCCGCCTCGTCGGCCGCCCAGTCCCTGGCGGCCACCTGTACGTCTGCGGTCCGGCAGGGCTGATCGACAGCGTGCAGTCCATTGCCGCGGACCAGGGTTGGGCGCCAGGCAGCGTGCATGCCGAACGCTTCTCGGCCCCTGCGCACGAGACGCCGGCGCTCGAGCGCCCGTTCGACGTCCTGCTGGCTCGCTCCGGTGCGCGCGTCCATGTGCCTGCCGGGGTGACGGTCGTCGCCGCCCTGCGCCAGTCCGGCGTCGAGGTGCCTGTCTCCTGCGAGCAGGGCGCCTGCGGTGTGTGCCTGAGCACCGTCGTCGATGGCGTGCCGCTGCACCGCGACTGCGTGCTGACCGACACCGAGCGCGCCGCCAACACCTTGTTCCTGCCCTGCTGCTCGCGGGCAGTCACACCCACCCTCACGCTTGACCTCTGAGCGCTGTCGATTGTCCTTCATGCTGGAGTCCGCTTCATGGCCTTGATCCACGATGCCCTTGCACGACCCGACGTCGTGCCCCGCGCCCTGCACCGTTTGCCGGCGGTGCCCGGAAACATGCACTGGGGCTACTTCGACGCTGGCATGCGCCCCGCGCTCACGGTGCGCAGCGGCGACCTGATCCAGGCCGAAGCCGTCACCCATCACGCGGGCGACGATCCGGATCTGATGATGGACGCTGCCGTGCGCGAGGTGTTCGCCGCGATCCCCGAAGCCGATCGCAATCCGGGCGTGCATCTGATGACCGGCCCGATCTTCGTGGACGGCGCGCGCCCGGGCGACATGCTGGAAGTGCGCTACCTGAGCATGACGCCCCGCTGTCGTTATGGCTCGAACCTCGCAGCGCACTGGGGGCAGCTCAACGCCGAGTTCGACGAGAAGGAGCGGGTCACCATTTACCAGGTGGATGCCGCCGCTGCAACGGCCCAGGCGGTGTACGCCTACGACTACAAGGGCAAGTACCTGACGCCGGGCAAGATGTTCCGATGCCCCGAGTGCGACCGCCAGTCGGCGTTGCCGGGCGTGCGCATTCCGGTTCGGCCGCATCTGGGGACGGCTGGCGTCGCCCCCGACGCGCAAGGACGGGTCAGTACGATTCCTCCCGGCCTGCATGGCGGCAACATCGACAATTGGCGCATCGGCGCGGGATCGACCATGTACTACCCCGTGCAGGTCGACGGCGCCATGTTCTCGATCGGCGACCCGCATGTGTCGCAAGGTGACGGGGAGATCAGCGGGACGGCCATCGAAGCCTCGCTCAACGTGACGATGCAGATCGTCTTGCGCAAGGACTTCCGGTTTCCATCGCCATTGCTGGAGACGCCGCGCAACTGGATCGTACACGGGTTTCACGAGGACCTGGACCAGGCGATGCGCCACGCGTCGCTCGACATGCTGCATCTGTTGACCGAGCACCGCGGACTGTCGCGCGACGATGCCTATTCGTTGATGAGTGTGGCATCGGACTTCGGGGTGACCCAGGTCGTGGATGGGACCCAGGGCGTGCACGTGAGGATATCCCGGGACCTCTTCGCCCACCACGATCCCGAATAGCTCGACGGCCATGGACAAGCTGCGAGAACTGGAGTGCTTCGTGAGCGTCGTCGAGGCGGGCAGCTTCGTGCGGGCTGCGGACCGCATCGGCATCTCCACCACGGCCATCTCGCGCGCGGTGCTGGGCCTGGAGGCGCGCCTGCATGCGCGGTTGCTGCACAGGACGACCCGGCGGCTTGCGCTGACCGAGATCGGCCAGCGCTACTTCGAGCGTTGCAAACTGATCCTGGCAGCCGTGCAGGAAGCCGACGACCTGCTGTCCGAGGCGGGCGTGGGGACGGGCGGGCGACTGCGCGTGGGCGCGCCGCAGTCGTTCGGCGTGCTTTGCCTGGCACGCCTCTGGCCGGCCTTCGCGCGCCAGCATCCCGATGTGCAGCTGGACGTCGTGCTGTCCGACGGGCTCAGTGATCTGGTCGGCGAACATCTGGACGTGGCGATCCGCATCGCCGATCTGACCCAGGACGGGCTCGTGCATCGGCGGCTTGCCGGCACGCGCCTGATCGCGTGCGCCGCGCCGAGCTATCTGGCGCGATGCGGTGTACCGCAGCACCCCTGCGCGCTTGCACACCACCACGTGGTCACGTACAGCTATTTCGCCGGCAAGGACGACTGGCGATTCCAGGGGGCGGACGGGTCTCACGTGGTGCGTGTGCAACCCCGCATGCGGGCCAACAACGGGGATACCTGCGTCGCCGCCGCGCGCGATGGCCTGGGGATCATCCTCCAGCCGGACTTTCTCGTGGACGATGCGATCCGTCAGGGCTTGCTCGTCCCGCTGCTGCCCAACTACCACACGCATACGCTCGGCGTGTACGCCGTGTACCCCAGTCACCGACATGTGCCGGCCAAGGTGCGTGTGCTCGTGGACTTTCTTTGCGCGTCCTTCGCTGCTGCCGCGGGTGTCAGATCCGCCCAGGACGAAGGCGCATTCAACCGCCTGGAGATCCAGACATGACCGCAGTCCTAGCCGTGGCCCCCGAGACACCCGCTGGCCGCCATGCCCAGCCCGTCGCACTGCCGTGCACGGTGCATATCGGCGCCGTGATCGACGGCATCGACCTGACCCAGCCGCTGGCGCCTGCCGAGGTGGATTTCATCCATGACGCGCTCATGCGGCACCAGGTGGTGTTCTTTCGCGATCAGCCCCTCGACCATGACAGTCACCTGCGCCTGGGCCGTCATTTTGGCGAGCTCGCCATCCATTCCGGTGTGGCCGGGCTCGACACCCATCCCGAACTGGTCGCCATCCAGGCGGATGCGGCATCCACCTATGTCGCAGGGGAAAGCTGGCATTCGGATCTGAGCTGCAACGCCGAGCCCCCCATGGGCAGCATCCTGTATCTGGAGACGGTGCCGGCCGTGGGGGGCGATACCCTGTTTGCCAGCATGTATGCCGCCTATGACGCGCTGTCGGACCGAATGAAGACCTACCTCGACGGCTTGAGCGCCGTCCATGACGGCGACATGATCTATCGCAAGTACTCGTCCGATCCCAACAAGCGCTTTCCCATCACGGCCCATCCGATGGTGCGGCGTCATCCCGTCACGGGCCGCAAGGCGCTGTTCTACAACGCGCAGTACGTGACCCACATCGAAGGTCTGGCGAAGGAAGAAAGCCGCGCGATCCTGTCGTTTCTCGAGCTGCACTGCACCAACCCGGAGTTTCAGGTGCGGTTCCGCTGGGAGCCGCACTCCATCGCCTTCTGGGACAACCGCTGCACGCAGCACCATGCTGTCTGGGATTACTTCCCCGAGCGGCGCTCGGGCTTTCGCGTGACCATCCGCGGCGACAAGCCGCTCGCCTGACGTCGCAAAGGCAGACTCCCATGCTCAACCGAAGGCACTTCCTGTCCATGCTTCCCGCGACGCTCGCCGCAGGGGGCATCCTGCGCCATGCTGGCGCCGCACCCGCACCTCGGCAGATCACGATTGCGTTTCCCATCGATGTGCCCAGCTGGGATCCGGTCATTGCCGCGCAACCGACCGTGTCGGCCATCTACAAGTGCGTGTTCGATCAGCCGCTCGCGCTCGGGCCGCAACTGGGCTTCGTCGACAGCGTCGTACGTGAGCATCGCTGGCTCGATGACCGCTGTACCCAGCTCGAACTCATCCTGCGTGACGATGTGGCGTTTCACAACGGCGACGCGCTGACATCTGCCGACTTCAAGTTCACGTTCGAGGATCGCGTCAAGGACGGCACGCCAACGCTGCTGGCGGGCGTCTGGCGCGGCATCGAACGCGTGGAAACCCCGTCGGCGCATCGCGTGATCCTGCACTTTGCAGCACCCATGGCGACGGCGCCGGTGATGCTGGCCGACATTCCGGCCTACATACTGCCTCACGATTACTACCAGCGTGTCGGGCCGGACGGCTTTGCCCAGGCACCCATCGGGTCCGGTCCCTATCGGCTCGTGCAGTACCAGCGGGATGCGCAGATCGTGCTGGAAGCAGCGCCAGGATATTGGGGCCCCAAGCCGGCCTTCGAACGCGTCGTGTTCCGCATCACCAAGGATGCCACCGCGCGGTCCGCCGCGGTGCAGTCGGGACAGGCGGATCTGACCATGAACCTGTCGGTGCGCGAGGTCGAGCGCCTGGGAGCATTGCCGGGGCTAGAACCGCATCTGGACCCGACCACCGGCGTGGTGCTGCTGCAATTCGTCAATGCCGGGGTCTTCCAGGACGCGCGCGTGCGCCTGGCAGCGCACCATGCCCTGGACAAGCTGGCCATGTCCAAGGCACTGTTCAATGGTCACGCCACGCCCATCTGGGTGCCCGCCGGTCCCGGCATGCCGGGGTACGTGAAGGACTTCTCGGTGGCGAGCGACCCGGCACGCGCCCGCGCGCTGCTGGCCGAGGCCGGTTATGGCCCCGACAAGCCCTTTCGATTTCGCTTCTACACCACGCGGGGAACGTTCCCGAGCGACTTCGACATGGCCCGCGTCATCGTGCAGATGTGGCGACAGGTGGGCCTGGAGGCGGATCTGCAGGTGCTGGATGGGCCGACGATGTACGACTACCAGCGCAACGGCAAGTTCGATGGCCCCGTCCTGAAGCCCTTCAATCCGGCCGCAGGCGACCCAGGTACCTACTCGGGCTACATGCTTGACCCGGCGATGAGCTTTTCCATCTGGAAGGGAGAGGACATTCCGCCTCGACTCTATCCGCTCATGGCCGAGCCCGATGACGCGAAGCGCATCGCGGGCTTTCAGGCGTTCGATCGGTGGCAGGTCGAACAGGGATACACCATTCCTCTCTTTCTGGGCCTGACCACGGTGGTGGCGCGTTCGGACATCGGCTACCGGGCGCATCGCAGCGGTGTCCTGCACCCCCACCTCTGGGGCTGAGAGAAGGGCGCACATACACGGTGCGTGGGTGCACGTCTGCGGCCGGTGCCGGAGACGACATGCACCCTCACTGCGCGATCCGTGGGCCGGGATCCGGGGTATGCCCCCGGTCTGCGGAAAATGGCATGACATATGCTTTTACGTTTCCCGGATGCTCATTGCGGGTCATAGGGGATCAAGGTCATGCAGCATTGGAAGCTATCAACCGCCGGCCTTTTCGAGGCCGAGCGCGAGCGGGCATGGCGTCATGCCATGTCCGAGATCTGTCTGCCGCCCGGCCTGCCCGAGGGACCCCAGGCGTTCGCCGGCGATATGGTCAACGTGGTCTCTCCGGTGGGCATCGAATTCTCGCTGGTCCACGCCGGTCCCCAGACGCTGTCCGGGGCCTGTCAGACCCACCGGGACGCCATCTGGCTGGCCCTGTTGCTGGAGGGAGGCTGCGCGAGCGCCGGCGAGGCGCAGAGCGCCAACGCGCTGGCCAACAACGACGTCCTGTACGGCCCGACCGGTGTGGACTCGACACTGCAACTGCACAGCGACTTCAGCATGCTGTACGTGAAGATTCCTCGGCAGGTGCTCAAGGGCAGGCTGCTGAACCCGGCGCTCATGGGCGGGATGGGATCCTTGTCGGGCAGCTCGGGCAGTGGACGCATCCTGGCGTTGCTGCTGCGCGCCGTCGCTGAAGGGATCGACGAGCTCACCGACCGCTCGATCCGCCCGATCGAAGCGGCGTTGGCCGAGTTCGTGATCGCCTGCCTGGGCGAGAAGCTGGGTCCGGAGCAGGCCAATCCGGGCCGCAGCGCCCATCTGCACCAGATCTGCCAATCGCTGGAAGCCCAGCTGGGTGACCCGGCGCTGAGCCTGGCAGGCATTGCCGCGCAGCAGCGGGTGTCTGTGCGGTACATCCAGAAGCTCTTCGAGGAAGCCGGGGAGAGTTTCGGTCAGTACGTGCGCAGACGGCGCCTGGAGAATTGCCACAGCGAATTGGCCAACCCGCTGTACCGAGGCTCTTCCGTGTCCGAGATCTGCTTTCGGTGGGGCTTCAACGACGCCGCACATTTCAGCAGGCGATTCCACCAGATGTACGGCCAAAGCCCGCGCAGCTTTCGTCGCGAAGCCATGCAGGACGGGGACGCCGCGGTGCAGGTGATGCAGTAGGGGCGCATGCGCGGCTCGCCACGCATACGCACCGGCAGCCTGGCCGTGTGCGTCGATAGCGCTCATTGCCGCACGCCCGGTCTCGCCGTGGCCTCACGGTGTCGGGACGCGCGAACACGGCAGCCAACGCTTGACAGCCTATTATGCTCAGTCGTAGCATAATTCCCTGATCGCCGGCCGCAAGCGCGGGCGCCTTTTTTTCCTCGATAAATACTCATAATGAGCATAAATAGACAGCCGTTGGAAAACCGATTGAGCGCACCGTCCCTGCCCGCCATCATGATCGAGCCGATCGTGCGCGCCGCGCTGCTCGAGGATCTGGGGCGCGCCGGCGACATCACGACGGATGCCATCGTGCCGGCCGTGCAGCAGACCTCGGTCGTGTTGCGGGCACGGCAGGCCGGGGTGGTGGCAGGGATAGATCTCGCGCGCATGGCCTTCGCGCTGATCGATCCGGCGATCCGGTTCGAGCTCGAGCGTCCGGACGGCAGCCGCATCGCGCCGGGTGACGTGCTGGCACGGATCACCGGTCCTGCGCGCGGCATCCTGACGGCCGAACGCGTGGCGCTCAATCTGTTGTGCCATCTGTCGGGGATCGCGACGGCCACCGCGTCCATCGTGGACAGCATCCGTGATCATCGTGCCCAGGTGGTGTGCACCCGCAAGACGCTGCCGGGTCTGCGCACGCTGCAGAAGTACGCGGTGCGGGTCGGCGGCGGGGGCAACCACCGCTTCGGGCTGGACGATGCGGTGCTCATCAAGGACAACCACATCGCGATCGCAGGCGGGGTGCGGCCGGCCATCGAGGCGGCGAAGGCGGCGGTTGGCCACCTGGTCAAGATCGAGGTCGAGGTCGATACGCTGGCCCAGCTGAGCGAGGCGCTCGAAGTGGGCGTGGACGCCGTGCTGCTGGACAACATGCAGCCCGGTGAGCTGCGCCAGGCCGTCGCCTTCGTGGCCGGGCGCGCCATCACCGAGGCGTCGGGCCGCATCACGCCGCAGACGGCGCCCGCCGTGGCGGCAAGCGGCGTCGATCTGATTTCGGTCGGCTGGCTGACGCACAGCGTCACCGTGCTGGACATTGGTCTGGACCACTTGCCCTGATTCACGCCGGCAGCCGCCGGCCTTCCCTCTGGAGTCTTCGATATGCATCCCGTTCTGACGCGCGGGTCGGGCGCGCTCGCGCTCGCGTTCTGCAGTGTGGCCGCCATCGCCTTGCTGCTTGCGCATGGCGCCGGGGCCGCGCCGTCCCAGGCGGCGCCCTGGCCGAGCAAGCCCATCACGGTGGTCGTGACCTTCCCGCCGGGTGGTGGCACGGATCTGCTGGCTCGCAAGCTTGGCGAGCGGCTGGCCGCGCAGGTGGGCCAGCCGGTGGTCGTCGAGAACCGGCCGGGCGCGAGCGGCAACGTGGCCGCGCGCTGGGTGGTCGATGCGCCGGCCGACGGGCACACCCTGTTGATGGTGAACAGTTCCTACGCCGTGAATCCTGGCGTGTTCCGCAGCTTGCCGTTCTCGCCGAAGGAGGATCTGAAGGCGGTGATCAACGTGGCCTATGTGCCTTCCGTGCTGGTGGTGCCGGCGGCCTCCGATGCGCGTGACCTGCCAGGGTGGCTGGCGGGCACGCCAGGGCTGGCGCCTGCCTATGGGTCGTGCGGCAACGGGACGCCGCAGCATCTGGCGGGCGAGATGCTGGCGCGCGCGGCGGGTCGGGCGTTGCTGCACGTGCCGTATCGCGGCTGCGGCCCGGCGGTGCAGGACGTGGCGGCGGGGCAGGTTGGCGCGGCGCTGGTCACGGCCTCGGCCGCCGCCCCGCTGATCGCGTCAGGCCACGTGCGGGCGCTGGCCGTGACCTCGCCCGAGCGATCGCCGCGCCTGCCGACGGTGCCGACGGTGGCGGAAAGCGGGTTTGCGGGCTATGCGCTGGACCAGTGGCACGGCCTGCTGGTGCGCAGCGGCACGGATCCCGCGCACGTGCAGGCGATGTATCGGCACCTGGCTGCCGTCGTGTCTGACCCCGACATGCAGCAAGCGCTGGTGGCCATGGGCTTCAACGTCGTGATCGAAGGGCCTGACGAGTTCGAACGCATCGTCGACGACGATATCGACCGGTTTGCCGAATTGTCCCGACAAATCGGCTTGCAGGTGGATTGAGGGGCAGGGCCCGTGCCCAGGGTAGCGTTCGCAGACCGGGCCTGGGCGCTAGTCCGGATGCTGCGGCAGTGGCGGGAGTTGCGGTGAGCCGAGGTGATCGCGCACCAGCGCCTGGCGCTGGATGTCGGTGACGGCATGGCGGTCCAGGTCGTACGCCACGCGCAGCAGCACGTCCGGGCGGGCGCAGCGCCGACCTTGCCGCGCGGCGGGCGTGCAGGCCATCACATACGTGTGGACCCGGTCCAGCCCGGGCGGCGCCAGCGTCGTCTCGCGCAGCACGGGCGAGGATTCCAGCACCAAGCCGTCGGGCTGATCGCGCAGATAGCCCTGTGCCGCCTTGACCACCGTGTCTTTGATCTTGTCGCGCAAGGGGGACATGGACTGCAGCTGCCAGCCGCCCAGGCTGACGGCGGGCGTGTCCAGGGCCACCCGCACGCCGTAGGCGGTATCGAGCAGCAGGGCGTCGGGCACCTGGGAATCCCAGTGCAAGGGCGCCGGCGCCGCCTGGGGCGGCACGTCGCGGTTGCCCAGCACGATGGCGCGCATCACCTGGCGGTCGCGCCACCACGGTGCATCGTGCCCCGCGTCACGAAAGTCCTGCATGCAGCCCGTCAGCGTCTTGCGCACCGCCGGCTCGGTGCTGTCGTCGAGCTTGGCAGACACGACGGGCACCACGCCGCCCGAGCCGCCCGGACGGATGACGGCGAGCGCCGGCAGGCCACAGCCGCGCAAGGCGGCATCCAGGGCCTGCAGCTCCTGGCCCAGGGCGACGCCATTGTCATAGCTGCGCCGAAAGCGTTCCTCGCATCGGGTGCCGAGCCGGCAGTCCGCCGGATCGCGATCCATGTCGAAGCGGATGCGGGTCACGGCATCTCCACGCAGCCCCAGCACGATCTCGTAATAGCCGCCTTTGCGCAGGTGCGTGGACAGCAGCTCCAGCTTGCCGGGATGGATGGACTCGGCTAGCTGCAGGGCCGCGCGGGCGGCCTCCTCGCGGCTTGCGTGGGCGGCAGCGGGCAGGGCGAGGGCGGCTGCCAGGGCGAGAACGCCCGCCGCGCGGTGGTGGGTCCGATGCGTCATGCGATATCTCCGGTGGCGGCGATGCCGGCGCGCACGCGACGCTCGGGGCCGGCCGAGCCAGTGGGTCGATCATCGTCGCGGCCAGGCGAGCGCCCGCACCGGAGGCTCGTCGCGGGCACGGCGTCGGTCAGCCCGGGTGTCATGGCGCCTGGCCGATGCGGATGGCTGACAGCTGGCGCCGGTGGAACTGCTGCATGGCCAGGCCAAAGGCGGGGTTGATGGCCGTCGGCTCGCTCTGCCCGGCGGCCACGGTCAGCACCGCGGCGCAGCCGCCGTCAACGGTATGGACCTCGGCCGTGCCCGGCAGGGGCGCCGGGGCGTTGGCGTCGGCCTTCCTGGCGGTGGCGGGCGGCCCGGCCTGCCACAGCGCCGCCATCGCCGGCGCGGCCGCCTGTGCCAACGTGCAGTCGTCATAGGCCAGCGCAATGGCCAGGGCGGGGCCCTCCGTGCGCTGCAGATCGGCGAGCACGCCCGCGCCGTAGGGCGGCACGCCCGTGCCTGCCGTGGCCATGGCGGCGTCGATGGCCTGGCGTGCCTGCGCGGGCGATTTGCCCAGCAGCGCGGCGGGGTGGGTTCCGCCGTCCAGGCCAAATGTGGGACCAAATACGACAGCCTGTACCACGTTGCCGCCGGCGGCCGCCAGGGCTTGCGCTGCCAGGTCGGCTGGGCCGTCATCGGCCGTGGCGCGGGCGTTGAGCACGGCGCGCACATCGGCCGAGGCAAAGCCCTGGACCAGCACCCGGTCCTTCGCGCCGACGACGGCCGTGCGGCCCATCAGGCCGCGCCACGGGTTGCCCGGCGCGCGCGCTGCCGGGTTCATCGCCTGGTCCTTGCCGTTGCTGAACACGCCGCGCGACCGGCTGAAGTCCTGATCCGGCAAGTGGGCGATGACGGCGGCGGCATCGTCCGCGTGGCGCAAGCCCCAGACCGACACGGCGTTGGGCGGCGTCCCGAAAGCAGTCGCGAAGACCAGCGCCTGCGGCGGGATGCCGGTGGCCGCCTGCCATTCGTCGCCCTTGGCCATGGCCAGCGACGCGAGCGGAGCCATGTCCTGCCCGACGACGATGCGTTTCAGGTGGCTGGCGCCGGGCGGGCCGCCCGCCAGTTCGCTGACGACAGCGAGGTCGACGAAGCGCACGGGAGCGCCGGCCAGCGCCGCCGCCGGCACCGTGGCCAGGGCGTCGCGCAGCGGCGCTTCAGGCGCAGCGGCCAGGGTGGTGCCGTGGCCTGCCAGCATCAGACAGACGAGCAACGCGCGTGACACGGGCATGCATTTCCTCCGACGGGCCGCGGACGACCGGTGGGTCGAGCATAGCAAACGCGCCCCGGCCGCCCGCTCGGCGTTGCCGGCGGCATCCCGGTACGTCGCCCCGCGATCAGTCCGCCATCCATGTCTGCCAACCCGCCTGCCCCATCTCGCGCAGGCGTTCCTGGTTGCGCTCGGTGATGCGGTCGGCATCGGGCAGGGCGTCGACGGCACGGCCCACGCTGTCTTCGCGCAACAGGTGCAGGATGGGGTAGGGCGCGCGGTTGGTCAGGTTCTCGACGTCGTCGGGCTGCGCATCGGCGAAGGTGAAGTCCGGATGAAAGCTCGCGATCTGCACGACGCCTCGCAGCCGCTGGCGCTTCAGGACACGTTCGGCATCGGCCAGCGCGTGCGTGAAGGCGTGAAAGTCCGCCAGGGCATCGGGCAGGATGATGAGCGTGGTGTCGATGACTTGGGGATCGGTGTCGATCAGCCGCTGCAGCTCGTCGCGCAGCGTGTCCAGGATGTCCGGCACGGTCTCGGCGCGGCAGATCACGTAGCGGATCTGCGCCTTGACGTGCACCGCGCGTGCGAAGGGACAGAGGTTCAGACCGATGACGGCGCGCGTGAGCCAGTGCGTGGTCGCGGCGAGGATGACGTCGTCCGGGGCTGAGGAAGAGGGGGGCGTGGACATGCCCGGATTCTAAACGCGGCGGGCGGGCGCCGCAGCCTGGGCGGCCGCCGGAGCGACCTCCCGCCACCGGCCACCGCCCGGCGTGCAGCCCGCGCTGCATCGCCGGATCGTGGCCGCCCGGCTTCGTGCCTTACTCCAGCCGGATGTTGTTGGTCTTGATGACGTCCATCCACTTCTTGCGCTCGTCGCGCACGTAGGTGTCCATGTCCTTGGGCGAGCCGGGCAGGGCTTCCAGGCCCAGCGCGGCCATGCGTTGCTGGACGGGCTCGGAGGCCAGCGCCTTCTGCAGGGCCTCGCCCAGTTGCGTCACGAAGGCGTCCGGTGTGCCGGCCGGCACGACCAGGCCTTGCCAGGCATAGGCCTCGAAGCCGTCGAGCCCTTGTTCGGCCAGGGTCGGGACGTCCGGTGCGCGCGCAATGCGGGCCGGGCTGGCGACGCCCACGGCGTGCAGCTTGCCGCCCTCCAGGTACTGCAGGACGGTGGCCGTATCAAGCACGCCCACCGGGATCTGGCTGCCCATCAGGTCGATGGCGGCAGGGCCGGCACCCTTGTAGGGGACATGCACCAGGTTCAGGCCGGAGCGCTCGCGCAGCAGTTCGCCAGCCAGGTGGTGGGGGCTGCCCAGGCCCGCCGAGCCATAGCTTACGCTGCCCTGCTTCTTGGCCCAGTCGCTGAATTCGGCAAAGTCCTTGGCCTTCACCTCGGGCGACACGGTGATCAGCAGGGGAAAGCGCGCCAGCATGCCGACGGGCTTGAAGTCCTTCTCGACGTCGTAGGGCAGCTTGGCGAAGAGGCCGGGATTGGCCGCCAGCGTGGCGAAATCCGCCGTGAACATGATGTTGCCGTAGTCCTTGGACCGGGCCACGTACTCGGCGGCGATGTTGGTCGCCGCGCCAGGCTTGTTGGTGACCATGATGGGCCGGTCCATGGCCTTGCCCAGCTGTTCGGCGATGGTGCGTGCCAGCACGTCCGAGCCACCGCCCGCCGCGTAGCCGACCACCCATTCGATCGGGCGGTTCGACTGCGCCCAGGCGGTCGAACCGGCGCAAGCCAGGCCTGCGGTCAACATCAGGGCGCTGGTCATGCGGCGCCGCGTTCTGGAAATCATGTCCCCTCCGGTGTTAGATATAAACGAACCCGTTTGAGAGGATCATACGCGGATGGCCATGCCGCGCCATGGGGTTTCCCCTGATTCGTGGCGTCTATCGGTCCTCGCCAGGGGGTGTTGGCGTGCTGCCGCGACGCAGGGTGGTGATGAGACTGGCCGGCAACAGGAACAGGGTCGCCAGCATCAGCAGGGCAATGGCGAGGGTGCGCACCGGTTGCGGCGCGACCCAGAGGTTCAGGGCCATGATGAGGTTGAAGCCTGCCAGGATCACGTACGCGATGGCGCAGCGCACCCAGAAGCGTTGCCGCGTCTGCAGGGTGAGGAACAGCACGACGGTCGTGGTGACGATGACCAGCAGAATGAGAAGGGGCATGCAGATCCTGTCGTGGTGTCAGTGGCGCGTGCCGGCTTGCAGGCGATAGCTCAGGGTGTCGAGCCGCTGCACGCCGCGCTGGGCGAACTTGGGCTCTTTGTCGAGGATGCCGCGGCGATCCAGCAGCGTGGCGCGCGAGTGCCCGGCAAACAGCGCCTGCACGTCGGTGTCAGCCACCGAAAACGGCGGCCCTTCCATCTGGGCCTGCGGATAGTCCAGCGTGATCAGAAGGCCGCGGTAGTCGCTGGCCAGCTGGCCGTACACGTGGCGGGCATAGCGGCCCCGCATGCCGCCCGGCAGCGCGATCAGGGCAGCGCGGTCGTAGACGCCCGTGCACTGGCCCAGCGTCTGCGCGTCCAGGTCGAAGATGTCGCCACACAGCAGCTCGATGTCGCCGGCCACGTAATGGGTGCCCAGCGCCGAGGTGCGGCGTTCGGGCGTCAGGCCGTTTTCGTCGAAGAACTGCTGCACGGCCAGTTCGGCCAGTTCCACCCCGAACACGCGATGGCCTTGTTCGAGCAGCCAGATCATGTCCAGCGACTTGCCGCACAGGGGCACGAGCACCCGGCTGCCCGGGGCGAGCTCCAGGGTGGGCCAGAACTTCTGGAGCAGGGGCGTGATGCGATCCTGATGGAAGTGGGTCTGACCAGCGTGCCAGCGTTGCAGCCAGAAGTCGGGTTCCATGATGCGTCTCCTTGATGACCCCCATTCTGCCACGCGCCCCGCGCTCAGGCCGTGCGTGCGTTCTCCAGGTCGGCGATGGCCGTCTGCACGCGGCTGATGCCGGCGGTCTGCTCGCTCGCGGCCGTGGTGATGCGCGCCATGACGGCACCCACGTCGTTGACGGACGCGATGAGCGCCTGGACTTGCGCACCGACCTCGGCGGCGCGACGCTGGCCGGCATCGATCTGCTGGACCGAGCCATCGATGAGCGCGGCGATCTCGCGTGCCGAGGCCGCGCTGCGCTGGGACAGCTCGCGGATCTCGCCGGCGATGACCGCGAAGCCGCGGCCATGCTGGCCCGCGTGCGCCGCCTGGACGGCGGCATTGAGCGCCAGCAGGTTGGTCTGGAAGGCGATGCCGTCGATCACGGTGGTGATGCGCGAAATGCGGGTGGACTCGGACGCGAGGGTGGAGAGCCGGGACACCAGTTCGGCGACGTCCTGGCCTGCGCGGCCCGCGTCCGCGGCGGCGGCCCGGGTCCGCTGCTCGGCGTCCTCGGCATACGTCGCGTTCACGCGCACCGTGTCGGTCATGCGGCCCACGGCATCGGCCACCATGCGCGTGCTGTCGATCTGGCGCGTGATGTCGGTGGCGAACTTGATGACCTTGCAGGGGCGCCCGTCATGGTCGAAGATGGGGTTGTAGGTGGCCTGGATCCAGACTTCGCGACCGCCCTTGGCGATCCGCCGGTAGATCGCCGCGTCGTACTGGCCCTGGCCCAGCCGTTGCCAGAACTCGCGGTACGCGGGGCTCGTCGCGGTCTGCGGCCCGACGAACATGCGGTGATGCTGGCCGAGGACCTCGTCGCGCGCGTACCCCATGACCTGGAGGAAGCCGTCGTTGGCGTCCAGGATGCGGCCCTGCAAATCGAAGGCGATGACGGCCTGCGAGCGCGCAAGCGCCGTCACCTGGGCGGCCATGTCCGATTCACGTTGCGCATGCAGGGTGACGTCCGTGCCGCTGGCGACGACGCGCACGACCTGTCCGCGGCGGTTCAGGATCGGCTCGAACGTGGCGTCGTACCAGACCTCGCGCCCGAGGCTGTCCAGATAGCGGAAGCGTCCGGCACGCGAGGCACCGCCCGCCAGGTCGGACCAGAAGGCGGTGTACTCGGCGCCCGCGGCGTCGGCGGGCGGCAAGAGCTGCCGGTGATGCCGGCCCACCAGGGCGTCGGCCGTGTAGCCCAGCATGCGCTGCAGGTTGGCATTGACGCGAAGGAGCAGGCCATCCGGCGAACATTCCATGACCGCATGGGTCTGGGCGATGGCGGTCAGAGCGGCGTGATCGAACACGCCGGCGCGGCCGCGACGGCGGGAAAACAAGGTGTTGAGCATGAGGTCAGCGATCCACGCAGGGGCGTCGATACGGTGTTAGATTTGGTTTCAAATCGACGTATCTTGCAGCATGCGCCACGGCTGGGCATTTGTCCAGCAGGGTGACCGCCTCAGGCAGCCTCAGGGAGTGGCCGCGGCAAACGTATCGCAGTCGCGCAGCTGGCCGCCGGTCAACCCGCGCTGGAACCACTGCATGCGCTGCGCGGACGAGCCGTGGGTGAAGGAGTCGGGCACGACATGTCCCTGGCTGCGGCGCTGCAGGGCATCGTCCCCGACGGCGCTCGCTGCCGCCAGGGCTTCCTCGACGTCGCCCGGCTCCAGGATCTGCCGCTGGGCGTCGGCATGGTGCGCCCAGACCCCGGCATAGCAGTCGGCCTGCAGCTCCAGGCGCACCGACACGGCGTTGGCGCGGGCGCTGTCGGCCTGCTGGCGTGCACCCGCATGGCGCTCGAACGTGCCAAGCACGTTCTGCACGTGATGCCCGACCTCGTGCGCGATCACATAGGCCTGGGCGAAGTCGCCGGAGGCGCCCAGGCGCCGTTCCATCTCGTCGAAGAAGGCCAGGTCCAGATAGACGCGCTGATCGGCAGGGCAGTAGAACGGACCCATGGCGGACTGCCCGGTGCCGCAGGCGGTCGGGGTGGCGCCGCGATACAGGACCAGACGCGGCTCGGGATAGGCGCCATTGGTCTGTGCCTGGAAGATGGCGCTCCAGGTCTCTTCGGTCTCGCCCAGCACTTTCGCGATCGCCTGCCCCTGCGCATCGTCCGGCGGGATCTGGCTCGTCGTCGTCTGCTGCGTGGGCGCCTCGCCTTCCACCATGTTCAGGACGACGTTGGGGTCGACGCCGAAATAGATCGCCACCAGGGCGAGGACGATGCCGCCGATGCCCAGGCTGCCGCCGCGGCCGATGCGCGGTCCGCCGCTGCGGCGGTCTTCGATGTTGGAGCTGGTGCGGGAACGGTTCAGGCGCATGACGGCATCTCGGCAACGCCGGACGTCCGGCGATGCGGGGATTATGCGCCCGTCAGGCGCTCAGCGTGCTGGCGGCTGGCTGAGCGCGCGCCGACGCTCGCGGCTGTTGGCCAGATGGATGCGCATCGCCGTGCGGGCGGCCTCGGCGTCATGGCAGGTGATGGCAGCCAGGATGGCTTCGTGTTCGGCGTGCACCCGTTCCAGGTACGCGGTGGCCCGCGGCTCGTCGGGCAGGTCGCGGGCCAGGCGCGCCCGCGGGATCACGGTGGCGCCCAGGGCGCCGAGCATGGCGGCGAAATGCACGTTCTGCGTGGCGCGCGCGATCTCCAGGTGGAACTGGAAATCCGCCGCCACGGCGTCTTCGCCCGCCTGGATGGCCTGCCAGAACGCTTCCTGCGCGGCGCGCAGCGCGGTCAGGTTGTCATCGGTGCGGCGCAGTGCCGCGAGGGAAGCGGCTTCCGCTTCCAGTCCGATGCGCAACTCGAGCATGGAGATGACGTCATGCAGGGTCTCGAGCTGGTCGGCGGTGATGCGAAACGGCGCACCCGAGCCTGCCTGCGCCACGAAGGTGCCCACGCCGTGGCGGGTCTGCGCGAGCCCGGCGGCCTGCAGCCGGGAAATGGCCTCGCGCACCACGGTCCGGCTCACCGAGAATTCCCGCATGATCTCGGCTTCGGTCGGCAGCTTGGCGCCGGGCGCGAGTTGGCCGCTGTGCATGCGGGTGGTCAGCTCATCCACCAGCGCCTGCGCGAGGTTGCGCGGCTTGCGGGTGAAGAGGGAGGTGGTGGCTTCAGGTGTGTTCACGGCGCGACTGTAACAGAGGGCATGGGGGTTCGCTCGACGTTAACGACCTATGCGAGTCGATCTCATCGTACAACACAAGGGGTGGATTTCGCGACACGCGTTCCGCTCAAAGCCGTTCACCACTGCGCATTGACGAGGCGTCCGAATTACGTGAATATAGTCATACGACAACGTACAAGCTGTCATCACTTAACGGAGACACTTCATGGCTTTCCCCTTTTCCCGCCTGGCTTCGGCCCTGATGCTGTCGGCCGCCGCCGTCGGTGCCGCCCACGCTGCCGAATGGCCGTCCAGCAAGCCCATCACGCTGGTCGTTCCGTTCGCCGCGGGTGGCACGTCCGACGTGCTGGGCCGCACCATCGGCCAGGAGCTGGGCAAGGCGCTGGGCCAGACGGTGCTGGTGGAAAATCGTGGTGGCGCGGGCGGCGTCCTCGGCGCGGACAACGTGGCCAAGTCCAAGGGTGACGGCTACACGCTGCTGCTGGGCACCATCGCCACGCATGCCATCAACCCGGCCTATCTGCCGAGCATCACCTATGACGCCGGCAAGGACTTCACCCCGGTCATGCTGCTGGGCAACATCAGCAACGTGCTGCTGGTCAACGCCAGCCAGCCGTACCAGAACGTCCAGGACGTCATCACGGCCGCCAAGGAAAAGCCGGGCAGCATCGCCTTCGGCTCGGCTGGCCAGGGCACCTCGCAGCATCTGTCGGGCGAAGTGTTCAAGCTCATGACGGGCGCGGAACTGACGCACGTGCCGTATCGCGGCAGCGCGCCCGCCGTGCAGGACCTGATCGGCAACCAGATCCCTTCGTCGTTCGAGACCGCCCTGGTCGCGGCCCCGCACATCCAGAGCGGCAAGGTGCGCGCCCTGGCCGTGACCTCGGCCCAGCGCTCGCACGTGCTGCCGGACGTGCCCACCATGCAGGAAGCCGGTGTGGACGGCTTCGACGTCGCCAGCTGGCAGGCCATCTACGTCCCGGCCGGCACGCCCGAGCCGATCGTCGAGAAGCTCAATGCCACCCTGGCCGAGATCATGGCCAAGCCCGACATGCAGAAGAAGGTGGCCGACCTGGGCATGCAGTACGAGCCGAACACGCCCAAGCAGTTCGCCGAGTTCCAGGCTGCCGAGCAGAAGAAGTGGGCCAAGATCATCAAGGACGGCAACCTGTCGCCGCAGTGATGATGACGCGGGTGGCCGCACGCGCCCGTGCGCGCAGCGGCACCCGTCGCGTGCCGGTCAGGTCGGCACGCGCGCTGGCCGCCTGAGCGTGGCCAGCGCCACCGCCAGCAGCAGGGCGGCTGCGACGAGATAGGGAACGGACGGCGCGATTTCGTACAGGGCCGTGCCCATCAGCGGCCCGACCACCGTGCCCAGCCCTTGCGCCGCCCCCACCGAGCCGGCCGTCGCACCTTGTTCGTGCGGCTCGACCGCATTGGCGGCCATGGCCGAGAAGGCGGGAAACACGAAGCCCATGCCGGCGGCAGCAACGAAGTAGGCCAGGCCCAACACCGTCACCGTCGTGGCGGCAGCAATGCCGGCGAACCCCGCGGCCGACACCACAGTCCCCAGCAGGACCAGCCGGCGCGGTGACCAGCTCACACGTCGCACCACCAGTTGCGTGGCGATGAGCGCCACCCCGACCAGGGTCAGCGCCGTGGCCGCCGCCTGCGCCGCGGCGGCTGGCGCCAACCCCAGCCGGTCGATGGCGTAGAAGCCGACCACCATCTGGGCGATGGTCACGCAGAACATGGCAATGAACGCCACGGCCAGCGGCTGACGCAGCCGGGCATCGGTCAGTCGCATCTGGCTCGCCGGTGGCGCGCTGGCCAGGCGCGGCGTGACCGGCAGGCGTCGCCAGAACAGGACGAGCGCGAGGATCGGCAGCAAGGCCGTGGCAATCAGGGGCAGCGCCATGCCGTATTGCGCCAGCATGCCCGCCAGCGCCGGGCCGAGCACCAGACCCACGCCATTGGCCGCCCCCAGCGTCGCCATGGCCCGTGCGCGATGCTCGGGCGGCGACTGATCGGCCAGCAGGGCCATGCCTGCTGCCGGCATCGCCGCATAGCAGGCGCCGACGGCGCAGCGGGTGAGCAGCAGTCCGACGAAGACCAGGGTCGCGCCAGGCATCACCTGCAGGGACACGATGAGCAGGGCGCACATCGCCGCATACGACACGGCGAAGCCCGCGACGCCCGCGAGCAGCACCGGCCGACGTCCGATCCGGTCGCTCAGCGCACCCCAGCGTCGCGCGCACAGGACCCAGCACACGCCACCCGCCGTCACCACCAGGCCGACCTGCCAGGGCGCGAGGCCCAGGTGCCGCGCCATGGGTCCGATGATGGCGACGAAGGCCATCATGGCCATGGTGCTGATCAGGAATCCACCCATCAGCGGTCGCAGGGCGGGTGGTGCGGGCGGTGGAGGGGCCGAGGTGGCGGGCGCAGGGGCCGAGGCAGCGGGCGGATGCGCAGAGGCGGCGGGCGGGGGAGGGGGTGGGGCGGACATGGCCTGGCGGCATGTCGGCGTTGACATGCCCAATTAAGTGATAATGCGTCTCATTATATTGGCAGATAGCGGTCGAGCGGCAGGTTTTCCGAGCGCCCCGGCACCATGGGCGCAACCGGCAATGCTGACGCAACCGACGCAACCGACGCAACCGACGCCACCGGCACCCCGGGCGCACCCGACGCATCCCGCGCGGCACTCTCCTGGCAGACACCCCCGCCCGCCCGCCGACCTGCGCCCCGATGCAAGTCGCCCACGCCCCACCCATGCAAAAAGGGCAGCCTCTGTCGAGACTGCCCTTGTCCGGCGCGCTGCCCGGGGGCGGCGCGTCAGGCCCGTCGAGATGCCCTCGTCAGGCGGCGTTGGCGCGGCGGATCAGCGCGGCCAGCATCTCGTCTTCTTCGGCCGTCAGGTCCGTCAGCGGCGCGCGCACGGGGCCGGCGTCATGGCCGACGATGCGGGCGCCCGCCTTGACGATGCTCACGGCATATCCGGCCTTGCGATTGCGGATTTCCAGGTAGGGCAGGAAGAACGTGTCGAGCAGGTGGTTGGTCGTCTCGTGATCGTTGGCAGCCACGGCGCGGTAGAAGCGCATGGCCATGTCCGGCACGAAGTTGAACACGGCCGACGAGTACACCGGCACGCCCAGGGCCTTGTAGGCCGCGGCATACACCTCTGCCGTGGGCAGCCCGCCCAGGTAGGTCAGGCGGTCGCCGAGCTTGCGGCGCACGCGCACCATGCCTTCGATGTCGCCCACGCCGTCCTTGAAGCCGATGAGGTTGGGGCAGCGCTCGGCCACGCGGGCCAGGTTGTCGGCATTGATGCGGGACTGTGCGCGGTTGTAGACGACCACGCCGATCTTCAGGGCCTTGCAGACTTCTTCGACGTGATCGGCAATGCCGTCCTGCGACGCTTCGGTCAAGTAGTGCGGCATCAGCAGAACGCCGTGGGCGCCCAGGCGCTCGGCTTCCTTGGCAAAGGCGATGGCCGTGCGGGTCGGGCCGCCCGCGCCCGCCAGGATCGGCACCTTGCCGGCGCACGTATCGACCGCCGTCTTGACGACCGCCGAATAGTCTTCGGGGGTCAGCGAAAAGAACTCGCCGGTGCCGCCCGCCGCGAACAGGGCGCTGGCGCCATACGGTGCCAGCCATTCCAGGCGCTCGGCATACGTCGAGGGGCGGAAGTCGCCCTGGGCATCGAAGTCGGTCACCGGGAAGGACAGCAGGCCTTCCGAGATGATGGTCTTGAGTTCTTGCGGAGTCGTCATGAGGGCATCCTCGGCTTCATGAATGTGGCGCAACGTGCGCCGAACAGGTAAGTCATCGTACAACGTCATGGCAGCAAGTGCAAGCTGCTGTCGAGGTGTCGTGTCTTTGCCGCAGCGAAATGCACGTGTAGGGCGGGTGCACCCTTCAGCGTCAGCGCGCTTTGTTGTACGATAACTCACCTGCCGGCACGTGCCGGTCGTCTCTCGTTCTCGAGGCCTGCATGCCCGTTCTCTCCAAACCCCTGATCATCAAGGTCCACCCGGACGACAACGTCGCCATCGTGGCCAACGACGGTGGTCTGCCCGCCGGCACCGAACTGTCCGAGGGCATCGTGCTGCGCGAAGCCGTGCCCCAGGGCCACAAGGTGGCCCTGGTCGATCTCGCGCCCGGCGATTCCGTGGTCCGCTACAACGTGGTGGTGGGCTATGCCGCCGTGGCCCTGCCGCAGGGCAGCTGGGTCAACGAACGCGTGACGACGATGCCCAGCGCCCGCACGCTCGATGACCTGCCGGTGGGCACGCGGGCCCGCCGGGACATGGAGCCGCTCGAAGGCTATACGTTCGAGGGCTATCGCAATGCCGACGGGACGGTCGGCACGCGCAACATCCTGGCCATCACGACGACGGTGCAGTGCGTGCAGGGCGTGGTCGAACATGCGGTGCAGCGCATCCGCACCGAACTGCTGCCACGCTATCCGAATGTCGACGGCGTAGTCGGGCTCGAACACACGTATGGCTGTGGGGTGGCCATCGACGCGCCCGGCGCGGCCGTGCCGATCCGCACGCTGCACAACATCAGCCGCAACCCGAACTTTGGCGGCACGACCATGATCGTGAGCCTGGGCTGTGAAAAGCTGCAGCCCGATCGTCTGATGTCGGCTGGCAGCATCCCGATCCGGCATGCCAGCGCCGCCCCCGACACGGTCGTGCTGCAGGAAGAAAACGGCTTCGAGGCCATGATCAGCGCGATCATGCGCACCGCCGAGCATCACCTGGCGATCCTGGACAAGCGTCGCCGCGAGCCTTGCCCGGTCTCCGACCTGGTGGTGGGCGTGCAGTGCGGCGGCAGCGACGCCTTCTCGGGCGTGACGGCCAACCCGGCCGTGGGCTTTGCCTCCGACCTGATCGTGCGCGCGGGTGGCACGGTCATGTTCTCGGAGAACACCGAAGTGCGCGATGGCATCGACCAGCTCACCGCGCGTGCGGCCACGCCGGAAGTGGCGGCGGCCCTGGCTCGCGAGATGGCCTGGTACGACGCCTACCTGGAACGCGGCAGCGCGGATCGCAGCGCCAACACCACGCCCGGCAACAAGAAGGGCGGCCTGTCGAACATCGTCGAAAAGGCCATGGGCTCGATCGTGAAGTCCGGCTCGGCGCCGATCTCGGCCGTGCTCTCGCCAGGCGAGCGCCTGACCAGCAAGGGCCTCGTCTTCACGGCCACGCCGGCCAGCGACTTCATCTGCGGCACGCTGCAGCTGGCGGCCGGGATGAACCTGCACGTGTTCACCACCGGCCGCGGCACGCCGTACGGCCTGGCCGAAGTCCCGGTGATCAAGGTGGCGACGCGCTCGGACCTGGCCCGTCGCTGGCACGACCTGATGGACATCGACGCCGGGCGCATCGCCACGGGCGAGGCCACGATCGAGGACATCGGCTGGGAAATGTTCCACACTTTCTTGGACGTCGCGAGCGGCCGCCGCGAGACCTGCGCCGAAAAGCTGCGCCTGCACAATGCGCTGGTCCTGTTCAACCCCGGCCCCGTGACCTGAGTTCTGCCTTGCAGCACAGCCGGGCGCCGCGACTTGCGTTTCGTGGCGCCCTGGCGGACAGTGGCCCACATCCCTGGAGGAGGCCACATGTCCCTGCAAGTCCGCGCTGCCGTCTGCCGTCAAGTCGACGGCCCCATCACCGTCGAGACCGTGACCGTCAAGCCGCCGGGCCCGGGCGAGGTCACCCTGCGCCTGTCCGCCTGCGGCGTGTGCCACAGTGACCTGTCGATCGTGACCGGCACCATCCGCGGCGCGCTGCCGATGGTGCTTGGCCACGAGGGCGCGGGCGTGATCGAAGCCGTGGGCGCCGGGGTCAGCGAGTTCGCAGTGGGCGACACCGTGCTGAGCTCCTTCATCTCGATGTGCGGGCGGTGCCGCTACTGCGCGACCGGCCGGCCGCAGCTGTGCGATCAGCCCGCCACCGCCGCACTGTCCGCCCCGGGTGCCGAACCGCGCTTTCGCGATGCCCAGGGGCAGGGCATGCACGTGTTTGCGGGCTGCGGCGTCATGGCCGAGGCTGCCACGCTGTCGGTGGACAGCGTGGTCAAGATCGATGCCGATGTGCCGCTGGACAAGGCCTGCCTCGTCAGCTGCGGCGTCATGACCGGGGTGGGCGCCGCCTTCAACACGGCGCGCGTGCATCCGGGCGACATCACGGTCGTCTTCGGCTGCGGTGGCGTCGGCCTGTCCGCCATCCAGGGTTGCCGCATCGCGGGTGCGAGCATGATCGTGGCGGTGGACACGCTGGACTTCAAGCTGCAGATGGCCCGCGACATGGGCGCCACCCACACCGTCAATGCCAGGAGCGTGGACAACGTCGTCAAGGCGGTGCTGGCGCTGACCGGAGGTGGCGCGGACGCCGCCTTCGAGTGCGTCGGGTCGGGCGACATCGTGGCGCAGGCCGTGGCGGTGCTGGCCAAGGGGGGCACGGCCGTGGCCGTGGGCGTGGCGGGTGCCAAGGACACGGCCGCCATCCGGCCCGCCCTGATGACATTTGGCGAGCGCACGCTGACGGGCAGCTACTTCGGCTCGGCGCGCCCGCGCGAAGACTTCCCGCGCCTGCTCGGGCTGTATCGCAATGGCCAGCTCAAGCTGGACGAGATGGTCACGCGCACCTATCGCATCGACGAGGCCCCCGAAGCCTTCGCGGACCTGGCGAGCGGGCGCAACGCGCGCGGGGTCATCGTCTTCGGCTGACGCCGCGCGGGCACGGCCTCTGCGCGGCCTACAATGGCTTCAGACCCTCCGTCGGAATGCCATGCTGCGTGTCGAGAACGTCCACAAATCCTTTGCCACGGCGCAGGGCGCGCTGCCCGTGCTGCGGGGCATCGATCTGACCCTGGCGGGCGGCGAAAGCCTGGCCCTGATGGGCGAGTCGGGCAGCGGCAAGAGCACGCTGCTGCACGTCATTGCCGGGCTGGAACGCGCGGACACCGGCCGCGTGCTGATCGACGACCGGGCGCTGGATGCGGCGCGCGAGGTCGAGCTGGCGCGCTGGCGCCGCGAGGGCATCGGGCTCGTCTTCCAGCAGTACAACCTGATCGGCAGCCTGACCGTGGGCGCCAACCTGGCCTTCCAGGCCCGGCTCGCCGGCCGGCATGATCCGGCCTGGGTCGAGGCGCTGGCCGAGCGCCTGGGCCTTGCGGCGCTGATGGATCGCTATCCGGAGCAACTGTCGGGCGGCCAGCAGCAGCGGGTGGCCATCGGCCGTGCGCTCGCCGCGCGTCCTGCCCTGGTGCTCGCCGACGAGCCCACCGGCAGCCTGGACGAAGCCAGCAGCGATACGGTGATGGATGAGTTGCTGGCACTGGTCGCGCAGACCGGCAGCAGCCTGCTCATGGTGACGCACAGCGCGCGGCTGGCGGCACGGCTGTCGCGCCGACTGGTGCTGCAGCATGGACGGGTACTGGACGGGGCGCACTGATGCGGGCGTTCGGTCTGGCCTGCCTGGCGTTGCTGAGCCACTGGCGCCGGCATCCCGTGCAGGCCGCCAGCATCTTCATCGGCTTGTGGCTGGCGACCGCGCTGTGGACGGGTGTGCAGGCCCTCAATGCCCAGGCCCGCGCGGATTACGACCGGGCCAGCGCCACGCTGACCGCACCGGCGCACGGCGACATCCGCGCGCGCCAGGGCCAGTTCATCGACGAGGCGGACTACGTCGCGCTGCGGCGCGCGGGCTGGCCCGTGTCCCCGATCCTGGAAGGCCGGCTGCGGCTGTCGGGCGCCGACGGCGCGCCGGTCACGGTGGACGTGATCGGCATCGAGCCGCTGACGCTGCCCGTGGACGCCGCCGTGGCCGGCCAGTCGGCACGCGGCTTCGACTTCGCCCGGTTCATCGGGCCGCCCGGCGAAGCCTGGATGGCGCCAGACACCCTGCGTCGGCTGGGCCTGGCAGACGGCGACACGATGCCCGGGGCGGCGGGACGCGCGCCAAGCCATCCCGTCGCCGCCCCCGGCGTACCCGCCCCGGGCGAGGCTACCGTCACACCGCTCGCGCCGTCGGCCGAGCCCGCGCGCCCCCGCCTGGTCAGCCAGCCTGCGCTGGCGCCGGGCGTGGTCGTCATGGACATCGGCCAGGCCCAGGCGCTGCTGGGGTTGCCGGGCGCGGTCTCGCGCTTGATGCTGCCGCAGGCGGATGCCGATGCTCAGGCTGCACCCAGCGCGACACCTGACGCCCAGGCCCCGCCGGCAACCAGCCCGCAGCCCGGCACCCCGTCCGATGCCGGCTCCAGCCCCGGCGCCATGACACCGGCCTGGCCTGGCGACCTGGGCAAGCGGCTGCGGCTGCAGGCGGCGGACGACAGCGGCGACCTGCGGCGGCTGACGGACAGCTTCCACCTGAACCTGACCGCACTTGCGCTGCTCGCCTTCGTGGTCGGCCTGTTCATCGTGAACGCGGCGATCGGCCTGGCGCTCGAGCAACGACGCCCGCTGCTGCGCACCTTGCGCGCGTGCGGCGTGGGCCTGCGCGTGCTGATCGCCGCCCTGGTGCTGGAGCTTGGCGTGTTCGCCGTGCTGGGCGGACTGGCCGGCGTGGCCAGCGGCTATGGGCTGGCCGGGCTGCTGCTGCCGGATGTGGCCACCAGCCTGCGTGGCCTGTACGGGGCGGACATTGCCGGGCAGCTGCAGCTCGCGCCATCGTGGTGGCTCGCCGGGCTGGGCATGGCGATCCTGGGCGCCGTGGCGGCCGGGGCCAGCAGCCTGTGGCGGGCGGCGCGACTGCCCATCCTGGCCGTGGCCCAGCCACAGGCGTGGCGCGGCGCGCAAAGCCGACTCGCGCGCCGCCAGGCCATCGTTGCGGTGGTGCTCTTTGGCGTGTCGGCGGCTTGCTGGGCCTGGGGCAACAGCCTCGCCTCGGCCTTCGGCATGATCGGCAGCCTGTTGCTGGCAGCCGCGCTGGTCCTGCCCGTGATCCTCGATGCCGTGCTGGCCGGGCTGGCCCGGCTCTGCCGGCGTCCCCTGTCGGAATGGTTCGTGGCGGACAGTCGCCAGCAGTTGCCTGCGTTGGCGCTCGCGCTGATGGCCTTGTTGCTGGCGTTGTCGGCGAGCGTGGGCGTGGGCAGCATGACCGAGGGCTTTCGCCAGACATTCCTTGGCTGGCTGGACCAGCGCCTGTCGGCGGACCTGTACGTGACACCCCGGGATTCGGCGCAGGGCGAAGGCATCGCGCAGTGGCTGGAGGCGCAACCCGGCGTGGATGCCGTGCTGCCGCAATGGCGTGCCGAATCGCAACTGCAGGGCTGGCCGCTGCAGGTGGTGGGCGTGCGTGACGACGCGGGCTTTGCGCGCGCCTGGCCGCTGCTCTCGGCCGAGCCCGGCGCCTGGGCCAGCCTGGCCTCGGGCCAGGGCGTGATGCTGAGCGAGCAGCTGACGCGCCGGCTGGGCCTGGCCCTGGGCCAGTCCATCGCGCTGCCGGTGGGCGGCGCGGACCAGCCCGTGCGCGTCGTGGCGGTCTACGCGGACTACGGCAACCCGCTCGGACAGGCGCTGGTGAACGCGTCCTGGCTGCGCGATCGTGACCCGAGTGCGCGCATGGCAGGGCTCGGCGTGCGCATGCAGCCCGGGGCGCCGGCTGCCCCGCTTCTGGCGGCGGTGGAACAGCGCCACGCCGGCGACGGGGCGCGCGTGCAGGATCAGGCCACGCTCAAGCGCTGGTCGCGCGACGTCTTCGATCGCACCTTCCAGGCGACGGCTGCGCTCAACAGCCTGACGCTGGGGGTGGCCGGCATGGCCTTGTTCATCAGCCTGCTCACGCTGGGGCAGAGCCGCCTCGTGCAGTTGGCGCCGCTCTGGGCGCTGGGGGTGTCGCGCCCCCGCCTCGCGCAATTGACGCTGGCGCAGACCCTGATGCTCACGGGCCTGACGATCGTGCTGGCCATGCCCTTCGGGCTGGTGCTGGCCTGGTGCCTGGTCGCGGTCGTCAATGTCCAGGCATTTGGCTGGCGCCTGCCGTTGTATGTCTTTCCGTCGCAGCTGGTGCAGCTGGGGCTGCTAGGCCTGGCCACCAGCCTGCTGGCGGCTGCGGGCCCCTTGTGGCGGCTGGCCCGGCGTCAGCCGGCCGACCTGCTGCGCCAGTTTGCCCAGGAGCGCTGAGATGCGGGATGCCGGAAGGTCGGACGACATGCGGGACACCGGGATGGCGCGCCCGCGCCCGGCCGCTGTGCGCAGCACGGCCACTGCCGCGGCGCGGTGCACGCCGGTGGCAGCGATCGCGCTCGTGGCAGGGCTGCTGCTCGCGGCCTGCGGACCGTCGCCGGGGGAGGTGCCGGAACGCGCCGCCAGCGGCTTTGCCGGGCTGGGCGCGCAGGCGGCCGACTTTCGCAGCGTCGAGCGCGGTCGTCCCCTGGTGTTTCCGGCGGACCACGGGGCCCACGACGGGTATCGCATCGAATGGTGGTACGTGACGGCCAATCTGCAGGACGAGGAGGGCCGTGACTGGGGCGTGCAGTGGACGCTGTTCCGCTCGGCGACCCGGCCGGGCGACGCCGGCACCGGCTGGGGCAGCGCCAATCTGTGGATGGGACATGCCGGGCTGACCGGCCCGGCCGGCCACCAGCACGCCGAACGCCTGGCGCGCGGCGGCATCGGTCAGGCGGGCGTGCGGGCCGACCCCTTCGATGCCTGGATCGACGACTGGTCGCTCGCCGCGCCCGGCAGCCGCACCGACGAGCCGCCGTCGCCCGCGGCCGACCCCGCGCGCGACGGCCTGGCGCGACTGCGCATGCGTGCCTCGGGCGAGGACTTTTCCTACGACCTGCAGCTCGCGAGCGATCGGCCCCTGGTCCTGCACGGGGACGGCGGCTACAGCGAGAAGTCCGGCGCGGGCCAGGCGTCGTACTACTACAGCCAGCCGTTCTACACCGTGAGCGGCGAAGTGGTGCGCGAGGGCCAGCCCGTGCGCGTGACCGGCACCGCCTGGCTGGACCGCGAATGGAGCAGCCAGCCGCTGGCCGCCGAACAGCAGGGCTGGGACTGGTTCTCCCTGCACCTGGTCAATGGCGACAAGCTCATGCTGTTCCAGGTGCGGCAGGTCGAGGGCGAGCCCTATCGGGCGGGCACGTGGATCCGGGCCGATGGCCGCACCCGCGCCCTGCAGCCCGACGAGATCGACCTGCAGGCGCTTGCGCAGACCCGCCAGGTGCATGGGCGGCCCGTGCCGACGCAGTGGCAGGTGCGGGTGCCGATCGCCGGCGTGGACGTCGTGGCCGAGGCCATCGAGCCGCGCGCCTGGATGGGCGGCAGCTTCCCGTACTGGGAGGGGCCTGTGCGGCTCGCGCGTGGCGCGGGCCGCGGCTACCTGGAGATGACGGGCTATTGAGCGCCGCAGCCGCAGGCGCAGGGGCGGCGTGTCGCCGATCCCCGCCCATCCCCGGCGATGGGCGCAAGTCTTGCTCCGCGCTCGGCGCCCGATCCCTTTTTTGCGTGACCACCGCCATGAACCGCCTTCGCTACGCCGTGCAGCTCGACTACGATATCCAGGACGACACCGCCGATCTGATCCTGAACATCGAGGCTGCCGCGACGGCATGCCAGACCGTGGTGCAGGAGCATCTGCAGCTGCCTGCGGGCGTCACGAGCCAGCGCTACACCGATCCGCTCACCGCCACGCGCTGGCTGCGCCTGCAGGCCCCGCGCGGCACGCTGTCCCTGCGTTACGAGGCCACGGTCGATGTCGAGCATCGGCTGGATGATCCGGCCAGCCTGCAGGAAGTCCCCGTCGCCGAGCTGCCCTTCGAGCTGCTGCCCTTCATCGCGCCGAGCCGCTACGCCGAGTCCGACCGTCTGCGCACGACGGCCAACTCCGAGTTCGGCGACATCCCGCCAGGCTACGAACGGGTCGCCGCCATCCGCAACTGGGTGCACGACCACGTCGAGTACCGTTCGCAGTCCAGTTCCGAGACGACCTCCGCCGCCGACACGCTGGTCCAGCGCACGGGCGTGTGCCGCGACTATGCCAACCTGATGGTCGCGCTGTGCCGGGCGCTGAACATCCCGGCGCGTCTGACCACCAGCCTGGACTACGGCAAGAGTCCCGATCTGGGGCCCTCCGACTTCCACGCCGTGGTCGAGGTCTACCTGTCCGGACATTGGTATCTCTTCGATCCGTCCGGCGTGGCCATCACCACGGGACTGCTGCGCATCGGCACCGGGCGCGACACGAGCGACGTGCCTTTCGCATCGCTGTTCGGCGACATCGTGCCCTGCGCGCCCCCGATCATCGAGGTCGAGCCGGTGACCGAGGGTGGACGCGAGATGCCGGTCTTCACGCCCCTGGCCATCTGCACCTGGTAGCACGGCTGCCGCTCCAGGCCCGCGGTCTGGGGCAGGGGCAAGGGCGTGACCAGCCGGCGCGCACGGGCTGCCTGACCGGCGCGGCGCAAGTCGCCACGTGCGTCGCGCCCGCCAACCGGGGTAGAGTCGGTCTCATGCCCACCTGGTCCGCCACGATTTCGTGCACGGCAGCCTGTCGCTCTGGTCGTCGAGGCCTGGCATGACCGGCCCGCCTGCCCCTCGCATTGCGTCTGCGCCGTCCACCCGCGCCTTTCTCGAGCTGGGCTTTCGTCCCCTCTACCTGGCCGGCAGCGCGTGGGCCGCCGTGTCGCTGTGGCTCTGGGTGTTTGCCCCGGGCTGGCTGACTGGGCGCATGCCGGGCGTCTGGTGGCATGCGCACGAGATGCTGTGGGGAGTCGTCGCCACCATCGCAGTCGGCTTTCTGCTGACGGCGGCGGCCACCTGGACGGGCGTCAACCCGTTGCGTGGGCGGGGGCTGGCCGTCCTGTGCCTGGCGTGGCTGATCGCCCGCGCGGGCTTTCTGATCCCCGGTGCGGCGGCTTTCGTCGTTGCAGGCACGGCTCAGGTGCTGTTCTTTGCCGGGGCCGCCGCCGCGCTGGCGCGGGCCATCCATGGCACGCGCAACCGCCGCAATGCCGCGCTGCCCTGGCTGGTCGCGGCGCTAGGCGCGGCCGACGCCGCCTATCTGCGTTCGATCTGGCTGGGCGAATGGGCCGATCTATTGCGGCACTTCGGCACCGGGCTGCTGCTCATGGCGCTCGTCACCCTGCTCGTGGCGCGCCGGGTGATCCCGTTCTTTTCCATGCGTCGTCTCCCGGGCCTGAGCTTGCCCATGCACACGCGCAGCGGCCAGGTGCAACTGGGCATCGGCGGGCTGGCCGTCGTCGCGGGCCTTGCGGATCAGTCGACCGTGCTTGCCTTCGCCCTGGCCCTGACGGGCGCCATCGCGCTGTGGCAGTGGCTCGCGTGGAAGCCCTGGGCCGTGCGCGGCGTGCCGCTGCTCTGGGTCCTGTATGTCGGCTATGCCGGCCTGGCGCTCGGCCTGCTCGTGGCCGCGGCGCATGCGGCGGGCTGGATCGCGCGCGCCGCGTGGTCCGTGCATGTGATCGGCGTGGCAGGCTTTGGCGTGCTCATCATCGGCATGATCACGCGCACGGCGCTGGGCCACCTGGGCCGCCCTTTGCAGACCGACCGGCTGATGGTGACGGCCTATGCACTGGTCATCGCGGCCGCGCTGCTGCGGTTGCTTGCCCTGATCCCCGGGTTCTGGTCGATGGGGGCGCTGCACGCGTCGGCCAGTGCCTGGGTGCTGGCCTTCGTGCTGTACCTGTGGCGCTTCGTGCCCTGGCTGATCCGGCCACGCGCGGATGCGCAAGCCGACCCCGCCGCGCCGCCCCGGCAGTGATGGCGTCGTGCGGCGCGGGTGACGCCGCCTGCTTGCCGCACCAGTCCCGGGCGCCGGGACGATGGCCGCGAAGATCCGACGGCTGCCGTCCTGCGCGCCATGCGCCGTGGGGGCGGGAGTAAACTCAAGGATTGTTCCGCGCCCATTTCACCGACCCATGCGCACATCCCCTCTCTGGCTTGCCGGCGCTGCCGCGCTGGCGGGCTGCGACTCCGGCGACGACCGGCTGCCACCCCCGCCGCCACCGCCCACGGCAGCGCAGACCGAAGCGCTGGCCGATAGCCTCGCGCGTCAGCAGATCGCCCAGGACCAGGCCGAACTGGCCCAGGTGCTGGCCGATCTGCAACAGGCGGATCCCGCCGTGCGCGACGTGTACTACAGCGTGAACGACGCGGGCGAGCGCATGATCAACGTGGTGCGCGACGCCGAGGCCGCGCCGGGTGAAGAGGCCCCGCCCCCCGGCGCCACCAACACCTTTGCCTGGATGGCGGGCGGCATGCTGCTGGGCACGTTGCTGGGCGGCGCCATGGCGGCGGGCGGCGTCAACCAGTTCGCGCAGCGCCAGCCGCCGGCACAGACACACTACGCGGCCACGGCGCAACAGCAGCGCGACTTCCGGGCGGGCGGCACGAACGCCTACGGCCGCTCGGTGGTCAACAACAGCCGGGTGACGGCAGGGCGCGGGCTGACGGCGGGCGCCGTGGGCAACGTGGGCCTCACGCGCCCGGGCGTGGGCACCAGCCAGGGCGTGTTCTCGTCCAGCCAGTCCAACCGTTCGAGCAGCTACGGCGCAGGCGGCTGATGCACGTCGAACGGCATGCGGTGGATTTCGACCTCGTGTCGTTCGTGCAGCGCGAGCTGCCCTTCATGGGCGCCTTCTACACCGACGGCGCGACGCTGCGCCAGGATATCCAGGATCTCTTCGCCTTTCCGGTGGCGCAACGCGATGCCCTGCCGTTCTACCGCCTGTCCGAAGCCGGCGCGCAGCGCATCGCCACCGGCCTCGATGACACCTACGCCATGATGATCGCCGCGCTGCGCCGGGTCCTGGCCGATCCGCAGGCGCTGGCGACATGGTTCGATGGTGATCTGATGCGCCGGCACGGCGAGACCTTCGTGGACTATGCCCGCCATACGTTCGAGGCGCGCGGCATGGTGGGGCAGTCGCTGTACGGGCGGTTCGATGCGGCCGTCGACCCGGTCACCGAAACGCTGCGCGGCATCTACGAATTCAACGGCGACACACCCGTCATGCTGTGCGAGTCGGTGAACCTGCAGCATTGGCTGACGCAGCAGGTCACGGGCTCGGCAGAGCCGCAATGGAATTCCTGGTATCCCGAAGTCTCGCGCATGCTGGCCGCCCATGGCCTGAAGCGCGAGCAGCGCTATGCCGTGGTCTGCGACACGCGCGCCGTCGAGGACATGGCCACGTGCGAGACCCTGGCGCAATGCCTGGACGAACACGTCACCTGCTATCTGCTGGACCTGGCCGAGCTGGACTACGACCACCTGCAGGTGGACAAGCCCTTCATCGCACGGCCGACCGGCGAGCCTCTGGACGGCATCTTCGTGCTGTCGCCCTGGGAGGAAATGGTGGCCAATTTCCCGCTGGCCTTCGCCCAGTGGCGCCACTGGGCGCGCCACGTGGCGCTGCTGGAGCCGCCGTGGCGCTGGTTCCTGTCGCACAAGGGCATGCTGGCCTACGTGACCTGGCTGCGCGAGACCGACACGGCCTTTGCCCAGCGCTGGCAGCACGTGCCGTGGCTGGCGACCTATCTGACGCCCGAACCGTTCCAGGCAGCCGGCCAGCCGTATGTCGCCAAGCCCGTGCTGGGGCGGCTGTCCGCCAACATTCGCGTGGTCGATGCGCAGGGTGTCACCACGCACCAGACGCCGGGCCCCTATGGCGACGTGCCGCAGGTGTACCAGGCCTGGTGCGCGCCCGGCCGTGTCGAGGGTCGTCACAATTTCGTGCTGGGCGCCTGGATGGCGACCGCGCCGCACGCCCGGCTCGCGCAGGCGCAGACGCTGTGCTTTCGCGAGTTCGATGCGGCGGTGCTGGATCTGGCCAACGAGCGCTTCATCCCCCATCTGCTGGCGCTGGACGGGGCGGGCTGAGGCCGTCCCGTGCCGCCAGCCGCACCCGCACGTCCAGGCCACCACCGGCGCGATCGTGCAGCGTGATGCTGCCATCCTGCATCTCGATGCAGTTGCGGGCGATGGACAGGCCAAGACCCAGGCCCGTCCGCGCCACGCCGCGTGCGTCGTCCGCCTGCTCGAAGGGTTCGAAGACCCGCTCGCGGCGTTCGGCAGGAATGCCCGGGCCGCGGTCGAGCACGTGCAGCACGAGCCCGGTCGCCTCGGCGTGCAGCCGCAGCTCTGCCGAACCCGCATGCCGCAAGGCGTTGTCGATCAGGTTGCCCAGGGCGCGCCGCAAGGCGAGCGGCCGACAGCGCCAGGGCACGGGCGCGAGGTTGTCGGGCAGGGTGACCGGCTGATTCAGCTGCCGGTAGCGGCGCGCCAGCTGGTGCAGCAGGTCGGCGATGTCCACCGTCTGCCAGTCTTCGACGCGGGCGTCGGCCCGCGCGTAGTCCAGGGTGGCCTCGACCATGGCCTGCAGTTCGGCCACGCTCGCCAGCAGGTCGGCGCGCAGCGCGTCCTCGTCCACCAGCTCGACCTGCAGGCGCAGGGCCGTCACCGGCGTGCGCAGGTCGTGGCTGATGGCCGCCAGCAGCCGCGTGCGGGTGTCGCGGTGCTGGGCGATGCGCTGCTGCAAGGCATTGAACTGCGCCGTCAGCGCACGGGCTTCGCGTGGCCCGTGGATCGGCAGGGCCGGCAGTTCGGCGCCATAGCGCACGCGACCCGCCGCCTGGATCAGGGTGCGCAGCGGGCGCACCAGCCGCCAGGCGAGCCACAGGCCCACCCCCAGCACAGGCAGGATGCTGGCCGGCAGGATCAGCGCCAGGATGCGCGACCAGTCGTAGCGGCCCTGCAGGCCACGTTCGGCATTCAGCCAGCCGCCTTGGGGCAAGGCCACGCTGGCGCGCAGGCGCAGGGGCTCCCAGGCCGCCAGGCTCAGCGGCGAGGCGCGGGCGGACTCGCCCGAGGTGCGCTCCAGTTGTACCCACAAATCGACATCGTCCGGCAGGCCCAGCCGCTGGCGCAGTGTGCGGGCGAAGGCCTGTTCCTCGGGCTGCATTGCGAAGGCCGACACCTCCGGCACTGCGGCGAGCCACAGCCGCGTGCCACCGGCCGCCGGCTCGCCCTGGCTGAGCGCAGCGAGCGTGGCGCTGGCCACCGCATCGGGCATGCCATCGGACAGCAGGTAGGCCGCGGCCAGCGTGGCCACGGCCTGTTCGCGCGAGATCGGGTGGACGATTTCGCCCGAGCGCTGCAGGAAGGCCATCACCAGGAGGTGCGACGCCACGATCGCGGCCAGCAGCAGTCCGCCGAACTGCCAGGCCAGCCCGATCCCCGGGCGCGGCGTGCGCGGGCCCGCGGCGCGGCTGTCAGTCATCCTGCCGCTCCACCCGCGCGAGCAGCGCATAGCCGTCGCCGCGCACGGTGCGCAAGGCCGGTCCGTCGCCCGTCGCGGCCACGAGCTTGCGGCGCAGCCGGCTGATCTGGCGATCGATCGTGCGGTCGTAGGCGTCGTCACCCTCGCGGCCCTGCGTGCGGGTCAGATCGAGCAGGTCGCTGCGGCTGAGCACCGCGGGCGCATGGCTCGCCAGCACCAGTAATAGGCGCGCTTCGCGTTCGCTCAGCAGGCGCGTCGTGCCATCGGGCAGGTCCAGCCGCGCCCGCGCGGCATCGAAGTGCCAGTCGTCGATGCGCAGACGGCCGAGGTCGCGCACCGGATCGCGCCGGCCGCCGGTGCGCGGATCGATTGCCGGGTCGGCCGGGGCGGTGGGGGTGCTCGAGGCGACGCCGCGGCCCGGCATGCCATCCCCGGGCGCCTGCCGGCGTGCCACGCTGCGGATGCGCGCCAGCAGCTCGCGTGGCTCGAAGGGCTTGATCACATAGTCGTCCGCGCCAGCCTCGAGCCCGTTCACGCGGTCATCCAGCGCACCGCGAGCCGTCAGCAGGATGACCGGGGTGGCGTGCGACACCCGCACCTCCCGGCATGCCTGGCTGCCATCACCATCGGGCAGCATCACGTCCAGCACGACGAGGTCGTACGCATGCAGGTCCAGCTGCACGCGCATCTCGCGCAGCGTGCCGGCGGTGTCGACCTTCAGGCCCTGGCGCCGCAGGTAGAGGGCCAGGGGCTCGCGGATGCGGGGATGGTCGTCCACGACCAGCAGGCGCAGCGGGGCGGGGGTGGGTGGGGAGACTGTCACAGACTGTCCAAATGGCGGCGTTGCGGATGCATACCATTCGCATTTTCGCGCATTTGGTCAGGGAGTGTTTCATGAGGTTCGGGTCATTCGGGCGAGCAAGCGCCCTGCACGCCGCCGTCCTGGGCGTGGCCACCGCCGGAGCGGCGCATGCCCAGGTGTCGGCCACGGGGCCGGTCACCACGCTGGACAACATCGTCGTCACCGCCACGGGCTTCGAGCAGCAGATCGAGGACGCGCCGGCCTCCATCAGCGTCATCCCGGGCGAGGTGCTGCGCAATCAGCCCTTCCGCGACCTGACGGACGCCTTGCGCGACGTCGAAGGCGTGGTGGTCAATGGCAGCAGCAACGAGACCGACATCTCGATCCGCGGCATGCCACCCGACTACACGCTGATCCTCGTGGACGGCAAGCGCCAGGGCATGCGCGATGCGCGGGTCAACGGCAACCGGGGCTACGAGCAGAGCTTCATTCCGCCCGCCGCCGCGATCGAGCGCATCGAAGTCGTGCGTGGCCCGATGTCCTCGCTGTATGGGTCGGACGCCATCGGCGGCGTCATCAACATCATCACGCGGCGCGTGCCAAGTGCCTGGGGCGGCTCGCTCGGACTGGACTACACCGCCCAGCAGCACAGCCGCTTCGGCAACGCGGCCCAGGGCCAGTTCTATCTCGGCGGGCCGGTGGTGGCCGATGTGCTGGGTCTGCAGATCTGGGGCCGTCAGCTCAACCGCCAGGCCGATGACGACATCGAGCGCACGGAGGGCTTCAGCAAGGCGCGCCACCGCGACCTGACGGCCCGCGTGAGCCTTGCCCCCAGCCGGCGCCAGGACGTGGTCCTGGAGGCGGGCGCCACGCGCCTGGAGAATGGCGAGGGCCCGAGCGCCAACTGGGCGACCCGCGAGCAGGAGAACCGCCGCGACCATGCGTCCATCACCCATCGCGGCCAGTGGGGCTGGGCCTCGAGCGAGCTGTCGTACGCCTGGGAGCGCGGCAGCCGCTGGGGCCTGGGCGATGGCACGGCGGCCCAGCGTGATTTCGAGACGCGCGAACCCGAGGTCACGAACCAGGTGGTGGACGCCAAGCTCGTGGCGCCCTGGCGCAACCACATCACGACCGTGGGCGCGCAGTGGAACGAGGCGGGGCTCGATGACTGGAACGAAGGTCAGCGCGATCGGGTGCGTCGCGAGTACGGCGTGGTGCAGCGCGCCGTCTTCCTGGAAGACGAGTGGTCGCTGACCGACAGTCTGACGCTGACGGGCGGCGCGCGCCTGGACGATCACGAGCAGTACGGCACGCATGTCAGTCCGCGGCTGTATGCGAACTGGCGTGCCAGCAGTCAGTGGACGTTCAAGGGCGGCGTGTCGCGCGGCTTCAAGGCGCCGGAGATCCGTGCCGTCGTGCCGGGCTATGCCTACCTGCGCCGCAACCGCTGGGTGATGCTGGGCAACCCGGACCTGAAGCCCGAAACCAGCACCAACTACGAGATCGGCGCGCTGTGGTCCAACCGCGACGGCCTGTCGGCGGGGGCCACGGTGTTCTACAACGATTTCCGCGACAAGCTGTCCACCGTGACCACGGAGCGGCGCTGGAACGACTTCATCATCATGGATCGCGTCAACGTCGATCGCGCGCGCATTGCCGGCGCCGAGCTGCATGCGGCCTGGGAGCTCACGCCGCGCCTGGGCGTGCGGGCCAACTACACCTACCTGGACTCGCGGCAGAAGACGGGGGCCAACACCGGTGCGCCGCTCGCGCTCACGCCCAAGCATGCGGCGAATCTGCGCGTGCAATGGCAGGCATGGGCGCGCACCTCGCTGTGGGGCGCGGTGCGCTATCAGGGCAGCGAGTACGGCACGACCACGGTGGCCCAGGCCAGTCCGGCGACAACGACCGTCGATGTCGGGGCGAGCTATCGCTGGCGCGATGGCATCACGCTCAACGCCGCCGTGTACAACCTGGGCGACAAGCAGCTGGATGCCGAGACCTACGGCAAGACGAGCTACGGCCGACGTCTGTGGGTGGGACTGAACGCCGAGTTCTGAGCGCGGCCTCAGGCCACGCGCCGCAGCGTGTCCGCCGGCACCTGGGGCGTGGCCTGGAAGGCCGGCCTGGCAAAGAAGTAGCCCTGCATGAGGGACACGCCCTGGTCGGCCAGATAGTCGCGCTCTCCGCGCGTCTCGATGCCTTCGGCGATCACCGTGATGCCCAGGTCGCGGCAGATCGCCAGGGCACCAGCCACGATGCGTTGGCGCACCCGGTCGGTGTCGATGCCGCGCAGCAGCTTCATGTCCAGCTTGACGAGGTCGGGCTGGAAATCCACCAGCAGGTTCAGGCCCGAATAGCCCGAGCCGAAGTCGTCGATGGCGGTGCGAAAGCCCAGGCGTTTGTAGGCACGAAAGACTTCGATGAAGTGCGCGTGGTCGCCCACGTGCTCGCTCTCGACGGTCTCGAAGATGATGCGCTCGATGGGAAAGCCGTGCGTGCGCGCAGCGGCCAGCGTGCTGCGCAGGCATGCCTCGGCGCGGTACACGGCGTTGGGCATGAAGTTGATGGACAGCGCGCCCTGCAGGTCCAGTGCCGCGGCCTGGCCGATGGCCACCGTGCGGCATTGCTGATCGAAGCGGTAGCGGTTGTCGTCGTCGACCTGCGCCAGCACGCTGGCCGCCGACTCGCCGTTTGGTCCCCGCACCAGCGCTTCATGCGCGAAGATCGTCCCGTTCGCCAGGTCCACGATGGGCTGGAAGGCAAACGCGATGTCGGGTGCGGCCACCTCCGATCGGCAGCCGGCGCAGCCCTCGGTGGACGGGGCGCGAAGCGGGTGCATGGAGTGGACAGCACGCATGGGCAGGACCTGGGAAAGGGGATGTGCCGTCTGTAGCGGAAAGTGTGCCTGACTCAACCATTGGGGGGCATGTCGCCGGACAGCCCGCTGGCGCGCAGCACGCGCCGCTGCACGGCCTGCCCCAGCACGCGGCGTCCGTGCACCTGGGTGATGCTCAGGTAGCGCCGCGCGCGCGTGATGCCCGTATAGAGCAGTTCGCGCGTCAGAATGGGATTCAGCCCGTCGGGCAGCACCAGCGCGGCATGGCCGAACTCCGAGCCCTGGGATTTGTGCACCGTCAGCGCAAAGACGGTTTCGACCTGCTGCAGCCGGCTGGGCAGGATCCAGCGGATGCCGTCCTCGCCATCACCGGCCGCGAATGCGACGCGCAGCGTCCAGCCCTGGCCATCGGCCGCGGGCAGGGCCAGCGTGATGCCGATGTCGCCATTCATGAGGCCCAGTCCGTAGTCATTGCGCGTGACCAGCACGGGCCGCCCCAGATACCAGACGTGGGTGTCGTCGATCAGGCCCGCGTCGCGCAGCAGGCGCGCGATGCGCAGGTTCAACCCTTCCACGCCCCAGGCCCCGCGGCGCAGGGCGCACAGCACCTGGAACGCGGTGTGGGCCCGCAGAACGTCGCGCGCCCAGTCGTCGAACGCCGCGCGCGCGGCATGCGCGCCGGGGTGGCCGTCGCGCAGCACCGCGAGGTAATGCCGGTAGCCATGCCGGGCCAGCGTGGCTGGCTCGGCGAAGAGGTCCGCCTGGGGGGGGAGGTCGGTAGCGCCGCCGCCGTCCACGACCAGCGCGGCGAATGCCGGGTCGCGCTCGTCGGCGAGACTGAGCAGGGCGATGTCCTCGGCCCCGGTCTGCCAGACGCGATCCACGGCACTGGCATCGCCGGCGTTGACGGCGTCGGCCAGCCGGCCGATGCCGCTGTCCGCCGAAAAGCGGTGGCTGTGGCGCAGCATGACGACGGCCTGATCCAGCGGCGAGCCCGCGGCGTCGATCAGGGCGTCGGGAATCCGCTCGCCGCTTGCGCGGGCCAGCCAGTCTGCGGTGGCCGGGGTGTAGTGGCCCTCGCGGGCACGGCGGCAGAGCTCGCCCAGGACGGCCCCGGCCTCCACCGAGGCCAGCTGGTCCTTGTCACCCAGCAGAATCAGGCGTGCCTGCGGCGGCAGGGCGTCCAGCACCGCCGCCATCATCTCCAGGTCCACCATGGACGCCTCGTCGATGACGAGCACGTCCAGCGCCAGCGGCGCGTGGGCATCGTGGCGAAAGCGTCGGCTGCCCGGGCGCGTGCCGAGCAAGCGGTGCAGGGTGCCGACCTTGCGTGGAATCGCGTCGCGCAAGGCCTCGCCATCGGGCAGGCCGGCCAGCGGCAGCGAAGCCACGGCGCCGGCGATCGACTCGTTCAGGCGGGCGGCTGCCTTGCCGGTGGGGGCCGCCAGCCGGATGCGCAGGGGCCGGGCCGCGGCCTCACCCCCCAGGGCCATGGCCTGCAGCAAGGCCAGCAGGCGCACCACCGTCGTCGTCTTGCCGGTGCCGGGGCCGCCGGTCACGATGGCAAAGCCGCTGCGCGCCGCAAGCGCGCACGCCACGCGCTGCCAGTCCACGCCCCTGTCGGGGCGACTGCCGGGAAAGAGCACATCCAGCGTGCGCCGCAGGACGTCCTCGGGCATGGCGTCGACAAGGCCGGTGCTCAGCGCCAGGCGTGCGGCCAGGCCTGCCCGCACGTCCTGCTCGTACTGCCAGTAACGGCGCAGGTACAGGCGCGCGCCAACGCGCACGAGGGGCGTCGCGCCCGGGCCGTCGGTCGCGAGCAGCGGGTGTTCGAGCGCCGCCATCCAGACATCCAGATCCAGGCCGGCCAGCACGGCGTCGGGCAGGGGCACGGGCTCACCCGCATCGGGCGCGCGGGCGCCTTCGGGCGGCAGCGACAGCGCCAGGGCCGGATCCTGCAAGGTGGCGGCCAGGTCCAGGCAGGCGTGGCCGCGTCCCAGCTGGTGGCTGGCCAGCGCGGCGGCCAGCAGCGCGGCGGGGGGCGCATCCGGCACCTCGCGTGCCAGAAAGCGCGCGAACTCGCTGTCCAGTGCCCGCAGCCAGCCGCGCTCGGCCCAGTCATCGAGCAGGGCAAGCAGATCGGGGGTGGCAAGGTGATCGAGCATGAGGCGGGCGGGGCGTGGGCAAGCCGCTACGATAGCGCGAGCCCGGGGTCTGTGTTCGCGGCGGCAGGCGAGGTATGCTCATGCGCTGATCCCGCCGACCGGGTCGCGTGGGTGCCGCGCGCCGGCGGCAGGCGCCACGGAGATTGCCGTCATGACCTTCAAGCCCTGCCTGTCCCTTCTTGCCGCCGCCGTCCTGACGGCCAGTGTGTTTGCACCCGCGCAGGCCGGCCCGCGCCTGGACCGCATCCAGCAGGAGAAGGTGTTGCGCGTGGGCACGCCCGGCGACTATCGCCCGTTCGCGATGAAGACGGCCGATGGCTACGAGGGTCACGACATCGACGTCATCAACCGGATGGCAAGCGAGCTCGGGGTGCGCATCGAGTTTGTGCCCACCACCTGGCCCAACCTGATGAAGGACCTGCAGGCGGATCGCTTCGACGTCGCGGTGGGCGGCATCACGCGCAACCTGACGCGCATCAGCCAGGCCCAGATGCTGCCCGGCTACGCCCCCTTCGGCAAGGTCGCCCTGGTGCCGGCCGCGCGCAAGGACGATTTCCGCTCGCTGGCGGACCTGAACAAGCCGGACGTCCGGGTCATCAAGAACCCCGGCGGCACCAACGAGACCTTCGTCCTGAACCATCTGAAGAACGCCCAGGTCAGCACGCATGAGAAGAATGCCGAGATTCCGGGACTGATCGCCAAGGGTGATGGCGATGTGATGATCACCGAGACCTACGAGGCGCTGCACTATGCACGCGAAGACAAGCGCCTGCATGCGGCATTCATCGATGCGCCGCTCACGCCCGTCAATACGTTGGGCTTTTTGTTGCCTGCGGACGACACCGACTACAGTCGCGTGATGGGATTCGTCTGGGAGCTGCTGGATGAGCGCGGCGAATTGTCCACGGCCGCCGGCAAATGGTTAAAGTAACGCCACAGCCGAATCCTGAGCGTGGGACCGCCTGACGCCGGCCTCGCTGTCGAGCTGCGCGAACCCGATCTTCATCCTCAAGGATTGCCCATGTTCGCAGGCGGACCGTCGGATCCGGCACCCCAGGTGCCGGCGCACGCGCAGTTCGCCGCATTGTCTGACGTCATGGCCATGGCGGAGTTCGCGCCGGATGGCACCTTGCAGCGCGCCAACGGCAAGTATCTGGCGATGCTGGGCGTCACGCCCGATGCCGCGCTGGGGCGCGCGCACCGCAGTTTCTGCACGCCCGAGTTCGCCGGCAGTCCGGATTACGACGCCTTCTGGCGCGCACTGACCTGTGGCGGCTCGCACGCGGGGTTGGCCGAGCGCCTGCGCAGCGACGGCAGCCGCTGCTGGCTCGAGGCCATCTACGCCCCCGTGCGCGACGTCCAGGGGCGTCTGCTGCAGATCCTGAAGGTGGCCACCGACGTCACCGACCGACGCGAGCAGGAACGCGGGCAGGAAGAACACCTGCGCCGTCTGTCGCTGGTGGCCGACGCCAGCGACACCGCGGTCATCATCAGCGATTCCGTGTCGGGCATTATCTACACCAACGCCGGCTTCACGCGCATGTTCGGCTGGGCGCCCCACGAGGCCGCGGGCCGCGACCCGATCGCGCTGCTCGCCGCCGACAGTCCGGGCGATCTCGAGCAGGAGTACCGCAGGCTGCTCGCGGCAGGCCACCCGGTCGAGCGCGAGGAAGTCGTCGTGGGCAAGGACAACCAGCGCTATTGGGCCAAAGTCACGAGCAATCCCGTGGCCGACGTGCAGGGGCGCTGGCAGTACACGGTGTCGATGCTGACCGACATCACCAGCGCCAAGCTGCACGAGGCCCTGCAGCACCGGGCCCTGGAGTCGCTGGCGCGCGAGGCGCCGCTGATCGATACGCTGGAGACGATGTGCCGCGAGGCCGAGCGCATCGCGCCGGAGCTGACGGCAGCCATCCTGGAGGTCAGCGCCCAGGGCCACATGCATGTGCTTGCCGCGCCCAGCCTGCCTGGTGCGTTTCGCGAGCGGCTGGACAGCCTGTCGGCCGGGCCGATCGCCGGTTCGGTCGGCACGGCTGCCTGGCGCAACGCCAGCGTGTGCGTGGACGACATCGCCACCGATCCCCTCTGGGCGCCGCATCGGGACATGGTGCGTCCGTGGGGCTACGTCGGCTGCTGGGCCACGCCCATCCGCGACAGCGCCGGTGCGGTGATCGGCATCTTCGCCCTGTACTTTCGCCAGCGCCGACAGACGTCCGCCGAGCGCGTGCACCAGCGCATCATCGACGCCTGCACGCACCTGTGCGCGCTGGCCATCGAGCGCGATCATGCGCGCCAGCGCATTCGCCAGCTGGCGTTCTACGACGGTCTCACGGGCATGCCCAATCGCAGCCTGCTCGAGTCCAAGGCGGATCACGCGATCGCCGGCGCCGCGCGCCGTCAGCAGAGCCTGGCCGTCGTATCCATCGACCTGGATCGCTTCAAACAGGTCAACGACTCGTTCGGCAAGGCCGCTGGCGACGACGTCCTGCGCACGATCGCAGACCGCCTGCAGTCCGAACTGCGCAACGCCGGCATGGCCGGGCGCCTGTCGGCCGACGAGTTCGTCGTCGTGCTGTCGCCCTGCACGGCCGAGCGCGCGAGCCAGGTCGTGCGCCGACTGCAGGCAGCGCTCATGGTGCCCGTGCCGCTGGCGGACACCAGCGTGTCGCTGTCGGCGAGCGCGGGCATCGCCATGTTCCCGACGCACGGGCGCGACATCGAATCCCTGCTCGATCGCGCCGACATGGCCATGCACCAGGCCAAGTCCGCCGGGCGGGGCGGGCTGTGCTTTTTCAGCACCGAAATGAACCAGCTCGCGCAGGAGCGCCTCACCCTGGAGACCGCGCTGCGCACGACCTTGCGCGAGGGCGGCCTGCACCTGAACTACCAGCCGCAGATCGACCTGGTGTCCGGTCGCCTGTACGGCGTCGAAGCCCTGGCGCGCTGGTCGCATCCGGTGCTGGGCGACATCAGCCCGGTGCGCTTCGTGCCGCTGGCCGAGGAGTGCGGTCTGGTCGACGAGCTTGGCGAATGGGTGATGCGCGAAGCCTGCCGGCAGCTCGCGGACTGGCGCGGCACGGGCCTGGTCATTCCCGCCGTCTCGGTCAACCTGTCGGCCACGTGTTTCGACAACCCGGTACTGCCCCGGGTGATCGACAAGACCTTGCGCCAGCACGGCCTGCGGCCCAGCGATCTCACGGTGGAACTGACCGAAAGCGTGCTGCTCGACTCGCATGCCGATACGCTGAACACGATCGCCGATGTGCATGCCCTGGGCGTGCGGCTGTCGATGGACGACTTCGGCACGGGGTACTCGAGCCTGAGTTACCTGCGTCGCCTGCCGGTGTCCGAGCTCAAGCTGGATCGCAGCTTCGTGGCCGATCTGGAGCACAGCGAAGCGGCCCGGGCCTTGAGCGGCGCCATCCTGGGCATTGGCCGCAGCCTGCAGCTGACGGTGGTGGCCGAAGGCGTGGAGACCGTCGCGCAGGACAGCATGCTGCGCTCGCAGGGCTATCCGGTGGCGCAGGGCTATCTGTTCTCGCGGCCCCTCGCGCCGCAGGCGCTCGCAAGCTGGCTGCGCCAGCCGCTGCACCGCGGCGCGGGTCCCGCCGACGCGGTGCACTGACGGGCCCTGTCACAGCGAGGTCATGTGGGTCGGCCATAGTGGCGCCTTTTTTCGAGGCCAGCCCCGTCCATGTCGATTCCGCACGCCCGCGCCCCGCGCGTTCCGCCGTTTGCCCTGCGCACGCTCACCCTCGCCACCCTGCTTGCGTTGGCCGCCTGCGGTGGCGGTGACGATGACGATGATGCGTTCATCCCCCCCGGCCCGCCCGCCGGGCTGGGCTATGCGGACAGCGCGCCGGTCCCGGACGTGCCGGCGTACGTCGACACCGCCACGACCAACCAGCGCGGCGATGCCCGCTACGCCACGGTCCAGACCAACGCCGGTGTTCGCGTGCTGTCCGGCTTCCTGGACATCTGGGAGCCACGCAAGCGTCTGGTGGATGCCGGCGTGAACGCAGACGCGCGCGATGGCTTTCCCGCCATCGTCGCGTCCGACTGGAGCGGCCTGCCGGGCGACGTGACCGATGGCACGGTGAAGCACCCGGCCGTGCATCGCGAGAACATCGATTTCGTGGCGCGCGTGACCGCGAGCGTGACGCCCGAGCAGGCGCTGCGCGCCTACCTGGACGATCGCCGCGGCAAGAACTACAGCGTGACCGATGGCCTGGGGCCGTTGACCGATGCCTGGCGCAGCGCCGCGCGCCAGACATCGACCATCCACGAGATCGCGCCCGACGCCATGTCCGTGCGCCACGACGACAAGGGCAACAACACGGGCGTGTCGGGCGATGCGAATCCGGCGTTCGGGCGGGCCATCGCCTTCGTGCAGAGCATGGGGGCGGACGCCTCGTCCGAACCCGGCAAGCGTTTCTTCAAGTACGCCCGACCCTGGCGCTGGGACAGCAACGCCAGGATCCTGCCCGCGCTCCTGCCCGCGCGCAGCAGCACGCCGGCCACCGATGGCGGCTATCCCAGCGGGCACACCGCCGAGTCGGTGCGCAATGCTCTGGCCATGGCCTACCTGGTGCCGGAACGCTTCCAGGAACTGGTGGCACGCGGGCTGCAGCTGGGGGAGAGCCGCATCATCGCCGGCATGCACTCGCCGCTGGACGTGATCAGCGGCCGTTTGTTGGGACAAGCCTCGGCGGTCGGCAACATCCATGCGGCGTCGCCCGAGACGCGCGCGGCGGCGGCGGCCCAGGCGCGCGACACGCTGATGGCCAAGGTCGGCGCCGCGTCGCCCGAGGCGTTCCGCGCCTTCGCGCAATCGGGTGACCCGAGCACCGACCGGTTCGCCGACCACGCGCGCAACCGCGCCGACTACCGCCACTGGCTGACCTTCAGCTTCACGCCGATCGCCGACACCACGCGGCCCGCCGTGGTGCCCAAGGGCGCCGAACTGGTGCTGGAGACCCGTCAGCCGTACCTGACGCCCGAGCAGCGCCGCGTCGTGCTCAAGACCACCGCGCTGCCCTCAGGCTATCCGATCCTGGACGACGCCGAGGGCTTTGGGCGCCTCAACTTCTTTGCCGCGGCCGATGGCTATGGCGCGTTCGATGGCGACGTGACGGTCGACATGCAGGCGGATCGCGGCACCTTCCATGCGTATGACACGTGGCGCAACGACATCGCGGGTGAGGGCAAGCTGACCAAGCAGGGCTCGGGCACGCTGGTGCTGGCCGGCGCCAATGCCTATGGCGGCGGCACCGAGATCGCGGGCGGCCGCCTGCAGGCCGCCAGCGCCACGGCGCTGGGCACGGGCGCGGTCTTTGTTGGGGCGGGCACGCTCGCGGTGGACGCCAGGGCGCCGCTGCGGCTCGAGGGCAGCTACACGCAGACGGCGGCAGGAACGCTGGCGCTGACCCTGGGCCAGGATGACCAGGGGCGGCTCGCCACGCGGCAGGCGGCCTCGCTGGCCGGCACGCTGGCGCTGGACTTCGCCCCGGGCTACCAGCCCACGTCGGGCGAGCTGCTGACGGTGCTGCGGGCCGAGCACGTGCATGGCCGCTTTGACAGCGTGACGGCCGATGGCTTCAAGACCAGCGTGCTGTACCGCCCGGACGCGGTCGTGGTGCGTCTGGAGCCCGCGAACTGAGCGCCGGCTAGCCGCCCGCGCCGCCCATGAAGCACGCGTCCAGCGCGTCGATCAGGGCGCGCGGCGGCTTGTCGATGTGCAGGCCCTGGCCCGGGGCCTGGCTGCCGCGCAGGAACAGGTAGATCGCGCCGCCGACGTGCCGGTCGTAGTCGTAGTCGGGCAGGCGCGATTTCAGCAGCCGGTGCAGGGCAAAGAGGTACAGCGCGTACTGCAGGTCGTAGCGCGCGGCCAGCACCACGGCCTTCATGGCCTGCGGCGTGTAGGCCGCATCATCCTCGCCCAGCCAGTTCGACTTGTAGTCCGCCACGTAGTAGCGGCCGTCATGCTCGAACACCAGGTCGATGAAGCCCTTCAGCATGCCGTTGAGTTCCCTCGGCTGCAGGGCAGGGCGGGGCGCGCCCGCCAGGGTGTGTTCCGTCACCAGGCGGTCGATCGTGGCCGCCGGCACCCGGTGCGCGGCCAGCCAGAACTCCATCTCCGGCACGATCGTCTCGAGCGTCGACAGGCGCAACGCCGTCGCGGCATGCTGGCCGTTCGCCGGCAGGTGCAGCGGGGTCTGCAGCAAGTCCAGCAGCCAGTCGGTGAGCGGATCGACGAAGGCATCCCAATGCCGCAACTGGCAGCGTCGCGCGATGGTGTCGCGCACGCGCGCCGGGTCCGCGGCCAGGCGCGCAAAGCCTTCGGCAGCGGCCCACTCGAGCAGGTCGTGCAGGAAGGTGCCCGCCTGCGGGCCGCGCGCAAAGCCATGGATCAGGCCCCGAGAAGGCGGGGCCTCGGGTGCAGGCTGGGCTTCGGTGCCGCTGCCAGCGTCATCCTCCAGCGCATCATCGGTGGGCGCTGCCAGCAGCTCGCGCATCACGTCTTCGCTCGCGGACTCGGCCACCTCGACGGCCTCCTCGTCCACCGCGGCCAGCGCGGAATAGCTGGCGATCCACCAGGCTTCCCGCACGCTGCGCACGGGGCGCCGCGCGGGCCCCGGCACCTGCGGGGCCACGCCGGGCAGCAGGCGCGTGTCGTCCACGTCGGGCACGGGGGCCACGGCCATGGCGGCATCCGCGCCGTATTCGGCCTGCAGCAGCGGGCCCAACCCGTCCGGCGCGACGGGCTGGCCCGCATTGAGGAGATAGCCGATGGCGCTGCGCGGGAAGTCGGCCAGCGGCGCCACGCCGATCCAGGTGGCAAAGCGCGCCCGGGTCAGGGCAACGTACAGCTTGCGCACGTCCTCGCCCAGGCGTTCGGCGTCGGCCCGCACAAGGATGTCGTCGCTTGGCTGCAGACTGACCTGGACCTGGCCCGCATCGTCGTGCCAGATCCAGGGCGGCTGGCTGTCGGCCGCGACGGGGCGGCATGCCGCGGCAAAGGGCAGGAACACGAGCGGATACTCCAGCCCCTTGGATTTGTGCACGGTCACGACCTGCACGATGTCCGCGTCGCTCTCCAGGCGGATCTGGCGCGCGTCCGCACCGCCAATGCCGGCCGCCGCGTCCTCGCGCTGCTCGGCCAGGTGGCGAATGAGGGCATGTTCGCCCTCGATCAGGGCGCTGGCCTGCTGCAGCAGCTCGGCCAGGTGCAGGATGTCGGTCAGCACGCGCTCGCCGGCCACGCCGGGCGCTGCGCGCGCGAGCAATTTGCCGGGTACGTCGAAGTCGTGCAGCAGCCGCCGCAGCATGGGCAGCACGCCCTGGCGGCGCCAGCAATCGCGATAGCCGCGGAACTGCAGCACGCGCGACTCCCAGGCCAGCTCGTCGCGGTTCAGGCCGTCCAGCACGTCCCAGCCGAGCGACAGCGTGGGCGTGGCCAGCGCCGCGCGCAGCTTGCGCGGATCGTCCGGCTCGGCGCAGGCGGCGAGCCACAATTGCAGCTCGCCCGCCTGCGGGCTCTGCAGCACGGAATCCTTGTCCGACAGGTACACGCTGCGCACGGCGCGCAGGGACAGCGCCTGCCGCACGGCGTCCGCCTCGCGCCGGTTGTTGACCAGCACGGCAATGTCGCCGGGGCCCAGCGCACGCCGGCGTGGCGGGTCGTTCGGCGTGGCCGCGGTGCGCGCCACGATCTCGGCCTGGCCGGTGCGCCCCAGGTTGAGGAGGCGCACGATCTCGCCGGCCGCGGCCGCAGCCATGTGGGCCAGGTAGGCCGTCTTGGACACCGGCTTGCCGTCGGCCGGGCCGTCCAGGTACCAGGTGGTGAGCGCCGCCGCGGGCTGCGCGCCTGCGATGTGCAGCACTTCCTGGCCGCCCTGGGCGTCTGCGGGCACGAAGGGCACGGGATTGTCGGCCCCGAGGCGAAAGAGGAATGCGCCGCGGCCCTCGTCGCGTGCCTCGGCGCGCGCAAAGACCTGATTGGCGGCCGCCACCATTGGCGGGGTCGAGCGATAGTTGCGGCCCAGCGTGTACAGGCGCTCGCCCACGGCGCGGCGCGCGGCCAGGTAGGTGAAGATGTCCGCGCCCCGAAAGGCATAGATCGCCTGCTTGGGGTCGCCGATGAGGATCAGCGCCGTGCCAGGCACGGGATCGGCCACGGGATAGACCGCATCGAAGATGCGGTACTGCACGGGGTCGGTATCCTGGAATTCGTCGATCAGCGCGACCGGGAACTGCTCGCGGATCACCTGCGCCAGCCGCGCGCCATTGGCGCCATGCAGCGCGGCGTGCAGGCGCGTGAGCAGGTCGTCGAATCCCATCTGCGCGCGCTGGGCCTGCTCGCGCGCAAAGCGTTGCGCCATCCAGGCCGCGGCATGACGCAGCACGTCCTGGCGGGCATCGGGCAGGCCATCCAGCGCCAGGGCCAGGGCCGCCACGCCGTGCAGGGCAGGGTGCTCGGGGGGCTCGCCCGCCTTCCAGATCTCGGCAAAGCCCGCGGGGGTGAGCCGCGTCCAGCCGGTCTTCAGGTCAGGGCGCACCAGGCTCGCGTCGCCAGCCCAGTCGCGCAGCGCCTGGCACCAGGGCTGGAAGTAGCGCGCCTGCAGTTTGCGGCCATCCACCTGCTTGTTGGCCACCGCGCCCTCGCACAGGGTCTGCAGGTCATCGACCAGCGTCGTCCATTGGGCTTTGAGCGCACCCAGCTGACGCGCGCGTTCTGCCGCCGCATCACGCAGCGACCGGGCTGGCAGCGCGATCGCCTGCCAGTCCTGTGCGTGCGGCATCAGCGGGCGGGCATCGGCAAACAGCGCGGCGGGTTCGCTCCACCAGCCGCGCACCTCGTCCACCGCCGGGTCCGGCAGCGGCAGCATGAACGTGCGCCAATAATCGCGCGCCACGTCGGCCAGCAGCTCGGTGTTGTCCGTCTCCAGCGTCTGGGTGAAAAGACTGTCGCTGTCGAAGGCATGTTCGCGCAGCATGCGATGGCACCAGCCGTGGATGGTGGACACGGCCGCCTCATCCATCCATTCCGCCGCCAGCTGCAGCTTGCGGGCGCAGCCGGGCCACTGATCGGGTGCGTAGGTGTTGCGGATGGCGTGCAGCGGGTCATCGGGATCGTCGGCGAACGCCGGGTCGTCCGGGGGCGTGCGAAAGCACGCCGCCGCTTCGGCCAGGCGCTTGCGGATGCGGTCACGCAATTCCTGGGTCGCAGCCTCGGTGAACGTCACCACCAGGATCTCGGGCGGCGTCAGGGCGCGCGGGTGCGCCGCCGCATCACCATGCCCCAGCACCAGGCGCACGTACAGCATGGCGATCGTGAAGGTCTTGCCCGTGCCCGCGCTCGCCTCGATCAGGCGGCTGCCGTGCAGGGGAAAGGTGGGAATGTCCAGCGCATGCGCACGCGCACGGGTGCGCCCGCCCGCCGTGCCGTCCGTGCCGATCCTCAGGTCCGGCGCCGTCATTCGTTCGTCCCTGCCCGCCCGCGCGCCCGGGCCTTGTCCTTGTCCGCGAAGACCGCCAGGTGCAGCGGCAGCAGCAGCCGGTGCGCCAGGGTGGCGAACTCGCCGCTTGCCGTCAGGCGTCGGTAATCCGGATAGGCACGCGCCAGATAGGTGTCGGTCTGCACTTCGCCCGGCTGGGCATAGCCGCCTTCGTACTCGGCGCGCGCCTTGTCGTCGTTCTCGCCCTGCAGCCACGCGAAGGCCGTGCGGGCGGCCAGCGGCAGGGGGCGGCGCATGCCGTCGCGCCAGGCGAGCAGCAGATCGCCCAGCTGGGCGCGCGCGTCCTCGGGCGCGAGGGGCGCGAGCTCCACGTCGCCCACCTTGCTGATGATGACGCTGGTCAGCGGCCCCCCCGCCACGTGGGCGGCCAGGTGAGCGATCCAGTGGCGCACCACGCGCTCGCGCCGGTACTGGCCATTCTTGACCAGGTCGCTGCTGTCCAGCAGGACGCGGCCGCGTTCGCCGTGGGCATCCTGGCGGATCAGGCCCACCCAGTCGGCCAGGGCGATGACGCCGTCCTTCGTCGGGGCGTCGAGCCGCACTTCCTCATCCGGCGCGGCATCCGGCCAGCGTGCCAGGGCCTCGCGATAGCGCGCGAACACGTCATCCATGGGCGCGGCCAGCTCGCGTGCGGTGGCGGGCCCGAATCCGCCGGGCGGCAGCTCGCCACGCCGGGCGATGCGGGCGAGCTGTCGATCGCGCGCGGCGACCAGATCCTCGCCCTGCGCCAGGGCCTGCGCCTGGACGTGCAGCAGTTCATCCTGCAACACCCAGCGCTGCAGGCCATCGAGCGCAAACGGTTCATGGTCGTCGGCGGCAGGGCCGGGCAGTTCGAACATCACCGCCAGTCGCTGGCGAAAGAACGCCTTGACCGGTTCCTTCAGGAAGTCCGCCAGCTCGCGCAGGGTGAGCGGTTCGTCGCGCAGGGCCGGCGCGAGCAGGGCATCGGCCGCGGGCAGGTCCAGCACGGTGGGCGCTGCGCTTTCGCGCCACTCGCGCGCGTAGGTGAAGAGCGCATCGCCCGCGTGGCCCACGCTGGGGAAGTACGCGGCGCTGAAGGGCTGCAGGGGATGCGCGATCGTGATGGCGTCGACCAGCGCCTTGCCGGCGCGCGCGCGTGCCGCCGGCGCGGCGTCGTCCGTCACGGCGCTGTGCGCATGCTGCCAGCCCGTCGCCAGGTGATCGCGCAGCTGCCCGACCAGTACGGACGGCGGACGATCGGTGTTGTCGTGGATGCTGCGCGCCACCCATGAAATGTGCAGACATTCCCTTGCCGACAGCAGGGCTTCCAGGAACAGGTAGCGGTCGTCCTCGCGGCGCGAGCGGTCGCCGGGGCGATAGTCCCGACCCATCAGATCGAAGTCCATGGACACCCGCACGCGCGGGAATTCGCCATCGTTCATGCCGAGCAGGCACACATGGCGAAACGGGATGGCGCGCATCGGCATCAGCGTGGCGAAGGTGACCGAACCGCCGAAGAAGCGCTGCGACAGGGTGTCCACGTCCAGGCTGGACAACCAGTGCTCGGCCACGACGCAGGCGGGCAGCGGCTCGGTCAGGCCGGCCTGCGCGCAGGCCTCCTGCCAGTCCTGCAGCCCGGCATCGAGCTGCAGCAGGGTGTACTGCGCATCGGCCTCGTCCGCGGCGTCGAAGAAGTCGCCGATCAGCGCCCGCAGCCGCTCGACCCAGGTATCGGGGTCGGCCGGCAGGGACAGCGTGCGCCAGGCAGCTTCGAGGCGATCCAGCAGCCGCAGCAGCGGGCCGACCAGGGCGGCATCCAGGCCGCCGATCTCGCCATAGGGCTCGACGTCCATCCAGGGCTCGGCGCTGGCGCCCACGGCATAGCCCAGCAGCATGCGGCGCAGGCCGAAATGCCAGGTGTTGCGCGCACTGTCCTCGTCGGTCGCCGGCAGCCCCAGGCTTTCGCGCTGGGCGGCGTGCAGCCCCCAGCGGATGTTGGCGCCGCGGATCCACGACTGCAGCTGGGGGAGGTCGCCATCGGCAATGCCCAGGCGCGCGCGCAGGGCCGGCACGTCCAGCAGGTCCAGGACATCGCTCACGGTCACGCGCGACTGCGGCAGGCCCAGCAACGTTTCGATCGCGTGCACCAGCGGGTCGGCCTGGCGCCGGCTCTGGTCGACGATGCTGAACGGGATGTGGCGCGGGTCTGCGGGCTCGAGCAGGCCGAACACGGCCTGGATGTGCGGCGCATAGGCATCCACGTCCGGCACCATGACGATGATGTCGCGCGGGCGCAGGCTGGCATCGGCATTGAAGGCAGCCAGGAGCTGGTCGTGCAGGACCTCGACTTCCCGCTGTGCGCTGTGGACCTGGTGAAAGCGGATCGATCGGTCGACGGCCGGGTCCACCGGCGGCCACAGGGCGCGTGTCTCGTGCAGGGGGCGCAGCTCCAGCACGTCCTGCTGCAGCTGGCCCAGGACGGTGTCGGCCTCGCCCGGCAGAAAGTGCGGCAGGAAGTTCACGTCCGGGCGCTCGGCGCTGTACTCGTCCAGCAGGGCGATGAAGTCGCGGCCCTGCTTGCCCCAGGCGGCCAGCAGCGGCTGGGCGTGCAGGTGCAGGGCGTCCTCGGGCACGTCCACCGGCATGCCGCTGCGCCGCTTCTGGTGGGCGGCGGCAGCGCGCAGCAAATCCTTGTCGGCCACCACGTCCGCCCAGTAATGCTCGCAGGGGTTGTGCATGGCCATCAGCACGTGGCTCCAGCGCCCCAGGGCGTTGAGGACCTCCAGCGACTGGCGCGGCAGGCTCGAGATGCCGAACACCAGGATGCGGCGCGGCAGGCCGGCAGGCCGCGGACCGTCGTAATCGCGCACGGCCTCCAGAAAGGCGTCGTGCACCGCGGCGCGGCCGGCCACCGAGGCGCCCGCCGCCACGTCCGGCCCGTGCGCCACGTCCTCCAGCAAGGCGCGCCACAGCGCGGCCTGCCAGCGCTGGGTCTCGGGCAGGGGCACCGGTGCGCCGCGCGCGGGGATCAGCACGTCTTCGCCGCGCGCCCAGGCGGCCAGCCAGTCCGCGCGATACACCTGGTACTGGTCGAACAGGTCCGCGAGCCGTTGCGCCAGCTGATAACGCTTGCGCCGGTCATCGTCCACGCGCAGGAACCGGCGCAGCGGCTCGTAGGCGTCCTCGCCCATCACGTCGGGCAGCAGGCGCATCATGCGCCACAGCACGCGGGACTTGTCGAAGGGGGAGGTTTCCGGCACGGCCTCGCGGCCAAGCACGGCGCGATAGGCCTGCCACAGAAAGCGCGACGGCAGCAGAAAGCGCAGGCCCGCGGCGATGCCGCAACCGGCTTCCGGTCCGTCCGGGTCGGCGGCCAGCGCCAGCTTGAGCCACTGCGCGATCCCGTTGCTCTGCACCAGGATCGTCTCGCTTTCCAGGGGGGCGAGCGGGTGTGTCTTCATCCAGCCCACCAGCACATCGCGCAACGCCTCGGGGCGATTGCCCTGGATCAGCGTGAGGCCGGTATGGAGGGGGGGTGAATGCACGCGGGGGTCTCGGGTCACCTGGCCGGTGGCGGCCAGCACCAGAGTATAGCGGTGCTGGTCCCGCCCGCGGCCGGGGCGCGGTGCGCCGCGTACTATGTCGATCTTTGACCGGGCCCGGACAGCACTCGCAGGGGGTTGCCTCGTCCCGCCTTCACCCCGGGTTCGCCTTGCCATGACGTTCATCTTCTGGTCCCTGCCCACGCTCGCGATCCTCGTGGCGATCGGCAGCGGTCGGCTCAACACCGTGCGCGCGGCGGCGCTGGGGTTGGCGATCGCCATCCCGGTCGCGCTCCTGAGCGGTCCGACCGCGCTGGGGGCGGGCGGCCTGGCGCAGGCGCTGGCGCGTGGCCTGTGGATCGGCGCCACCATCGCTCCGTACATCCTGGGCGGGCTCCTGTTCTGGCAGGTGGCCGCGCGCGGCTCGACGGGCGGGCCGCACGCCACGCCCGCCATGCCCGGCATCGCGCCGGAACGCGCGCGCCGCCGGTTGCTGTTCTTCGCCTGCTTCCTGGTGGGACCATTCGCCGAGTCCGCGACCGGGTTCGGCGTGGGCATGCTGGGCACGGTGGCGATGATTCGCGGGCTGGGCATCGCCGCGCCGTCGCTCATGATCTTCGCGCTGCTGAGCCAGACCATGATCCCGTGGGGCGCCATGGGCAGTGGCACGTTGCTGGCTGCGGCCTACGCCCGCGTGCCGGCTGCCGAGCTGGGCCTGTACGCGCTGGTGCCCGTGAGCCTCCTGATGGCGGTGTGGCTGCCGCTCTTCTGGCGCACCGCGCGGCGTGCGGGGTTCGCCGCGCCTGCGTCCGAAGCCTGGCGCGAAGCCGCCTGGGTGGCGGCCGGGCTGGGGCTGCTGGCGCCGGCGACGGCCTACCTGGGGCCGGAGACCGCGCTGCTGGCCGCCTATGGGCCGCTCATCGTCCTGCGCTACGGGCTGGACTGGCGCCCGGATGCGCGGGCCGCCCGGGCCATGGCCCGGCAGATCCTGCCCTACGTCATCCTGATCGGCGGCCTGGTGCTCAGCCGCCTGCTGCCCGTGCTCAAGCAGCCGCTCGAGGCCACCTGGCGCGTCGCGCCCTTCGCGGATCTGCCCGCGTGGTCCCCGTTCTTTCATGCGGGCAGCTGGCTGCTGCTGGGGGGCGTCATCACCGCCCTGCTGCGCGGGCAGGCCCGCGTGCTCGCGCCAGAGGCCCGCGCCGCGTGGCGCACCGGCAAGGTGGCCGTCCTGACCGTGTTCGCCTTCGCCATGATGGCCGAGGTGCTGACCGGGGCCGGGATCTCGCAGGCCTTCGCAGCCGGCCTCTTCGACACCCTGCGGGACGGCGCGCTGCTGGCCACGCCGCTGCTGGCGGCGCTCTTCGGCATCCTTGCCAACAGCGGCAATGCGCCCAACAGCCTGTTCATGCCGTCGCAGGTGGCGCTGGCGGTCCAGGCCGGGCTCAGCGTGCCTGCCGTGGCGGCGCTACTGCATGTGGCGGGGACGTCGATGTCGCTCTTCTCGCCGGTGCGCATGGCGATCGCGGCAGGCATGTGCCACGGCGTTGGCGACGAGCGCCGTGTCTACGCGCAGCTGCTGCCGTGGGCGGGCGCGTGCATGGGCCTCCTGCTGCTTGGTGCGGCCGTGCTGGCGGCGCAGGGCTGAGGCCGCCGGGCGGGCAGGACTTCGAACGCCCACATGCCACACCCACCCGTGGCCATCAGGCCAGGGGCGGGTGTGGGGGCGGGACGCGCGTTGGCGGGTTGACGCACCGGGCAGGGTCTGCCCGGCTTGCGATCAGTAGCCGATGCCGTCCAGTTCGCCGTTGGCGCGGGCGGCCTGGAGTTCCTGCACGACCTGCGCGCGGCTGGGCACGGTGGTTTCACCGACGGCCTTGGGCGGGTAGTCCAGCGTCGTCTGCGGCAGCTGGTGGGCGGCACGGGCGTCGCGCAGATCGGTCAGGACTTCGGCGCGGCTGAGCGACGGGCCGCTCGGGGCCTTGAAGCGGGTCAGTTCACCGCGCTGCACGTCGCCATGGGCGCGGGCCTGCTGCAGCTCGGCCACGACTTCGGCGCGCGTGTTGGGCGTCGGGACATCGGTGGCGGCAAAGGCGCTGGTCGAAAAGGCAGCGGCAAGGGCGAGGGCGATGGTGGCGTTCTTCATGGTGTTTTCCTTCTTCGAGTTGAGACGATCCTGCGGGTTGCCGAAGGCGCTGTGTCTTGCTTCGGCGTCGTCGGTGAACACAGTATGGTCGCGACCGCTGTGCCGAAAAAGAGCGAGATGGGGAAAGACTTTTCCATCAGTGGGATAATCAAGCCCTTGTCCTATCGCTTGCCGCCCCCATGCCCCAGCTCGACGACATTGCGCTTTTCCTCGAAGTGGCCCGCCGCAAGAGCATCACGCGCGCGGCCGAACACATGGACGAACCGGCGTCCACCGTGTCGCGCCGATTGCGCCGGCTGGAAACGGATCTTGGCTTTGCCCTGCTCAATCGCACCACGCGCCGCATGGAGCTCACGGCGCTTGGCCGCGAGTACTTCACGCGTTGCCTGCCACTGATCGAGCAGGCGCAGGTGGCGCACGAGACGCTGGCCGATGCGGTGGTCAAGCCCAGCGGCCATCTGCGCGTGTCCATTCCCGCCAGCTTTGCCACCCTGGTGCTGCCCAAGCTGCTCAACGAGTTTTCCAGTGCCTACCCGGACATCCTGTGCGACATCGATGTGGGCATGCAACGCATCGACGCCGTGGACAATCCCTTTGACGTGGCCCTGCGCTTTGGCGAGCAGCCCGACAGCGGGCTGATCTCTCGTCCCGTGCTGATGCTGGATCACTGGCTGTACGCGTCACCCGACTACCTGGCACAGCACGGCAAGCCGCGTTCGCCGGAAGACTTGATGCAGCATCGCTGCCTGCAGCCCTTTCGTGGCCAAGACATGGAGCACTGGCGGCTGCGTCGCGGGCTGGAGACCCGCGTGGTGGCGGTCAACTGCCGCATCGCCATCAACAACATCGGGATCATGAGCACGCTCGCGCGCCAGGGCGCGGGCATTGCGCCCATTCCCAATCATTCCGAACTCAATCCCATCGAGGATGACGCGACCCTGGTGCGGGTCCTGCCGCAGTGGCACCTGCCACCCATTGCACTGTCGGCCTTGCTGCCCTCGCGCGTCGTGCCCGCGCGCACGCAGGTGTTCCTGGACTTCCTGTCGGCCCTGCTCGCGCGCGGCAAGGAGACGGCGCGTCAGCGCCGTCGTCCTGCCGGCGCACCGGCGATCAGTTCTCGATCTTGATGCCGGCGTCGCGGATCACCTTGCCCCACTTGCCCAGCTCGTCGCTGATGAAGGTGCCGAACTCTGCCGGCGTGCCCGGCCGGACTTCGGCGCCGGCCTCCAGGATGCGCCTGGCGTTGGCCGGATCGCGCAACTCGGCGTTCAGGTCGGCATTGACCTGGTCGATGATCGCCTGCGGCGTGCCCGCCGGGGCCAGCACGCCGGTCCACGAGTAGGCTTCGTAGCCCGGCACGCCCGACTCGGCGATCGGCGGGACGTCGGGCAGCATCTGCGACGCCTGCGCATAGCCCACGCCCAGCGCGCGCAGCCGCCCGGACTGCACGTGCGGCACGGCGCTCGGGCCATCGGCGAACATCACCTGGACCTGGCCGCCCAGCAGGTCGGCCATGGCCGGCGCGCTGCCGCGATACGGCACGTGCTGGATGTCCACATCGGCCATGGCGTTGAAGAGTTCGCCCGCCAGGTGCGTGCCGCCGCCCGTCCCGGACGAGCTGAACGACAGCTTGCCCGGATTGGCCTTGGCGTAGTCGATCAGTTCCTGCACCGAGTTCACGGGCAGCGAGGGATGGACCACCAGGAAGATCGGGAAGGTCGCGGCCATGCCGACCGGCGCGAAGTCCTTCTGCACGTCGTAGGTCAGGTCGGTGCGCAGGCTGGGCAGCACCGCGTGGTGGATCGCGGCGAAGAGGAAGGTGTAGCCGTCGGCCTTGGCCTTGGCCACGGCCTGCGCGCCCACGATTCCGCCCGCGCCCGCCCGGTTGTCGATCACGGCGGGCTGCGGCCAGCGCTTGGCCAGGGGCTGCGTGGCAAAGCGCGCGGTGGTGTCGACCGGCCCGCCCGGCGGGAAGGGCACGACGAAGGTGACGGGGCGCTCCGGGTAGGCGCTGGCGGCGGCGTGGGCGGGCAGGGCGGCGCTGGCGACGAGCGCCGCGCCGGCGGCCAGGAGGTGGCGGCGGGTGAAATGGGTCATGTCGTTCTCATCGTCCAGGGGCTTACTGCGCGGTGATGCCGCCAGCCTCGATGACCTTTTCCCACAGGGTGTAATCGCTGTCGATGCGGTCCTGCAGCGTCTTGGGATCCGGTTCCAGCAGGGTCAGGCCACCCTGGGCCATGGCCTTCTGGAAGGCCGGCTCCTGGCGGACTTCCTCCATCGCCGTGGTCAGCCGCTTGACGCTCGCCTCGGGCATGCCCTTGGGGCCGATCACCGCATACCAACCCACCACTTCGAAGTCCGGCACGCCGGCTTCGATCATCGTCGGCACATCGGGCAGCTGCGCGTTGCGCTCGCGCGAGGTCACGGCCAGCGCGCGCGCCTTGCCGCCCTCGACGAAGCCCTTGGCCGTGCTGCTGATGTCGAACATGAAGCTGACCTTGCCGCTCATCACGTCGATCATCGCCGGCGCATTGCCGCGGTAGGGCACGTGCAGCATGTCGGTGTCGGTCTTCTGGCGCAGCAGCTCGGCCGACAGGTGATTGGACGCCCCCACGCCTGCCGAGCCGAAGCTGACCTGAGTGGGATTGGCACGCGCGTACGCGACCAGTTCCTGCACGTCCTTCACCGGCAGCTCGTTGCCCACCAGCAGCACGTTGGTGTAGTCCGACACCAGGCCCACGGGCGTGAAGTCCTTGCGCGGATCGAAGGTGTCGTTGCGCTGCACGAGCGGGGTGATCGTCATCGTGGGGCTGGCCACGAAGTTCAGGACGTAGCCATCGGGGTCGGCCTTGCGCGTGGCTTCGGCCGCGATCATGCCGCTCGCGCCAGCCTTGTTCTCGACCACGACGGTCTGGCCGATCTTCTCGCCCAGGTAGCGGGCGAAGATGCGCGCGCCGGTGTCCACCGGGCCGCCGGGGGCGTAGCCCACGAGCAGCGAGATCGGGCGTTGGGGATAGTCGGCGGCCAGTGCGGGGCTGGCGGCAAAGGCCGCGGCCAGCATGGCCAGGCCAAGCCTGGAAAGGGTCAGTGTCATGGTGTCTCCGGTGTCGTTATGGGTGTGCGCTGCGCGGCGCTCAGGGCAGTCGGCTGCGCAGGGCCTGCTTCTGGATCTTGCCGCTGAGGGTGGTGGGAATGCTGTCGACGTCCAGGATGTGCGCCGGGCGCTTGTAGGGGGCGAGATGTTCGCGCAGCCAGGTGGACAGGGCCGCGTGGTCCACGGTCTCGCCCGGCAGCGTTTCGATGAAGGCCACGACCTGCTCGTTGCCGTCGGCTTCCGGGCGGCCCAGAACGGCCGACTGACGCACGCCGGGGTAGGCGTTGATGACCGATTCGACTTCGATCGGATAGACGTTGAAGCCCGAGCGGATGATGAGGTCCTTGCTGCGCCCGGCGATGAACAGCGCGCCGTCGTCGGTCAGGTAGCCGATGTCGCCCGTGGCCAGCCAGCCGCCGGGCAGGATGGCCGCCTCGGTCTGTTCCGGATTCCGGTAGTAGCCCAGCATCACGCCCGGGCCGCGCACGTGGATGTCGCCACGCTCGCCACCGCGCGGCTGGGCGGGCTGGTCCAGCGGGCCGATGTGCAGCTCGACGTCATCCACCGCGTAGCCCGCGCTGCAGTCGGTGCGCGGCGTGTCTTCGCGCGTCACGAAGAGCGAGCCCGCGTATTCCGTGATGCCGTAGCCATGATGCAGCGGCATGCCGAAGTAGGCCTCCACGTCGCGCTTGAGCGACGGATCCAGCGGCGCGCCGCCGGTGTACACGTAGCGCAGGCGCGGCGCACGCAGCGCTTCGCGCGCCGGGGCGGTGGCCAGGATGCGGTTGAACATCGTGGGCACGCCCTGCAGCATGGTGATGCCCGGCTCGGCCAGCGCGGCAAAGACGTCGGCCGTGTCAAAGCGCGGGCGCAGATACAGGCTCGCGCCGGCATGGACCGTGGCCATCAGCACGGTCGCCAGACCGAAGATGTGCGACAGGGGCAGGGCGGCGAAGGCGATGTCATCCGGGCCCAGGCTGCGCGATTCGGCCGAGACACGGGCAAAGTGCAGCAGGCCGCGGTGCGACACCATGACGCCCTTGGGCGCCCCGGTCGTGCCGGACGTATAGATGAGCGCGGCCACGGCCTTCTGGTGCGGCCCGGTCTCGCGTGCCGGGGCGCTGTCGGGGCAGGAAAAGTGCAGACCTTCGAAATGCGGCACCGGCACCACCTGGGCGCCCGCGGCCGCGCCGTGCGCGCTTGCCGCATCCGACACGCGCGCGGTGTACAGGCGCAGGGCGGGTTGCGCGTGATCGGCGATGACGCTCAGCTCGCGCGGGCTCAGGCGCGCGTTCACGACGATCGGCCAGGCGCCGCGCACGCTGCAGGCGAACAGCGTGGCCACGGCCTCGACGCTGTTTTCCGCGGCGATCAGGACCCGGTCGCCCGCATCCACGCCTTGCCCGGCCAGCCAGTCGGCCATCGCCTGGACGCGGTGCCACAGCTCGCCGTAGGTGATCTCGCCTGCCGTGTCGTACAGACAGATCGCGTCGGGACGCGTGCTCGCCCAGTGGGCGGGGACATCGTGGATGGCGGACAGCGGGGGCAATGACGGCATGGGAATCCTGGAGGGTCTGGGTGCCGGGCCAGTCTAGTCAGCCCCGCCCGCCGCGACCATTCCGATTTGACTAAGGCCACCTCTGGCCTGCGTGAAGCGTGTCCGCATCGCGGCCAGCCGCATGCATTCGCCATCCCGGAAGCGTGCCTTTCGGAATGCCGCGTTCCCGCAGGGCTCAGGGTTTGTTAGATTGCCTGCCAGTCCGGGCGAGTCCGCCCGACCCGTTACCGACCAGCGAGACCCCATGGATTTCACGTACACGGAAGAGGACGTCGCCTTTCGCGAAGAGGTGCGCGCGTTCCTGCGGGACCAGTTGCCCGACGACATCGCCCAGAAGAGCTTTCGCCACCAGCGGCTGGAAAAGGATGACTACATCCGCTGGCACAAGGCGCTGACCGCCCACGGCTGGGGCGCGCCCAGCTGGCCCAAGGAGCACGGCGGCACCGGCTGGACGCCGCTGCAGAAGCTGATCTTCGAGATCGAGAGCTATCGCGCCGGCGCGCCGCGCCTGCTGCCCTTTGGCCTGACCATGATCGGCCCGGTGCTGATGAAGTACGCGAGCCAGGCGCAGAAGGACCATTTCCTGCCGCGCATCCTGAACATGCAGGACTGGTGGTGCCAGGGCTATTCCGAACCGGGCGCGGGCTCGGACCTGGCGTCGCTGAAGACGCGCGCCGTGCGCGAGGGCGACCATTACGTCGTCAACGGCCAGAAGACCTGGAACACGCTGGGCCAGCATGCCGACTGGATCTTCTGCCTGGTGCGCACGGACACCGAGTCCAAGCCGCAGGAAGGCATCTCGATGCTGCTCATCGACATGAAGACGCCGGGCGTGAGCGTGCGCCCCATCGTCACGCTCGATGGCGGGGCCGAGATCAATGAAGTCTGGTTCGATGACGTCAAGGTGCCGGTGGGCAACCTCGTGGGCGAGGAAAACCGCGGCTGGACCTACGCGAAGTACCTGCTGGGTCATGAACGGACCAACATTGCCGGCCTGGGCCACTGCAACCGCGAGCTCGCGCTGCTCAAGGCCCATGCCCGCGACAGCGTGGGCAATGACGGCCGCCCGCTGATCGAGGATGTGCGCCTGCGCGATCGCATCGCGCGCATCGAGATGGACATCATGGCGCTGGAGATGCTGCTGCTGCGGGTGGCCACCGCAGCCGTGGGCACGGACCCCTCGACCCAGGCCTCGATCCTGAAGATCCGCGGCTCGGAGATCCAGCAGGCGCTGGCGACCCTGCAGATGGAAGTCGCCGGCCCGCAGGCCTGGCCGTACTCGCCGGACTGGATGCACGCGGGCGCGCAGGAAGCGGGACCGGGCCCGGCATTCGCGCCGGGCAACACCGCGGGGTACTTCGACATGCGCAAGACCACCATCTATGGTGGCAGCACCGAAGTGCAGAAGAACATCATCGCCAAGATCGTCCTGGGCTGAAGAGGCACGTATGGATTTCGACTACACCGAAGAACAACGCATGCTGGCCGACAGCCTGCGACGCTATGCCGCCGATGGCTGGACGCAGCCGCGCCGCCGCGCGGCCTCGCGCGAGGCCAAGGGCTACGACGACGCCAACTGGAACACGCTGGCCGAACTGGGCGTGCTGGGCCTGACCATTCCCGCCGACGCCGGTGGCTTTGGCGAAGGTCCGGCCAGCCTGCTGCCGGTGCACCTGGAGCTGGGTCGCGCGCTGTCGGGCGAGCCCGTCATCCCGAGCGCCGTCGTGAGCGCCGCCCTCCTGGCGCAGCACGGCACGGGCGAACAGCAGCAGCGCTGGCTGCCGGCCATCGCCAGCGGCGAGGCCGTGGTCAGCCTGGGCTATCTGGAGCGCGACCGCCGCTTTGCCACGCGTCCCGAGCGGCTGACCGCCGTGGCGCAGGGCGACGGCGTGCGCCTGAACGGCGAGAAGGTCCTGGTCTGGCACGGTGCCGCCGCCCAGGCCTGGATCGTCAGCGCCGCCGACGCGGATGGCGCGGCCAGCCTGTACCTGGTGCCGGCCGACACACCCGGCGTGCAGGTGCGCGACTATCCGACGATGGATGGCGTGCGGGCGGCCGACCTGGTCTTCACCGACGTTGACCTGCCGGCCGGGTCGCGCCTGGGCGCGGCAGGGCAGGGCGAAGCCGCCCTGCAGGACGGCCTGGATCACGGCATCGCGGCCCTCGCGGCGCACGCGTCCGGCGCCATGGAGCGTCTGGTCGAGATCACGGCCGACTACCTGCGCCAGCGCAAGCAGTTCGGAGTGCCGCTCGCCAAGTTCCAGTCGCTGCAGCATCGCGTGGCCGAAATGGTCATCCAGAAGGAACTGGCGATGTCCATGGCCTGCGTGGCCGTGGCCGCGCTCACCGAAACCGACCCGGCCCGCCGGCGCCGCATGATTGCCGGCGCCAAGGTCGTCGTCGCCCAGGCCGGCCGCTTCATCGGCCAGGAAGCCGTGCAGCTGCATGGCGGCATGGGCATGACCGACGAGCTCGAAGTGGGCGACTACTTCAAGCGCCTGACGCTGGTGAACCCGCTGTTCGGGGACGTCGATTACCAGATGGCGCGCTTCTCGGAGGTGATGGAATGAGCCAGCCCGAGGCCACCGCCGGCGCGGCGCAGGACCCGACCGCCTGGATCGGCCGCAGCCAGCAGTCGGACGACACCATCACCCGCAACCTGGCAGCGCGCATCGCCATCACCCTGGACCGCCCGGCGCCGGCGCGCGGCGACGCCTTGCCGCCGCTGTGGCACTGGGCCTACTTCCAGGACCCGGTGCCGGAATCCGGCCTGGGCGTGGACGGCCACCCCGCGCGCGGCGGCTTTCTGCCGCCGGCCGCGGATCGCAATCGCATGTGGGCGGGCGGGGACGTCGAGTTCCTGGAACCGCTGCGCGTGGATGGCGACGCGAGCCGCAAGACCACCATCGAGGACGTGCGCGAGAAGACCGGCCGCACGGGCTCGCTGCTGTTCGTGACCCTGCTGCACGAGATCATGCAGGATGGCCATCTGGCCATCCGCGAGCGTCAGAACATCGTGTATCGCGCGCCATCGCCGCCCAAACTGTCCAACGACGACCCGATTCCCGAGGCCCAGTGGCGCCAGTCCGTCACGCCCACCGAAACGCTGCTGTTCCGCTATTCGGCCGTGACCTTCAACGCCCATCGCATCCACTACGACCATCCGTACGTGACGCAGGCCGAAGGCTATCCGGGCCTGGTGGTGCATGGCCCCATGCTGGCGACGCTGCAGCTGCAGGCCTTTGCCGACGCCCATCCCGACGCCCGCATCGAGCGCCTGACCTATCGCGGCCTGCGCCCCCTGATCGCCCCCGAGCCCTTCGAGGCCGCCGGACGCATCCACGCGCCCGGCGAGGCCCAGCTCTGGGCCTTCAACGACAAGGGCCTGGCCCATACCGCCGAACTGCGGTTCACGCCGCGCTGACAAGGGGACGACCGATGACATCCGCATCCGTGGCCGACCAGCCCCTGGCCGGCCTGACCGTGATCAGCCTGGAACATGCGATCGCCGCACCGTTCTGCACCCGTCAGCTTGCTGACCAGGGCGCCCGCGTCATCAAGGTCGAACGCCCGGCGGGCGGCGATTTTGCGCGTGGCTACGACGAGCGCGTGCGCGGCCTGTCCTCGCACTTCGTCTGGACCAACCGTTCCAAGGAAAGCCTGGGCCTGGACCTGAAGCAGCCCGACGCCCGCGCCGTGCTCGACCAGTTGCTGGAGACGGCCGACGTGCTGGTGCAGAACCTCGCACCGGGCGCCGCCGCCCGCATGGGCCTGTCGTTCGACGCCCTGCACGAGCGCTTTCCGCGCCTCATCGTGTGCGACATCTCCGGGTATGGCGAGGGCGGCCCGTACCAGGACAAGAAGGCCTACGACCTGCTCATCCAGAGCGAAAGCGGCTTTCTGTCCGTGACCGGCACCGCCGAGGAGCGCGCCAAGGCGGGCTGCTCGATCGCCGACATCTCGGCCGGCATGTACGCCTATTCCAGCATCCTGTCCGCGCTGCTGCTGCGCGGGCGCACAGGCCAGGGCTCGCGCATCGACGTGTCCATGCTGGAAAGCATGGTCGAGTGGATGGGATTTCCCATGTATTACGCCTTCGAGGGCGCGGCGCCCCCTGTGCGGGCTGGCGCGGCCCACGCCACGATCTATCCGTACGGGCCGTTCCCCGCGGGCGACGGCGGCAGCGTCATGCTCGGCCTGCAGAACGAGCGCGAATGGCGCATTTTCTGCGCCCAGGTGCTTGACGACGCTGCGCTCGCCGATGACGCGCAATATGCCAACAATACCTTGCGCGTGAAGAACCGCGATGCACTGCGCCAGCGCATCGTGGACGTGTTCGCCAGCTTGACCGCCGAACAGGTGATCGACCGGCTGGAAGCCGCGCGCATCGCCAACGCGCGCGTCAACGAGATGGCCGACGTGTGGGCGCATCCGCAACTGCAGGCACGTGAGCGCTGGCGCGAGATCGACAGCCCGGCCGGGCGCCTGCCGGCCCTGCTGCCGCCGGCGTCCAACAGCGCCTACGAGCCCGTGATGAAGGGCGTGCCGGGCCTGGGCCAGCACACCGACGCCATCCTGAGCGAGCTCGGCATCGATGCCGCAGGCATCGCCCGTCTGCGCGCGGCAGGTGCCGTATGAGCGCCCGGGCCCGTAGTGCGCTCTTCGTGCCGGCCACGCGCCCGGAACGCATCCCCAAGGCCCTCGCGGCCGGTGCCGATCACGTCGTGGTCGACCTGGAAGACGCGGTGGCTGCCGATGCCAAGGACAGCGCGCGCGCCGCGCTGGCCGACTATCTGCGGGACAACCCGGATGCCCGCATCCTGGTGCGGGTGAACGGGGCGGACACGCCCGAGTTCGCCGCCGACATCGCCCTGTGCGCCGAGCACGGCGGCGTGGTCGGCGTCATGCTGCCCAAGGCCGAGTCCGCGCGCCAGATCGCCGCGGCAGCCCAGCCCGGCAAGCCCGTGTGGCCCATCATCGAAAGCGCGCTGGGGGTGGCCAACGTCACCGAGATCGCGCAGGCGCCCGGGGTGAAGCATATCGCCTTTGGCAGCCTGGACTTCGGTGTCGACCTGGACATGGACACCGGCAGCACCGGCGCAGCCGTCATGCTGGACCACGTGCGCTGCCAGATCGCCCTGGCCAGCCGCGCGGCCGGCATCGGCGCGCCCATCGATGGCGTGTTCGCGGCCTTCGATGACACGGCGGGGTTGCAGGCCTACGCCCGCCACGGCCGCGGCCTGGGCTTTGGCGGCATGCTGTGCATCCATCCCGCCCAGGTCAAGGGCGTGCACGAGGCCTATCTGCCTGCGCAAGCCGACATCGCCTGGGCGCGCCGGATCGTCGCCGAAGCCGAACGCACCGGCCTGGGCGCGTTCCAGGTCGATGGCAAGATGGTGGACGCCCCCGTCATCGCGCGGGCACGCGGGATCCTGGGTCGGGCGCAGTGAGGCGAGGGCGCCCGGCCGTTCAGTCGGTGGCGCCCGTCGTTTCGAGCCATTGCGTGACGCGCGTGAGCGTGCGGCGTTCCTGATCGGCGCTCATCGACCCGCCAGGCGTTCATCACACGCGCCAGCGGCGCAAGCCGCATCGTTCCGCACGGCGGTCACCGTCGCGCCCGGCACTGCAAGCTACGTCTTGCCCAGCGCCCACCGCGCGGCATGCACCGCGTGCAGCTGCGTCGTATCGAACAGCGGCACGTCCGGCACATGCTGCGGCTCGATCAGCAGCGAGATCTCGGTGCAGCCCAGGATGATGGCTTGCGCCCCCGCAGCCACCAGGCGGTGGATGATGGCCAGGTAAGCGTCGCGCGACTCGGCGCGGATGCTGCCCAGGCACAGCTCGTCATAGATCACGCGGTGCACGACGTCCCTGTCCGCGGGCTCGGGCGTGAGCACGTGCAGGCCGTGCGCGTCCTGCAGGCGCGCGCGATAGAAATCCTGCTCCATCGTGAAGCGCGTGCCGAGCAGTCCCACGCGCGACAACCCGGCGGCCTTGATGGCCTGCGCGGTCGGATCGGCAATGTGCAGCAGCGGCAGGCCGACCGCTTCGATGGACGCCGACACCTTGTGCATCGTGTTCGTGCACAGCACCAGGCCTTGCGCGCCCGCACGTGCGAGCCGCTGCGCCGCATCGGCCAGCAGCGCGCCGGCCTGCGCCCAGTCCCCCGCCTGCTGCAGGCGTTCCACCTCGTGGAAGTCCACGCTGTAGAGCACGAGCCGCGCGGAATGCAGGCCACCCAGCTCGTGCTTGATGGTCTCGTTGATGATCCGGTAGTACGGGATGGTGGATTCCCAGCTCATCCCGCCGATCAGGCCCAGTGTCCTCATGGCGCTCCCTGGCACGTGGCGGCGTTGGCGAAGCGCTCAGGATACTGCGGTCGATGCGCTCGCAAGCGCGGCGCCCCGCGTGTCACCGCGCGGGCAGCCTGCGCGGCGGCGCGTGGCGCGCCATGACCTCGGTCACCCAGTCCATGAAGACGCGCAGCTTGGCGCTCATGTGGCGGTTGGGGCGCCAGGCCAGGTGCAGCGGCATCGGGTCCAGGCGCCAGCCTGCAAAGAGCGGCTCCAGTTCGCCCGTGGCCATTCCCGGCTGCGCCATGTAGGTCGGCATCGTGCACACGCCCAGCCCGGCGATGGCGGCGGCCACATACGCGTTGCCATCGTCCACCCACAGGGCGAAAGGCCCTTGCAGCGGCACGCTCTGTTTGCCGCGATGCAGCGGAAACACCAGCGGGCGGCCCGAGGTCGCCCGCAGGAAGCCCACCACCCGGTGGGGCGGCTGCGTCACGTCGTGCGGGTGGCGCGGCCGACCGGCAACGTCCAGATACCGGGGTGCCGCGTACACCCCCATCGACAGGTCGCCCACGTGCCGCGCCACCAGCGACTCATCCGTCAGCGTCCCGCCCCGGATCACGCAGTCCACGCCGTCATCGATCAGGTCGACATGGCGGTCGCTGACCCCCAGCGCCAGCTCGACGTCCGGGTAGCGAGCCTGGAAATCGGGGAGTGCCGGGATCAGGATCAGGCGCGCCAGCGGGCTGGGTACGTCCACCCGCAGTCGGCCGCGCGGTGCCAGGGCAGCCGCGCCCAGGCTCGTCTCTGCGTCCTCCACGTCGGCCAGCACCTGGACCGCCCGTGCGTAGTAGGCCGCGCCCTCGGCCGTCACATTCACCTTGCGGGTCGTGCGGTGCAGCAGCTTCACGCGCAGGCGCGCCTCCAGCTGCTGCACCAACTGGCTGACGGTGGTCTTGCTCAGGTGCAGGCTCGCGGCGGCCCGCGTGAAGCTGCCGGTCTCCACGACCTGCACGAATGCCTGCATGGCGTCGAAGCGGTCCAACGCACGGTCTCCAGGACGTTGCCACCTTCGCCGATCGGACGTGGCTCCTGGGTCGACTATACCCAGGAATGGCCCACCATTGTTTGGAAATTGCAAACAGTCTTGAACGCGCTCGGCGGTTTATCGAGGGCGCCCGGCTGGCTACAGTGAAGCCATGCCGTCGGTGCTCCACCCCGGAGCGCCACATCGACAGGAGATATCCATGGCAATCCGCGACGCCGTCTTCCCCCCGGGCCGTCACGCCCTCTACGACCTTCACCGCTACTCGCCCGCCGTCAAGGCCGATGGCCTGCTCTTCGTCGCCGGCCAGGTCGGCAGCCGCGAGGACGGCTCGCCGGAGCCCACCCTGGAAGGCGAGGTGCGCCGTGCCTTCGACAACCTGAACGCCATCCTCGCCGCTGCCGGCTGCACCTTCGACGACGTGGTGGACGTGACCGTCTTCATGGTGAACCCCGACGCGATCTTCGAGCAGGCCTGGGAGATCGCCCGGGAATACTGGGGCAGCGCGCCGTACCCGACGGCGACCGCGGTCGGCGTGACCTGGCTCAGCGGCTTTCAGTTCGAGATCAAGGTGGTGGCGAAGCTGCCGGCCTGAGGCCGCTAGACCCACGGCTGGCACCCGCCCGCGGCGTGCTGCGGGCGGCGTGAGCGCAGGCCAGAAGGCCACCCATGGTGCTGGCCGTGCAAGGCAGGGCGGCCGTGGCCATGGACCAGCAGATGCCCCGGGTTAACGCACGCGCGGGCTTGATGGCAAATGGGATAATCGCCGGGCCCCGGCGCTGCGGCGCGCAACCCTGGACCGTCTCGATGGTTGATCTCAAGCTGCTGGAAGACCTGCTCGCCCTGGAACAGACCGGGAGCTTCGTGCGCGCGGCCGAGGCGCGCCACGTGACGCATCCGGCGTTCGGGCGTCGCATCAAGGCGCTGGAAGCCTGGGCAGGGGCGCCGCTCGTCGAGCGCCAGCGCATGCCGGTGCGTCTGACGCCCCAGGGGGAGACCCTGCTGCGCACGGCGAGCCAGATGCTCGAGCAGATGGCGCAGGTCCGGCATCGGTTGCGCAGCACCACGTCCGATGCCCAGGCGACGCTGCGCGTGGCGACCGGCCGCAGCCTGGCGCGCACGCTGGTCGCGGACTGGATCGTGCGCCTGCGCCGCAAGCCGCGGGCGGTGCTCGGGCCGGGCAGCCAGGTCGATCTGACCACGGGCCGCGTGCAGGATCTGGCGGCGCTGCTGGAGGCGGGCAAGACGGATCTGCTCTGTGCCTATGCGCATGCCGACATTGCCGAGTTGCTGAGCCCCACGCGCTACCGCTATCTGACCCTGGCGGCAGACAAGCTCGTGCCCGTCAGCCACGTGGATCGGCGCGGGCGCCCCCGATTCGGCCTGAGCGACACATCCAGTGCACCGCTGATCGCCTACGTGGGCGGGTTGGCGCTGGAGCGCATCCTGGGCGACCGGCTCGATGCGCGGGCTTACGCGCTGCAGCCCTTTCTGCGCTGCGATTCCCCGGATGCCGTGCATGGCGCTGCCGTCAAGGGGCTGGGCGTGGCCTGGCTGCCATGGTCCATGGTGGCGGGCGACTGCCGTCGCGGCACCCTGGCCGTGCTGGGCGGGCGTGGCGACGAAATCGTGTTCGAGGTGCGCCTGTACCGCAGCCGCCATCGACTTTCGGACGTCGCCGAGGCCGCCTGGGCGCTGACGGAAACCGGGCGCTGAGCGCCGCAACCCGGGGCCAGGGATGCGGCACGCCGGGCGCGCCGCTCCCCGCCTGACGAGCTCCACGATCGACGCTGCGCACCAGACGCACCCCGGGATCGGCGCGCACGGCTTGTGTGCATGGCGCACCACGGTCCGGCAAGCACGCGTCGGCGTGGTGCACCGTGCCAAATTGGCACGAGCATGTGCGGATTTGGCACAGGCATGCCGGTGGCCGGTGCGCACAATGCAGGCATCTGGCGACTTGCCAGTCTTCACGAACCGAGGAGCCTGTCATGCAGCTGTCTCAGCATTTCCTTTGCCGCCTGGCGGCACTGGCCGGGGGCGCCGCCGTCCTGGCTTGTGCGCCCCTGGCGCATGCCGCCGACTATCCCGCGCGCAATGTCAGCCTGGTCGTGGGTTATCCCGCGGGTGGCAGCGTCGACCTGACGGCGCGCCTCTTCGCCGAAGCCCTGGCCGAGCGGCTGGGGCGCAACGTGGTCGTCGAGAACGTCGGTGGCGCGGGTGGCTCGATCGGCGCGCAACGCGTGGCGCGCGCCAAGCCCGATGGCTACACCTTGCTGCTCGGCTCGACCAACGAGATCGTCGTGGCCAGCATGATCAATGCGGCGGTCAACTACGACAGCGCAAAGGACTTTGCCTCGCTCGGCATCATCGGCTCACAACCCATGCTGCTGGCGGCTTCCAAGGGGGCCGGCGTGACGACGGCCGAGGAATACCTCGAGAAGCTGCGTGCCGCGGCTCCGGGAACGTACTACTACGGTTCGTCGGGCGTCGGCACCACGCTGCATCTGGCGGGGGAAATGATCAATGCCGCCACCGGCACCGAGGCCACCCACGTGCCGTATCGGGGCGTGGGGCCGCTGGTGACCGACCTCATGGGCGGACAGCTGACCTATGGCATGCTGGTCCTGTCCTCTGGCCTGCCACCCGCGCGAAACGGCAACATCGTGGCGCTGGGTGTGACCGAAGCCAAACGCTCCGCCATTGCTCCCGAGATCCCGGCCCTGGCCGAGACGCCAGGTTTCGAGGACGTGGACATCAACATCTGGTTTGGGCTGTATGCCCCGACGGGCGTACCCGATGACGTGGCGCAGACACTGCGCACCGCGCTGAACGAGATCGTCCAGGACGAAGACTTCGCGCGCAAGTTCGCCGCCGCCGGCGGCGACCTGGCCGCTCCCGACGTGGATGCGGTCGCGTTCCTGGAGGCCGAAAAGGCGAAGTACGGCGTGCTCGTGAAGGGCGCTGGGCTGGAGGCGCCATGAATTTCACGCTGGCTTATCCCGACATTGCCCAGGAGCGGCAGGGCAACACCGGCACGCCCGGCGTGTGGCACTTCGATTCCGGTGAGCCCGGGCGTGCCGTCATGATCTCGGCGCTGCTGCACGGCAACGAGCTGTGCGGGGCGTGGGCGCTCAAGGCGATGCTGGCCGCCGGCCTGCGCCCGCGTCGCGGCAGCCTGACGCTGGTGTTCGCCAACCTGGACGCCTTCGACCGCTTCGATCCGGCACGCCACGACGCCTCCCGCTTCGTCGACGAAGACATGAACCGGGTGTGGTCGGCGGACCGGCTGGCCGACGGCGCGACGCGCGAGCGGCGCCGCGCGGCACAACTGCTGCCGTGGGTCGAGCGCGCGGACTGGCTGCTGGATCTGCATTCCATGCACGAGCCCAGCGTGCCGCTGTGCCTGACCGGGCTCTTGCCACGCAACGTCGAGCTGGCCCGGCGCATGCAGACGCCACAGCACGTGATCGTGGACGGTGGCCATCGGGATGGCACGCGGCTGCGCGATTACGGCCGCTTCGGGCAGGCCGACGGCGACGCGTGCGCGCTGCTCATCGAGTGCGGCTTTCATGGCGATCCGGCAGCCGTCGACACCGCGCGCGACCAGGTCGCGCGGTTCCTGTTGAGCGCCGATGTGCTGGAGGTGCAGGACGTTCCTGCTGGCTGGGTGCAGACACCGCTTGGCGAACAGCGCGTGCTCGCCGTGACTGACGCCATCGTTGCGCCGTCCATGAACGTGCGCTTCGAGCAGCCGTGGCAGGGCATGGAAACCTTCTCGACGGCCGGAACGCCGATTGGCTGGGCGGATGGTCAACCCATCGTGACGCCATATGATCGATGCACGCTGGTCATGCCCTCGCTGCGCCAGTTGAAGCCGGGCGTCACGGTGGTGCGACTGGCGCGTGAGTACGACTCGCCACGCTGATGCGGCATCAGCTGCCCACCCGCACCGGCACCACCAGTGACTGCAACGCCGCGACGATGCTCTGCGCCGTGATGAGGCTGGTCTTGGGGTTGTCGGGGCTGGGCAGGTTGCTGACCTGCATGCGCACGCTGGCGGTGTCGCTGTCCAGCTCCACCTCGTGCGTGTTGCGGCTCACGGCCGGGTCTGACCAGATCTCGACCTGGGTGCGCTCGCCGCCGATGCCGGCCAGGGCGACGGCGGCGGCCACATTGACGTTGCGCGGATAGGCCCGCACGGCATCCAGGGCGTTGCCGCGGAACAGGCAGGTGGCCTGCTCGAGCGGTGCGCTGCCGCCAAGCGATGCCGGCGGCTTGCGCGTGCGCACGGTGACGTGGTCGATGCGGCCCAGGGCGGCCGCACGGATCACGTCCAGGCCCAGGATGGCGCCGGTGGGCACGAGGATGCGCGCCGCGGGCGAGCCAGCGGCCTTGGCGAGCGCCTGCAGGCCGGGCTCGAGCAACAGCGCCGTGACGCTGGCCACGACGATGCTGCGCCCGGCGGCGAGCGTGGCTTCGACCAGCGCGGGGGCGGCATCGGGTGTCAGGCACTCGACGACGACGTCCACGGCCCCGGGCAGCTCGGCCAGGGGCACGATGCGCACGTCTGCCGGCAACGTGTGCGGGACGGCGGCTGATTCGGCCAGAGGGGCAGGGCGAGGGTTGCGCGGAGCCAAGGCTGGGCCGGAGGCCGCGCCAGCACCGACCGGCGCCGCACACGCGTCCGCGGCAGGCCGCAACGCCGCCAGCGCGGCTGTGACCCTGGCGATGTCACGTCCCGCCACCGCGGCCAGGACCAGGCCGGGCAGGCCCGCCAGCAGCAGGCGGGCGACGCCGGCTCCAAGATTGCCCAGGCCGGCGATGCCGACGCGCAACGGGGGTGTGGCTTCAGGCATAGTTGATGACAAGGTGTCGGATGTCCGTCATGTCTTCCATGGCGTACATCGTACCTTCCCGGCCGATGTGATTCCTTCCAGCCGCCGAAGGGCCCACCGCCTGATCCCATCCCCCACCATGAGACACGACCCATGAAATACGTACGATTCGGCCCGCCGGGCGAAGAGCGTCCCGGCGTCATCGCCGAGGACGGCAGTCTGCGCGACCTGAGTGCCCATGTCGCCGACATCACGCCGGCCACGCTGGCCGATGGCAGCCTGGTGGCGGCGGCCGCGCATTGGGCGGGCCTGCCCGAGGTGGCCGGTGATCCGCGCCTGGGGCCGCCGCTGGCGCGGCCGGGCAAGTTCCTGGGCATCGGCCTGAACTATGCCGACCATGCGGCGGAGTCCGGCTTGCCGGTGCCCACCGAGCCCGTCCTGTTCTTCAAGGCCGACACCAGCATCTGCGGCCCGCATGACGATGTCATCCTGCCAGCAGGCGCCCAGGCGCTGGACTGGGAGGTCGAGCTGGGGATCGTGATCGGCAAGGAGGCGAGCAACGTGTCGGTCGCGGCGGCACGCTCGCACATCTTCGGGTACCTGGTCGTCAACGATGTGTCCGAGCGCGAGTGGCAGATGAGCCGCAGCGCAAGCCAGTGGACCAAGGGCAAGAGCCATGACACCTTCGGCCCGCTGGGGCCGTGGCTGGTGAGCGCCGACGAGGTGCCCGAGCCGGGCGCCCTGGACCTGTGGCTGAAGGTCAATGGCGAGTGGATGCAGCGCGGCAATACGCGCACCATGGTGTTCAACGTGGACGAGCTGGTGGCGGACCTGTCGCGCTACCTGCGGCTGATGCCGGGCGACATCATCACGACCGGCACGCCACCGGGCGTGGGCATGGGCATGAAGCCGCCGCGCTATCTGCGTCGTGGAGACGTCATGGAGCTGTCCGTGCAGGGCCTGGGGGTGCAGCGCCAGACCGTCGTCTGAGGCGCGGCCCGTGTCCGGCGACGCGGCCTGCAACGGCGCCGGTGCCTGCCTGGCCTGCCAGGATCGCCAGTCGTCATCGGCAAGCGCAGGCGGCAAACCCGGCTAAGCTAGCGGGTTCGCCGGCTCGCCGCGCACGATCGCGCGGCGGGCCGCACCCGTGTGCCACCGGCCGTCGGGTGCGAATGGCGGCACATTGCCCAGGAGCCCAGCCGTGTCTGTCCGTGTCGTTTGCGCCGATCTGTCCATCCCCGAACACGGCCAGGCGCTGGTCGACCTGCTCGATGCCTATGCGCGCGACCCGATGGGCGGGGGCGAAGCCCTGTCGGCCGACACCCGGGCGCGCCTGCCTGCGGCCCTGAAGGCGCGCCACGGCGTGCACGTGCTGATCGCCTATGTGGACGGTACGCCCGCGGGGCTGCTCAATGCCTTCGAGGGATTTTCGACCTTCGCGTGCGCGCCCATCCTGAACATCCATGATCTGGCCGTGCTGCCGGCCCATCGCGGGCGCGGCGTGTCGCGTGCGCTGATGCAGGCGGCCGAGGACCGGGCACGCAGCATCGGAGCCTGCAAGCTGACGCTGGAAGTGCTGTCCGGCAATGCCGTGGCGCAGGCCGCGTATCGGCGCTTCGGATTTGCGCGATACGCGCTGGATCCTGAGAAGGGCACGGCCGAATTCTGGCAGAAAGTGCTGCCGGGCTAGGCTGGCGGCGGCGTCAGCCCGCCGGCACGGCATAGCGCTGACCGTCGAAGCGCAGGGTGTCCTGGCGCACGCCGCGATCGGTGACGGTCTCCACGCAGTCCTCGGCCTTCGCCGTGTTCTTGCGGGTCTCGAACGTGTCGCGCACGATGATGTCCTGCAGGCCGTGGCTGGCGGTGCTGCCCATGCTCAGGACGGCGGACGTCGAGTGGAATTCGCCTGCGCAGTTGGTGTCCCATTCGCCGCTGTCGCGCGATACGGACAGCTTGTTGAGGACGAGGCGCAGCGCGCCGTCGTCACCCGCAGGGCGATCGAAGAGGAAGAGCGTGGTCTCGCCGAACGGGTTGGCGCGCGAGTTGTTTTCCCAGACGAGGCGCAGGCCGAAGGCGAGATCGTCGGGTGCAAGGCGGTAGCGCGCGGTGTCGAACGCCAGGGCGCGGAGCATGACGGCGTCGTCGGAGACGGCATCCGGCAGGCGCAGGCGCTGCTGCGCGCGGCCGGTGGCGGCATCGACCACCAGCACTTCCAGGTCCGCGCGATGCTCTTCGTCGGTGGGGACATTCGGGTCGATGAGCGGCACGGCGACGAGCCACAGGTCCGGGCGCGCCGGCCATGCCTTGCAGGTCACGACGTGGGCATTGAAGGGCTCGCCGGGCTCGGGCGCCAGGTCCAGCACGCGTTGCGCGTCGACGCGGTAGCGTGTGTTGCCGGGGTGGTCTTCGGGGGCGGGCAGGGCGGCAAGGCCGGGATACGCGGCCTGCAGCACGGGCAGGATGGGCGTGCACGCTGCGCGCGGGCTCGCGCCGGCGGCATCGGCGGCCGCGCCGGGCAGGGCCAGCGCGGCGGACGGCGCTGTCACGGGCGCAGGGGAGACGGGCGCGTCGACGGCCTGGGCAGTGCTGGCCGGAGCGATAGCGGCCGACTGGGCGGCGGCGGGGGCAACGCCCGCCAGCGCCACCACGGCGGCCAGGCAGGACAGCAGAAACGGCGCGTGGGGCATGACGGGTGGCTTGAGGCGGGGGTGGCCGAGGATCTTAGCACCGGGTGCGCAGTGATATCCGTTCGCTATGGGAGCGCTCGCATCCGATATTGGACCGCGCCAGGCGCTGCCGCCTAGGATGGTGGCGGACACCCGTCCGACGCGATCGCCCCGGCAGAGGGCGGCGCGCCACGCCCGTGGCATGAGCCCGGGCGCATCCAGGAGACCGCCTTGATCCCTCATTCCATTCGAATCGGCCTGCTGGGCCTGTGCGTGCTGGGTGCGTCGGCGGCCACGGCCGCCACGGCCGATTGGCCCACCAAACCGGTCACCATCGTGGTGTCGTTCGTGCCGGGCGGCGCGACCGACCTGGTTGGCCGGGTCCTCGCCGAAGGGCTTGGCAAGACCTTCGGCCAGCCCTTCGTCGTCGCGAACCGGCCAGGCGCGGGCGGGCAGGTGGGCACCGAATACGTGGCCACGCAGCCGGCCGACGGCTACACGCTGCTGATCAGCGCGACGGGCCACGTGATGGCGCCCACCCTGCAGCGCAATGTCCAGTACAAGCCGGTCGACAGCTTCGAGCCGATTTCGCTGCTGATCACGATGCCCAATCTGCTGGTCGTGAACCCGGCGCTGCCGCCCACCGACCTGAAGCAGTTCCTGGACTGGGGCAAGAGCCAGCAAGGCATTCCGTATGGCTCTGCGGGCACGGGCGGGGCGACCCATCTGTCCGGCGAGCTCTTTCGGCATCGCACGGGACTGCCGCTGTCGCATGTGCCCTACAAGGGCAACGGACCCTCGATGGTGGACGTGATGGCCGGCCATATCCCCGCGGCCTTCGTCGATACCGTGAGCGTCGGCGATCTGGTGCACACGGGCAAGGTGCGCGCCGTGGCCGTCACGAGTGCGCAGCGCAGCAAGCTGTACCCGGACGTGGCCACGGTGGCCGAGAGCGGTTATCCCGACTACGACCTGCAGAACTGGGTGGGGCTGTATGCACCGGCGGGCACGCCAGCGGACGTGGTCAAGCGTCTGAACGCGGCGGTCAACGCGGTGATGGGCTCGCCCGAGACGGTGGCGCGCATGGAAAAGCTGGGTGCCGACAGCACCAATGGCCTCACCCCCGAGCAATTCCGACAGTTCGTTCTGGACGAAGTCGGCAAATGGCGGGACACGGTGAAGGTCACCGGCGTGACCGTGGAGAACTGATCCACGCCAGTCGGCGTGCATGCCGCCACGGCAGGACAGGGGCGGCACCGGCGCGCGTCGCGAGCACGACGGCGCCACCGCGCCGGCGCCTGTCCTACGGGACAGGCAGGCAGGCCGCCCCCCGTGTCAGCGGGCGTCCCGACCTTGCCAGGTCAGTCTTCGCGGCGCAGGTGCGGGAAGAGGATGACGTCGCGGATGCTGGGGCTGTTGGTCAGCAGCATGACCAGGCGATCCAGCCCGATGCCGCAGCCGCCCGTCGGGGGCATGCCGTATTCCAGGGCGCGGATGTAGTCCGCGTCGTAGAACATGGCTTCCTCGTCGCCCGCGTCCTTGGCCGCGACCTGCGACTGGAAACGTTCGGCCTGGTCTTCCGGATCGTTCAGCTCCGAGAAGCCGTTGGCGATCTCGCGGCCCGTGATGAAGAGCTCGAAGCGCTCGGTGATGCCGGCCTGGGTGTCCGAGGCGCGGGCAAGCGGGGAGACTTCGACCGGGTAGTCGATGATGTAGGTCGGCTCCCACAGCTGCGATTCGGCCGTCTCCTCGAACAGCGCAAGCTGCAGCGCGCCCAGCCCGGCGCTGGCCAGGGGCGGCGCGGTCACGTCCACACCGCGCTTTTTCAGCTCGGCGCGCACGATGTCCACGTCATCCAGCATGGTCTGGGTGAACTGCGGGGCGTACTTCAGGATGGCCTGGCAGATCGTCAGGCGGCGGAAGGGCTGCGACAGGTCCAGCTCGCGGTCCTGGTAGGTCAGCACGGCGCTGCCGGTGGCGGCGATGGCCGTTTCGCGGATGATGGTCTCGGTGAAGTCCATCAGCCAGCGGTAGTCCACGAAGGCGGCGTAGAACTCCATCATCGTGAACTCGGGATTGTGCCGCGGGCTCACGCCTTCATTGCGAAAGCTGCGGTTGATCTCGAAGACGCGCTCGAAGCCGCCCACGATCAGGCGCTTCAGGTACAGCTCGGGCGCGATGCGCAGGTACATCTGCATGTCGAGCGCGTTGTGGTGCGTGATGAAGGGCTTGGCCGCCGCGCCACCCGGGATCGGGTGCAGCATGGGCGTTTCGACTTCGAGGAAGTTCGCGTCCGTCATCAGCTGGCGCACGGTGGACAAGGCCTTGCTGCGCGCCTGGAAGGTGCGCCGCGTGTCCTCGGTCATGACCAGGTCCACGTAGCGCTGGCGATAGCGCAGTTCGGTGTCGGCCACGCCGTGGAACTTGTCGGGCAGCGGGCGCAGCGACTTGGCCAGCAGGCGCACCGTGCTGGCCTTGATGGACAGCTCGCCCTTGTTGGTCTTGAAGACCGTGCCTTCGACGGCAATGATGTCGCCGATGTCCCATTGCTTGAACGCGGCATACACCTCGTCGCCCAGCACGCCGCGGTCCAGATAGACCTGGATGCGGCCGGTGCCGTCCTGCACGGTGGCAAAGCTCGCCTTGCCCATGACGCGCTTGAGCATCATGCGTCCGCCCACGCTGGCGGCGATGGCGTCGGCTTCCAGCGCTTCCTGCGGTGTCTCGTCGTACTGCGCATGCAGCGCGGCTGCGCGTGCGCTGGGCGAGAAGTCGTTGGGGAAGGCGGGACCGGATTCGCGCAGCTTGGCGAGTTTGCTGCGCCGTTCGGCGATCAGGCGGTTCTCGTCGAGCGGAGCGGACGGCGCGGTGTGGTCGGTCATGATGCGAGGCGAAGGTTCAATAGTGGCGGATGTCGTCGACGTCGGTGGCACCGAAGTCATCCCGCTCGAGATAGGTGAGGATGCGGCTCGCCACGTCTTGCGGCGTGGCGAGCTGCCCTTGTTCATGCAGGGTCTGAAAGCGCGGCAGCGAGGGGAAGTCCTCGGCCGGCGTGGCGCGGATCTCGGCCTGCATGGCGGTGTCCACGACGCCTGGCGCTAGCGAGACGATGCGCGCGCCGTGGCTGCCCTGTTCGGTCTTGATGACGCGTGCGTGCATGTCCAGCGCGGCCTTGGAGGCGCAGTACGCGCCCCAGCCGCCGACCGGATTGCGCCCGGCGCCCGAGGAAATGTGCAGGATGCGCCGGTTGGCCGTCAGGCCGCGCGTGGCGTTCAGGAAGTGACCCGTGAAGACCATGGCCGCCGTCACGTTCAGGTTGAACGTGGTGGCGATGGCCTCGGCCGGGTGCAGGCCGGCCGGGCCCACGGGGCCCAGCGTGCCGGCGTTGTTGATCAGCAGATAGCGCTGGGCGTTGCGCGGCATGCCGGCAAACACCCGGGTGGCGGCTGCCTGGGCCCCCGCGGGATGCGACAGGTCCACGGTGTGCTCGTCCAGCGAGCAGCCGCGGGACAGCGCATGGCGGGCGAGGTCCGGGTGCAGGTTGCGCGCCAGCGTGATGAGATGCGTGCCCTCGCGCGCGAGGCCGAAGGCCAGCGCGGCACCCAGCCCGCGCGAAGCGCCCGTCAGGATCGCCACCGTATGCGTCATCGGACTACACCCCCAGTTTCAGGCTGGCCTGGATGAACGGGTCCAGATCGCCATCCAGCACTTTTTGCGTGTTCGAGATTTCCACGTTCGTGCGCAGATCCTTGATGCGACTCTGGTCCAGCACGTACGAGCGGATCTGGTGACCCCAGCCCACGTCGGTCTTGGAGTCTTCCAGCTTCTGCTGCTGGGCCATGCGCGTGCGCATTTCCTGCTCGTACAGCTTGGAGCGCAGCATCGCCATGGCTTCGGCGCGGTTGCGGTGCTGCGAACGATCGTTCTGGCACTGCACGACGATGCCCGAGGGAACGTGCGTGATCCGCACGGCCGAGTCGGTCTTGTTGATGTGCTGGCCGCCCGCGCCGCTGGCGCGATAGGTGTCCACGCGCAGGTCCGCCGGATTGATGTCGATCTCGACCGAGTCGTCGACTTCCGGATAGACGAAAAGGCTGGCGAACGAGGTGTGCCGGCCCCCGGACGAGTCGAAGGGGCTCTTGCGCACCAGACGGTGCACGCCGGTTTCCGAGCGCAGGTAGCCATAGGCGTACTCGCCCTCGACCTTGATCGTGGCCGACTTCAGCCCGGCGATTTCGCCTTCGGACTCTTCCATGACCTCGGTCTTGAAGCCCTTGCGCTCGCAGTACTTCAGGTACTGGCGCATCAGCATGGAGGCCCAGTCCTGGGCTTCCGTGCCGCCCGCACCCGCCTGGATGTCGATGAAGCAGTTCAGCGGGTCGGCCGGGTTCGAGAACATCCGGCGGAATTCCAGGCCTTCCAGGCGGACCTGGAAAGCGTCCGTGTCGGCTTCGACGGCCTCGAGCGTTTCGGTGTCGTCATCGGCGGCCGCGAGCTCGAAGAGCTCCAGCGAATCCGCCAGGCCCTGGCCGAGTTCGGTCAGGGTGACGACGACGTCTTCGAGGGCCTTCTTTTCACGGCCCAGGTCCTGGGCATGCTTGGGGTCGTTCCAGACCGCAGCATCTTCCAGTTCAGCGTTGACGACGTGCAGGCGTTCCGTTTTGCCAGCGTAGTCAAAGATAGCTCCGAAGAGACCGCTCCCGCTCGATGTAATCGTTCAGGCGGGTGGCGATGAGGTTCTGGCGTTCGGCTTCCATGGCGATTCCTGGTGCTGAGGGCCGCGCAAGCGGGCGGCCGATTCACGATTCGGGTCAACCGGGCATTTTACCTTGCGTGCGCATGGGGGGCGCGAGCCGGTGGCGGAGCGCTAGAATCGTCGATGGGCGACGCTGCCGCGTCGGCCCTTCACCGACCCGTTTCTTCGAATCCCATGCGTCCCATCCTCATCCTGCAGACCGGCAATCCACCGCGCGACGTCAAGGCCAGCCACGGCGGCTTCGAGGCCATGGTGCAGGCGCAGGGTGGCCTTCAGCCGGCGGACACGGCGGTGGTCAAGGTGTATGCGGGTGAGGTGCCGCGCGAGCCCGCGGCGTATTCGGCGGCCATCATCACCGGGTCGCCTGCCAACGTGACGGATCACGACGACTGGAGCGTGGCGACGGCCGACTGGGTGCGCGGGGCCGTGGCCGCCGACCTGCCGGTGCTGGGCATCTGCTATGGCCATCAGCTGATGGCCGAGGCGCTGGGCGGCAAGGTCGACTTCCATCCCGCCGGGCGCGAGTCCGGCACGCAGCGCGTGGAGCGCACGCCGGCAGCCGCGCACGATGTGCTGGCCCGTGCGCTGCCCGATCGCTTCGAGGCGCAGTTCATCCACGAGCAAAGCGTGATGACGGCCCCGCCGGGCGCCGTGGTGCTGGCGCGCAATGCGCATGACGCCCACCAGATGCTGCGCTTTGCGCCGCGTGCCTGGGGCGTGCAGTTCCATCCGGAGTTCTCGGCCGCCATCATGCGCACCTACGTCGAGGTGCTGGACGAGATGCTGAGCCGGGAGGGCGCTGACGTGCCCGCGCTGCTGGCGGGCGTGCAGGACACCGATGCGTCGACGGCGGTGCTGCGGACGTTCGTGCAGACCTTCGGCCAGGGCGCCGGCGCCGCGGCCACGACGGGCGAGGGCACGCCCCGCCGGGCCGAGCCTGCCGGTGTGGCCGATGGACGCTGAGGAACAGCGGCTGCCACCGGCCCCGACCCCGAATGGAGCCGACGGCGCCATACCGGCCCGCGCGTCATCGCCGCCGCGCCCGCGCCCCCTGAATCTGCAACGGAACCCGGCCGGCAGCGAAGCCGAGGTGGCGGCGATGGTGCGGGCCTTCTATGCGCGCATCCAGGCCGACGCCGAGCTGGGCCCGATCTTCGCCGCGCACGTCGATGACTGGGACGCGCATCTGGTGCGCCTGACCGACTTCTGGTCGTCGCTGTTGCGCGGCACTGCGCGCTTCAGCGGCTCGCCGGTGCAGACGCATGCCGCGTTGCCGGATCTGAGCGAAGCCCTGTTCCAGCGCTGGCTGGCGCGGTTTGACGAGACCTGCGCCACGTTGCCCAATCGCGTGCTGGCCGAGCGCGCGCAGCTGCTGGCGCACCGCATCGCGCGCAGCCTGTGGCTGGGTTATCAGTTGCAGCGCGACCCCGATGCGCCGGCGCGCGACCTGTCCAGCGGCTGATGCCTGCCTGCTACCTGACCATCACCTGGAGACCCCGATGCGTGTGTTCCCGACCCTTCGCCTGACCCTGGCCGCCAGCCTCGTGGCCCTGCTGGGCGCTTGCGCCGCGCCGGGGGGTGATCCCGGCCTGAGTCTGGAAGAGCGCCTGGACAAGGGCGGCTGGCGCATCGGCGAGTCCGTCGAGCGCATACCGGGCTTTGGCGTGTCGGGCTGGAGCTACCTGGACGAGCGCCACATGCAGGTCGCGAGCGGCCCCGGGCAGGAATACCTGCTGACCTTCTCCATGCCGTGTCGCGATCTGCAGACGGCACGTTCGGTGGGCCACACCAGCACCCTGGGCAGCCTGAGCCGACTGGATTCGGTGGTGGCAAGCGGGCTGATGGGCCCGATGCGCTGCCCCATCCGGGCGATCCACAAGCTCGAGCGCGCGGCGACGTCCTGAGGCGTGTCCGCCGCGCCCGCGGCTGGCCCGGGTCGGGCGGGCGCGCACCCCCGTTTTCCCATCGCACGCGCCCGGCCCGGGCGCGTGCATCTACCCTCGAGGTTCTGACGTGTCCGAAGTTTCCTCCCGTCTCGTGCGCCTGGACGCCGGCCCCCAGGTCGATCCCGTCGTGCGCCGGCCCAGTCGGCCGGTATCCGGCGACGCCGTCTTTCGCATCACCACCGGTTTCACGGCCGCCCGCGGCGGGGCCGAGGCCGGCGTGTGGGAAAGCACGGCAGGCGTGTTCTGCGCCGATACCACGGGCTACATCGAGTTTGGCGTCATCGTCGAGGGCGAGGCGCGCCTGGTCGATCCGGACGGCACGGTGCACGCGTTGCACACGGGCGATCCCTTCGTCATGCCGGAAGGCTACAAGGGCCACTGGGAAGTCGACCACTTCGTGAAGAAGGTGTTCTTTGTGAGCCCGGTGGCCGACGACGCCGTCTGATCGGATCACCCGGCGAGCGCCTGCACAGGCGCGTCACCGGAGCGTGTGAGGGCGCGCGGCCCGTGGCGCGATGACGCCTTCACGCGCGCACGCCACCGGCCGTGCGCGCCCGGCCGGGCCCAGCACCCCCGCCGAGATCGCGGGGCCGCTTCGGTGTCGCGCTCCCCTGCGCCGGGCCACGCGCCCGGGGCTCAGCCCGCCTGCGCGTGCTCCAGCACCAGTTGCACCGAGACCATGCCGTTCCAGGTGTTGGACTCCAGCCGATACGCGGCTTCGATGACGTCGGGCAGCGGTTCCGTGCGGCCGAACCAGATAGCGTCGAACCGCTGGCCGCTACGCTCCAGGGCAAGCTTCATGTGCTTGCCCCCGACCAGGCGCTGGGAGCGGACCAGGAAGACGTCGTTGAAGACCGGGGCGGGAAAGCCCGAACCCCAGACTTCGCGGTTCAGCATGCCGGCCACATCGACGTTGGCGTAGCCGGACTCGAGCGATCCGTCGGTCTCCAGCAGCGGCTCGAAGCTGTGGCGTCCGGTCAGTTCGCGCACGGCTTCATCGAAGGCGGGGATGAAGATCGGCAGGTCGGCTTCGGCCAGCGTGAGGCCCGCGGCCATGGCGTGGCCGCCGAACTTGGGGATCAGGCCGGGCCGGCGCTTGGCCACCAGGTCCAGCGCATCGCGCAGATGCACATCCGGGATGGAACGCCCCGAGCCGCGCAGCTCGCCATCGCCCGCGGGCGCAAAGGCGAGGGTGGGGCGCCAGAACTTTTCCTTCAGGCGGGAGGCGACCAGGCCGACGACGCCCTGGTGCCAGGTCGGGTCATAGACGCACAGCGTGGCGCGTTCCTGGCTTTCGATGCCTTCGCAGGCGGCCAGCGCCTGTTCGCGCATGGTGGTCTCGATGTCGCGGCGTTCGCGGTTCATCGTGTCCAGCTCGCGGGCCAGGGTCAGGGCTTCGCCCTCGTCATCCGTGATCAGGCACCGGATGCCCAGGCCCATGTCGGACAGCCGGCCGGCCGCGTTGATGCGCGGGCCCAGCGCAAAGCCCAGGTCAAAGCCGCTGGCCGAGCGCGGTTCGCGGCTTGCCACGGCAAAGAGGGCGCGCACGCCAGGCTGCATCCAGCCTTTGCGCATGTGCTTCAGGCCCTGGGTGACCAGGAGGCGATTGTTGGCGTCCAGGCGCACGACGTCGGCGACGGTGCCCAGGGCCACCAGGTCGACCAGGGCATTCAGGCGGGGCCCGCCATCCGGGGGGTACACGCCGCGCCGGCGCAGTTCGGCGCGCAGGCCCAGCATCAGATAGAAGATGACGCCCACGCCGGCCAGGTTCTTGGACGGAAAGCCGCAGCCCGGCTGGTTCGGGTTGACGATCGCCAGCGCGTCCGGCAGCGTGTCGCCCGGCAGGTGGTGGTCGGTGATGAGGACCTGCATGCCGGCGTCCCTGGCGGCCTGCACGCCATCCACGCTGGCAATGCCGTTGTCCACCGTCACCAGCATGTCGGGCTTGCCGGCATGGTGCGCGGCGGCCAGGGCCACGACCGCGGGCGACAGGCCATAGCCCGTCTCGAAGCGGTTCGGCACCAGGAAGTCGACGATCGCGCCCATGGCGCGCAACGCGCGCACGGCCACGGCGCAGGCGGTGGCGCCATCGCAGTCGTAGTCGGCCACGACCAGCAGGCGCTGGCGCTGGGCGATGGCATCGGCCAGCACGGCCGCGGCGGCTTCGCAGTGCGTGAGGTTGCGCGGAGGCAGCAGCGCCGTCCATTCCGCGCTCAGATGCGTGGCGTTCTCCACGCCGCGCGCGGCCCACAGGCGGGCCAGCAGGGGATGGATGCCCTCGCGCAGCAAAGCCTCCAGGGCAGCGGGCTTGGCACGGCGAAAGGTGAGGCGAGGTGAAGGCAAATCAGGACACTCCAAAGGCCGGGCTCAGGGTTGGGCGCGCCACCATGCCTGCCAGTCGTGGCGGCGGGTGGGCAGCCAGCGGCGCAGGCCGCGCGGCGCGGCAACGTCCAGGGTGGCAATGCGTTCGGCGCCGGTCAGCACCAGGGTCAGGGACGCGGGCTCGCCGCGCGCAAGGCCGGCCTGCAGCGGGGCCAGGCGCTCGGCGTCCAGGCGCGTCACGGCCTCGAGCCAGCTGCCCCAGTCGCCAAGGCGTGCGGCCTGGAGCAGGCGCTCGTCGATCACGAGCTCGTCGGTGCCGGGCGTGCCGCTCAGATCGGCGGCGCGACCCCCGCCAAAGAGCCACAGGCCATTGACCGGCAGCAGGCCGGCGGCTTCGCGTTCGCCATTGGCAGGGTGCTCGTGCCACGCCATTTGCATCAGATTGACGGCACGCCGCCAGGGCCGGGTGGTGGCGGCCTGCGACCACAGGTCCTGGATGTCGGTGCCGCCCACGGCTGCCGGCGTGGGCGCATGCGGCGTCACGCCCTCGGGCAGATGCACGCGCACGCGGGCGTTGCCCAGCGGCGTGAGCCGGATCCCGAGGTCTTCCAGCAGCGGCATGGCCGTCGCGAGCAGGGCCGCCTCATGCGCGGCCGACAAGGCGAGCGTGGCCGGATCGACCAGGGTGACGCCTTGCTGGGCCACGCGCAGATGGGCGAGATCGGCCAGCCAGACGGCGGCCTGCGGGTCGGCTTCCTGCACGTCGCCGGACAGCAGCGGCCAGCCCGCGCCCAGCGGCGTGTCGGCCGGGGGGCGGTAGCCGGCATGCAGCAGGCGCCAGGCCTCCTCGGCCGTACAGCCGACGTCGACCACGGGCATGCTCTGCAGGCGGGGGGCGGCCGACGCGAGCCAGGCCGCGAGCGTCGGGGCCGCCTCGGGCAGGCGGCGGGCGAGCTCGGCGGCGACACCGGCCGGCGCGAGGGCGTTGGGAAGCAGCAGGATCATGGCCGGGAATTGTAGGCCGATCCCGGGTGGGGTGCTGGCGGCCCGGATATCGGCCGCTGCCGGCACGCCAGCCGCACGGCCCCGTCGAATCTGGTCACTTTCGCGTCCGCTGGCCCAGGGCGTCCTCTGCCATAATGCCGCTCGTGAAAAACCTCTACGAACTCTGGATCGGCTGGCGCTATACGCGGGCCGGCGGCGGGCGCCGGCGTGACCGGTTCCTTTCCTTCATCTCTGCATCGTCCATGGCCGGCATCGCGCTGGGCGTGGCGGCGCTCATCATCGTCATGTCGGTGATGAACGGGTTTCAGAAGGACGTGCGCGATCGCATGCTGTCCGTTCTGCCGCACGTCGAAATCTTCATGCGCGGCCCCGCCGCGGTCGAAAACTGGGAACAGCTCGCGCAGCTGGCCGAGCGCCATCCCGAGGTCCAGGCCGGCGCGCCCTATGTGTCGGCGCAGGCCATGCTGGCGCGCGATCAGGTCTTGCGCGGCGTCCAGGTCAACGGCATCGACCCGAAGGCCGAGCGTGGCGTCTCCGAGATCGCCGACCAGATGGTCCAGGGCTCCATCGACGACCTGCAGCCGGGCGGCTTCAACATCGTGCTGGGACGCACCCTGGCGCGTGCGCTGGGCGTGAGCGTGGGCGACCCGGTACTGGTGATGGCGCCGCAGGGGTCCGTCACGCCCGCGGGCTTCACGCCGCGCATGCGCCAGTTCACGCTGGTGGGCGAGTTCAATTCCGGCCACTACGAATATGACTCGTCGCTCGCCTTCGTCAACGTGGACGATGCCGCGCGCCTGTTCCGCGACAGCTCGGTGGGCGGGGTGCGCTTGCGCATCGACGACATGCTGCGCGCGCCGCAGGTGACGCTGGAGCTGGCCGCGCAGTTGCCACCCGGATTGCGCGTGTCCGACTGGTCGCAGAACAACCGCACCTGGTTTGCCGCGGTGCAGACCGAAAAGCGGATGATGTTCATCATCCTGGGCCTCATCGTCGCGGTGGCCGCATTCAACCTGCTGTCTTCGCTCGTCATGGCGGTCAACGACAAGCAGTCCGACATCGCCATCCTGCGCACCCTGGGGGCATCGCCCAAGTCGGTGGCCGCCATCTTCGTCGTGCAGGGGGCGTTGATCGGGGTGATCGGCACCATTGCCGGGGTCGGGCTGGGGATGCTCGTCGCCTTCAACATCGACGTGATCGTGCCCTTCATCGAGCGCGTCTTCGGCATCGAATTCCTGCCCCAGCAGATCTACTTCATCTCGCAACTGCCGTCCGATCCGCGGGCCAGCGACATCGTGACCGTGGGCATCACCGCACTCGTCCTGTCGCTCGTGGCGACGCTCTATCCCAGCTGGCGCGCCTCGCGTCTGCAGCCGGCCGAGGTGCTGCGCCATGACTGAACCCGTTCTCGTCGCCCGCGACATCACCAAGCGCTATACCGAGGGCGGGGCGCCCGTCGACGTGCTGCGCGGCGCGTCACTGACGGTGCCACCGGGCGAGATGGTCGCCATCGTGGGCGCCTCGGGCTCGGGCAAGAGCACGCTGCTGCATGTGCTCGGCCTGCTGGACGCCCCGACCAGCGGCAGCATCCGCCTGGCCGGGCGCGACGCCCATGGCCTGAGCGAAGCCACGCGCAGCCAGTTGCGCAACCAGTACCTGGGCTTCGTGTACCAGTTCCATCATCTGCTGCCGGAGTTCACCGCGCTGGACAACGTGGCCATGCCGCTCATCATCCGCCGCATGCCGCGCAAGGAGGCGCGCGAACGCGCCCGCGCGCTGCTCGATCAGGTGGGCCTGGGGCCGCGTGCCGAGCATGCGCCCGGCCAGCTGTCCGGCGGCGAGCGCCAGCGCGTGGCCATCGCACGCGCACTGGTCACCGAGCCCGCGTGCGTGCTGGCCGATGAGCCGACCGGCAACCTGGACCGGCACACGGCGCGCGACGTGTTCGGCCTGCTGTGCGAGGTCAATCGCGCCTCGCGCACGGCCTTCGTCATCGTGACCCACGACACGCAGCTGGCCGCGCAGGCGCATCGCCAGCTCGCCATGAGCGAAGGTATCCTGGAAGGCTGAGCGTGCTGATCGACACGCACTGCCATCTCGATGCGCCGGAGTTCTCGGCGGATCGCGCGGCCGTGGCGGCACGGGCAAGCGCAGCGGGCGTGGCAGGCATCGTCATCCCGGCGATCGCGCCCATGAACTTCGTCACGGTGCGCGACCTGGCGCACGCGGTGCCTGGCGGCGCGTATGCGCTGGGCGTGCATCCGCTGTTCGTGCACCAGACACCGGACGACGCGCTCGCCGCGTTGCGCGAGGCGGTGTCCGGTGCGATGGGCGACCCGCGTTTCGTCGCCATCGGCGAGATCGGCCTGGATCTGTTCGTGAAAGCGATCGCCAGCGGCCCGGCGCTGGCCCGCCAGGAACACTTCCTGGCCGAACAACTGCGCATCGCCGCCGACTTCGATCTGCCCGTGCTCCTGCACGTACGGCGATCCCAGGATCTGGTGCACAAGCACCTGCGCCGCACGCCGGCGCGGGGCGGGGGCATCGCCCACGCGTTCAATGGCAGCGAGCAACAGGCCGACCGCTTCATCGAGCACGGCCTGGCGCTGGGCATCGGTGGCGCCATGACCTTCACCCGCGCCCTGCAGATCCGCCGCCACGCGGTGCGCGTGGGTCTCGAGCACCTGGTGCTGGAGACCGATGCGCCGGATATTCCGCCCGCCTGGCTGGAAGGGCCGCGCCCGCGCAACGAGCCCGGCGAGGTGGCGGGCGTGGCCCGCGCGCTGGCCGAGCTGCGCGGCGAGACGGTCGATGCGGTGATCGCCGCGACGGGTCGCACGGCGCTGCGCCAGATCCCGCGGCTGGCCGCTGTTCTGCCGGCGCCGCATTAGCGGATTTTCCCTCGGCGCGGGGATGCGGTATCGTTGCGGATGCGCGAGAGTCGTTGGTAATGATTCTCAATTATTTATATATTACTCCTGGTTATTTAGAGAATGGCAGCCTTCAACACCGAGCGCGTGCTGAGCGTGCATCACTGGAACGACACGCTGTTCAGCTTCAAGACGACCCGCGACCCGGCGCTGCGTTTCCACAACGGCCACTTCGTGATGATCGGTCTCGAAGTCAATGGCAAGCCGCTGATGCGCGCCTACAGCATTGCCAGCGCGAACTACGAGGAAAACCTCGAGTTCCTGAGCATCAAGGTCCAGGACGGCCCGCTGACCTCGCGACTGCAGCATCTGAAGGAAGGCGACCCCATCCTGGTCAGCCGCAAGCCGGTGGGCACCCTCGTGGCCGACGACCTGAACCCGGGCAAGAACCTCTTTCTGTTCGGCACGGGCACGGGCCTCGCCCCCTTCATGAGCATCGTGAAGGACCCGGAGGTGTACGAGCGCTTCGAGAAAGTGATCCTCGTGCACGGCGTGCGCTGGGTGAGCGAACTGGCGTATGCCGACTACCTGCAGCATGAACTGCCGGAAAACGAGTTCTTCGGCGACATCGTGCGCGGCAAGCTCGAGTACTACCCGACCGTCACGCGCGAGGAATTCCGCAATCGTGGCCGCATCACCGACCTGATCGCCAACGGCAAGCTGTGCCAGGATCTGGGCCTGCCCCCGCTCAACCCGGAAACCGATCGCGCCATGCTGTGCGGCAGCCCGCACATGCTGACCGACGTTGGCGCGCTGCTCGATGGCCTGGGCTTCAAGGTGTCGCCGGGCACGGGCCAGCCGGGCGATTACGTCGTCGAGCGCGCGTTCGTCGAGAAGTAAACCGATGTGTCCGGTCGCACCCAACGGTGACCGGCGCATCCTGACGTGAAACTGACATGGTAGTCTGGGGCATCGTCCGGCGCACGACCGCGACGAAGCTTGCGCCCGGCGTCGGGCGCGTGCGGCATCGGCCTGGCCGATGCCCGTGTCGGCCAGGGCGTTGTCTGCCAGTGCCGACCCCACCAGAGAGGCTGCCATGCTCCGATTTCGCGCTGTCCTTGCCGCCACGGCGGCGACGTTCGTCCTCGCGCCCGCGGCCCATGCCCAGTACGATCCCGGGGCAAGCCTGATGCTGGGCCAGGGGATGGGCTTCAGTGCGCTGAGCTCCAGCACGTATCGCAACAGCATCGAGGCGACCCGCCAGGGCAATGACAAGCCCAGCGAAGGGCGCTCGAGCCGCGGCTCGCAACGCGACGCGGCGCGCACCGAGGGTCCGGTGCTGCGCAACCAGGCGGACGTCGATCGCTACATGAACGAGCGCATGCAGTACCACTCGCGCGCGCTGGCGCCGGAGTACAAGCGCCGAGCCGCGCGCGATGGCCAGGCGTCGGCGGATCGCTGGATCCGCGCGCGTGCGGAAGAACTGGGCAAGATGGAAGGCGACAAGGCGCGTCAGCTGGTGCGTCGGGACTGAGCCCGGCCGCGGCGCGCCAGGGCGACCCTGTTCCGGGTGGCCCTGGCCGCCCGTCAGAGGCGAGATCGGTGCGCCGTGCCCTGCACGTCTTGGCGAGGCCGTTTACACTAGGGGGTTTCCTTTCGCCCGGCCCCTGACATGACCATCATTCGTGCCGACGACCTCGTGCAGTCCATTGCCGATGCCGTCCAGTTCATCAGCACCTATCACCCCAAAGACTACATCCAGCATCTGGCGCTGGCGTATGAGCGCGAGCAGAGCCCGGCCGCGCGTGACGCGATGGCCCAGATCCTGACGAACTCGCGCATGTGCGCCGAGGGCCGTCGTCCGATCTGCCAGGACACGGGCGTGGTCAACGTGTTCCTGAAGATCGGCATGAACGTGCGCATCGAGCCCTGTACGCAGTCGGTACAGGACCTGTGCGACGAAGGCGTGCGCCGCGGCTACCTGAACCCCGACAACCCCCTGCGTGCCTCGATCGTGAATGACCCGATCTTTGCCCGCAAGAACACGCGTGACAACACCCCCTGCGTCGTGAGCGTCGAGCTCGTGCCTGGCGACACCATCGACGTGCAGGTGGCCGCCAAGGGCGGCGGTTCCGAGAACAAGGCCAAGTTCGCCATGCTCAATCCGGGCGATTCGATCGTCGACTGGGTGCTGGAGCAGGTGCCCAAGATGGGCGCGGGCTGGTGCCCGCCCGGCATGCTGGGCATCGGGGTCGGTGGCACGGCGGAAAAGGCCATGCTGATGGCCAAGCAGTCGCTCATGGAAGATCTGGACATGTCCGATCTGCTGGCCCGCGGCCCGTCCAACGAGATCGAAGCGACCCGCATCGAGCTGTACAACAAGATCAACGCGCTGGGCATCGGCGCCCAGGGCCTGGGCGGCCTGACGACCGTGCTCGACATCAAGATCAGCACGTTTGCGACGCACGCCGCGTCCAAGCCGATCGCGATGATCCCCAACTGCGCGGCCACCCGCCACGTCCACTTCGAGCTGGACGGCAGCGGCGCCGCCAACCTGCAGCCGCCTGCGCTGTCCGATTGGCCCGACATTGCCTGGGCGCCGGATACGGAAAAGTCCCTGCGCGTGAACCTGGACACGCTGACCCGCGAGGAAGTCGCCGCGTGGCAGCCGGGCCAGACGCTGCTGCTGTCGGGCAAGCTGCTCACCGGGCGCGACGCCGCCCACATGCGCATGAAAAAGCTCATCGATGCGGGCGAGACCCTGCCGGTGGACTTCGCCAATCGCGCCATCTACTACGTCGGCCCGGTCGACGCGGTGCGCGACGAAGCCGTTGGCCCGGCGGGCCCGACCACGGCCACCCGCATGGACGGCTTCACCGACATGATGCTGGAGAAGACCGGCCTCATCGCCATGGTGGGCAAGGCCGAGCGCGGCCCGATCGCGATCGATGCCATCCGCAAGCACGGCGCGGCCTACCTGATGGCCGTGGGTGGCGCGGCCTACCTCGTGTCCAAGGCGATCCGCTCGGCCCGCGTGCTGGCGTTCGATGACCTGGGCATGGAAGCCATCCACGAGTTCGAAGTCCAGGACATGCCCGTGACGGTGGCCGTGGACGCGCGCGGCACGTCGGTGCACCAGACCGGCCCGAAGGTCTGGAAGGCCCGCATCGAAGCCATGGGCGACAACCCCACCGAATCCTGTAGCACCGTTGCGGCCTGACCGCGCGGCGCCCCGATTTCTTTAGGAGAGTTATCTTGCAAGCATTCATCTGCGACGCCGTCCGTACCCCCATCGGCCGTTACGGCGGTGCCCTGGCCCATGTGCGCACCGACGACCTGGGCGCCGTGCCGCTGGCCGCGCTGATGCAGCGCAACGCCTCCGTGGACTGGTCCGCCGTCGAAGACGTGATCTATGGCTGCGCCAACCAGGCCGGCGAAGACAACCGCAACGTCGCCCGCATGTCGCTGCTGCTGGCCGGTCTGCCCCAGGAAGTCCCGGGCAGCACCATCAACCGCCTGTGCGGCTCCAGCCTGGACGCCATCGCCGTGGTGGCCCGCGGCATCAAGTCCGGCGAACTGTCGCTGGCCATCGCCGGTGGCGTGGAAAGCATGAGCCGCGCTCCGTTCGTCATGGGCAAGGCCGACAGCGCCTTCTCGCGCAGCGCGCGCGTGGAAGACACCACCATCGGCTGGCGCTTCGTGAACCCGGCGTTCAAGGCACGCTTTGGCACGCACTCCATGCCGGAGACCGCCGAGAACGTGGCCGAGCAATTCAACATCGGCCGTGCCGACCAGGACGCCTTCGCGGTGCGCAGCCAGCAGCGCTGGGCCGCCGCCAACGAGCGTGGCTTCTTCAAGAACGAGATCGTGCCCGTCACGATCCCGCAGAAGAAGGGTGACGCCGTGGTCGTGTCGACCGACGAGCATCCCCGTCCGCAGACGACGCTGGAACAGCTGGCCAAGCTCAAGGGCGTGGTCAAGCCCGAAGGCACCGTGACCGCCGGCAATGCGTCGGGCGTGAACGATGGCGCCGCCGCGCTGCTGCTGGCCTCCGAAGACGCTGCCAAGCGCTTCGGCCTGCGCCCGCGCGCCCGCGTCGTGGCCGCCGCCGCCTCGGGCGTCGAGCCGCGCATCATGGGCATCGGCCCCATCTCGGCCACCCGCAAGGTGCTGGCCAAGGCCGGCCTGACGCTGGACCAGATGGACGTCATCGAGCTGAACGAAGCCTTTGCCGCCCAGGGCCTGGCCGTCACCCGTGACCTGGGCCTGGCCGACGACGACGCGCGCGTCAACCCCAACGGTGGCGCCATCGCCATCGGTCACCCGCTGGGTGCATCGGGTGCGCGTCTGGCGACGACCGCGCTGTACCAGCTGGAAGCCACCGGCGGGCGCTACGCCCTGTGCACGATGTGCATCGGCGTGGGCCAGGGCATCGCGCTGATCATCGAGCGCGTGTAAGCCACGCGGCGCGACGGGCCCGGCCCGTCGTGTCGCAAGCGCCTGGCGCTTGGCATGACGGCACCCCGACGGGCGGACACGGATCCGACCGGCGGGGTGTTTTTCATGGCGGATCAGGATGCGGGCTGGCCAGCCCGAGGGGGGCGACCCGCGTGCGGTGGGTGCCGCGGCCACGCAGCCCGTGTCAGGCCACCGCGCCAAAGAGGCGGCCTGCGCCCGCGGTCACGATCATGGCCATCGCCCCCCAGAATGCCACCCGCCAGGTGCCGGGCCACACCCGCGCGCCGCCGATCCAGGCGGACAGCGCGCCCAGCGCGGCCAGCGAGGCCAGCGAGGTCACCGCGATCCACACCCCGAGCGGCTCGGCAGGCGCGACCATCACGACGGCGATGGGCAGGAACGCCCCCACCGAAAAGCTCGCCGCCGAGGCGCACGCGGCCTGCATGGGGCGGGCCACGGCGGTGGCCACCAGACCGAGCTCATCCCGCGCGTGCGCGGCCAGTGCATCGCCGGCCGAGAGCTGCCGCGCCACCTGGGCGGCGAGTTCGGGGGTCAGGCCGCGATCGACGTAGATCGCGGTGAGCTCGTTCAACTCGCCCACCGGGTCGCGATGCAGCTCGGCGCGCTCGCGCGCCAGGTCCGCGTTCTCGGTGTCGGCCTGGGCATGCACGGACACGAACTCGCCCGCGGCCATGGACATGGCGCCGGCGATCAGGGCCGAGATGCCGGTCAGCAGGAGGGTGCGATGCTCCGCACCCGCGGCTGCCACGCCCAGCAACAGGCTGGCCGTGGACACGATGCCATCGTTCGCCCCCAGCACCGCGGCACGCAGCCAGCCAATGCGCTCGGTGCGGTGGCGCTCGGCATGGCGCCGCACGGAAAAGCGGCCCGTCACGCCTGAGCCAGGCATGGCCTTCATGCCGTCCCCCCGCGCGCCATGGGAGCGGGCAGATCAACGCTGCTGACGCCGGGCGCGGCCGATGCGCTCACACGCCCGCGTGCCTGTGAGCGGGGCACGCGGGTGCACGGCCTGAGCGCACGAGCGCGCAGGGTGCCACGGCTGCGCACGCGGGCGGCCGAGGCATCGGCAGGCAGACCGGCGAGCGGGCTCACGCTGACGCGAAGTCCAGCACCACGCGCGAGGGCACCTCGCCTTTGGCCAGGCGGGCGAACACGGTGTTGATGGCCGAGAGCGGCTGCAGTTCGATGTCGGCCTTGACCTTGCCGTCGGCCGCGAAGGCCAGGGCTTCGGCCATGTCGCGCCGCGTGCCGACGAACGAGCCGCGGATGGTGATGCAGTTGGCCACGACGTCGAAGAGGGGGGTTGGAAAATCACCCGGCGGAATGCCCACGAGCACGCAGGTGCCGTGCTTGCGCGTCATGCCCACGCCCTGGGTGAAGGCCGGCAGCGAGGGCGCCGTGACCAGCACCCCGTGCGCGCCGCCGTCGGTGGCCTGGATGACGGCAGCCACCGGGTCGCCCTGGCGGGCGTTGACCACCACGTCGGCGCCCAACTGCGTGGCATGCGCAAGCTTGCCATCGTCGAGGTCGACCGCGCACACGTGCAGGCCCATGGCCTTGGCGTACTGCACGGCCAGGTGTCCGAGCCCGCCGATGCCCGACACCACCACCCATTGCCCGGGCCGCGCCTCTGTTTCCTTCAGGCCCTTGTAGACCGTGACGCCCGCGCAGATCAGGGGGGCGGCCTGCTGGGCCGTGAGGCCTGCCGGAATGTGCGCGACGTAGTTCGGGTCGGCCAGGATGTACTGCGCGAACCCGCCGTTGCGGGTGTAGCCACCGAACTGCGCCTGGGCGCAGACGGGTTCGCGCGCGGCGAGGCAGTACTCGCAATGCCCGCAGGCCGAGTACAGCCAGGGCACGCCGACGCGCTCGCCCAGCGCGACGGCCGTGACGCCGGCACCCAGGGCGTGGACGATGCCGATGCCTTCGTGGCCGGGCGTGAAGGGCAGGGCGGGCTTGAGCGGCCAGTCGCCGTCGGCCGCGTGCAGATCGGTGTGGCATACGCCGCAGGCCTCGGTCCTGACCAGGATCTGGCCCGGACCCGGCGTGGGCACGTCGAGCTCGCGGATCACGAGCGGCTCACCGAAGCGTTCGACTTGGCGGCTTGCATCTTCGAAGACATGGCGTCCCCCTGGACGGCTCGTCGGCGAAAGACGACGACGGGCGCTGCGCTGGACATGGGCCGCCCGCAGGCCGGCGCCTCGCGGTGGTCACGGGTGAACCGGCCAGGCGTGCAGCCGGGGCGGCACGCGTCCCCGGGCTGGCGGTGTCAGGGAGGAGATGCGGCGCACCAAACCCACCATACGCCCGCGGTGCGGTTTGCGCCAGCCGGATTGCGCACGGGGCAAGCCGGCTGGTCAGGGGGCGGGCAGGCTGCGCGCGCTTGGCGCAGGGGCGCCGGGCGCGACGTCAGTGAACGTGTTGCGGGGCAGGCGATGCGCCCCCTTGCAGGGGCGCCTGGTGCCGCTTCAGTGAAAGTGCTGCGGCGTGGTGTCCACGTCTTCCGGCAGTTCCGGGTGCTCCATGTTGCCCACGGGGTCCGGGAACAGCGGCGCGCCGCAATCGTCGCAGAACTCCATCGGCAGGATGCCAGGCAGCCGACGGATGTCGGTCACGCCCAGCAGCTTGAGCAGGGCGGTGATCTCTTCGAGCGCGCCCACGGGCTCGCCGCCTTCGCCCAGCATTTCCGGCTCGGCGTCCTCGCGACCGAAGAGCGGCCACACGCAGCCGTACACGACGTCGTTGCTGTTGCGGGCGGTGAAGCCGATGCGGTATTCGTCGATCTGCTTGTCGCCACAGCCTGCGACGACGGCGCGCAGGCTGTCCGGCGTCATGTTGGCCGCAGTCTCCAGCCAGCCCAGCGCTGCGCGCAGCGACAGCGGGCGCACCCGCCGGTCGGCTTCGCGGTTGCCGATGTACCACGCGTCGGGCAGCAGCACGTCAAAGCCGCAACCTGGCAGCAGGCCCGCCAGCGTGGGCTCGGCCTGCGCGGTCCAGCCCTGCAGGCACGCGATGCGGCTGGCTTCCGGGGACTCCGGGGCTTCCTGCCAGCGGAACATGGGGGCGCCCTGCGGCACGACGACCACCCCTGCCAGATAGCGCCCGTCGGCCAGCATGCCGGCGACTTCGACGTCCTGGGGAATGGTGACCTTCTGCGTGGTGTTCTTGCCGACCGCCTGCAGCGCGAGCCGATGCAGCCACTGCTGGGTGGCCGAGAACGTGCGCGGCATCTGGTCCACCGACAGCAGGGTGGGGACCAGCGCAAGCCGCGCGTCCTGGGCCAGCACGTGGCCGTGCAGTTGCGCACGCAGCGCATCCAGGGCTTCCGGACGGATCTTGCCCGCGGGGATCTGGTACCGCGTCCAGACCGCAAGCGGGGCCACGATCAGCAACGCGTCGTAGCGCTGGCCGTCCTTTTCCACGACCATGGATTCGGACAGCGTCTCGCACAGGTCGATCAGGACTTCATACGCGCCGCCCTCGGCGTCAAGCAACTGGTCCAGCGCGCCTTCGATCGGCGCGTCCTGGCCCGCCTTGAGCAGCTTTTCCAGGATGCCCTCGATCTGCGCTTCCCAGAAGCGATCCTCGGTCCGGCTGGTGGACGCGTGCAGCGCCTGCGCGAGCAGGACGAGACGCTCGGTGTCGCGATGGGGACGGCTGGCGGATGACGTACGCGTGCGGGGCATTGGTGCGGCTTTCAGAGTTAACCGTTTAGTGTACTCCCCCCACGCCCGCGTGCTCTACCGTCGGGCGCGGAAGGCTGCGCAGATCACAGGGCGCGCGCAGGCGCGGCGGGCACCGCGGCGTCACTCTGGCGGCCCGCGGCCAGCGCCTGGGCAAAGCTCGCCGACTGCGCAGGCGTCAGCGCACGCTTGGGGACCAGGTAATACATGCGGTCAGAGATGAACAGCAGCCAGAGCCTCGGATTCTCGGCGATCTCGACGAAATCCGCCCACGGGATGTCGGACGTGCCATACCGGCTGCGCAGCATCAGCCTGTGCCGGGTCCAGGCGAACTCGTGTTCGCCGGGCAGGTCCACCTGCCGGCGCAGGGCCCGCCGCGCGCCCCAGTACCCGGTCGCACGCACGATCAGCCATGGAAGGCCGACCATGGCGAACGGCAGGGCGAGGGCGAACAGGCCCAGCGCCACCCAGGCTGACCCGGTCAGCGGCCACAGCAGCCACGCAAAGCCAAGCAGCGCCAGGCCACCGATGATCGCGTAGGCCACCCTGGTGCGCCGGCGCTTCACGTGCGTCCAGAAGAAGAGGTACTGGCCACGCGCCAGATCGTCCGGCGCATAGACCACCGCCACACGGCTGTCCGGCCCGGCCGCCTCCAGCGGAGACGGGCCGGACACGTCATGGGCGGGCTCAGGCAGCCTGGCCAACTTGCGCCTGGTCCGCGAGCAGCTGACGCAGCACGAAGGGCAGGATGCCGCCATGCTGGTAGTAGTCGACCTCGATCGGCGTGTCGATGCGCAGCAAAAGCGTCACTTCGTGGGTCGTGCCGTCTTCACGGTGGATGTGCAGCTTGACGTCCTGCTGCGGCCGGATGCCGTTCTCCAGGCCCGTGATGTCGTAGGTCTCGCGCCCGGTGATGCCCAGGGACTGCGCGCTGTCGCCGCCCTTGAACTGCAGGGGCAGCACGCCCATGCCGACCAGGTTGCTGCGGTGGATGCGCTCGAAGCTGCGTGCGATGACGGCCTTCACGCCCAGCAGCTGCGTGCCCTTGGCCGCCCAGTCACGCGAGGAGCCCGTGCCGTATTCCTCGCCACCGAAGACGATGGTGGGCGTGCCATCGGCCACATAGCGCATGGCGGCGTCATAGATGGACATCTGCTCGCCGCTCGGCTGGAACAGGGTCTCGCCGCCTTCCACGCGCGAGCCATCGGCGCGCGGCGGGATCATGATGTTCTTGATGCGCACGTTGGCAAAGGTGCCGCGCATCATGATTTCATGGTTGCCGCGGCGCGAGCCATAGCTGTTGAAGTCGGGCTTGAGCACGTTGTGCTCCTTCAGCCACTTGCCCGCCGGCGAGGTTTCCTTGATCGAGCCCGCGGGCGAGATGTGGTCGGTGGTGATCGAGTCGCCGAACAGGCCCAGGGCCCGCGCGCCCGTGACGGGCGGCATGGGCTTGGGCGTCATCGCGAAGTCTTCGAAGAAGGGCGGCTCGGCGATGTAGGTGGACGACGGCCAATTGTAGGTATCGCCGGTCACGCCCTTGATCTTCTCCCACAGCTTGCCGGGGTTGGCCTGGACCTGCTCGTAGTTCTTGCGGAAGTCGGCAGGCTTCATGGAGCTGGACACCAGCGCCTGGATCTCGGCGGACGTCGGCCAGATGTCGCCCAGCCACACGTCGCCATTCGTGCCGCGCCCGACGGGCTCGGTCATCAGGTCCACCGTGATGTTGCCGGCGATGGCGTAGGCCACCACCAGGGGCGGCGAGGCGAGGAAGTTGGCCTTGATGTTCGGGTGGATCCGCGCTTCGAAGTTGCGGTTGCCCGACAGCACGGCGGCACAGACCAGATCGTTGTCGACGATGGCGTCGTTGTATTCCTGCGCCAGGTCACCCGCGTTGCCGATGCAGGTGGTGCAGCCATAGGCCGCCACGCTGAAGCCCAGCTTTTCGAGGTAGGGCAGCAGGCCCGTCTTTTCCAGGTAGTGGGTCACCACGCGCGAGCCCGGGGCAAGCGAGGTCTTGACCTTGCCCGATACCGTGAGGCCCGCCTCGACCGCCTTCTTGGCCAGCAGGCCCGCCGCCATCATGACGTTGGGGTTGGACGTGTTGGTGCAGGATGTGATGGCGGCGATCAGCACGTCGCCATTGCGCAGCTTGCCCTTCTTGCCGGCGGGAAAGGCCTCGCCCAGGCGCGCCGGATCCTGCGCAAAGCCGTTGTCGGCCAGCGGCTTGCTGAACAGGTCGATGAAGGTCGACTTGACGTGGCCGATCTCGATGCGGTCCTGCGGGCGCTTGGGGCCCGCCAGCGAAGGCGCGACGGTGGACAGGTCCAGCGACAGCAGCTTGGTGTAGTCGATGTCGCGCGCCCGCGGCACGCCGTACATCTTCTGGGCCTTGAAGTAGCCCTGCAGCGCGGCGATCTCGTCCTTGGTGCGGCCGGTGCTCTCGAAGTAATCGATGGTGCGGTCATCGACCGGGAAAAAGCCCATCGTGGCGCCGTATTCGGGGGCCATGTTGCCGATGGTGGCGCGGTCGGTCACCGACAGGCTGGACGTGCCCTCGCCACAGAACTCGACGAACTTGCCCACCACCTTTTCCTGGCGCAGCATTTCGGTGATGCGCAGGACGAGGTCGGTGGCGGTCACGCCTTCGCGCAACTGGCCCTTCAGTTCCACGCCGACCACGTCGGGGGTCAGGAAGTACACCGGCTGACCCAGCATGCCGGCCTCGGCCTCGATGCCGCCCACGCCCCAGCCCACCACGCCGATGCCGTTGATCATGGTGGTGTGGCTGTCCGTGCCCACCAGCGTGTCGGGGTAATACACGTTGTCCGCGGTGCGATGCACGCCGCGCGCCAGGTATTCCAGGTTCACCTGGTGGACGATGCCAAAGCCCGGCGGCACGACGCCGAAGGTGTCGAACGCCTGCATGCCCCACTTCATGAACTGGTAGCGTTCGCGGTTGCGCTGGAATTCCAGCTTCATGTTCAGGTCCAGCGCCTTGGGGCCGCCGAAGTGATCGATCATGACCGAGTGGTCGACCACCAGGTCGACCGGCACCAGCGGCTCGATGGCCTTGGGGTTCTTGCCCATCTTGGCGGCGACGCTGCGCATGGCGGCCAGATCGGCCAGCAGGGGCACACCGGTGAAATCCTGCAACACGACGCGGGCCACGACGAAGGGGATCTCGTCCTCGCGCACGGTCGTGGGCTGCCAGCTGGCGAGCTGGCGGACGTGTTCTTCCGTGACCTTCTTGCCATCACAGTTGCGCAGCACGGCCTCGAGCACCACGCGGATCGACACGGGCAGACGCGAGACGTCCACGCCGAGCGCCTTCCCGAGTGCCGGCAGCGAATAGTACTGACCGGTCTTGCGGTCATTGATCTTGAAGGACTTGAGGGTGCTGAAGCTGTTGTGAGGCATCTCGGGGCTCCGTTGGATGTTCGGATCAATCTACCACCGCGTCATGCGCGACAGTGGGTATTGTAGGACGGCGCGGGGGTTATCGCGAGTCTTATATAAGATATAAGACATGCTCGGGGCGACAGGGTTCCCGATCGGACCGGACAATGCAGCAAAAAACACGCCACGCGATGGGCGGGACATCTCCCGACATGTTCTGACACACAATGCCGCACTCCCGGTAACCATTGCCATGCCTGTGCAACGCCTGCACTGGGATAATCGCCCCCGCACCGCGCCCGGTCGCGACACGCCAAAAATACCAACGAACACGCGTCAGCATCTTGGAGTACTCATGGGGATTCTTTCCACCCGTCAACGCACCGCGCTCACCCTGAGCGTACTTGCCCTGTCCCTGGCCGCCTGCCAGCAGCCCGACACGCCGCAGGGTCCGGCCAAGGTGCCGACCGTCACGGCCGCCGAACCCGCGCGCGGCGAATTGACCACACAAAGTCCGGTCAACATCAATGACGGCAGCCGTTATGCCGAACTGGCTGTGGACCTGAAAGCCAACACCACCGTGCGCATCAGCCAGGAAGGCGCGCTGCAAGGCGTGCTGTCGCTGTACCGCGACGGCGAGCTGCTGAGCGTATCCGGCGGCAACACGGCCTTTGGCGGGGTGGCGGACTGCTGCGGTGGCGCGGGCGACTCGCGTCGTCCGGCCACGGCCCTGGTGTATTCACCCAAGGCCGACGGCATCTATCGCCTGGGCGTGAGCGGGGCGGATGCAAGCCGCTATGGACCGTTCCGCGTGTCGTTGCAGGAAGTGAACGTGCGCAACAGCGGCCCCGTGCGCGTGGGCGAGTCCCTGGAAGGCGCGCTGACGTCCGCCGCACCCGCCACGGGTAGCCCGGCCCCGACGGGCTACGAGCTGCTGATCGAGGAAGCCGGCCTGTACGACATCACCCTGCGTTCGACCTTCTTCGATGCCTTCCTGAACCTGTCGGGCAACGGCGTGACGCTGGAGGACGATGATGGCGGCGGCGGCTCGGATGCCCGACTCAACGCCTGGCTGGAACCGGGTACCTACCAACTGCGCGCCTCGGCGCTGGATTCCCCCGCCAGCGGCCTGTACACCCTGGCCGTGGCGCGCCAGGAACTGCCGGCCGGCACCAAGCTCATGAACAGCGGCGAGCTGCCCTTGGACAGCACCATCACCGCCATGTATTCCGGGCGCGACATGCCCTATACCCTGCGCGTGCCCGAGCGCCAGACGGTCACCATCGACATGAAGTCCGAAGCGCTCGACAGCTATCTGAAGCTGCAGGGCGAGGGAATCGAGGTGAGCGACGATGACGGCGGCGGCGGCTCGGACGCGCGCCTGGAGCAGGTCCTGGAGCCGGGCACCTATACCGTCACGGCCAGCGGCTACGACAATGGCAGCGGCCTGTTCACGCTCGCCACCCGGGTGGGGCCGGCCCCCGAGCCCGGTGGCGGCGACATCGCCGTCGGTGACACGGTCGAGGCCGCGCTGACCTCGCGCACGGGCGACGAGTATCGTCTGCGCATCGCGCGCGCCGGGCGCTACACGATCGACATGCGCTCCGAGCGCATCGATTCACTGCTGCGCATCACCGGACCCGGTGTGGATCAGGAAGATGACGATGGCGGCGGCAACTACGACGCCCGCCTGGTCGTGCAACTGACGCCGGGCGAGTACGTCATCCGCGCCCGCTCGCTGGACGAGGACAACGGGCCGTACACGCTGTCGGTGCGCTGATCGTACGCCCGCCGGGCTGACCCTGTCCCACGCGGCAGGTAGGCTCGGCGGGCGATGCGCAGCATCCGAGGGGTTGCGTTGCGACGTGGCGCTCCTGCGTCCGTGGCAGGGGCGATCGGCGCGGATCATCGCCACCCGCAGCCAGGCGCGCCGGACGCGTGCCCCCTGCGCGCGGGACGACTACTTGCCGGACACCTTGCGCAGCAAGCGCAGCAGTTCGTGGCGTTCCGTCGTCGACAGCATCGCCGTGGACTCGTGTTCCAGCTGCTGCACGATGGCGGCGGCACGCGTGTACAGCGCGTCGCCCGCCGGTGTCAGGCGCAGCCGCTGCGCGCGCTGGTCGCTGGCGCTGCGCTCGCGCGCGATCAGGCCGCGTTCGACCAGTCGCGCCAGGATCGCCGCCATGTTGGGCGGGGACACGTTGATGGCGTCGGCCAGCCGCTTCTGGCTGATGCCCGCGTTGGCGGCCACGAGGCTCAGCGTGGCGAAGTCCGACGGGCGCAGGGCGAAGGCGTCCATCTCCCGCTGAAAGCGCGGGCGGATGGTCGAGAAGGCAAGGCGGGCACTGTGCCCGACCAGGCTCAGCAGAAAGGTCTGGTCCAGCACCTCGGCGGCATCCGCGTCTGCGGGCGCCGCCAGGGTTTCCCGGGGAAGGGTGCTCGTCACGGGCTTACTCGATGCGGATCTTGGCATCGCGGATGATGGTGGCCCACTTGTCACGTTCCGTATCGATGAAGCGGGCCGAATCGGCGGGCGTGTCGCCAGCCGGCCGGATGGCCATGGCGGCAAAGCGCTCGCGCACGTCGTCCTGGCCCAGCGCCTTGGCCACTTCGCCATGCACGCGATCGACGACCTCGGCAGGCGTGCCATCGGGAGCGACCAGCGCAAACCATGTCAGCACCTGCAGCTCGGGCATGCCGGCTTCGGTGGTGGTGGGCGCGTCCGGCAGTTGCGGCAGGCGATCGGGCCCTGCGATCGCCAGCGCCTTGATCTTGCCCGAGCGGATGTGCGGCAGCAGCGAAGGCGGGGTGTCGATGGCACCCGTCACCTGGCCGGACATGACGGCCATCGCCGATTCCGCGCCGCCCTTGTACGGGACATGGCTGATCTGCAGCTTGGCCGCGCTGTTGAGCAGCTCGGCCGCCGCATGGCCCGTGGTGCCGTTGCCGGGCGAGCTGAAGAAGGCCGGGTTTTTCTGGGCGTAGTCGACGAAGGCCGGCAAGGTGTCGGCCGGGATGCCCCCGTTGACCGCGACGATGAGCGGCATGTCGCCCACCACGGTGACGGGCACGAAGTCCTTCGCGGGGCTGAAGTTGAGCGACGGATAGATGGCTTCGTTCATGGTCAGGATGCTGCCCGAGGCGAACAGCAACGTGTGGCCGTCGGCGGCCGATTTGGCCACGTGGTCCGATCCGATGTTGCCACCGGCGCCCGGACGGTTGTCCACCACGACCGGCGAGCCAAACGCGGTGGACAGCTTCTCGCTCAGGATGCGCGCCATGTTGTCCACCGGCCCGCCGGGCACGAAGGGCACGACGATGCGCACGGGCTTGCCGTCAGGATAGGCGGCAAGCGCGGGCGTCGCGGCAAAGGCGGCAACGAGGGCGAGGGCAAGGGGATGGCAGGGGCGCATTGGGGGGTCTCCGGGTAAGGGCCGGTCGTGGCCGGCGGTTGTTGTGTGATGACGTGGGCGGCGCGGGGAGGCGGCGGGGGAATCGCAGGGCGCTGGCGGGGACGCCGCGTGCCGGGGGCAGCGCGGCGTCGCGGCCGTCAGCGGCGACGGTCAGGGCGCCAGGGGCCTGAATGTCGCACAGCGCGCCGCACAGCGCGCCTTGCGACTGGCCGCGCCGCGCCACGCGCCGCCCGCACCGGCGCTCAGGCCTTGCCGCCCGCGATGATGTCGTCCAGGCGGCGGGCAAAGTCCAGGAAGTACGCGAGGCTGTCCGGGTTGGCCATGGCATCCGGGCTCGCCACCTTGACGGGGTCCGCGCCCAGCAGCAGCTTGCGGATCGGCAATTCCATCTTCTTGCCGGTCAGCGTGCGCGGGATCTCCGCGACGCCGTACACGTCGTTGGGCACGTGCCGGGCCGACGCCCGCGTGCGGACCTGCTCGCGCACCCGCGCCTTCAGGTCATCATCCAGCGTGTGGCCGGGCTTGAGCACGACGAAGAGCGGCATGAACGAGGGGCGGCCCAGGTATTCCAGGTCGACGACCAGGCTGTCCTGGATCTCGGCCATTTCCTCGACCACGCGGTAGATCTCGGCCGTGCCCATGCGGATGCCATGGCGATTGATGGTCGTGTCCGAGCGGCCGTAGATGACGGCCGTGCCACGCGGCGTGAAGCGGATCCAGTCGCCGTGGCGCCACTTGCCGGGGAAGGTGTCGAAGTAGCTCGCCAGGTAGCGCGCGTCCTGCGGATCGTTCCAGAAGCGCAGCGGCATGGACGGCATGGGGCGCGTGATGACCAGCTCGCCCACCTCGTCGATGACGGGTTCGCCCGCCTCGTTGTAGGCGTAGGCGGCCACGCCCAGCTCGGCGCACTGGATCTCGCCGGCGTTGACGGGCAGGATCGGCGCGCACGCGACGAAGCCCGAGGCGATGTCGGTGCCGCCGCTGATGGAGGCAAGCCACAGATCCTGCTTCACGTTGGCATAGGTCCACGCATAGGCGTCCAGCGGCAAGGGCGAGCCGGTGGAATTGATCGAGCGCAGCGCGTGGAACCGGCCTACGTCGGCGGGCCGCAGCCCGGCCTTCATGTTCTGGATCAGGAAGGCCGCGCCGCAGCCGAAGTGCGTCACGCCCGCCGTGTCGATGAAGCGCCACAGGCTCATGGCATCCGGGTACGCGGGGTTGCCGTCCGACAGCACCACCGTGGCGCCCGACAGCAGACCGCCCACCATCAGGTTCCACATGATCCAGCCCGTGCTGCCCAGGAACATGAAGCGGTCACCGGCGCGCACGTCATGCTGCAGCTGGTTGGTCTTCAGGTGGGTCAGCACGATGCCGCCATGGCCGTGCACCATGGCCTTGGGCAGGCCGGTGGTGCCGGACGAATACACCACCCACAGGGGGTGGTCGAAGGGCAGCCGGGTGAATTCGGGGTCGGCGGGGGTGCGCGTCACGTCCGCCCAGGCGGTGGCGTGCGCCCAGTCCGGCTGGGGGGCGTTGGCCGCGCCCGGTACATGGATCACGTGCTGCAGCGTGGGCAGGGCGGCGATCAGCTCACCGACCACCCCCGCGCGATCGAAGCGCTTGCCGTTGTAGCCATAGCCTTCGACCGCGAACAGCACCTTGGGCTCGATCTGCTGGAAGCGATCCACCACCACCGACACGCCCATGTCGGGCGAACAGCTGGACCACACCGCGCCGATGCTGGCGCAGGCAAGGAACGCGATGACCGTCTCGGGCGTGTTGGGCATGTACGAGACGACGCGATCGCCGGCCGACACGCCCAGGCCGCGCAGGCTGGCGGCCAGCGCGCCGGTCTTGCTGCGCAGCTCGTCCCAGCTCACCTCGCGTGGATCCCCGGACTCACCGCGTGCGATGAGGGCCGGGCGGCTGGGCGTGGCGTGGCGAAAGACATGCTCGGCGTAGTTCAGCCGCACGTTCGGAAACCACACGGCACCCGGCATGGTCTCCACGGCCAGCGCCGGCTGCGGCTGGCCGTCCGCCTGGATGTCGAAGAATTCCCACACCGCACCCCAGAAGCCGTCCAGGTCGTCCACCGACCATTGCCACAGCGCGCCGTAGTCCAGGAAGTCCAGCCCGCGTTCGCTGCGCAGCCAGCGCATGAAGGCGGCCAGGCGCGTGGCCTCCAGGCCGGCGGCGTCGGGCCGCCAGAGTTCATCGCCTTCCTGGAGCTGGGGGTGCATGCGTCGGGATCCTCTGGCAGCGTGGCCGAACAAGTTCTAGAACATAATGATTCTGTTCCAGAACTATAGCGACGCAAGCCGGGCTTGCCTGCTGGGGCAAACCCGCAAACCGGTCAACTTGGCGTGGTCGCGCGGGCAGCCAGCAGCGTGCGCCGCCGCGCCGCGTACAGGTTCAGCGCCAGTCCGCCGATGACCAGCCCCGCGGCGATGAGCTTCCACGCCGGCAAGGGTTCGCGCAGCAGCCAGGCTGACGACAGCATGCCGAAGATCGGCACCAGCAGGGCCCAGGGCGCGACCGTGCCCGCGGGATAGCGCACCAGCAGCCAGTTCCACACGCCAAAGCAGAAGAGGGTGTTGCCCAGCGCCTGCCACAGCACGGCGCCCCAGGCGCCCCAGCTCGCGTGGGTCATCGCGGCCAGCATCTGCTGCGGGCCTTCCAGCACCAGGCTGATCGCCAGCACCGGCACGATCGCATACAGACTGCTCCACACCGTGAACGCCAGCATGTCGATGCGGCCCAGTCCGCGCACGGTCATGTTGGCACATGCCCAGGAAAAGGCCGCTGCCAGCGTCATGGCCAGGCCCAGCAGGGTCACCGCCGAATCGGCATCGCCGATGGCACGCCACGCCACCACCCCATAGCCCACCGCCGCCAGCGCGAGGCCACAGCCCTGCAGGCGCGACAGGCGCTCGCCCGAGAGCGCCATCGACAGCAGGATCGTGAAGAACACTTGCGACTGGATCACCAGCGAGGCCACGCCCGGCGTGATGTCGCGCTGCATGGCCCAGTACAGCAGCCCGAACTGCCCCGCGCCGATCAGGGTGCCGAACAGCGCCAGCTTGGTCCAGGGCACCGCGGGCCGGCGCAGCAGGAAGATCCAGGGCAGGGCGGACAGCAGAAAGCGCAGCGCAGCGAAGAGGAAGGGCGGAAAGTCCGCAAGTCCCCAGGCGATGACGACGAAGTTCGTGCCCCAGATGAAGATGACGGCAAGGGCGAGAAGCTGGTGTGAGAAGGGCATCGACGGCAGACGGCAACGGGCGGCGCGAAGGCGCCGTCGCAGGCGGTCAGTGTAGCGGCGGTGGCGGCGCTCAGTCGGCCTTTGTGAGGCCGGGCTGCGGATGGACGTGGCGATCGCGGTCGCGGACGATCGGCGCAGGGAATGCCGGTCAGGCTATGTCCTGGCACGCAGCCCGCGCAGCAGCAGGTCCAGCGCCCCGACGCCTTGCACGAGCCGCGCACTGCCGTCTTCGCCCTCGGCGATCCAGAACGCCGCTTCGGCCAGGCTGCCATAGATCAGCGATGCCAGGGCCTGCGGATCGGCCTTGGCCACGACGCCTTGCGCGATCAGATTGCCGATCAGGCGTTGCATCGACGCCACGCAATGGCGTTGCGATTCGGGCGAGGCCCCCCCCAGCACGGCCCTCGCGTCGCGCAGCACGATGCGCTGGATCTCGGGCTCCAGCGCCATTTCCAGGTAGGCGCGGCAGCGGCCGCGAAAGCCTTCCCAATCGTCGTCGGCGGTGTCGGAGATGGCCTGCAGGCGCGTGTCCATCTCGGCATCGATCTGCTCCACCACCGCAGCCAGCAAGCCTTTCTTGTCGCCGAAATGATGGTACAGGGCGCCACGGGTCAAGCCTGCCTGTGCGGTGAGCTCGTCCATGGACGTGTCGGCGTAGCCATGCTCGCTGAAGACCTGGCGGGCCGTCGCCAGTAGCGTGGCGCGGGTTTCTTCCATCTCGGCGCGGGTGCGGCGAACCATCCGTTCTCTCCTGGCGTACGGCATGCATCATTGTTTACATACTAAGCGTATGTATATATGATTCTATTCATACGCTGTGTATGTATTGTCGCCGCGTCGGCTTCCCAAGACAAGCAGGCGAGCCAGAGAACGAGATGTCGAAAAATCCTTACGAAGCATTGTTTGCCGCACGCGGAGCCTGGGGATTTGCCCTGGCGGGCCTGGTGGCGCGGCTGGCGCTGCCGATGACCGGCATCGGCATCATCACCATGCTGGCGCAGCTGCGCGGCAGCTATGCGCTCGCTGGCGCGGTATCCGCCACGTTTGTTCTGACCTATGCATTGCTCTCCCCGCAGATATCCCGGTGGGTGGATCGGCATGGGCAAAGCCGCGTGCTGCCTGCCGCCACGGCCATCAGCGTCAGCGGCTTCCTGCTCTTGATCACCGTTCCCGGGTGGCAGGCGGGCGACTGGATCCTGTTCGTGGCGGCCTTCCTGGCGGGGTTCATGCCCAGCATGTCGGCGATGGTGCGGGCGCGGTGGACGGCGCTGTACCGGGGCCAGCCCTGCCTGCAGGCGGCCCACTCGCTGGAAACGGTGCTCGACGAAGTCACCTTCATCGCCGGACCGCCGCTGTCGGTGGGGCTTGCCGTGGCGGTGATGCCCCAGGCAGGCCTTCTGGCGGCGGCACTGTTGCTCCTGATGGGCGTGTTCTCGCTGAGCCTGCAGCGCGCCACCGAACCGCCGGTCGAGACGGCGGAGGCGGCCCCGGCAGGCGCGGAATCATTGATCCGGCTGGCGAACGTGCGATGGCTGGTCCTGCTGATGGTGGCGATGGGCGTCATCGTCGGCACGGTGGACATCGTGAGCGTGGCCTTTGCCGAACAGGTGGGCAGCCCTGCCGCGGCCAGTCTGGTGCTGTCGGCCTATGCCGTGGGCTCCTGCCTTGCCGGACTGCTGTTCGGCGCCCTCACGCTGCACACCCCGTTGCATCGCCTGTTGCTGCTGGGCGGACTGGCGACGGCCGCCACCACGTTGCCGCTGCCGCTGGTCGGCAGCCTGCCCGCGCTGGCCGGGGCCGTGCTCGTGGCAGGGCTGTTCTTCGCCCCGACCATGATCGTGGCGATGTCGCTGGTCGAACGCCTGGTGCCGCAGCGCCGCCTGACCGAAGGCATGACCTGGCTTCTGGCCGGATTGAACATCGGCGTGGCGCTGGGCGCTGCGGCCTCCGGCCAGGTCGTGGATGGCAGCGACGCCAAGGCCGGGTTCACCGTCGCGCTCACCGCGGGCGCCTTCGTGCTGCTGGTCGCGGGGTGGGGATATCACCGCCTGCGCCCACACGATTCACCCGTATCCAACGCCACCTGATGGCGGCCCTTTTTCATTGCATCACCGCCGAGCCATGACCACCTCATCCGTCGCCGTCGCGACTTCGTCCCGCCACCTCTGGCTACCCGTCACCGCCGTGGGCCTTGCCACCTTCTCGGTCGTCACGACGGAAATGCTCCCGGTGGGCTTGCTGACCCCCATCGCCGACACGTTGCGCCTGTCGACCGGAACCGCCGGCCTGACGATATCGCTGCCCGCCGTGTTGGCGGCGTTGTTCGCGCCGTTCGTCGTCATCATGTCGGGCGGCGTGGATCGGCGCAGGATCCTCTGCGGCTTGCTTGCGCTGCTCGTGCTGGCCAACATCGCCACCGCGTTGGCGCCGAGCCTGGGTTGGCTGCTGGCAGCGCGAGCACTGGTGGGCTTGTGCATGGGCGGCATCTGGGCCATCGCCGGTGGCCTGGCTGCACGCCTGGTGCCGGATCACGCGATCGGCCTGGCGACATCGATCATCTTTGGCGGGGTGGCGGCCGCATCCGTGTTCGGCGTACCCCTGGGCGCGCTGATGGGCGATCTGGCAGGATGGCGGTGGGCCTTTGGCGGCATGGCGGTGTTCAGCGCGCTGGTGCTGGCCCTGCATCTGGTCGTGATTCCCCCGCTGCCTGCCGCCAGCTCGGCGAGCGTGCGTGCGTTCGGCGCACAGCTCGCCAATCCGCCGCTGATGCTGGCGTTGTTGGTGACCTTGCTCCTGGTCGCCGGGCACTTCACGGCCTTCACCTTCGTGCGCCCGCTGTTGCTGTCGGTGTCGCGATTCGATGCGCACTGGATAGGGGCGCTGCTTTTCGCGTATGGCATCGCCGGCATTGTCGGCAACTTCCTGGCCGGCATGGCCGCGGCGCGGAACCTCATGTCGACCCTGACGATGATCGCACTGGGCCTGGTGCTGACGCCGATGGCGTTCCTGGTGGTGGGCGATTCGCCGGTGGGCGGTGGCGTGGTACTGCTGGTCTGGGGGTTGGCCTATGGTGGGGTGTCGGTCGGCCTGATGACCTGGGTCATGAAGGCAGCGCCGGGCGCGGTGGAGGTCGCCACCGCGCTATATGTCGGCGCCTTCAATGTGGGGATCGCAGCGGGGTCCTGGCTGGGAGGGCAGGCCGCCGATGGGTTCGGCCTGACGGGCAACCTGTGGCTTGCAGGCGGACTGGCGATGGCGGCCTGGCTGCTGACGGTCTGGCTGGGGTGGAACCAACGCGGGCGGCGTACTCGCGTGGCAGATGAAGCTGACGGTAAAGGCGAGACGCTGGTGTGAGAAGGGCATCGACGGCAGACGGCAACGGGCGGCGCGCGATGCATCGGGCCCTGTGGGTAGCCGGGCAGCACCCCGGGGCCGCGTGCCGATGCCGACGCGCTCACGCGCGCCGGGTGGTCGTCAGGGCCGGAATCCGGTCCTGTCCTGTTCGGTGATGGCACGAATCACCCGACACGGGATACCCGCGGCGATCACGCCTGCGGGTATGTCGGAGGTCACGACACTCCCCGAACCGATGATGGTGCCATCGCCGATGGACACGCCGGGATTGACATGCACGCCCGCGCCGATCCAGACCTTGTTGCCGATCGTCACCGGCTTGCCGATGCAGCCGCCGGCTGCTCGTTCATCCGGGTCGATGGCATGGTTGGACGTGTAGATGCCCACGCGCGGGCCCAGCAGGACGTCGTCACCGATGTGGATGCCGCCGCCATCGAGCATGACGCAATCGAAGTTGGCGTAGAAGTTGTTGCCGATGACGATGTTGCGGCCGAACTCGCAGCGAAAGCTGGGCTCGAAATGCACGCGCGTGCCGATGTTGCCGAGCAGCCGCTTGAGGATCGCTTCGCGCTCGGCGGCCGGCGACGCAAAGGAGGCGTTGTACTCATTCGTCAGCAACACCGCGTGTTCGCGCGCGGCGATCAACGCCGGCGTCAGGTCGTTGTACATCTGTCCGGTGCGGATGGGGGCGAATGGGTCTTGCAGGTTCAGCATGCTGGGGCTGTGACGTGACGTATGGGAATGCGCCACGATACAGGATGGAGATGGGCACGCAGGGGCTGGCTGCTGGCTGCGCCGGTGCCGTCGCGACCCTGCCGTTGCGCTCCTGCCGTTGCCCGATCCGTTGCGCCCCGTTGGCCGCGCGCCATCCCGGGCGATACGGCCGGATAGGCCTTCTCGTCACAGGCGACACCGGCCAGGCGCTGGCCTGGCCTGGCTCGCCCGCGCGGGCAGGCGGGCGGGCGTGCCAGGGCCGCCCGCCCGTCGCGTCGTGCGCTGAAGCGGCCGGCCTGCGCTCAGTACCGCAGCGTCACCGTGGCCCCCACGGCCCGGCGCGGCCCGAGCTGGGCATACACGGGTGCGGCGTCCCGGTCGATGAAGGTGTAGTAGCGCTTGTCGAAGAGGTTCTCGGCAAACACCTGCACCTCCCAGTTGTCCTGGCGATAGCCCGCCTGCAGGTTGACGATCACGCGCGAGTCGATGTCGTCCTGTGGCGAGATGCCAAAGCGCGCGCCGTAGCCCGACGTGAACTTGGCGTCGCCGCTGACGTAGAAGCCGTTGTCGAACAGGTAGCGGGCGCCGGAGCCGATCGACCAGCGTGGCGCTTCGGGGAAGGGCTCGCCGGACAGATCGCCATAGGACGCGTGATCGAAGGCGTTGAAGCGCGTGTTCAGATACCCGATGGACGTGAACAGGGACAGCGCACGCGTTGCCTGCCAGGTGGGCTCGATCTCGAAGCCCCACGAGCGCGAGCGCGCGGCGTTGGAAGTCTCGCGGTAGGTCTGGTTGTTCGGATCGGGGCGGATCTCGATCTGCTGGTCCGCGTACTTGGTCAGGAACAGGTTGGCGTTCAGGATCAGGCGGTCATCCAGCCAGCGGCCCTTGTAGAAGAGCTCGTAGTTGCGGGCGGATTCGGGGCCGTAGTACTGCGCGGTGCCGGCCGCGTAGTTGATGTACGAGCCACCGGTGCGAAAGCCCTCGGTGTAGGTGACGCCCGCCACGTGGCCCGGGGCCAGATCCTTTGCCAGGCCCAGCTTGGGCACGAGGTTCGTCTCGCGAAAGTCGGACGTGTTGGAGTACACGCGGGGCGGCACGCCGTACGGATAGCTGTCCGAGTTGTCGTTGCGACTGCGCTCGCGCAGGGTGTCCAGGCGCGCACCCACCGTGGCACGCCAGGTCGGCACGAACTCGTAGGTGGCTTCGCCGAACGCCGCCAGGTTGGTGGTCTTGCGATTGAAGTGCTCGCCCAGCTGCAGATAGGGCACGGCGATGGCATCGAAGGTAGAGTCGTAGCGCTGATGGCTGGCAAAGAGCCCGCCCACCCACGTCCAGCGGCCTTGCGCATAGTTCAGGCGAAGCTCCTGTGTGGCGAGCTCGTCATTGACCCGGCCATCGATGCCATCGATCAGGCCGGGCGTGCCCAGGTCCACGGAGCGGCGCCGCGTCACGCCCTTGTGCAGGCCGGTCTGCGAGGTCAGCCGCAGCGCGTCGTTGACGTCATGCGTGATTTCCAGCCCGGTGTTGTGCACGCGGATCTGGCGGAACTCGGCGTAGGTCGGCATGGCGTACCAGTCACCGCGCTCGGCGTCCAGATCGAAGTCCGCGCCTGCGCCGATCAGGCGCTCGTTGGGCCGGTCGTTGGAAAACGCGTAGCTCAGCACCGCCCGTGTATGCGGCAATGCCTCGGGCGTGAAGAGTACCTTGGCGCGCAGGTTGCGGCTGATCTCCGTGCGCATGTCACCCTGGCCCGCAAACCGTTCGTAGTCGGGATAGGACACGCTCGAATGCGAGCGTTCCATCGAGCCTGCCAAGCGTATCGCCACCTCGTCGTCCACCACGGGCGTGTTCAGCACGAAGGCCGTCCCCTTGAGTCCGCGGGTGCCCAGCGTGCCTGCGACCAGACCCTCCTTGGCGTAGACCGGATCCTTCGTCTTCACGTAGATGGCGCCGGCCGTCGCGGCCCGCCCGCTGAGCGTGCTCTGCGGCCCGCGATACACCTCGACCTGCTCGGCGTCCCACAGATTGCGTGCACCGAAGCGCGCGCTGTAGCGCGTCTGCAGGATGCCGTCCACATAGAACGAGCCCATCGGCGCGCCCGACGGCACGAAGCCCTCGGTGCTCATGCCGCGGATGACGAAGCCCGAGTTCAGGAAAGCCGCGTCGCCCACGTTGCCCAGGCGCCGGAAGGACTCCTGCACGGTGCGGATCTGGCCGTCTTCGATGTCCTGCGCGGTGACTACGCCCACGGAGGCGGACGAGTCCTCGAGGGCCGTGGTTTCGCGCGATCCGTAGAGCCGGGCCGTGACCGAGACCGGGGAGAGCTGGACCGGGGCGGGCGTGCGCGGTCCGGCCGCCGCCGGCACGGCCTGCAGGCCATAGCCGCCGCCGGCCAGCGCCACGGCGCGATAGCCCGAGCTGGCGAGCAGTTGCGTGAAGCCGCCCGGGACGGTGTGGCGGCCGCTGAGGCCCGGACTGGTGCGTGCGCTCAACAGGGCAGGGTCGAACGACAAGGGCACGCCGGATTCTGCGGCGAAGCGGGCCAGCACGTCGCTCAGCGGGCCGGCGGGGATGGCGTAGTCGCGCACGGCCGGGGCAGCCTGGGCCTGCGCCGCAGGCGGCGTCAGAAGCGCCGTGGCACCGACGAGCCCGCTGGCCGCCAGCGGGCCCAGCGCCAGCGCCAGCGCGTGACGCCGCCAGGTCCGAGGAGGCAGCAGGGCTGTGTGAGCGCTGCCGGGGCGGATAGCCAGTGCATGGATGAGGCGTGCCGCGAATAGGGCGGTTGGCCGGGGGTGGGACATGAGAGCGCCTTGTCGTCGTGGGAATCGGGCGACGACGCGGTCAACCATGTGCGTCGTCACCGGATATACCGAGCGAAGCCGAAAAAGGTATCAGCGGGCGCAGAACGTGTGGCGGCCAAGCCCGCCGTGGCTGAGGCCCCCGCGTTGCCTGGCTGCTTCATCCGGCCGGCGCCCGCCGCGCGCGCACCGTCACCCACCACGGCGTGGTCCGCACCACCTCCACCGGCAGCGTCTGTGTCAGCAGCCGCAAGCTCGCGGACACATCGTCCAGGGGCAACGCACCCGACACGACGAGGTGCGCGACCTCGGGGTCGCATCGCAATACCCCGCGCTGGTAAGCGGCAAGCGCAGTGATGACGTCGCCCAGCGGCATGCTGCGCGCGAGCAGCATGCCGTCGCGCCAGGTCGCTATCGCACCGCCATGCGGGCGGGGCAGGGACACGGCGCCGGTGTCCATCACGGCTTGGTCGCCAGCCGTCACCGTCACGGGGGTGCCGCCTGCCGTGGGCTGCAGCACGACCGCACCCTGCGTGACCTCGACGCGTGTGTGCTGGCCACGTTCATTGACCGAGAAGCGCGTACCCAGCGCACGTACCGAGCCATGAGGCGTCTGCACGAGGAACGGGCGAGGCGGCACGGCCGAGTCCGGCCGAGTGTCCACCAGGATGTCGCCGGCAATGAGCACCAGTTCACGCAACGTGGGGGTGTATCGCACGTCCAGCGCCGTCTGTGCATTGAGATCCACCTGCGTGCCGTCGGCCAGGCTGACGCTGCGACGCTCGCCCGTGCCGGTGCGCAGGTCCGCCGTGACGGTCTGCCAGGCATCCTGCCGCCAGCCCAGCCACGCTGCCGGCGCCGCCAGCAGCAACAGGCCCGCCCCCAGCACCTGACGCCGTCGTCCCGTCGGCCGCCGCGCCAGCGTGGCGCGCCCCAGGCCGGCCGGCACCTGCTGGAAGGTGGCCAGCATGGCCTCGGCGCGCCGCCACGCGGCCTCGTGGTCCGGGCTGCGTTCTCGCCAGCGCAGCAGCGCCGCGTGATCGGCCTCGCGCATGGCGCCGGACTGCCACTGCACGAGCCAGCCGGCGGCCTCGTCCAGGATGGCGGCGGGCAGCGCGGTCAAGGCGGGCCCGCCCGGCGGCGTGCTCTCGGCGTGGTGTTGGGGACCCCGTCTGTCGGTGGCCGGGGCGGCGGGCGCGATGATTGGCATGTTCAATCCAGCGCCAGGCACTGCACGAACGCCACGTGCATGTGGCGCTTGACCGTGATGAGCGACACGCCCTGCGCCTGGGCGATCTGCGCGTAGGTCAGGCCATCGAGCTGGGCCAGCAGGAAGATCTCCCGCGTGCGCGCCGGCAATTGCTGCAGCATCGCATCGATGCGGATCAGCGCTTCCAGGATCACCAGCCGATCCTCCGGGGAAGGCGCGACCGCGGGCGGCAGATGCGCGAGTGCTTCCAGATAGGCCCGCTCGACGTCCTGCCGCCGACGGTGATCGATCACCAGGCCCTTGGCGATGTGCGTGAGCAATGCGCGCGGTTGGTCGTTCGCCTGACCGCTTCGCCAGCTGCCCAGCATCAGCCGCACGAACGTGTCCTGCGCCAGATCCGCCGCCACGAATGCATTGCCCAGCCTGCCCCGCAGCCAGCGCTGCAGCCAGGGATGGTGATCGACGTACAAGGCCTCGACCTGCTGCAGGTGGGCGGAATCCGGTGTGACCACGGCGTGACGCAGGCAAGGCTGCGTTGTTAATGAGAATTGTTTCTAATGTAGGGGATTTCGGGGTGGATTGGGAAGTGGCGCGTGGGCCTCGTCGCGCCGTGTGGACGGGAACGCGCTGTCCGCAGGGGCAGCCGGCACCGATGCACCGGCACGGTCAGCCGGACGCGCCGGCTGCCCGATGCACCGGCTGCCGTCGTCAGAACGTGTAGCGGACCTGCGCGAGGAGATTGCGCGGCTCGCCGTAATACACCGAGTTGTAGTTGCCCAGTCCCGAGTAGTAGTGCTTGTCGAACACGTTGTTCAGGTTCACCGTGACCCGCAGCTGGCGGCTGATGTCGTAGGCTGCCATGAGGCCAAGCACCGCATAGGTCTCTTGCGTGAAGCGGCTCTTGGTGTCTTCGACGACTTCCTGCTCGAAGTAGGCGGCGCTCTGCCAGTGCACGTTGCCGCCCAGGGTCAGGCGATTCCACGCGCCCGGCAGGCGGTAGGTGGTCGCAAGCTTGAAGAGCTGTTGCGGCTGCGTCGTGCTGACCCGATCACCATGGCGGTCGCGTGAGCGCGCCAGCGTGTAGCCCGCATGCAGTTGCCAGCCCGGCAGCAGCTCGCCGGCGACTTCCAGCTCGAAGCCTCGCGTAGTGACGCCCTGCACGGCCCGGTAAGGCGTGGCACCGGACGGCAGCGTGGGTGCGCCGATGTCGAGTTCGGCGACATTGTCCTGCTTGATCTGGAAGAGGGCGACGCTCGCATTGACGCGGCCGTCCAGGTATTCGCCCTTGGCACCCACCTCGTAGTTCTTGCCGGTCAGCGGATCGAGCTGGCGATTGCTGGCGTCGAAGTTGAAGGCCTGCGGGCGGAAGACGTCCGTGTAGCTTGCGTACACCGTGTGCTCGCGATCGACGTCGAACGTGATGCCGGCGTAGGGGATGAACTTGTTGTTGACGTCGGTGGCGTAGTTGGGACGACGACCGTTGGCGAAATCGCTCTGCAGGAACCAGGTGTAGTCGCTCAGGCGCCCGCCCAGGATCAGCGCCAGGCGATCGGTCGGACGCAGGACGGTCGCGCCGTAGAAGATGCGCTGATCGACACGCACGTCGTTGGTCAGCCAGCGTTCGTAGGTCGTGGGCTGGGTGGCCTGGTTGTCCCAGCCGAAGGCATCCTCGATCCAGAGGTCGGTGTCACCGTCCGACCGGTTGGACTGGGTGCGCGTGCGGGCGGCGTTGTAGCCGATGACGAGATCGTGCTGGCGGCCGAACAGCGGGTAGGTGCCGGAGGCGAGCAGGTCGATGCTGTTCTCGCGCGAGTCCGTCCCGAAGTCGGCAACGCCGCCCTGGTAGTAGCCGTGGGCAAGGCGATGGGTCTGCGCATCGACGAAGTCACTGCTCATGCCGGCGATCAGTTCGCGCGAGCGATAGTTGCGATGCGCCAGCGCGGCCTTGATCTGCCAGCCGTTGTCGAAATGATGGGTCAGGTCGGCGAACGCGCGGCGCGTGTCCTGGTTGCGGCGTGCCCAGCGGTCGGCGGGGTTGGTGGAGCGCGCGAACGTGACAGGTCGACCGTCGCTGAAGAAGGCCGGCAGGTGGGTGTTGGAGGTCGCGCGATTGTGGTTGCCCTGATAGTCCACGCCGAACGTGGCCAGCGTGTCGGGCGTGAGGTCGGCTTCCACGATGCCGTACAGGACATGTTCCTTGCCCTTGGCGAAGTCCATGTAGCTGCCATGTGTTTCGGAGGCGGCCACCAGTCGGCCGCGCACGACGCCCGATTCGGTGAGGGGGCCGCCCAGGTCGACTTCGCCACGTACACGGTCCCACGTGCCGACACCCGCCACCACGCTGCCCTTGAATTCCCCGGTGGGGCGCTTGCGGATGAAGTTCACGACGCCGGAGGGGTGCCCCACGCCGTTGACCAGGCCCGTCGCGCCTTTCAGCACCTCGATGCGGTCATACATGACCGAGCTGGACAGGCTGTAGTTGTCGCGCACGTTGCCGCCATCGCTCGACAGGCTGGGCAGGCCGTCGAACTGGAAGTTCTGCAGCTGGAAGCCGCGGGCATAGAACGCGTAGCCTTCGGAGTTCTCGCGGACCACGGCGATCCCCGGGGTCTGCTGCAAGGCGTCCGCCACCGTCATGAGGCCCTGGTCATCCATCTGCTGGCGGGTGATGACGCTCACCGACTGCGGGGTCTCGCGCAGCGACAGTCGCAGGCGTGTCGCGCTGGCCGACTCCGGGGCGGTGTAGGAGCCGGTGCCTTCGCTCGGCATGATGTCGGTGTTGGCGCGCACCTGCACCGTGGCCAGGGTGCTCACGGGCTGGCCGGCGGCCGCGGGTTGGGGCCGCACGCTCAGCACGCCGCTGGGCGTGACGACCAGTTCCAGCCCGGAGCCCTGCAGGGCCTGGCGCGCCGCGGCTTCCGCGCTGGTCGCGTCACGCACGGGGGCCGCCTGGCGGCCTGCGATGAGCTCCGCACTGGCCGAGATCGTGCGCCCGCTCTGCAGCGAGATCTGGCTGAGCGAATCGGCCAGGGCGCCGGCCGGAAGGTTGAAACGGGCTTGCGCCTGCGCGGTGGGCGGCGCGGCGGTGGCGGCCAGCAGCCCGGCAAGGATCAGGGCGGTGGGGGCGGAGGGAAAGGACATGGGAGAAGTCAGCACAGTGGTTGCGTCATCATTCATGACGGCCAGGGGGCGGAAATCCCCTCACGTCCTTGTCACAGGCTGCCGGTTCGCCTGCGTCACGCCACGTCCAGCAGCGTCAGCCAGGGCCCATAGCGCTGCACGCGGATGGGCAGCGTATCGCCCAGCGCCTGCAGGGCCCGGGCCGGGTCGTCCAGCGGAAATATGCCGAACACGCGCAGCGCGCCCGCCGCCGGCGAGACGCGGATCACACCCGCCTGATAGTCGCGCAGGCGCTCGATGACCTCGGCCAGGCTGTCGTTCTGCACCTGCAGCAGGCCTTGCTGCCACGCCGCGTCCGGTGCCTGCGCGCGCAGCCAGGCGCGCGTGCGATCAAAGGCGGCGGAACCCGGCGCGGCCAGCGCCAGTGTCGCCCCCTGGGTGGGTCGCACCCACAGCGAGGATTCCAGCGCATGCGCCACGTCGTGGGTGTCGCCACGCCGCACGGCCAGGCGTGCCGCGTCGGTCGTGACCTTGCCGGCGTCCGTGTACACGGCAAAGGGGCGGGCGTCGGGACGGGCCTCGGCGTACAGCTCGCCACGGCGCAGCCAGATGCCGCGCTCGCCGGCGTCGTAGCGCACGTCGGCGGCCGAGCGCGCATTGAGCACCAGGACCGAACCGTCGTCCAGCACGACGCGCTGGCGCTCGCCCGTCTGGGTGGAGAAGTCCGCGGTCAGATTCGCCAGCGGGACCTGGCGATTCACCGTCCAGGCCAGCAGGCCGCCTGCCGGCAGCGCCAGGGCCCACTGCATCAGCCGGCGTCGATCGATGCGGCTGGGCTGCACCAGCGCCGTTCGCGCGGCGCGCCCGGCCCCCGGCGTTGCCTGGAGCGTGGCCAGCGGTTGTGCCAACAAACCGCGCACCTGCGCCCAGGCGGCGGCATGGGCATCGCCGGCCGCGAGCCAGGCGTCAAAGCGCTGACGGTCCTTCGCGCTGGCGCGTCCCGAGCCCAGCAACACCATCCAGTCGACGGCCGCTTCCAGCAGCGCCTTGGGCACGGGGCCGTTCATGCCGCCGCGGCGCCGTTGGCCGTCGCCTCCCGGCTGGCCTGGGAGAGGCAATGCAGGAACGCGCGCCGGATGTGCCGCTCGACCGTGGCCAGCGAGATGCCCAGAGCGCGAGCCACTTCGGGGTGCGTCATGCCATCCAGGCGATTCAACAGAAAGGCGTGCTTCACCGCAACCGGCAGGCCATCGAGGAGGGCGTCGATCTCCAGCACCGCCTGCTTGAGCATCAGCAGGGTTTCCGGCGAGGCGACGACGGGTTCCGGTTGCTGCGCCAGGGCTTCCAGGTAGCGCGCCTCGACATCTCGCGTGCGCCACAGATCGATGGTCAGACGCCGCGCCAGCGTCAGCAGATAGGCTCGCGGCTCGGCCAGCGGCTGCGCGCCGGGCGCGGTCAGCACGCGGCAGAAGGTGTCCTGCGTGATGTCGGCCGCATCGTCGCGGTTGTTGACCCGGCGCGTCAGCCAGCCGCGCAGCCAGTCATGGTGTTCGACGTACAGTCGGTGGACATGCGCGAACGGCGGCGAATCCATGGCGGGCAGACAGAAATAAGAATAGGTCGCATTTATACCCATAAATGCGCCGGGACACAACGCGATGCGTGCATCGGCCCGCGACCGCGCAAGCCTGTGGCGTCCGCCCCGCGCCCTCGTCAGGCGCGAGCCCAGTAAAAAAGCCAGGCTTTCGCCTGGCTTTCCTCACCTCATACGCACGCGGCAAGCCGCGTGGGCATCAGATTCACCGACCCACCGAGTCCGCGATCTCCTTGTACTCTTCGATCTGGTCGAAGTTCAGGTACTGGTAGATCTTGTCGCCGTTCTCGTTGATGACGCCGATGTCGGCCATGTATTCGGCCTTGGTCGGGATCCGGCCCAGCTTCGAGCAGATCGCGGCCAGTTCGGCCGAGCCCAGGTACACGTTCGTGTTCTTGCCCAGACGGTTGGGGAAGTTGCGCGTGCTGGTGGACATGACGGTGGCGCCTTCGCGCACCTGGGCCTGGTTGCCCATGCACAGCGAGCAGCCCGGCATTTCGGTGCGGGCACCGGCCGAACCGAAGACGCCGTAGTGGCCTTCCGCCGTCAGTTGCTGGGCGTCCATCTTGGTGGGCGGAGCCACCCACAGCTTGACCGGGATGTCGCGCTTGCCTTCCAGCAGCTTGGAGGCTGCGCGGAAGTGGCCGATGTTGGTCATGCAGCTGCCGATGAACACTTCGTCGATGGTGGCGCCAGCGACTTCGGACAGCGTCTTCACGTCGTCGGGGTCGTTCGGGCAGGCCACGATGGGCTCGTGCACGTCGGCCAGGTCGATCTCGATGATCTCGGCGTACTCGGCGTCGGCATCGGGGGCGAGCAGCTGCGGGTTGGCCAGCCAGGCTTCCATGCCTTCGATGCGGCGTTGCAGGCTGCGCTCGTCTTCGTAGCCGTTGGCGATCATCCACTTCAGCATCACGATGTTGCTGTTGATGTATTCGATGATCGGTTCCTTGTTCAGGTGCACCGTGCAACCTGCGGCGGAACGCTCGGCCGATGCATCCGACAGCTCGAAGGCCTGTTCGACCTTGAGGTCCGGCAAGCCTTCGATTTCCAGGATGCGGCCGGAGAAGATGTTCTTCTTGCCGGCCTTGGCCACCGTCAGGCCGCCGCTCTTGATGGCGTACAGGGGAATGGCGTTGACCAGGTCACGCAGGGTGACGCCGGGCTGCAGCTTGCCCTTGAAGCGCACCAGCACGGATTCGGGCATGTCCAGCGGCATGACGCCGGTGGCCGCGGCAAAGGCGACGAGTCCCGAGCCGGCCGGGAAGGAGATCCCGATGGGGAAGCGCGTGTGCGAGTCGCCGCCCGTGCCGACCGTGTCCGGCAGCAGCATGCGGTTGAGCCACGAGTGGATCACGCCATCGCCCGGGCGCAGCGAGATGCCGCCGCGGGTGCTGATGAACTGGGGCAGGGTGTGGTGCGTCTTCACGTCCACGGGCTTGGGATAGGCCGCGGTGTGGCAGAACGACTGCATGACGAGGTCGGCCGAGAAGCCCAGGCAGGCCAGGTCCTTCAGCTCGTCGCGGGTCATGGGGCCGGTGGTGTCCTGGCTGCCGACCGAGGTCATGCGCGGTTCGCAGTAGGTGCCCGGGCGCACGCCCTGGCCTTCCGGCAGGCCGCAGGCGCGACCGACCATCTTCTGCGCCAGGGTGAAGCCCTTGCCGGAGTCGGCCGGGTTCTGCGGCAGGCGGAACAGCGTCGAGGCGGGCAGGCCCAGGGCTTCGCGCGCCTTGGCGGTCAGGCCACGGCCGATGATCAGCGGAATGCGGCCACCGGCGCGCACTTCGTCGAACAGGACGTCGGACTTGACTTCGAATTCGGTGATGACTTCGCCGTTCTTGAGCGCCTTGCCGTCATAGGGGCGCAGCTCGATCACGTCGCCCATCTCCATGTTGGAGACGTCCAGTTCGATCGGCAGCGCGCCGGCATCTTCCATCGTGTTGTAGAAGATGGGGGCGATCTTGCCACCCAGGCACACGCCGCCAAAGCGCTTGTTCGGCACGAAGGGGATGTCTTCGCCGGTGAACCACAGCACGGAGTTGGTCGCGGACTTGCGCGAGGAGCCGGTGCCGACCACGTCGCCCACATAGGCGACGAGCTCGCCGTTGGCGCGCAGGTCTTCGATGAACTTGATCGGGCCGCGCTTGCCGTCTTCCTCGGGCTGGAACGCCGCGCCATCGCGACGGTTCTTGAGCATCGCCAGGGCGTGCATCGGAATGTCGGGGCGGGTGGTGGCGTCCGGGGCGGGCGACAGGTCGTCGGTGTTGGTTTCGCCCGGCACCTTGAAGACGCGGATGGTCAGGCTTTGCGGGACTTCCGGGCGGCTCGTGAACCACTCGGCGTCGGCCCAGCTCTGCAGCACGGCGCGGGCGTTGGCGTTGCCCTTGTCCGCCTTTTCCTTCACGTCATGGAAGGCGTCGAACATCAGAAGCGTCTTTTTCAGGGCTTCGGCGGCGATGCCGCCCACGTCGGCGTCGTCCAGCAGATCGACCAGCGGGCCGATGTTGTAGCCGCCCAGCATGGTGCCCAGCAGTTCGGTGGCCTTGGCACGATCGATAAGCCCACAGGCAGTCGTGCCCTTGGCGACGTCGGCCAGGAAGGCGGCCTTGACCTTGGCGGCTTCGTCCACGCCCGCGGGCACGCGGTAGGTCAGAAGCTCGACGAGGAACGCTTCCTCACCTGCGGGCGGCGCCTTGAGCAGCTCGACCAGGTCGGCCGTCTGTTGCGGGGACAGGGGCAGGGGAGGAATGCCCAGCGCGGCGCGCTCGGTCACGTGTTGGCGGTAGGTATCCAGCATCAGGACTCGCGGAAAGTGGAGGTTGCGGACAGAAAGCGTCGGCCGCGATTGTAGTGCGACGGCCCGCGCAGATCAACTCTTGTGTCTTATATAAGAGATGAGAACGCTTCCCATCGTGCCCGTTTTTTCAGCACCGCGCGCGAACCCGCATGGATGCTGGATCCGCAGATTTCATACAGGGTTGTACGCAGGGTTTTCCACAGCCGGTGGGGAAAACTGTGCAGGGTCAGTCGATCAGGCCCTGGGCCTGCAGCCGTTCCTGGATCCGCGCCAGCCGCGTCTGCGGGTCCAGCTCGGCCAGCAGCTCGCATTTGTCGATGGGGGTGAGCGGCAGCAGCTCGGCCCAGCGATCGGCGACCCAGCCGCACTCGTCCAGCCGGAACGGGGCGGCCAGCGGCCAGCGCTCGGCGGGCAGTTGCTCGCGCTGCAGGCTGACGATGAATTTGCCCAGGGCGTCCGCACTGGGTTGCAGCTCGGCCGGGATGGGCTCGGGCGCATCGGCCGCGAGCAAGGTGGCATCGCCCATCCAGAGCCCGAATTTTTCGACGGCGGTCTGGCCCACGCGAATGCGCGCCGTGCCGGTGCAGCGCAGCGCGAGCAGGCCGGGCATCAGGGTTTCACAGGCGTCGATGCGCGCCAGGGTGCCGACGTCGGCCAGCGTTTCGGTGGCCTGGGGGCTGCGCACTTCGCGGCCTTCGAGCAGCATGACGACGCCGAAGGGTTCGCCCGCCGCCTGGCAGCGGCGCACCATGTCCAGGTAGCGGACTTCGAACACCCGCAGATGCAGGAGCCCGTCGGGGAACAGGGCATTGCCCAGGGGAAACAGCGCTATCCGGTTCATGCGTGTGTACCTCCTGCCCTGCTCGGTGTCGCATGGACCGGCGCGTCCCGTAAGATGCGCCTCATGACCCAGCCATCGGCCCTTGTCCATGACGTCGAACTGCGCCCCAGCGGCTGGCGCTTCGCGGCCCCCGAGGACCGCAGCCTGCTGATCGGCGCGGCCATGGCCGGGATCCGCCTGCCTGCCGCCTGCCGCAACGGCACCTGCCGGACCTGCCTGTGCCGCGCCGAGGGCGCGGTCACCTATCCTTCGGACCTGCGCGCAGGTCTCACGCGCGAGGAGCGTGCCGAGGGCTGGATACTGCCCTGCATCGCGCACCCCGCCGGACCCCTGGTGCTGGATGTGCCCAAGGCGTCGCCGCGCGACGCCCTGGTGCCCGCCGCACCGCCCGTCGCGCGCTGATCGGCGCCGACAGGGCGGCCGGGTGGCTTAGCCGCAGCGCACCGAACTGACGGTGTTCTGCTCGTCCACCACGATCGTGAGGCGGCGCGGGTTGTATTCCATCGTCATCACCTGACCGGGGCGCATCAGGCGCAGGGTCGCGGCGGTGGCGCGCTGCTGCGCGTCGCTCGCACCGCGTTCGTTGATCGGCTTGCCCACGATGTTCATGATCGGATCGGCGTTGCACATGCTGTCACCCATGCCGGCGGACGACGTGGGCGTGGCTGCCGACGCGCTGGCGGCGGGGGCCGCACTGCCGCCACCGCCGGCACCGGCGGTCAGGCTGCCGGACGGCGTGCTGGAGCAGCCGGCCAGAACGAGGGCGGCGAAGATCGGGGCAAGCGACGAGAAACGCATGGGGACTCCTGGGAAGCCGGCGCGAGGGCACCGTTGACGAGGCGGCCCACTTGCAAACGTCGTGCCTGTCGCGCAGGACGGCACCAGCCCGACACGGCATTGCCACAGTCGCGATCGCACAATGGGCCTTTCAGCGCCATCATATCGGATGTGACCCGGGCGCTGTAAGCCCGGTTGAATTGGCATCAGAATTGCTGGGCCAACCTGTTCCGGGCATCGGACCGGCCGACCGTTCCGATGCCTTCTCGCGCGCATGCGCCCAGCCCGGGTCGCGCGCGGCCTACGGGCAGCCGTCCTGCGGCCATGCCCCCTGATCAAGAGGAAACGTCGTTGAAAGCCCCGGATTCCAGCCCTGCTGTCGACATCGAGAATGGCGCCGACATCCGCACCTCGTCCAGTCCCCCGGCCATCAAGCGAGCCTTCCTGGACCACCTGCTGTACACCCAGGGCAAGACGCTGGAGCTTGCCTCCAGCAGCGACCTGTACCAGGCGCTGGCCAGAACGGTGCGTGACCGCCTGCTGCGGCGCTGGTCGGACACCTCCACGGTGCACAAGCGCCATGGCGCGCGCACGGTGGCCTACCTGTCGGCCGAGTTCCTGATGGGCCCCTCGCTGGGCAACAACCTGCTGAACCTGGGCATCACCGACGAGGTGCGCCAGGCCATGGACGAGCTGGGCGTCGGCCTGGACGACCTGCTCGCGCACGAACAGGAGCCTGGCCTGGGCAATGGCGGTCTGGGTCGCCTGGCTGCCTGCTTCATCGATTCGCTCGCCACGCTCGAGATCCCGGCGCTGGGCTACGGCATCTATTACGAGTACGGCATCTTCTTTCAGACCATCGTGGATGGCTGGCAGGTCGAGAACACCGACAAGTGGCTGCGCTTTGGCAACCCGTGGGCGATCCACCACCCCGAGTGGGGCATCGACGTCAAGCTGGGCGGCTACACCGAACCGTACACGGATGACGCCGGCCGCTTTCGCGTGCGCTGGGTGCCGGAGAAGACCGTGTGGGGCACGCCGTTCGACATGCCCATTCCGGGGTATGAAGTCGGCACCGTCAACACCCTGCGCCTGTGGCGCGCGGAAGCCACGGAAGAGTTCGACTTTTCGGTCTTCAACCGCGGCGACTACCTGGGCGCGGTCAGCAAGAAGGTCACGTCCGAGAACCTGACCAAGGTGCTGTACCCGAACGACGAGAGCGAGCAGGGCAAGGAACTGCGCCTGGAGCAGCAGTACTTCTTCGTGTCCTGCTCGCTGCGCGACATGCTGCGCATCCAGCAGCATCGCGGCCTGCCCGCGACCAAGCTGCATGAATCGTTTGCCGTGCAGCTCAATGACACGCACCCGGCGATCGGCGTGGCCGAGCTGATGCGGCTGTTGATCGACGAGTACCTGGTGCCCTGGGACGAAGCCTGGGACACGACGCGCTCGATGTTCGCGTACACCAATCACACGCTGCTGCCCGAGGCCCTGGAACGCTGGCCGCTGCCCCTGTTCCAGCGCGTGCTGCCGCGCCACCTGGAAATCATCTACGAGATCAACCGGCGCTTCCTGAACGAGGTGCGCATCCACTTTTTCGGCGACGAGTCGCGCATCGCCCGCATGTCGCTCATCGACGAAAGCGGCGAGCGCTACGTGCGCATGGCGCACCTCGCGTGCGTGGGCAGCCACGCCATCAACGGCGTGGCCGAGCTGCACTCGGCGCTCATCAAGGATCAGCTGCTGCCGGACTTCCACGCGATGTGGCCCGAGCGCTTCGACAGCGTGACCAACGGCGTGACGCCGCGCCGCTGGGTCGCGTTGAGCAACCGCCGGCTCTGCGGGCTGCTCAACGCGTCGATCGGCGAAGGCTGGGTCAAGGACTGGTCGCGCATCCGCGAGCTCGAACCGCTGGCCGATGATGCGGCGTTCGGCGAGCGCTGGCGCGAGGTCAAGCTGGCCAACAAGGCCGACATGGCCGCGCTGATCCGCGAGCAGACCGGCATCATCGTGGACCCGGCGTCGATGTTCGACGTGCTGGTCAAGCGCATCCACGAGTACAAGCGCCAGCATCTGGCCGTGCTGCACATCGTGACGCGCTATCACCGCATCAAGGCGCAGCGCAATCGCGACATGACGCCGCGCACCTTCATATTCGGCGGCAAGGCCGCGCCCGGCTATGCCCGCGCCAAGCTGATGATCAAGCTCATCACCGCCGTGGGCGATGTGATCAACCACGACCCCGACGTGCGCGATCTGCTCAAGGTCGTCTTCATCCCCAACTTCAGCGTGTCCAAGGGCCAGGCCATCTACCCGGCGGCCGAATTGTCCGAACAGATCTCGCTGGCCGGCAAGGAAGCGTCCGGCACGGGCAACATGAAGTTCGCGATGAACGGGGCGCTCACCATCGGCACCATGGACGGCGCCAACATCGAGATCTGCCAGCAGGTGGGCGACGAGAATTTCTTCGCCTTCGGCATGTCGGCCGAAGAGGCGGTGGCCCTGCGCCGCACGGGCTACGCGCCCGAGGCCTATTATCGCGACGACAGCGAGCTGCGCGCCGTGATCGACCTGCTGCGCTCGGGGTTCTTCTCGCGCGGGGACACGACGATGTTCGCCCCCCTGATCGATGAGCTCCTGCAGGAAGACCGCTACATGCTGCTCGCGGACTATGCCTCGTATGTCGCCGCCCAGACCCGCGTGGACGAAGCCTATGCCGACGAGCCGCACTGGACCCGCATGTCGGTGCTGAACTGCGCGCGATCGGGGATCTTTTCGTCGGATCGATCGATCGAGGAGTATCGTCAGCGGATCTGGCGCGTGGAACCGGTGCGCCAGGACATCCTCAAGAAAGGCGGCAAATGACGGCGGTGATCTCGAGCCTGCTCGATACGGATCTGTACAAGTTCACGATGTGGCAGGCGATGCTGCATCGTCACCCGGGCAACCACGCGGTCTATCGATTCGCGTGCCGCAACCAGCCGGCCTTTCCGCTGGCCGAGCTGGTGCCTGCGGTGCAGGCCGAGATCAACGCGCTGTGCGAGCTGCGCTTTCAGGCACACGAGCTGGAATACCTGGCAAGCCTGCGCTTCATCAAGCCGGACTTCGTCGACTTCCTGCGCATCTTCCATTTCCAGCGACGCTTCATCCGCGTCTGGGCGCAGGGCGACACCCTGTGCATCGAGGCCGACGGTCCGCAGGTCCACGTCATGGGCTTCGAGATCTTCGTGCTCGCCATCGTCAACGAGCTGTACTTTCGCCACTTCGATGCGCAGGCGGCGCTCGCGACCGGTCGCGCGCGGCTGCAGGCCAAGGTCGCGCGCCTGCAGCAGGCCGCGCGCGACCCGGTGGTGCAGGCGCGCCGCCATCCCTTCGAGTTCTTCGACTTCGGCCTGCGGCGGCGGTATTCCGCGGCCTGGCATCACGAGGTGACCCACACGCTGCGCACGGCGGTGCCCGCGCTTTTCAAGGCGACGTCCAACGTCAACCTGGCGCGCGTGCTGGGTCTGGTGCCCATCGGCACCATGGCGCACGAATACCTGCAGTCCTACCAGTCGCAGCAGGTGCGCCTGCGCGACTTCCAGAAGGCGGCGCTGGAGGACTGGGTGCAGGAATACCGCGGTGACCTGGGCATTGCCTTGACCGACGTCGTCGGCATGGATGCGTTCCTGGCGGACTTCGACCTGTACTTCGCCAAGCTCTTCGATGGGCTGCGCCACGACTCGGGCGATCCGGTCACCTGGGGCGAGAAGGCGCTGGCGCACTATGCGGCGTTGCGCATCGATGCCAACACGCGGCGCCTGGTGTTTTCGGACGGCCTGGACATCGAGCGCGCACTGGCCCTGCATGCGCACTTCGGGGACCGCGCGCAGACGGGCTTTGGCATCGGCACGAATCTGACCAACGACATGGGCATCGAGCCCATCAGCATCGTGATGAAGCTCGTGCGCTGCAACGGCCAGCCGGTGGCCAAGGTTTCCGATACCCCTGGCAAGACCATGGCCACCGACGCCACGTTCCTCGCGTATCTGCGCAAGGTCTTCGGCATTCCCGATTAAGCTTGGGGCTTCGCCCACTGCAGAGTCGCCCGCATGCCCACGCGTCTTCGTCGCGCCGTCCTGATCCTGGCCGTGGCCGTCGTCACGGCATGGCAGCCCGCCGCCGCCGAGCCCGCGGGCAGGCGCGTCGCCCTCTTGATCGGGGTCTCGGATTATGGGGGCGTGGATGATCTGGCCAACCCGGCCAATGACGCCACGCGCATGGGCGAGACCCTCGGGCGTCTGGGCTTTGACGTGCGCGTGCTGGTCAACCCCACGCACGCCAAGGTCGAGGCGGCCGTGGCGGCCATCGAGTCCGGGCAGAAGGACGCACCGCCGCTGGAGTCGCTGCTGTTCTTCTTCTCGGGACATGGCGGGCAGCAGGCGGGCGTCTCGCAGCTGATCCTGGGCGACACGGACAAGCATGGCGACTACCGCACGCTGGACCTCGCGGGCCTGACGCGGCGGCTGGGCGAACTGGGCGCGGCTGCCAACGTGTTCGTGCTGGATGCCTGCCGCGAGGACGATGCCGAGCGCATCCGGGGCGGCAAGTCCGGGCTCGCGCCGCCCCCGCGCGCGGCCGGCGCGTTCTTCGCCTATGCAGCGGCGCCCGGCGACGTGGCGTACGACGAGGCGGGCTGGGCGGCGAAAGACCTGAGCCCCTTCACCTTTGCCCTGATCGACGAGCTGCTGGTGCCGGGCCAGGACATCGGCATCATCATGCGCAAGGTGCGCGCGCGGGTCACGCGCGAAACCCAGGGCCAGCAGGTGCCCTGGACCGAGGATGCCCTGACCGGGCCGCTGGTGCTCAACGCGGCGCCGGCATCGCCCGCCCTGTTCGACCTGTACGGCCAGGCGTTGAAGGGCGATGCCCTGGCGGCCCGCGATCTGGGCCATGCCTACCTGTATGGCCAGGGCGTGGCGGTGGACGTCGAGCGCGGCATGAACCTGTTGCGCACGGCGGCCGATCGCAACGATACCCAGGCCATGCTGATGCTGGGCGCTTTCGAGGCCGAGCGCGATCGCAATGCCCTGCAGCCGGGCGACGCCGCCCGAGGGTGGTATGAGCGCGCCGCGGATGCCGGCAGCGCGGAGGGCGCATTCCGCCTGGCCGAGATGGACATGGCCCGCAAGGCCGACGGCCAGCGCCCGGGCGCGCAGACCCTGGTGTGGTATCGGCGCGCCATGGCCGAGGGGCATGCACTGGCCGCGGCCCGCTACCTGGCGCTGAACCTGACGTTCGGCATGGATCCGGCACGCGACCGCGCGGCGACGCTGAGCGAGCTGCGCGCCCAGGCGGCCTCGGGCAACGTGGCCGCGATGGTGGTGCTGGGCCAGGTCTACAGCGATGCGCAGGCGCCCGAGCGGGACGATCCCGAAGCCGTGTTCTGGTTCGCGCGGGCCGCTGCCGCGGGCTCGGCGGACGCCCTGCTGGAGCAGGCCCGGATGGCCGGGCAGGGCCTGGGCGGCGCGCGCGACCTGGTGCGCGCGCATGAGCTGACTCGGCAAGCGGCCGAACGTGGCCACGCGCGCGCCATGCTGCTGCTGGCCCGCCAGCTGCAACAGGGCGAGGGCGTGGCGGCCGACCCGGCCGCGGCCCTCATCTGGCTGCGCCGGGCTGCTGCCGCGGGCGAAGCCGAAGCGCTCTACGACCTGGGGCATGCCGCCGAGCGTGGCCTGGGCCGCGACAGGGACGTGGCCGAAGCGGTGGCCCTGTACCGGCGCGGTGCGGCCCTCAAGGACCCGGTGGCCACGCGTGCCCTGGCCGTCCTGTTCGAGCAGGGCGTGGGCGTGCGCCGCAACCTCGATCGCGCGATTGCCCTGTACCTGCGGGCAGCGGGGCAGGGCGATGCGCGGGCGCAGGCCGCGCTGGGCATTCTTGCCAACAGCGGCATGCTGACGAGCTTTCCCGACCCCGTGCAGGGTGCGGCCAGGCTGACCGCAGCCGTGGCGGACACGCGCGATGGCGACTACGTGTTTCGCCTTGCGCAAATGACGGAACAAGGCAAGGGTGTGCCGGCCGATGCCAAGGCCGCCGTAGCGCTGTACCGTCGCGCGGCCCAGGAAGGCAGCGCGGCGGGCGCCGCCGAGTTGGCGGCCCTGTACAAGCTGGGCGAGGGCGTGCCGCGCGATGATGATCGGGCCATGCGCCTGTGGACGCAGGCGGCCGTCGCAGGCGACGCCGCCGCCTATTACAACCTGGCGGTCAGCTACGGCGAGCGGGCGAAGTCCGCACAGGATACGCCGGGGCTCGCGCCGGGCGCGCCAGGCGACGACGCCAGGGAAGCCGGCCGATGGGCGCGCCGGGGTGCCGAAGCGGGCAATGACGAGGCCATGACGCTGCACGCCCGCAACCTGTGGCTGGGCGAGCGGGAACAGCGTCGCGACCCGCAGGCCGCGCTGGACTGGCTTGCCCGCGCCCTGGCGCTGCGCAATGGATGGGCGGCCGGCACGCTGCTCGCCCTGGCCACGGGCGATGGGCTGCCCGCGACGCCCGAGGAAAGCGACCGCGCGCTGTTCGTGCTGGTCGAGGCGGTGGGCCGCACGCGCAACGACGTGGCCGCGCAGGCCTTGCGCAGCGTGTTCGAGGCCCGCAGTGGCCTGGACATGGCGACGGCCACGGCGGACATGCTCAAGTCCCGCCTGGACGGTGCGCAGCGCGGCCTGGCATTGCTGCTGCTGGGCGCCGGGCTGGCCGATGGCCGCTATGGCGGCGCGCCGGACCCGATGCAGGCGGCCGCGTACTACCGCCAGGCCATCGCCGCTGGCGAACCCTTGGCCCACCGATTCCTGGGGGATCTCATCGCGGACGGCCGCCTGCCGGGCGTCGGTGCGCGCGAGGCCATCGCGGCCTACACCGCCGGCCAGGCCGCGGGCGATGCGGCAGCGGCCAACAACCTGGGCGTGGCCTACCGCCGCGGCCTGGGCGCACCCGCGGACCCCGAGGCGGCGTTTGCAAGCTTCCAGCAGGCTGCGCGCGCCGGGCTGCCGGACGCCATGTACAACCTGGGGGTGGCCTACCAGCGTGGGCTGGGTGTGCGCGCTTCGCCAGCGGATGCCGAGCGCTGGTACGAGGCGGCCATCGCGGCCGGGCATCGCCCGGCAAGGCTGGCGCTGGCCACGGTCCTGCTCAACGAGCAGGAGGATCGCCGCGACTACAGTCGCGCCTTCTTCCACCTGGCGGCCCTGGCCGGCGAGGGCTCCACGGCCGCCCTGCAATCGCTTGGCGACGTCGTGCGCCACACGGCACTGAGCCGGGGCGTGCGCGAGCGCGCCCTGAGCATTGTGGTGACATTATCCGGCAGCAGCGGCCCGGCCCGCGACCTGCTCGATGCCCTGGTCAAGGACGGCAGCGCGTGGCCGGACGCCGCTCGGGGTTATCGCGTGGGCGTGGCGAGCTGATTCACGTGCCCGGCGGCAGGCCAGTCGGACTTCTGCAAGTCGCTTGGCCGTGGGCACGGCGATGTCGGCGTCCTGCACAACGGCGCGCGGCATCGCGAACGTCGCGGCCTCGATCCCGCGCGCCGTGGCCCGGCGAATTCGTTGCCCGGATTCACTTGGCCGTGGGCATCGCGAATTCCGCGCCCTTGGCGATGCCTTCGGGCCAGCGCTGCATCACGCTCTTTTGCCGGGTGTAGAAACGCACGCCTTCTTCGCCATAGGCGTGGCTGTCGCCGAACAGGCTCTTCTTCCAGCCGCCGAAGCCGTGCCAGGCCATGGGCACCGGGATCGGCACGTTGATGCCGACCATGCCGACTTCGATGCGTCGCGAGAACTCGCGTGCGGTGTTGCCATCGCTGGTGAAGCACGCGACGCCATTGCCGAACTCGTGGGCGTTGACCAGGGCGATCGCCTCGCCCAGGTCGGCCACGCGCACGCAGCCCAGCACCGGGCCGAAGATTTCTTCGCGATAGATGCGCATCTCGGGCGTCACGTGATCGAACAGGGTGCCCCCGGTGAAAAAGCCGTCCTCGCGGCCTTCGACGCGATGGCCGCGGCCATCGACGACCAGGTGGGCGCCCTCGGCCACGCCGGTGGCGACGAAGCCTTCGATGCGGTTCAGCGCCTCGCGGGTGATGACCGGGCCCATCTCGGCTGCGGGCGTCATGCCGTCGCCGATGACGAGCTGGCGCACGCGCTCGGCCAGCAGCGGCACGATCCGCTCGCCCACGTCGCCCACCAGCACGGCCACGCTGATCGCCATGCAGCGCTCGCCGGCCGACCCATAGGCCGCGCCCACCAGGGCATCGACGGTCTTGTCCAGGTCCGCGTCGGGCATGACGACCATGTGGTTCTTGGCGCCGCCCAGGGCCTGGACGCGCTTGCCGTGGCGCGCGCCCGTCTCGTAGATGCTCTGGGCGATCGGGGTCGAGCCCACGAAGGACACGGCCTTCACGTCGTCATGGGCGAGCAGCGCCTGCACCGCCGTGCGATCGCCCTGCAGGACGTTGAACACGCCGGCGGGCAGGCCGGCGTCGGCCAGCAGTTCGGCCATGCGCAGCGACGCGCTGGGGTCGCGCTCGCTGGGCTTGAGCACGAAGGTGTTGCCGCAGGCCAGCGCCACCGGGAACATCCACATCGGCACCATGACCGGGAAGTTGAAGGGCGTGATCCCCGCGACCACGCCCAGGGGCTGGCGCAGCGTCCAGTTGTCGATGCCGGTGGAGGCCTGGTCGGTGAAGTCCCCCTTGAGCAGCTGGGGGGCGCCGCAGGCGAATTCCAGGATCTCGATGCCGCGCGTGACTTCGCCCTGGGCGTCGGAGAACACCTTGCCGTGTTCGGCGGTGATCAGGGCGGCCAGCTCGTCCCGATGGCGGTTCATCAGCCCCAGAAAGGTGTTCAGGATGCGCGCGCGCCGCACGGGCGGCGTGTCGGCCCAGGCCGGAAAGGCCGCGGCCGCGGCGGCCACGGCGGCATCGACGTCGGCCGGGGTTGCCAGGGCGACGTCGCCCGTCTGCGCACCGGTCGCCGGGTTCCACACGGGCTGGGTGCGCGCGCTGGCACCCGACCGTCGTGCGCCGCCGATGAAATGGCCGATGACGGCGTGGGCCTCGGGCGTGGCGATGGCGTGCATGGGAGATCTCCGAAGTGAATCAGCAAGGCGATCAGTCTAGAAGCGCCCCGTGCCAGGGGGCAACGACAAAGGACTGGACTAACTGTTTGCGAACCTGAACAATGTTTGGATGAAGACCAAGAAAGTCGACGCGCTCTGGTCGCACCTGAACTGGCTGGGCGTGCTCCATACCGAAGGCAGCTTCACGGGGGCCGCGGCCCGCCTGGGCGTGAGCAAGGCGGCCGTCAGCCATCGCGTGGCCGAGCTCGAGCAGGCGACCGGCCTGCTGCTGGTCAGGCGCACGACGCGCAGCGTGCGCCTGACCGACGCCGGGCTGCAGCTGGTCGATGCCACCCGGGACGCCTTTGCCCATATCGAGCAGACCTTCTCCAGCGTGCGCGACCAGGCGGGCGAACCCACCGGGTCCGTGCGCGTGACCGCCCCCGTGGCCCTGGGACGCCAGCACATCGTGCCGCGCATGGCGGACTTCCTCAGGCGCTATCCGCGCATCCAGATGCAGCTGGAGCTCTCGGACAGGATCAGCTCCCTGGCCGAAGAAGGCTTCGATCTGGCCATCCGCCATGTCGATGCGGTGCCCAACACGCATGTGGCCTGGACGCTGTGCCCGACGGCCTCGGTGCTGGTCGCGAGCCGGGCCTATCTGCAGGACAAGGGCGTGCCGAGCGCGCCGGCGGATCTGTCGGCGCACAACTGCCTGCATTACCTGCGCAGTCCGGCCGCCACGACCTGGAGCTTTGCCCGGCCCGATGACCCGGGCGAACGGGTGAGCGTGGCCATCCGTGGCACCTTCACGGCCAACAACAGCGAAACGTTGCGTGAGCTGGCGCTGGCCGATTGCGGCATTGCGCTGCTGCCGGATTTCAGCGCCTCGCAGGCGCTGGCGGCCGGCGACCTGCAGCGCGTGCTGCCCGACTGGCAGCCCGTGGGCGCTTTCGGCGGCCAGATCTTTGCCATCCGGCCGTTCAGCCCGCACGTGCCGCGCGCCGTCGAAGTCTATGTGGCCCACCTGCGCGAAAGCCTGCAGGCGGGCTTTCCGATCTGATCGCCCGGCGCGCAGGGCCGGCGCGTCGCGGGGTGCCACAGCACATGCCCGCCGCGCCAACGCCCGCCTACTGCGCCTCGATGCCTGCGCTGGTCAGCAGCTCGCGCCAGCGCGGGAAGTCCTTCTGCACATACGCATCGGATTCCTCGGGCGACATCTTCAGCGCGCGGGTGCCGTCCAGCCGGCTGCGTTCCTGGATCTCCGGGTCGCGCACCACGCCGTCCACGTGCTCGTACAGGGTGTGGACGAGCTCGCGTGGCGTGCCTTTGGGCACGAAAAAGCCGCTCCAGCTTTCCACCACCACGTCCGGATAGACTTCGCTCAAGGTGGGGACATTGGGCAGCACCGACACGCGTTGCGGACCGGTGATCGCCAGGATGTGCACCTTGCCCTGGTTGGCCATGGTGATGGCCGACCCCAGGGGCGCCCAGACGGCGTTCAGGCGGCCACCCCACAAGTCGTTGTACTGCTGGTTCGAGTTGTAGCGGGCGTACGAGTGTTCCAGCTTGGCCGCCTTCTGGAACAGCATGTTGGACACTTCGGCCGTCGAGCTGCCGCCCGCCATGGGATTGCCGCCCGGGTCCTTGCGGATGCGCTCGGCCAGCGCCTGCACGGTCAGGCCGGCATCTTCGGGCCGCACACAGATGCAGAAGTAGGACTCCAGCATGACCGTGATGGCGGAAAAGTCGTTCTCCGGGTCGTATTGCAGCGCCTTGAACAGGCCGGGCGCCGCGGTGAGCGACGAATTGGTCAGGTAGGCGATGGTCTGGCCGTCGGGCTTGACCTTGGCCGCGTAGGCAGTCCCGATGGTGGTGCTGGCGCCCGGGCGCAGGTCGATCACGACCGGCTGGCCGATGCGCTGGCTGAGCTTCTCGCCAAAGACCCGGCAGTAGTTGTCGGGGGGCGAGCCGCCCGAGAACGGCACGACGATGCGCATCGGACCGTTCGGAAAGCCCGACTGCGCCATGGCCAGGCGCGAGCCCAGCATGGCCGGCACGGCCAGGGCCGCCAGGCGGATCAGCGACGAGCGGCGGCTGGCCGACCCGAGTCCGCCAGCGGTGCCGCGGGATGTTGTTGTTCTTGTCATTGCGTCGTCAGAAACCACAGCAGTCTCTCCTCGTTCAGTGGCCATGCACTGCGTTTGTGCAACAAAGTCCGGTTGTCCCAGATCTGGAGTTCGCCGGCCCCCAGCGCCACGTCCCAGACCCGGCCATGGGATTCGACGTACGGCCACAGGCGCTCGAGCAGCGCGCGGCTGCGCGCCTCGTCCCAGCCGACGATCGGCGTGTCCAGCCGGGCCGGCAGGATCAGGCAGGGCTGGCCCGTGTCGTTGACCTGCACCAGCGGATGGTGCACCCCGCGCTGCCGATCGGCCCACGGCACGGGCGGCGCATCGTCCGGGACCTCGCCCGCGCCCCTGGGGTGCGCGTAATGGCAGGCCTTCAGGTCGGCGATCTCGGCCTGCAGCGCTTCGGGCAGGGCCGCGTGCACGGCGGCCATGTCCGCGAACCATGTGCGGCTGCCCGATGCGGGCGCCGTCACGGCATACAGCATGGACAGGTGGGGCGGCGGATCGACGAAGGTGTAATCGACGTGCCAGACGTGCGCGTCGTCTTCGGCGCTGGGCGGGGGCGGCACCGCCGAGGGCGTGCGCATGCTGACGAAGAGGTGGTCCGCCGCCGGCACGGGCAGGCTGGCATGGCGCACGCGCGCCGGCCGCACCGTGCCCAGCGTGCCGGCCAGCGCCAGCAACGCGTTGGCGTCGAGCGACAGGCCGGTCAGGATGAGGGCGCGGTGCCGCTGGATCAGGGCACGCACCTGGGCGGCATCCTCGGGGTCCGCCAGCAGCTGCGCGAGGGCGGGTCCGCTGACGTAGGCGCCAAAGCCGTCCGTCATGGGCGATACGCGCAGCCGGGGCGCGCGGGATGGTGCAGCGGTCATGAACGGCCACCTCCTGAAAGGACCGGACGGCAGCGTGGCCGTCCGGTCCGTGAATCCAGATGGGGGCCGACCTCGGTTGTCGTGTGATCTTGTCGAGGTCTGAGGCGTGTCTCCAGCGCCCATCGCTAGAGGGCACTATACGAACGCGGCCGGGCGCTGCCTAGCTCGGATCCCTGAAAAGATTGTTCCGCGCTTTGAACAATGCCCGCTGCCCGCCCGGCGGCACGCCGCTACACGCCGGTGTACAGGTCCACGTACGCGTGCACCGGCATCGCGTCCAGGCGTGCCGCATCCAGCGACGCCGTGAGGATCGCTTCACGCTGCTTCGTCGCAAAACGTCTGGCCAGATTGATGCGGAACTTGGCCTGCAGCAGGGGGATGCCATCCGCGCGGCGGCGGCGATGCCCGATCGGGTACTCGCAGACCACCTCGTCCCACTGCGTGCCATCGGTGAAGTGCACGGTCAGGGCATTCGGGATGGCCCGGCGTTCCGGGTCGTGATACGCCGCGGTGAAGGCCGGGTCCTCGACACACTGGATGCGGGCGCGCAGGGCGTCGATACGCGGGTCAGCCGCGACGTCATCCTCGTAGTCGGCCGCCGTCAGCCGGCCGTGGAGCAGGGGGATGGCCACCATGTACTGGACGCAGTGGTCCCGGTCGGCCGGATTGGACAGCGGGCCCTGCTTGTCGATGATCCGGATGCATGCCTCGTGCGTGCGGATCGTGATGCGCGCGATGTCCGCCACGCTGCGGCCCGCCTCGCGCAGCGCCGCATGCAGCTGCATGGCACATTCCACCGCGGTCTGGGCGTGGAACTCGGCGGGAAACGAGATCTTGAACAGCACGTTTTCCATCACGTAGCTGCCATAGGGGCGCTGAAAGCGCAGCGGCTGCCCGCGAAAGAGCACGTCCTGAAAGCCCCAGGTCGGGGCCGACAGCGCCGTGGGGTAGCCCATTTCGCCCGTGCGCGCCATCAGCGCCAGGCGCACGCCCCGGCTGGTCGCGTCGCCCGCCGCCCAGCTCTTGCGGCTGCCGGTGTTGGGCGCATGGCGATAGGTGCGCAGGCTTTGCCCGTCCACCCAGGCCAGCGACAGCGCGTTGAGCAGCTCGTCGCGCGTCAGCCCGAGCAGTCTGCCCACGACGGCCGTGGTCGCGACCTTCACGAGGATGACGTGATCCAGCCCGACCTTGTTGAAGGCATTCTCCAGCGCGATGCAGCCCTGGATCTCGTGGGCCTGAATCATGGCGGTCAGCACGTCGCGCATGACGAGCGGGGGCTGGCCCTGGGCCACCGCCGTGCGCGACAGCCAGTCGGCCGTGGCGAGGATGCCACCCAGATTGTCGGAAGGATGGCCCCATTCGGCCGCGAGCCACGTGTCGTTGAAGTCCAGCCAGCGGATCATGGCGCCGATGTTGAAGGCGGCCTGGACCGGGTCGAGCTGGAATGGCGTGCCGGGCACCTTGGCGCCATGCGGCACCACCGTACCGGGCACGACCGGGCCCAGCACTTTGGTGCACGCGGGATACGTCAGCGCCTCCAGGCCGCAGCCCAGGGTGTCGATCAGGCAGTGGCGCGCCGTCTCGTAGGCGAGGGCGCTGTCGATGGGATAGTCGAGGACATAGTCGGCGATGTCGACCAGGACGGGGTCCCAGGTCGGGGCTGGCGAGTGATCCATGGCGAAAGCTCCTTGACGGGCGTCGGCAGCCTGCGCAGCAAATGCCGCGCCGTGCCGGGCCGACGACAGGCGCGGGCATGGCCAGACCGTGGGGTCCCATGGCCGGACATGCCCGGCAGGCCGACGGAGCCGCCGGCGCGCCGCCCGGGCCCGCGCCGGGCTGGCGTCCGGGAAGTCCGGCAGCGGCGCGCTGCCGGAGCCGGACCGACCGGCAGGGTGCGGGCGGCCACGGGCATCACGGCCTCAGAACGCGTCGCCTGGCACGTGCACCCAGCCACTCATCAAGACGCGTGCGCTGCGGCTCATGATGGCCTTGGTGACGGCCCAGTCGCCGTCCTCGCCACGACGGGCCTCCGCGCCCACGCGCAGGGTGCCCGAGGGATGGCCGAAGCGCACGGCCTGTCGCGCACCGCCACCCGCGGCCAGGTTGACCAGCGTGCCTTCGATGGCGCCCGCCGTGCCGATGGCGACCGCCGCCGTGCCCATCATGGCGTGGTGCAGCTTGCCCATGGACAGGGCGCGCACCAGCAGATCCACGTCATCCGCGCCGATCGCCTTGCCGCTGGAAGCGGTGTAGGCGGCCGGCCTGGCAACGAACGCGACCTTGGGCGTGTGCTGCCGGGTCGCGGCGTCTTCCAGGCGTTCGATCAGGCCCATGCGCAGGGCGCCGTGTGCCCGGATGGTCTCGAAGCGGGCCAGCGCATCCGGGTTGCCGTTGATGGCGTCCTGCAGCTCCGTGCCGGTGTAGCCGATGTCCTCGGCATTGACGAAGATGGTCGGGATGCCGGCGTTGATCATCGTGGCCTGCAGCGTGCCCACCCCGGGCACGTCCAGGTCATCGACGATCTGCCCGGTCGGAAAGAGCGCGCCGCCGCCCTCGCCATCGTCGGCCGCCGGGTCCACGAACTCGAGCTGGATCTCGGCCGCGGGGAAGGTGACGCCGTCGAGTTCGAAGTCGCCGGTCTCCTGGACCTGGCCGTTGGTCATCGGCACGCGGGCGATGATGGTCTTGCCGATGTTGGCCTGCCAGATGGTGACGGTGGCCACGCCGTCGGCCGGCACCTGCGCCGGGTCGATCAGGCCGTTGGCGATGGCGAACGGCCCCACCGCGGCGGACAGGTTGCCGCAGTTGCCGCTCCAGTCCACGAAGGCCTGGTCGATGGACACCTGGCCGAAGAGGTAGTCCACGTCGTGGCCGGGCCGGGTGCTGCGCGACACGATCACCGTCTTGCTGGTGCTGGAGGTGGCCCCGCCCATGCCGTCGATCTGCTTGGCGTAGGGGTCGGGGCTGCCCACCACGCGCAACAGCAGGGCATCGCGCGCGGCGCCCGGCGTGCGGGCGGATTCGGGCAGGTCATCCAGGCGGAAGAACGTGCCCTTGCTCGTGCCGCCACGCATGTAGGTGGCGGGAATCCGGATCTGGGGTGCGAATGGCATGGTGGGTCCTCAGGCCGTGGCGGCCGACTCCAGGAAGTCCTGGGCGAAGCGCTGCAGGACGCCGCCCGCGGCGTAGATCGAGACTTCCTCGGCGGTGTCCAGGCGACAGGTGACCGGCACTTCCAGGCGTTCGCCGTCGCGCCGGTGCACGACCAGGGTCAGCGTGGCGCGCGGCGTGCGCTCGCCCACGACGTCGTAGGTTTCGGTGCCGTCCAGGCCCAGCGTGGTACGCGTCGTGCCCGGCAGGAATTCCAGCGGCAGCACGCCCATGCCCACCAGGTTGGTGCGGTGGATGCGCTCAAAGCCCTCGGCCACGATGGCTTCGACCCCTGCCAGGCGAACGCCCTTGGCCGCCCAGTCGCGCGACGAGCCCTGGCCGTAGTCCGCGCCGGCCACGATGATCAGCGGCTGCTTGCGGTCCATGTAGGTCTCGATGGCTTCCCACATGCGCACTACGCGGCCTTCCGGCTCGATGCGCGCGAGCGAACCCTGCCTGACCTTGCCATCGACCACCGCCATCTCGTTGATGAGCTTGGGGTTGGCGAACGTGGCGCGCTGCGCGGTCAGGTGATCGCCGCGGTGCGTCGCGTAGGAGTTGAAGTCCTCTTCGGGCAGGCCCATCTTCGCCAGGTACTCGCCCGCCGCGCTGTCGGCCATGATGGCGTTGGACGGCGACAGGTGGTCCGTCGTGATGTTGTCGCCCAGGACGGCCAGGGCCCGCATGCCGGTGAGGGACCGCACGCCGGCCAGCGCGCCTTCCCAGTAGGGCGGGCGCCGAATGTAGGTACTTTGCCCGCGCCAGTCGTACAGCGGCGGCGTGGTCTCGCCCGAGTCGGCCTGGATCGCGAACATGGGCTCGTAGACCTGGCGAAAGTGCGCGGGCTTGACGCTGCTCGCGACCAGCGCGTCGATTTCCTCGTCGCTTGGCCAGATGTCCTGCAGCGTCACCGGGTTGCCCTCGCTGTCCGTGCCCAGCACGTCGCGCTCGATGTCGAATCGCACGGTGCCGGCAATGGCGTAGGCCACCACCAGCGGCGGCGAGGCCAGGAATGCCTGCTTGGCGTACGGATGGATGCGGCCATCGAAGTTGCGGTTGCCGGACAGCACCGCCGTCGCGTACAGGTCGCGATCGATGATCTCCTGCTGGATGACCGGGTCGAGCGCGCCGCTCATGCCGTTACAGGTGGTGCAGGCAAAGGCCACGATGCCAAAGCCCAGCGCCTCGAGTTCGGTGAGCAGGCCGGCTTCCTTCAGGTACAGCTCGACGGCCTTGGAGCCGGGCGCAAGCGAGCTCTTCACCCACGGCTTGCGCGTCAGGCCGCGCCGGTTGGCGTTGCGCGCCAGCAGGCCGGCCGCCATCACGTTGCGCGGGTTGCTGGTGTTGGTACAGCTGGTGATGGCGGCGATGATGACCGCGCCATCCGGCATGAGGCCGGGCGTTTCTTCGAAGGCGCCCGTAATGCCGTGCTGCGCGAGTTCGGCCGTGGCCACGCGGCGATGCGGATTGGACGGGCCCGCGATGTTGCGCTGGACGGTGGACAGATCGAACTGCAGCACGCGCTCGTACTGGGCGGTGGCCAGGCTGTCGGACCACAGGCCCGCGACGCGAGCGTAGGTCTCGACCAGCTGCACCTGGGCCTCGTCCCGGCCGGTCAGGCGCAGGTAATCGATGGTCTGCCGATCGATGCTGAACATCGCGGCGGTGGCGCCGTATTCTGGCGTCATGTTGGAGATCGTCGCGCGGTCGCCCAGCGTCAGGCTGGGCACGCCCTCGCCATAGAACTCCAGGTAGGCCGACACCACCTTCTGCTTGCGCAGGAATTCGGTCAGCGCCAGCACCAGGTCGGTGGCCGTCGTGTTGGGCGCCATGCGGCCCGTCAACTCCACGCCGACGATGTCGGGCAGGCGCATCCACGAGGCACGGCCCAGCATCACGCTTTCGGCTTCCAGGCCGCCCACGCCGATGGCGATGACGCCCAGCGCGTCCACGTGCGGGGTGTGGCTGTCCGTGCCGACCAGCGTGTCGGGATAGGCCACGCCATCGCGCGCATGGATCACGGGAGACATCCGCTCCAGATTGATCTGGTGCATGATGCCGTTGCCCGGCGGGATCACGTCGACGTTCTTGAACGCCGTCTTGGTCCAGTTGATGAAGTGGAAGCGGTCGTCGTTGCGGCGGTCCTCGATGGCGCGGTTCTTCTCGAAGGCGTCGGGCTCGAAGCCGGCGTGCTCCACGGCCAGCGAATGGTCGACGATCAGCTGGGTGGGCACCACCGGGTTGACCAGTGCGGGGTCACCGCCCTTGGCGGCGATCGCATCGCGCAGTCCGGCCAGGTCGACCAGGGCCGTCTGGCCCAGGATGTCGTGACACACGACGCGGGCCGGAAACCACGGAAAATCCAGGTCGCGGCGGCGTTCGATCAGCTGGCGCAGGGACTCGGTCAGGATCGCCGGGTCGCACCGGCGCACCAGGTTCTCGGCATGCACGCGCGAGGTGTAGGGCAGCCCGTCGTAGGCACCCGGCTGGATGGCGTCGACGGCCTCGCGGGCATCGAAGTAGTCCAGGTCGGTGCCCGGCAGGCGCTTGCGGTACTGAGTGTTCATGAGAAGGGCTCGTCGGGCTCAGCGTTGATCGATGGGCACGAACTTCTGGTCTTCCGGCCCGGTGTAGTTGGCCGTCGGACGGATGATCTTGTTGTCGATGCGCTGTTCGATGACGTGCGCGGACCAGCCGGCCGTGCGCGCGATCACGAAGAGCGGCGTGAACATGGCGGTGGGCACGCCCATCAGGTGATAGCTGACGGCCGAGAACCAGTCCAGGTTCGGGAACATCTTTTTGACGTCCCACATCACCGTTTCCAGACGCTCGGCAATGTCGTACATCTTGGTGTTGCCCTGGGCCTGCGCCAGTTCGTGGGCGACTTCCTTGATGACGACGTTGCGCGGGTCGCTGACCGTGTAGACGGGGTGGCCGAAGCCGATCACGACTTCCTTGGCCTCGACGCGGCGACGGATGTCGGCTTCGGCTTCATCGGGGCTGGTGTAGCGCTGCTGGATCTCCAGGGCCACTTCGTTGGCGCCACCGTGCTTGGGGCCGCGCAGGGCGCCGATGCCGCCGGTGATCGCCGAATAGATGTCCGAGCCCGTGCCGGCCACGACGCGGCTGGTGAAGGTGGAGGCGTTGAACTCGTGCTCGGCGTACAGGATGAGCGAGATGTGCATGGCGCGCACCCATTCGTCCGAGGGCTTTTCGCCGTGCAGCAGGTGCAGGAAGTGGCCACCGATGCTGTCGTCGTCGGTCTCGACGTCGATGCGCTTGCCGTTGAAGGCGAAGTGGTACCAGTAGAGCAGGGCGGGGCCCAGGCTTGCCATCAGGCGATCGGCGATGTCGCGCGCGCCGGGGATGTTGTGGTCGTCCTTTTCGGGCAGCACGCAGCCCAGCACCGAGACGGCGGTCCGCATCACGTCCATCGGGTGGCTCGCCGCCGGCAGCGCTTCCAGCACGGTGCGCAGCTGGGCGGGCAGGCCGCGCAGGGCCTTGAGTTTGGTCTTGTAGGCCTTCAGTTCGCCGGCGGTGGGCAGCTTCTCGTGCACCAGCAGGTAGGCGATTTCTTCGAATTCGCTGGTCTTGGCGAAGTCCAGGATGTCGTAGCCGCGGTAGTGCAGGTCGTTGCCGCTGCGGCCCACGGTACACAGGGCGGTGTTGCCGGCGACCACGCCGGACAGGGCAACGGATTTCTTGGGTTTGAAGCCGGTTTGCGCGGGGGTGTCACTCATCTTGTCGTCTCCTGATGTGCCATGGGAATGCCCGGCCGAGCCGGGCGGGCCAGGATTCGCAGTCTACGCAAGCACTGCCGCCATGTCATCCGCAACAGGGTGAACATTCGCGAAGGCTGGGTTTGGCATTTGCGAAGTTTGCGAATACGCTAGCCGCTTTACTGCCATCCCGGGGTCTGCCATGCGCAAGGTGTTCATGGGCATGCGGCTGCGCCGCCTGCGCGAGGAGCGCAACCTGACGCAGGCGGCGCTGGCGCGCCTGCTGGGGCTCTCGCCCAGCTACCTGAACCAGCTCGAACAGAACCACCGGCCGCTGACGATGGCGGTATCGCTGCGCCTGGCGGACGTGTTCGGCATCGAGGCGCAGGCCTTCACCGAGGATGCGCAGGCGCGCATGGTGGCCGCCCTGCGCGAAGTGTCGGCAACGCTGCCGGCCTCGGGCGTGGCGGACGATGACGCGCGCATGTCGCTGGCGGAGATCCGCGAGATCGCGGCCAGCATGCCGGCGGTCGGGCGCGCGCTCATCCAGCTGCACCGGCGGCATCGCGAAGCCGTGGACCGCCTGGAGACCGTCGCCGACCTGTCCGAGCGCACGGGCGACGCCGGCGAGGACGGGCAGGCGCCCATGCCCATCCGCGCGCAGCCCTACGAGGAAGCGCGGGACTTCTTCTTCACGCACCACAGCGACTTCGCCGAACTGGACCGGCGTGCCGAGCAGTGCCATGCGGCGTGGGGGCTGGCCGAGGTGCCGGCGCACGAGCTGGCCGCTCGCCTGGCCGAGCGCCTGCGCGAGGCGCATGGGGTGGAACTGGGTGTGCTGCCCGTGGGGTCAGGGGAGCGGCGCCGGTTCGATGCGGCCGCACGGCGGCTGAGCCTGTCCGCCCAGCTCGAGCCCGGCCAGCGGGCATTCCAGCTCGCCATCCAGCTGGCGTTCCTGGAGCTCGCGCCGCTGCTGGACCGCATGGCCGATGCGCCGCGCTTCTCCACGCCCCAGGTGCGCCGACTGGTGCGCATCGGGCTGGCCAGCCATTTCGCCGCCGCGCTGATCCTGCCGGCCGCACGCTTCCTGGCGGTGGCCGAAGACCTGCGCTACGACATCGATCAGCTCGCCCTGCGCTTTGGCGTCAGCTTCGAGACGGTCTGCCACCGCCTGAGCACCATGCAGCGCCCGCCGGGCCAGGGCGTGCCATTCTTCTTCATCCGGGTCGACCGCGCGGGCAACGTGTCCAAGCGCCAGTCGGCCGCGCACTTTCACTTCTCGCGCGTGGGCGGCACCTGTCCGCTCTGGAGCGTCTACGAGGCCTTTGCCTCGCCGGGGCGGATCCTGCGCCAGCTGGCGCGCATGCCCGATGGCCGCACCTACCTCTGGATCGCGCGCACGGTCGAGCGTCCGGCGGCGCGCTTTGGCGAGCCCGGCACGGTGTTCTCGATGGCGTTGGGGTGCGATGTCGAAGACGCGCACCGGCTGGTCTATGCGAAGGGGCTGGATCTGCAGGACCCTGACGTGCCCACGCCGATCGGCATGGGCTGTCGGGTCTGCGAGCGGGCGGCGTGTCCGCAGCGCGCCTTTCCGTACGTGGGCCGCGGCCTGCAGGCCGACGAGGATGTGAGCGCATTCGCGCCGTACGCGGCGCTGGAGTGACGGGCGCGGGGCACCCGCTGGCAGGAAGGACGTGCAATGCGCGCCAGTCAAGCGGCCGGGTGGGCGCCCGCGGCGCGCTCTTGAGGCGCCTGCACGATCGCGCTCACGGACGCGGGCGCACAGGCGCCGCCCGGTCCGCGGCCGAGGGACTTACTTGCCCCTGGATTGTTCGAACAATGCGTCCAGGTGCGATTCGAAGGCGTGGTAGCCGATGCGGTCGTACAGTTCCTCGCGCGTCTGCATCTGGTCGACCACGTTCTTCTGGTGGCCGTCACGGCGGATGGCCGTGTAGACGTTCTCGGCCGCCTTGTTCATGGCGCGGAAGGCCGACAGCGGGTACAGCACCATGCCCACGCCGACGCTGCCCAGTTCCTCGACCGAGAACAGCGGGGTCTGGCCGAACTCGGTGATGTTGGCGAGCACCGGCACGTTCACGGCCTTCACGAAGCGATCGTAGGTGGGCAGGTCGTAGGCGGCTTCGGCGAAGATCGCGTCGGCGCCGGCTTCGACGCAGGCCAGGGCGCGTTCGATGGCGGCATCCACGCCGTGGGACGCGATCGCGTCCGTGCGGGCGATCAGGTAGAAGTCCGAATCGGTGCGGGCGTCGGCCGCCGCGCGCACGCGGTCAGCCATTTCCTGCGTGCTGACGATTTCCTTGCCCGGGCGGTGGCCGCAGCGCTTGGCGCCGACCTGGTCCTCGATGTGGCAGGCGGCGGCGCCGAACTTGATCAGGCTCTTGACGGTGCGGGCGATGTTGAACGCCGAGGGGCCAAAGCCCGTGTCGATGTCCACCACCAGCGGCGTGTCGCACACGTCGGTGATGCGGCGCACGTCGGTCAGGACGTCGTCCAGCGTGTTGATGCCCAGGTCGGGCAGGCCCAGCGAGCCCGCGGCAACGCCCCCGCCGGACAGATAGATGGCGCGAAAGCCGGCGCGCTTGGCCAGCAGTGCGTGATTGGCATTGATGGTGCCGATGATCTGCAGCGGCTTTTCTTCGGCAAGCGCGGTGCGAAAGCGGGCGCCTGCGGATTCGGGGCGTGACATGTGTGTCTCCAGGTGTTGATGTCGTTTGCAGCAAAACTGGGTGTGCCCGCCGCCAGGCAGCGCTGCCATGCAGGCAGCGAATCGGGGCGCGGCGCGAGCAGCCGGCGCGTGGCCGGCTCCGCGCATGGCCCCCTGCGCCAGGGCAGGGGGGCTGCGCCCCGGGTCGGGCGGGACTTACTTCAGCAGATCCTTCACGCCTTCGCGCTCTTCCAGCAGCTCGTTCAGCGTGAAATCCATGCGCTCGCGAGAGAACGCGTCGATTTCCAGATCCTTGATGACGGTGTATTCGCCGTTCTCGGTCGTGACCGGCACGCCGTAGATGATGCCTTCGGGGATGCCGTAGGAACCATCGGAGGGCACGCCCATCGTGACCCACTTGCCATTGGAGCCGAGGACCCAGTCACGCACGTGGTCGATGGCGGCGTTGGCGGCCGAGGCGGCCGACGACAGGCCACGGGCCTCGATGATGGCGGCGCCGCGCTTGCCCACGGTCGGGATGAACGTGTCCTTGTTCCAGGCCTCGTCGTTGACCAGGTCCTTCAGGGCCTTGCCGTTGACCGAGCCGAAACGGATGTCCGGGTACATCGTGGGCGAGTGGTTGCCCCACACGACCAGCTTTTCGATGTCCGCGACGGCCACGCCGGCCTTGGCCGACAGTTGCGACAGGGCGCGGTTGTGGTCCAGGCGCAGCATGGCGGTGAAGTTCTTGGCCGGCAGGTCCGGCGCCGACTTCATGGCGATGTAGGCGTTGGTGTTGGCGGGGTTGCCGACGACCAGGACCTTGACGTCACGGCTGGCGACGTCGTTCAGGGCCTTGCCCTGGGCGGTGAAGATCTGGGCGTTGACGGCCAGCAGGTCCTTGCGTTCCATGCCGGGGCCGCGCGGGCGGGCGCCCACGAGCAGGGCCACGTCGGCATCCTTGAAGGCTTCGCGCGGGTCGCTGTGGGCGGTCATGCCGGCCAGCAGGGGGAACGCGCAGTCCTCGAGCTCCATCATGACGCCCTTCAAGGCCTTTTGCGCCTTCTCGTCAGGGATCTCGAGCAGTTGCAGGATGACGGGCTGGTCCTTGCCGAGCATTTCGCCGGAAGCGATGCGAAACAGCAGGGCGTAGCCGATCTGGCCGGCGGCGCCGGTAACGGCGACGCGCTTGGCGGGTTTGGTCATGAATATCTCCGGTAAGAGTGCGAAAGTTGACGCCGCGTGGGGCGCTTGCGGGGCAGGCGAGCCACGACCGACCGCGCAGTTTAACTCCGCCGCGGCATGATAGTGAACCCGCCCCGCATCGTCAACGGTCTTATGTCTTATATAAGATATCTTTTGGCAGAAGTTGGACAGCTTTAACGGCATGTGACACAATCGCCGCCCATGGCAACCCCCCCGGAAACCTCTTCGCGCGTCTCGCGTGCTCCCAGCGACGCTGCCGCGTCTGCCGGGCCCGTGCGTGCCGCCGGTGCCGGGGGCGCGGCCTTCAGCCCGCTCTATCGCCAAATCAAGGAACTGCTCGTGCAGAGCCTGGATCGCGGCGAATGGAAACCGGGCGAGGCGATCCCGAGCGAGCTCGAACTGGCCAGCCGGTTCCAGGTCAGCCAGGGCACGGTGCGCAAGGCGATCGACGAGCTCGCCGCCGAAAGCGTGCTGCTGCGGCGCCAGGGCAAGGGCACGTTCGTGGCCACGCACAACGAGGCCCGGGTGCGCTACCGCTTCCTGCGGCTCGCGCCCGACGAGGGCGAGCCGGCGGCGGCGCAAAGCCGCATCGTCGAGTGCAAGCGCGTGCGCGCGCCCCAGGATGTCGCGCGCAGCCTGGAATTGCGCGCCGGCGACAGCGCCGTCCTGATCCGCCGGGTGCTCAGCTTTGGCGACGTGCCCACGGTCTTTGACGAGATCTGGCTGCCGGGCGCCATCTTCCGCGGACTCACCCAGGAGCGCGTCGCGCGCAACCAGGGTCCGCTTTATGCGTTCTTCGAAGCAGCCTTCGGCGTGAGCATGCTGCGCGCCGACGAAAAGCTGCGCGCGGTGGCCGCCGAGCCGCTCACCGCCGAGATCCTCCAGGTCCCGGTGGGCACCCCGCTCATGCAGGTGGACCGGATCTCCTACACCTATGGCGGGCGGCCCGTCGAGTTCCGTCGCGGGCTGTACCGCACGGACCGTCACCACTACCGCAACAGCGTCAATTGATCCCTGCCCGATAGCGATTCTCAATAAAATGGTACGAGTTGATACGGGTGGCCTGAATGGGCGACAATAGAGCGTTTAGCTTCAAAAACGTGCCAGGTTGCCCGCCTGTTTTCTCCATCCCGAGGTAGTCTCATGTCCGACACAACCGCCACGCCTGCCAGGCCGCGCAAAGAATTCCGCAATATCGCGATCACCCAGCTTGCCAGCTATCGCCTGCCGCTCGCGGGCAAGCTCTCGATCCTGCATCGCGTCAGCGGCGCGCTCCTCTTTCTTGCGCTGCCCATCCTGCTGTTGCCGTTGTTCCAGATGAGCGTGAGTTCGCCGAGCGGGTTCGAGGGCTTTCGCGCCTTTGCGGCCCACCCCATCAGCAAGCTCGTGCTGCTGGTCCTGATCTGGGCCTACCTGCACCATTTCTGTGCGGGCATTCGCTACCTTCTTCTGGACCTGCACATCGGCATGTCCAAGGAAGGCGGCAAGCGCAGCGCCGGTGTCGTCTTCGTCGTGAGCCTGGCCCTGACCGCCGTGTTCGCCCTCAAACTGTTCGGAGCCTTCTGATCATGGCAACGTCCGAAAAGATCGGCGCACGCCGCCTCGTGGTTGGCGCACACTACGGCGTCAAGGACTTCATCGCCCAGCGCGTGACCGCGGTCATCCTGGTCGTCTATACGCTGGTGCTGGGCATCATGGCCCTGTTCACCCCCGCTTTCACCTACGAAACCTGGGTGGGCCTGTTCAATTTCCGCACGGGCGCGTTCCCGACGGGGCAGATGCTGGCGACACTCGCCGTCATCGCCACCGCCTATCACGCCTGGATCGGCGTGCGCGACATCTGGATGGATTACGTCAAGCCTGCGGGCCTGCGCCTGCTGCTGCAAGTGCTGACGATCCTCTGGCTGGTCGGCGTCGTCGTCTACGCCGCCAACATTCTCTGGAGTCTCTAAGCCGTGGTCGCTGTCAATTCTTCTTTGCCGCGCCGCCAGTTCGACGTGGTGGTGGTGGGAGCCGGCGGCGCCGGCATGCGCTGTTCGCTGCAACTGGCGCAGGCCGGCCTGTCCGTCGCCGTGCTGTCCAAGGTCTTCCCGACCCGTTCGCACACCGTTGCCGCACAGGGCGGGGTCAGTGCCTCGCTGGGCAACATGAGCGAAGACAACTGGTACTGGCACATGTACGACACCGTCAAGGGTTCGGACTGGCTGGGTGACCAGGACGCCATCGAGTTCATGTGCCGGGAAGCTCCCAGCGCCGTGTACGAGATGGAACACTTCGGCATGCCGTTCGACCGCAACCCGGACGGCACGATCTACCAGCGCCCGTTCGGCGGCCACACCGCCAACTTCGGCGAAAAGCCCGTCCAGCGTGCCTGTGCCGCGGCCGACCGTACCGGTCACGCCCTGCTGCACACGCTCTATCAGCGCAACGTCGCGGCCCGCACGCAGTTCTTCGTCGAATGGATGGCGCTGGACCTGCTGCGCAACGACGACGGCGACGTGGTCGGCGTGACGGCCCTGGAAATGGAAACCGGCGACATCTACATCCTCGAAGCCAAGACGACGGTGCTCGCCACCGGCGGCGCTGGCCGGATCTGGGCTGCCTCCACCAACGCCTTCATCAACACCGGTGACGGCCTGGGCATGGCGGCACGTGCCGGCATCCCGCTGCAGGACATGGAATTCTGGCAATTCCACCCGACCGGCGTGGCCGGCGCGGGCGTGCTCATCACCGAAGGCGTGCGTGGCGAGGGCGGCATCCTGCTGAACAAGGATGGCGAACGCTTCATGGAGCGCTATGCGCCGACCCTTAAGGATCTGGCCCCGCGTGACTTCGTGTCGCGTTCGATGGACCAGGAAATCAAGGAAGGTCGCGGTTGCGGTCCCGATGGCAGCTACGTCGTGCTCAAGCTCGATCACCTGGGTGCCGACGTCATCAAGAAGCGTCTGCCCTCGATCCGCGAAATCGCGATCAAGTTCGGCAACGTCGACCCGATCAAGGAACCGATCCCGGTCGTGCCCACCATCCACTACCAGATGGGCGGCATTCCGGCCAACTACCACGGTCAGGTGCTGACCTGGGAAAACGGCCAGAACAAGATCGTCAACGGCCTGTACGCGATCGGCGAATGCGCCGCCGTGTCGGTCCACGGCGCCAACCGCCTGGGCACCAACTCGCTGCTCGATCTGATCGTGTTCGGTCGTGCCACCGGCAATCACATCGTCGATTCGCACCCCGAGCGCGTGCGCTCGCACAAATCCGTGCCCAAGGAGTCGCTGGACTTCTCGCTGGCGCGTGTGGCCCAGCTCGAGTCGCGCACGTCCGGCGAAAAGGTCCAGGACGTGGGCAACGCCATCCGGGCATCGATGCAGAAGCACTGCGGCGTGTTCCGCACGCTGGATCTGCTGCACAAGGGCGTCGACCAGATCGAGGCCCTGAGCGAGCAGGCCAAGAGCATCTATTTCAAGGACAAGTCCAAGGTGTTCAACACCGCGCGCATCGAGGCGCTGGAGCTGGCCAACATGACGGAAGTCGCCCGTGCGACGATCAAGTCGGCCGCCTACCGCACCGAAAGCCGTGGCGCGCATGCCCTGGACGACCACCCGACTCGCGACGACGAGAACTGGCTCAAGCACACGCTGTTCTATACCGAGGGCAGCCGTCTGGACTACAAGCCGGTGCAGATGAAGCCGTTGACCGTCGAGTCGTTCCCGCCCAAGGCGCGGACTTTCTGAGCAGGACGCCGCAATGAGCCAAAAGAGAATCGTAAAGTTCGAAATCTACCGCTACGACCCGGATCGGGACGACAAGCCGTACATGCAGAAGCTCGAGGTCGAGCTGCAGCCCACCGACAAGATGCTGCTCGACGCCCTCGTGCGCATCAAGAACGACGTGGACGACAGCCTGGCCATCCGCCGCTCCTGCCGTGAAGGCGTGTGCGGTTCGGACGCCATGAACATCAACGGCAAGAACGGGCTGGCCTGCACGACCAACCTGCTCGAGCTCAAAGAGCCGATCGTGCTGCGTCCGCTGCCCGGTCTGCCGGTCATCCGCGACCTGATCGTGGACATGACCCACTTCTTCAACCAGTACCACTCGGTGCGTCCGTATCTGATCAACGATACGCCCCCGCCCGAGCGCGAGCGCCTGCAGACGCCCGAGGCGCGCGAAGAGCTGGATGGCCTGTACGAGTGCATTCTGTGCGCGTGCTGTTCCACTTCCTGCCCGTCGTTCTGGTGGAATCCCGACAAGTACGTCGGTCCGGCAGGTCTGCTGCAGGCGTATCGCTTCCTCGCGGACAGCCGCGACGAAGCCACGGCCAGCCGACTGGACGGCCTGAACGACCCGTACCGTCTGTTCCGTTGCCATACCATCATGAATTGCGTCGATGTCTGTCCCAAGGGCCTCAATCCGGCGCTGGCGATCGGCAAGATCAAGGAAATGCTGGTCCGGCGGGCCGTGTGATGACCCAGGCCGGTACGCTCAGCGAGCACGACCGCCTGCGCCTGCGCTGGCGCGCGCGGCGCGGCATGCTCGAGAACGACCTCATCATCACGCGGTTCCTCGATGCCCACGAAACCAGCATGACCGATGGGGACGTGGCGGCATTGACTGCATTGCTGGAGCTGTCCGACAACGATTTGTTGGACCTGCTCCTGGGGCGCAAGCAACCGGATGCACCGCTGGACACACCGGCTGTGTGCGATTTGCTCGAACGCTTGCGCTCGGCTTAACCCATTCTCTTAGGAAATCGAGATGAAACTGTCCGACAGGAAAGCCACGCTGTCTTTCTCCGATGGTGGCGAAGCCATCGAATTCCCCGTGTACGAAGGCTCGGTCGGCCCGGAAGTCATTGACATCCGCAAGCTCTACGGCCAGACCGGCATGTTCACGTACGACCCGGGCTTCCTGTCGACGGCGGCGTGCGCTTCGGGCATCACCTACATCGACGGTGACAAGGGCGAGCTGCTGTATCGCGGCTACCCGATCGAGCAGATCGCCACGAAGTGCGACTTCCTCGAGACCTGCTACCTGATCCTGAACGGCGAGCTGCCCAACGCCGAACAGAAGACGGACTTCGACCATCAGGTGACGCACCACACGATGGTCAACGAGCAGATGCACTTCTTTCTGCGCGGCTTCCGTCGTGATGCGCACCCGATGGCCGTGCTGACGGGCCTGGTGGGTGGCATGTCGGCCTTCTATCACGACTCGACCGACATCAACAATCCGCGCCATCGTCACATCTCCGCGATCCGTCTGATCGCCAAGATGCCCACGCTGGTCGCCATGGCGTACAAGTACTCGCAAGGCCAGCCGTTCATCTATCCGCAGAACGACCTGTCCTACACGGGCAACTTCCTGCGCATGATGTTCGCCACGCCGTGCGAAGAGTACAAGGTGAACGACGTCGTCGAGCGCGCGCTCGACCGCATCTTCATCCTGCACGCCGACCACGAGCAGAACGCCTCGACCTCGACGGTGCGCCTGTGCGGTTCCTCCGGCACCAACCCGTTCGCCGCCATCGCGGCCGGCGTGGGCTGCCTGTGGGGCCCGGCGCACGGCGGCGCGAACGAAGCGTGCCTGAACATGCTGGAAGAGATCCAGGCCAACGGCGGCGTCGCCAAGGTCGGCGAGTTCATGGAGAAGGTGAAGGACAAGTCCTCGGGCGTGAAGCTCATGGGCTTCGGTCACCGCGTCTACAAGAACTACGACCCGCGCGCCAAGCTGATGCAGCAGACCTGCAAGGAAGTCCTGCAGGCGCTGGGCCTGGAAAACGATCCGCTCTTCAAGCTCTCCATGGAGCTCGAGCGCATCGCCCTGGAAGACGACTACTTCGTGCAGCGCAAGCTCTACCCGAACGTCGACTTCTACTCCGGCATCGTGCAGCGCGCCATCGGCATCCCGACCTCGCTGTTCACCGCGATCTTCGCGCTGGCCCGCACCGTCGGCTGGATCGCCCAGTGGAACGAAATGCTGTCCGATCCGGAATTCAAGATCGGCCGTCCGCGCCAGCTGTTCACCGGCCACCAGCCGCGTGAAGTTGCCGAGATCGGCAAGCGCTGATCGCGTACTGACAGCGGTAAGGTAGTCGCAAACGTCCGGGCCTTTGGCCCGGACGTTTTGCATTGGGGCCTGGTGTTTCCATCACGTTGTACTAACGGGATAGTTCGGTGTCGACCTTCGCCTTGTCTGACATGGAGCTTGCGCAGGCGCGCGTCGTCGCGCGGCAGGTGCCCCTCGGTTTCGTTGGCAACTCGGCATCCTGCCTCGTCGCCATTCTGGTCATGCGGGACACGTTCAGCTGGCAGGCCCTGCTGGCGATGGTGCTGCCGCTGGCCGTGCTGATGATCGGCCCGGGCATGATGACCCTGCGCGCGCACGACCCGGTGCGTGACGCGGATCGCGCGCGGCGCGTGCTGCGGCGGGTGCTGGTGGACTCGTTCGGCCTGGGCGTGTACTGGTGCGTGGCGATGCTCGTCTATCTGCCGCACGTCGAGCCCGGCGATGCGAGCCTGCTCGTCGTCGCCGCCTTCTTTCTCGCTGCCGGCAGCGCGGGCATCCTGTATCCGATGCGCTTCGCGTTCCTGTCGTACACCCTGCCGATTTTCATCGGCAGCCTGTGCACGGCCGTGCGTCTGATCGACGAGGATGGCGGCGTGCTGCTGCTGATGTCGATCCTGATGATGGGCGGCGTCATCTGGATGTACTGGATCAACTGGGCGAACTTCAAGCAGCTCGTGCGTCGCAATCGCACGCTGGAGGCCCTGCGCGGCGAGGCCGAGGCGGCGCGGCGCGCGGAAGCCGCGTTCGTGGAGAATCTCAATCACGAGATACGCAATGCGGTCGCGGGGGTGGTGGGCTACTTCGACATCGCGCGCGAATCGCGCTTGACCGATGCCGAGCACCGCACGCTCATCGCCAACGCGCGCGATGCGAGCGGGCTGCTGCTCAATCTGCTCAGCGACCTGCTGGACGTGGCCCGCCTCAGTTCGGGCCGCACGGCATTGAGCGTCGAGCCCTTCGACGTACGCGAGTCCGTGCGCGTGGCCATCGTGTCGGCATCGGCCGGGATCCGGCGCCGACCCATCACGGTGATGAGTGCCATCGACGACAGCGTGCCCGCGCGGCTGGTCGGTGACGACAGTCGCATCCGGCAGATCCTGCTCAATCTCGTGGGCAACGCGATCAAGTTCATGACCCAGGGCACGATCGTGGTCAGGGCCCATTATCGCGACGAGGCCAGCAGCGGCTGGCTCGAGCTGGCGGTCGCGGACGACGGCCCGGGCATTGCGCTGGAGCGCCAGGCGACAATGTTCGAACGCTTCTCGCGGCCATCGGAGGCCGTGGAACCCACGCAGGCGCGGCGCCGGGTCGGGTCCGGCCTGGGCCTGAGCATCTGCGCCTCGCTCGTGGACCTGATGGGCGGTCGCATCCGCGTCGAGAGCCAGCCCGGTCACGGCGCGACTTTCTACATCAGCCTTCCGCTCGCGCGGGCGCAGACGGACGCGCCTGCCGCGGCGCCTGCCGTGGCCGGGGCGATCCGCGTGCGCAGCAATTTCGCGGTCCTCATCGTCGATGACATGCCGATGAACCTGCTGGTGCTGGGCAAGATGCTGGAAGGCCTGGGCTGCCGCGTCAGCACCGCGCAGAGCGGCACGCAGGCGGTGGCGCTGTGCGCGCAGACGACCTTCGATCTGGTCCTCATGGACATCGACATGGCCGATATGGATGGCAAGGAAGCCACGCGCCGGATCCGCGCCATGCCGGGTCCGGCGGGGCAGGTGCCGATCGTGGCGGTGACGGGCTTTGCCGCGCCCGAGCAGGTGGCGAGCATCCTGGCAGCCGGCATGAACGATCACGCGCTAAAGCCCATGCGCAAGGCAGCCGTAGAACGCTTGCTGGCGCGCTGGGTACCGGATCCCGCTCGGCCGCCGGCATCCCCGGACTAGTGTTCGCCTTCGGGCAAGGAGGGTAGCCGATGCCAACATCAACCGTGGCGATCGCGGATGATCATCCTCTGGTGCTGCAGGCCGTGCGCGCCGTGCTGAGCACCGCACCGGAACTGCGGATCGTGCATGCCTGCGGCACGGGCACCGATCTCCTCGAGCGTCTGGCGCTCGAGCCCACCGATATCGTCATCACCGATTTCAGCATGAGCCGGGACGACCGTGCCATCGATGGGCTGGCCCTCATCAAGCGGCTGCGCCGCGTCGTGCCCGCCGCCAGGCTGGTGCTGCTGACGGCCCACACGCACGCCAGCGTTCTGACCTGCGCGCTGGATGCGGCGGTCCACGCCATCGTCAGCAAGGAAGACGGTCTGGACGAGCTGCTGCGCGCCTGCCGCAGCATGCGGGACGCGGGCCACGCCTATTGCTCACCGACCATGCTGGCGCTGCTGCAGGAAAACGGCGGTCTGGCCCCGACGAAGTCCGTGGCGCTCACCGCCAAGGAGGCGGAAGTCATGCGCCTCGTGGCCGCCGGCCACAGCCTGCTGGAGATCTCGGCGCGCCTGTCGCGTTCCGTCAGCACCATCTCGTCGCAGAAGCACACGGCCATGCGCAAGCTGAACCTGAAGACCAGCGCGGACCTGATCCGGTACGCCTACGAAACCGGGCTGCTGTAGCCGGTTCGTGGGGATAGCGTGCGGCGCGGCGCGACCCGCGCGGGCCGGGATGCGGCGTCGCGCCGCGCGGCGAGCGGGCCACCGCTGACACGCGGCCCGGACATCACGAAGAGAACGCGGCATCAATCGGCGCGCCGCCTGCCTGCATGCTGATGGCGCGCATCTGGCGTGCGATCCGCCAGCCGCGGCGCTTGAGCGTGCCGTCCTCGATGTGCGGCCACCGGCAGTCCAGCTCGATGTCCTTGCATTCGTCCGCCAGGGTGACGTAACCCAGCAGCAACAGGCCGCTGCGCACCCGATGCATCCAGCGGGCCAGGCGGTCGCGTGACGAGTCCGCGGCATTGAGAAACGCCAGCAGCCGATCGGCCTCGTCGCGCAGGTGCACGAGCAATTGTTCCTGCAATGGCCCGGTATGGGCCTCGTCACCCAGCTGGGCCAGGTATTCCGGACTGGCGATCGTGGCCTCGCGTGCTTCGGCCGCGGACTCCGCCGCCGCGTACAGCGCCTGTGGCTGCAGCGGCCAGGTCAGGTAATCGTCGAAGCCCAGGGCGAAGCAGCGTTCGAGGTCCGCATCGCGCGTGGCCGTCCCCACCGCGACGCAGTACACGCCGGGCGCAAGGGTATACAGCCTGCGCAGCAGTTCGGTCAGGTCGGGCCGCGGCTCATCGACATGCACGAGCACCATGTGCGCGCCAGAACCGGGCAGGCGGCCCAGGGCCTGGGCCTCGCTGTCCGCCCCGACGACCCGGGCCCCGGCCGTCCGGATGGCAAGCATGCCACGCCAGCGCCGCAGCCAGGCACGATCCAGCAGCAGGATCGGAGCGGCATGGCTCGCGCGGCGGGCGTCGGCGGGCGGCGTCGATGCCCGTGCCGGCCAGCCGGACCTCACGGAAGACCGCTCGGCGTTCAGGGCATGTCCTTCACGTGTCAGCATGGGAGGTCTCGGCGAAAGGAAGGCCATCGGGCGGGGCGACGGGCTAGGGGTAGGAGACATCGAGGATGACCGGGATGTCGAACGGGCCAAAGCGCATGTTCGTGGCGCCGCGGTCGAACAGCGTGGCTGTGAAGCTGCGGGTATACGTGCCATCGAAGCGTTCAAGATCGAGTGTCTTGGGTGACGCCGACGACGCACTGTCGCCCACGATCTGCCTCGTGCGCGAATCGGCAAGCCGGATCCCCACCACGCTGTTGCCATCGGACACGCCCTCAACCGGGGCGGCCGTGAAGCCGGCCGTGGGATCGAAGCTGCCGCCGCTCGAGGGAATCAGGCGGATCACGGGCTTGAGGCCCTTGCACTGCCTGGACGCGCTCGCCGGGTTGCGCACGTCGATCCGCACCGGGCGGGTGGGCGACGCGATCCTGTAGTTGCGCATCTGATCGAGCGCGACGGTGCCAAACGACACGTTGGCATTGCCCTTGCCGCCATTGATCAGGATGTCCGCCGGCAGGCACACGCCATAGTCGAAGGTGGCCTTGCCCACGAGGCTGGTGTTCAGGGCAAAGCGGCCGGGATAGGTCAGTCGGCTCTCGGCAGGCACGCTGTCCGGCACGAACGCCATCTCGATGGCCTCGGCCGCGCCCAGCAGCCTGGCGAAGTCGATCGTCTGGCGGGTGGGCTCGACGTCGGGCGCCCTGGCGTCGGCCGCGTCCCTGACGATGAACTCCAGGGTGATCGAGACATCGGGTGCGTAGGCCTGGGGATTGTGCCCCTCGGGCATCGTGTACAGCTCATAGCCGTTCCACTGGAAGATGGTGCCGGCGTTCAGATCGACCCGATACGGCACCTCGGGCGCCAGTCCGTCGCGAATGACGTGGATCGGCGGTACGTTCGGCCCCGGGATGATGCGCAGGTCCAGCTTCTGGCGGGTCGTCTGCCTGCCGTTCTCGATGCCATTGAGCGCGTCGATGAGCGCGGCCGAGGGTTTGATCACGAGCGAGAAGTTGCCTCCGATCAGGTGCGGCTCGGTGGAGCTGCAGCTCATGCGGAAGTTGTCGGTCGTGTAGCGCGCGACCCGCAGGCCCGGGTACCAGTGCTGGGTGCTGCTCGTGAAGCGCATGCCGATCATCGCATTCTGGCTGTCTTGCCGCATCAGCTGAGGCGCCCGCCTGTTCGTGGCGTAATCCCATCGACTCGTGATGAGAACGCGCTGGCAGGTGATCGGTGCAAGGCGATTGGCCGCATCTTCCGCCGCGTGAGCCAGGGGCGCGAGGCCGCACGCCAGCAGCGCGGCCAGCAAGCCTTGGCCAAGCGCCCTGGCAACGGCGCGACGCCATGTCGCGTGCGTCTGGCGGGCAGCGTGCACGGGGCTGCGGGTGGGTGCGCCGCGATCGCGCGGGCGCACAGCCGCACGGGTCGGCCTGGTGGCTTCGGCGTTGGCGCCGGCGAGGGAGTCCACGGTGTTGGCGAGGGTCATCGTGCTGCCCGAAGTTGATGGCCGCCTGGGCGGCAGACGAGTTTGACGCGGTCGAACGACTTGCCGGCCTCCCGGGCAGGCAGCGCGTAGTCTGCGGTGCATACGTTGCGGTTCCAGCGCGCCTGCAGGGAGCCGGTTTCCGCGGGCACCAGCAGCAGCGCGCGTCCGCGGGTATCCGTCACGCCGATCTGGCGCCCGGCAGCATCCTCGATGCTGGCGCCCAGCGGCAGGGGCGTGCCTTCCAGCGTCGTCAGCTCGAACTGCACGCGTCGGCCGATGCTGCTCTTGAAGGCGAGGATCGTCACCGCGCCGCGGCGCGGCACGGTGTGCTGGCTGGTCTGCGCGATCTCCACGCCGCTGCCTGCCTGGCTGGTGTCGATGCTCACCACGTTGCGCGCATAGGGTGACAGGTAAGGCACGATGGCGTAGCCGTTGCTGCCTGTCGTGCCACCGCCGTCGACCTGCACGCCCGCGGCATCGGGCACGTGGGCCAGCCCGAAGGTCTCGCCCACCGTCGGGCCCAGGTTGACGCCGCCCGCATGGATGACGGCCGAACCATCCAGGTTGACGTTGGCGCTGCGATACCCGTTGCCCTGGCTGTAGGACGCGCTGACGTGCGCAGCCGGAAACGAGGCGGACATGCTGGCCGACGCGGATCGTGACGTTCCGGCCTTGTTGGCATAGACGCTGTAGGACGCCTGCTGCATGCCCGGCAGGCTGCCGCTCACCCCGGCCGACAGGCTGGTGGCCTGCGTGCCCCCGGTGCTGACATTGCTGTGCAGGAAGGGTGCGCGCGCGCCGCTGCCCAGCGGCATGGACAGCGTCAGCATGATGCGGCGGTCCGAGACGCGGCGGGCATCGCTGCCGTCGATGCGCGACTGGTACTCGTCGTTGGTGTGCGAGACGGCCACGTTGTAGCTCACACGTCCCCAGGTGTTGCCGTAGCCCATCTGGATCGAGCGACGGCGACCGCTGACGTTCCAGAAGTCCTGCGTGTTGGCGCTCAGGAACACGCTGCCCATGCGGGAGCCCAGGCTCTGGTAGATGCTCAGATTGAAGCTGTTGCGCGTGCGTGCATAGGTGTCGGTCGTGCCCCTGGCCGCCAGCTGGGCTTCGACGATGTGGTTCTGCAGCGTGCGATAGCCCTCGGACGAGTAGCGATAGCCCGCCAGCGTGAAGTTGGTGTTGGTGCGCGTGAACGTCTTGCTGTAGAGCAGGCGCACGCTGCGTCCGCTGGCCGTTCGGTGGGGCAGCACGCTGCGCGATTGCGTGACGTCGCCCGAGACGGCGCCGATGGCGGTGCCCACGCCCGCGCCCAGGTTGGCGGCGTGGAAGTTGCGCGACGTCTGCACGCCGCCATAGGCCGTGAAGCTGTCGCTCACGCCCCAGCTGAGCGTGCCGGTGGCAACCCAGGGCCTGTCGGCGTCGTCCCCGCCTGCGTCGTAGCGGCCCATCGCCGCCGAATAGCGCCACGCGCCGGCGCGCAGCATGATGGGCAGGGCGCCGAAGGGCTGGCGCGAGATGCGCCGGCGCCCGTCGGCCTCCACGATCGTGACTTCGAGCTCGCCATTGCTGCCGGATGCGTAGAAGTCGTCGATGACGAAAGGACCGGGTGCCACCGGCACGGTGGTCAGCAGGTAGCCGTTCTGGCGGATCTCGACCGTGGCTTGTGTCTCGGCCACGCCGCGCACGGCGGGCGAGTAGCCGCGCTGATCGAGCGGCAGCATCGACTCGTCGGTGCGCAGTTCCATGCCGCGGATGCGCACGCTGTCGAAGATCTGGCCGTCCGTGAAGGTCTGGCCGATCGTGGCCTGGCTGTTCCAGCGATCGATGTCGGTCTGTGCAAAGACGCGGTAGCTGCGAAACGTGGTGCCCTGGCCTTGCGAATAGGTGACGTTGGCATCGTTGCGCAGCCGCCAGTGACCGATGTTCACGCCATTGCGCAGGCCCAGGTAGCCGCTGCTGGTGGCGAGCGCGGAGTACCAGTTGCGTTGCGCGTTGACGCTGTAGTTGCTGAATGCCACGGTGGCGCCCGATTCCCAGAGCGAGCGGTCGACGTCGCGCCGCGTCCGGCTCGGCATGTACGCCTGCGGGATGCTGATCGTGAGCAAGAGCCGGGTGGACTCGTAATCGAAGCGGTACTCGGGGATCAGTCTTGGCAGGTCCACGCAGCGCGCCTGGATGTCCACCCCCTGGGCGACGGCCTGGATGGCCAGCTTGTCCGGATCGACACCCATCTCCTGCAGGTCCTGCCACGAGAAGCATGGCGCCACCTTCTGGGTGGCGGGGTCGCGTTCGAAGACGACGCCGCGGCGTGCCGCCGGCACCCCGTTGACCAGCAGGTCGACGCGGTAGCTGCCGGGCAGCATGCCGGCGTTCTGCAGGAAGTCGTTCAGGTCCGTCTGCTGGGTGGCACCCTGCAGGAACTGCAGGTTGAAGGCGGGCGCGGCCGCGCTGGCGGGCAGGGCCGGGCCGAGCGTGGCCAGGACCGCGGTGCTCAGTCGCGCGAGCCGAAAGACGAGGCGTGGATGACGCATGTCAGGGCTCGCGGCGGACGGCCGGGCGAGCCGTGGCGGGGGTGTCCTCCTGCAGCGCCACCTCGAAGGCGTCACTGCCACCATAGTCGTTGATGCTGATGAAGCGCAGGCCGGCGTCCGGCGCGGCCGGCGCGGCGAGCGCGAACCGCGCTTCGCTGAAGGGCGCGATCATCGTGCTGTCCGTGACCTGGGTGTCCTTGCCGGCCGTGCGCAGGTCCAGGTTGACGATGGAGACGTGGTAGGCGCTCGGGTTCTCGACGACGAGGCTGGCGCCCGCGGCCTGTTGCAGCAGGCGCCAGCGCAGCGTGCCGGGTGCGTCGGCAGGTTCCCCGGGCAGGCCCTTGGGGCGATAGAACACCTTGATGGCATGGCGCACGGCGAACTGCAGGACGTTGTCGCCATCGATGGCCCGGGGGACATCCTGCACGTGCAGGCGGGCGACGGACTCGCGGTCCGTGGGCAGGCCGCTGCCTTCGTAGAGCACCCGCAGCAACTGGGTTCCGCCACCGGGAATGCGGGCCAGCGCGGGTGCGAGCGCGAAGGGCACGTCCGCGTCGCTGCCGTCGGCTGCCATCCAGGACTGGATCAGGGCTTCGTCCTCGCCATCGTTGCGCACCAGCAGCGACGCTTCGCTGGCGCTGGCCGGGAAGATCACGCGCGTGGCCTGCAGGATGACGGCGGCACTGGCCGCGCTCGGGGCGAACTGCAGGCACGCAAGACACGCAGCCAGCGAGAGCGTGAATCGGCGGGCGGAAATCATGACGTGCATCCTTGGGAGCCGGGGGCGGGGCGCGCGCGGCGGCAGCACCCCGGCGGGTGGACCAGTTGTAGATGAGCGTGAAGGGCAGGGTGGCGTTTGCGCCGCCAGTGCCGATGGTGGTGCCGGTGGCGACGTACATCGCCTGCAGGTCGAGGGTGCCGGTGGCGGAGCCGCCGCTGGCATCGGGCGTCAGCTTGCCCTTGACGGCCGGCTGCGGATTGCTCAGGTTCACGACCTTGCCTTCGGAGACCAGGGCGATGCCGACACCGGTGGCCCCGCCCGTGACCGGCAGCACACCGCCCGCCAGCGTGCCGGTGGGGGCGAACTGGACCGTGAAGGTCGTGGCGTTGGTCGTGCCATCGGATGCCTTGGGCAGCGTCCCGCACTTGAAGTTGAAGTTGATCTTGGGGCCGGACAGCGGCGTGCCGGCCGAGATGCGCGAATTGACGGCCTGCAGGTTGACGATGTCGGCCGACGTCCAGGTGCCCAGGGCGACGTTGATGGTGGTCGGCGACGTGGTGGAGGCGGTGCTGGCCTGGCCGCCATCGGCGCTGGCCTGGGACACCGCGCATGCGCTGGCCACGATGGTGCCGGTGAAGTTGATGACCTGTTGCTGGGCCGAGGCGCCGAAGGGGAGGGCGAGGGCGGAGACGAGAGCGGCAGCGGTGAAGACGGTTTTCATGATTCAAGCCTGTGCGGGTGTGGCGCAACGCGCCGTGGAGAAGGTCGCGGTCCGACTCGGAGTTGTCGGTGAGCGCATCTTCGCGCCGCAGGCTTTTTGCCAACATCGTAATTCGTCCAAAAGTTGCCGTTACCCGGTGCATGCCCAGATGCGGCCGGGCCATGCCGGCGCGGCGGCGCCCGCCAGCGCGCATTTGGATGCATTACGGCTTGAAACATTAAGACATCAATGACAACATCCACCTCCATTCGTCGACCGGATTTCCGGTCGATTTCCTTCGCCACGCGCCAAGCCTGTCCTCTTGCATCACGGAATCTGCCTTGATCGCCCGCCCCATGTCCGTGCCACCTTCCCACGGCGCCGAGGTCAGCCAGGCCCGCGTCTTCGTCACCGAGACGGCGGCCATCGCGCTGGCCGCCTGCGGGCTCGCCGCCGGGCTGCTGGCCGCGCAGGCCGGCGCCGGCCGCGTCGACGTGTCCTCGCACATGGCCTTCAGCGTGGCGGCCCTCGTCTCGATCCTCGCCTCGCGCATGGGGCATGCGCGATTGGCGGGGCTGGTGCTGGTCTGGGGCTGCTGGCTCGTCCTGAGCACGCGCGTGCTGATGGCGAGCGAGATCTCGCTCGGGCTCGTCGCCTATCCCGTGCTGGTGGTGCTCGCCGGCTGGCAGGGCGGCGCCGGGGCGCTGGCCTGCGGGGCGGCAAGCGCGGCGGTGCTGGGCCTGGCGCTCTGGCTGCAGGTCCCGGCCGCGCTGGCGCCACCCCTGGCGTGGCGCGTGGACCTGCCCTATGGGCTCATGCTGCCGCCCGTCATCGGCTGGATGATGTGGCGCATGCGCGCAGCCCAGGCGCAGCACACGGTGGCGTTGCTCGAGGAGGTCCAGTCGCTGCGCCGGCGCGAAGCCGAGCTGCACCTCATCTGCCGCGCGCTCGACAAACATCCGGAAGGCATCGTGATCGTGGATCGTGCGCGGCGCATCACCTATGTCAACGACGCCTATGCCGCCCGCTCGGGCTGGCGCCGGGACGAGGCCGTGGGCTATCCCTCGGCGGCGCGCTCCAACAATGGCCTGTCGATGGCGCAGCGCGCACGCATGGAGGCCGCGATCGCGCGCGGCAACCGATGGTCCGACGAGGTCGCCAACCAGCGTCGCGACGGCACGGAAATCGTCGAGTCGGTGACGGTGGTGCCGATCCGGGACCTGAGCGGGCAGGTCATGCACTACGCCGAGTACAAGCAGGACATGACGATGCTGCGTCGGGCGACCGACGAGATGCGCTCGCTCGGACGGTTCGATCCGCTGACCGGCCTGGCGAACCGGCAATGGCTGATCGAGCGGCTATATGCCGGTCCTGCCGTGGGCGTGGAGGGCGCCTCGCGTCCGCGCGTGCTGTTGCTGCTGGATATCGATCGGTTCACCGGCTTCAACGATCTGTACGGCAGCGACATGGGCGACCGGCTGCTGCGCGCCGTGGCAACGCGGCTGCGCCGCCTGGCCGGCGAGCACGGCACGCTGGCGCGGATCTCCGCCGACGAGTTCGCCATCCTGCTGGGCGACGTGGACCCCGATCCGGCGCGCGCCCAGGGCGAGGCGCGGCTGCTGGCGCAGGCCATGCTGATCGATGTGCAGCGCCCCCTGGGACTGGATGGCAGCCCCGCGCCCGTGACGGTGAGCGCAAGCGTCGGGGTCACGCTGTTTCCGGGCGTGCAGCACGACACGCCCACGGCCGCCATGGGCCGCGCCTCCACCGCGTTGCGCCGCGCGCGTCTGGCCGGCGATGGACGCATCGTCCTGTTCGAGGCGTCCATGGCCGAGGCCGAGGTGCGACGCTCGCGCATGGAAGAGGACCTGCGGCGCGGCATCCTCGCGGGCGAGCTGCTGCTGTACCTGCAGCCGCAGGTGCGGGCGCAGGGCGAGATCGCCGGGGCCGAGGTGCTGGTGCGCTGGCAGCATCCCCGGGATGGCCTGATCTCGCCCGCCGCCTTCCTGGGGGTGGCCGAGGCTTCCGATCTGATCCTCACGCTGGACCGCTGGGTGCTTGCGCAATCCTGCGCGCTCCTGGTCCGCCTGAAGGCCGAGGGCTGCCGCATGCGGCTGTCGGTCAACGTCAGTGCGCGCCAGTTCCAGCAGGCCGACTTCGCCGACAACGTGATCGACGTGCTGGATCGCACCGGCGCGGATCCGGGCCTGCTGACGCTGGAGCTCAACGAGAACGTGCTGATCGCGGATGCCGACGACGTCATGGCCAAGATCCACCAGCTCTCGGCGCTGGGCATCGAGTTCGCACTGGATGACTTCGGCACCGGGTTCTCGTCGCTGTCCTATCTGCGGCGCGTGCCCATCCACGAGATCAAGATCGACCGCTACTTCGTGCAGGGCGCGCCGGTGGATGCGGCCGGGGCGGCATTGCTGGAAAGCATCCTGCGCGTGGCGCAGAGCCTGGGTCTGCGGGTCGTTGCCGAGGGCGTGGAGACACCCGAGCAGGAGCGCTTTCTGCGCGATCGGGCCCCGGACATCGTCTGCCAGGGCTATCTGTTCCACCGGCCTGCACCGGCGTCCGCGTGGTTTGGCGAGGGCGGCGCCGGCGCGCCTGCGGCCTGATTCGGGTGGCATGGCGCGGGCAGAGTGTCGCGCCCGTGCAAATCCCGCCACACAGCGCGACGACCCTGTCGCAAGAATGGTATCCTTGTCAGATGCCCGGCCTGGTTAGGCCGGGCTTGGTTTTATCCGCCGGGGGTTTATGTCGGCGATGGTGCCTTCTGCTTTTCACTTGCTATCCGCCAACCGGTCAGGCCGTAACGCGGAAGGTTTTTCCTGCATCGTACGGGTGAAGCACCCGATAGGTGAAGCGTAAGAAATGTCTACTGAATCCGAACGTCAGTCTACGTCCTATTTGTTTGCGGGCAACGCCCCGTATGTCGAAGAGCTCTACGAGCAATACCTCGACAATCCTGGTTCCGTGTCCGAGAAGTGGCGCGCGTATTTCGATACGCTGCAACTCGCGCCTGCGGTCGATGGCCAGGAAAGCACCCGTGACCAGGCTCACGCTCCCATCATCCAGTCCTTTGCCCAGCGCGCCCGTGAAAACGGCTTTGCGCCGCGCGTGCAAGAGGCTGACCTGTCCGTGGCCAGCAAGCAGGTCCACGTGCAGTCGATCATCGCCGCCTATCGCTCGCTGGGCGCACGCTGGGCCGATCTGGATCCGCTGCAGCGCCAGGAGCGCCCGCCGATCCCCGAGCTGGATCCCGAGTTCTACGGCCTGACCTCGGCCGACATGGACAAGGTGTATTCGGCCACGAACACCTACTTCACGACCGCCGAGCACATGACGCTGCGCGACATCGTGAAGGCCCTGCGTGACACGTATTGCCGCTCCATCGGTGCGGAAATCATGCACATCAGCAACCCGGCCATCAAGCGCTGGTTGCAGCAACGCCTGGAAAGCACGACCGGCACGCCGTCGTTCTCGCCCGACAAGCGCAAGCACATCCTCAAGCAGATCACCGAAGCCGAAGGCCTCGAGCGCTTCCTGCACACCAAGTACGTCGGCCAGAAGCGCTTCTCGCTCGAAGGCGGTGAAAGCTTCATCGCCGCGATGGACGAAGTCGTGCTGCATGCCGGCTCCAACGCGGTGCAGGAAATCATCATCGGCATGGCCCACCGTGGCCGCCTGAACATGCTCGTGAACATCCTCGGCAAGATGCCGGGCGACCTGTTCGCCGAGTTCGAAGGCAAGTACAAGGAAGAGCTGTCCGACGGCGACGTGAAGTACCACAAGGGCTTCTCGAGCGACGTGTCCACCCCCGGGGGCCCGGTCCACCTGTCGCTGGCCTTCAACCCGTCCCACCTGGAAATCGTCAACCCCGTGGTCGAAGGCAGCGTGCGTGCGCGCCAGGAACGCCGCGGCGATCCCGACGGCAGCCAGGTCCTGCCGGTGCTGGTGCACGGTGACGCGGCCTTCGCCGGCCAGGGCGTCGTCATGGAAACGCTGAACCTCGCCCAGACGCGCGGTTACGGCACGGGCGGCACGCTGCACATCGTCATCAACAACCAGATCGGCTTCACGACGTCGGACCCGCGCGATTCGCGCTCCACGCTGTATTGCACCGACGTGGCGAAGATGATCGAAGCCCCGATCTTCCACGTGAACGGCGACGACCCCGAAGCCGTCGTGTTCGTGACCCAGCTCGCGCTGGACTTCCGCCGCGAGTTCAAGCATGACGTCGTCATCGACATCATCTGCTTCCGCAAGCTTGGCCACAACGAGCAGGACACCCCGGCCATCACCCAGCCGCTGATGTACAAGCGCATCGGCCAGCACCCCGGCACGCGCAAGCGCTTTGCCGAAAAGCTGGAAGCGCAGGGCGTGCTGAGCGAAGGCGAAGCCGACGAGATGGTCGCCGAATACCGTCGCCTGATGGACGACGGCCAGCGCACGATCGAGCCGGTGCTGACCGACTACAAGGGCAAGTACGCGGTGGACTGGACGCCGTTCCTGAACCGCAAGTGGACCGATGCGGCCGACACCGCCGTGCCGCTGGCCGAACTCAAGCGCCTGGGCGAACGCATCACCACGGTGCCGGAAGGTTTCAACGTCCACCCCATCGTGCAGAAGGTCATCAACGACCGCCGCAACATGGCGCAGGGCGAGCAGAACCTGGACTGGGGCATGGGCGAACACCTCGCCTACGCCTCGCTGGTGGCCTCGGGCTACCCGGTGCGCATCACGGGTCAGGACGCCGGTCGCGGCACCTTCACCCACCGCCACGCCGTGCTGCACGACCAGAAGCGCGAGAAGTGGAATGATGGTACCTACATTCCGCTGCAGAACGTGGCCGAGAACCAGGCGGCCTTCGCCGTCATCGATTCGGTGCTGTCCGAAGAAGCCGTGCTGGGCTTCGAGTACGGCTACTCGACCGCCGAGCCCAACACGCTCGTGATCTGGGAAGCGCAGTTCGGTGACTTCGTCAACGGCGCGCAGGTCGTGATCGACCAGTTCATCAGCTCGGGCGAAGCCAAGTGGGGCCGTCAGTCCGGCCTCACGCTGATGCTGCCGCACGGCTACGAAGGCCAGGGCCCGGAGCACTCGTCCGGCCGCATCGAGCGCTTCCTGCAAGCCTGCGCCGACAACAACATGCAAGTGGTGCAGCCCACCACCGCCGCGCAGATCTTCCATCTGCTGCGTCGCCAGATGATCCGCCCGTTCCGCAAGCCGCTGGTGATCTTCACGCCCAAGTCGCTGCTGCGCAACAAGGATGCGAGCTCGCCGCTGTCGGACCTGGCCACCGGCCAGTTCAAGCCGATCATCGGTGAAGTCGACGCCAGCATCCAGGACGAGCAGGTCAAGCGCGTCGTGCTGTGCTCGGGCAAGGTCTACTACGACCTGATGAACGCCCGCAAGGAGCGCGAAGCCAGCCATGTCGCCCTGGTGCGCGTGGAACAGATCTACCCGTTCTCGCACAAGTCGCTGGCCGAAGAGCTCAAGCGGTACCCGAACTGCACCGAACTGATCTGGGCGCAGGACGAGCCGCAGAACCAGGGTCCGTGGTTCTACATCCAGCATCACCTGTTCGAAAACATGAGTGCTGGGCAAAAGCTCGGCTACGCCGGCCGCTCGCCGTCGGCCTCGCCCGCCGTCGGCTACCTGGCCAAGCACCAGGAACAGCAGAAGGCATTGATCGAACAGGCTTTCGGCAAGTTCAAAGGAGTCGCGCTCACCCGCTGATCCCGACCGATAGCGCGGCAGGCCCCTGCGGGCCGCCGCGCGCTGCCGCAAGTTTGCTGTTTCGCCGCATTGTCTATTTGCTGAATAAGGAATTCCCGCCATGGCCATCATCGACGTCGTCGTCCCCCAATTGTCCGAGTCCGTTGCCGAAGGCACGCTGCTCACCTGGAAGAAAAAGCCGGGTGAAGCCGTCGCCATCGACGAGATCCTCATCGAAATCGAGACCGACAAGGTCGTGCTTGAAGTGCCGTCGCCGTCCGCTGGCGTGCTGTCCGAAGTCATCAAGGCTGACGGCAGCTCGGTGACCTCCGGCGAGCCCATCGCCCGCATCGACTCCGCCGCCAAGGCTGGCGCCGCGCCTGCCGCAGCCGCTGCCGCCCCCGCGCCGGCCGCTGCTGCCCCCGCACCGGCTGCCGCCGCGCCCGCTGCTGCCGGCGCCCCCGCTGCCGGCATCGCGTCGCCCGCCGCCGGCAAGATCCTGTCCGAAAAGGGCATCGAACCCAACGCCGTGGCCGGTACCGGCCGTGGTGGTCGCATCACCAAGGACGACGCGCAGCAGGCTTCCGCCGGCGCCGCGCCCGCTGCCGCGCCCAAGGCTGCCGCACCCGCCGCATCGCCCGTGGCCGGCGCCGATGGCCGCCCGGAACAGCGCGTGCCCATGAGCCGCCTGCGCGCCCGCATCGCCGATCGCCTGCTGCAATCGCAGCAGCAGAACGCCATCCTCACGACGTTCAACGAAGTGAACATGCAGGGCGTGATCGACCTGCGCAACAAGTTCAAGGACAAGTTCGAAAAGGAACACGGCGTGAAGCTCGGCTTCATGTCCTTCTTCGTGAAGGCCGCCGTGGCCGCCCTGAAGAAGTACCCGATCCTGAACGCTTCGGTCGACGGCAAGGACATCATCTATCACGGCTACTTCGACATCGGCATCGCCGTGGGCAGCCCGCGCGGCCTGGTCGTGCCGGTCCTGCGCGACGTGGACCAGATGTCCATCGCCGAGATCGAAAAGCAGATCGCCGAGTACGGCGTGAAGGCCCGTGACGGCAAGCTGACGCTGGAAGAAATGAGCGGCGGCACGTTCTCGATCTCCAACGGTGGCGTGTTCGGCTCGATGCTCTCGACCCCGATCATCAACCCGCCGCAGTCGGCCATCCTGGGCATCCACGCCACCAAGGAGCGCCCGGTCGTCGAGAACGGTCAGATCGTCATCCGCCCGATCAACTTCCTCGCCATGTCCTACGACCACCGCATCATCGACGGCCGCGAAGCCGTGCTGGGCCTGGTCGCGATGAAGGAAGCCCTGGAAGAGCCGCAGCGCCTGCTGCTGGACCTGTAATCGGCGCATGCGTGCTGCGCGACCGCGTCCGTGCCGGGCCGGTCCGCCACGCGCACCGGGCGGCTGTCAGCCGCCTGCCAGGCCGGGGCGCTCGCCCCGCCTGTCCAACTTCCCGGACGAGCGCGCGCTGCAGGCAGCGCGGCGCTCATCCCGAATCAATGCTTAGGTGATATCTCATGGCCAAACAATATGACGTCGTCGTGATCGGTGCCGGTCCCGGCGGCTATGTCGCCGCGATCCGCGCCGCCCAGCTGGGCCAGTCCGTGGCGTGCATCGACGCCTGGAGCAATGCCAAGGGTGGCGCTGCCCCCGGCGGCACCTGCACCAACGTTGGCTGCATCCCGTCCAAGGCGCTGCTGCAATCGTCGGAACATTTCGAACACGCCAGCAAGCACTTCGCCGAGCACGGCATCAACGTGCAGGGCATCTCGATGGACGTGGGCCAGTTCCTGGCGCGCAAGAACACCGTCGTCAAGCAGAACAACGACGGCATCCTGTATCTGTTCAAGAAGAACAAGGTCGCGTTCTACCACGGCACGGGCACGTTCTCGGGCCAGGTCGAGGGCGGCTGGGCGATCAAGGTCGCCGGCAAGGACAACGAAGAGCTCGTCGCCAAGCACGTCATCGTCGCCACGGGTTCGGTCCCGCGCGCGCTGCCGGACCTGCCGTTCAACGAGACGACCGTCCTGTCCAACGACGGTGCGCTGCGCATCGACGCCGTGCCGCAAAAGCTCGGCATCATCGGCGCCGGCGTGATCGGCCTGGAACTGGGCAGCGTGTGGCGCCGCCTGGGCGCTGAAGTCACGGTGCTCGAAGCCATGCCGCAATTCCTGGCCGCTGCCGACGAAGCCGTGGCCAAGGAAGCGCACAAGGCCTTCACCAAGCAGGGTCTGGCGATCCACATGGGCGTGAAGACCGGCGAGATCAAGGCGACGGACAAGGGCGTGACCATCGCCTACACCGACGCGCAGGGCGCCGAGCAGTCGCTGGCCGTGGACAAGCTGATCGTGTCGATCGGCCGCATCCCGACCACCAGCGGCCTGAACGCCGATGCCGTGGGCCTGAAGCTGGACGAGCGCGGCTTCGTGGCCGTGGACGACGAGTGCCGCACGAACCTGCCCAACGTCTGGGCCGTGGGTGACGTGGTGCGCGGCCCGATGCTGGCCCACAAGGCCGAGGAAGAGGGCGTTGCCGTCGCCGAGCGCATCGGTGGCCAGCACGGTCACGTCAACTTCAACACGATTCCGTGGGTGATCTACACCTCGCCGGAAATCTCGTGGGTGGGTCAGACCGAGCAGGCCCTGAAGGCCGCCGGACGCGAGTACAAGTCGGGCAGCTTCCCGTTCCTCGCCAACGGCCGCGCGCGCGCCCTGGGTGACACCACCGGCTTCGTGAAGATCCTGGCCGATGCCAAGACCGACGAAGTCCTTGGTGTGCACATCATCGGCCCGCAAGCCTCCGAGCTGATCGCCGAAGCCGTGACCGCCATGGAGTTCCGTGCGGCGTCCGAAGACATCGCCCGCATCTGCCATGCGCACCCGACGCTGTCGGAAGCCATGAAGGAAGCGGCGCTGGCCGTGGACAAGCGCGCGCTGAACTTCTGATCGGCATCATGGCACGGCCGGTACCGTTCGCGTCGCGCCGCGTGGCGCGGGGCGGGCGATCCGGCCCTGCCTGTGTGCTTGCGCCGGCTGCGGCCGGCGCATCGTCTGCCCGCCCCGGGGTGCCGACAGGCATGGCCGGGGCTTGTCATTGCTGAGCCCATGAACGTCCTCCAATACTACGAAAGCGCGCTCAACGAGCGTGGCTTTCGGCCCGATGCGGCACAGCGCAAGGCCATCGAGCGCCTGCAGCGCTATTACGACGACTGGGTGCGCTTCAAGGAAATGCGCTCGTCGGCGTTGAAGCGCCTGTTGAAGCGCCCCGAGGTGCCGCGCGGCGTCTACATGTGGGGCGGGGTGGGGCGCGGCAAGAGCTTTCTCATGGACTCGTTCTATGCAACCGTGCCGGTGCGGCGCAAGACGCGCCTGCACTTTCACGAGTTCATGCGCGGGGTGCACCGCCAGCTGGACGAGGTCAAGGGCACGGCCGACCCGCTGGACGAGGTCGCCAAGCGCGTGGCCAAGCGCTATCGCCTGATCTGTTTCGACGAGTTCCATGTGTCGGACATCGCCGACGCGATGATCCTGTACCGGCTGCTCAAGAACCTGCTGGATCACGGCACGTCCTTCGTCATGACGTCGAACTACGAGCCGTCGCGCCTGTATCCGGATGGTCTGCATCGCGACCGCATCCTGCCCGCGATCGCGCTGATCCAGGAGCGCATGGACGTGATGAACGTCGATGCCGGCGTGGACTACCGCACCCGGGCGCTGGAGCAGGTCGAGCTGTACCACACGCCGCTGGGCGAGGGTGCGGACAAGGCCTTGAATGCCGCCTTCACGCGCGTGGCCGAGACGCCGCCGCAGGAGCCCGTGCTGCGTATCGAGAACCGCGAAGTCCAGGCGCTCAAGCTTGCCGGCGGCGTGGTGTGGTTCGACTTCGACACGCTGTGTGGCGGGCCGCGTTCGCAGAACGACTACCTGGAGCTCGCCAGCCGCTTCCACACGGTCATCCTGTCGGGCGTCAAGCGCATGGGCCCGCGTCACGCGTCCGAAGCGCGGCGCTTCACCTGGCTCATCGATGTGCTGTACGACCATCGGGTCAAGCTCATCATGTCGGCCGAGTGCCCGCCCGAGGAGATCTACACCGAAGGCCCGATGGCCAACGAGTTCTTCCGGACGGTCTCGCGCATCGTGGAAATGCAGTCGCGCGAGTACCTGGAATCCGAGCGCCGCAGCGCGGCCACGCTGTAGCCGGCTGCGCTCGCGGGTCGCGGGTCAGTCGTTGAAGGGGATGCCCTTCGCGGCCTGGCCCGGCGCACCCGGGGCGATCAGGTTGCTGCAGGGCGCCGCGACGGGCTGGCCCGCCTGCAGACGGCGCACGAATGCCAGCTGATCGTCGAACGAGGCGTTGACGATGCCGTTGTGCGTGATACCCGCATAGGTCTTCCATTCGACCGGATTGCCGGCCTGGCACAGGGCGGCGGCCGCGGCGTACTGGCGCTGCGGTGGCAGGGTGCGGTCCGCGAGGCCGGTGCCCAGAAAGAGCGGGGCGGGCATGCGCCCCATGTCCATGTCGGTCACCGGCAGCAGGCGTTCGGCCAAGGCGTTCGCCGGCATCGTGAACGCATTGCTCGAATCCAGTTTGTTGGCACGTTCAAAGTCGCGCAGCTGGTCCTGGCATTCGGTGCGGGCCAGCGCCAGCATGGGTCGCGCGGCGTCGCTGACAAAGGTTTCCGGCGCGACGCCGTCCTCGGCGATGGAGCCGCCGATCAGGCGCAGCATCGTGTAGCGCACCGGTCCCGGGCGATTCGGGTCGGGCTCGGGCAGCACGACCGGACCGTCCGGGAAGGTCGTCACCACGCCGGTGGCAATGGTGCCCAGCACCTGCAGCTGCGGCGCATAGTCCGGTGCGATCCGCGCCGCGCCCAGCGCCGCGCCCGAGCCCTGCGACTGGCCCGTGATGACGAGGCGGTTGGCAAGGCGCCCGGGGTTGGCCGCAAGCACGGCGCGCGCGGCGTCCAGCACCGAGCGGCCCTCGGCTTCCCACAGCAGATAGGGGTGTGGCCCCGGGCCGCCCAGGCCCTGGTAGTCCGTGGCGACCACCGCAAAGCCCTGTTCCAGCCAGCGGTTCAGGTAGGTCGCATCACGCGGCTTGTGCAGGGCCCAGGAGGGCGCGCAGGCGTTGGCGCCGCCCAGCGTGCCATGGGCCCACGCCACCAGCGGCCAGCCGCCCGGCGGGGGTGCACCCTTGGGCAGGTACAGCGTGCCGCTCACGGGCAGGATGCCTGCGCCCCAGCGCGCATCGTCCGAGGTGTACAGGATGCGCTGCATGTCCCCGGCCGCGGTGAACTCGGCCTGCGCCGGCTGCGGTTCGGTGCGCAACAGGCGGCCGGGCTCGGCAGGCAGGGTGCCATTCCAGGCATAGAACGGCGAGAGTGCCGCATCCGGCGCAGGCGCAGGCGAAGGCGCGGGGGCGGGCGTGCGGTCCGGTGCGGACGCGCAGGCGGCCAGCAGGACGGCAATGGCAAGGGGCGGCAGGGTGCGGCGCGCGATACGGGGCAAAGGCATGTTGTCTCCTCGCGGTACCGACGCGTGGCCGGTCCGGCAGTTGTCGTCGTGCGTGGCGGATCGGCGGGGCGCCGATGTCGCCTGGGCAAGGCAGGCGCCATGCGATCGTCGCGGCAGGCCTGGCGCAGGCCGCCGTCGTGCGGTGCGTGCCCGGCCGCTGGCGGGCGGCGGGGCCGCCCGGGTCGCATGGGATCGCATCGCCAACCGAGCCGCCAATCGGCCAACCAATCGGCCCGCCTGCGGGCGCTGTCAGCGGGCCGGTTGTGGCTTTAGCGTACCAGGCTCAGGAATTCCGAGCGCGTGGCCGGATTGTCATGGAAGGCGCCCAGCATCATCGAGCTCACCATCGCCGAGTTCTGCTTTTCGACGCCGCGCATCATCATGCACATGTGCTTGGCCTCGATGACCACCGCCACGCCCAGCGCGCCCGTGACCGACTGCACGGCTTCGGCGATCTCGCGGCACAGGTTCTCCTGGATCTGCAGGCGACGCGCATACATGTCCACGATGCGGGCCACCTTGGACAGCCCCAGCACCTTGCCATCGGGCAGGTAGGCCACGTGCGCCTTGCCGATGAAGGGCAGCAGGTGATGCTCGCACAGCGAATACAGCTCGATGTTCTTCACCACCACCATCTCGCGATTGGACGAGGTGAACAGGGCGCCGTTGGTGATGGTCTCCAGGTCTTCCTGGTAGCCCTTGCACAGGTATTGCATCGCCTTGGCCGCGCGCTTGGGCGTGTTCGCCAGGCCCTCACGGTTCACGTCTTCGCCCAGGGCGGTCAGGATGGCGCTGTAGTGGTCTTCGAGTGTCATGGATGATCCTGTCGTTCGCGGATAGGCCCGATGATACTGCGCGGCGTGCTCGACTGTGCCAGGCCGCGATGGCGGGCACGGTAAACTCGATCTCTTTCGTCCGCCTTCGGCAGCCCTCCATGAAGACTCGCGTCCTGACCGGCATCACCACGACCGGCACGCCCCACCTCGGCAATTATGTCGGCGCATTGCGCCCGGCGATCCACGCCAGCCAGCGCGATGACGCCGATACCTTCTTCTTTCTGGCCGATTACCACGCGCTCATCAAGTGCGAGGATCCCGCGCGGATCGCGCGCTCGCGCCTGGAAATCTCGGCGACCTGGCTGGCCGCCGGCCTGGACCCGCAGCGCGCGACCTTCTATCGCCAGTCGGACATTCCCGAGGTGCCCGAGCTCTCGTGGATCCTGACCTGCGTGACGGCCAAGGGGCTGATGAACCGCGCGCATGCGTACAAGGCGTCGGTGGACCAGAACACCGCCGCCGGCGTGGAGCCGGACGATGGCGTGACGATGGGGCTGTTCTCCTATCCGATCCTGATGGCTGCCGACATCCTGATGTTCAACGCGCACCAGGTTCCGGTGGGCCGTGACCAGGTCCAGCATCTGGAGATGGCGCGCGACATCGCGCAGCGCTTCAACCACCTGTATGGCGCGGGCGAAGAGATCTTCACCCTGCCGGAAGCCGTGATCGACGAAAGCGTCTCGACCCTGCCCGGGCTCGATGGCCGCAAGATGTCCAAGAGCTACAACAACACCATCCCGCTGTTCGAAGGGGGCAGCCGCGGCCTGCGCGACGCCATCGCGCGCATCGTGACCGACTCGCGCGCGCCGGGCGAAGCCAAGGATGCCGAGGGCTCGCACCTCTTCCCCATCTACCGCGCGTTTGCGACGCCGGCCCAGGTCAAGGACTTCTCGGACCGCCTGGCCGGTGGCCTCGCCTGGGGCGATGCCAAGCGTGAACTGGGCGATGTGGTCGAGGCCTTCGTGGGCCCGATGCGCGAGCGCTATGAAGCCCTGATGGCCGACCCCGACCAGATCGAGGACATCCTGCAGATGGGCGCGCGCAAGGCACGCGCGCATGCCGAGCCCCTGATGGCCCGCGTGCGTGAAGCCGTGGGCCTGCGCCTGGGCAAGGCGCCCGTGAAGGCGGCCAAGGCCAGGAAGAGCGGTGGGACCAAGGCCCGCTTCGTCAGCTTTCGCGAACAGGACGGCAGCTTCCGCTTCCGCTTTTTCGCCGCCGACGGCGATGCGCTGCTGGTGTCCCAGGGCTTTGCCGATCCGAAGGCCGCGGGTGCGGCCATCAAGGCCTTGCAGGCCGGCGGCGCGGACATGTCGGTCGAAGGCGAGGGCGCGTTCGTCGTGTCCCTGGACGGCGCCGTGCTGGCCCGCGTGGACGGCCTGGCCGGTGCCGAGGCCCGCGACGCGGCCATGGCGCGCCTGCAGGCCGAACTGACGGCGCTCGCGCAGGCGGACGCGTAAGGACGAAGGCAAGCGCGGCAGCACCGGGCGCGCGTCCCGGCGCTCAGGTCCTCCGCCACACGGCGTTGACGGACCTGGAGCCATGAAAAAGCCCCGGGCAACCGGGGCTTTTTCACGTCCTGCCACCGGCCGGCGACGCCCGGCCCGCGGTGGTCAGCCGCCGCGCAGCTTGGCGAAGGCATCCGCCATCGCGTTGTTGGCGGGCGCCTTCTCGGTGCGGTTGCGATCGTTCTGGCCGCCGCGCGCACGCGGCGCATCGCTGCCGGCGCTGCGGCGCGCGGGCAGGACGTCGTCGTTCAGGCGCATGGTCAGCGCGATGCGCTTGCGGGCCTGATCGACTTCCAGCACCTTGACCTTCACCGTCTGCCCCACGCGCACGACGTCGCGCGGATCCTGCACGTACTTCTCGGCCAGGGCCGAGATGTGCACCAGGCCGTCCTGGTGGACGCCGATGTCCACGAAGGCACCGAAGTTGGCGACGTTGGTGACCACGCCTTCCAGCAGCATGCCGGGGGTCAGGTCTGACAGCTTTTCCACGCCTTCCTTGAACTGCGCGGTTGTGAACTCGGGGCGCGGGTCGCGGCCGGGCTTTTCGAGCTCGGCGAAGATGTCCTGCACCGTGGGCAGGCCGAAGCGCTCGTCCACGAATTGCGTGGGCGATACGCCCTTCAGGGCGGCGCGGTTGCCGATGATGTCCTTCACGTCGGCCTGGATGGCCGCAAGGATGCGCTGCACGACGGGGTAGGCTTCCGGGTGGACCGCGGACGCATCCAGGGGGTCGTTGCCGCCTGGCACGCGCAGAAAGCCCGCGGCCTGCTCGAAGGCCTTGTCGCCAAAGCGCGGCACCTCGCGCAGCGCCTTGCGGGTCGGGAAGGCCCCGTTGGCGTCACGCCAGGCGACGATGTTGCGTGCGAGCGTGGCGTTCAGGCCCGACACGCGGGTCAGCAGGGCGGCCGAGGCCGTGTTCACGTCCACGCCCACGGCGTTCACGCAATCCTCGACCATGGCGTCCAGCGTGCGGGCAAGCTCGCGCTGATTGACGTCGTGCTGGTACTGGCCAACGCCGATCGCCTTGGGATCGATCTTCACGAGTTCGGCCAGCGGATCCTGCAGGCGGCGCGCGATGGACACGGCGCCGCGCAGGCTGACGTCCAGATCCGGGAATTCCAGGGCGGCGACTTCGGAGGCCGAGTACACCGAGGCGCCCGCCTCGGACACGACGATCTTGGTCAGGTTCAGCTCGGGGTGGCGCTTCATCAGGTCCGCCACCAGCTTTTCGGTTTCCCGCGAGGCCGTGCCGTTGCCGATGGCCACCAGCTCCATGCGGTGCTGGGCGGCGATGCGCGCCAGGGTGGCGATGGCGCCATCCCAGTCACGCCGCGGCTCGTGCGGAAACACGGTATGGGTGGCGACGAGCTTGCCGGTGCGGTCGATGGCGGCGACCTTCACGCCGGTGCGGATGCCGGGGTCCAGCCCCAGCACGGACTTCGGGCCGGCGGGCGCCGCCAGCAGCAGGTCCTTCAGGTTGGCGCCGAACACGCGGATGGCCTCGGCTTCCGAGGCTTCGCGCAGGCGGCCGACGAACTCGGTCTCGAAGGCGGGCGACAGCTTCACGCGCCAGGTCCAGCGGCAGACGTCGCCCAGCCACTTGCTGCGCGCGTCGGTGTCCAGGGCGAACACCTGCTTGCCCAGTTTCAGGAAGGCGGCAACGCGGGCGACGCAGGGGTGCGGCAGCAGGGCTTCCTGCTCGGGATCCAGGCCCACGCGCAGCTCCAGCATGCCTTGCTGGCGGCCGCGCAGCAGGGCCAGCACGCGGTGCGAGGGCAGGGTGCGCAGGGGCTCGGAGAAGTCGAACCAGTCGCGGAAGTTGGCGCCTTCCGTTTCCTTGCCGTCGGCCACCTTGGACACCAGCAGGGCCGTGCCCCACAGGTGATCGCGCATGTGTGCGACCAGGTCGGCGTTCTCGGCAAAGCGCTCGGCCAGGATGTCGCGCGCGCCATCGAGCGCGGCCTTCACGTCGGCCACACCGGCCTCGGCGTTGACGTAGGCCTGGGCTGCGGTCTGCGGGTCGGCGCTGGCGTCGTCCAGCAGCAGGTCGGCCAGGGGCTCCAGGCCGGCCTCGCGGGCGATCTGTGCGCGCGTGCGGCGCTTGGGCTTGTAGGGCGCGTACAGGTCTTCCAGGCGCTGCTTGGAGTCGGCAGCGGCGATGGCGGCCTGCAGCTCGGGCGTGAGCTTGCCCTGCTCGTGGATCGACTGCAGGATGGCATTGCGCCGCTCCAGCATCTCGCGCAGGTACAGCAGCCGCACTTCCAGGTTGCGCAGGACGGTGTCGTCCAGGCCGCCGGTGACTTCCTTGCGGTAGCGCGCGATGAAGGGCACCGTGGCGCCACCATCGAGCAGCTCGACGGCAGCGGCGACCTGCACGGGCCGGGCGCCCAGTTCAGTGGCCAACTGGGCGAGCAGGCGAGCCTGCTGGCCTGCGTCGTCCTGGATCAGCGGCGTCGGGGCGGCGGTAATGGCGGTATCGGTCATGGGCGGGTCGGGGCGGCGCAACGAAAGCGCAGAAACAAAACCGCGGATTTTGCCATCAAACGGGCGTGCACACCGTGACGGGCCGTGTCACGGGCCACGCACCTGCGCCTTGCCCCCCAGGGTGGGGGATGCGAAAATCGCAGTCTTTGCGCCATCCGAATTCGTTAGCCCGTGACGCTTCATTCGATCGACGCCGTTCGGCACCGCATCGCGGTGATCCTGGAAGAGCACTGCGATCTCGACGTCGTGCTGCGCACCCTGGTGGACGGCGCGCGGTCCGACGAACTCCTCGTGCGCCGCCTGAAAAAACGCAAACTCAAGCTCAAGGACGAGTTGGTCCGGCTGCAGATGCTGCTCGAGCCGGATATCCATGCCTGAAGACACCCTAGCGCCCGCCACTGACGCGGCCGCCATCGAAGCCCGTGCCGTCAAGGCGCGCGCCGAGGTGGCCGACCTGTTTTCCGAGGACGGGCTGCTCGCGCGGCGCCTGAAGGGCTTTCGCGTGCGCCGCCAGCAGACGGAAATGGCGCAGGCCGTGGCGCAGACCATTGCCGAGGCGGGCACGCTCGTGGCCGAAGCGGGCACCGGCACCGGCAAGACCTACGCCTATCTCGCGCCCGCGCTGCTCAACGGTGGCAAGGTGCTGGTGTCCACCGGCACCAAGCCCCTGCAGGACCAGTTGTTCGCCCGGGACTTGCCGCAGCTCGTGGCGGCCATGCAGATCCCGGCGATGATCGCGCTGCTCAAAGGGCGCGGCAACTACCTCTGCCACCTGCACCTGGAACGCACGGAGGCCGACCCGCGCGCCCTGGCCTCGCGCGAGGAAGTGGTCCACATGGGCCACATCCGCCGCTTTGCCAAGCGCACGCAGACGGGCGACATCGCCGAGCTCGCCGAAGTCCCGGACAACGCCAGCGTGTGGAGCAAGGTCACGTCCACGCGCGACAACTGCCTGGGCACCGAGTGCGGCTTCTATCGCGACTGCTTCGTGGTCAAGGCCCGCAAGGCCGCGCTCGAAGCCGAGGTCGTCGTCGTCAATCACGCCCTGTTCCTGGCCGACCTGGCCCTGAAGGACGAGGGCGTGGCCGAGATCCTGCCGCGCGCGGACTGCGTCATCTTCGACGAGGCCCATCAGCTGCCTGCTGTCGCCACGCGATTCCTGGGCGAGACCGTCTCCACCCACCAGCTGCTGGACCTGGCCCGCGACGCCCTGACGACGGGGCTTGCCCATGCGCGCGAGAGCGCGGACTGGGTGCTGCTCACGCAACCCGTCGAGCAGGCCGCGCGCGATCTGCGGCTCGCCTGTGCGGCGATCGAGCGCATGCCGGGGCAAAAGCGCGCCTTTGACGCGCTGCCCGACCCGGAAGCCTTCGATGCGGCCGTGCAGGCTGCAGCCGACGCCGTCGGCACGCTGGGCAAGGTGGTGAGCGCCGTGCGCGAGCGCCACCCCGACTTCGAGCTCCTGGCGCGGCGGGCACCCGAACTCTTCAGCCGGCTGCGTCGCTGGCTGCCCGAGGCGGCGATGGTCAATGCGCCGCCGCCTGCGCCGGGCACGGCCGAATCCGCATGGGACGAGGCCGTTGAGTCGGCGGCGCTGGCCACGCCGGCAGCCGACGGGGCCCTGGCTGCGGAGACTGCGACCGCTGCGCGGCCTGCGCTGGCCTCCGCCTGGGACGCGGCGCTGGATGCGGCGCTGGGACGCAAGCCGGCCGCGGCCTCCGCCGTGGCGACCGAGATCAACGGATTTTTGATACGAAAAGCCTCGAGCGCCTTCACGATTTCTT
>JAAIGF010184232.1_pt1 | contig 190920 bp, 172 predicted proteins | sample 6487441 | NCBI WGS metagenome assembly JAAIGF01 (sample SAMN13974129, study PRJNA590717) | phyllosphere metagenome | biome: pepper field; feature: multiple bacterial spot infested pepper fields; material: pepper leaves; isolation source: leaves from pepper fields | host: Capsicum annuum ... | reverse complement strand
GCGCTGCTGCCGGGCGTCGCCCAGGCGCAGAACCCGGCACCCATCACGCTGGTCGTGCCCTATGCCCCGGGCGGCACCACCGACATGCTGGGCCGTCTGGTGGCGCAGGGCATGGGCGAGCAGCTGGGCCGGACCATGATCGTGGAGAACAAGCCGGGGGCGGGCACCGCCATCGGTGCGAGCCAGGTCGCGCGTGCCGCACCGGACGGCAACACCCTGCTGGTGGCCACCAGCACGACGCTCGCCATCAACCCCTGGCTGTACGACAAGCTGCCCTATGACGCCGCGCGGGACTTCACCCCCATCGGCATGATCGGCGGCGTGCCCTTGCTGGTGGTGGTGCATCCGGACGTGAAGGCGGATTCCCTCGCCGAGCTGGTGGCGCTTGCGAAGGCCAATCCCGAGGCCTTGAGCTATGGCTCGGCCGGCAACGGCAGCCCGCAGCACCTGGCCGCCGAGATGTTCAAGCAGGCAGCGGGCGTGCAGATGACGCACGTGCCCTACAAGGGCAGCGCGCCCGCGCTGGCCGATCTGCTGGGCGGTCAGACCCAGGTGATGTTCATCGATTTCGCGCCGGCGCTGCCGCATGTCCAGGCGGGCAAGCTGCGCGCCCTGGGCGTCACGACGGGGCAGCGGCAGGCGGCCGTCCCGCAGGTGCCGACGGTCGCCGAGTCCGGCATCCCGGGCACGGCGGGCTTTGACGCCATTGCGTGGCAAAGCGTCGTCGGCCCCGCCGACATGCCCACGGACCTGGTCGAGCGCTACGGCAAGGCCCTGGACGCGGTGATGTCGCGCCCGGAGGTGCGCCAGCGGCTGGAGCGCGACGGCCTGCAGCCGCCGCAATCCCTGACGCCCACGCAGATGGCCGACTACGTGCGCAGCGAGACCGAGCGCTGGGGCCCGGTCGTCAAGGCGTCGGGCACGCGCATCGACTGAGGCACGGCCTCAGGGATACAGCCCGCGGACTTCGCGCGCCTGCAGGATGCGGGTGCAGGCCACGATGTACGCCGCCGTGCGCAGCGACACCTTGTGGTCGGCGCCCACCTGCCAGACGGCGGCGAAGGCCTCGCGCATGATGCGCTCCAGGCGCTGGTTGATTTCCTCCTCGGACCAGAAGAAGCTCGAGAAGTCCTGCACCCATTCGAAGTAGCTGACGGTCACGCCGCCGGCGTTGGCAACGACGTCCGGCACGACCAGGATGCCGCGCTCGGCCAGGATGTCGTCCGCGGCCGGCGTGGTGGGGCCGTTGGCGCCCTCGACCACGATCTTGGCCCGGATCTCGCCCGCATTGGCCGCGGTGATCTGGGATTCCAGCGCCGCGGGGATGAGGAATTCCGTCTCCACCCCCCAGAACTCGGCCGGGGCGATGGCCTGCGCGCCGGCGAAGCCGACGACGCCACCCTGCGTGGACTGGATGTGCTTCAGGAGCTCGTAGACGTCCATGCCGTTCTCGGCGTAGATCGTGCCGGTATGGTCCTGGACGGCGACGATGCGGGCGCCGGCCTCATGGAAGAGGCGTGCGGCCGTGCTGCCGACGTTGCCGAAGCCCTGGATGCTGACCCGCGCGCCGCGCAGGTTCACGCCCTGGCGCAGGGCGGCTTCGCACGCGACCACGAAGACGCCGCGGCCCGTGGATTCCGTGCGCCCCAGGCTGCCGCCCAGGGAAATGGGCTTGCCGGTGACCACGCCGGTGGCGGTGGAGCCTTCGTTCATGGAATACGTGTCCATCATCCAGGCCATGACCTGGGCGTTGGTGTTCACGTCGGGGGCGGGAATGTCCTTGGTCGGCCCGATGATGATGCCGATCTCGCTGGTGTAGCGGCGTGTCATGCGCTCGAGTTCGCCGCGCGAGAGCTGGCGCGGGTCGACGCGGATGCCGCCCTTGGCGCCGCCGAACGGCAGGTTGATCGCGGCGTTCTTGATCGACATCCAGCCCGACAGGGCCATGACTTCGGACAGGGTCACGTCCTGGTGGAAGCGCACGCCTCCCTTGCCCGGCCCGCGCGACGTGTTGTGCTGGACACGGTAACCTTCATAGTGCGCGATGGTGCCGTTGTCGAGTTCGATCGGCACATCCACGATCAGTGCCCGCTTGGGCCGCTTCAGCGTTTCTGCCCACCGCCCCAGGGCGCCGAGGTAGGGGATCACCCGATCGACCTGTTGCAGGTACGTGCCCCAGGGGCCAAGGTGATTGGGATCGAGATACGAAGGCAGGCGTTCGGTAGCGGACATGCGCCGGTTCTCCAATGGGCGTCAGAAGGGACGATCCATTGTAAAAGCGCAAACGCGACTGTGCGGGCTTGGTGCGTCCCTAATAATTTGCGTTGTATTTAAATCAGGGACGCATCAAAACCCGGCCTGTTCCGTCGATTATTCGCCCGGTACGACCGCCGTGACCTCGATCTCGACCTTGGCGCGATCCTCGACCAGGTCCGCGACCTCGACCGCGGACATGGCGGGAAAGTGGCGCCCGATGTATTCGCGGTAGTGCTTGCCGATCTCGGGATAGGCCGCCACGTATTCGCGCTTGTCCTTCACGTACCAGGTCATGCGCGTGATGTGCTCGGCCCTGGCACCGCCCTCGGCCAGCACGGCCACGACGTTGGCCAGGGCCTGGCGCACCTGCAGCGCGAAGTCGTCGGTCTCGAACTCCTGCTGGGCGTTCCAGCCGATCAGGCCGCCGACGAAGATGAGCGCGTCACCCGGCTGGATGCGATGCAGGATGCCGTTGGCGTAGCCACGGGGCGGTTTCCAGTCGGGCGGTTGAAGAAATTCCATGGCGGTGTCTCGTCCAAAGGTCAGGAAAGCGGTGCGGGTTCCGGAATGTGGAACCGCTGCATGGCCGCGCGTAGGTCATCGGGCAGCGAGCGCGGTCGGATGGTCGCCAGATCGACGGTGACGATGGTCAGCCTGGCCCGCACGCGCAGGTCGTCGGCCTCGCCGCTCAGCGTCACCTCGGCCTCGAACGAGGCCGAGCCGATCTGGCGCACGGTCAGGCGCTGGCGGATCACATCGTTCCAGCGACTGGGCTTGCGAAAATCGGTGTTGATGGTGGCCGTGGGCGTGCCCACCTGGCGCACCGTGTGCAGCTCGTGAAAGCTGATGCCCAGCCCCTGCTCGAACCAGTCCTCGACCAGCGCATTGATCAGTTCGAAATAGCGCGGATAGAAGACGATGCCCGCCGGGTCGCAATGACCGAAGCGGATGGTGGTGGTGGATTCGAAAGGAGCGGGTGTCATGCAGCAGGCCAGGGTCAGGATTTCAGGATGTCACGGCCGATGATGAGTTTCTGCACCTCGGTCGCGCCTTCGTAGATGCGCAGCGCGCGGATCTCGCGGTAGAGCCGCTCGACCATCATCCCCGACTGTACCCCGGCCCCACCGAACATCTGGAGCGCGCGGTCGATCACCGACTGGGCGGACTCCGTGGCGGTCATCTTGGCCATGGCGGCGGCGCGCGTGGTGCGCTCACCCTGCACATCGCGCATCCAGGCCGCGCGATAGGTCAGCAGCGCCGACGCATCGATGGCCGTGGCCATGTCGCCCAGGGCGGCCTGGGTCAGCTGCAGGTCGCCCAATGTGCCACCAAACATCGGGCGCGTGCGGGCGCGCTGCGTGCCTTCGTCCATCGCGCGGCGCGCAAAGCCCAGCGCGGCCGCCGCCACCGAGGCGCGAAAGATGTCCAGCGTCTGCATGGCAAGCTTGAAGCCCTGGCCCGATTCGCCCAGGCGGTTGCCCGCCGGGATGCGGCAATTCGTGAAGCGCAGCGTGGCCAGCGGGTGGGGCGCGATCACGTCCAGGCGCTCGGACGTATCGAGGCCGGGCGTGTCGGCATCCACCACGAAGGCGCTGATGCCGCGCGCGCCGGGCGCTTCGCCCGTGCGGGCGAAGACGCAGTAGAAGTCGGCGATGCCGCCGTTGGAGATCCAGGTCTTCACGCCATCCAGGACGTAGTGATCGCCGTCCAGGCGGGCGCTGCACTGCATGGCGGCGACGTCGGAGCCCGCATCCGGTTCGGTCAGGGCAAAGGCGGCGATGGCGCTGCCCTCGGCCACGCGCGGCAGGTAGCGGGCGCGCAGGGCGTCCGAGCCGCCCAGCGAGATCGCGCCGCTGCCCAGGCCCTGCATGGCGAAGGCGAAGTCCGCCAGGCCGTCGTAGTAGCCCAGGGTCTCGCGCAGGATGCACACGGCACGCGAGTCGACGGCCGGCAGCTCGCCGCCCCAGCTGCCATCCGGGCCGGCGGGCACGCACCAGCGCAGCCAGCCGGCCTTGCCCAGGGCGCGCACCAGGTCGCGGCAGACGGTGTCGGTGTCGGCGTCATGGTCGATGTCGGCGACATGGGCGGCGGCCCAGGTGTCCAGGCGGGTGCCGAGCTCGCGATGGCGCTCGTCGAAGAAGGGCCAGGCCAGCCAGCTCGTGTCGTGGCTGCCGGGCAGGGGCGTGTGGGCCATGTCAGTCTCCCGCGAATTCGGGCTTGCGCTTGGCGACGAAGGCATCGTAGGCGCGGCGGAAATCGGCGGTCTGCATGCAGATCGCCTGGATCTCGGCTTCGGTCTCGATCGCCTGGTCCACGCTCATCGACCATTCCTGGTGCAGGGCGGTCTTGGTCATGCCGTGCGCGAAGGTCGGCCCGGCGGCCAGGCGCGCGGCCAGCTCCTGCGCGCCCGCCAGCAGTTCGTCGGCGGGATGCACGGCGTTGAAGAAGCCCCACTGCACGCCTTCGTCGGCGCTGAAGGCCCGACCGGTGAAGAGCAGCTCCGAGGCGCGGCCCTGGCCGATGATGCGCGGCAGGATGGCGCAGGCGCCCATGTCCGCGCCGGACAGGCCGACGCGCGTGAAGAGGAAGGCCGTGCGGGCATCGGGTGCGGCCACGCGCATGTCCGAGGCCATGGCGAGGATCGCGCCGGCGCCGGCGCACACGCCGCCCACGGCCGCGATGATGGGCTGCGGGCAGGCGCGCATCGCCTTGACCGTGTCGCCCGTCATGCGCGTGAAGGCCATGAGTTCGGGCATGGTCATGCGGGTCAGCGGCCCGATGATCTCGTGCACGTCACCGCCCGAGCAGAAGTTGCCGCCCGCACCCGTGATCACCACGACCTTGATGTCGCTTGCGTAGACCAGGCCGCGGAACAGGTCGCGCAGTTCGGCGTACGAGTCGAACGTCAGCGGGTTCTTGCGATCCGGCCGGTTCAGCGTGATCGTGCCCACCTTGCCGTCGGCCGACACGTCCCACTGGAAGTGTCGTGCGGCGTAGCTGGCGAAGGCCTTGGCCTGGCTGGCCATGGGGTTGTCGGTCGCGGGCGTGCTCATGTCGTCTCCTTCGGGGTGGCGCCGCGGCTGGCGGGCGCCGGTTCTGATGGGGGAGTGTGCAGATGGACGCGCAGGCGGCCCAGGCCCTTGTAGAGCTGCTGCACGCTGGTGTCGCTGATGCCGGCCAGCAGTTCGACGATCCAGGCCTCGTGCTGGCTGGCCATGGCTTCGAAGCTGGCCCGGCCCTGGGTCGTGAGGCTCACGATCCAGGAGCGCCGGTCGTTCGGGCTGGCGCGGCGCTCGACCAGGCCTTCGCCCTGCAGCTCGTCGGTCAGGCCGGTGACGTTGCCGCCCGTGACCATCAGGTGCTGCGAGAGCTCGCGCATCTTCAGGCCTTCCGGATAGCGGTACAGCTGGGCCATGTAGTCGAAGCGTGCGAGCGAGATGTCGAACTGCGCGCGCAGGCGCTGGCGGATTTCGGTCTCGATCTGTCGCGTGCAGGCGAGCATGCGCAGCCAGAGCTTGAGGGCCGAGTGGTCGTCCGGATGCATGCGGGCCTCGTGGCCGAGGCTCTGCGCGTCGCGCAGCCAGACATGGGAAACGTCGTCTTTCATTAGATTTCGCCGCCTGACACCGAGATGCTCTGGCCCGTGATGCTGGCGGCGGCGTCACCGCACAGCCAGCGCACGGCGTCAGCCACTTCGTCGGGCAGGATGGCGCGCTTTTGCGGGTTGCCGGCGAGGAATTCGGCCCGGATGACTTCCGGGTCACGGCCGGTCTTGGCCGCGGCATTGGCCACGCCTTCGCGAAGGATGTCGGTATCGGTGTAGCCGGGGCACACGGCGTTGACCGTGATGCCCGTGCGGGCGTATTCCAGCGCCATGGAGCGTGTCAGACCGACCACGCCATGCTTGGCGGCAGTATACGCGGCGACATAGGGGTAGCCCTTCTGCCCGGCGGTGCTCGCGATGTTGACGATGCGCCCGCGCCTGGCGGCGGTCATGTCCGTGATGGCGGCCCGGCTGCACAGGAACACACCCGTCAGGTTGACCGTCAGCATCTGCTGCCACAGCGCGAGGCTGGTCTTGTGCAGCGGCGCGCTGGCGGCCTGGCCGGCGTTGTTCACGAGGATGTCCACCGGGCCCGCGGCAGCGCGCGCGGCGGCAAAGGCCGCGTCCACGGCGGCTTCGTCACCGACGTCCACCGCCAGGGACTGGTGGCCGCTGCCGGGCAGGGTGGCCTGGGTGGCCTGCAGGGCATCGAGCTTGCGGCCCAGCAGGGTCACGCGCGCACCCTCGGCGGCCAGGACCTGGGCGATGGCGGCGCCAATGCCGCGCGCAGCACCGGTGACGACGGCGTGGCGGCCCGCGAGGCTCGTCATACCTGCCCCGCCAGCGCCACGGCCAGGGCCTGCGCGGCGGCGGCCTGCGAGCGCTCGCGCTCGAGGTTGCGTTCGAGCTGGACCTTGGCGGCGCGATACTGCGGCGGCCATTCGATGTCGGTGAAGCCCAGGCGCGCGGCCTCGTCCAGCGTCCAGGCGGGGTTGGCCAGGTGCGGGCGGGCGACGGCGCACAGGTCGGCGCGCCCCGCCGCAATGATGCTGTTGACGTGATCGGCTTCGGAGATCGCACCCACGGCGATCGTGGCGATGCGCGCCTCGTTGCGGACGCGGTCGGCGAACGGCGTCTGGAACATGCGGCCGTACACCGGCTTTTCCGCCTTGCTGACCTGGCCGGACGAGCAGTCGATCAGGTCCGCGCCCGCGGCCTTGAACGCCTTGGCGATCGCCACGGCGTCATCCGGCGTGATGCCGCCTTCGACCCAGTCGTGGGCCGAGATGCGCACCGACATCGGCAGGTGCTCGGGCCAGACGGCGCGCACGGCGGCAAAGACTTCCAGGGGGTAGCGCAGGCGGTTCTCCAGCGATCCGCCATAGGCATCGGTGCGCCGGTTGGTCAGCGGCGAGATGAAGGACGACAGCAGATAGCCGTGGGCGCAGTGCAGCTCCAGCCAGTCGAAGCCGGCCTCGGCCGCCCAGGTCGCGGTCTGCACGAAGTCGGCCTTCACGCGCGCCATGTCCTCGGCCGTCATCTCGCGCGAGGTCTGGCTCACGCCTTCCAGGTACTGCTGGGGCGAGGCCGAGATCAGTGGCCAGTTGCCGTCGTCCAGCGGCTGGTCGATGCCTTCCCAGGCAAGCCGGGTCGAGCCCTTGGCGCCGGCATGGCCGATCTGCAGGGCCATCTTCGCGCCGCAGCCATGGGCATGGCCGAAGTCGACGATGCGCTTCCAGGCGTCGCGCTGGGCCTCGTTCCACAGGCCCGGGCACCCCGGGGTGATGCGGGCGTCGGGCGACACGCAGGTCATCTCGGCCATCACCAGGGCTGCGCCGCCCATGGCGCGCGCGCCCAGGTGCATCAGGTGGTAGTCGGCCGGCATGCCGTCCACGCACGAGTACTGGGCCATGGGCGAGACCATGACGCGGTTCTTCAGCGTGACGCTGCGCACGGTGAACGGCGTGAACATGGGCGGGGCGACCGCGCCGGGACGGCCGGCGCGCTCGGTCATCCAGCGCTCGAAGCCCTCGACGTAGGACGGATCGCGCTCGCGCAGGTTCTCGTGGCTGATGCGCTGGCTGCGGGTCAGCAGCGAGTAGGCGAACTGCTCGATGGGCAGCTCGGCATAGCGATCGACGTGCTCGAACCATTCGGTCGAATTGCGCGCCGCGTTCTGGATGCGCAGCACGTCCACGCTGCGCGTGGTCTCGTACTGTTCGAGCGCGGCCGTGAGGTCGCCCGGGTGGTCGGCGATGTTGCGCGCAAGGTCGATGGCGTCTTCCAGCGCGAGCTTGGTGCCCGAGCCGATCGAGAAGTGCGCCGTGTGCGCGGCGTCGCCCATCAGCACGACCGGCGCGTTGCCGTTGTGGTGCACCCACTTGCCGCAGATGACGCGCGGAAAGCGGATCCACTGGGCCGAGCCGCGCAGGTGCGAGGCGTTGGACACCAGGGCGTGGCCGTCCAGGTGGCGCGCGAAGAGCTTTTCGCAGAAGGCGATGCCTTCTTCCTTTTCCATGGACTCCAGGCCGGCGGCGCGCCAGGTCTCCTCGGTCGTCTCGACGATGAAGGTGGACGTGTTGTCGTCGAACCGGTAGGCATGCGCCTGGAACCAGCCCCATTCGGTCTTTTCGAACGCGAAGGTGAAGGCGTCGAAGAGCTTGTTGGTGCCCAGCCACACGAAGCGGCACTCGCGCAGGTCGATGTCCGGCTGGTAGGTCGCGGCGTACTTGGTGCGGATGCGGCTGTTCAGCCCGTCGCAGGCGATGATCAGATCGGCGTCGGGGTATTGTTCATCGCTCTGCACGTCGGTCTCGAAGACCAGGTTCACGCCCAGCGCGATGCAGCGGTCCTGCAGGATGTTCAGCAGGCGCTTGCGGCCGATGCCGCAGAAGCCGTGGCCGCCGGAGCGCACCACCGCATCGTCCACGCGGACTTCGATATCGTCCCAGTGGTTGAAGGCGTCCAGGATCTGCGCGGAGGTGACCGGGTCGGCCTGGCGCAGGTTGGCCAGCGTCTGGTCCGAGAACACGACGCCCCAGCCGAAGGTGTCGAAGGGCCGGTTGCGCTCGACGACGGTGATCTCGTGCGTCGGATCCTGCTGCTTCATGAGCAGGGCGAAGTACAGGCCGGCGGGGCCGCCACCGATGCAGACGATGTTCATGTTTTCCTCGCAGCCGCTGGGTAGGAAGTTTAGTTCGAGATAGTTTACAACTAAACTAAATTGACGTGAAGCTTCAGCTTGCCAGGCGCGCATCCAGCGCGCTGACCAGACCGTAGGCCTGCCGCAGGGCCGGCGCGGGCAGGCCCAGGCGGTCGGCCTCGCGCAGCACCGCGCCGCACAGGCTCTCGATTTCCGTGCGCCGGCCATGGCGCACGTCCATGGCCATGGACGGGTAGTGCCGGCGCGACGCCTGGGCCACCTGGTGCACGAAGTCCCGGGCGTCGGCGCGCGCCAGCGACACCCCCAGGGCCTGCGCCACGATGGCCACTTCGTCGGCCAGGGTGTCGAGCACCGGCCGCATGGCCGGCAGATCGACCAGCTCGCCGCAGCGCAGCCCGGTCAGCGCGCACAGCGGATTGAGCGCGCAGTTCACGGCGAGCTTCTTCCAGATCGAACGCCGGATGTCGGGCGCGAGCCGCGCGGCGAGGCCGCCACGCGCCAGCACCTCGATGAATGCGGCACCCTGCGCGCGGGCCGCCTCGGTGTCGCCCCACAGGTCGGTCATGCCGGCGCCCACCGAGAGCGGTTCGATCACGCCCGGGGCGACGAGATCGCTGGTCAGCGTCGTCAGGCCGTACAGGATGGGGTTGTCCGGACACGCCGCGGCCAGGGCCTGGGCGTTGCCCAGTCCGTTCTGCAGCGTGACCAGCAGGGTGCGCGGCCCGATGGCGGGGCGGGCGCTGGCGATCGCCTGCGCGGTGGCAAAGCCCTTCACGAAGCACACCACCACGTCGGCCGGGCGGGCCGGCGGGCGGTCCGCAAAGCCCGCGATCGGCGAGGTGCGCTCGTCACCTCCCCCGGCCGTGCGCAGGCGCAGCCCGCGCGCCTGCAGCGCGGCCAGGTGCGCGGGGGCGATGTCCACGCCAAGGACCTCGGCCCCGCCCAGCGCCAGATGATGGGCGAAGAGTCCGCCCAGCGCCCCGGTACCCATCATCACCACGTACATGGCCGGCTCCTAGTTCAGCATCAGGTTCGGCAGCCATGTCGCCAGGCCGGGCATCAGCATCACCGCGATCAGCATGAGCAGGCCGAACAGGACGTACGGTGTGACTGCCGCGAAGATCTCCTTGGTCGGAATGCTCTTGGGCGCCACGCTGCGCATGGTGAAGACCAGCATGCCGAATGGGGGGGTCAGGAGGCCCAGCTGCATGCAGATCAGGTACATGACGCCGAACCACAGCGGATCCCAGCCGTAGAAGGCCACCAGCGGCATGAAGAAGGGCAGGGTCATCAGCATCATGCTCACCTGGTCCACGAAGCAGCCCAGCAGCAGCAGGATGGCCATCATCAGCAGCAGGACGCCCCAGCCGGGCAGCGCCGAATCCCGGATCAGCGTGACCAGGCCATCGGTCGCGCCCGAGAACGCCAGGATCTGCGCGAAGGTCGAGGCGCCGATGATGATGAAGAGGATGACGCCGGTGATGGCCGCCGTGCCGGTCAGCGCCTTGGCCAGGTTCTGCCACGTGACCGAGCCGTACAGCAGGCACACGACGAAGCTCGCCAGCGCGCCCAGGGCCGCCGATTCGGTCGGCGTGGCCCAGCCTTCGGTCATCGACAGCACGACCAGCACGAAGATTGCCACCAGCGGGGTGACGTGCACGACCAGCGGGCGCCAGCGTGCCCAGCCATGCGTGGTCGTGTCGCCCTCGTCGCTGCTGGGCGCGAATTCCGGGTTCATCTTCGCGCGGATGATGATGTAGGCGACGAAGACCACCGAGAGGATCAGGCCGGGCACGACGCCCGCGATCAGCAGGCCCGAGATCGAGATGTGGGCAAGGCTGCCCAGCAGCACGGTGATGGCCGATGGCGGGATCAGCATATCGACCGCGCCGATGGCCATGATCGGTCCCATCGCCAGGCGCGGGTGGTACATGCGGCGCAGCATTTCCGGCAGCAGCAGGCTGCCCAGCAGCGCCGTGGTGGCCACCGTGGAGCCCGAGATCGCCGAGAACACCGTGCCCGCCACCACCGCCACCACCGACAGGCGCGCGGGCACGCGCCGGATGACGTGGTCGAAGGCATCGATGGCCTTCAGGGCCACGCCCGTGTGGAACAGCAGCTCGCCCATCAGCAGGAAGAACGGGATGGGGGTGAGCGAGAAGTTGGTGACCGACGACACGCCGTTGCGCACGGCCTGCATCAGCCCGGCTTCGCCGCCGAAGTACACCACCGCCCCGATGAGGTTGATGGTGATGAAGGCGAAGCCCGCGGGCAGGCCGATGACCAGCAGCAGCGTGAGCCCGCCGAAGAAGACGATGAGACTTTGCCACCATTCCATCATGCACCTCCTTCGGCGGCGTGCGGTTCGTCATGCACGGTCCGGGGCAGCAGCACGCGGCGGGCACATTCGATGGCGAGCAGGCCGAAGCCGATTGGCACCGGGATGTAGACCCACCATTCCGGAAACACCAGGCTCTTGAAGACCAGGCTGCCCGAGGCCTTGGAATCCAGCAGCAGGCGCAGGGCATACCAGGCAAAGATGCCGCTGACGATGGCGCCGACGAGCGCAGCGATGCGATCGACGCGTTTGAGCTTGGCGGGTGAGAGCACCATGTTGAGCAGATCCAGCCGGATGTGCTGGTTGCGATACATGAGCCAGGGCGCGCTGGCGCAGATGGCCGCGGGCAGCATGTATTCCGTGATCTCGAGGATCCAGTCCAGGCTGCCCAGCCCGAGGTTGCGCATGATCACGTCATAGCTCACCAGCACCGTCATGGCCGCCACGAGGATGGCGGCCAGTGCGCCGCAGGCGCGCATGACCAGGTCGTACAGTTTCATGATGGCTCCCGCCAGGGTCGGACGATGATTACGGGGCAACCATCAGTTCACGCAGCTTGGCGCCATGCTGCGGGCTGTTCTTCAGGATGCCCGCCCAGCCGGCGTCCAGCGACTGCTTCTGGTAGGCCTGGGTGTCGGCCTCGCTGAAGGTGATGGACTGGATGCCCGCTTCGGTCTGGCGCTTCAGGTCCACCGCGACGTCGGCCTTGGACTTTTCCAGCGCCATCTGCTCGAGCCAGTCGCGCTGCTTTTCCAGGAAGGCCTTCTGCTCGGGCGTGAGCTTGTCCCACGAGGCCTTGTTGAACTGGATGCCCAGTTCGAGCATGTAGAAGCCCGGGTCCACGCGGTACTTGGTGATGTTCTGCCAGCCCATGTCGAAGATGCCGAGGAACGGCCAGCCGTAGCCATCGACCACGCCGCGTTCGAGCGCCGTGTAGACCTCGCCGGGGGCGGTCTGCACGACCGTCGCGCCCATGGACTGGAAGAAGTCCCGGAAGATCGGCGCGATGCGGATCTTCAGGCCCTTCAGGTCGGGCTTGTCGATGGGCTTGGTCAGGTAGATGTGGTACTGGACCTGGTCCCCCGTGCGCGCGAAGTACATCAGGTTCTGCTTGGCCATCAGGTCGTTCAGGTAGGCGAGGCCACCGTTGGTGCGCAGTTCCTGGAACGGCACCGTGGCGTAGTTCAGCGACAGCACTTCCGGCACGATGCCGGCGGTGTAGGCCGCGGTGGTGTTGGCCAGGTCGACCACGCCGCTGCGCAGGGCAGCGCCCTGTTCCATGGTGGGGATGGCCTTGGGGCCGCCGATGTAGCGGATCTGGACCAGGCCCTTGCCTTCGTCGTTGACCTTCTTCACGAAGGCTTCGAAGGTTTCGGCGAAGTAGGTGCCTTCCTGAAAGGAGTTGATGGCGCGCAGGGTGACTTCCTGGGCGTGGACTGCGGCGCCGCCCAGGGCGAGCACCGCGGCGGCGAACAGGGACAGCAGGGGGCGTTTCATGGGGTGGTGCTCCAGAGGATCGAACTGCCGGGGCGCGCACAGGGTGCGCAGGGGTGCTGCAACAGAACGCAGGAATGGGTCATCGCATGAAGCGCCCGCCATTGAGGTCCAGGGTGGCGCCGGTCATGAAGGCGCTGGCGGGTGACGCGAGGTACAGGGCGGCCTGGGCCACTTCGTCGGCCAGGCCGAAGCGGCCGAGCGGGATGCTGGCGCGCAGCGCCTCGCGCGTGGCGTCGGGCAGCGCACGCAGCGGCTCGCTGTCGATCGCGGCAGGCGCGATGGCGTTGACGGTGACGCCGCAGGCGGCAAGTTCGGCGGCAAAACTGCGGGTCAGCGCCGCGATGCCGGCCTTGCTGGCGGCGTAGTGCGCCCCGGTGGCGGTGCTGGGCTGCTGCCCGGCCAGCGAGGCGAGGTTGATGATGCGGCCGTGGCCGCGTGCGCGCATGTGCAGCCCGGCGAGCCGACAGCCGTGAAATGTGCCACGCAGGTTGACGGCCATGACGTCGTCCCATTCGGCCGTGGCAATGTCCCAGAGTCCGGTGGACGGCGTGCGCGCCGCATTGTTGATGAGGACGTCGATGGCGCCGAAGTGCGCCACCGCGGCCTGCACGGCGTGCCCGAATGCGGACTCGTCGCGTACGTCCAGCGCCAGGGGCAGCGTGGCTGCGCCTTGTGCGGCCAGGTCGCGCGCGGGCGCATCCGCACGGGTATCCAGGTCGGCCAGCGCGACGCCATAACCCGCCGCGGCAAAGGCCCGCGCCATCGCCAGGCCCAGGCCCTGGGCGGCGCCAGTGATGAAGACGGCGCGCCGCTCGGCGGCGATGGGCGCCGCGGGCGTGCGGGCTTGCACGTCCTGGTGGCCGGCCGGCGGGGCCGCGGCGCGCGTGGTCACGCCTTGCTCCCGCGTCCGCCGCCCGGCGTGCGATCCCAGGCGCTGGGCGTGATGCCGCGCTCGCGCAGCACGAACTTCTGGATCTTGCCGTTGGCCGTGCGCGGCAGGTCCTCGACCAGGTCGATGTAGCGCGGCACGGCGAAATAGGGCAGGCGCTCGGCACAGAACTGCGCCAGGGCGGTGAGGTCGCAGCGCGCCCCGGGCTGCACGATGAGCGCGGCCATGACCTCGTCCTCGGCCAGCTCGGAGCGCACCGGAAACACGGCGGCGGTGGCCACATCGGGGTGGCTCAGCAGCACCTGCTCGACCTCGTACGAGGAAATGTTCTCGCCGCGGCGGCGGATCGCGTCCTTGATGCGGTCGATGAAGCGCAGGCTGCCATCGGCCGCGCGCTCGACGCGGTCGCCCGTGTGGAACCACAGGTTGCGCCAGGCCTCCACCGTCTTGTCCGGCATGCCGAGGTAGCCGGTCGCAAAGGCGAAGGGCTCGTCGGCGCGCAACACCAGCTCGCCGGCCTCGCCGGCGGGCAGCTCGACGTCGTGCTCGTCGACCACGCGTGCCTGGAAGCCCGGGCGCACATGGCCGATGCGCCCATCGATCGGGGCGTCGGCATGCGCGGCGATGACGAAGTTGGTCTCGGTCGAGCCGTAGCCTTCGAGCAGGCGCACGCCGGTGCGTGCGAGGAAGTCGCGGGCGGCCGCGGGCGGCACGCCCGGCCCCAGGCCGCGGCGCACGCCATGCGCGCGCTCGGCCGGCCCCGGCGGCTGGGCCAGCAGGATGGGCACCATGGCGCCCAGCAGGTAGACGACGGTGGCGCCCGTGCTGGCCATGGTCGGCCAGAAGCCGGAGGCCGAAAAGCGCGGAACGAAGACGGCCTGGGCGCCGGTGACGAGCGCCTGGGCCAGCGTGTTCAACGCATTGATGTGGAACAGGGGCAGGGTGGTGCACAGGACGTCGTCGGCCGTCACGCCCAGGATGTCCGCGGTGTGCACGCCCCACCAGTAGTACTGCGCCTGCGGGCACGTCACGCCCTTGGCCGGGCCGGTAGTGCCGGAGGTGTACAGGATGGCCAGCGTGTCGCCCGGGCGCGGGGCGGCGGCGCTGGCGCACGGGTCGTCGCCCGGCGCGCCACCGGCGCTGGTCTCGTGCGGCAGGGTGGCCGGCATGGCCGGATCCGCCTGGGGCGCGGCCGCGCTGGCGGCGCGAAGCGCCGGGTCGGCCGGCCCCGCGACGTCCGCCCGCCCGAAGGGCACACAGGGGATGCCGTGCACACTGGTCGCAGGCGGCAGCTCGCCGATCACCCAGATGGCGCCGAGCACGCCCGCATCGAGCTCGGCCAGCGTCAGCCGCTCGAGCAGCGTGTCCTCCACGATCAGCAGGCGCGCGCCGCTGTTGACGAGCTGGTAGGCGATCTGCGGGCCCATGGCCGCGGTGTTGATCGGCACGCACGCCGCGCCGATCCAGGCGCAGCCCAGGAAGGCCTCGAGGAACTCGATGCGGTTGCCGCACAGGATGGCGACGCGATCGTCCGCCTGCACGCCCGCTGCCGCGAGCCGTTGCGCCTGCGCCGTCGCGATCCGCTGGGCATCGGCGTGGCGCCACCGGGTCTCGCCCAGCGTGAGCAGGGCCGCGTCGCCCTGGGTGCGGGCAGCGTGACGCAGCAGCTCGGGCACGGTGCGCTGCGGCGCCGGCAGGATGTCGGTGCGCAGCGGCACCGGTGGCCCGGGCGGGCGTGCCAGGCCCGGCACGCCAGGCGTGGCGCGCGAAGCCGACGAGGGCTGGCGGGCGTCATGAGCGGACATGGGCAGGGTCTCCGGCGCCGGGGGCTCAGGGGGCAACCATCAGTTCACGCAGCTTCTCGCCGTGTTGCGGGCTGGCCTTGATGACGCCGGCCCAGCCCTTGTCCAGCGACTCCTTCAGGTAGGCCTGCGTGTCGGCCTCGCTGAACGTGATGGGCTGGATGCCGGCTTCGGCCTGGCGCTTCAGGTCGGCCTCGACATCCTTGACCGAGCGCTCCAGCGACATCTGCTCGAGCCAGTCACGCTGCTTTTCCAGGAAGGTGCGCTGCTCGGGCGTGAGCTTGTCCCAGGCGGCCTTGTTGAACTGGATGCCCAGCTCCATCACGTAGAAGCCCGGGTCGACCCGGTACTTGGTGACGTTCTGCCAGCCCATGTCGAAAAGACCCAGCACCGGCCAGCCATAGCCGTCGACCACGCCGCGCTCCAGCGCCGTATAGACCTCGCCCGGGGCGGTCTGCACGACCGTCGCGCCCATGGTCTGGAAGAACTCGCGATAGATCGGCGCGATGCGGATCTTCAGGCCCTTGAGGTCCGGCTTGGCGATCGGCTTGGTGAGGTAGATGTGATACGGCACCTGGTCGCCCGTGCGGGCGAAGTACATCAGGTTCTGCCGGGCCATGATCTGGTTCAGGTAGTCCAGGCCGCCGTTGCTGCGCAGTTCATGGTGCGGGCGGGTGGCGTAGTTCAGCGCCATCAGCTCGGGCACCACCCCCGCGGTGAAGGCAGCGGTCGTGTGCGCCATGTCGACCACGCCATTGCGCAGGGCAGCGCCCTGTTCCATGGTGGGGATGGCCTTGGGGCCGCCGATGTAGCGGATCTGCACCAGGCCCTTGCCTTCGTCGTTGACCTTCTTCACGAAGGCCTCGAAGTTCTGGGCGAAGTACGTGCCCTCCTGGAAGGAGTTGATGGCGCGCAGCGTGACTTCCTGGGCCTGGGCGGCACTGCTGCCCAGGGCGATCAGGGCGGCGGCGAACAGCGAGGACAGCAGCGGGCGTTTCATGAGCGTGGGCTCCGGGTGGCGAAGGCCTTGGCAGGCCGCAGGGTCGGGTCGGGAAAGGGGCGGGTGCGGCGGGTCGTCGGGATCAGGCCAGGGCGTGACGCTGCAGGCACGCCTGCAAGGCCTTGCCGTGTTCGTCGGCCAGGGCCGCATCGCGCAGTTCACGCAGCGTGGCCGGTGGCAGGGCGTCGCCCGAGCGCGACAGCGCGCCCATGACCGTGGCGTAGTTCTGCAGGCCGCGGGCGTGCGTGTCGCTGTAGCCCTTGACCAGGTTCTGGCAGCGCGCCACCTCGATGGCCAGCGCCGGGTTGCGGCGCGCGGTCGCCTCGATGCGGTTCAGCCAGTCCTCGATGCGGGCGTCCTCGGCCAGAAAGCGCAGCGTGCTGCGGCGCCAGCGGCGCATGGCGGCCACCGAGGTCAGCATCAGGTAGCCCGACAGCGAGCTGGTGTGGATGATGCGGCCGCGCTGCGTCATGCGGCGCACCAGGCCGTTGGCCCAGTTGGGCCGGCCCAGCCAGCGCCCGATCGGGGCGGGCAGGGTCTCGCAGATCTCTTCCAGGCGCGGGTGCATGTATTCCTTGATGGCCAGCAACTGGCCATCGGCCACGCCGACTTCGCCGCGCACGCGGGCAAAGCGCGAATCGCGGGTCTTCAGGTCGGCCACGCGGATGGTGTCCTCGTAGGACATCCACAGCGCCAGGTGGCGCGCCACGGTGGCGGCCAGTTCGCCGTCGGTGTCATCGGGCAGGCGCACCACGCGCGCCATGCGATCCAGGAAGGTGTTGGCGTAGGCCACGTCCTGGTAGTCCAGCATGCGGCGCACGCCTTCGCGCAGCAGCGGCTGCAGGCGCGTGGCAAAGCCGGATTCGACACGGGCCAGGAGCTCCGCCACGCGGCGGTCCCGGGGGGCGTGGGCGGGCGTCGTAGCCGCGTCCCGGGCGTCGGCAAGCGCCGTGACACCACCGGGCAGCGCGCCCGTCGCGCCCATGCCGTGCGCGGGCCCGTCCGGCGCGGCGACGGTCGCCGCCAGCGGGCTCTCGGGCGGGCGGCGCGCCTTCTCGAACGCGGCGTCGAACGCCTTCAGGCTGGGCTTGACGCCCACGCCACCGCGCGTGATGGTGGCCTCGAAGTCCGCGCGGGCAAAGGGCAGGGTGCCCGTCGCGGCCAGCGCGCCGAAGAGCACGGCGCTGATGACGCTGCCGGTTTCCTGGGCGGTGAGGGCCATGTCGAAGCGCACGAAGTGCCTGGCGGCGCGCTCGGCGTGGGCCAGCAGTTCCTGGCTGTCGACGCGGCCATCGCCCATGGCGGACTTCTCCGCAATCGAGAACACCCGGTGCGTGGAGCTGATGAGCGTGGTGCGGTCCGGCGTCACCAGGCCGCGCTGCACGGCGCGCCCGGCCTCCATCAGTTCGGAGGCGAGCACGATGTCGACGTCGCCCGGCATGGGCATCAGCGCGAGGACCGGCGCGCCCCCGGACGCCTGCGCGGCCTGCACGGGAAAGAGCTCGACGTAGTAGATGGTCGCGCCGGTGCGCTGGGCGACGCCCGGCACCGACGTGGTCTGGGCCACGTAGCCGCTGTGTTCGCCCAGGTCGACGATCCAGTCGGCCAGCACGCCGCCGCCCTCGCCACCCATGGCGAGAACCGCGATCTTGATCGGTTGTGCGGACATGGCGGATTCCTAGAAGGCGAAGCGCGCGCGGCGGCGTGCCGAGGCGGATTGCAACCAGCCGATGACCTTGCCGCGCACGCGCTCGGCCAGGCGATCCCAGCGGGTCGGGTTGGACACGATCTGCGCGCGGTAGAAGGAGGGGCACAGGACGGCGGCGTGCGAGACCTCGCCGCACATGCCGCAGCCCACGCAGCTGTCGAGCACGGTGGCGACGGGGTCGGTGCGCAGCGGGTCCGGATTGGGGCGGATCGACAGCGAGGGGCAGCCCGAGATGCGGATGCACGAGTGGTCGCCGGTACAGGTGTCCGGATCGACGCCGAAGCGCTCGCGCACCATGCGCTTGCCGTCGGCCACGGCCTTGCGCACCTGGGGCTTTTCGCGGCGCTGGCGATTGAGCATGCATTCGCTTTGCGCGATCAGCACCTTGGGGCCTTGCTCATCGGTGGTGAGCGCCTCGCGCATGGCGTCGCGCATGCCGGCCACGTCATAGGTGCGCGAGATCGTGCGCGCCCACTTCACGCCCACCCCGCGCACGGCCGACTCGATGGCGTGGCCGGTGCTGCGGGTGGGGTTGATGGCCGTGGAGGACAGGATGTCCTGCCCGCCGGTGGCCGACGTGTAGTTGTTGTCCACCACGATGGTGAGGTTGTTGCTGCGGTTGAACACCGCATTGGCGATGCCGCTGGTCAGCCCGTTGTGCCAGAAGCCGCCGTCGCCCATGACCGCGATGGCGCGCTTGTCCGCGGGCGTGTTGAGGGCCGCCGCGCCGGCGGCGCCCAGCCCGTAGCCCATCGTCGTGTTGCCCAGGTTGAAGGGCGGCAGGATCGAGAACAGATGGCAGCCGATGTCCGCGCTGATGTGGTGCGGGCCCAGCTCCCGCTCGACGAGCTTCATCGCCGCGAAGATCGGGCGCTCCGGACAGCCGGTACAGAAGCCCGGGGGGCGGGCGTGGACGCTGTCGCCCAGCGGGCGGCGGGCCTCGGCCACCAGCGGAATCACCTTGTGCTGGACGGCGGGCACCGGGGCCGGCGCGCGCGGCGCGAGCAGGCCGTAGCGCTCCAGGAAGGCCTGGGCGCCGTCCTTGACCACCGTGGCGGTGTATTCGCCAGCCACCGGCAGCATGTCCTTGCCATGCAGGGCGGCGGGGATGCCGGCCTGGCGCAGGATGGTGGCGATGTTCTGTTCGATGTAGTTGGGCTGGCCTTCTTCGATCACCAGCACCGCGCGTTTGTCGGCACAAAAACGGCGCACTTCATCGTCCACCACGGGGTAGGCGACGTTCATCACGTACAGCGGCACCTGCGAGTTGCCGTAGATGTCCGCCAGGCCCAGGCGTTCCAGCGCGCGCAGGACGGTGTTGTAGACCCCGCCCTGCAGCAGGATGCCCACGTCGGCCGTGCCGTCCGCGAAGAACTCGTTCAGCCCGGCTTCCTGGATGTAGCGCACCGCCGCGGGCCAGCGCTCGCGCACCTTTTCCTGCTCGTGCAGGAAGCTCGCGGGCGGCAGCACGATGCGGTCGACATCGCGCCGCGGCTGCTCGAGCGCCTCCTTGATCGTGAAGGCCGGCTTGACGTTGTCCGAGGCCGTGAAATGGCCGTGGACGTGACAGGCGCGGATGCGCACCTGCAGCATGACCGGGGTGTGGCTGGCCTCGGACAGCGCAAAGCCATGCTTGACCGCCGCGACGATGCTCGGCAGGTTGGGGCGCGGATCCAGCATCCACATCTGCGACTTCATCGCAAAGGCGTGGCTGCGTTCCTGCATGATCGACGAGCCCTCGCCGTAGTCCTCGCCCACGATGACGAGCGCGCCGCCCGTCACCCCGCCCGAGGCCAGGTTGGCCAGGGCGTCGGAGGCCACGTTGGTGCCCACGGTCGCCTTGAAGGTGACCGCGCCGCGCAGCGGGTAGTTGACCGAGGCCGCCAGCGTCGCGGCGGCCGTGGCCTCGCTCGCGCTGTTCTCGAACCGGATGCCGTTCTCGGCCAGGATGTCCTGGGCATCGGCCAGCACGTCCATCAGGTGCGAGATCGGCGCGCCCTGGTAGCCCGCCACATAGGAAACCCCGGATTCCAGCAAGGCCTTGGTGATGGCCAGGATGCCTTCACCCCGGAATACCTCGCCTTCGCCCAGACGCAGCTTCTTGACTTCTTCCGCAAAGGAACGCTCAGCCATGCTGTTCTCCCGCCGCCCCGCCACTGTCACGCACCTGTCGCGGAAGTAGTTGAGCTTTGAATATATGAATAATCATGAAAACATTATGCAACCGCCATGCCAGAATCGCACTATCCAGACAAACCCTTGGTATGGCGCGATTTCAGGGCTGCGGGCATGTTCCATATGCGGGACGACATGCGCTGCGGCAGTGCGTGCAAGACCAGACCGGCACCGCGATCGTGCCTGCCGGACGTTCCAGAGGACCTGCATGAAGACAATGGCGCAGCGGCCAGCCCAGGCGGCGCCGGGCGATGACGGCGAAGCCTTCGTCGACGATTACCTGCCCGCGCTGCTGGCGCAGGCGAGCCGGCTGATCTCCAATGAGTTCCACCGCATCGTGGTGGAGCACGGCGTGTCGGTGGCGGACTGGCGGGTGCTGGCCTCGCTCGCGGGCGGCCGTGCCATGAGCATCGGCGGCCTGGCCAGCATGTCCGTGACCAAGCAACCCACGGTGACGCGCATGCTCGACCGCCTGGAAGCCAAGGGCGACGTGCAGCGCTCGGCCGACGCGCGCGACCGGCGCGTGACGCTGGTGCGCATCACGCCCCAGGGTCAGGCGACCGTGGCCCGGCTGATGGAACTGGCCAAGGAGCACGAGCACCAGGTGATGGAACCCTTCGGCCTGGCGGATGCGCATCGCCTGAAGGCCATGTTGCGCCGCATGATCGAGCAGCGGCGCGGGATGGAGGCGTCGGACAACGACGCCGACGCGGCGCCGGACTGAGTCCGGGCGCCGCAGGGGTGGACGGGCGCGGCGGCAGGCCCGGGGCCTGGCCGCCAAGGTGCAGGGTCAGCCGCGGGGCGCGATCGCCTGCGGCGCAGGCGTCAGCGGTCGTAGCCCGGGTTCAGCCGGTCCAGCCGGCGCAGCAGGCCGGGCCAGGCCAGCAGGCCCGGATGGATCGAGCGCATCTTGGCGCTGGACTGGCCCACGCCGGCCAGCACCTCGGGCCTGACCTCGGTCAGCTCGGCCCCGCCCGACTGGGCCGCCAGCTGGATCTGGCAGGCCGTCTCGAAGAAGTACATGTTCACGAAGGCCTGCGGCACGCCGCGTTCGGCGACCAGCAGCCCGTGGTTGCGCAGCATCAGGTAGCGGTGCGTGCCCAGGTCGGCCACCAGGCTCACGCGCTCTTCGTCGTGCACCGCCAGCCCCTCGTAGTCGTGGTACGCCAGGTCCCGCGTGATGAAGGTCGACTGCTGCGAGATCGGCAGCAGCCCGTCGCGCTGGGCGCTCACGCCCACGCCCGCGCGCGTGTGGGTATGGATCACGCAGCCCACGTCCGGGCGCGCGGCGTGGATGGTGCTGTGGATCACGAAGCCGGCGCGGTTCACCTCGTAGGGGCTGTCCGAGAGCTTGTTGCCCTCCATGTCGATGCGCACCAGCGAGGATGCGGTGATCTCGTCGAAGAACATGCCATACGGATTGATGAGGAACTGCTCCGCGCCGCCCGTCACGCTGTCGGGCAGCTTGGCGCTGATGTGCGTGAAGATGAGATCGCTCATGCCGTACATGGCGATCAGCCGGTAACAGGCGGCCAGTTCCACGCGAAGACGCCACTCGTCTTCGTGCACCACGTGTTGCAGGGTTGCGGGTTCGGTCATGGGGGTCTCCGGGTCGGGCCTCGCGGGGCGGTATCAGGACGAATGTACCGCACTGCCTTGCCCGGCCCTGGCCAGCCTGCCCGCCGCGGCCCTGGCGCGCGGTCGGGCGTGGCAGGCAAGATCCTGCCGCCTCAACGCTTGCCAGCATTCTGAAACACTGCCATTGTTGGGCACGGTATCTCGGACGATGTTGCCGCGAGGCCGGCTTCACGTCCGATGATGCACCACGGATCGGGAGCATGATGGCGGACCATCGCAAGGAATCATCGACGTCGGCAGGGGCGCTGGATCAGCCGCTGCACCCCCTGACAGCGGCCGTGCTCGGCCTTGACCCGGCGCTGATCCAGTTCCGCCTGGCCTGTCGCGTCCTGCTCAGCCTGCTGACCGTGAGCCTCGCGCTCGCCGCGCTGCATACCGTGCTGCCGCTGTCGCCCGCGGCCTGCGCGCTGGCGCTGGTGACAGCCATGCAGGGGCTCATTGCCGTGCGCGATGCATCGTCCGCCGCGCGCGCCGTCACGCGCGTGTGGTCCGCGGTGGTCGGCTTCGCCCTGGTCGGCACGATCTCCCTGCTCGATCACTCGCTGGTGAAGGTCAACCTCCTGCTGCTGGCCGTCATTTTTTGCGCGATCTATCTCAAGCGCTTCGGTGCGCGCTGGCAGGCGGTCGGCGTATATGCCTTTTTCTGTTGCGTGCTGTCGGGCTATCTGAAGCCCGTCGAGGGCGAGCTGCCCGGCATCGCCATCGGCCTGCTGCTGTCTTCGGCCATTGCGCATCTGATCCGGAACTACGTCCTGCCCGAGGACCCGGCCCGGGACTTCCGGCGCCTGATCGCGAGCCTGCACGCCATGGTGCTGCGCTTTGGCCATGCGCTGGACATGGCCGCGCCGGACAGTCCCGCCGCGCGGCGCATGCGCACGCGGGCGGAGCGCGCAGCCGACAGTGCGATCCAGCAGGCGCAGTCCTATCTGCCGCTCGACGATCACCAGGCCAACGACCTGGTGGTGGACCTCCTGGACCTGGAGCTGTCCCTGCGCGCGACGGCGCTGGTGGCCGAGGATCCCGCGGCGAGCCGCGAGCTCCTCGAGCGCCGCAAGGCGTACGTGCGGGATCTGGACCGGCGCATCGGGGAGATCGCCGCTGCGCTGCCGGCAGGCGTGTTCGTCGCGAGCGCGCCGGCCAAGGCGTCGGGCGCCTCGAGCCAGGCGTTCCTGCGGCTTGCCGTTCAGGTGACGCTCGCGTCCGCGATCGCCATGGTCGCGGGCGTGGCGCTGTCCCCGGAACGCTGGTTCTGGGCGGTGATGACGGCCTTCATCGTCTTCACCAACACGCAGTCGCGCGGCGAAACGCTGGTTCGCGGCCTGGCCCGCACGGGTGGCACGGCGCTGGGCGTCGTCGTCGGCATCGTGCTGGCCACCCTCGTGGCCGGGGCCCTCGTGCCCACCATCGTGCTGGCCACGGTGGCGCTCTTCATCGGCTTTCTGATCATGGTGAAGTCGTATTCGGCATTCACGCTGTGCCTGACGATCGCCATCTCGCTGATCTACGGATTGTTGGGAGAATTCACCCCCCAGCTCATGGAGCTGCGCCTGGAAGAAACCCTGATCGGGGCGGCCGCCGGGGTGCTGGTGTCCTTCTCGGTGCTGCCCACGCGCACCGCCGCCCGGCTCTCGGCCATGTTCGGCGTCTATCTGCAGACGATCGATGGCTATCTGGCGCGCTGGGACCCGCGCTGCGCGCAGGACAGCGGCCCCGCTCCCGAGCTGCGTGCCGTCAAGGCCGCCGAGATGGACGTCATGAGTGCGCTCGCGCCGATGCGCAGTGCCTGGAACCTGGGCGCGAGACAAAAGGGGCCGCAGGCCGCGGCGATCTACGTCAGCGCCACGCAGCAGTGGATCGAGGCCGTGGCCAGAGAGCTGCAGCGCACGCCGCCCTCGGCGATCGAGGGCCGTCTCGTGCAGGACGTGCGCGACGCGATCGGCGATGCCCGGCGCGGGGGCTTCAATCTCTTTGCGCAGCGAGACGATACGCGCGTGGCGACGTGGTTGAGGTCCGCGCCGCCCTTCTCGACCGAAGTGGCGCTGCGGCGTCTTCTCGTGGTCCTGGATCAGATCTCGATCCGTGGCCTGGACGCGCCGCAGGCGGTCTGATCGCCGCGCATCGGGCGCAGCCAGGCCCAAGGCAGCCGGTGTCGACCACGGACGGCCGGTTTTTTTGCGGTCGCGCAAGCTTGCGCCAGTGGCAAATCGGCGGGCATGCCCGACTTGGGGGATGACCCCGGCGGATTTGTGCCGCCATGGCGTTTCTTGCGTCTCAAGGCCTTGAGACGCAAGAAAGCAGGGCCCCAGTGGCGTGCGGGGATGTCCCACGCAATGCCCTTTTCACACTTGCCCCGTAAGCTCCATTCAAGATTTTCATGTCGTCGGGCTGCCCGTTCCGTGCTCGGCAGTTCGGTTGCCGATCCGCGTGCCGACCGATGGCGCGAGGCTGTCGTGCGCCCGACGGCACGGGATGCTTGCGAGAGAGGTTCCGACGGGATGCCGTTGCGCACGCCGTGGTCACCCGCCGCCGTTTCGCGCCTTGACCTGCAGCGCGTGACGACGGTTGGTGGTGGACAAGTTCGAAAGGAGTCCGTTGATGCACTTCACCCCCAGAGAGATTGACAAGCTGCTGATCCACACGCTTGCGATGGTTGCGCAGAAGCGAAAGGATCAGGGGCTCAAACTCAATCACCCCGAAACCGTGGCCATCATCTGCGCCGCCGCACTGGACGCCGCGAGGGCCGGGAAGACGCTCGAGGAGGTGATGGCCATGGCCCGCACCGTCATCAAGCGTGATGACGTCATGGAAGGGGTGGTCGAGATGATCCCCTTCGTTCAGGTCGAAGCCGTCTTCACCGATGGCAGTCGCCTGATCACCGTACACACCCCCATTTCCTGAGAGGACGCACACCATGGCAACCAAAGCACAGAGCAAGGCGGTCGTGGGCGGCCTTGTGTTCGGCACCGGGGACATCGAGTTCAACGTCGGCTATCCGGTCACGGAGCTGACGGTCCGCAACACGGGTGATCGGCCGATCCAGGTGGGGTCGCATTTCCACTTCTTCGAAGTGAACTCCGCACTGGAGTTCGACCGCAAGCAGTCGTTCGGCAAACGTCTGAACATTCCATCGACGACTGCGCTGCGCTTCGAGCCGGGCGACGAGAAGAAGGTGTCGCTCGTTCCTTACCAGGGCAAGCAACGGGTCTTGGGCTTCAACAACCTGGTCGATGGCTGGGTGGGTGACGAAAACTATAACGACTACCGACCGCGCATGCTCGATGCGCTCGAGCGGGTCGAGCGTTACGGTTTCAAGAACAAGCCGGAATGACCTGGCACCTGACATAGGAACGCGAACATGGCGAAGATTTCCAGGCAGCAGTATGCGGATCTCTATGGTCCGACCGTCGGTGACAAGATCCGGCTGGCCGACACCGACCTGTACATCGAGATCGAGAAGGATCTGCGCGTCTACGGTGAAGAGGCCGTGTATGGCGGGGGCAAGACCCTGCGCGACGGCATGGGATACGACAACGAGCTGACCAATGCGGGCGGCTCGCCCGACCTCGTGATCACCAACGTCACCATCGTGGACGGCGTGCTGGGCGTGATCAAGGCCGACGTGGGCATCAAGAACGGGCACATCTGCGGCATCGGCAAGGCCGGCAGCCCCTCGATCATGCCCGGCGTGACGCCGGGCCTGGCCCTGGGTCCGGGCTGCGACGCCATCTCGGGCGAGCACCTCATCCTCACCGCGGGCGGCATCGACGCGCACGTGCATTTCATTGCGCCCCAGCAGGCCGAGGCCGCGCTGAGCAACGGGGTCACGACCCTGTTCGGCGGTGGCATCGGGCCCAGCGACGGCACCAACGGCACGACCATCACGCCGGGGCCGTGGAACATCGAGATGATGCTGCGGGCGTTCGACGCCTTCCCCGTGAATGCCGGTGTGCTGGGCAAAGGCAACTGCTCGTCGCAGGAGCCGCTGGCCGAGCAGCTGTACGCGGGGGCGATGGGGCTGAAGGTCCATGAGGACTGGGGCTCGACGCCCGGCGCGATCCGGGCGTCGCTGGTGGCCGCCGACCGGTTCGACGTGCAGGTGGCGATCCACACCGACACGCTGAACGAAGCGGGCTTCGTGGAGAACACGATCGCCGCGTTCGAGGGCCGCACGATCCACACCTATCACACCGAGGGTGCGGGCGGTGGGCATGCCCCCGACATCATCCGCGTCGCGGCGTTGTCCAACGTGTTGCCCAGCTCGACGAACCCGACGCTGCCGTTCGGCATCAACTCGCAGGCAGAACTCTTCGACATGACGATGATCTGCCACAACCTGAACCCGCGCATCCCGACGGATGTGGCCTTTGCCGAGAGCCGGGTGCGCGTGGAGACGATCGCCGCCGAGAACGTGCTGCACGACCTGGGTGCGATTTCGATCCTGTCCAGCGACAGCCAGGCCATGGGGCGCGTGGGCGAGAACTGGACCCGGGCGATCCAGACCGCCCACCTGATGAAGCTGCGCGCGGGTGCCTACGACGGCGACAAGTCGGGCAACGACAATGCGCGCGTGCTGCGATTCGTCTCCAAGGTCACGATCAACCCGGCGATCGCCCAGGGGGTGAGCCACGTGATCGGCTCGGTGGAAGTCGGCAAGATGGCCGACCTCGTCCTGTGGGAGCCAGCGTTCTTCGGCGTCAAGCCCAAGCTGGTCATCAAGGGCGGGGCCATCTCGTGGGCGCTGATGGGCGACCCCAACGCCTCGCTGCCCACGCCGCAGCCCGTGATCTATCGCCCCATGTTCGGTGCGATGGGTTCGACACTGAGCAAGACCCGCGTGACCTTCACCTCGCGCGCGGCCTACGAGAACGGCATTGCCGATCGCTATCAGCTGCGCTCGCAGGTCATGCCGGTGTATGGCACGCGCACGGCGTCCAAGAGCTCCATGATCCGCAACAGCGCGATGCCGACGATCGAAGTCAATCCGGAGACCTTTGCGGTGCGGGTCAACGGCAAGCACGCCACGATCGAGCCGATCACGACGGTGCCCATGGGCCAGTTGTACTTCTTCAGTTGATGCACGTGGTCGGGGCGCCGTCGCAGGACGGCGGGAGGCTGCCCAGGGGGGCGTGATGCGGGCTGTCGACGTGCTGTGGGTCGGATTGGGGGGTGGCCTGGGCTCGCTGCTGCGATGGCAGCTCGCGCACTGGGTCGACCGTCGTTTCGCCTGGCGCTTCCGGCTCGGCACCTACCTGGTCAACGTCTCGGGCGCGTTCGTGATTGCCTACCTGTCCGCCGGTCTGGCGATCGGCTGGCAGGAACGCTACGGCAGCATGATGGCCGCGTTCGTCCTGACGGGCATCCTGGGCGGGTACACCACGTTCAGCTCCATGCAGCTGGATACGGTGCAGATGGTCGAGGAACGTCGGTATGGCCTGGCACTGTTCTATCTGGTGTCGTCGATCGCCTCGGGGCTGATCGCCGTGGTGCTGGGTGTCATGCTGGCCAGAGGTGGATGAGGAAGCCGGGATGTGGGCGAAGGTGGTGCTGGTGTTCGTGGGCGGCGCGTTCGGCGCCATGATGCGCGAGTTCTTCATGATCCTCGTGCCGCAGGGGCGCGGGGATTTCCCCGTGGACATCTTCGCCGCCAACATCCTCGCCTCGTTCCTGTTGGGCCTCACGGCGGGCAATCAGCGGTTGAAGAATGTGTCCGATGAGTTCGTGCTGCTGGTTGGCACGGGCGTCATGGGCGGCATGTCCACCTTTTCGTCGTTCGTCTATGGCGCGTATGCCGAGCTGACGACGGTCGGTGATCTGGTCTGGGGAGCGGCCTACATCGTGGCCAGCGCCGCCGTGGGTTTTGCGGCGACGCTCCTGGGTATCCGGTCGGCAGGATGGCGCGCGACACGCGCCTAGTTTGAAGAGAACACAGCACATGATTCTGATCGATAAGACGCTGGGCAACATCAAGGATGCCGAGTGGCAGCAGAAGGCGCAGACCGTGCGGGTCGACCCGCTGGTGCTCGAGCAATGGGAAGCGCCCAAGAACCGGCTGCGCAAGGCGAGCGAGGGCGGCATCGAGCTGGCCATCGCGCTGCCGCGCGACAAGCATCTGCACGATGGCGATGTCCTGTACGTCGATGAGGCGAACCAGGTCATCGTGACCGCCCGCATCGCGCTCAAGGACGTGCTCGTCATCGAGCTCGAGGGCCTGGAGAGCCTGTCGCCCGCCGAGATCCTGTCGACCTGCTTCCAGCTCGGGCACGGCCTGGGCAACCAGCACTGGCCGGCGGTCATCAAGGGCACGACCGTCTATGTGCCGCTGTCCGTGGACCAGAAGGTCATGGCGTCCGTCATGCGGACCCATGGCTTCGCCCACGTGAAGACGCACTTCGCGCCGGGCGAGGAGATCGCGGCCAAGCTCAATGCCAACGAAGTGCGGCTGCTGTTCGCGGGGGCCGATGCCACGCCCCACCACCATCATTCAGGCGATGCGCATGACCACGACCACGATGGACACAGCCACGCTCACTGAGCAGGCTGCGTTGCCGACCTCCCGCGAGCCGCAGGCCGACGCGGCACCGGACCTGGTGCGCCTGGCCCGGCTGTTCCAGTTCTCCGACTCGACCCTGCCGGTGGGCGCCTTCGCGTTTTCCAACGGCCTGGAGTCGGCGGTGCAGACCGAGGTCGTCACGGACAGGGACAGCCTGCGCCAGTACGTCGAGCTCGTGGTGCGCCAGGCCGCCCGCATGGACGGCGTGGCGCTGCTGCATGCCGTGCGCGCCGCGCGCCAGGGCGACCATGCCGGGATCCTGGCCGCGGACCACGCACTGTGGAATCGGCGCGTCGGGCACGAGCAGCAACTGATGCTGGGCCGGATGGGCAAGAAGCTCGCGGAACTGGCGCTGAAGCTGGACGACTTCCCCGGGTTGCAGCGCTGGCTGGACGATATCAAGGCCGGCATCACGCCCGGCTGCTTTCCGGTGGGGCAGGCGATCGCCCTGGCGCAGCTGGGCGCGAGCGAAGCCGAGGCCTTTGCCGTGCACCAGTACGGCGTGGCCTCGATGGTCCTGAGCGCCGCCGTCAGGCTCATGCGGATCGACCACTTCGACACGCAGAGCATCCTGTTCGACACACAGCAACGCGTTGGCAAGGACTACGCGTCCGTTCGCGATCGCACCCTGCAGGAGATGTCCGTGTTCGCGCCCGTGTTCGATGTGCTCGTCGCACACCACACGAAAGCGCACGTGCGTCTCTTCATGAACTGAACCCTGGGCAAAGGAAACGACCGTGAAGAAAATTACCCGCATCGGCATCGGTGGACCCGTCGGATCCGGCAAGACGGCCGTGATCGAAGTGATCGTGCCGCGGCTCATCGAGATGGGCGTCAAGCCGCTGATCATCACCAACGACGTGGTGACCACCGAGGACGCCAAGCAGGTTCGCCGCACGCTCAAGGGCGTGCTGATCGAAGAGAAGATCGTCGGCGTGGAGACGGGTGCCTGCCCGCACACGGCCGTGCGCGAGGATCCGTCGATGAACATCGCCGCTGTCGAGGAACTGGAGGGCAAGTACCCCGACAGCGACGTGATCTTCATCGAGTCCGGTGGTGACAACCTGACGCTGACCTTCAGCCCCGCCCTGGCGGACTTCTACATCTACGTGATCGATGTCGCCGGCGGCGACAAGATTCCGCGCAAGAACGGCGCCGGCGTGTGCCAGTCGGACATCCTGGTCATCAACAAGACGGATCTGGCCCCCTATGTCGGCGCCAGTCTGGAAGTGATGGACAGCGATTCGCGGCGCATGCGCGGCAAGAAGCCGTTCGTCTTCACGAACTGCAAGACCGGGGACGGCGTGGACAAGCTGATCGACCTGATCATGGACAACGCGTTGTTCGACCTGAAGGTCGAGCGTCCGCTGGCGGCCCACTGACCCGGACCTCATGACACTGCATCCGAGTTTGCGTCAGCAGGATCGCGCCCCCGAGCTGCGGGCCTTCCAGTCCGAGCCCGGGCAGATGCGGGCCGCCGCCCCTGGCAAGGTGGGGCATCTGCGGCTGGGATTCTGCATGCGGGACGGGCGCTCGATCCTGCACGACCTGTACCGCGTGGCGCCGCTCCTTGTGCAGCAGGCGCTGTACTGGGACGAGGCGATGCCCGAGCTGCCCATCTGCTCGATGATCTCGGTCGGGGGCGGCGTCCTGCAGGGCGATCGCTACACCATCGACATCTCGGTCGAGGCGGATGCGTGTGCCCACGTCGGCTCGCAGGGGGCCAACCGCATCCACCGGATGGATGCCAACTACGCCTCGCAGCACCAGAAGCTCAGCGCCGCGTCGGGCGCCTATCTGGAATACCTGCCCGACTTCACGATTCCCTACCGGGGGTCGCGCTTCAGCAATCACACCGACATCGTCGTCGCCGACGATGCCACGGTGCTGTATGGCGAGATGCTGATGTCGGGGCGCAAGCACCACCATGTCGAGGAGCGCTTTGGCTTTGACGTGCTGTCGATGTCCGTGGACGTGTCCCGGCCGGATGGCAGGCAGCTCTTTGCCGAGAAGGTCCTGATCGAGAAGGACGACGCGACGATCGGCTTTGCTGCCGTGATGCGCGGCTTTGACGCGTTCGCGAGCATCCTGTGCCTGGCGCCGCCCGAGGTGGCAGCGCGCATCGAGGCGCGCTTCGAGCCGTCCTGGGACATCGAGAATCCGCGCGTCATGTCGGGGGTCTCGCGGCTGCCGAACGATGCCGGTCTCCTGTTGCGCGTGGTGGGCATCGAGTCCTACGACGTGCGGGCGCAAGTCCGGCAGTTCTGGCGCATCGTCCGTGAGGAGGCGCGCAGCCGGACCTTGCCCGACGAGTTTCTTTGGCGGTGAGGGCGGGGCGCAGCGGCGCAGGATGCATTGGCAAGGAGAGAGGACAGGACATGGCAGCGAATCGGAACTTCATCACCGTGTGTCTGCGCGGTACCAGCCAGGTGTTCTTCATGGAGAACAGGCTCACGGGCCTGCTGTTCTTCGTGGCCATGGCCTATGCCTCGAGCGTGACCGGCAACTGGGCCACCACCATCGGCGCGCTGATCGGCGTGGTGGTGGCGTCCCTGACCGCCATCCTGCTGGATTGCGATGACGGTTCGCTGGCGTCCGGTCTGTATGGCTTCAACGGCATCCTCGTGGGTGCGGCGCTGCCGACCTTCATCGTGGTCTCGCCCCAGCTGTGGCTGTACATCGTTGTCGGCGCGGCCGCCAGCACCGTCATCACCGCGGCCGCCAGCGCGACGCTCACCAAAAGTTGGGACATTCCGGGATCGACCGGGCCCTTCGTGCTGACCGGCTGGCTGATGGTCGCGGGCGCCTACTCCTTTGGCGGGCTGCAGCTCAGCGCCGAAGCCCCCGCGCTGGCAACCGACTATGTGCAGGGCGCGGTGAGCATACCTTCCGCGATGGAGCTGGTGCAGATCTTCTTTCGCAACATCGGCCAGGTCTATCTGCTGGGCAGCGCCGTCAGCGGTGTGATCATCCTCGCCGGCATCTTCATCGCGTCCGTGCCCGCCGGTATCGCCGCCTCGCTGGGCTCGCTGATCGCCATGGTCGTGGCCATCGGCCTGAAGGCCGACCCGGCGTCCGTCGCCCAGGGCCTGTATGGCTTCAGCGCCGTGCTGACGGCGATGGCCGTGGGCGTGATCTTCCTCAAGCCCTCGCTGCGCGTGGCCGCCTATGCCGGCCTGGCCGCGGTGACGACCGTGTTCATCCAGGGTGCGCTGGACGTGATCATGCTGCCCGACGGGCTGCCCTCGTTCACCGCGCCGTACGTCCTGACGCTGTACCTGTTCATGGCGCCAAAGAAGCTGCTGGCGCCGCATCCGCACAGCGCCACGCGTCCGGGGCACCTGGTCGGCAAGTAATCCTCGCGGTGCCTGGCCGGTATCCCGCCGGCCAGGCTGCAGTTCACCATTGATCCAAGGAATTTCCCATGGTTGGCATAGATGCTGGAGATACGGCCTTCGTCCTGATCTGCACGGCGCTCGTGTGCATGATGACGCCGGCGTTGGCGATCTTCTACGGCGGGCTGGTGAAAGAGCGCGACATGCTGTCGATCATGCTCCAGAACTTCGTCTGCATGGGGGTGATCAGCCTCATCTGGGTGTTCGGCGGCTTCAGCCTGGTGTTCGGCCCGGACATCGGCGGGGTCATCGGCGACATCCGGCCGTACTTCGGCATGTACCACGTCGGGATCGAGCCCAACCCGACCTATTCGGACACGGTTCCGTTCATGCTGATCTTCGCGTACCAGATGATGTTCGCGATCATCACGCCGGCGCTCATGACGGGCGCGTTCGTCGGCCGGCTGCGCTTTGGCGCCTATCTCTTTTTCATCGCGTTCTGGACCATCCTGATCTACCTGCCGGTCGCCCACTGGATCTGGGGCGGCGGCTTCCTCGCCAAGCTCGGCGTGGTGGACTTTGCCGGTGGCATCGTCATTCACACCGCCGCGGGCTTCTCGGCGCTGGCCACCGCGAGGTTCCTGGGCGCACGCAAGTCGCGTCCTGGCGAGAAGGAATCCCTGCCCGTGGCGCTGCCGCTCGTGGCCCTGGGGGCCGGGCTGCTGTGGTTCGGCTGGTTCGGCTTCAACGCCGGTGGCGCCTACGCCGCCGATGCGCTGGCCGCCTATGCCTTCACCAACACCATGCTGGCGGGCTCGATCGCCATGCTGGTGTGGATGTTCTGGGAATGGCGCACCAGCGGGCGCCCGTCGTTCACCGGCGTCCTGGTGGGCGCGGTGGCCGGCCTGGCCACGATCACCCCGGCAGCCGGCTATGTGGAGCCGTTGTCGGCCCTGCTCATCGGCGCCATCGGCGCGACCACCTGCTTCTTTGCCAAGAACGTGCAGCGCATGCTGAAGATCGATGACACGCTCGAAGTCTGGCGCGCGCATGGCGTGGGCGGGATGACCGGCGCGCTGCTCATCGGGGTGCTGGCCAGCTCCAACATCAACCAGGTGTCCGCCAGCGCCCACCAGCTGGGCGTGCAGGCCCTGGCCATCGTGGTCGTGGGTGCCTACGCCTGGATCGTCACGACGGTGATCCTCAAGGTCATCGACAGCACCGGCAAGCTGCGCGTGCCCGCGGACGTGCAGGTGCGCGGCCTCGATACCGATACGGGCGAGCAGGCCTACAACGTCTGGGGCATGACGCGAAAAGGGGATTTGTAGGGGTGGTGCGGCGTGGTGGCGTGGCTCGCGTCCGTGAGCGCCGCCACCACACCATGGCGTGGCGGCGACGTCACGTCTTTTTTTGACGATGCGTATGACGTTTTCGACAAAAGATCATGCGCTGCGGCGCGCGTCAGGGCCGCCCGGGCGTGTTTCGCGCCGGACGACGGCAGCCCATGCGAGGAGAGACGAACGATGAACCGATGGAAATGCCTGCTCGCCGCGCTGATGCTGGGGCTGGGCGCCGCGAGCGCCGTGGCCGAGCACCGCTTGCACGTGCCATGGCCCACCGACCTGGGTCCGCTCAACCCTCACCTGTATTCGCCGAACCAGATGTTCGCCCAGGCGATGGTCTACGAGCCGCTCGTGCGCTACCAGGCGGGCGGGGAGATCGTGCCCTGGCTTGCCGAGCGCTGGAGCCTGTCCGAGGATGGCCGGGAATACACCTTCACGCTGCGCGACGGCGTCCGGTTCTCGAATGGCGAGCCCTTCGATGCGGCGGCCGTGGCGGCGAACTTCCGGGCGGCGCTGGTCAACCACGACGGCCATGCCTGGCTGGAATCCGCGAGCCAGATCGCGGCGGTCGATGCGCTGGACGAGAAGACCGTGCGGATCCGCCTGCGCGAGCCCTACTATCCGCTGCTCCAGGAGCTTGCGCTGCCGCGGCCGTTCCGCTTCGTGGCGCCTTCCCAGTTCCAGGACGGGGGCACGATCCGCGGGATCGCCGAGCCGATCGGCACCGGGCCCTGGCGGCTTGCCGAGTCCCGGCTCGGCGAACACTATCGGTTCGAGCGCAACGCGCACTACTGGGGCGATGCGCCTGCCTATGATTCGGTCATGGTGAAGGTCATGTCCGACCCCAACAGCCGTGCGATTGCGCTCGAGACCGGCGAGGTCGACCTGGTGTACGGGATCAGCGGACCGATCTCGCCCGATACGTTCGAACGGTTCCAGAAGCGGGGCGTCATGACGGCGGCGCTGTCCGAGCCCTACGAAACGCTGATGCTTGCCATGAACAGCGCGCAGGGGCCGACCCGCGACCCGGCCGTGCGCCGGGCCGTCAACCATGCGGTCGACAAGGACCTGATGATCGATACCGTGCTGTATGGCACGCAGAAGCGCGCGGACACGCTGTTCGCGCCGAACGTGCCCTACGCCGATATCGGGCTGCAGCCGTACGCGTACGACCCGCAGCGTGCCATCCGCCTGCTCGAAGACGCGGGCTGGAGGCTCGAGCCGGGTCGCAGCGTGCGCCGCAACGCGGGGCAGGACCTGGAGGTCGAGCTCGTCTTCGTCGGTACGGACGCCTTGCACAAGTCCATGGCCGAGATCATCCAGGCCGACCTGGCCAAGGTCGGGATCGGTGCCACCCTGGTGGGCGAAGAGGAAAGCAGCGTCTATGCGCGCCAGCGCAACGGGCGCTTCGGCATGGTGTTCAACCGCACCTGGGGCGCGCCTTACGATCCCCATGCCTTCGTCAGTTCCATGCGCGCACCGTCGCACGCGGACTTCCAGGCCCAGCAAGGGCTGCCCGACAAGCCGGCGATCGACGCGCGCATCGACTCGGTCCTGCTGTCCACGGATGACGCGGAGCGCGAGGCGCTGTATGCCGACATCCTGACCCGGCTCCACGAGCACGCCGTCTATCTGCCGCTGACCTACCTCTCGGCCATTGCCGTGGCCCGGCCCGGCGTCGAGGACGTCGGCTTTGGCGCGATGTCGAGCGAGATCCCGTTCGAGCGCTTCCGCCCCAAGGTGGATTGATCCATGCTGCGGTTCATTGCCTTCCGGTTGATGCTGATCCCGCCCATGCTGCTGGGCGCGTCGCTGGTCATCTTCCTGCTGCTGCGGCTGGGGCCGTCGGATCCCGCCATGGACTACCTGCGCCTTTCGCGGGTGCCCCCGACGCCGGAGGCGCTGGCGGCCGCCACGCAGCTGCTCGGCCTGGACAAGCCGATCGCCACGCAGTACCTGGACTGGCTGGTCAACGCGCTCCAGCTGGATTTCGGCGTGTCGTATGCGCTGCAGCGGCCGGTGCTGCCGGACCTGCTGCATTTCCTGCCGGCGACCCTGCAGCTGGCCGGGGTCGCGCTGGTGCTGACGCTGGGCCTGTCGATCCCGCTGGGGGTGTGGGCGGCGCGCTATCGCGATCGGGCGCCCGACCAGTTCGTGCGGCTCATTGCCTTCATCGGGGTGTCGCTGCCCAACTTCTGGCTGGGCTTTCTGCTGGTGCTGCTGTTCTCGGTGCAGCTGGGATGGCTGCCGCCCATGGGGCGCGGCACCTGGTCGCACCTGCTCATGCCGGCCCTGGCCATCTCGCTGATGTCGCTCGCCATCAACGCGCGCCTGCTGCGGGCGAGCCTGCTGGAAGTCGCCGGCCAGCGGCACGTCGTCTACGCCCGCCTGCGCGGCCTGCCCGCGCCCGTGGTCGAGCGTTCGCACCTGCTGCGCAACGCCATGCTGCCGGTCATCACGGCCACGGGCATGTACGTGGGCGAGCTGATCGGGGGCACGCTCATCATCGAAAGCGTATTCGGCTGGCCGGGCGTCGGGCGCTATGCGGTGTCCGCCATCTTCAATCGTGACTACCCCGTGGTGCAGTGCTTCACGCTGATGATGGTCACGATCTTCGTCCTGTGCAACCTGGTCGTGGATATCGTCTATGCCTGGGCCGACCCGCGCATCCGGCTGTCCGCCCGAGGTGTCCAATGACCGAGCTTGCGCTGCGCACCTGGCGTCCGGTCGCCCATGGCTGGCAGGGCGCCGGCTGGTCGGTGCGCCTGGCCCTGGTCATTCTCGTCGTGCTGCTGGTGGCCGTGATCGGCGGGCCCTGGGTGCTGTCGCATGATCCCAACGCCGTGGACCTGTCGGTGCGTCTGCAGGACCCGAGCGCAACCCACTGGCTGGGCACCGACCATCTGGGGCGCGACATCCTCGCCCGCCTGGTGGCCGGGGCGCGACTGTCCCTGGGCGCCGTAGCGATCAGCATGGCGCTGATCCTCCTCCTGGGCATCGTCATCGGCGGAGCTTCCGCGTTCCTGGGCGGGCGCGCCGACCAGGTCATCATGCGGATCACGGACATCTTCCTGACGTTCCCCACCATCGTGCTGTCGCTGTTCCTGATCGGCATGCTGGGGACGGGGCTGGTCAACGTCATCATCGCCATCGCCCTGTCCCACTGGGCCTGGTATGCGCGCATCGTGCGCGGCATCGTGCTCTCGCTCATGCACCGCGAATACATCCTGGCCGCCCGGATGGCGGGCCTGAGCCGGGTCGGCATTTTCGTGCGTCACCTGCTGCCCGCCACGTTCGCGCAGTTGCTGGTGCTGGCGACACTGGACATCGGCCACATCATGCTGCACGTGTCCGGCCTGTCCTTCCTGGGCCTGGGCGTCGCCGCACCCACCGCGGAATGGGGCGTCATGATCTCCGATGCGCGGCAGTTCTTCTGGACCGAGCCGATGCTGATGTTCTGGCCCGGCCTGGCCCTCTTCCTGAGTGTCATGGCGTTGAACCTGCTGGGCGACGCCGTGCGCGATCGCCTGGATCCCCACTTGCGCATGGAGCACGGACATTGAGCCCCACCACGCTATCCATCCAGGGCCTGAGTGCGACGGCCCGACACGACGGCCGCAGCGACGGCCTCTTGAACGGTGTGTCGCTGAACGTGCGGGCGGGCGAGGTCGTCGCGCTGATCGGCGCGAGCGGCTCGGGCAAGTCGCTGACCTGCCAGGTGAGTCTGGGCATCTGCCCCCCGGGCGTTCGGCAGACCGCGGGCACGGTCGCCGTCGATGGCGCCGTCCTGACGCCCGAGCGGCTGCGCGGCGGGCTGGTCGCCACGATCATGCAGAACCCGCGCAGCGCCTTCAACCCGGTGCGAACGATGCGGCAGCACGCCTTCGAGACCTTCCGGGCGCTGTCGATCGACAGGCGCAACTGGGCGCCGCGCATCGCGCAGGCCATGCGCGAGGTCGGCCTGGCGGATGTCGAGCGCGTCCTGTCGCTGTACGCCTTCGAGATGAGCGGCGGCATGCTGCAGCGCATGATGATCGCGCTGGCCCTGGCGAGCGAGGCGCCCTTTCTCTTCGCCGACGAACCGACGACCGATCTGGACCTGGTCGTGCAGCGTGACATCCTCGAGCTGCTGGACTGGCTGCGTGCCGAGCGTGGCCTGGGCATCCTGCTCGTGACGCACGACATGGGCGTGGTCGCGGCGATGGCCGACACGGTGGCCGTGATGGCGGCCGGCAGCCTCGTGGAGTGCGGACCGGTGATGGATGTCTTTCACCATCCGCAGAGCCGGCAGGCCCGGCTGCTGGTGGACGCGCACCTGTCCCTGTATCACCTCGAGCAAGCGGCATGAGCCTGCTGACGGCACGCCATCTGTCGCATGCGTACCGGGCGCGGTCGGCCACGGGGACGACCACCGTCCTGGACGACGTATCCCTGACGATCGCCCCCGGCGAAACCGTGGCGTTGCTGGGCCGAAGCGGCTGCGGAAAGAGCACGCTGGCCCGGCTGCTGATGGGGCTGGAGCGGCCGGATCGCGGCGAGGTGCTGTTCGAGGGCCGGCCCATGTCCGAGCTGGACAGGCAGGGCCGGATCCGGCTCTATCGGACCGTGCAGATGGTGTTCCAGGACCCGCCGAGCGCGGTGAACCCGCGCGCCACTGTCGGCCAGATCATCGCCGAGCCGCTCGGCCCGCTCTGTGGTCTGCGCGGCGACGCCCTGCGGGCGCGCGTGCACGAGCTGCTGCGCATGGTGCAGCTGAGCGAGCACGATCACGACAGGCGTCCGCAGCAGATGAGCGGGGGGCAGCTGCAGCGGGTGTGCATCGCGCGCGCGCTGGGCCCGCGCCCGCAACTCATGGTGCTCGACGAGGCGGTCTCCAACCTGGACCTGCACCTGCAGACGGAAATGCTGGACGTCTTCGACGCGCTGCAGCGCGAGCTCGGCATGGCCTACCTCTTCGTCACGCATGATCTGCGGCTGGTCGAGCGCTTCTGCTCGCGGCTCATCATCCTGGAGGAAGGCCGGATCGCGGAGACCGCGGCCGTGCGGCGCCCGCTGGTCCTGCAGTCGCCTGCCGGGATGGCGCTGGCGCGCGCCGTGCTGTCGCCTTTTCCGCGCCAGCGCACCGCGCGCGCGGGCCTGCCCGGCGCGGCCCGCGAGCCCGAGCGTGCTGCCGCGCCCTACGGGGTGAGGTAGGCGATCCAGCCGATCGACAGCGCCAGCGTGATGAGCGTCACGGGCAGGCCGGCGCGCAGGAACTCCATGAAGCTGATGGGCACGCCGCGGGCCCTGGCCTGTTCGACCACGATGATGCCGGCCAGGCTGCCGAACACGATGGCGTTGGAGGAAAAGCCCGTGCCCAGCACGATGGCCGCGCCCAGCAGCAAGGCGTCGTCCGCGCCGGCGAGGAACGGGGCGAGCAGCATGGCGGTGGGGCTGTTGCCCACGATGTCGCTGATCACGGCCGAGATCAGCAGCATGGGGATGGGGGCGTGCAGGTCGATGCCGGCATGCCTGAGCCAGGCCAGGATGTCGCTGGGCAGGCCGGTGGCGGCCATGGCCGCGTTGACCACGAAGAGGCCCATCAGCAACAGCAGCAGGTTGCCATCGACATGCTCGAGGAGCTCGCCCGAGGCGATGGTGCGATTGATGAGCAGCACGCTTGCGCCCGCGAGGGCGATCACCATGTGCGGCCAGTCGGTGAAGACGAAGGCCACGATGATCGCGAGCGTGATCACCACCGCCTTGAGGGTCTCGACGCGATCGAACGGCCGGGCCGCCGGCAGCGGGGCGGGGGCGGGCGCTGCCGCCGGCGTGGCGGGCAGGTGCCAGCGGTCACGGTACAGCCAGGCCAGGGTGGCCCAGGTCAAGGCCATGCCGACGATGGCAGGCAGCAGCGTGATCTTCGAGAAGTCGGTGAACGACATGCCGAGCGCCTCGGCGATGATCATGTTCTTGGGGCTGCCGATGAGGGTGCCGACCGACCCCGCGTTGGTCGCAAAGCAGAAGCCGAGCAGGAAGGGGACCGGATTCAGCCCCCGGCTGAGCGTGATGGCGCACAGCACCGGCGTCATGGCCACGGCCACCACGTCGTTGGTCAGCAAGGCCGCCAGGACCCCGCTGACCGCGATCAGGATGGCCAGCAGCAGGGCCGGCCCCACCTTGAGCTGGCCCACCCGCCGGGCCGTCCAGTCATAGAAGCCCGACACAATGAACGCGGAGGACACCACCATCAGGCCGAACAGCAGCCCGACGGTGTTGATGTCGATGGCGGCCCAGGCCTGCGTGCCGCCGATGCTGCCCACGACGATGAGCAGCATGGCGCCCAGCAGGGCGGCGCCGGTGCGATCGACCTTGAAGCCGGGGACATGCCCGACGCCCATGGCGAGGTAGACCAGCAGGAAGAGGATGACCGTGGCGTCCATGCAAGTCGAGTCCGGGGCGGTGAGCGGAAGGGGGCTGGCGGGGCCGGCTGGCGGCGCGTGGGCCTGGCTGGCCCGGACGCCCGCCTGGCGCGGTCAGGTGTCGTGCGCGCCGTGGGCATGCGTGTGCGAATGCGGGGCATGCGCGACGCCCTTGTCCGCGGGTAGGGCCGGGATGACGTGCAGATGGCCCATGCGCACGCCGCGTTGCGTCAGCATGTTGTCCGCCAGCGCCTGCAGGTCGGCCAGCGGACCCTTGAGCACGGCGACCTCCAGGCATTCGTCGTGCGACACGTGGGCATGCAGCGAGGCGATCGACAGGTCGTGCCGGTGGTGCTGCGCCTCGGTCAGGCGCCTGGCGAGCTCGCGGGTTTCGTGCTCGAACACGCAGCTCAGGGTGGCGTAGCAGACCGACGCCGGGTCCGTCGTGCCGAGCTCACGGCTTTCGGCCGCCCGCAGGATGTCCCGGATGGCCTCGGAGCGGCTGGCGTACCCGTGTCTTGCGATGTACTGATCCAGGCCGGCGAGCTGCTGCTCTCCGAGCGTAATCGTGATCCGCTGCATGTCGATGTCTCCGGCGAGTGCGAAGGTCCGTCGGGATGGCGCGCACGCCGGGAGGTGCGGGACATTATGGTGTCAGGCGCGGCGCGATGACAATGCGTGCCGCACATACTGGACATACCGCACACCCGCGCACCCGCAGATCCGCGCACCCGCGCACCCGCACACCCGCGCACCCGCACCCACCGCACGTCCCGGTCACCCCGCACGTCCCGCCGGGGCCGGCGTCAGCGGGTCACAGTCGGTCCAGCCGGTCTCCGATCTCGAAGCCGCGCACGTCCTCCACGCCCCGGCCCACGGCCAGCACCTTGAAGAGTTCGCCCATCTCGGCTTCGGACACGAGCTTCTGCACCGCATTCAGGCTGCGGGCGTAGGCGGCCGGGTGGCTGGCCTGCAGGGCCTGCAAATGGTCGGACAATCCGGCGTTGAGCAGGAAACGGCCCTGTGCGGCATAGCCCAGGACGTCCAGGTTGCCCGCCAGCGCCGCATCGGCCATGGCCGTGAAGTCGACGTGGGCGGTGATGTCCTGGATGCCGGGCCAGGCCAGCGCATCGGCGTGCGCCGTGTGGCGCAGGTGGCACATCAGCGTGCCCTCGGCCCGCTGGGGGTGGTAGTACTCGTGCTGGGGAAAGCCGTAGTCGATGAGCAGCAGGGCGCCGTGCGCAAGCCAGCCGCCCGCGCCGGCCACGAAGGCTTCGGCCTGGGGGTTGACCTCGCTCAGGTAGCCCGGCAGCGGCGGCAGGCGCGCGTCGGCCAACGCGGCCAGCCCGGCGGGCGCCGGCCGGTCGGCCCAGGCGAACCCGCCGTCCTGCAGGATCACGCCGCGTTCCTGCACGGTGCCGTCCTCGCCACGCCGCACCAGGTGCACGGGCATGGCGTCCAGCACTTCGTTGGCCACGGCGCAGCCGCTGAAGGCCGCGGGCAGGGCGTCGAGCCAGCGCACGCGCTCGCCAAAGCGCGCGAGGCGTGCCTGCTGGCGCTCGCGCAGGTCGGCCGAGACTTCCAGGATGGCGTAGCGGGCGGTGATCCCCTGGTCCTGCAGGGCGTCGAGCAGGGCTTCGGCCAGGGCGCCGGTGCCCGCGCCGAACTCGAGCACGTCGCTGCTGCCCGTGTCGCGCAGGACCTGCGCGACCGGCGTGGCGAGGGTGGCCGCGAACAGGGGCGTCAGTTCGGGGGCGGTGACGAAGTCGCCCCCCGCCGAGAACTTGCGGCTGCCGGCCGCGTAGTAGCCCAGGCCGGGCGCGTACAGCGCATCGGCCATGAAGTCGGCAAAGGACAGCCAGCCACCCGCAGCCGCGATGCGGGCGCGCAGGTGCGCGCAGACTCGCGCCGAATGGGCCTGGCTGTCATCGTCGGGCAAAGGCAGGTCGGACATGGGGGTGCTTTCGGGCAGATCGTTCGAAAAAGGGCGGGTCGACGGGCGGCGCCGACCGGGGCGGGCAGGCCGCCTCGGTCATGCGTGCGCGTCAGCTGCGGGCGGCGACGGGTTCGCCCACCCAGTCGATGGGCGGCAGGCCGCGCTCGGCCAGCCAGTCGTTGGCGCGCCGGAAGTGGTCGCAGCCGATGAAGGGCACGGGCGGGCGGGTCGCCGCCAGCGGCGAGGGGTGGTTGGAGGCGAGCACCAGGTGCGGCGAGCCCGCCGGGATCAGCGCCTGTTTGCTCTGCGCGTGCGCGCCCCACAGCAGGAACACCTTGGGCGCGCTGTCGGCGGCCACGGCCGCGATGACGCTGTCGGTGAAGGCTTCCCAGCCGCGCTTGGCGTGCGAGGCGGCCTGGCCGTCTTCCACCGTCAGGATGGTGTTGAGCAGCAGCACGCCCTGGCGCCCCCAGCGCGTGAGGTCGTTGTCGAAGCGGGCCGCATCGCCCCCCAGGGAGTTCGCGATCTCGGCAAAGATGTTGCGCAGGCTTGGCGGGCGCCGCTCGCGGGTGGGGACGGAAAAGCACAGCCCCTGTGCCTGGCCGGGGCCGTGGTAGGGGTCCTGGCCCAGCATGACCGCGCGCACCGCATGCGGCGCGGTCAATTCCAGCGCGCGAAAGGGGTGGGCCGGGTAGATCGTGGCGCCGGCCTTCAGGCGCTCGGTGATATGCGCGTCCAGCGCGGCAAAGCCCGGGGAGGCCAGCACGTCCGCCAGGGCGGGTTTCCAGGGCTCGGGCAGCCACTGCACGTGGGCCGACAAGGGCTCGCGCAGTTGGTTGGGCGCGAGGGCTGCAGGCATGCGGGTGTCTCCGGTCGGGTCCAGATCCGGCGGATCAGGGGGTCAGGGCAGGGTCGAGGGCAGGCGCGGCACGGCTGCCGCGCGCACCCGGGTCGGGCAGTGCCGCCTACGTGGCGAACAGGCGCTGCAGTTCCACACCTGGGTCGTCCGCGCGCATGAAGCTCTCGCCCACCAGGAAGGCCTCGACACCGTGATCGCGCAGGCGACGCACGTCCTCGGGCGTGACGATGCCGCTTTCGGTGATGACGCGGCGGTCGTCCGGCACCTGGGCCAGCAGCCCCAGCGTCGTGTCCAGCGTGACCTCGAACGTGCGCAGGTTGCGGTTGTTGATGCCGATCAGCGGGGTGCGCAGCGTCAGGGCGGTTTCCAGTTCCGCGGCGTCATGGACTTCGACCAGCACGTCCATGCCCAGGTCGTGCGCGAGGCTTTCCAGGTCGCGCAGCTTGGCGGGCTCCAGGGCTGCCACGATGAGCAGGATGCAGTCCGCGCCCAGTGCGCGCGCCTCGGCCACCTGGTAGGTGTCGATGATGAAGTCCTTGCGCAGCACGGGCAGCGAGCAGGCGGCGCGGCACTGGCGCAGGAAGTCGTGCGAGCCCTGGAAGAACTGCACGTCGGTCAGCACCGACAGGCAGGCCGCACCATGCGCGGCATAGGTGCCGGCAATCGCAGGCGGGTTGAAGTTGGCGCGGATGACGCCCTTGGAGGGCGACGCCTTCTTGACCTCGGCGATGACGCCGGGGCGGCCCGCGCCGATGGCCGCCTCGAGCGCGGCGGCGAATCCGCGCACGTCCTGACGCAGTTCGGCTTCGCGGCGCAATTCGGATTCACTGCGCAGCTGGCGGGCAGTGGCGAGTTCCTCGGCCTTTACGGCGAGGATGCTTTGGAGAACGTCGTTCATGGGCAGATGATGGGATTCAGGCGAAGCGGCGCGTGTACGCCGCGAAGGCTTCGAGCTTGTCGCGCGCCGCACCGCTGGCGATCAGTTCGAAGGCGAGCCGGATGCCGGCGTCGATCGAGGGGGCCACATTGGCGGCGTAGAGCGCGAGGCCGGCGTTGTAGCCGACGATGTCGCGCGCCGTGCCCGGCGTGTTGTCCAAGGCTTCGAGCACCCGTTCGCGGGATTCCTCGCGGCCGGACACCTTGATGCTGCGGTTGGACACCATGGCCATGCCATAGTCCTCGGGATGGATCTGATATTCGGACACCTCGCCGTCGCGGAGTTCCCCGACCAGGGTGGCGGCGCCCAGCGATGCCTCATCCATGCCGTCCATGCCGTGCACGACCAGCACGTGACGCGAACCGAGGCGCTGCAAGACACGTACCTGGATGCCGACCAGGTCGGCATGGAACACGCCCATCAACTGGTTGGCGGCACCGGCCGGGTTCGTGAGCGGACCGAGGATGTTGAAGATGGTGCGCACGCCCAGTTCCTTGCGCACGCTGGCCACGTGCTTCATGGCGCCGTGATGGGCCGGCGCGAACATGAAGCCGATGCCGGTCTGGTCCACACATTCGGCGATCTGCGCGGGGGTGAGGGCGAGGTTCACGCCCAGGGCTTCCAGCACGTCGGCGCTGCCGGACGACGACGAGGCGCTGCGATTGCCATGCTTGGCGATGCGCGCGCCGCCCGCGGCCGCCACGAACATGGCGGTGGTGCTGATGTTGAAGGTGTGGCTTGCGTCGCCGCCCGTGCCGCACATGTCCAGCAGCTGGTCCGGGTTGGCGGCCGCCACGGGCGTGGCGAACTCGCGCATCACCTGGGCGGCGGCGGCGATCTCGCCGATGGTCTCTTTCTTGACCCGCAGGCCCATGAGCAGGGCGGCGGCCAGCGTCTCGGAGATCTCGCCACGCATGATGCGGCGCATCAGGTGCAGCATCTCGTCGTGGAAGATCTCGCGGTGCTCGATGCAGCGGGTCAGGGCTTCGTTGATGGAAATCGCGGTCATGGCTGGGTTCCGTCGGCGGTGCAGGGGGCGCCCGGCTGGGCGGCGCGTCGTGCGGGTGTCAGAGGGCGAGGAAATTCTTCAGCAGCGCGTGGCCGTGCTCGCTCAGAATGGACTCGGGATGGAACTGCACGCCATAGATCGGCAGGCTGGTGTGGCGCAGGCCCATGATCTCGCCATCGGCGGTCTGCGCCGTGACCGCCAGGCAGTCGGGCAGCGACGCGCGCTCGACGGCGAGCGAATGATAGCGCGTGACCGTGTAGGGCGAGGGCAGGCCGGCGAACACGTCGCAGTCCTCGTGCGTGATGGGCGAGGTCTTGCCATGCATGACCACGCGCGAGCGCACGACCTTGCCGCCGAAGGCTTCGCCGATGGCCTGGTGCCCCAGGCAGACGCCCAGGATGGGCAGGCGGCCGGCGAAATGGCGGATGGCCGGCACGGAGATGCCCGCCTGGGCCGGCGCGCAGGGCCCGGGCGACACACAGATGCGGTCCGGGGCCAGCGCCTCGATGGCCTCGAGCGTGATCTGGTCGTTGCGGGCCACGTGCACGTCTTCACCAAGCTCGCCGAAATACTGCACGAGGTTGTAGGTGAAGGAGTCGTAGTTGTCGATCATCAGCAGCATACGGGCTTGTATCCTTGGTTCTCAGGAGCCGCCGTGCTGGGGGGATCTATCGCAGAAATGACCTGGCCACCAGACGGCGGCAGGGTGCGATGAAAAAAGAGTGTCGCAACGACGTGCCGCTTCCTAGAGGAAGCGCCACCACTGGGCAGTGCGGGTCGAGGCGAACGGGTGCATGTGTGATGAGTCGGGCAGCAAGAGGCGATGTCGACACGACACGCACAACCCCCTGAGCCGCAAAGGTTCTGGCCGATTCTAGCGCAGCCTCCGGGGCTTGTCGATGCATTAGGATGGGCGCATTGCCCGAACCCCGCACCCCCCACCCGGAGCCCCTGCCATGACCCGCCCCTACGCGCCCCTGAACCCCGAGCTGTTCGAGAAGGGGCTGAGCACCCGCCGTGAAGTGCTGGGCGATGCCTACGTCGACGCGTCGATCCAGAACGCCACGGACTTCAACATCGACATGCAGGAACTGGTCACGCAGTACGCCTGGGGCGACGTCTGGAACCGGCCCGGCCTGGACCGGCGCACGCGCTCGTTCCTGAACCTGGCGATGCTGACGGCGCTGAACCGCCCGCACGAGCTGAAGCTGCACGTGCGCGGCGCCATCAACAACGGCGTGACCCGCGACGAGATCAAGGAAGTCTTCCTGCAGGCCGCCGTGTACTGCGGCGCGCCCGCCGCCATCGATGCCTTTCGCGTCGCAAGCGAGGTGATCAGGGAGATGGAGTCGGCCGCACCGACCGGCGAATGACGCCTGCCGCCCCGCCGTCGGGCATCTCGCCGGCACGCCGGCGATGCCGGCCCGGCCGGCTATGTCATCATCGCAAGCCATCGTCGTCGCATCGTGGCCAGCGAGCTCTCGCGCGCCGCTGACTCACCTTGGTAGCCATGCCCCTGTCCTTTCCCCCGCTGCGGCTCGTCGCCGCCTTCTTCACCTCGCTCTCCAGCACGGGGCTCGTGCTGGGCACCCTCTTTTTCGCGGCGTCGCTCACGCCCAGCCTGGTGCCGCGATCGGCGCTGGTGCAGGGCGCGCTGGGCGGCCTGTGCCTGGCCGCGGGCTACGGCATCGGCGTGCTGCTGCGGCTGACCTGGTCGGCGCTGGGCCTGCCCAGCGCCGACGGGCGCATGCACCGGATCATCCTGGGCATCGCGGCGGTGGCGTGCAGCGTGGCCGCGGCCGCGACGCTGTGGTGGTCGACCGGCTGGCAGAACCGGCTGCGCGACCTGATGGGCATGCCGGCGATCGACAGCGCCGGCCCGTTCACGATCGCGGCCATGGCCATCGTCGTGTTCCTGGTGGTCGTGCTGGTGTGCCGGCTGTTCGGACTGATTGCGCGACGGCTGTCGCTGCGGCTCGCGCGCCACGTGCCGGGCCCGACGGCGGCCCTGCTGGCGCTGTTCGTCACCTCGGTCCTGTTCTGGAACATCGGCAACGGGGTGCTCGTGCAGGGGGCGATGCGGGTGCTCGATGGCACCTACCGCGAGCTGGACGGCCTGTTCGACGAAGCCAATGCCCGGCCCACCGATCCCTTGAAGACGGGCGGCCCCGGGTCGCTGCTGTCCTGGTCGGACCTGGGGCGCCAGGGCCGCACCATGGTGGCCGCCGGGCCGGATCGCGCGCAGATCGCGCAGGCGCGGGGTGGCGAGGCCCTGGAGCCGCTGCGTGTTTACGTGGGCCTGACGTCGGCCGAGGAACCGCAGGCCCGCGCGGCGCTCGCGCTGGCCGAGCTGAAGCGCATCGACGCCTTTTCGCGCGCGAACCTGGTGATCGTGACGCCCACGGGCACGGGGTGGGTGGACCCGGAAAGCCAGGCGGCGCTCGAGTACGTGCTGGGTGGGGACGTTGCGAGCGTGTCGGTGCAGTATTCCTACCTGGCGAGCTGGATCGCCCTGCTGGCCGACCCGGATTACGGGGTGGAGACGGCCCGCGCCGTGTTCTCGGCGGTGTACGACCACTGGCGCAGCCTGCCGCCCGATGCCCGGCCGCGGCTGTACCTGCACGGGCTGAGCCTGGGCGCGCTGAACTCGGACCTCTCGCACGACCTGCACCAGGTGATCGGCGATCCCTACCAGGGCGCGCTCTGGTCCGGGCCGCCCTTCAACACGCCCACCTGGAACGCCGTGACGGCGGACCGCAATCCGGGCACGCCGCAGTGGCTGCCGCAGTTTCGCGATGGTTCGGTGATCCGCTTCACCTCGCAGCGCAACGCGCTGCAGGACACGCCCGCGCCATGGGGCCCGTACCGCGTCGTCTTCCTGCAGTACGCGAGCGACGCGGTGACCTTCTTCGATCCGCGCTCGCTGTGGCGGCGTCCGGACTGGATGAATCCGCCGCTCGGGCCCGATGTGGCGCCCGACATGCGATGGATCCCGGTGGTGAGCTTCGTGCAGCTGGCCTTCGACGTGATGCTGGCGGTCGAACCCCCCAAGGGCCATGGACACGTGTATGCCTTTGCCCACTACGTCGACGCCTGGGCGTCGCTGACGGACGCCCCCGGCTGGACCGCGCAGGGACTGGAACGCCTCAAGCGCGAGGGACCCTGAGGGGCGGGGTGTCGGCGCCCCCGCGCGCATGCTGGGCGCCAGCGTGCGGGTGCACGGGCAGGGGCCCCGGCGGCGAGCGCCGCTGGCCGCCTGCCCGCCGCGGCATCAGTTCGCGCCGCGCACCGCCCAGTCCGGCAGCTCGCCCGGCACCACGCCGAAGAACGTCAGCAGCAGCCAGTAGCCCAGGCCGGTGATGACGATGAGCGAGAGCACGTTCATCAGGAAACCGTGCCTGGCCATCTGCGGGATGGTGATGTAGCCCGAGCTGAAGACCAGGGCGTTGGGCGGCGTGGCCACCGGCAGCATGAAGGTCATCGAGGCGGCCAGGGTGGCGGGCACCATCAGCAGCAGGGGGTTTTCGCCCAGGCTCATGGCCAGGCCGGACACGATGGGGATGAAGGTGGCGGCCGTGGCGGTATTGGACATGAACTCGGTCATGATCAGGACGGCCAGGGCCACCAGCACGACGATGCCGAAGGTGGGCAGGGCGCTGGCGTAGGTGCCGAGCTGGTCGCCGATCCAGCCGTCCAGGCCGGTCGCGACCACCGCGGCCGACAGGCTCAGGCCACCGCCAAACAGCACGAGGATGCCCCACGGCAGGTTCTTGGTCATGGGCCAGTCGACCAGCGCACCGCCCTGCTTGTCACCCGACGGAATGATGAACAGCGCCACTGCCGCGAGGATCGCGATCGAGGCGTCCGACAGGCCGGGAATGAAGTCCGACAGCACGGAGCGGAAGATCCACAGCATCGCGGTGACGAAGAACACGATGCACACGCGGCGTTCGGCCCGGGACCAGGTGCCCAGCTCGTTCAACTGCGACTGGAAGAGCTCGTCGGCTCCTTCGATCTTCTTGCGGTCCAGGCGGATCGACACGCGCGTGAGCAGCAGCCAGGCGCCGAACAGCATGACCAGCATGATGGGAATGCCGAAGATCATCCATTGGGCAAAGCCGATGTCGTAGCCATAGGTCTGGCTCAGGGCGCCGGCCATCAGGGCGTTGGGCGGCGTGCCGATCAGCGTGCCGATGCCGCCGATCGACGCGGCGTAGGCGACCGACAGCATGAGCGCGAGCGGGAACTGGGATGAGCCGCCCTTCTGCGAGATGAGTTGCGCCACCGACAGGGCCACCGGGAACATCATCACCGCGGTGGCGGTGTTGGACACCCACAGGCCACAGAAGGCTGTGGCGAGCATGAAGCCGCCGACGATGCGATGTTGCTGGGAGCCTGTGCGCGACACGATGTTCAGGGCGATGCGGCGATGCAGGTTCCAGCGTTCCAGGGCCATGGCCAGGAAGAAGCCGCCCATAAAGAGGAAGATGATCGGATCGCCGTAGGGCGTGGTGGCCGCGCGCGCATTGGTCGCGCCCACCAGGGGGAACAGGGCCACGGGCAGCAGGGCGGTGACCGCGACCGGGATGGCCTCGGTGATCCACCAGGCGATCATCAGCACGGCCACGGCGACGAGGCGCCAGGCTTCCGGGGACATGCCTTCGGGCGCCGGCAGCAGCAGGAAGAGGATGAAGAGGGCGATGCCGACGCCGATGGCGATCGGCTTGACGGGGGGCTTCTGAGGAGATGTTGTGGTTGCCATGCGCGCATCTGGTTGCGGTCCTGCGCGGGTGCGCGGGCGTGGGCGCGACGACAGCAAAAACCATGCCGTCTTGCCAGCCCTGGACGGCCCCCGATGGTAGAAGCGGATGGGGGCGCGAGGCAAGTCGACGCGTTCGCGCCGCTAGCGCGACATGGCGGGCAGCTCGTCGCTCAGGCGCCGGGTGAAGGCCGTCATGGCCTCGGACTCACCCGCCCCGCGCTGCGTGATGCGATAAAAGCCCAGGGTGGTGCGCGGCTGGGTGAGGATGTCCGTGCGCACGCGATAGCGCCGGCAGGCCGCCAGCGCAAATGTGGGCATGATGGCCGTACCGAAACCGGCTTCGACCATGGCGATCAATGTACCGAAGAAGTGCACGGCGTGGCTTTCGTCGTAGGCGATGCCCAGCCGGGCCAGCTGGGCATCGATGGTCTTCTGGATCGGGTTGCCGGGGGGCAGGCCGATGCGGCGTGCACCGCCCAGCGCACGCCAGGGCACGCGTCCCGGACTCGCGGCCAGCGTGTCGGCAGGCGTGACGCGCATGAGCGCGAAGCGCCCGATCGGCTGGCGCAGCAGGCCAGGCGTGCGGGCGAAGAAAAAGCCCAGGCCCAGGTCGGCCTCGCCGCCGGCGACGGCGGCTTCGACGTCCGACAGGCTGCCATCGAGCAGGGTGAGGCGGGTGTCCGGGTGGTCCTTGGCGAACCCGGCCAGCACCTGGGGCAGCAGGTGCGAGGACACGAGCGGGGTGGCGGCGATGCGCAGCTGGCGGCGGGCCGCCAGGCCCTGGGCGCCGATCTCGCCCGTCACGTTGTCGAGCTCGAGCAGGGCGCGTTCGACCACCGGCGCGAGCCGGCGGCCGGCCGCGGTGGGCACGACCGAACGGGTGGTGCGATCGAAGAGCCGCGCGCCGAGCTGGTTTTCCAGCTCGCGGATCAGCAGGCTCAGTCCTGCCTGGGTCATGTGCGCCTGTTCGGCGGCACGGGTGAAGCTGCCGGTGCGCATGACGGACAGGAAGGCCCGCATCTGGCGCGTGGAGATGTTCATGCGGGGCTCCCGGGACCGTGCTCAGGTGCGTTGCCGATTCATTGGCAAAGCTTATGAACACATGTCGACTCTAAATTTCTCTTATTGTCCCATGCTTGGCTTAATGCAGGTCTGACAACCTTTTTCCGCACACCGCCATGGCCCAACACGACACCCAAGTCCTCATCCTCGGCGCCGGCATCGGTGGCCTGACGCTGGCGCTCAGCCTGCACCAGGCCGGCATCGACTGCCGGATCCACGAGGCCGTGCCCGAACTCAAGCCGCTGGGCGTGGGCATCAACCTGCTGCCGCATGCCGTGCGCGAGCTCGACGAGCTGGGCCTGCTGCCCGCGCTCGATGCGATCGCCGTGCGCACGCAGGAGGCGGTGTTCTTCACCGAGCACGGCCAGCTGATCTTTCGCGAGCCCGCCGGCACCGCCGCGGGCTACGACTGGCCGCAGTTCTCCATCCACCGCGGCGACCTGCAGACCGTGCTGCTGGCGGCGGTGCGCGCCCGCCTGGGCGAGGACGCCGTGGTGTGCGGCCAGCGCTGCACGGGCGTGACGCAGGACGATGCCGGTGTGGTGGCGAGCTTTGCGGATCCCGACGGCACGCCGCTGCCCGACCTGCGCGCGGCCGTGGCGATCGCCTGTGACGGTGTGCATTCCGTCGTGCGCCGTCAGTTCTATCCCGAGGAGGGCGCGCCGCGCTATTCGGGCGTCAACATGTGGCGCGGGACGACGTGGTGGGAGCCGATCCTGACGGGCGCGAGCATGATCCGCGCAGGCTGGCTGACGGTGGGCAAGATGGTCATCTATCCGATCCGCGACGCGCGCGACGCCCAGGGGCGCCAGCTCATCAACTGGGTGGCCGAGATCGAGGACGAGACGCCGGCCATCCGCGACTGGAGCCGGGCAGGCCGGCTTGAGGACTTCCTGCCGGCCTTTGCCGACTGGCACTTCGACTGGCTGGACGTGCCCGCGCTGATCCAGGCGGCCGATTCCGTGCTGGAGTACCCCATGGTGGACCAGGACCCGCTGCCGCGCTGGACGCATGGGCGCATCACCCTCCTGGGCGACGCCGCCCACCCGATGGTGCCGCGGGGCTCCAACGGCGCAGGCCAGGCGATCCTGGATGCGCGCTGCCTGGCGGGCCTGCTCAAGCGCCAGGGCGTGGGCGAGGCCGCGCTGGCGGCCTACGACACCGAGCGCGTGCCGGCCACGGGCAACGTGGTGCTGACCAATCGGCGCAATCCGCCCGATGCGATCCTGCGGGAGGTCTTCGAGAAGGCCGGCGGCAAGCGGTTCACGGACATCGAGGCCGTGGTGCCGCGCGCGCGCCTGCAGGCGATCTCGGACAACTACAAGAAGGTGGCGGGCTACGACCCCGCCGAGCTGCGGCGTCGCCCGTCCTTCGTCTAGGCGGGCGGCATCGACATCCCAGGCGCTGGCGCGATCGCATGCCAGCGTCAGCCGGGGCACCCGGCACGACACGGCCTGCGCAGGCCGAGGCGCGCATCGCGTGCACCGGTCGGCGCATCCGCCGTCGAATCACACGAGGAGAGACATCATGTACGCACCTATTGCACGCTGGGTCGGCGCCGCCGTCCTGGGGCTCGCGGCGGCCGGCGCCCACGCGCAGTTCCCCAGCCAGCCGATCACGCTGGTCGTGCCCTATACGCCAGGCACGGGCATCGACATCATTGCGCGCCAGCTGGCGGCGCGCCTGCCGGCCGACCTGGGCCAGCCCGTCATCGTGGACAACGCGGCAGGCGCAAGCGGCAACATCGGCAGTGAGCGGGTGGCGCGCGCCAAGCCCGATGGCCACACGCTGCTCGTGCAGGTCAACACGCTGGTGATGAACAAGAGCCTGTTCGCCACGCTGAACTACGACCCGGTCGAGGACTTCACCCCGGTGGCGCAGACCTCGTGGGGCACGCTCTTGCTCGTCACCAACCCGCAGACGCGTCCCGAGAAGGACGTGGCGGCGTGGCTCCAGGCCGCGCAGGCCAAGCCGGGCGAGCTGACCTATGCCACGCCCGGCGTGGGCACGCCGCACCACCTGGCCATGGCGCTGCTGACGCAGAAGACGGGGGTGGACCTGCTGCACGTGCCGTACAAGGGCACGGCGGGGGCGGTCACGGACCTCCTGGGCGGGCGCATCGATGCCATGTTCCTGCCGGTGCACGTGGCCTTGCCGCACATCCGCTCGGGGCGGCTGGCGGCGCTGGCCACGGGTGGGGGCAAGCGCCTGGCGCAACTGCCCGATGTGCCCACCCTGGCCGAGGCGGGCGTGGCCGTCGACGATGTGGACATGTGGTACGGCGTGCTGGCGCCCAAGGGGACGCCGGACGAGGTCGTGACGCGCCTGAACGAGGCCATTGCCAAGGTGCTGGAAAGCCCCGAGGTGACCGCGGCCTTCGAGGCCCAGGGCATGGTGCCCGCGGCCTCCACGCCCGCGGACTTCGGCGCGCTGGTGCGCAAGGACGCGGCGCGCTGGGCGCAGGTCATCCAGGCGGGCAACATCCGCGCCGAGTGATCGGCGCGGGCGGCTGCTGCCCCGTCATGGTCCGCCAGACAGCGGGCCCGCGCATCGCTGCCGATGCGCGGGCCCGTTCACCTCAGGCATGCACGCATGTCCGCAGGCCGCGACGTCGGGACCGCCCCCGCCGGGCGCGGTCCCCGGACAGCGGCTGAGGCCGCCGCCGTCCGCAGGCCCGTCTCAGGTCGCCGGTTCGGGCACCGGCTCGGCGTTGGGGTCGAGCGGCGTGTCGCGGCGGATCGTCACCGTGGTGATGCGGTTCTCGTTCACGCCGCTCACCTCCAGCACGTACCCCTCGTGCGTCACGCTGTCGCCCACCAGGGGCAGACGGTCGAAGCGGCGCAGCAGATAGCCCGCGAGCGAGGTGTAGCTGCCCTCGGGACTGCGCAGGCCATAGGTGCCCAGCGCGTTCTCCACCAAGTGGATGTCGGCGCTGCCCGCCACCAGCCAGCTGTCGGGGCCGGTGCGCTGGATCTCCAGCGTTTCGTCCTCGTCGGGGAATTCGCCGGCGATCGCCTCCAGGATGTCGATCGGCGAGACCACGCCGATCAGCATGCCGTGTTCGTCCGTCACCAGCGCGATCTGGCCGCGCGCATGGCGCAGGATCTCGATCAGCTTGATGGCGGGCAGGCTTTCGGGCACGTACACGGGCTCGCGCAGTGCCGCCACATCGATCTGCCCGACGCGCATCAGGTCGCCCAGCAGGTCCTTGCCGCGCGCCACGCCCACCAGGTCGTCCAGCGAACCCCGGCACACCGGGAAGATGCCGTGCGGCGTGTCCAGCAGTTGCTGGCGGATGGTCTGCGGGCTGTCTTCCAGGTCGATCCACGAGATGTCGGCGCGCAGCGTCATGACCGATCGCACGCTGCGTTCGGCCAGGGTCAGCACGCCGCTGACCATGTGGCGCTCTTCATCGGCAAAGGCCGGCGCTTCGGCCGGGTCGCTGTCGTGCGCGGGCACGCTGCCGGCGGGCATGCTTTCCAGCGCGCGGCGCGCGCCGAGCATGAACAGCACGGATTCGGCGGCACGCTGGCGGCGCGGCAGTCGCGCTTCCTGCTTGCGGCTGTTGCGATTGGCCCACTGGTTGAAGAACTCGATGAGGATCGAGAAGCCGATCGCGGCGTACAGGTAGCCCTTGGGCAGGTGAAAGCCCAGGCCTTCGGCAACCAGCGTCAGGCCGATCATGAGCAGGAAGCTCAGGCACAGGATGACCACGCTGGGGTGATTGCCCACGAAGCGGGTGAGCGGCTTGGAGGCCAGCAGCATGACGCCGATGGAGATGATCACGGCGGCCATCATGACCGGCAGCTGGTCGACCATGCCCACGGCCGTGATGACGGCGTCGAGCGAGAACACGGCGTCCAGCACGACGATCTGGGCGACCACCACCGGGAAGCTGGCGTACACCGTCGAGCCGGTGGTCTTGTGCGAGACGCCTTCCAGGCGCTCATGCAGTTCGGTCGTGGCCTTGTACAGCAGGAACAGGCCGCCGAAGAACAGGATGAGGTCGCGTCCCGAGAACGGATGGCCGAACACGGTGAACAGGGGCGCGGTCAGCGTGACCAGCCAGGAGATCACCGACAGCAGGCCCAGGCGCATGAACAGGGCGAGCGACAGGCCGATGACCCGTGCCCGGTCCCGCTGGTGCGGCGGCAGCTTGTCCGCCAGGATGGCGATGAAGATGAGGTTGTCGATGCCAAGGACGATCTCCAGCACGACAAGGGTCGCCAGGCCTATCCATACGGCTGGGTCGGAGAGCAGTTCAAGCATGAAGGTCTCGCAGGTGGGTGGAGCCCCGGTGACGCTTGCACGTCACCGGGGGTGGCGGGCGGCTACAGGCTCGCCACGACGGCCGTCATTCCGATACCGGCGCCCAACGCCGCCAGCAGGCGCGCATCGCGCGCGTTGCTGACGCGTTCGCGCCAGGCCGAGAACAACAGCGCCGCGGCGAGCAGGCCGCACGCCAGGGCAATTTCGATACTCATGACACGGTCCTTCACGGATTCCGGCACCGCCGGCGAGCGGCGGGGTGGCGTCCGTCGTCGCCCCGACGAGGCAGCGACCTGGCCAACCCGGCTGACGCCGGCAGGCCGTGACATGACATTAAAGGGGAGACATCGTCAGGTGGCGCGCTGCCACGGGGGCCCGCGCGCGAGCGCGGACGTGGGCACGATGCCCAGCAGTCCGGTGGCCGCGGGGGGCGGGCGGTGCGTGAGGGGGGCGAGCGCCTGCGTCGCTGACGCGGGCTCGATGGGCAGGGCCGGTGTGGAGGCCTTGAGCACCACCGTCGCGCCGAGGCTGCGCTCGGCCACGATCGCCACGTGGGTGGCGTCGCGGATGATGGCGGTGGGGGTCAGCGCATAGAGCGAGGCGCTCGGTGCGTCCGGGGCTTCCTCGGCCAGGGCCGGGCCGTGCGTATACACGGCACCCAGCAGGCCGCAGAGGATGACGATGAGGGCGAGCAGCCGCCAGGTGTTCCACAGGGCGGAGTGCCAGGCCGGATTGTCCGCCGCAGCGGTACAGGGTCGGGCAGGGGGAGGTTTCAAGGTGTCGGTGGCGGCACATGCGTGTCGTGCCGATCATCATAGCAGCCCTAGCGGCCCGCGCCTGCCCCCGCGGGCAGGGCGGCCAGGCGGTCGGCACCCTGCAGCAGCGCCTCGGCCAGCGCCTGCGCGGGCTCGCCCGGGCGTTCGCGCGCCAGCACCACGAAGGCGATGTCGCCCAGGGCGGGCAGCTCGGCCGAGGCGGGCACCACGGACAGCCCGGGCGGCAGCAGGCGCTGCGAGTGGGGGAGGTAGCCCAGCCCGGCCTGCGCCGCCGCGCGCAGACCGTTCACGCTGCTGCTGGTGCAGGCCACCTTCCAGGCGCGGCCGGCGGCATCCAGGGCCTCGATGGCATGCACCCGGGTGATGCTGGGCGGCGGATACACGATGAGGGGCAGCGGGCGCTGCGGGTCGGGCACGCTGCCATCGCGTCCCACCCAGGCCAGGGTCTCGCGCCAGGCGGTGCGTCCGCGCGAGTCCCCGCGCAACTGCTTGGCGAAGATCACGTCCAGGGCGCCGGCATCGAAGCGCTGGTGCAGCAGCCCGCTCAGGCCGATGTCCAGCTCCACTTCGACATCGGCATGCTGCTGCGTGAAGTCGGCCAGCACGCCGGCCAGTCCGGCCAGGGCGAAGTCCTCGGACACGCCCACGCGCACGCGCCCGCGCATCGTGCGCCCGCTCGCCGCCTGCACCAGGCGCAGATTGGCGCCCAGCACGTCGCGGGCAAAGGGCAGCAACTGCGTGCCGGACACGGTCAGTGCGACGGAATGGGTGTCGCGCGCGAACAACTGCTTCTGCAGCTGGGCCTCGAGCCGCGAGACCTGCTGGCTGACGGTGGACTGGCGCGTGCCCAGGCGCCGGGCGGCAGCCGTGAAGCTGCGCGTATCCGCCACGACCAGGAAGGTGCGCAGCAGCACGGGATCGGTCAGGCGTGCTTCGTTTATCGACATTATGAATGACTGATATCCTGGTCATAGGGATTCCAAATTATAGGCGTGGCTGATACCGTGAGCGGCATCCTGAATCGCCCTTTCCTGGCACCATGAAACGTCTCCTTGCCCGCCTGTCGATCGACCCCTACATCCTGCTGCTGCTCGGCACCGTCCTGCTGGCCAGCGTGCTGCCGGTGCGTGGCGTGGCCGCCGAGTACTTCGGCTACGTCGTGTATGCGGCCATCGCCCTGCTGTTCTTCCTGTATGGCGCGAAGCTGTCCCTGCAGTCCATCGGCCAGGGGCTGCTGCACTGGCGCCTGCAGGGCTTCGTCTTCCTGACGACCTACGTCCTCTTTCCCGTGCTGGGCCTGGGCTTTGCCTGGCTTGCCCGCGGCCATGTCACGGAGGAGCTGATCACCGGACTGCTGTTCCTGAGCGTGCTGCCGTCCACGGTGCAGTCGTCGATTGCCTTCACCTCGATCGCCCGCGGCAACGTGGCGGCCGCCATGACCAGCGCCAGCATGTCCAACCTCGTGGGCGTGCTGCTCACGCCGGTGCTGGTGGCCCTGGTGCTGGGCGCCAAGGGCGGCGGCATCCACCTGGATTCGCTGATCGACATCGGCGTGCAGCTGCTGCTGCCGTTTGCCGTGGGTCAGCTGTGCCGGCCCTGGCTGGGGCCCAAGCTCAAGGCGCACCCGCGCCTGACCTCGTTCGCCGACCGTGGCTCGATCCTCTTCGTGGTGTATTCGGCCTTCAGCGCCGGCGTGGTCTCGGGGATCTGGAGCCGCGTGTCGGCGTCCGACCTGGCCTGGGTGATCGGCCTGTGCATCGCGATGCTCGCGTTCGTGCTGGTGTTCACCACGATCGTCAGCCGCCGGCTCGGCTTCTCGCAGGAGGACCGCATCGCCATCATCTTCTGCGGCTCCAAGAAGAGCCTGGCCACCGGCATCCCGATGGCAGGGATCCTGTTCGCGGGCAGCGCCGTCTCGCTGATCGTGCTGCCCCTGATGCTGTTCCACCAGCTGCAGCTGTTTGCCTGCGCGTTCCTCGCGCGACGCTTCGCGGCCCGCCCGGTGGAGGCGCCCGCCGCGCCGCTGACCAAGGTGGGTGGGGTGGCCTGAGGCCGGGCCTCAGGCGCCGCGCCTGGCCGCGCGGCGCGCCAGCCCTGTCTCGATGCGCTCGGTCGCGCGCGCGATCAGGGCGTTGGCGGCCGTCTGGGCCGCCGGCGCGTCGCCGGTCTCGATGGCCCGCACCAGGGCCTCGTGCAGGGCCAGGGCCCGGGCATCCGGGCCCCAGGCGTCGCTCGACGCCGTGAAACTCGTCTTCAGCACCTCGGACAAGGCGCCCGCCAGGTGCTGGATGAAGGCATTGCCGCAGGCCTGCATCACCGTGGCGTGCAACCGCAGGTCGGCTTCGATGTAGTCGGCCTGCGAGCCAGCCGCCGTCATGGCGTCCATGGCCTCGCGCAGCGCGGCCACGGCCCGCGCATCCGCCCGACCCGCGGCCAGTCCCGCGGCCAGCGGCTCGATCGCCTGGCGCAACTCCATCAGATCCGCAATGAACTGCGCCTGCAGCGGCGCACCCGCATGCCAGCCCAGCACGTCCGGATCGAACAGATTCCAGGCAGAGCGTGGCTGCACGTGCGTGCCGGTGCGGGGGCGGATCGTGACCAGGCCCTTGGCGGCCAGGCTCTTCATGGCTTCCCGGATGACGAGGCGACTGGCACCGAACTGGGCCGCCAGGCGGTCCTCGGTGGGCAGGCGATCGCCGGCGGGCAGGGTGCCGTCGACGATCTGGCTGCCCAGGGTATCGACGAGCTGGGCGTGAAAATTCTTCAGAGGCGGAGTGGACATGGCGGCCCAAGCATAGCGCCCTTGGCCATGTTGCTCTAATCATATATTCATCATATGATTAATCGGACGCGCCGAAGCCCTGGCACATCGACCGGCGACGCGTGATCCGATCCCCAAGGACGAGGAGACCCCCATGCCCCACCTGCCGCCACGCCTTGCCGCGCTGGCCCTGGCCGCCCTGATGGCGGCCGCGCCTGCCCACGCGGACTACCCCGACAAGCCGATCCGCTTCGTCGTGCCGGTGCCGCCCGGTGGCGCGGGCGACATGGTGTCGCGGCTGACCGCCACGGCTGCCGGCCGCGACCTGGGGCAGACCCTGGTGGTGGAGAACCGCCCGGGCGCGACGGGCAACATCGGCACGGTGGCCGCGGTCCGTTCGCCGGGCGATGGCTACACCGTGCTCCTGTGCAGCATCGGCAATTGCGCCGTCAATTCGAGCCTGTATGCGGATCCGGGCTTCGACCTGTTTCGCGACATCGTGCCGGTGGTGCTGATCGGCTCGTCGATCAACGTGCTCACCACCCACCCGGGCAGCGGCATCGATTCGGTCGATGGCCTGATCGCCAAGGCACGCGCCGGCAGCGTCAGCTACGGGTCGTCCGGCGTCGGTGCCTCCAACCACCTGGCGGGCGAAATGCTCAAGCAGCGGGCGGGCATCGACCTGCTGCACGTGCCCTATCGGGGTTCCGGCCCGGCCATCACCGATCTGCTGGGCGGGCAGATCCAGGTGTTCTTCGACAACGAGCCCTCGATCCTGCCGTTCGTGACCTCGGGCAAGGTGAAGGCGCTGGCCGTCACGGGCAAGACCCGTTCGCGCCATCTGCCGGACGTCCCCACGCTCGAAGAGCTGGGCTACGACGGTTTCGTGATCGAGCCCTGGTACGCCATTGCCGCGCCCGCGGGCACCCCCGACGCGGCCATTGCGCGCCTGAATGCCGCATTCAACGCCGGCCTGCAGGACGCCGCGGTGCGCGACACCCTGCTCAAGGCCGGCATCCAGCCGGCCGGCGGCTCGCCCGGTGTGCTGGGCGAACACATCCGGCGCGAGCACGCGCGCTGGGCCGAACTCATCCAGACCCAGAAGATCTCCGCGGAGTAGCACGCATGCGATTGACCGCCATCGAAACCACGCGCATTGCCGCCTACCCCAACCTCATCTGGGTGGAATTGCACACGGATGAGGGCCTGGTCGGGCTGGGCGAAACCTTCCGGGGCGCCGAAGCGGTGGAAACCCACATCCACAGCATGGCGGCGCCCCTGCTGCTGGGCCGCGACGCCACCGCCATCACGGCCCTGCAGCGCACGCTGCTGCGCGGCTATCTGGGCTTCAACGGCAGCGGCGTCGAGACCCGGGCGGCCTCTGCCATCGACATTGCGCTGTGGGACCTCTTTGGCCAGGCGATGGGCCAGCCGATTCACCGCCTGCTGGGGGGCGCCTGCCACGACCGGATGCGGGCGTACAACACGTGCGCCGGCTACGACTACAACGCGCAGAAGGCCCAGCGCCGGCTGATCGAGAAGGGGCGCGAGCGCCTGCGCGGGCCCTACGACGACCAGATCGCGTTCATCGAATGTCCTGACGAACTCGCGCACAGCCTCATCGAAGAGGGCTATGCGGGCATGAAGATCTGGCCGTTCGATGGGGCGGCGGCGGCCACCGACGGCCAGTTCGTGAGCCGCGAGTCCATGCGCCAGGGGCTGGACGTGTTCGAGAAGATCCGCCTGGCCGTGGGCGACCGCATCGAGGTGATGTGCGAGTTCCATTCGATGTGGAACGCGACGTCGGCGCTGGCGATCGCCCGGGAGCTGCGCCAGTACCGGCCGTTCTGGGCCGAGGATCCGATCAAGATGGATGATGTGCAGGCGCTTGCCGACTACCGGCGCCACGCGGGCATTCCGGTGTGCGGCAGCGAAACCCTGGCCACCCAGGGGGCGTTTCGCGCCATGCTGGCCGCCGATGCCCTGGACATCGTGATGCTGGACCTGTCCTGGTGCGGCGGGATCACCGAGGCGCGACGCATCGCCAGCCTGGCGGACGCCCATCAGCGTCCGGTCGCCCCGCACGACTGCACGGGGCCCGTGGTGCTCATGGCGTCCCTGCATCTGGCGCTGAGCGCACCCAATGCCATCTTCCAGGAGGTGGTGCGGGCCTTTCTCAGCACCTTCTACCAGGAGCTCGTCACCGAGCTGCCCGTCCTGCAGCAGGGCTATCTGCTGCCGCCCACCGGACCCGGCCTGGGCACCCGGCTGGCGCCGGGACTGCGGCAGCGCGAGGGTGTCAGCGTGCGTCGTACGGCGCTGTAGCCGCCGTCTCGTCAAAGCCGACCGCGGCATTGAGCGTGTCGGTCGTGTCCGCGTCGTCGCGGCGCCAGAGCGCGCGGGCGCAGGCGCGCAGCGCGGCGGTCACGTCGTGGGTGGCGAGATCGGTGGTGTCGCCGGGCACGCGCGGCAGCAGGAAGTCGGTGAATCCGTCCGTTTCCGGACCAAAGGCGCGAAGCATGGTTGCCCTCCAGAGGTGGCGTCACGGTGCGCCAGGCAGGGCCACTCTAGCCGGTGGTGCCGGCCGGGCGAACGACGGATTGCTTGGTAGCTTAGAAGCCTGAGGCATGTTGCCCGGGAGCCGGGGTGGGCACGCCACGTGCCTCTGCGCTGGACGTGCTGCGCAGTCGCGGCGCGCGGCGTATCGTTGAGGTAGGCCCGCGCACCCGCGCGGCAATTCCTTTTCCCGTCACCTGCAGGAAGCATCGCATGCCGACTTTGTTCGATCCCGTGAAGGTGGGCGCCCTGTCGCTCCGCAACCGCATCGTCATGGCGCCGCTCACGCGCAACCGTTCGCCCAACGCCGTGCCGCAACCCGTCACGGCCACCTACTACGCCCAGCGCGCGAGCGCCGGGCTGCTCATCACCGAGGCCACCGCCATCTCGCACCAGGGACAAGGCTATGCCGACGTCCCGGGCCTGTACGCGCCCGAACAGCTGGAAGGCTGGCGCCGGGTGACGGACGCCGTGCACGCCGAGGGCGGCCACATCGTGACCCAGCTCTGGCACGTGGGCCGCATCTCGCACACCTCGCTGCAGCCGGGCGGCGGCGCGCCCGTGGCGCCATCGGCCATCCGGGCCAAGGCCAAGACCTATCTGGTGGGCCCGGACGGCGCCGGCAGCTTTGCCGAGACCTCCGAGCCGCGTGCGCTGGCCACGGAGGAACTGGCCGGCATCGTCGAGGACTACCGGCGCGCCGCGCGCGCGGCCATCGATGCGGGCTTTGACGGGGTCGAGATCCATGCGGCCAACGGCTACCTGATCGATCAGTTCCTGCGCTCGGGCAGCAACCTGCGCACGGACGCCTATGGCGGTCGCATCGAAAACCGCGCACGCCTGCTGGACGAGGTGGTGGCCGCGGTCTGCGAGGCCATCGGCGCGGACCGCACCGGCATCCGCATCTCGCCGGTCACGCCCGCCAACGACGCTGCGGATGACCAGCCGCAGGCCCTCTTCGACTACGTGGTGCGCCTGCTGGCGCGCTATCCGCTTGCCTACATCCACGTCATCGAAGGCGCCACGGGCGGCGCGCGCGACTACCAGCAGGGCGATCAGCCGTTCGACTACGAGCGGCTGCGCGCGGGCTATGTGGCGGCGGGCGGCAAGGCGGCCTGGATGGTCAACAACGGCTATGACAACGTCACGGCCGAAGAGGCCGTGGCCAATGGCCGCGCCGACCTGGTCGCATTCGGCAAGGCCTATATCGCCAACCCGGACCTGGTGGAGCGCCTGCGCGAGGGCGCGCCGCTGAACGCGCCGGACAAGGCTACGTTCTATGGCGGCGGCGAGCACGGCTACGTCGACTACCCGACGCTGGAGGATGCGCGCCGGGCCTGAGGCCAGGACGCAGGCGGCGGGGCCGTGGTGCGTCCGCGGCCCGGCCGCGGTCGGCCAGGCTCTGTCAGGCGCCGTCTGGCGCGTGGCCAGACGTCAGCCCGGCAGGGGTCCGGCGGGCGCGCCCGGCTTGCCGTAGTCCTCGACCAGCAGGGCGACGCCGTCGCGCTTGACGCGGCGCTTGACCTGCGCGGCCGCCGAGGCCACGTCCTCGGCTCGCAGGCCGTCCGTGCGGGCGCCGTCGACACGCACGGCGCCCAGGCCCAGCGTCACGCACGGAAAGAACCGCGCCACGCCGTGGCGATCCTCGGCATGCAGGCCGCCGTGGGCGCGATCGGCCTCGTCGTACAGCGCGCGCGCCTCGGTGGCGAACTCCGCCAGCAGCGCGCGGGCGCGCCGCTCCCAGTCCGGGCTCAGGAACAGGATGACGAAGTCGTCGCCGCCCACGTGGCCGACGAAGTCCCGCTGCGGGTCCGCGTGGCGCAGGATGACGTCGGCGCACAGGCGGATCATGGCGTCGCCGCGCCAGTAGCCGTAGACGTCGTTGAAGGGTTTGAAGTGGTCCAGGTCGGCATAGCAGGCCACGAAGGACTTGCCGCGTGACAGATGCGCTTCGAGCTGCTGGCTGATCGGGATGTTGCCCGGCAGCGCGGTCAGCGGATTCGCGTAGCGTGCTGCCTCGATGCGCATCTCGGTCACGGCCCGCACCAGGGTCTCGCCCGTGCCCAGGCCGTCGTACTGGCCTTCGTGCGTGATGATGAAGCCGTCCACCAGGTAGCTCTGGTCCTCGGACAGCAGGATGTGGCTGAGTTGCGCGATGGAGGCGGCGCGATCGACCGTGACCGGCTTGTCGTTCATGAAGGACGTGCAGGGGCTGCGCCCGAAGAGCTCGCGCGTGTAGCGCAGCGCGTAGCGTTCCGAGAACGTGCGGCGTGGCACGATGCCCACCGGACGGGCGGCCGCGTCGAGCACGGCCACGGCGTGCAGTGCCGGATGCTCCACGAACAGGCGATGCACGTCGTCGTTGACATGGATGCCCACGCTGACCGTCGGGGCGGCCAGCCGCAGCGTGGCGACCGTGCCCTGCACGGCGGTGTTCACGACCTGCACGGGGGGCGCGCGCTCGAGCGCATGCTGCAGGTCCGAGGACAGTTCGCGCACCGGCTCGCGGTCGGGCCGCCCGAGGAGCCACCCTTGCGCATAGCGGATGCCCAGATCACGGGCCGCGTCCAGGTCGTCGGCATTCTCGATGCCGGCCGCCACCACGCCCGTCCCGAGGCTGCGCGCCATGTTGACCAGGCCACGCGCAAGCTGCTGGCGGCGGTCGTTGGCCGCGATCCCGCCCAGCACGTGCCGGTCGAGCTTGATGAGATCGGGCTGGGCATCGGCCCACAGGCGCAGCATGGGCGCGCTGAGTCCGCCATCCAGGGCGATGCGCACGCCCGCCTCGCGCAGGCTGGCCATGGCTTCGCCCAGGCGCACCGTGCCGTCGTCGGCGACGACGCTGGCCAGCTCGCAGCCGCTCAGTTCGATGACGAGCGTGCGATTGAGCGCAAACGCCGGCCCGAGCAACTGGGCGGGCATGTGCCGGCCCCATTGGCGCCAGTACTGCAGCAGGGCCGTGGCCGACAGGTTGAGAAAGAGGCACGAGGCGAGGTCCAGCGGGAAGTCCGCGATGCCGGCCTGGACGCAGTCAAGTTCCAGGCGGTTGGCCACGCCCAGCCGTTCGGCTTCGCGAAACAGGGCAGCGGGTTCGTGCCACGGACTGGCCTGCGGGCCGCGGATCAGGCTTTCGTAGCCATAGACGGTGCGCAGCACGATGTCGACCACCGGCTGGAAGTGTGGCCGCAGCAGGCGGTGGCTCATGATGTCCAGCAATCCCTGAGGCTGGAGGCCGCCGCCCGGCTGCGCCACGTGCTGCTGTTGTCCCGCTCCCGACCTGTCGATCAACCGTCGCGCTCCGGAGAAACAAGCACTTACGTTGCGAATGTATTTATTGCATTTTACGATTTTCTCGACGGGCAGGGGGTCCAGGCGCGCCCTGCGGCGGGCCGCACGGAATGGGGCCCGCTGCGCCTGACGCAAGTCGCAGCGGGGCCATCTGGCGCGATCCTCAGGCGCGGGCGAGCACCAGGCCAGGGGGGCGGGCAGGTTGGGTGAAGGCGAAATCGACCTCGGGCTGGCGCCCTTCGACCAGGTCGGCCAGCGCGCGTCCCGACCCGCAGCCGTGCGTCCAGCCCAGCGTGCCGTGCCCGGTGTTCAGGAAGAGTCCCTGCACAGCGCTCGCGCCGATGTAGGGCACGTTGCCGGGGGTGGCCAGGCGCAGACCGGCCCAGAACCGCGCCAGTTCCGGGCGGCTCACGCCGGGGAACAGTTCCAGCGTGCGCCGCACCAGGGCGGCGCAGCGCACGGGGTTGAGCGCCAGGGATTCACCGTTGAGCTCGGCCGTGCCGGCCACCCGCAGCCGGTCGCCAAAGCGCGAGAACACCAGCTTGTACTCGTCGTCCGTCAGGCTCACGCTGGGCGCCAGTGCAGGGTCCAGCACCGGCAGCGTGGCCGAATAGCCCTTGGCGGGATAGATGTCCAGGTCGACGCCGACCTGGCGGGCGAGTGCCGCGCTGAAGCTGCCCAGCGCCAGCACGTACGCATCCGCGCACAGGGTCTCGTAGCCACCTTCTTCGTCGGCGATCTCCACCCCGGTCATGCGCCCGCCCTCGGCGCGCAACGCCTGGATCCGCACCCCATAACGGAAGGTGACGCCGCGTTGCCGGGCGTGCGCGGCGAGTGCGGTCGTGAAGCGATGCACGTCGCCGGATTCGTCCGCGCTGGTGTAGGTCGCGCCCGCCAGTTGGGGGCCGATGTGCGCCAGGGCCGGCTCCAGCCGGATGGCCTCGTCCGGGCCGATCACCTGGCGCTCGCAGCCGAGCTCGCGCATGATGCGCGCGGGCTCCTGGGCGGCCTCGAACTCCTTGGGCGACGTGTAGAAGTGCAGGATGCCGCGCGTGAGATGGTCGTAGTCGATGCCAAGCTCGGTGCGCAGGGCTTGCAGGCTGGCGCGGCTGTAGGTGCCCAGGTTGAGCAGCTGGATCATGTTGTGGCGCGAACGCGCAGCCGGGCACTGCATCAGGAACTTCAGGCCCCAGCGCCATTGCAGCCAGTCGGCCCGCAGCCGAAAGAGCAGCGGCGCGTCCTCGCGCCCCAGCCAGCGCAGCAGCTTCCAGGGCGCGCCGGGATTGGCCCACGGCTCGGCATGGCTGACCGAGATCTGCCCCCCGTTGCCGAAGCTGGTTTCGCGGGCCGCGCCCGCATTGCGTTCGAGGACGGTGACCTCGTGGCCGGCCCTGGCCAGGTACCACGCGGAGGCCACGCCGATGATGCCCGCCCCCATGACGATGATTCTCATACCGGACTCCGGAACGAAACGGGGGCAGGCAACGCCATGGCGCTGCCTGCCCCCACTGTCCTTTTGCCTGAGAGATTCGCCCGGCCGTCGTCGGCCCGGCTTGCCCCTTCGGCGGCCGCGTACCCACAGGGCCCGGCGCTCTCCAGTTGGTGTTCATCGACCAGTACGGGGACCTGAGCGTTTTGAGGGTTACGCCTTCGGTAGCGCGGCGTGGGCCGCAACTTCTCCTGGTTCCGGCCACAGTAGCACGGGCACTTGCCTGGCGTCGAGACTGCTCGGGGGGACTATCATCGACCTTTGCGCGTGCGGCCATGGCCTGCACGAATCGGACCGCCAACCGGAGGAATGCCGCCATGGCCGAGCTGTACCGCGGGATGGACCGCGACACCCTGGATCTTGCCTACAACAACAGCCGGGCCGTGGCCAACGCTGCCGAGCTGCTGGCCGCCATGCGCGGGCGCAGCGATGCGGCCTACGAGACGCGCGAGCACCGTCATGGCCTGGCCTATGGCGACAGCGCGCGCCAGCGCTACGACTGGTTTCCTGCGGGCCCCCAGGGCGCACCGACCCTGGTGTTCATCCACGGCGGCTACTGGCAGCGCTGCGAAAAGGAAGACTTCGCCTTCATCGTGGCCGGCCCGCTCGCCGCCGGCTTCAACGTGATCCTGGCCGAGTACACCCTTGCCCCGGAAGCCGGCATGACGCGCATCGTGGGCGAGATCGGCGCCCTGCTCGATCACCTCGCAGCCGATGCCGATGGCCTGGGCCTGGGCGATGCCCCGCTCGTGTTGTCCGGACATTCGGCCGGCGGGCATCTGACCGCCGTGCATCGCTCCCATCCCCGCGTGACGCATGCGCTGCCGATCAGCGGGCTCATGGACCTGGAGCCCATTCGCCTGGGCACGCTGAACGACCCGCTGGACCTGAGTCCGGCCGAAGTCGACCAGTTCAGTCCCGCGCGCCGCCTGGGCCCGGGCGCGCCCATGGTGGTGGCCGTGGGCGCGGCCGAGCTGCCCGAATTGGTCCGACATTCCGAGGAATACGCCGCCGCGAGCCGCGCCGTGGGCGAAGTGGCCGAGTACCTGCCCGTGGCAGGCCGCAATCACTTCGATGTGCTGGAAGACCTGGAGCAGGCCGACGGCGCGATGCTGACGGCCCTGCGTGGCTTGATGGGGCGGTGATGGCGAACGGACCGGCTCCCCGTGGGGAGCGGTCCGTCACCTTCACTGCAGCGTGATCCCCGCCTTGGTGATCACGTCCTTCCAGCGCGCGTGCTCCCTGGCCCGGAACGCATTGAACTCCTCGGGCGTGTTGGCCACGATCTCGAAGCCCAGCTCCTGCAGCTTGGGGGCGACCGTGGGGTCGCGCAGGCTGGCCACGATGGCGTCGTGCAGCTTGCCGCGGATGTCGGCGGGCGTGCCGTGCGGCAGGGCAAAGGCCTGCCAGGACGTCACGGTCACGGCGGGAAAGCCCAGTTCGGCCATGGTCGGCACGTCCGGCAGCAGCGGTGAGCGCTGGGCGCTGGTGACGGCCAGTGCCCGCAGGGCGCCGCTCTTCACATTGGCGAGCACGGTGTTGATGTTGGAGAAGCTGGCGTCGACCTGGCCGCCCAGGAGGTCCACCATGGCGGGCGCCCCGCCCTTGTAGGGCACATGCGTGGCTTGGGTGCCGGTCGCCTGCCAGAACAGTTCGGCGGTCAGGTGGTCGGACGTGCCGGTGCCGGCGGACGCAAAGCTCATCTTCCCGGGATTGGCCTTCAGGGCCGCCATGACGTCCTGCAGGCTGCGGTGAGGCGAGGCGGCGGGCACGACGAGCAGGTTGGGTGCCTGCACGGCGACGGTCACCGTGTCGAAGTCCGCGATCGGGTCGTAGCCCGGGTCCTTGACCAGGTGCGGGCCGATGACGAAGGGGCCGAGCGAGGACACGAAGAGGGTGTAGCCGTCGGCGGGCGCGCGCCGGGCGGCCTGCGCGCCCACCGCGCCGCCGGCACCGGGGCGGTTCTCGGTCAGGAAGGTGGCGCCCAGGCGCTCCTGCAGCTTGGCGCCCACGGTGCGGGCGATGAGGTCGGTCGAGCCGCCGGGCGGGAAGGGCACGAGCATCGTGACGGGCCGGTTCGGCCATTCCTGGGCGTGGGCGGCAGCCCCCAGGGTCAGCGCCAGTGCGGTGCAGGCAAGCAGTCGTTTCATGGTGTCTCCTCGGGGTGGGCAGGCCGTCGTCGCGGCCTTGTCATGGTGCGCTTGATGCTCAGGCGCGTCGACCGAACGCCTGCGTGGCCTGGGTCCAGGCGCGGGCCTGGTCGCTGAGCGACAGGCCCAGGCCGGGGCGCGTGGGGACCTGCATGCGGCCGTCGCGGATCTCCAGGCGCTCGTTGAACAGCGGCTCGAGCCAGTCGAAATGTTCCACCCAGGGGTCGGCGCCCGGATAGGCGGCGGCCAGGTGGACGTGCAGCTCCATCGCGAAGTGCGGCGCGATCATCAGGCCGGCCTGCTCGGCCATGCTGGCGATGCGCAGATAGGGCGTGATGCCGCCCACGCGCGGGGCGTCCGGCATGAGGGTGTCGGCCGCGCGGTGGCGGATGAGGTCGGCATGCTCGGTCACGCTGGTGAGCATTTCGCCAGTGGCGATGGGGGTGTCGATACGGGCGGCCAGGGCGGCGTGGCCTTCGTGGTCGTAGGCGTCCAGCGGTTCTTCGATCCAGGTCAGGCCAAGCTCGTCGAAGACGCGGCACATGCGCTGGGCGGTGGGGCGGTCCCACTGCTGGTTGGCATCGACCATGAGCGGGGCGTCGGCGCCGAGCGTGTCGCGCACCGCGCTCACGCGGCGGATGTCCTCGCGCGTGTCGGGCTGTCCGACCTTGAGCTTGATGCCGCCGATGCCGCGTTCGCGCGAGGCCTGGGCGTTCTCGAGCAGTTGCGGCAGTGGCGTATGCAGGAAGCCGCCCGAGGTGTTGTAGCAAGGCACCGAGTCGCGGTAGCTGCCCAGCAGCTTGGCGAGGGGCAGGCCGGCGCGCCGCGCCTTCAGGTCATGCAGCGCGACATCGAAGGCGGCCATGGCCTGCACGGCCAGGCCGCTGCGCCCGACCGAGGCGCCGGCCCAGGCGAGGCGGGTCCAGAGGCGGCCGATGTCGTTGGGGTCCTCGCCGATCAGTACCGGCGCGATCTCGCAGGCATGGGCGTACTGGCCGGGGCCGCCCGCGCGCTTGGCGTAGCTCAGGCCAAGCCCGCGGTGGCCATCGTCGGTCTCGATCTCCGCGAACAGCATGGCGACTTCCGTCATCGGCTTCTGGCGCCCCGTCAGCACTTTGGCGTCGCTGATCGGGTTGGCCAGGGGCAGGGTGACGCTCGATACCTGCAGCCAGGTGATGCGCGAGCCAGGATTCTGAGGCGTGCTGGATATCGTTGTCATGTTGGCGTGGGTTCCTTGACGAAAACAGGGTGAGGCGGGGTGGGCAGCCACCCATGCATCCAGCGTTGGCCGGCAGCGTGAGCGACCATTAGCGCCAGCGGGGCGGCACACATCCCGATGGCCGAAGGATAACGTTGTCCATTTGCCCGCGCAAGAGGGCTTTCGCGTATGCTGCCGGCCATGTCCAGCCGCAAATCCGCACCCGCTGTCGTCTCTCCCACCCTGCATGACGTGGCGCGCGCCGCCGGGGTGTCCCTCATCACCGCGTCGCGCGCCCTGGGCAATCCCGGCCGCGTGTCAGACGCCACCCGCGTGCGCGTGGAGGCGGCGGCGCGCGCGACGGGCTATGTGCCCAACCTGATCGCAGGCGGGCTGAAGTCGCGCCGCAGCATGACGGTGGCCGCGCTCGTTCCCGGCATCAACGTCGCGCAGTTCCTGCCGACCGTGCAGGCGCTGACGGCGGATCTGGACCGCGCGGGCTACCAGCTATTGTTGGGACAGACGGGCTACGACCGGGTGCGCGAGGATGCGCTGCTGCGCACGATGGCGGGGCGCCGCGTGGACGGGATCGTGGCGGCGGGCCTGCTCGCGCCGGGCGAGGCGGTCGAGCACCTGCGCACGGCCGGCGTGCCGGTCGTCGAGACATGGGAGCTCACCGACCGTCCGCTGGACATGGCGGTCGGGTTCTCGCACCTGAAGGTCGGCAGCGCCGTCGCAGGCTTCTTCCTCGCCCGGGGCTGGCAGCGGGTGGGCCTGGCATCCGGCGATGACCGCCGGGCGGCGATCCGGCGGGAAGGCTTTCTGTCGGTCATCGGGCGCGAGGTGCCCACGGCCATCGTGCCGGCCCCCAGCAGCGTCGCGCTGGGCCGCGCGGCCTGTGCCCGCCTGCTGGATCAGGATCCCGGCCTGCGCGCGGTGTTCTGCAGTGCCGATGCCCTGGCTGAGGGTGTGCTGACCGAGGCCCGGGCGCGCGGGCTGCGGGTGCCCGAGGACCTGGCCGTGTGCGGCTTTGGCGATGCGGACTTCGCGGCGCACCTGCTGCCCGCGCTCACCACGGTGCGGGTGGATGGCGCGGCCATCGGCCACCATGCCGCACGCCTGATCCTCGCGCGCTGCCGTGGCGAAGCGGTGGACGCCCCGGTCATCGACGTGGGTTTCTCGATCATCGAGCGCGCGTCCACGGGCGGCTAGCCGGGGGAGGGGCGCGACGCACGATCTCAGTAGATCGGTGGCTCGGGCGTCGGGGCGTTGCCCGCCAGGCTCGCAAAGTCGCAGCCCTGGTCGGCCTGCGTGACTTCGTGCTGGTAGATGCGCGTGAAGCCCCGCACGTAGGGCTGGACCGGCGCGGTCCAGGCGCGGCGGCGTTCGGCCAGTTCGGCGTCGGAGACCAGCATGTCGAGCCGGCGCGCGCCCAGGTCCAGGCGCACCGTGTCGCCCGTGCGCAGCAACGCCAGCGGGCCGCCGATGGCCGATTCCGGGGCGATGTGCAGCACACAGGTGCCATAGTGCGTGCCGCTCATGCGCGCGTCGGAAAGGCGCAGCATGTCGCGCACGCCCTGGCGCAGCAGCTTCCTGGGGATGGGCAGGTTGCCCCATTCGGGCATGCCGGGCCCGCCGATCGGGCCGGCGTTGCGCAGCACCAGCACCGTGTTCTCGTCCACCTCCAGGTCTTCGTCGGCCATCGCGGCGAACATCTGCGCGTTGTCGTCGAACACCAGCGCCCGGCCTTCGTGGCGCAGCAGGTGCGGGCTGGCCGCCGAGGGCTTGATCACGGCGCCGTCCGGGCACAGGTTGCCGCGCAGCACCGCCAGCGCCAGGCCGGCTTCGGGGCAGTCGGGCGTGGCGGCCTTCAGGGGCTGCGCCATGTCCAGGATGACGCCGGCTTCCTCGCCCACGGGGGCGGCGGCGATGTCCTCGCCCAGCGTGCGTCCGGTCACGGTCAGGGCCGACAGGTCCAGGTGGCTGGCGATCTTGCGCAGCACGGCGGGCAGGCCGCCCGCATAGAAGAAGTCTTCCATCAGGCGCTCGCCCGACGGATACAGGTTGACGATGACGGGCACCTCGCGGGTGATGGCGTCGATCTCGTCCAGGCTGAGCGTGATGCCGGCCCGCCCGGCCATGGCGGGCAGGTGGATGGCCGCGTTGGTGGAGCCGCCCAGCGCGGCATAGGCGGCGATGGCGTTGCGAAACGCCGCGTGCGTGACGATGCGGGTGGGCCTGAGGTCTTCCCAGACCATCTCGACGATGCGGGTGCCCGCGTGCCAGGCCATGCGGCTGTGCGCGGAGACCACGGCCGGAATGCTCATCGCGCCGGGCAGGGACAGGCCCAGCGCCTCGACGATGGCAGTCATGGTGCTGGCCGTGCCCATCGTGTTGCAGGTGCCCACGGAGCGCGTCATGCGCGCTTCCATGTCGATCCACTGCGCCTGGCTGAGGTTGCCGATGGTGTATTCGGCAAAGAACTTCTTGGTGTGCGTGCCGGCGCCCACGGGCACGCCCTGGTGGCGGTCGTCCAGCATGGGGCCGGCCGGCACGAAGATGGCGGGAATGTCCATCGACAGCGCGCCCATGACAAGCGCCGGCGGCGTCTTGTCGCAGCCGCCCATCAGCACGGCGCCATCCAGCGGCAGGCTGCGCAGCAGTTCCTCGGCCTCGATCGCCAGCAGGTTGCGATACAGCATGGTGGTCGGCTTGACCATGACTTCGCCCAGGCTCAGGGCGGGCAGCTCCAGCGGGTAGCCGCCTGCCTGCAGGATCCCGCGCTTGACGGCCTGCGCCCGCTCGCGCAGGTGGGCATGACAGGGCGAAAGCTCGCTCCAGGTGTTGAGGATGCCGATCACGGGCCGACCCATGAATTCCTCGCGGGCAAGGCCTTGCTGCTGCATGCGCTGGCGGTGGGCGAAGCCGCGGATGTCGTCGCTGGCGAACCAGCGGTGGCTGCGCAGCTGCTCCAGCGTCTTGCGGGGGTGGGTCGTCATGATCGGGGCTCCTTGTGCGATTCCGGCAGGGGTCAGTAGGCCGCCTGCGTGCCGTGGCCCGTGCCGCGCGCAAACCGCGCGGCCAGGTCGTCCGCGCTCTTGCGCAGCAGCACCTGGTCGGTGCCCACCGCCACGAACAGGGCGCCCAAGTCCAGACATTCGCGGGCGCGAGGCTCATCCAGCATCAGGATACCCGGTGCCTTGCCGCAGGCCAGGATACGGCGGATCGCGTCATCCGTGGCGGCCCGCACCTTGGGGTGGCCGATCTGGCCCGCCACGCCCAGGCTCGCGGACAGGTCCGCGGGGCCGATGAAGACGCCATCCACGCCATCCACCGAGGCGATGGCCTCCAGCTGCTCGAGCGCTTCCATGGTCTCGATCTGCACGAGCACGCACAGTTCGTCGGCGGCGCGCGCCACATATGTCGTGTCGCGGCCAAAGCGCGACGCGCGCATCGTGCCGCCCATGCCGCGGATGCCGGCCGGCGGGTAGCGCGTGGCGGCGACGGCGGCCTGGGCTTCGTCGCGGTTCTGCACGAAGGGCAGCAGCAGCGTCTGGGCGCCGACGTCCAGCACCTGCTTGATGAGGACCGCATCGTTCCAGGCCGGGCGCACCACGCCGCTCACCGCGTGCTCGCGTTCGGCGGCGATGGCCTGCAGCTGGCCCTGGACGGTGGCCGCATCACTGGGCGTGTGCTCGGTGTCGATCAGCAGCCAGTCGAAGCCGGCGCCCGCGATCAGCTCGGAAATGTAGGGATAAGGTAGCGTGGACCACAGGCCGATCTGCGGCGAGCGGCGTTGCAGGGCGTGCTTGAAGGCGTTGGTGGCGGGCATGGGATGCGGATCCTGGACGATCAATCGAGTTTGACGTTGCCGGCCTTGACCACGTCGCCCATGGCGCCGAAGTCCGCCGTGAGCCGCGCGGCGAATTCGTCCGGCGTCGAATGCAGGACTTGCGTGCCGACCTTTTCCAGGGGCTCGCGGAAAGCCGGCGACTGCAGGATCTCGACCATCTCCTGGTTCAGGCGCTCGACGATGGGCTGGGGCGTGCCGGCGCGCACCAGCATGCCGCTCCAGGCGATCTGCACCACGTCCTTGGCGCCCGCTTCGGTCATGGTCGGCACGTCCGGCACCAGCGGCGAGCGCTGCGTGTCGGCCACGGCCAGGATGCGCACCTGGCCCGAGGCCTGGAACGGCAGGACGGCGTTCAGGTTGTGGAACATCATCGGAATGTGGCCGGCGATCACGTCCTGCAGCGCCGCCGGTCCGCCCTTGTAGGGGATGTGCATCAGTTCGGTGCCGGTCGCCTGCTCGAACTGCACGCCGGTCAGGTGCATGGTGTTGCCGTTGCCCGCCGAGCCGTAGCTCAGCGCGCCCGGGCTTGCCTTGGCGGCGGCGATCACGTCCTGCACCGTCTGGTAGGGCGTCTGCGCGCCCACCACCAGCACGTTGGGCGTCTGGTTGGTCAGCGTGATCGGCTGGAAATCCTTGAGCGCGTCGAACCCGGGCGAAGGGTACAGATGCGGATTGACGGCCAGCGTGCTGATCGAGCCGAAGAAGATCGTGTAGCCGTCGGCCGGCTGGCCTGCCACGTAGGCCGCGGCGATGTTGCCGTTGGCGCCCGCGCGGTTCTCGACCACCACCGGCTTGCCCAGGCGCTGCGCGAGCGCCTGGCCGAAGGGCCGGGCGACGGCGTCCGCGGCGCCGCCCGGCGGCTGCGGCACGACGAGGACGATGGGCTTGGCGGGGTAGTCGGCGGCGTGGCCGACGCCGGTGCCCAGGGCAACAAGGGATGCCAGGGCGAGCAGTGTGCGGGCGGTGCGGGTCATGGATGTCTCCGGTCGTCGGTCTGAAGCCTTTCGGGGGGTGTGGTAGCGGTTCCATCGACAGCGATGGAACCGGTTCCATTTTGCTTGGAGTGTATAGTCCGTGCCTGGTCGCGTCAACGATGGACCCCATGACTTCCCGAATGCCCGACACCAAACCCGCACCGTCCGCAGCCGCCGCCGCGCGCGGTCCGCGTCCCAAGCTGGGCACCTACACCCTGCACGACGTGGCGACGCGCGCCGGGGTATCGAAGGTGACGGCGTCGCGCTACTTCAACGAGCCGGACAAGGTGTCGGAGAGCCTGCGCGAACGCATCGCCGCCGTGGTGCGCGAGACTGGCTACGTGCCGAACCAGGTGGCCCGCCGGCTCGCGTCCAGCCAGGGCGGCGTGGTGGGCGCGGTCATGCAGAACGTCGCCTCGCCCACCTTTGCCGACATGGTGCGCGGCATGAGCGATGGCTTCGAAGCGGCGGGCCTGCAGCTGCTGCTCGCCAACAGCCAGTTCTCGATCGAGTCCGAGGAACGGGCCATCCGTGCCTTCCTGGGCTGGCACCCGAGCGCGCTGATCCTGACGCGGGGCGATCACTCCGAAGTCACGGACGCCACGCTGGCGGGCCTGGCGATTCCCGTGGTCGAGGCCTGGGAGGTGATGCCCGGGCGCCCCTTCCACCAGGTGGGCTTCGCGCAGGATGCGGTCGGGGGGCTGCTGGCCGCGCACTTCCTCGCGCAGGGCGCCACCCGCGTGGCCTTCGTGCTGTCGGGGCTGGCGTCCGATGCGCGCGCACACCGGCGCGCCGAGGGCTACGCCCGGACCCTGCGCGAGGCCGGCCTGACCCCCGAACTGATCCGCTGCGAGGCCGTCGATGACCTGGCGGCCGGGCAGGAGGCGATGGCGCGCCTGGCGGCAAGGCCGGCGGGCGATCGCCCGCGCGCGCTGATCTTTGCCAACGACAACATGGCGCTCGCCGCCATCCTGAAGGCGCCGCACCTGGGCCTGTCGATTCCGGCGGATTGTGCGATCGCGGGGTTCGGCGACGTGCCGGTGGCCAGCATCATCGAGCCGGCCCTGACGACGGTGAGGACCGCGCCCTACCGCATCGGCCGGTGCACCGCCGACACCGTGCTGGCGCTGCTGGCCGCGCCGCCAGGCACGGCGCAGCCGGCGCGCAGCCAGCAGGTCGATTGCGAGCTGGTCGTGCGGGACAGCAGCCGGATCGCGCCCGACGGGCGCCCCGGCCGCTAGGCCAGCCGGGTCAGTCCAGCGAATCCAGCCCCTGCTGCACCTGTTCGGCCGCGCGCAGCACCGCGCGCGCCTTGGCTTCGGTTTCCAGCCATTCCTTTTCCGGGTCCGAGTCCGCGACCACGCCAGCTGCCGCCTGCACGTACAGCGTGCCGTTCTTGATGAGTCCGGTGCGGATGGCGATGGCCAGGTCCATCTCGCCGCCGTAGCTCAGGTAGCCGGCCGCCCCGCCATAGATGCCGCGGCGCACCGGCTCGAGCTCGTCGATCACTTCCATCGCGCGCACCTTGGGCGCGCCCGTCAGCGTGCCGGCGGGGAAGGTGGCGCGCAGCACGTCCATGCTGTCCAGGCCGGGCTTGAGCAGGCCGGCGACGTTGGACACCAGGTGCATGACGTGGGAATAGCGCTCGATCACCATCTTGTCGGTGAGCTCCACCGTGCCCGTCTGCGCGATGCGGCCCACGTCATTGCGGGCCAGGTCGATCAGCATGACGTGTTCGGCGATCTCCTTTTCGTCGGCCTGCAGTTCGGCCGCCAGGGCGGCGTCCTCTTCCGGCGTGTTGCCGCGCGGCCGCGTGCCGGCCAGCGGACGGATGGTGACGCGCGAGCGCGCTTCGCCGGCGTGCTGCACGGCCTCCTGGCGCACCAGGATCTCGGGCGAGGAGCCGACGACGTGGAAGTCGCCGAAGTTCCAGAAGTACATGTAGGGCGACGGGTTGAGCGAGCGCAGCGCGCGATACAGCGACAGCGGCGAATCGCGGAACGGTTTGGCGATCACCTGGCCGACCTGCACCTGCATCAGGTCGCCGGCCATGATGTATTCCTTGGCGCGCAGCACCGCCGCGATGTAGTCGTCCTTCGCGAAGTCGCGGCGCGCCTCGGTCTGCAGGCTGGACTGGCTGTAGGGCAGTTCCACGGGCTTGCGCAGTTGCTGGCGCAGGTCGGACAGCCGCTGGCGCGCGCGCGCGAAGGCTTCCGGTTCGGCCGGGTCCGCATACACGATCAGGTACAGGCGCCCGGCCAGATTGTCGACGATGGCGAGCTCGTCGGTCTGCATCAGCATGATGTCGGGCGTGGTGCTGCCCATGCCGGCGGGATCGGGTTTGCGGCACGGCCCCAGGCGCGGCTCGATGTGGCGCACGGCTTCATAGCCGAAGTAGCCCGCCAGGCCGCCGACGAAGCGCGGCATGCCGGGGCGCAGGGCCACCTTGAAGCGGCGGTGGAAGTCGGCGATGAAGGCGAGCGGATCGCCGTCGTGGGTCTCGACCACGCGGTCATCGCGCAGGACCTCGGTGCGCGTGCCCTGCGCCCGGATGACGGTGCGCGCCGGCAGGCCGATGAAGGAGTAGCGTCCGAACCGGTCGCCGTTGACCACGGATTCCATCAGGCTGCTCATGCGCCCGCCGCGCGGGCCGCTGTGCGCGAGCTTCAGGTACAGCCCCAGGGGCGTGTCCAGGTCGGCATAGGTCTCGAGCACCAGGGGGATGCGGTTGTAGCCCTGGGCGGCGAGTGCCTTGAATTCGAGTTCGGTCATGCGATGCCTCCGAGGCGTCAGGTCACCCGGACCGGGCCACAGGCAGGCGTCGCGCCGCACCTGATGGCCAGGTACGGGTGGAGGATTCTAGGATTGGATCGTCAAGCGGGCCGCAGCGCAGGAAGTGCGTGCAGCCGGGGAAGAATCACCGCCACCCGGCCGAGCAGCGCCACCAGCGCCAGGTGCCATGGGCACGGGCGGAAGTGGCAACGCAGCTGGCGGAAGCGGCAACCATGAAGGGATGGGCGAAGCAGAAAAATTGTGACTGCACTATACCATTGCGATCCGCGCGTGGCGCGGCACACCGGCCTTTTGCTACAGTCGGGTCCCCGTCGCGTGGCACGCTGTTTGCCAAGGCAGTCGGGCCCCGCCGACTCGGCGGCACATCCCCCTTCCGGAGTTTCCCGCTTGATCGACCAGTTCATGACGCAGGTGGCTGCGTTCATCGAGACCAATCATGCCTGGGCGGGTCCCTTGCTTGCCCTGGTCACGTTCGGTGAGTCCCTGGCCTTCGTCGGCTTTCTCATCCCGGCCACGGCCCTGCTGCTGGTGGCCGGCACCCTGATCGGCTCGGGCGTGCTGGCCCCCGGTCCACTGCTGCTGTGGCTGATCGCCGGTGCGATCCTGGGGGACGCGGTGTCCTACTGGATCGGCCGCTGGGCCGGGCCGTCGCTGATGCATCGCTGGCCCCTGAACGGACACCGGCGAGCGGTGGCGCGCGCGCGGCTCTTCTTCATGAAGTACGGCTTCGCCTCGATCTTCCTGGGCCGCTTCCTGGGGCCCGTGCGCTCCACGATTCCGCTCGTCGCGGGCATGATGCGCATGCGCGAGCGCCCGTTCCAGCTCGCCAACGCGGCGTCCGCCGTGATCTGGGTGATCGCCCTGCTGGCGCCGGGCTACCTGGTCGCGCGCGGGTCGGCAGCCGCCGGGCTCGATCAGGCCGAACAGATCATGGCCGTGGTGACGATGATCATCGTGTTGACGGTGATCGGCGTGTTCGTGGGCGGCCGCCTGCTGCACGCAGGTGTGAAGGACAAGCCCCGCAAGGGCCCGCGTCCGCCCCGCTAGCCTCAGGCGGCGGCCGCCCTGGCCCGCATCCACGCCACCGCCGCGGGAATGTCCACCACCACCCCGTCGGCATCCAGGGCGCGCACGTCGCGCCCTTCGTTGTAGCCATAGGGCACGACCAGCACGGCCGTGCCGGCCGCGCGGCCCGCCAGGGCATCATTGACCGAATCCCCGATCATCACCGTGCGCGCGGGCGCCGCATCCAGCAGGGTGCAGGCGTGCAGCACCGGCTCGGGATCGGGCTTCTTGCGCGCGCAGGTATCGCCGCACACCACGGCTTCGAACAGGCCGCCCAGGCCGGTCTGCGCGAGCAGCGGCAGCGTGAATTCCGTGGGCTTGTTGGTGACCACGGCAAGCGAGATGCCATCGGCCCGCATGGCGTGCAGGCCCTCGAGCACGCCATCGAAGATGCGCACGCGATCGCCGTTCACCCGATGGTAGTGGTGCTTGTAGAGCGCCAGGGCCTCCTCGATCGGATGCGGCAGGATGTCGCCCGGGTCCAGCGAGCCCGCCAGCACCCGGCGCACCAGGTTCTCCATGCCCCGCCCCACGAAGGTGGCGATCACGTCTTCGCGCAGCAGCGGCATGCCGTATTCGCTGCGCATGGCGTTGGCGGCCAGGGCCAGGTCGGGCACGGTGTCGAGCAGCGTGCCGTCCAGGTCGAAGAGGGCGGCGTCGAACGCGGCGGCGTCAGGCGATGTGGACATGGGAGGCTCCTCGGGTCAGGGCAGGGGCAGGGCCGGCGCCGGCACGCTGCCCTGGTGGCAATGCGCAATGATGGCCTGCGCGAAATCGCGGCACAGGGGTGAGACGTAGGCGGTTTCGCGATGGCACAGCACGAGTTCGTGCTGCCATTCCAGGTCCTGGATGGGGACCAGGGCCAGGCCGTGGGCAGCCGGGTCGTCGAGCACGCTCGCGGGCATGATGCCCAGCAGGTCGGTGCGGCGGATCAGCTCGATGAGCGGGATGCCCGACGTCGAGCTTTCCACGGCGAAGAGCGGCGCTGCCAGGCCCGCGCGGGCAAAGCGCCGTTCGATCCAGTCGCGCAGGAACTGCGAGGCCGCGGGCAGCACCCAGCGCTCGCCGGCCAGGTCGGCCAGCAGGCAGGGGGCGCCCGTGCGGGGGTGGCCGTCGCGGGCCACCACATCCATGCGCAGCGGACCGAGCGGGGCGGTGGCGATGCCCGCGGGCGGGGTGGCGGGCATGGCGGCCACCGCGATGTCGAGCTCGCCGGCCCGCAGCATGTCCAGGAGGCGCGCGCTCAGGTGGGCCTCGATGGTGAAGGCCGCCAGTGGCCGGGCCACGACGAAGGCCGCCATGGGCGGCGCGAGCAGCGTCGGGATCATGGAGGGCAGGATGCCCACGCGGATCGTGCCACCGCGCGCCTGGCGTTCTTCGCGCATGGCGCTTTCCATGTCGGCCAGCGCCAGATCGACGCGTTCGGCATGCTCGCGCAAGGTGATGCCCGGCGCGGTCGGCACCACGCCGCGCGCCGTGCGCTCGAAGAGCGCCACGCCCAGCTCCGCCTCCAGGCGCGCAAGCGCCTTGGACAGGGCCGAGGGCGTGGTGCCCAGGCGCTCGGCGGCCCGATGCAGGTTGCCCTGCCGGGTCAGCACCAGGAAGGCCCGCAGATCATCCACGCGCATGCCTATCGAACTCCGTTGGCCTGCCGGGTCGGCAGCCGTCGAATGTAGCAGACCGATGTGACGGCTCAGCGCCCCAGCGTGTCGGCCACCGCGTTCTCGCCGATCGCCAGCCCGACCGTCATGCCGACACCGGAATGCATCACGGCGACCGTCGTGTGCGCATCCACGGGGATGGTGGAGAACGGCGTGGGGCCGTGCGTGCCGTACACCCCTTGCCAGCGCTCGATGACGCGCAGCGGCGCGCCCAGCGTCTGGCTGGCCAGGGCGAGCAGCGCGTCGTCGATGGCCTCGCTGTTGAAGGGCGGTGCGTCCACGCCGTATCGGTGCGAGTCACCGATGATGAGCTCGCCTTGGGGAGTGGGGCTGATCAGCAGGTGGATGCCGTTGTCCATCAGGAAGGGGTGGCGCGCGGCGAAGTGCGCGCGCAGCGCCACGGCGCTGGGCAGATCGGCAAAGGCGCCGTAGTGGACGCATGACAGGCCGGTCAGCAGGGGGCGGTCGAGCGCGAAGGCGTGGTCGGCGAAGGCCACGCGCAGCATCTGCAGGCAGGTGACCTGCAGGTCCAGCGGCGCGAAGACCTCGGGGAGCAGGGTCAGGTAATCGTGGCCCGGGCAGACGAAGACGTGCCGGGCCTGGAAGTCGCCCGCCGTAGTGTGCACGCAGCCTTCGCGCGTCTGGCTGGCCAGGGTTGCGGTGATGAAGCGCACGCCCAGGGACTCGGCGAGGTAGCGCGTGATGGCTGGCAGGGCCTCGCGCGAGTACACCTGCAGGTCGTCCAGGCCGCGCAGCGCGCCGACATGGTGCTCCAGCCGGCCGTCGAACAGGCGCGCGGTTTCCCGCGCGCCGAGAAGCTCGGCCCGATAGCCTTCGGCGGCAAGGCGCGTCGCGGCGAACTCTTCCAGCACGTCCGCTTCGGCGGCGCTGCGGGCGAGCACCAGGCTGCCGTTGGCGCGCACGGAAAAGTCGGCGTGGCGGGCCAGTTCGAGCCACAGCGCGCGCGTCTGGCGGGCATGGATGGCCATGCGCCCGGGCGCCTGACCGGTCACCAGGACCTGGCCGAAGTTGCGGATGGTGGCGCCGTGCGCCTGGCGGGCGCGCTCGATGACGGCCACGGATTGCCCGCGGCGGGCTGCCGCGTAGGCGTGCGCGATGCCGAGGATGCCGGCACCGACGACGATGACGTCGAAAGTCTTCATGGGGGAACGGGAGGATGCGCAGCGGGGCATGCCGGCCGCCGTGTCCCGCCCCTGGGCAGGCACACGGCCGGCGTGGCGGACTTACTTCTTGCGGGGCTCGGACTTGCCGTCGTAGCGGCGGGTCCATTCGGCGATGATGCGGTCGCGGTTCGTGGCGGCCCACACGAAATCGTTGGCGATCAGGCGCTCGGACAGGTCGGCCGGCAGGTGCGGGTTGGCGGTGGCGATGCCGGGGATGGCCAGGACCGCGAAGTTGGCCTTGTAGAGCTCGTTGGCCGCGCGGCTGGCCGCGAAATCCGCCAGCTTCTGCGCGGCTTGCGGATGCTTCGTGCCCTTCATGATCGCCGTGGCCTCGACCTCCCAGCCCAGGCCTTCCTGGGGGAAGACGGCGGCGATGGGCGCGCCGTCGGCCTTGAGCCTGGCCGCGCGGTAGTCGAAGGACACCCCGATCGGGAACTCGCCCGCGGCGGCCATGTTGCACGGCTTGGAGCCCGAATGCGTGTACGAGCCGATGTTCCTGTGCAGGGCATCCATGTAGGCCCAGCCCTGGTCCTCGCCAAAGAGCTGCAACCAGGCGCTGACGTCCAGGAAGCCGGTGCCGGAGGACGCCGGATTGGGCATCACGATCTTGCCCGCGTACTCGGGCCGGGTCAGATCCTGCCACGAGGTGGGCATGGGCAGGTTCTGCTTCCCGGCCTCGATGGTGTTGACGCAGATGGCGCTGGCAAAGGCGTCCATGCCGACCCACATCGGTTCGGGCGCCGGGTCGCGCATGTTGGCGGCAATCTGCTCCAGGCCCTCGGGCGCATAGGGCTGCAGCATGCCTTCCTTGGCCATCAGGCCGAGCGAGGTGCCGGCCAGACCCCAGATGGCGTCCGCCTGGGGGTTGTTCTTCTCGGCGAGCAGGCGCGCGGTGATGATGCCGGTCGAATCCCGTACCCACTGGATGCGGATGTCGGGATGCTGCTTTTCGAAGGCAGCCTGGTAGGCCTTGATCTGGTCGGCTTCCAGCGCGGTGTAGACCGTGAGGGTGGTCTGGGCGAAGGCGCCGTGGCAGGCGAGGGCAAGCAGGGCGCCCAGCAGGGCGGACGTGCGACGGAACATGGTGGACTCCGGTCCAGGGAGAAAGGGAAAGGTCAGGGCCGCTCGCCGCGGGCAAGGCGCCGGGCGATGTCCTCGAGCACCGCGGGCAGCTCGGCCACGGTGTCGATCAGGACATGGGGGGCGCCCTGTGCCAGCACGGCGGCGGCACGCTGGCGATGCGCATCGCGCTCGGCGGGTGACAGGGCCTCGAAGCGCGCCGCGTCCAGGCCGGCGGCATTGCCCGAGAGCGTCAGGCCCACGCTCCACATGCCGGCCCGCCGGCCTTCTTCGATGCCAGGCACGGTGTCATCCACCTTCACGCAGCCGGCCACGTCGCGCACGCCCAGGCGCACGGCGGCGGCCAGCGCCATGCCCGGGGCCGGACGCGCACGCGGCACCTCGTCGCTGGCGATGACGCAGTCCGGCGCGATGCCGTGCAGCGCGGCACCGCGCTCGACCAGGGTCATGACGGATCGCGGGTAGCCCGAGCACGAGCCGATCGCCAGACCCATGCCGCGCACGTGTTCGAGCACGCGGGCGGCGCCCGCGATGGGGGCCGAGTACTGCGCGACCTTGTCGATCTGCAGCGGCAGGAAATGTTCGTACAGCGCGGTGACATCGTCGTCACTGGCCGAGCGACCGAAGACGCGACGGTACTGCGCGTCGATGGCAGGGGTGTCGCACAGCGTGCGGATGTGGTCCCACTTGCCCATGCCCATCGGGCCGCGGGCCTCGTCCAGGCTGATCGTCAGGCCGAATTGCGCAAAGGCCTCGACGAAGACGCGGGTGGGGGCGAACGAGCCGAAGTCCACCAGGGTGCCGGCCCAGTCGAAGATGACGGCTTCCAGCCGGGGCGGTGCTAGATGTGGGTTCATTAGGGTCGGGGCGTGGTGAAGGTCAGGCGCCGGCCAGGCGCCAGGCCTGGGTGCGGGCGAGGATCGCGCGGCTGCCCAGGTGCAGCAGCAGCGCGGCGGTGGCGGAGGTGGCCATGATGACGGTGCACATGGCGGCAGCCGCGCCGATGAAGCCGGCGTCGTCCATGTTGAGGACGGCCACGGCGGCCAGTACCGTCTGCGGGCTGTACAGGAAGACCACGGCGGACACGGTCGTCATGGCGGACACGAACAGGTAGCGGGCGGTGTCCATGGCCGCGGGCAGGCACATGGGCAGGGTCACGCGCAGGAAGGTGACGATGCCGGGGACGCGCAGCGACGCCGAGGCCGATTCGAATTCCGGGTCGAGCGTGCGGATCGCCGTGACGGCGGTGAGGTGCGCGCTGGTGTAGAAGTGCACGACCGTGCAGAGCACGAGCAGCGTCATGCCGCCATACAGCCCGTTCAGGGGGTTGAAGGGGTTGTTGAAGAAGAAGATGTAGCCCAGGCCCAGCACCATGCCGGGCACGGCCATGGGGGTGAGCGCCAGCATGCGCAGCAGGGTGCACACGGCCTGCCCCACGCCGCGGGCGGGAATGCGTTCGGTCATCCAGGCGCCGACGAAGACGACCACCGTCCCGGCCACCGCCGTGAGGGCGGCGAGCTGCACGCTGTTGCGCCAGGCGAGCCAGCCGCCGCCGTCCATGTTGTCGAAGTCGTAGGAGCGCGTCGACAGGGACAGGTTGTAGGGCCAGAACTGGATGAACGAGGCCCACACGGCCACCGCGACGAGCGTGACGAGCAGCGCACCGATCACCGCCAGCAGGGCCAGGAACACGCCGTCGCGGGTGCGGTTGGGCCCCGGGGCATGCGGCTTGGCCTTGCCGCTCAGGGATCCCCCCTGGCGCCGGCGCAGCCGGGCATCCAGGGCGAAGGTGAGGACGGCGGGCAGGAGCAGCAGCAGGCCGATGGCCGCGCCCTTGGTGAAATCCTGCTGGCCGATGACGGCCTTGTAGGCTTCCATCGCGAGGACGTTGTAGTCACCGCCCACGACCTTGGGCACGCCGAAGTCCGTCACGGTGAGCGTGAAGACCAGGCAGCACGCGGAGAACACCGCGTAGCGTGTGCCGGGCAGGGTGACTGTGAGGAAGGCGCGGCGGGCATTGGCGCCCATGGCGCGGGCGGCGTCGTACAGCCGGGCATCGGCCAGACTCAGGCCGGTGAGCAGGATCATGAGGGCATGCGGGAAGGTGTAGAACGCTTCGCCCAGGACGATGCCCCAGAAGCCATAGATGCTGCCCTCGCCCAGCCAGGGCCGCAAGAGGCCCTGGTTGCCGGCCAGGTAGATCAGGGCGATGCCGGGCAGCAGCGATGGCGCCAGCAGCGGCAGCAGGGCCAGTGCGCGCCACATGGCCTTGGCGGGCACCCGGGTGCGGGTGAGCCCGTAGGCAAAGACATAGGCCGTCGGCACGACCAGGCACACGGTGGTGGCGCCGACCACGGCGCTGCGCCAGACGAGGCCACCGAACCCGTTGCCGGTGACGATGGCAAGGAGTGCGCCCGCGCCGGCGTCATCGCCGCCGGTGAGTGCGCGCACGAGGATCGCCGCCAGCGGCAGGGCGAGCAACACGCCCAGGGCCAGCGCGTAGGCGGAGCGGCCCAGTCCGCTCGCGAGCCACGTCGCCCAGCCGGGCAACGGGCGGCGCGCGAGGCCACGCGGGGCGACGGCGTGTCGGGCGGCGCCGGCCACGTCGGCGGGCGCGTCAAGCGTAGGCACGTAGCGCATGGCGAGGCAGCTCCACCCAGCAGCGGCCGGCCCGGGCACCCAGCAGGGCGTCTCCGGTGTCGGCGGGGACGATCGCATGCAGCGGCAGGCCGGGCAGGCCCTCGACCTGCAGCGTCAGACGAAAGGCGCGGCCAAGGAACATGCCGTCGGTCACTTCGGCCAGCAGCGCGTTCTCCATGGCGCGGGCGCCCTGGCCGATGCGCACGGCTTCCGGCCGCACGAAGAGGCGTCCGCGTGCCGGCAGGCCTGGCGCATCGACGGCCAGGGTCTGGCGGCCCACGCGGACGTGGCCGTCGTCCAGCCGCTCGTAGGGCAGCCAGTTCGCCTCGCCCACGAAGTCCGCGATGAACGCCGTGTGCGGGTCGCGGTACAGCGCGCGCGGGGTGTCGAACTGCTCGATGACGCCACCGTTCATCACCGCGATGCGATCGGCCATGGTCATGGCCTCTTCCTGGTCGTGCGTCACCATCAGCGTGGTGATGCCCAGGCGGCGTTGCAGCGCACGCAGCTCGCGGCGCAGATGGTCGCGCACGCGGGCATCCAGCGCCGACATCGGTTCGTCCAGCAACAGCAGCGAAGGGGCGGGCGCCAGCGCCCGGGCCAGCGCCACGCGCTGCTGCTGGCCACCGGACAGCTGGGCGGGATACTGCCCGGCCGCCCCGGCCAGGCCGACCAGGTCGAGCATTTCCGCCACGCGGGCGGCGACGCGCTGCCGATCGGCGCGGCGTGTGCTCAGGCCATAGGCCACGTTGCGCGCCACGGTCAGATTCGGGAACAGGGCGTAGGACTGGAACAGGATGCCGTAGTCGCGCGCCTGGGGCGGCGCAACCGAGATGTCCCGGCCGTTGAGGTGGATGGTGCCGCTGTCCTGCCGTTCCAGGCCGGCGATGGCACGCAGCAGCGTCGTCTTGCCGCAGCCCGAGGGGCCGAGCAGGCAGACCAGCTCGCCTGCCGGGATCTCGAGCGAGACATCGGCCAGCGCGGTGTGGGCGCCAAAGCGCTTGACCAGATGCTGGACCGAGAGAAAGGGAGTGCCGTGTCGGGGCATGGGCGGCCACGCGGAAGAAGGAATGACGGCAGTATGTGGACGCGGTGTTGTGCTCCGGTGACAGCCAGGCCAAGCGCTGTAATGAATCCATCAGAAAACTTTGGTGTACTGCGGCTGTGCTGATGTGCCGCCGGGAGGGCGCGATGCTGGTATCCGAATTGAAGGCGTTCTATGCGGTCGCGCGCTGCGGCACCGTCACCAAGGCCGCCACGCAGCTGGGCGTGAGCCAGCCCACCGTGACCGGCCAGCTGCGCCAGCTCGAAGCCCGCTATGGCATCGAACTGTTCCATCGCCAGGGTCGCGGCCTGCAGCTGTCCGCGCAGGGCGAGCGCCTGCTGCCGCTGGTCGAGCGGCTGGTGCAGCAGGAAAGCGAGATCGAATTCCGCCTGCGCGACGCGAGCGATCTGCGCGGCAGCAGCCTGCGGATCGGCGCGACCGGGCCCTTCTACATCATTCCCACGCTGCAGCGCTATCACGAGCGCTACCCCACGGTGGCCGTGTCGCTGTCGATCGGCAACTCGCAGGCCATGCTGACGGCATTGCAGGACTACCGCATCGAGGTGGCGACGTCGGCCTATCGGGTGGACGACGAGCGCCTGCATCGGCAGACCATCGCGGTGGACCCGCTGCGCGTGGTGACCCACCGCGACCACGCGCTGGCGCGCGCCGTCTCGGTCGGCATCGCGGACCTTGCCGAGCACACGCTGTTGCTGCGCGAGCCCGGATCGATGACACGCCAGGTGTGCGAAGGGCTGTTCGCGCAGGCCGGCGTGCGCCCGCATCGGGAACTGGAGATCGGCAGCCGGGAGTCGATCCGGGAGGGCGTGCTGTGCGGCCTGGGCATCAGCCTCATGCCGGCGCGCGAGGTGTCCGCGGATCCTCAACTGGTGGCCGTGCCGCTGCGGGACGGCGACGCCAGTCTGTCCGAGTACCTGTACTGCCTGCGCGAGCGCCAGCCGGTGCAGACCATCGCGCGCTTCCTGGAACTCGCACCGTCCGTCTAGCGGGCGTTCACGGGCGCGGCCCGTGCGCGTTGCCATTCTGGAATCGCTCCCCTGCGGATCTGGAAACCCGGCGCTTCCCACCCCCTCCTACACTGGCCTGGCGCACCGGACCTGCTGTGCACAGGACCGGGCCGGGGGCCGACAGGCCCCGCTCATGGAGGAGACACCATGCCCGTTCCGTTGTTGCGAGTGGCCGCCGGTCTGGCGTGTGCCGGCGTCCTGGCCGGCGCGCAGGCCGCCCCGGCCGAACCCTATCCCGAACGTCCGATCACCGCCATCGTGGCCTCGCCCGGCACGTCGGTCGATGCGCTGATGCGCATGATCGGCGAGCAGCTGCACCAGGCCTGGGGCCAGCCGGTGATCGTCGAGCATCGGCCCGGTGCGAGCAGCACCATCGCCTACAACACGCTGGCGCGCGCCAAACCCGATGGCTACACGGTGGGCATCGCGGTGACCAACCTGGTGCAGACGCCGTATCTGCTGCCCAGCGTTCCCTACGATCCCTACAAGGACCTGCAGCCGGTGACGATGCTGGCGCGCGGGGCCAACATCTTCGTGGTGAATGCGGACGTGCCGGCGCGCACGCTGCCCGAGTTCATCGCCCTGGCCAAGGCCAACCCGGGCAAGTACGCCTTCGGCAGCTATGGCGTGGGCACGACGGCGCACATCCTGGGCGAGACCTTCAGCCGCCAGGCGGGCATCGATCTGCTGCACACGCCCTACAAGGGCTCGGGGCCGATGATGCAGGACGTGCTGGGCGGGCAGGTGCCCTCGGCCTTCCCGGATGCGGCCTCGGCCATGGCGCAGCTGTCCTCGGGACGCATCCGCGCGCTGGCGATCACGGGCACCGAGCGCTATGCGCTGCTGCCGGATGTCCCCACCTTTGCCGAGCTGGGCGTGAGCGGCCTGGAGCCCTATGGCTGGTACGGCATCCTGACGACCGCCGGCACGCCCCAGCCGATCGTCGACAAGCTGTCCGCGGCGATCCAGGAGATCGTGCGCAAGCCGGACATGGCGCAGCGCCTGCAGGCGCTTGGCCTGCAGGTGGTGGGCAGTTCGCCGGAGGCCTTTGCGCAGTCCATGCGCACCGACGGCGCGCTGTGGGCCAAGGCCATCGAGGCCGGCGGCATCAGGATCGAATAGGAGGCCGACATGACAGCGCCACACGCCGGCGGGCCGACGACGGGCGCAGCCACGCTGCGCGCGTTGCGGCGCCACCCCGAACGCATCGCCTTCCAGTGGCCGGGTGGCGCACTGACGTATGCGGCCACCGCCGAGCTGATCGGGCGCATGCAGGCGGTGCTGATCGCCGGCGGGCTGCGGCGCGGCGATCGCGTGGCCCTGTTGGGGGCCAATCGCGCCGAGCTCTGGTGCGCCATGACGGCTGCCCAGCTGTGCGGGGCGGCCGCGACCGCCCTGCATCCGCGCGGCGGGCTGGCCGACCACCTGTGGCAGCTGGACGATGCCGGCGTGGATACGGTGGTCATCGACCCGCAGGCGTTTGGCGAGCGGGGCGGGGAGATCGCGGCCGCGGGCGGGCGGCGGGTGCTGACGCTGGGGCCCGCACCCTATGGCGCGGATCTGCTGGCCGCGGCGCAGGCGGCGGGCAGCGTCACGGCGCAGGATCTGGCCCGGCAGGACGACGTGGCCTCGCTCAATTACACCGGGGGCACCACCGGCAGGCCCAAGGGCGTGTTGCGCCGGCATCGGGCGAGCCTGGCCTCGGCCGTGGCCGTGCTCGCCGAGTTCGAGCTGCCGGCGCGCCCGCGCTATCTGGCCGTCGCGCCCATCAGCCATGTGTCGGGCACCAAGGTGCTGCCCACGCTGGCGCGGGGCGGCACGGTGCACCTGATGCCCGGCTTCGATCCCGAGGCCATGCTGGAGGTCATCGCCGCGCAGCGCATCACGCACACGCTGCTCGTGCCGACGATGGTGTACACGCTGCTCGATACGCCGGCGCTGGCCCGGGGGGACCTGGCCTCGCTGGAGCTGGTGCTGTATGGCGCCTCGGCGATGGCGCCCGCGCGCCTGGCCGAAGGGATCGATCGGCTGGGTCCGGTGTTTGCCCAATTGTATGGACAAAGTGAGTGCTATCCCATCTGCGTGCTGCCGCGCGAGGCGCACGACGTGCGCGACCTGGCGGGGCTGGCGGCCTGCGGCTATCCGGCCACGGGTGCCGACGTGGCGCTGCTCGATGACGAGGACCAGCCGGTGGCGCAAGGCGAGGCGGGCGAGATCTGCGTGCGCGCACCCTGGGCGATGGACGAATACTGGAACCAGCCGGCCCAGACCGAGGCCGCCCTGCGTGGCGGCTGGCTGCACACGGGCGACATTGCCCGGGCGGACGACACGGGCAGGCTGTTCATGATGGACCGCAAGAAGGACATGATCGTGACGGGAGGATTCAACGTGTACAGCCGGGAAGTGGAAGATGCGCTGGCCAGCCACCCCGCGGTGGCCAGCGCCGCCGTGGTGGGCGCGCCGGATCCGCGCTGGGGCGAGGCCGTGACCGCGCTGGTCGTGCGCCGGGCGGGGGCCGTGTGCGATGCCGCCGATCTGCAGCGCCACGTGCGCACGGTCAAGGGGCCGCTGCACGCGCCCAAGCGCGTGGATTTCGTCGAGGCGCTGCCCGTCACGAGCCTGGGCAAGATCGACAAGAAGGCCTTGCGCGCGCGCTACTGGACCGGTCATGACCGGCAGGTGGGTTGATCATGGCCCTGCCCGAATCGATTGCCCGGCGCCTGCGCCTGCCCCTCATTGCCGCACCGATGTTCCGGGTGTCCGGCCCCGAGCTCGTGCTGGCGGCGTGCCGGCAAGGCGTGATCGGCTCGTTCCCGACGGCCAACTGCCGCAGCGTGGACGAGTTCGATCACTGGCTGACGCGCTTTGCCACCGAGCTGGGCGAGGCCGACGCGCCCTGGTGCCCCAACCTCATCATGCGCCGCGACGCCATCCGCGAGGAGATCGCCTGCGTGGCGCGGCACCGCCCGGCGCTGGTCATCACCAGCGTGGGCTCGCCCGAGCCGGCGATCGGCCCGCTGCACGATGCCGGCTGCCTGGTGTTCGCCGATGTCGCCTCGGTGCGCCACGCCGAGAAGGCCGTGCAGGCGGGTGCCGACGGGCTCATCCTGCTGACGGCGGGGGCGGGTGGCCAGACGGGCTGGGCCAACGGCTTTGCCTTCGTGCGCGCGGTGCGCGCGTTCTTTGCCGGGCCGCTGGTGCTGGCGGGCGGGGTGGGCGATGGCCATGCCCTGTGGGCCGCACAGGTGCTGGGGTGCGACCTGGGTTACATGGGCACCAAGTTCATCGCGACGCGGGAAAGCCTGGCGGCCGATGGCCACAAGACCATGCTGGTGGACAGCCGGCTGGATGACGTGCTGCTGAGTCGTGCCTTCACGGGCCTGGAGACCAACACGCTGCGCCCGTCCATCGTGGCCGCGGGGCTGGATCCGACCCATCTGCCCACCGACATGACGGCCGAGCGCGCGGCGGCGCTGTATGGCAGCGGGGCGCCCGGGCCCAAGCGCTGGCGCGATATCTGGAGTGCCGGGCACAGCGTGTCCGGCGTGGATGGCGTGCACGCCGTCGCCGACCTGATCGCGCAGACGGCAACGGAGTACGCGGCGGCACGCGCGCAGACGGCGGCGCTGCTGCGCGGGTGATCGGCAGCGCAACGCCAGGAACCGGCCTGCGCGCGTCGGGATGAGCCCGGGACGCGGCGCGCGGGCCGCAAGCTGGCAGCGCATGCGCGCTGCGCCACCCGGGCGACCTCGCGTTCGTCCCGGACCCGGCAAGCGGCTCGGCGCCCGGCCGTGGTCGCTGCGCTCAGGCGTCGATCGATTCGCCGCGCTGGATCTGCTCGCGCAGGGCGCGGATGACCTCGGCGTAGTCCGGCTTGCCGAAGATGGCCGAGCCGGCCACGAAGGTGTCGGCACCGGCGCGACGGATCTCGGCGATGTTCTCCACCTTCACGCCGCCATCGACTTCCAGCAGGATGGCGCGGCCCGTCTGCGCCGTGTAGCGGTCGATGCGGGCGCGCGCATCGCGCAGCTTGGGCAGCGTCACCGGCAGGAAGCTCTGGCCACCGAAGCCCGGGTTCACGGACATCAGCAGCACCAGGTCGAGCCGGTCCATCACGTGGTCCATCCAGTCGAGCGACGTGGCCGGGTTGAACACCAGGCCGGCCTGACAGCCGTGGTCGCGGATCAGCTGCAGCGTGCGGTCGACGTGGCGGCTCGCTTCCGGGTGGAAGGTGATGCTGTTGGCGCCCGCCTTGGCGAACATCGGGACGAGGGCGTCGACGGGCTCGACCATCAGGTGCACGTCGATGTGCGCCGTCGTGTGCGGGCGGATCGCCTCGCACACCAGCGGGCCCACGGTCAGGTTGGGAACGTAATGGTTGTCCATCACGTCGAAGTGGATCCAGTCCGCGCCGGCCGCCACGACGTTGCGGACCTCTTCGCCCAGGCGGGCGAAGTCCGCGGATAGAATGCTGGGGGCAATGCGCGTGGCGCCAGGCCCGGTGTTCGACATGCTGATTTCCTTGATGAGCAAAACGCAGGTAACGTGCAGGTGATGAAACCCTACGACATGTCCGTGACGGTGGTGCCGCGCTATCTCCCTGATCAGTCCGATCCGGAGCGCCGGCAATTCGTGTTTGCCTACACGGTGCGCATCACCAATACGGGGGCACATCCGGCCCAGCTGATCAGCCGGCACTGGGTCATCACCGACGGTGACGAGCGCACGGAAGAAGTGCGCGGCCTGGGCGTGGTCGGCAAACAGCCGCTGCTGCCGCCCGGCGAAAGTTTCGAATATACCAGCGGTTGCCCCCTGCCCACCCCGGTCGGTACCATGCGGGGCACCTATCATTGTGTCGGCGAGAACGGCGTGCCGTTCGAGGTCGACATCCCTGAATTCGTGCTGGCCATGCCCCGCACTCTGCATTGACGTCTCCATGAAGCCAGCTTTGCCGCACTCCCGCGGCGGCCTGCGCGCCGGCCCTCTGGGCTGGCGTGCCGCCGCCATCGCCTTCGCCGTCCTGGCGACGGCCTGCAGCACCACGCCCAAGACCGAGGAAGAGGCCCAGGCGCGCGCCATCCTCGAGCAGTCCCCGACGGGGACGCCGGCGACCAGCACGCCGGCCGCGCCGCCCGTCCTCGACGCGGGCCCGGCCGCCCTGCCGGCCAATCTGCCGGCCGCCGGCGCGCTGCGCGCCGGGCGCCCGCTGCCCGGCTTCGCCCAGGCGAGCTGGGCCAGCGTGCCGGCTTCCGAGCCGGGCGACCTGTCGGCCTATTGGGACGGGATGCTGCGCAACTGCCAGGCCGTGCTGGAGCGCGGCATGCGCCCGGTGGGCAGCGGCTCGCCGGTGGTCGCGGCCCGCGCCTGGCGCGACGTGTGCGTCGCCGCGTTCGATCGCAACAACGGGGTGAATCCCGCGCAACCGGCCACGGTGCAGCGTTTCCTCGAAACCTATCTGCAACCCTGGCAGGTCACGGCCGGCGGCAAGCCCGCCACCAATACCGTCACGGGCTACTACGAGCCGCTGGTGCGGGCCTCGCGCAAGCGCACCGGCGCCTACCAGTGGCCGCTGTATGCCGTGCCGGACGACATGCTCATCATCGACCTGGGCAGCGCCTATCCGGAGCTCGCCGGCAAGCGCGTGCGCGGCAAGCTCGTGGATGGCCGCCGCGTCGTGCCCTACGACACCCGCGCGGACATCGCCCGGGCCGACCGTCAGCCGCGCGCCCTGGTGTGGGTGGACGACCCGGTCGACGCCTTTTTCCTGCAGGTGCAGGGCTCGGGCCGCGCGCAGCTCGAGGGCTGGGGTGGCGGCGAGACCATCCGCCTCGCCTACGCGGACCAGAACGGCCATGCTTATACGTCGATCGGCCGCTGGCTGGTGGATCAGGGCGAGCTCACGCTGGCCCAGGCGTCGATGCAGAACATCCGCGAATGGGCGCGCCGCAATCCGCACCGCGTCCAGGAAATGCTCAACGCCAACCCGTCGGTGGTGTTCTTTCGCGAAGAGCCGGTGAGCCGCGCCGGTGAAGGTCCGCGCGGCGCGTTCAGCGTGCCGCTCACGGCCCAGCATTCGATCGCGGTCGACCCGCAGTTCGTGCCGCTGGGCAGCCCGGTGCTGCTGTCGGCGACTTATCCGGGCAGCAGCCAGCCGCTGAACCGGCTGGTGTTCGCGCAGGACACGGGCAGCGCCATCAAGGGGCCGGCCCGTGCCGACTTCTTCTGGGGGTTTGGCGAGGAAGCCGGTGCCGTGGCGGGCCGCATGAAGCAGCCCGGCCGCATGTGGGTGCTCTGGCCCAAGGGCGCGGGCGCGCCGGCGGCCGATCGCTGATCCCGCGACCCCGGGGGTTTCCCCGAGTCGGACACCCGGGGGTTTCCGGTATGCTTGACGCCCTTTCGCCAAGCACCGGAGACCCGCCTTGAACCGTCGCCACTTTTCTTTCGTCGCGCTCGCGCTGGCCGGTGCCGTCGCCTGCCCGGCCGCTTTCGCCCAGGCCGCCTATCCGAACAAGGCCATCCAGATGATCGTGCCATTCCCGCCCGGCGGCGGCACGGACATCCTGGCCCGCCTGGTGGGCGCCAAGCTGGGCGAACAGGCCCAATGGAACGTGGTGGCCGAGAACCGCGGCGGCGCGGGCGGCACCATCGGCATTGCCGCGGCCGTGCGCGCGCCGGCCGATGGCTACCACATGGTGATGGGTCAGAAGGACAACCTGGCCGTCGGGCCCTGGCTGTACAAGAACGTGGGCTACGACCCCGTCAAGGACTTGGTGCCGGTGGCCCACGTGGGCTACACGCCCATCGTCATCGTGACGCGCGCCGATTCGCCCTACCGCACGCTGGCCGACGTGGTCGCGGCGGCCAAGGACAAGCCCGACGTCCTCACCTATGGATCGCCGGGCAGCGGCACCACCATCCACCTGGCGGGCGAAAGCTTCAAGGATGCGGCCAAGATCGACATCCGGCACATTCCCTACAAGGGCTCGAACGCGGCCATGATGGACGTGCTGTCCGGCAACGTCGACCTGATGGTGTCGTCCGTGCCCTCGGCCATGGGCCAGATCAAATCGGGCGGCCTGCGCCCGCTGGCGGTGACCTCGGCCCAGCGCAGCACCTCGCTGCCGGACGTGCCGACCGTGGCCGAACTGGGCTTTCCCGGCTTTGACGTCAGCACCTGGTACGGCCTGTTCATGCCGGCCGCGGCCGATCCGGCCATCGTCGAGCGGGTCAATGCCCAGGTCAACAAGCTGCTGGCCGACCCCGCCGTGCGCGAGGCCATCGTGGTCCAGGGCGTCGAGCCCGAGACCCTGACGCCTGCCGCCTTCGGCGAGCTGCTCAAGACGGATTACCAGGCCGCCCAGGCCATGGTCGAAGCCGCCGGCCTGGCGGTGGAGTAAGGCCAGCAGCCCGCCGCGTCCGGCGCACGCCGGCCGCGCGGGCATCCCGGCGGCCACGTCGCGCCTGCCGTGAGCGCGGTTGAGCCGGGCACCCGGCCCGGCGTCGGCATGGGTGCCGACGTCGGTTCAGGCCGCGTCCAGCGCCTGCGCCAGGTCCGCCTTCAGGTCATCGATGTGCTCGATGCCGATCGACAGGCGGATCGTCTCTTCCTTCACCCCGGCCTTGGCCAGCTCGGCGGCATCGAGCTGCCGATGCGTCGTGGACGCCGGATGCGTGGCGAGCGACTTGGCGTCGCCGATGTTGACGAGCCGGGTGAAGAGCTGCAGCACGTCCTGGAAGCGCGCGCCGGCCTCGCGCCCGCCCTGGATGCCGAAGGTCATGACGCCTGACGCCCGTCCGCCCAGGTACTTCTGCGCCAGGGCGTGGTCAGGATGGTCCGGCAGGCCCGCATAGCCCACCCATTCCACCTTGGGATGGGACTGCAGGTACTGCGCGATCGCCAGCGTGTTGTCGTTGATGCGATCCATGCGCAGGCCCAGGGTCTCGATGCCCTGCAGGATCAGGAACACATTGAAGGGCGAGATCGCCGCACCCATGTTGCGCAGCGGCACGACGCGCGCACGCCCGATGTAGGCGGCCGGGCCCAGGGCGTCGGTATAGACCACCCCGTGGTAGCTCACGTCCGGCTCGTTCAGGCGCTTGAAGCGCGCCTTGTGCTGCGCCCACGGGAACTTGCCCGAGTCCACGATGATGCCGCCAAGACTGGTGCCATGGCCGCCCAGGTACTTGGTCGCCGAATGCACCACGATGTCCGCGCCGTGCTCGATCGGGCGCAGCAGGTAGGGCGAGGGCACCGTGTTGTCGACGATCAGCGGCACGCCGTGGCGGTGGGCCACGGCGGCGATGGCGGCGATGTCCGTCACGTTGCCCAGCGGATTGCCGATCGACTCGACGAAGATGGCCTTGGTCCGGTCGTCGATGAGGGCGCCGAAGGATTCCGGATCGCGCGCGTCGGCAAACCGCGTCTGGATGCCGAACTGCGGCAGGGTGTGGGCGAACAGGTTGTAGGTGCCGCCATACAGCGCGGTGGCCGAGACGATGTTGTCGCCGGCCTCGGCGATCGTCTGGATCGCATAGGTCACCGCCGCCTGGCCGGACGCCAGCGCCAGGGCCGCGATGCCGCCCTCGAGCGCCGCGACGCGCTCTTCGAGCACGTTCTGCGTCGGATTCATGATGCGGGTGTAGATGTTGCCCTGCACCTTCAGGTCGAAAAGGTCGGCACCGTGCTGCGTGTCGTCGAAGGCATACGCCACCGTCTGGTAGATGGGCACGGCGGCCGCGCGGGTGGTCGGGTCGGGGCGATAGCCGCCGTGCACGGCGATGGTGTCCAGGCGCCAGGGCGGCGTCGAGGGTTGCTGGCTCATGCGTGTCTCCTGCGGGGTGGATGTGCTGCCGATTCTACGGAGGATGCGCCGCGCGCCTAGTGGCTTCTGGTCATGTGCTTAGAACGTCGGCCTGCAGGGGGGCGTGGCGTTTTCGCGACGCCGCCATCGAGAATGAACAATAACGATTCTCGTTTGTATAGAATGGCGGTCAATGCGTGTCGCGCATCGTTACATTACCCCTCCCCAGGCGCCGTGAGCCGTATCGTCGACGCCGCCACTGGAATTGCTCATGTCCCCGATCTTCACGCCGGTGCGCTGCGCCGTCCTCGTCCTGTGCGCATCCGGCGCCGCGCTGGCGCAACCCGTCCCCGTCCAGCAGTTGCAGCCCGTCCAGGTGCTCGGCACGGCCGAGCAGGAAGTCCGCGAGTCGCTGGGCGTCTCCGTCATCACCGCCGAGGAAATCGAAAACCGGCCGCCGGCGGGTGACCTGGCCGAAGTGCTGCGCCGCGAGCCCGGCGTGAACCTGACCGGCAACAGCGCGAGCGGCAACCGGGGCAACAACCGCCAGGTCGACATCCGCGGTATGGGCCCGGAAAACACGCTGATCCTGGTGGACGGCAAGCCCGTCTCCTCGCGCAACTCGGTGCGCTACGGCTGGAACGGCGACCGGGACACGCATGGCGACACCAACTGGGTGCCCGCCGAGGAAGTCGAGCGCATCGAGGTGCTGCGCGGGCCGGCGGCGGCGCGCTATGGCTCGGGCGCCATGGGCGGCGTGGTCAACATCATCACCAAGCGTCCCACGGACAAGCTGGCCGGTTCCGCGACCGTCTACACGCTGCAGCCGCAGGACAGCGACGAAGGCGCGGCCTACCGCACCAACTTCCGCCTGAGCGGACCGTTGTCGGACCGCGTGGGCTTTCGGCTGTATGGCAACTACGCCCGCTCGCAGCCTGACGACCAGAACATCAACGCGCGCAACTACACCACCGATCAGCCCAATATCGCCGGGCGCGAAGGGGTCGTCAACAAGGACGTCAACGGCATGCTGACGTGGGCGCTGACCGAGCGCCAGGACCTGGACCTGGACGTGGGCTACAGCCGCCAGGGCAACCGCTACGCGGGCGACACCATGCTGAACAACGGCGGGGGCAACCCGGCCTACGTGAACAGCCTGTACGGCCAGGAAACCATCGTCATGTACCGCACCAACGTGGCGCTGACCCACCGCGCGCGCTGGGACTGGGGCGATTCGCGCCTGTCGCTCTCGCATGACAACACGCGCAACTCGCGGCTGAACGAAGGCCTGGCGGGTGGTCCGGAAGGGGCGCCGCAGGAAGGCGCCGGACGCTTTCGGGCCGACCTGAAGAGCACGCGTGCCGCGGGCGAGGTCAACGTGCCCTTCCTGCTCGGCTACGAGCAGGTCGCCACCGTCGGCGTCGAATATCTGGACGAGAGCCTGAACGATGCGGGGTCGCTGCGCGCCAATCCGTGGGATCCGGCGGCAGGCTCGATCCCGGGCTTCACGCGCACCGATCCGCGCATGACCTCGCGCAGCTACGCCCTGTTCGTGGAAGACAACATCGAGGCGGGCGAGCGCACGACCCTCACTCCGGGCGTGCGCCTGGATCACCACAACCGCTTTGGCAGCAACTGGAGCCCCAGCCTGAACGCGTCGTACCGGATCACCGACGCGCTCACGTTGAAGGGCGGCATCGCGCGCGCCTACAAGGCGCCCAACCTGTACCAGTCCAACCCGAACTACCTGCTGTACAGCCGCGGCTTTGGCTGCAACCAGGCCGAGGTCAATCGCAACGGCTGCTTCCTGCAGGGCAATGCCGATCTGTCGCCCGAGACCAGCGTCAACAAGGAAATCGGGCTGGCCTACGACAGCGGCGCCTGGCGCGCGAGCGGTGCGTACTTTCGCAACGACTACCGCAACAAGATCATCGCCAGCAACGCGTTCGCGTTCACGCTGCCCAACGGGCAACGGGTGTTGCAATGGGAGAACTCGGGCAAGGCGCTGGTCGAGGGCATCGAAGGCAACGTCTTCATTCCGCTGGGCGCGTCCCTGGACTGGAACACCAACGTCACCTACATGATCGAGTCCAAGGACAAGACCACCGGCGAGCCGCTGAGCATCATCCCCGAGTTCACGGTCAATTCGACGCTGGACTGGCACATCAGCGACCAGTGGGGCGCGCAGGCCAGCCTGACCTGGTACGGCAAGCAGGTGTCGCCGTCCTACACCGCGCGCCGCAACGTGCCGATTCCGGATGCCAATCGCGTCAGCCTGAGCCCGTACGCCACGGTGGGCCTGAGCACCCACTACCGCGTCAACCGCAATCTGCGTTTCGTGGTGGGGGTGAACAACCTGTTCGACAAGCAGCTGTATCGCGCCGGCGTGGCCGATTCGGCCGGTGCCGCCACCTACAACGAACCGGGCCGCGCGTTCTTTGCGAGCATGACGGCGTCGTTCTGAGGCAAGGCGGGCGGCGCGGGCGTGCCGGCGCCAGGGCAGGCCCGGACGGCGGTGCAGGCCGGCCACCGCCCGCGCTGCCCAGGCCCGGCCAGCGGCATGAGCCTGCCAGTGCCCGGCCGCTGCGCGTTCAGACGCGGGGCGCGGGCGCCTGCGCCAGCACGGCGTCACCGCCCAGCGCCTGGTACAGCAACACCTGGTTGGTGTACTGCTGCAGCCGGTTGTCGGACACCGCGACTTCCGCGGCACGCCGGCGTTCCTGGGCATCCAGCCACACGCGCAGGTTGACGGCCCCCGCCCGATAGCGGGCCTCGGTCAGGTCTTCGGCCCGCAAGGCCGAGTCCAGCGCCACCTGCAGCAGCTCGCCCTGGCGCGCCAGCGCACCGCGCGCGGACAAGGCGTTCTCCACATCGCTCATCGCCTGGTACAGCGTCTGGCGAAAGTTGGTCACGGCCTCTTCGTACTCGACCTGCGAGATCAGGTTGTCGATGCGTTGCTGGTTGAAGTTCAGGAAGGGCAGGATGAGCCCCGCGCCCAGGGTGCCGATGGGATTCTGCAGCACGTTGGCCAGGGCCGAGCTCACGCTGCCGAGCGACCCCGTCAGCGTGAGGCGCGGATAGTAGCTGGCGCGCACGGCGTCGTTGTCGGCCAGGATCCCGCGCAGGCGCAGTTCGGCGGCGCGCAGATCGGGCCGGCGGCCGAGCAGGTCGGCGGGCACGCCGGCCGGCAGGCCGGGCAGGGCGCCATCGGGCAGGCGGGCCGGCACGGGCACGTCCTGGCTGGGCGGCCCATCGAGCAGGATGGCCAGCGCGTTCAGGCTTTCGATCTGTTGCTGTTCGAGCTGGCTCAGGTTGGCCTGCTGGCTGGCGAGCGACGACTCGGCTTCCGCGACTTCCAGGCCGGACACGGCCCCCGCGCCGTACTGGCCGCGCACCAGGTCCAGCGTGCGCTGCGCGTACGCAATGCTTTCCTGCGCCACCGCGATGCGCTCGTTCAGGAAGGCCGATTGCCAGTACAGCGTCATGGTCGTGCCGACCAGGGCCAGGGCGGTGCTCTGGCGGTCGGCCTCGGTGGCGCGCGCTTCCCAGGCGGCCGCGTCGCGCTGGCTGCCCAGGCGGCCCCACAGGTCGGCCTCCCAGCTGGCCGAGGCGCTCACGCCATAGGATTCGCTGCGCGACGCGCTGTCACGAAAGGGCCGCGTGGCGCTGACGTTGGGCCCGGCGGATACCGTCGGATTCAGGTTGGTCTGGGCAAAGTCCGTGGCCAGCTGGGCTCGCCGCACGCGGATGGCGGCGGCCGCCAGGTCGTTGTTGCGCAGCAGGGCCGTGTCGACCAGGGCGTCCAGGCCCGCGTCGCCAAACCGTTGCCACCAGGGGTCGGCGGCCAGCTCGGCAGCCGTGGCGGGCTGGGCGGCGATGCGGCTCGCGCCCGCGCGGTCGGGCGTGCCGGCGTCGGGCAGCGGCGCCCCGTCGGCCTGGATCGGCGCATTCCAGCGTCCCGGCACGGTGACGTCCGGGGTTTCGTACGGGGTGTGCAGCAGCGAGCCGCAGCCCGCCAGCGTCAGGCAGGCTGCCAGCAGCAGGGGGCGCAGCGCGCCCGGCATCGGGCGATCGATCATCGTCTTCCTCGGAGCCCGGGCGGCGTGCGCCCGGGGCAGTTCAATCACGGGCCAGGGCATCGACGGGATCCAGGCGGGCGGCGTTGCGTGCCGGCAGGAAGCCGAACACCACGCCGATGAGGGTGGAGCAGGCGAAGGCCGCCACCATGGAGAAGGTCGAATACACCATGCTGAAGTCGGGGCCGGCGACGCGGCTGATGAGCTCGCCGATGCCCAGGGCGAGCAGGATGCCCAGCACCCCGCCGATCAGGCACACCAGCACGGCCTCGATCAGGAATTGCGTCATGATGTCGCTCTGGCGCGCCCCCACCGCCATGCGCACGCCGATCTCCCGGGTGCGTTCGGTCACCGACACCAGCATGATGTTCATCACGCCGATGCCGCCCACGATCAGCGAGATCACGGCGATGGCCGAGATCAGCAGCGTCATCGTGGCGGTGGTGCTTTCGATGGTCTGGCGGATGCTGTCGGTGTTGATGACGAAGAAGTCCTGTACGCCATGGCGTTGCGTCATCAGGTCGGTCAGGTTGGCCTCGGCCTCGCTCATCGACACGTTGTCGTTCACGCGCACGGTGATGCTGCGCAGGTGCGATTGCCCCAGGATGCGGTACATCGCCGTGGTGTAGGGGATCCACACGTTCAGCGCGTCGCTGTTGCCGAACGCGCTGGGCATGGGGTCGGTGACGCCGATCACGCGGGCCGGGAAGGCACCCAGCAGGATGACCTGGCCGATGGGGTTCACGTCCGCGCCGAACAGCGTGTTGCGCGTGTTCGGGTCGATCACCACGTCCTGGGACTGACGCCGCACGGCCTCGCCATCGAAGGGCACGCCTTCGCTGATGGTGTAGCCCCGCACGCGGAAGAACTGCTCGCCCACGCCGTTGATGTTGCCGTTGGCCGAGACGTTGCGATAGCGCAGGCTGGCGTTGCTGTTGACCGTGGGCGTGACGCTGTCCACATAGGGTTGCTGGGACAGCGCCACCGCGTCCTGCGGCACCAGTGTCTGGACCCGGCCCGCGCGTTCGTCGCCAAAGCCGCGGCCCGACAGCACGTCGATGGTGTTGGTGCCCATCGAGCTGATGCGCGAGAGGATCTGCTGGCTCGACCCCGTGCCCAGGGCCACCACCGACACCACCGAGGCGATGCCGATGATGATGCCGAGCATGGTCAGAAAGGTGCGCAGGCGGTGCGCGTTCATGGCCAGCACGGCCATGTGGAACGCTTCCGTGAGCCGTCCCCAGGCGGCCGCGAGGGCGCCACCGCGCCGCTCGCGCGCGGGCGTCGTGCGCTCCCGCGATTCGCTGCGTTCGTCGCGGCGCGTGTCGCCGATGATGCTGCCGTCGCTGATCTCGATGATGCGCTGCGCGTTCTCGGCCACCTTCATGTCATGGGTGACGATGATGATGGTGTGGCCTTCGGCGTGCAGCTCCTTGAGGATATTCATCACCTCGTGGCCGCTGTGCGTGTCCAGCGCCCCGGTGGGCTCGTCGGCAAGGATGACCTCGCCGCCGTTCATCAGGGCGCGCGCGATGCTGACGCGCTGCTGCTGGCCGCCGGACAGCTGGCCGGGGCGATAGCCCACGCGCTCGGTCAGGCCCAGGCGTCCGAGCAGGGCTTCGGCGCGCTCGTGGCGCGCATCGCTGTCGGTGCCGGCATACACCGCCGGCACTTCGACGTTGCCGCGCGCCGTCAGGTCCGAGAGCAGGTGGTAGCGCTGGAAGATGAAGCCGAAGTGCTCGCGGCGCAGGGCCGCGAGCTCGTCGGGTTCGAGCTTGCCGGTTTCGCGACCGGCGACCCGGTAGGCGCCGGCGCTGGGCCGGTCCAGACAGCCCAGGATGTTCATCAGGGTCGACTTGCCGGACCCCGACGCGCCCACGATCGCGACCATCTCGCCCGCCTCGATGGTCAGGTCGATGTCCTTGAGGACGGTCACGGTCTGGTCGCCCGCGGGGAACTCGCGGCGAACGCCCTGGAGCTCGAGCAGAGGCTGGGTCACGGCTTACAGCCTCATGCGCGGCGGGTTGCGCGGCGCGGCGCTGGGCGCGCCAGGCCGCACGCCCGGACCGATCACGACGCGCTCGCCCGCCTCCAGGCCGGACACGATCTGCGCGTTCACGTTGTTGTTGATGCCGACCTGGACGTCGCGCGTCTGGATGGCGCCCTGCGCATCCTGCACGCGGACGGTGGATGTGCCGGGCTTGGGGCCCGGGCGCACGGCGGCGCTGGGCACGAGCACGGCATCCTCGGCACTGTCCAGGACGATGTTGACCTGGGCCGTCATCGAGATGCGCAGCGTGCCGTCCGGATTGGGCACGTCGAACAGACCGTTGTAGTAGATGGCCGAGCTGGACGAACTGGCGCTCGAGCCGCTGGCGGTGGACGAGGTCTCGGTGGCGATGGATTCCGGGGCGGGTTCGACCGAACGCAGGGTGGCGTAGTAGCGCTTGTCGGGCTGGCCCAGGATGGTGAAGTACACGGTCTGGCCCGGGCGCACCCGCACCACGTCGGCTTCCGAGATCTGTGCCTTGACGGTCAGCGTGTCCAGGCGGGCGAGCTTGAGGATCGTGGGCGCCTGCTGGTTGGCGTTCAGCGTCTGGCCTTCCTGGGCGATCAGGGCGACGACCGTGCCGTCCATGGGGGCGTTGATGGTGGTGTAGCCCAGGTTGACCTTGGCCGTGTCCACGGCGATCTCGGCCTGCGCGATCTCCGCGTCCAGCGCGGCGATCTGCGCGCGCACGCTGGCGAGCGTGGCTTCGGCGGCCTCATATTCCTGGCGCGAGCTGGCGTCGATGGCCAGCAACTGCTTCTGCCGGGCGAACTGGAGTTCGGCCTGCTTGCGCGAGGCGAGCTGGGCGGCGCGCTGCGCGCGCACGGTGCGCAGCTGCGCCTCGGTGTTGCGCACCGTGTTCTGCTGGGTGAGCGAATCGATCTCTGCCAGTTCCTGCCCCTGCTTGACCACGTCGCCCAGCTCCACGTGCAGGGTGCGCAGCTGGCCGGAGACCTGCGCGCCGACACTGACCAGGCGCTGGGCTTCCAGCGTCCCGGTCGCGAGCACGGCGTTCTCGATCGCGCCACGGCTGGCCTCGGCCGTGGCCGGCGCGGGAGGCGGGGCGGGCGGAAAGAACAGGACCTTGACCACGACGGCGATGGCGACCAGCAGGGCCAGGATCAGCAGGGTCCGAACCAGGCGGTTCTTCTTCGTGGGTTTCATGCTCGGGCAACGGTTGGCGGCGAAAAAGGGAACGGCGGGCGCAGAGGCCCGCCGGAAGGTGGTCTACCGGATGCCAGCAACCGGCGGACCAGACCGCACTATAGAGGAGGACGCTGACCGCCAAATGACGGCGGCTCGCCTCAACGCGTGGCGGGTGCGGCAGGCGACGCGGGTGCGGCGGGGGCGGTGGCAGGCGCCGCAGCCGCGGCGGGGGCCGTCGGCGTGCCGGCTTCGCGGGACTGCGCGCGTGCTTCGCGCTCGGCCCGACGTTGCTCCCAGCGCGCCTCGGCTTCCTTGCGACGGGTCTCGAGCGTCGTGCGCTGCTCGGGCGTCAGCACGGCCAGGATCTGGCTGTCGGTGCGTGCGCGCAGCACGGCGGCCTTGGCCTGGGCGGCGGCGGCCGTGTTGGCCACCTGCTGGGCGCGGGTCTCGTCGAAGGTGGCCGCGGCGCTCAGGTCGCGCAGTTCCTTGCGGGCCTGCATCGCGGCCGTCATGGCTTCGCGCTGCTCGGCGCGGGCGGCCTCGCGGATGCCGGCGACCTGGGTCTTCTGCGCGTCGGTCAGCTCGATGCCATGCAGCAGGCGATCGCCACGCGGGCCATGATGCTCGCCGCGCGGGCCGTGGCGCTCGCCCTTGGGGCCATGATGGCGCTCGGCCTTGGGCGGGGGCGCGTCGGCCTTGGGCGCGGCGGTGGTGGTGGAGACCGTTTCGTTCAGCGTGGCGCTGGGTTGCTGCGCCAGGACCGGCGCGGCCAGCGCGGCGGCCAGGGTGGACAGCAGGGCGATGCGGGCGGCTCGTTGGTGTTTCATGGCTATGCTCCAGTCGGTATCGGGATCACGGTGGCCAGACTGCCAGCCGATGACCTCAGCTTACGCACCGATCCCGCAGCAAATCGGGGCGGAATGCGCAGGCAATGTGAAGACACGTCACAAGTCCAGGCGGTAGCCCACGCCATAGATCGAGCGGATCGTCTCGCCCTCGCGCACCGCCTCGAGCTTGCGGCGCAGGTTCTTCACGTGGCTGTCGACCGTGCGGTCGGTGACGACGCGATGGTCGTCGTACAGATGGTCCAGCAGCCGGTCGCGCGAAAAGATCTGGCCCGGCGCGCTCGCCAGCGCGCGCAGCAGCCGGAATTCGACGGGCGTCAGGTCCAGCGCGTGCCCATCCAGTGTCGCGCGATAGGCCCCGGCATCGATGTGCAGGGCGGGCAGCGGGTTGGCGGCGGGCCGGGGCGGCGCGGCGCGGCGCAGCACGGCCTTGATGCGCGCCACCACCTCGCGCGGGCTGAAGGGCTTGCAGATGTAGTCGTCCGCGCCAAGTTCCAGCCCCAGCAGCCGGTCGATTTCCTCCACCCGCGCCGTGAGCATGACGACCGGCGTATCGCGCGTGCGGCGCAGCTCGCGGCAGATGTCCAGGCCATCGCGTCCGGGCAGCATCAGGTCCAGGACGATCAGGTCCGGCGACTCGCGCTCGATGGTGGGCAGCGCCTGCAGGCCGTCGGCCACCTGCACGGTCTCGAAGCCGGCGGCTTTCAGGTAGTCCGCCAGCAGCGCGGACAGTTTGGGTTCGTCTTCGACGATCAGGATGCGGGGCATGGGTCTCGTCAGGAGGTGGGGGTGGCCGCGGGCGCCAGCGGCAGGGTGATGGCGATGCGCACGCCCCCCAGCGGCGAGGGCAGGGCCTGGACATGGCCGCGATGGGCCTCGACGATGCGCTGCACGAGCGCGAGGCCCAGGCCGGCGCCGCCGCTTTCGCGGCTGCGCGACGCATCGGCGCGAAACAGCCGATCGAAGAGGCGCGGCAGCAGGTGCGGGGGCACGCCGGGCGCGGAATCCAGGACGTCGATCGCGATCTGCGCGCCCTCGATGCGCAGGCGCACCTGCACCAGGCCATCGGGGTCGGTATAGCGCACCGAGTTCTCCAGCACATTGCTGAAGAGCTGGGTGAGGCGCTGCGGGTCGCCCATGATGGGCGGGGCGCTGGCCGGCAGCTCGGTCTCGAGCGCAATGCCGCGCGAGGCCAGGCGATCCCGGTAGGTGCCGCAGGTGGCCTGCAGCAGGCCCGCGACGTCGACCGGCACCATGCGATAGCTCAGCGCCCCGATGTCCGCCAGCGACAGCTCGTAGAGGTCGTCGATGAGCTTGCTGAGTGTGGCGACCTCCGCCTGCAGGGACTCGAGCGAGGCCGGGGTCAAGGTGCGCACGCCGTCCTGCAGCGCCTCGAGCTCGCCGCGCAGCACCGCCAGCGGCGTGCGCAGTTCGTGCGACACGTCCGCGACCATGTCGCGGCGCAGGCGCTCGTTCTTTTCCAGCGTCAGGGCGAGGTGGTTGAAGTCGCGGGCGAGCTGGCCGAGTTCATCGCGTGAATCGCCCTGCACCCGGCTGGCGTAGTCGCCCGCGGCCAGGCGCTGCGTGGCCCGGCCCAGGCGGCGCACCGGCGCCAGCAGGCCACGCGCGAGCAGCACGCTGACCGGGGCGGCCAGCACCACCGACAGGCCCACGATGACCCAGGTCGCCTTCAGCTGCTGCGCGAGGAAGCGTTCATCCAGGGCGTTGGGCGCCTGCCCGCGCGGTTGCACGACGAGGTAGCCCACGGTCTGCCCGTTGACGTCCACCGGATAGCGCGTCGTGGCGTCTTCCTGCCGACCGATGGGCTCGCCCGCGACCAGCGTGCCATCGATGTCGACCAGATAGAAGGGGGGCGGGCTGTACCGGGGCGGGGGCCCCGGGCGCGGGCCAGGGCCCGGTCCGGGCCCGGCACGCGGGCCGGGTGCGGGGGCGTTCGGGTCGGGCATGGCGCGCAGGATGCGCGACCAGCGCCGCGGCTCGCTGCGCAGGGCGCGCCAGTCACCGGATTCCTGGTAGATGTCGGCGAGCACGTCGCTCAGCATGTCGGCGCGGCGTTCCTCGCGTTCGCGCACATAGCTTTCGAAGCCGGATTCGAAGCTCCAGCGCACGGCGGCCCCCATGGCGATGGCCACGGCGATGCAGGTGGCCAGGATGGCCAGGAAGAGCTTGGAGGTGATGCCAAAGCGCATGGCCGGAACGAAGCTGCAGTCAGAGCGATCGTGCAGTGTTCCATGCCCGCGCGCCGGGGCGCAAGGCGATGGCGCGCGGCTTCACAAAGTCTTCGCAATCGCCGGGCGGGCGATTGCGGGGGCGGCAGGCCCGGGCCCAGGGTGCAGGCCGCCGGCCGGCCCGCGCCTCAGCGCTTGCCGACCTCGTCCAGGCGCTGCTTGAAGGCCTCGGCGGGCAGGGCGCCGCTCACGCGGGTGCCATCGGCAAAGACGATGGTGGGCGTGCCGCGCACGCGCAGCTTCTGGCCCAGCGCGAGCATGTCCTGCACGGGGGCGTCGCAGCTGGCCGCGGGGGGCGTCTTGCCATCGATCATCCAGGCGTCCCAGGTGGCCGCCTTGTCCTTGGCGCACCAGACGTCGCGCACCTTGTCGGCCGAGTCCGGCGCCAGCATCGGATACATGAAGGTGTGCACGGTGATGTCGTCCACGTCCAGCAGCGTGCGCCGGAACTGCTTGCAGTAGCCGCAGTTGGGATCCTCGAACACGGCGACCTGGCGGCTGCCGTCGCCACGCACCTGCGTGAAGGCCAGGGCGAGCGGCAAGTCATCGAACGCGACCGCGTTGAGCGCCTCCTGGCGTGCGCGCGTCAGGTTGCGGCGCGATTCCGCATCCACCAGCGAGCCCTGCAGGACGAAACGCACGTCGGCGTCGGTGTAGACCAGGTCTTCGCCGATCTGCACCTCGAACAGACCGTCATAGGGCGTGGCGTTGACCGCATCGACCGGCACGCCGGCAAAGCGCTCCTGGAAGCGGGTCTTGACCGCATCGGCATCGGCCGACCAGGCCGGCGTCAGGGCAAGCGCGAGGGCAAGGGCGCCGACGGCGCGCAGCAGGCGAGACATCATGGGAAATCCTTCAGAACTGGGAGGCGCGGCGGATCAGCGCGCGCTTGGCGAAGGGCAGGCGATCGACCAGGCTCATGCCGGCAAAGCGCAGCAGGCCCACGGGCGCCTGGTACAGGTGATAGAGACCGTCGGTGGCCAGGCGCATGCCGATCACCGGTTCGGCGCGCTCGCGCTGGTAGCGGCGCAGCACGCGCTCGTCGCCCGGGCCACGGTAGGATTCGCGCCCGCCGACGGCCTGCGCCAGGGCATGGGCGTCGCCCAGGCCCAGATTCAGGCCCTGGCCGGCCAGCGGATGCACCACGTGGGCGGCGTCGCCCACCAGGGCGATGCCGCGCGACACCATCTGCGGCGCGGTGAGGAGAGTCAGGGGAAAGCCGTGCAGGCCCGAGCGCGGCACGAGCCGGCCCAGGCGGGCGCCGGTGACGTCGGCCAGCATGGCGCTCACGCGTTGCGCCGCCTCGGCGGCGGGCAGCGCGAGCAGCTCGGTGGCGCGCGCGCGCGGCATGGACCACACCATGGACACCTGGGCGCCATCGGCCGTGTCGGGCAGCGGCAGCAGGGCCAGCACGCCATCGGGGGTGAACCATTGCAGCGCCACGCCGTGATGCGGCAGCTCGGCATCCAGATGGACGACGACGCCGGTGGCATCGTAATCGCGCTGGCGAAAGGCAAGGCCGGCCGCCGCGCGCAGCGGCGAGGCCGCGCCATCGGCGGCCACGGCCAGGCGGGCGGCCAGACGGCTGCCGCCTTCCACGTGCAGTTCCAGGTCCTGGCTGTCGGTGCGGCGCGTCAGGCCGGTGAAGCGGCTGGCCGTCCACGGCACGCCGAACACCTGCAACGCCGTGCGCAGCGCGCGCTCCAGGGCCTGGCCTTCGACGATGCTGGCGAGCTGGGCGATGCCGGCCTGCGCGGCGGCCAGGCGCACGGTGGCGCCGTCACCGGCCACTTCCATGGCCTCGACGGGGGCAATGCGCGCTGTCGGGATGGCGCCCCAGGCGCCCAGCCGGGTCAGGAAGTCCTGACTGGCCGGGGACAGGGCGTAGACGCGCGGATCGAAGACGTCCGGCGCGGGTTCGGGCAGCGTGGCGCGCGGTCCGAGCAGGGACACGCGCACGCCGCTGCGGGCCAGGGCCAGCGCGGCGGCCATGCCCGCGATGCCGGTGCCGACGACCACGGCATCGAACGAAGTGGGGGAGGGTTGCATGCGGCAGCCTATGGGTTCGGGCCCAGTGTACAGGCTGCCGCACTCCCCCGTCGGGGGGTCAGGTACCGACCACGCCGCCGTCGTTCTTCCACACCACGACCGTCGCCGAACGCGGACGGCCGCCTTCGCGCGTGGGCCACTGCGAGAAGGCCAGCGGATCGACGCCCGGCTCGACGGCCGGCTTGCGCGGGTGGCTGCCGTACTCGCCCGGGTGCTGGACGTTCACGAACACGAACTTCTGGTCGGGCGTCCAGGTGATGCCGGTGATCTCGCAACCCGAGGGGCCGACCAGGAAGCGGCGGATCTCGCGGGTCTGCGGGTCGGCGACCAGCATCTGGTTGTTGCCCATGCCTTCGTAGGCGCCCGTGTTGGCGAACGAGCCATCCGTCTGGATCCACAGGCGACCGTCGTTGTCGAAGGCCAGGCCGTCGGGGCTGTTGAACATGTTGTCGGGCGTGACGTTGTCCGAACCCTTGTTCAGGCCTGTGCCGATCACCGGGTTGCCGGCCAGCACGAACAGGTCCCACGTGAAGGCCAGCGACGCCGGGTCGCCGTTCTCTTCGCGCCAGCGGATGATCTGGCCGTAGACGTTGTTGGCGCGCGGGTTGGCATCATCGGTGCTGCCTTCGCGACGGCCGCTGTTGTTGGTCAGCGTCAGGTAGGGCTCGCGCGTCTCGGGGTGGACGTTGACCCATTCCGGGCGGTCCATCGGCGTGGCGCCCACGGCGTCCGCGGCCAGGCGCGTCTTGACCAGCAGCTCGCCCATGTCGGCGAACAGGTCGCCCAGCGTGCCGCCATTGGTCGTGCGGGTCGAGAGCACCAGCGGGATCCACTCGCCTGCGCCCATCATGTCGCCCTTGACCGGGCCGTCGCCAAAGCGCGCGACGTACAGCGTGCCCGACTCCAGCAGGTTGCGGTTCAGGCCCGGGGTGGCCGCGTCGTACTTGTTGTCGGAGATGAACTTGTAGACGTAGTCGTTGGCCTGGTCATCACCCATGTACACGACGACGCGCTTGTCGTCTGCGAAGGTGGTGGCGGCGTTCTCGTGCTTGAAGCGGCCCAGGGCGGTGCGCTTCTTGGGGGCGCTGGAGGGATCGAACGGGTCGATCTCCACGATCCAGCCGAAGCGGTTGGATTCGTTGGGTTCCTTCACGTAGTCGAAGCGGCTGTCGAAGTCTTCCCACTTGTAGCCCGAGCGCTGGGCCGACACGCCGTAGCGGCGCTGCACGGCGTCGCGCTGGTCCGAGCCGCTGGTCGTGCCGAAGTAGCCGTTGAAGTTCTCTTCGCAGGTCAGGTACGTGCCCCACGGCGTGTAGCCGTTGCCGCAGTTGTTGACCGTGCCCAGCACCGAGGTGCCGGCCGGATCGGCGCTGGTCTGCACCAGGCGGTGGCCGGCGACCGGGCCGGTCAGCACCATGGCCGAGTTCAGGTGCAGGCGGCGGTTGTAGCGCGACGGGATCACGACCTTCCACTGGCCGTTGTCCAGCTTGACGTGCGCGACCGAGATGCCATGGGCGTGCTGGCCCTTGCGCACGTTGTCCAGCGTCCAGCTGCCGACCACGCCGGGCTTGATGTCCGGGGTGTAGAAGTATTCGTCGTTCAGGTACTCGTGGTTCATCACGAGCAGGCCTTCCGTGCTGTTGTTCTCATCCAGCGGGAAGAAGTGCATGCCGTCGTGGTTGTCGCCGAACTGCAGCGCCTGGGCCGCGCCATCGTCGCTGGCGTCGGTGCGCCAGGACGGGCTTTGCGGGAACAGCGGGTCGCCCCAGGCACAGAAGACCTGGTGGCTGTAGCCGGCCGGCACGACGATCGTGTCGCCCGTGCTGGCCGGGATCTGGCCAAAGCCCAGCATGACCTTGGGCGGCTGCGGGGTCGGCTCGGGCGCCGGGCCCGGAATGATCTCGTCATCGTCATCGCCGCCACCACAGGCGGCCAGGCTGCCGCCCATGAAGCCCACGGCACCCAGGCCAAGGCCGCGCTTCATGAAGCCGCGGCGCGACACCACGGCCGCGACGATGTCGTTGAAGTGACGGGTGGCGGTCGGGTTGGTGACCGGGTTGTCCTGATCGATGTTGCTCATGTCGTGTGAAGTTCCTGAGTGCGTTGGGCTCGAGGGCGAGACCCGGCGCACGATACGGAGCCGGCATTGCGCTGTTGTGGCAGAAATGTGGCAGAACTGTGACTGCCGCATCCGCCGGGGGCGTGGCAGACTGGCGCTGTCGTCACCGGAGCTTGCCCGTCATGCCATCGAACCTGCCCACCTTCGCCGATGTCCAGGCCGCCGCCGCTCGCCTGCAAGGCCATGCCCACCGCACCCCCGTGATGCGCTCGCGCACGCTGGACGACGCGCTGGGCGCCGAGGTCTTCTTCAAGTGCGAGAACCTGCAGCGCATCGGCGCCTTCAAGTTCCGGGGTGCCTTCAATGCGCTGTCGCGCCTGAAGGCGGCGCAGCCCGATGCCGGCGTGGTGACCTTCTCCTCGGGCAACCATGCCCAGGCGATCGCGCTGTCGGCGCGCCTGCTCGGCATGCCCGCCACCGTCGTGATGCCGCACGATGCGCCGCTCGCCAAGCGCGAGGCCACGCTGGGCTATGGGGCACGGGTGGTGGGTTATGACCGCTTCGCCGAGGATCGCCTGCAGATCGGGCGCGAGCTGGCCGAGCGGGATGGGCTCACGCTCATTCCGCCGTTCGATCACGCGGACGTCATCGCCGGGCAGGGCACGGCGGCCTACGAACTCTTCGCGCAGGCCGGGCCGCTCGATGCGCTCTTCACCCCGCTCGGGGGCGGCGGCCTGCTGTCCGGCTCGGCCCTGGCGGCGCGCGCCTGCGCGCCCGATGCCGAGATCTATGGCGTGGAGCCAGCGTCGGGCAACGATGGCCAGCAGTCCCTGCGGGCCGGGCGCATCATTGCGATCCCCACGCCTGTGACGATCGCCGATGGCGTGCAGAGCACGTCCCTGGGCGAGCTCACCTTCGGCATCATCCAGCGCGACGTGACCGACGTGCTGACCGTGAGCGAGGACGAGATTGTGGCGGCGATGCGCTTTCTCGCCGAGCGCATGAAGCTGGTCGTCGAGCCCTCGGGATGCCTGGGGCTGGCCGCCGTGCGCCAGCTGGGCGAGCGCCTGCGCGGGCGGCGCGTGGGCATCATCCTGAGCGGGGGCAACGTCGACATGGCGCGCTACGGCGCCTGGCTGGCCGCGGCCTGAGGGTGGCGCGAGGCAGCGCGGTCCCGGCCATCGGCCGGGCGCCCCGCGTGCCGGGACGTTGTCGCGTGCGGCCGTGAGCCGTGGACTGTCGCGTGGGCGGGCCGCGCGGTCCCGGGTGCCGGCGGGCCGAGCGCGCGGTCAGGCCCGCGGGCCGGCTGCGCGTCCCGTCAGGCCCGCAGGCAGGCCGAGCGTGCGGTCAGGCCCGCACGTAGGTCACGAAGTCGTAGGTCAGGCCGTTTTCTTCGGGCTGCGGTTCGCGGGCCGTTTCGCGCCAGCCGGCGGGCAGCGGCGGGAACCAGGTGTCGCCCTCGACGTCCGCCTGGATTTCGGTGGCGATCAGGCGATCGGCGTGCGGCAGCGCCAGCGCGAAGATGGCTTCGCCACCGATGACGAACACGTCCTGCGCATCCGCGCACGCGGCGAGCGCGGCGTCCAGGCTGGTCACGACGGTCGCGCCCGTGGCGGCATAGGCCTCGTCCCGGGTGATGACCACGTTGTGGCGGCCCGGCAGCGGGCGGCCCAGCGATTCCCAGGTCTTGCGGCCCATCACGATGGGCTTGCCCAGCGTGGTGCGCTTGAAATGGGCGAGGTCACCCGGCAGCCGCCAGGGCAGGGTATTGTCCCGCCCAATGACGCGGTTGCTGGCATAGGCGACGATGAGGGAAATCTGAGGCATGGACGATCCGGTGTGGCGCGGCGACGACAGGCCGCGGACGCCATGATAGCCCGGTGCCCGGGCAGCAACCCGGGGCCGGGCACGTGTACCATCATTGCTTCGACGCCTTGCGCCGCCTCTGCCGTTCGCCGTGTCCGCCCTTCTTGCTCGTGAGCGTCTTCTGTTGCTGGCCGTGCTGGCCGGTGTCATTGCCTATCCCCTGGAACACTGGCTGCTCGGCAGCGGGCGGGTGGTGGCGCTGGGCGGGGCGGCGGTGCTGGTGGTCGCCATCGTGTGCGCATCGCTGCGCGTGGCCCACCATGCCGAGAACCTGGCCGAAAAGGTGGGCGATCCCTACGGCACCATGATCCTGACCCTGTCGGCGGTCCTGGTCGAGGTCATCGTGCTGGCGATCGTGGTGTCGCACGATGCCTCCCCCACGCTGGTGCGCGACACGATCTATGCCGCGGTGATGCTGGACATCAACGGCATCCTGGGCCTGGCCGCGCTGATGGGCGGTCTCAAGCACGGCGAGCTGTCGTACAACGATGATTCGGGCAAGACCTATGGCGTCATGATCCTGACGGCCATGGGCATCTCCATGGTCGTGCCGGAGTTCATCCCGCAGGAAAAATGGCAGGCCTATTCGGTCTTCACCATCTTTGCGATGCTGCTGCTGTACGCCCTCTTCCTGCGCATGCAGACCGGCACGCACAGCTACTTCTTCAGCTACGCCTATCCCGACAAGCGCCGCCGCGGCCGCGCGGGCAAGCTCGGCCTGCTGCTGCAGGCCTCGGCCCAGCGCGAGGCGGATGTCGGGGACTCCGACGCCGCGCACGAAGCCGACGACGAGCCGCCCGTGTCCACCCGCACGTCAATCCTGACGCTGGTCGCGGGCGTGGTGGTCATCGGCGCGCTGGCCGAAGTCATGTCGGCCGCGCTGAGCATGGGCATCGAGGGGCTGGGCACGCCGCCGATCCTGATCGCGCTGGTCGTGGCCACCATCTCGGCGGGGCCGGAGATCCTGACCGCGCTGCGCGCCGCGCTCGCCAACCGCATGCAGTCGGTGGTCAACATCGCCATGGGCGCTTCGCTGTCCACCGTCATCCTCACCGTGCCGGTGATGGAAGCCTGGTCGCTGTACCTGGGCGTGCCCTTCCAGATGGCGATGACGCCGGTGCAGACGGTGATGGTCGCGCTCACGCTCGTCGCCGCGGCCATCAACCTGAACGATGGCCAGAGCAACGCCATCGAAGGCATGACCCACTTCGTGCTGTTCGCGACCTTCCTGATGCTGTCGGCGCTGGGGCTCTGAGGGTGGCGGTAGCACCGTCGTCCCCGCCTGGGCCAATCGCGTCCGATGTGCCCTGTCGCGCGCTGCCTGCCTCGCCCCCGACGATCTCCATCCAGCAGGTGCATCTGCTCCTGCAGGGCGCGCAGCGGCGCGGCCTGGACGGCGCGGCGCTGGTGCAGGCGGCCGGCATGCCGGCCGTGCTGCTGTCCTCGCCGCTTTCCCGCGTGACGCCCGGGCAGTATGCGCGCCTGGCGCGGCTGCTGGCGCATCGGCTGCGTGACGAGTTCTGGGGCCTGACGACACGTCCCGTGCCACGCGGCAGCTTCGCGCAGGCCTGCCGGCTGGCCGTGGCCAGTGCGACCCTGGGCGAGGCGATCCGCCTGGTGCTGCGCCATTACCGGCTGCTGCTGGACGATTTCGTGCCGCGGCTGCGCGTGGCCGACGGCGTGGCCGCCCTGACCGTGACGCCGCGTGGTCACGTCGATCCGCCCCTTGCCTACGCACAGCGCGCCTTCGCCTTCCTGGCCTATGGCGTCGCATCCTGGCTGGTGGCGCGCCGCGTGCCGCTGGTGGGGGTGGACCTGGCCTACGAGCTGGACCTGGGCCAGACGGATGCGGCGCGGCTCTTCGGCGCCCGGGTGCGCTTTGGCGCCGAGCGGCCGGGCTGGCAGTTCGCCGCCGAACTGCTCGCGCAGCCGGTGGTCGCCACGGCAGCCGAGTTGCCCGCCTTTCTGCGCCAGGCGCCCGCCAGTCTGCTGGTCAAGTATCGGGATCCGGACCGCCTGACCGAGCGGGTGCGGGCGATCCTGCGGCGCGACCTGGCGCACGAACCGCCCGCGCTCACGGATGTGGCCAACGAACTGGCCATGACCCCGCAGACGCTGCGGCGCCGGCTGTGCCAGCAGGGCCAGGGCTTTCGCGCGCTGCGCGACGGCCTGCGGCGCGATGCTGCCATCGCCTGGCTGGCGCGCCCGGACCTGACCCTGGCCGACATCGCCGCGCGCCTGGGCTTTTCCGAGGCCAGCACCTTTCATCGCGCCTTCAAGCAATGGACCGGCGTGGCGCCCGGCGAGTATCGGCAGGCGCAGGCCCTGGCCGAGCGCGTCACGCGCTGACCGTTGCGGCCAACGCCTTCAGGCGTTTTGGCCATCGTGCCACGGCCTTGCGCGGACTAGACTCGAGCGGCCCCGGCGTCCTGGCGACGCCGGCTTCGCCGGAGACACGATTTTCATGAATACCGCATCCACTCCCGTGCGCGGCGATTCCGCCCTGGAAGCCGCCCTGGCACGTGAATTCGGGACCTTGTCCGACCTGCTCGCGCTACATGCGCGCGAACGGCCCGCGCACCCCGCGCTGGTGCTCGGGGACGAGACCCTCGACTACGCGCACCTGGACGCGCAGGTCGATGCCGTGGCTGCCGCCCTGCGTCACGGCGGCCTGCAGGCGGGCGACACGATCGCGATCTGCGCGGGCATGTCGCTCGCCTATGTGCTGACATTTCTGGGGGCGCTGCGGGCGGGCGTCGTCGTGGCGCCGCTGCCGCCCTCGGCCACCGCCGATCAGCTGCTGGGCCTGATGGACAACGCCGGTGCCCGCCTGCTGTTCACGGATGCGGCCACCGGGGCGCGCTGGGCACCGGCATCGACCCCGCCGCGCGTCCTGCTGGACGGTGCCCCGACTGTTGAGTCTGCGGACGGCCCTGGCTGGACGGCCTGGCTGGACCCCGCCGCGCGCGCGGGCCTCGCGCCGGCGCCGGCCGCCGTCACGCCCGAGCACCCGTTCAACCTCATCTATTCCTCCGGCACCACCGGCGTGCCCAAGGGCATCGTGCAGTCCTGCGCCATGCGCTGGGCGCAGCTGCGCCAGCGTGGCTATACGCCGGACTCGGTCGCGCTGCTGGCGTTGCCGCTGTATTCCAACCTGGCGCTCACCAACCTGTTCCGGGTGCTGGCGATGGGGGCGACCACGGTGCTGATGGCCAAGTTCGACGCCGGCGGCTACCTGGCGCTGGCGCAGGCGCACGGCGCGACCCATTCGGTGCTGGTGCCGATCCAGTTCCGCCGCCTGCTCGACCATCCCGATTTCGATCGCACCGACCTCTCGCGCCTGGTGCATCGTTCCACGGCGGGCGCGCCGTTCTCGGCCGCGCTCAAGGCCGAGGTGCTGCGCCGCTGGCCGGGCGAACTCATCGATTACTACAGCATGACCGAGGGCGGCGGGCGTACCGAGCTCCTGGCCCATGCGCATCCGGACAAGCTGCACACCATCGGGCGGCCCAGCGCGGGCAGCGACATCCGCGTCATCGACGAAGACGGGCGCGAACTGCCGGTGGGGGGCGTGGGAGAAATCGTGGGACATTCGGCCACGATGATGACGGGCTACCACGGCCTGCCCGACAAGACGCGCGAGGCGGAGTGGTTCGACGCCACCGGCAAGCGCTTCATCCGCACGGGTGACGTGGGCCGCAGGGACGAGGACGGCTTCTTCGTGCTGATGGATCGCCGCAAGGAGCTCGTCATCTCCGGTGGCTTCAACATCTATCCGAGCGACCTGGAGGCCGTGCTGATCCAGCATCCCGACGTGCTGGCCGCGGCGGTGGTGGGGGTGGGGTCGGCGCGCTGGGGCGAGACGCCCGTGGGCTTCGTGGAAGCGGCGCCCGGCGCCGCCCTGGACGAGGCCGCGCTGCGCGAGTGGGCCAACGCCCGCCTGGGCTCGTCGCAGCGGCTGGCCGACGTGGTGGTGTGCGAATCCCTGCCGCGCAGCGAGATCGGCAAGGTCCAGAAGCGCGCGCTGCGCGAGGGGTTTTCGCGCAGCGTGCCCTGACGGGCGCGCCCGGAGGCCCCGGCGGCTCGCCAGGGCCAGTCCGGGTCAGGCCACGTCGAAGCGGTCCAGGTCCATGACCCGGGCCCATGCCGCCACGAAGTCCCGCACGAACTTCTCGTGCGCGTCGCCGCTGGCATAGACCTCGGCCACCGAACGCAGGATCGAGTTCGACCCGAACACCAGGTCGACCCGGCTGCCGCTCCAGCGCGTGGCGCCGCTCTCGCGGTCCACGCCCTGATAGCTGCCCGGGGCGGCGGGGTCGGCCCGCCATTCCGTGCCCATGTCCAGCAGGTTGACGAAGAAGTCGTTGCTCAGCGTGCCGGGGCGATCAGTGAACACCCCGTTCGGGCTGTCGGCGTGATTGGCGCCCAGCACGCGCAGGCCACCGACCAGCACGGTCAGTTCCGGCGCGGTCAGCGTGAGCTGCTGCGCCTTGTCGATCAGCAGGTGCTCGGCACCGCCCGCCAGGCGCGGGCTGCCCACGTAGTTGCGAAAGCCGTCGGCGCGCGGCTCGAGCGCGGCCACGGACTCGACGTCGGTCTGGTCCTGCCGGGCGTCCGCACGGCCCGGCGTGAAGGGCACCTCGATCGTCACGCCACCTGCCTTGGCCGCCTGCTCGACACCCACGCCGCCTGCCAGCACGATGAGGTCGGCCAGCGAGATCCGGCGCCCGCCCTCGGCGTCCAGGTTGTATTCGCCCTGGATGCGCTCGAGCGCCTTGAGCACCTTGGCCAGCCGCTCGGGCTGGTTGACGGCCCAGTCCTTCTGCGGCGCCAGGCGCACGCGGGCGCCGTTGGCGCCGCCGCGCTTGTCACCACCGCGAAAGGTCGATGCCGAGGCCCAGGCCGTGGACACCAGCTCGGCCACGCTCAGCCCGCTTTCGGCGATCCTGGCCTTGAGCGCGGCGATGTCGCCCGCCTGCACGACCGGGTGGTCGAGCGCGGGGATCGGGTCCTGCCACACCAGGTCCTCGCGCGGCACTTCCGGGCCCAGATAGCGGGACTTGGGGCCCAGGTCGCGGTGCGTCAGCTTGAACCAGGCGCGCGCAAAGGCTTCGGCAAAGGCCTGCGGGTTCTCCAGGAAGCGGCGCGAGATCGGGCCATAGATGGGGTCCAGGCGCAGCGCCAGGTCGGTGGTCAGCATGCGCGGGCGGTGCTTCTTCGACGGATCGTGGGCATCGGGAATGATGTCGCCCGCATTGCTCGCCACCCACTGGTGCGCGCCTGCCGGCGATTTCTCCAGCACCCAGTCGAAGGCGAAGAGGTTCTCGAAGAAGTTGTTGCTCCACTGCGCGGGCGTGGTGGTCCAGGTCACTTCCAGACCGGAGGTGATCGCATCGCCCGCCTTGCCCGAGCCAAAGCTGCTGTGCCAGCCCAGGCCCTGCTCGGCCAGGTCCGCGGCCTCCGGATCGGCGCCCACGTTGTCGGCGGGGCCCGCGCCATGCGTCTTGCCGAAGGTATGGCCCCCGGCGATCAGCGCCACGGTTTCCTCGTCGTCCATGGCCATGCGCGCGAAGGTGTCGCGGATGTCCTTGGCGGCCAGCAAGGGGTCGGGGTTGCCGTCCGGGCCTTCCGGGTTCACGTAGATCAGGCCCATCTGCACGGCGGCGAGCGGGTTTTCCAGGTCGCGGGTGTGGACGTCGCCATCGGCGTCATCGTCGCTGACCAGGGCGTTGTGCGGCTTGGCGGTGCCATCCGAGCCATGTGCATAGCGCACGTCCCCGCCCAGCCACGTGGTCTCGCGGCCCCAGTACACGTCGTTGTCCGGCTCCCAGGTGTCTTCGCGGCCCCCGGCAAAGCCGAAGGTCCGAAAGCCCATGGTCTCCAGGGCGACGTTGCCGGTCAGGATGATCAGGTCGGCCCAGGAGATCTGCTGGCCGTACTTCTGCTTGATCGGCCACAGCAGGCGGCGCGATTTGTCGATGTTGACGTTGTCGGGCCAGCTGTTGAGCGGCGCGAAGCGCTGCTGCCCGCGCCCGCCACCCCCGCGTCCGTCCTGGATGCGGTAGGTGCCGGCGCTGTGCCAGGCCATGCGGATGAACTGCGGGCCATAGTGGCCGAAGTCGGCCGGCCACCAGCCCTGCGAGGCCGTCATCAGCGCGCGCAGGTCGCGCTTGAGCGCATGGAAATCCAGCTTGGCGAACTCGGTGGCGTAGTCGAAGCGCTCGCCCAGCGGATTGGAACGTTCGGAATGCTGGTTCAGCAGGTCCACGCGGAGCTGGTCGGGCCACCAGTCGCGGTTGGTCGTGCCGCTACCCGCGGCGTGGAAAGGACATCGGGAGGCGTTGGACATGCTTCGGGCTCCGGTCGTGGCGTGGGTGCGCAGGCGTTGCAGCAACCCGTGAATGGTTGAGTGAGCCAGCTTACCCACAGGATGGGCATGAGGGAAATCGAATTACGCCACCCGATCAATAGCTTTGATCTATCGCCTTGCGTCGCCTCCCCGCAGAACGCGCGGGCACGCGGGCTGCGGGTGGGGCAGGGCCGACCTGGCCTTCTCCGATCCGCCTTTTTCCGTCTCTTGCCTCCCACGCATGTCCAAGCGCGCTGCCCCTGCCCGAACCCCGCATGACTTCGTCCGCGTCCGCGGTGCCCGCGAACACAACCTGAAGGATGTCGACGTGGACATCCCGCGCGATGCCCTGGTGGGCTTCTCGGGGGTGTCCGGCTCGGGCAAGTCCTCGCTCGCCTTTGGCACCCTGTACGCCGAGGCCCAGCGGCGCTACCTGGAGTCGCTCTCGCCCTATGCACGTCGCCTCATCGACCAGGTCGGCGTGCCGGACGTCGATGCGATCGACGGCCTGCCGCCCGCGGTGGCGCTGCAGCAGCAGCGCGGCAGCACCAACGTGCGCTCGACCGTGGGCAGCGTGACGACGCTCTCGAGCATGCTGCGCATGCTGTACTCGCGCGCCGGCACGTATCCGCCCGATCAGCCCATGCTCTTCGCCGAGGACTTCTCGCCCAACACGCCGCAGGGCGCCTGCCCGCGCTGTCACGGCCTGGGCGCGGTCTACGAGGTGACCGAGGACTCGATGGTGCCGGACCCCTCGCTGACCATCCGCGAGCGCGCGGTGGCGGCCTGGCCGCCCGCGTGGCACGGGCAGAATCTGCGCGACATCCTGGTGTCCCTGGGCTACGACGTCGACACGCCGTGGCGCGAGCTGCCGCGCAAGGACCGCGACTGGATCCTGTTCACGGACGAGCAGCCGAGCGTGCCGGTGTACGCGGGACTGACGCCTGCCGAGACGGCCCGGGCGCTGCGCCAGAAGCGCGACCCGAGCTACATGGGCACATTCACCGGCGCGCGCCGCTACGTGCTGCACACCTTCGCCACCACCCAGAGCGCCATCATGAAGAAACGGGTGTCGCGCTATATGGTGGGACAAACCTGCCCGCAGTGCGACGGCCGCCGCCTGAAGCGCGAAGCCCTGTCCGTGACCTTCGCCGGCCTGGACATCGGCTCGCTCGCGCGACTGCCGCTGGCGCAGGTGGCCGAGCTGCTGCAGCCGGCCGCCCGGGGCGTCTTCACGGCGCCGGCGGCCGATGCCCCGCGCAGCCGCGCCGCGAGCCGCAAGGATGCGGCGCGCCGGGTGGCCTCGGGCGGCGCCTCGCACGCGGCCAGTCCGGATGTGCGACGCACGCCCGACCTGTCGCCGGAAAAGCGCGTGGCCGCGCAGCGCATCGCGCAGGGCCTGAGCGAGCGCATCGCCAGCCTGCAGGCGCTGGGCCTGGGCTATCTGTCGCTGGATCGCACCACGCCCACGCTGTCGCCGGGCGAGCTGCAGCGTCTGCGCCTGGCCACGCAGATCCGCGCCAACCTCTTCGGCGTGGTCTATGTGCTGGACGAGCCCTCGGCCGGCCTGCATCCGGCCGACGGCGAGGCCCTGCACGATGCCCTCGGCCAGCTCAAGGCGGCGGGCAATACGGTCTTCGTCGTCGAGCACGACCTGGACACCCTGCGCCGCGCGGACTGGATCGTGGATGTCGGACCGGGCGCGGGCCAGCATGGCGGGCAGGTGCTGTACAGCGGTCCGCCCGCGGGGCTGCGCGATGTCCCGGCATCCGTCACGGGCGCCTACCTCTTCGCGCCGCCCGCGCCGCCGGCCCGTGCACCGCGCGCCCCCACGGACTGGCTGGAGGTGGCGCAGGTCAGCCGCAACAACCTGCAGGCCGTCGACGTGCGGCTTCCCCTGGGCGTGTTCACCACGGTGACCGGGGTATCCGGGTCCGGCAAGTCGAGCCTGGTCAGCCAGGCCCTGGTCGACCTGGTCACGGCACGGATCGGGCCAGCCGGCGGCCCCGACGACACGGACGACGAGGACGCGCCGCAGGCGGGTTCGACGCAGACGCTGGGGCGGATCGTGGCCGGGGGCGACGCCATCCGGCGCCTGGTCAATGTCGATCAGAAGCCGATCGGCCGCACGCCGCGCTCCAATCTTGCGACCTACACCGGGCTCTTCGACCACGTGCGCAAGCGCTTTGCCGCCACGCCCCTCGCGCGGTCGCGCCGCTATGGCGCCGGGCGCTTTTCCTTCAACGTCGCGCAGGGCCGGTGCGAGACCTGCGAGGGCGAGGGCTTCGTGCAGGTCGAGCTGCTGTTCATGCCCAGCGTCTATGCACCGTGCCCGACCTGCCAGGGCCGGCGCTACAACGACGCGACGCTGGAGGTGACGTGGCAGGGCCACAGCATCGCGGACGTCCTGGCCATGACGGTGGAGGAAGCGCTGGCGGTGTTCGCGGACGAGCCGCCGGTGCAGCGCCCGCTGACCCTGCTGCGCGACATCGGCCTGGGCTACCTGCGCCTGGGCCAGCCCGCCACCGAACTGTCGGGAGGCGAGGCGCAGCGCATCAAGCTCGCCACCGAACTGCAGCGCAGCCAGACCGGGCGCACGCTGTACGTGCTGGACGAGCCGACCACGGGGCTGCATGCGGCCGATGTGGATCGCCTGATGCTGCAACTGCATGGGCTGGTGGACGCCGGCAACACGGTGGTGGTGGTCGAGCACCACCTGCGGGTGATCGGCGACAGCGACTGGGTCATCGACATGGGGCCCGGCGCGGGCGCGGCCGGCGGACGCGTGATGGCGCAGGGCACGCCCCGCGAGGTGGCGCGCGCCGAGGGCAGTGCCACGGCACCGTACTTGCGACGTTGGCTGCGCAACCAGCCTCGTCCGTGAGACGCCCGCCATCGCCAACCCTTCCGAGCCTTGCCATGTCCGCCCCTCTCCTGTGCGCCGTCCAGGGTGACATCACCACCCTGGACGTCGACGCCATCACCAATGCCGCCAACACGTCCCTGCTGGGTGGCGGGGGCGTGGATGGTGCCATCCACCGGGCGGCGGGGCCGGAGTTGCTGGACGCATGCCGCAAGCTGGGCGCCTGTCCCGTGGGCGAGGCGCGCATCACCAAGGGCTTCCTGCTGCGTGCCCGCCATGTCATCCACACGGTCGGGCCCGTCTGGCGCGGGGGGCGGCAGGGCGAGCCCGCGCTGCTGGCGTCGTGCTATCGCAACGCCTTGCGACTGACGACCGAGCATGGGCTCACGAGCATCGCCTTTCCGGCCATCAGCACCGGCGTGTATGGCTATCCCGTCACCGCGGCCGCGGCGGTTGCCGTGCACACGGTGCGCGCCGCGCTGCCCGACTGCACGCAGCTGGTGCGCATCATCTTCTGCTGCTTCTCGCCGGGCGACCTGGCGGTCTATCGCCGGCTGCTGTGAGCGGCGCCGCCCTGCGCCGGCCAGCCGGTAGAATGTACCGATGAGCCCGTCGTTTCCCATCCGCCAGGAATGTCCGCCCGGTGCCTGCACGTGCGAACGCGACGCGCTGCTGGCCGATCCGCAGGCCGACGTGCGCGTGCTGCGCCTGACGCGCGACGAAGAAAAGCGGCTGGTGCAGCGCCTGGAGACCCTGGAGTCGTTGGCCGATCTGCGCCGGGTGGAAGGCCTGTTGCAGGCGCAGCTGGGCATCGTGCTGCGCCTCACGCCCAGCGCGCGCGGGGTGCGCACGGCGCGCGGCATCGCCATCGAGCTCGAGGCCACGCCCGGGCTGTGCCGCAAGACGCGGCAGACGCTGCCTGCGGCCATTCGCCGCAGCTTCGAGCGCCATCCGCAGATCGTCTACGCGTTGCTCGATGCCGAGGGCCTGGGCGGCACGTCCAGCCTGTTCGGCGAGGACTGACGGCGGCTGCGCGCGGCGCCGACGGCGCCGCGGCCAGGCCGCCGGGGTGGCCCGATGCTCAGACCGCGACCGGTGCCTTGATGCCCGGGTGGGATTCGTAGCCCACGATGGCGAAGTCCTCGAAGGCATAGTCGAAGATCGATGCCGGCTTGCGGCGGATCTCCAGGCGCGGGTAGGGGAAGGGGTCCCGCGCCAGCTGCAGTTCCACCTGCTCGGTGTGATTCGAGTAGATGTGGCAGTCGCCACCCGTCCAGATGAAGTCGCCCGGCTCCAGATCGCACTGCTGCGCCACCATGTGCGTGAGCAGGGCATAGCTGGCGATGTTGAAGGGCACGCCCAGGAAAATGTCGGCGCTGCGCTGATACAGCTGGCAAGACAGCCTGCCGTCGGCGACATAGAACTGGAAGAAGGCATGGCAGGGCGGCAGGGCCATGCGCGGGATGTCCGCCACGTTCCAGGCCGACACGATCAGGCGGCGCGAATCCGGATTGGCGCGGATCTGGTCGATGACGCCTGCGATCTGATCGATGTGGCTGCCGTCGGGCGTCGGCCACGAGCGCCACTGCACGCCGTAGACCGGACCGAGGTCACCATCCGGGCCTGCCCATTCGTCCCAGATCGACACCCCGCGCTCCTGCAGCCAGCGGGCGTTGCCATCGCCACGCAGGAACCAGAGCAGTTCGTAGATGATGCTCTTCAGGTGCACTTTCTTGGTGGTCACCAGCGGAAAGCCGTCGGCCAGGGGAAAGCGCATCTGGTGGCCGAACACGGAGACGGTGCCGGTGCCGGTGCGATCGGTCTTGCTCACGCCATGGTCGCGGACGTGGCGCAGGAAGTCTTCGTATTGGCGCATGGGGCTGGAGATGGAGGCGGTCGAGGCGCAGGGCCCGTGATGGGCGGCGTCCGGCGGCGCGCGCTGGCGGTTGACACGGTCGCGCGCGGGCGACCGGCCATTGTAAACCCGTTCATCGTGGCGCCCGCCGCATGGGCGACGAGCACGAGCGACTGAAGCTGGCGCGAATTTTGCTTGATAACGGCACGTATCGTTATCTATCTGCTGTCTTCAGAGGGCTCTCCATGTTTACCACGCTGATCGATGCGGCCTCGCTGGCCGAACGCCTGGACCAGGGCGACATCCGTGTCTTCGACGTGCGCCACGAACTCGCGCGGCCGGCCGCCGGCTGGCTGGCGCACCAGGAATCGCGGGTTCCCGGTGCCACCTTCCTCGACATGGATGCCGATCTGTCGGGCAAGCGCACGTCGGGCAATGGCCGTCATCCCCTGCCCGATCGCGCGGCGTTCCATGCGCTCATGCAGCAGGCGGGCGTGGGCGCGGACGATCTCGTGGTCGCCTATGACGCACAGGGAGGCACCATGGCGGCGCGTCTGTGGTGGATGATGCGCTGGCTTGGCCATTCCCGGGTGGCGGTACTGGACGGTGGCTGGCAGGCCTGGCGCGCCGCGCGCCTGCCGGTCGAGAACGTCGCCATCGGCGATATCCGCGAGCTGCCGGGCCTTGCCAGCCGGCCGCTGCCCCTGGGGGAATCGCAGGTCGGCGCGGTGAATGCCGACGAGATCGTCGCGCATCTGGATGCCGACGACATGCTCGTCGTGGACGCCCGGGCGCAGGCCCGCTACCTCGGCGAGATCGAGCCGCAGGATCCGGTGGCCGGGCACATTCCCGGGGCGCGCAACCGCCCGCACACCACCAACCTGGATGGCGCGGGCCGCTTCAAGAGCGCCGATGTGCTGCGCGCGGAATTCGGTGCGCTGCTGGGCGGGCACGAGCCCATCCGCGTCGTGCACCAGTGTGGTTCGGGCATCACGGCCTGCCACAACCTGATCGCGATGGAACATGCCGGCCTGAGCGGTTCACGGCTGTATCCCGGCTCGTGGAGCGAGTGGTGCAGCGACCCGCTGCGCCCGGTCGCCTGAGCCCGCCCGCCCGAGTGTCGGCCGCACGCAACGCGCGCGATGGGAGGGTGTCACAGAGGGCGTTATTTACTGAGAGGAAAAGGGGGCGAATGTTATATTTGCCGGGCCCAAAATGGGCGGCATCTTCCCTCCCGGAGTCCTCATGACTGCAGTCCCCGCGTTCCAGCGTCTCGGTGCGTTTCTGGTTCGCCACGAAGCCGAGATCCATCAGCGGTGGGTGCAGGGTCTGGCCAGCGACTTGCCCATGCTGTCGCCGGCCCAGAATGACCGCCAGGGGCAGGAACTGCTGCGGGCCATCGTGCAGGCGGCCGCGGCAGCCCCCGCGCCCTCGCTGGACCTGCCGATCTGGCAGGAAGTCCGTCGCCAGCTCGAGGAATTCTCGGTGAGCGGGGCCCGCAAGGGCCTTGCCCCCGGTCAGACCGCGCGCTACGTGTTCTCGCTCAAGCAACCCGTCTTCGATCTGCTGCGTCAGCAGACCATCGACGCGGGTGACCTGGCCGATGAGCTCTGGAGCGCGTCGACGCTGTTCGATTCCCTGGGCCTGTTCACGACCGAGTGCTATCAGCGCGCCCGCGAGGAAATCATCGCCCGCCAGCGCGAAGAGCTGCTCGAGCTGTCCACGCCCGTGGTCCAGCTCTGGGACAAGATCATCGCCGTTCCGCTGATCGGCACCCTGGACAGCGCCCGCACCCAGGTGGTGATGGAAAGCCTGCTGCAGAAGATCGTCGACTCCGGCTCGGAAGTCGCCATCATCGACATCACCGGCGTGCCCACCGTGGACACGCTGGTCGCCCAGCATCTGCTCAAGACCGTCGCGGCCGCGCGCCTCATGGGCGCGGATTGCGTCCTGAGCGGTATCCGCCCGCAGATCGCGCAGACCATCGTGCATCTGGGCGTCGACCTGAGCGGCGTGCACACCAAGGCTTCGCTGGCCGACGCATTTCGCAAGGCCCTGGCACTGACCAAGACGTCGGTGTCGCCCGACAGCATGGCGCACGGCGCACGCTGAGCATGGAGCGCATCCCTGTTCTGCGACTCGGCGAGTTCCTGCTGGTCTCGATCCAGGTGGACATGCACGACCAGCTGGCCATGGCGCTGCAGGACGACCTGACCGAGCGCATCGTGAGCACCCGCGCGCGCGGCGTGCTGATCGACATCTCGGCGCTGGACATCGTGGATTCCTTCATCGGCCGCATGATCAGCAACATCGCCGGCATGTCGCGCGTCCTGGATGCGCAGACCGTCGTCGTCGGCATGCAGCCCGCGGTGGCCATCACGCTGGTCGAGCTGGGCCTGACGCTCGACGGCGTGCGCACCGCCCTGAACATCGAGAATGGCATGCGTCTGTTGCGCTTGACGTCTTCCTGACACCGGCCGGAACACGCATCCCATGACAGGCCAGCCGGGTTCGTCCGCGGTCATCGCCCCCTTGAAGGACCAGGACGACGTCGTGCGGCTGCGTCAGTCCGTGCGCAAGCTGGCCACGCAGATCGGCCTGAGCCTGGTCGACCTGACCAAGATCGTCACGGCCGCCAGCGAGCTCGCGCGCAACACCGTGGTGTATGGCGGTGGCGGGCATGCCGAGCTCGAAGTGCTGGAGGGCCTGCGGCGCGGCGTGCGCCTGAGCTTCGTGGACCAGGGGCCGGGCATCGCCGACATCGAGCGCGCGCTGGCCGGCGGCAATTCCACGGGCGATGGCCTGGGCCTGGGCCTGAGCGGATCGCGCCGTCTGGCCGATGAGTTCGACCTGCAGACCGGTCTCGGTCAGGGCACCCGCGTCACCATCATCAAGTGGAAGCCATGACACTCGTCAGCGCCGTGGGCGACCCGGAAGGTTGCCGACACGCGGCCGTGGATGATCCCAGTGCCGTGGCCGCCGCGCGGCGCATGGCGTCCGAGCTGGCCGCGCGCGCGGGCCTGTCGGAAACCGACGTCGGCCGGGTGGCCCTGCTCGTGACCGAGGCCGCCACCAACGTGCTCAAGCACGCGGGTGGTGGCGAAATCCTGGTTCGCATCCTGTCGGCGGCGCCAGGCACCCTGGAGATCCTGGCACTGGACGCCGGCCCGGGCCTGGCGCCCGAGCGGCTGCTGACCGAAGGCTATTCGAGCACCGGCACGCTTGGCGTGGGACTGGGCGCGATGCGGCGCCAGTCCGATGCCTTCGACATGTATGCCCGCCCTGGCAAGGGCACGGTGCTGCGCCTGGAAGTGCGCGCGCATGGCACGCAGGCGCCCGCGCCCGGCGCGCTGACGTTCGGCGTGGTGTCCATTCCCCTGGCCGGCGAGTCCGTCTCCGGCGATGGCTGGGCCGTGTGCGAAAACGCGCAGGGCGTGCAGCTCGTGGCCGTGGACGGCCTGGGCCATGGCTTTCTGGCCAACGACGCGGCCCTGGCGGCGGTGGCCCAGGTGCGCCGCGCGCACGAGTCGCCCACGGCGGTGCTCACCCGCATGCACGACGCCTTGCGCGCGACGCGCGGGGCGGCGGCCGCGGTCGCCAGCGTCGACCTCGCGCAGGGCGTCCTGCGCTATGCGGGCGTGGGCAACATCAGCGGCTGCGTGGTCAGCGGCGGGCGCGCGCGCAGCCTGCTGTCGCTCAACGGCATCGTGGGCCACAACGCCCGCCGCTTTCACGAGACGACCCAGCCCTGCGGGGCCGGCGACACGATCATCCTCGCGTCCGACGGCCTGGGCACGCACTGGTCGCTGGACGACTACCCCGGCCTGCTCGAGCATCATCCGGCCATCGTCGCCGCGGTGCTCTACCGCGACCATACGCGTCGGCGCGACGATTGCGCGGTGCTCGTCGGCAAGCTGGGGGCACCGTGAACGACGCCTTCGGCATCCTGGAGCTGGCGGTGACGGACGATCACGCCGTGGTCGCCGCGCGCCGGGCGGGCCGGGAGGTCGCCCAGCTGCTGGGGGCCTCGCCGCACGATCAGATCCGGATCGCCACCTTCGCCTCCGAGGCCGCGCGCCATGTGCGGCGCGCCGGCGGCACGGGCGCCATGACGTTTCGCCTGGGCGCCTCGTCCAGCAGCGCGCGGGCACTGGTCGTGGATGTGGCCCTGCCCGCCGCGGACGATGCGGACTGTGCCCGGCCCGAAGGGGGCTCGCTGCGTGATCTGAGCGCGGCGCTGCGGCTGATGGACAGCCACCAGGTGGATCACGGCGCCGATGGCGGCTGCGTCCTGCGCGTGCGCAAGGATCTGCCGGCCGGCGAGCCCCTGTCCGACGACGCGCTGCAGGCGCTGTCGCGCCGCGTGGCCGTGGGCGGCGACAGCGCGGACCTGCAGGAGCTGCAACGCCAGAACCGGGAACTGGTCGAGACCCTGGCCGCCCTGCGCGAGCGCCAGGAAGAACTGACCCGGCTGACGAGCGAGCTCGAGGACACCAACCGGGGCGTCGTCGCGCTGTATGCCGAGATCGACACCCATGCGCGCCAGATCAAGCGCGCGGACGAGGCGAAATCGCGCTTCCTGTCGAGCATGAGCCACGAGCTGCGCACGCCGCTCGCGTCCATCCGCGCCCTGTCCACGCTGCTGCTGTCCGAGACGGACGGCGAGCTGGGCGAGGAGCAGAGCAAGCAGGTCAGGCTCATCTACGCCGCCACCGGCGACCTGATCGGCATCGTCGATGATCTGCTCGATCTGGCCAAGATCGAGGCCGGCAAGGTGGTGGTGCGCATCGAGCCGTTCGCCGTGGGCGAGTTCCTGAGCGCGCTGCGCGGCATGCTCAAGCCGCTCAGCGCCGATTACAAGGTGGAGCTCGTTTTTGCCGGCGTGCCCGAGGATCTCATCGTCGAGTCGGACGAAGCCAAGGTCGGTCAGATCCTGCGCAACTTCATCTCCAATGCCCTGAAGTTCACCCCGCACGGCACGGTCACCGTGGCATGCCGGATCCTGCCCGATGGCGCGATACGCCTGGGCGTGAAGGACACGGGGATCGGCATTCCCCCCGAACAGCTGGACCTCATCTTCGAAGAGTTCACCCAGGTCGAAAGCCCCCTGCAGCGCTATGTGAAAGGCACGGGGCTCGGGCTGCCCCTTTGCCGGCGACTGGCCGATCTGCTGGGCGCCCGGATCGAGGTGAGCAGCGTGCCGGGCCAGGGCTCGGAATTTGCGCTGATCCTGCCGGGCACCTCTGCCGTGGCAGCGGACAGCGGCCTTTCGCCGTGATCAATCCAGACAGTTCCATCATGAACATCCGCATCCTGAATGTCGATGACAGCGACGGCGCGCGTTATGCCAAGGGGCGCGTGCTGCGCCTGGCCGGCTATGAAGTGATCGACGCGGCCAGCGGCGAGGAAGCGCTGGAGCGCGTGCGCGAAGACCGGCCCGACCTGGTGCTGCTGGACGTCAAGCTGCCGGACATCAACGGGCGCGAGGTCTGTCGACGCATCAAGCAGGATGCGAGCATGGCGGCCACGCTGGTGCTGCAGACCTCGGCTTCGATGATCGATCTGGACAGCCGGGTGAAGGCACTCGATGCCGGTGCGGACGCCTTCCTGGTCGAGCCCATCGAGCCGGAAGAACTGGTGGCCAGCGTGCGTGCGCTGCTGCGCATGCGGCAGGCCGAGATGGCCCGGCGTCGCGCGGAAAGCGCGCTGGACGCGAGCGAGGCGCGGTTCCGGCGTTTCACGGAAGTGCTGTCCGACGTGTTCTGGGTGGTGGATCCGGTGTCGTTCCGGCTGGTGTACATCAGCCCGGCCTATGCGACCTACTGGAAGCTCGATCCGGAGCGGCTGCAGGGCAGCCCGAGCGTCTGGCGCGAGGCGGTGCACCCGGACGACCGATGCGCGCTGCAGACCTGTTTCGAGACGCTGTGCCGGGATGGCACGGCCTTCGAGCTGGAATACCGGATGACCACCGGCGAGGGCGTCGAGCGCTGGGTGGCCGAGCGCGGGTTCCGGCTCGATGATCCGCATCAGCCGGGGGCCTTCCAGGTGGCCGGCGTGGTGCAGGACATCACCCTGCGCAAGCAGGCCGAACTGGTGATGGTCGAGGCCGACCGGCACAAGTCCGAGTTCCTGGCCATGCTGTCGCACGAGCTGCGCAACCCGCTCGCGCCCATGCGCAGCGCGATGGAATTGCTCACGCTGTCCCACGCGCGCAACGAGGCGCCGGACGACCGCGCGCTGGCGATCGTGGGCCGGCAGGTGGACCACCTGGCCAGCCTCGTCGACGACCTGCTCGATGTCTCGCGCATCAACCACGGCAAGATCGTGCTGCGCCGCGAGGTGCTGTCGCTGCGCGCCGTGCTCGAAGCCGCGGTCGATACCGTGCAGTCGCTGGTCCATGCCAAGCAGCACACCTTGTCCGTGCGCCTGCCGCAGCCCGGCCTGGCCGTGGAAGGTGACTTCACGCGCCTGGTGCAGGTGTTCGGCAACCTCCTGAACAATGCCGCCAAGTTCACGCCGGAGGGCGGTCGCATCGCGCTGGACTACCAGGTCGCGCCCGACGGCGAGAGCATCGATGTCGACGTCAGCGATGACGGCGCGGGCATCCGGCCCGAGCTGGCGCCGCAGGTCTTCGAGATCTTCACGCAGGAAGAGCGCCCGCTCGATCGCTCCCAGGGTGGCCTGGGCATCGGCCTGTCGCTGGTGCGGCGCCTGAGCCGCCTGCATGGCGGCGAGGTCACCCTGTACAGCGCGGGGCTGGGCCATGGCAGCCGCTTCACGGTCTGCCTGCCCCTGACCGACCGGCAGCCCGACGTGGCGCCCGAGCCCGTGCCCGTGGCGGGCGCGCCGGCGCAACGGCGCATCCTGGTCGTGGACGACAACCCCGACACCAGCGAGGCCATGAGCCTGGTGCTGCAGGCCCAGGGGCATCTGGTCCACGTGGCGCACGACGGTCGGGCGGGGCTGGCCGCCGCGCGCGAGCATCAGCCCGATGCCATCCTGCTCGACATCGGGCTGCCCGGCATGGACGGCTACGACGTGGCGCGCCATGTGCGTGCCGATCCGGCGCTGAGCCGCTGCACGCTGATCGCGGTGACGGGTTACGGGACGGACCTGGACCGCACCCGGGCGACGGACGCCGGGTTCGATCACCACCTCGTCAAGCCGGCGGACTTCGACCGGCTGTACCGCATCCTGGCCGACGTGCCCGAGGCCGGCGCGCAGGTGGACTGACGGGCTACGTTACCATCGCAGCGACGGCCTTTTCGCCGCGATGACAACGATACGAGACATGAGCCAAGATCCCCGCACCCTGCCTGCCCCGGCGCTCGAACACTTCATGGACCTGGATGTGGAGGTCGGCGCCCCGGTCGAGGTCGGCCGTACCTCGGCGGGCCAGCGCCGCGTCATCCCCATCACCGGCGGCCAGGCCCGCGCCCGTGACTGGAGCGCGCGCGTGCTGCCCGGCGGGGCGGACTTCCAGGCCATCGCCACGGACACCCTGGCCCGGCTCGAAGCGCGCTATGTGCTGGAGACCGACGGCGGTGACCGCATCTACGTGGTCAACCATGCCCTGCGCGGCGGGCCGCCCGAACTCATCGCCCGGCTCGCGCGCGGCGAACCGGTGGACCCTGCGCTGATCTACTTTCGCTGCACGCCCTCGTTCGAGACCGCGTCGCCAGCCTTGCAGTGGATCACCGAGCGGCTCTTCATCGGCACCGGGGCGCGCTTTCCGGAGCTCGTGCGCCTGAGCATCTACCAGGTCGCCTGAGGCGCGGGGGCCACGGCCCCCAGGAATTCCCCGGGTTCTCCGGAAAACCGTTTGATGTCAAACTAAGTGAGCGGGGCGCACGTCCCGCCATGACGACAACATCCGGAGACAGACCCATGCAAGCGAGCATTCGCCGCGGCGCCGGCCGGCGCACCTTCCTGGCCACCGCCCTGGCCGTGGCCTGTGCGGCGGCGGTCCACGCCCCCGCGCAGGCGGCGGCCAGCAACTGGCCTGACAAACCCATCCGCCTGGTCGTGAACTTCCCGCCGGGCGGCGCCGCCGATGTCATGGCCCGGGTCATCGCCCAGCCGGTGGCCGAAGCGCTGGGTCAGGCCGTGGTGGTCGAGAACCGCGCCGGGGCCAACGGCAACATCGGCGGCGAGACGGTGGCGCGCGCCGACGGCGATGGCTACACCTTTCTCTTCAGCTCGGGCGGCGTGGCCTCGGTCAACCCGCATCTGTACCCCAACATGAGCTTCGATCCGAACAAGGATCTGCAGCCCGTGGCCGCGGCCGCCCGCATCCTGGTCTTCCTGGTCGCCAACCCCGGCGTGCCCGGGGACGACATCAAGGGCTTCATCGAACACGCCAAGGCCAACCCCGGCAAGCTCAGCTACGGGTCGGCGGGCAACGGCAGCTCGCCGCACCTGGCGGGCGAAATGTTCAACGCCGCGGCCGGCATCGAGTCGGTGCACGTGCCGTATCGCGGGGCGGCACCGGCCATGATCGACCTTCTGGCGGGGCAGGTGGGCTACATGTTCGACCCGGGCATCGGCCTGCAGCACGTGCGCGATGGCAAGCTCAAGCTGCTTGCCGTGGGCAGCCCGCAGCGCTCGGCGCTGTTTCCCGACACGCCCACGCTCGCGGAATCCGGGCTGGACGGCTTCAACGCCGACAGCTGGTTCGGCGTCTACGCGCCGGCGGGCGTGGACCCGGCCATCGTGGCGCGCATGAACGCCGAGGTCAACAAGGCGCTGGCCGTGCCGGCCGTGCGTCAGCGCATCATCGACCTGGGCGGCGTGGCCGCGCCCATGACGCCGCAGGCATTCGCCGATCGCGCCAAGGAAGACTCCGAGCGCTTCGGCGCCCTGATCCGCGACCGCGGCATCAAGGCGAACTGAGGTCGCGCGGGGCGACGCCGGCTTCCGGGCGCACGACCGGGGCCTGGCCCGCCCCCTGGTCTTGCGGTCCGGCGATCGCAGAGTTGGGTTCCGGACGGCGCCAGGGCCCGCGGCCCGCGAGCTCGAACGCCAGGGCCACGCCCAGCATCGTGCGCACCAGGACCACGACGGCCAGGATCGCCACGCTTTCCAGCGAGGGCTCGATGATCACGGTGCGGATGATGTCGCCCGCGACCAGGAACTCGAGGCCCAGCAGCAGGGCGCGGCCCAGGTCCAGCCGATAGCGGCCGAACACATGGGGCTGGTCGCGCAGGCGCCAGCAGCGCCAGGTCGCGTAGAACGCGCCCGCCACGATGACGGCGACGCCCACGAGTTCGAGGGCAAGGCCGATGGTTTCGATGATCGTGGCAAGGCTGGGCATGCGGGCTCCGAAGCACGCGCCGCGCGGATGCGGCGCCGTGAGCCTGCGCCCTCAGCGAATGGCGTGCCACGGTCGAGCAGCCGGGGTGGGCGGTCGGTATGCGGGCCTGGCGCTGCATGCGGCGTCAGCCGGGTCGCCATCCGCATCGGCTGCGGGCCGCGACCCGCACCGCGGTCTGCGCGCGCGGCCAGCCGACGGCCCGGGCGGCAGCGCCGCCGGGCCTGGCGCCCGTGTCAGGCCGCGATGTCGGCTTCGATCAGGAAGGGGCCGTTGCCGGCCAGGGCTGCCGCCAGGATGTCCGCAAAGCGCTCCACCGTGTCGGCGCGTTCGGCCTGCACGCCGAAACCGCGGGCGACGCTGACCCAGTCCACGCGCGGCTCATCCAGCATCAGCAGGCGTCGCGCGTTCTCGCCCGGCTCGCCGCCGCCCACCTGGGCCATCTCGCCGCGCAGGATGTTGTAGGCATGATTGGCGTAGACCACCGTCACGACGTTCAGGCGCTCGCGGGCCTGCGTCCACAGCGCCTGGACCGTGTACAGGCCGCTGCCATCGGCCTGCAGCGACACGACGCGGCGCTCGGGCGCCGCGACGGCCGCCCCGGTGGCCATCGGCAGGCCCAGGCCGATCGCACCCCCCGTGAGCTGCAGATGGTCGTGGGGCGCCGCACCCTGGGCCAGGGGAAAGAAGCTGGCCCCCGAGGTGACGGACTCGTCGACCACGATGGCGTTGTCGGGCAGCAGGCGTGCGACGACGGCATTGGCGGTCTGCACCGTCAGCCGCCCGGCGCCCGGCATCGGCGGCACCTGCAGGGCGGTGGTGGCGCCGGTGGGCGCATCCGCGCGCAGGCCCAGGGCCTCGGCCAGGGCGTGCAGCGTGTCTTCCAGGGCATGGTCCGCGGTGGCGAGCGCCATCACGTCGCAGTCCTCGGGCGCCAGGCGTCCGGGCTTGCCGGGGTAGGCGAAAAAGCCCACGGGGTCGCTCGGACCGACCAGGATCAGTTGTTCGACCTCGCTCAGCTTGGCGATGGCGGCATCGACGGGGTAGGGCAGGCGCTCGATCGGCACGCGGCCGACCCCGCGCGCCATGCGCGGGTTGGACGTCGCCGCCAGCAGGCGCGCGCCGGTGGCCTGGGCGATGCGACCGGCGCTGGCAAGACCGGCTTCGGTCAGGGCGCCGAAGCCCAGCATCAGCGTCGTCTTCAGGCCGTTGCGCAGCGCCTTGGCGGCGCGCGTGATCTCGGCGGGCGCTGGCAGGCCGGGGTGCGCGGCAGGCGCCGTGGCCTTGCGCTCGCGCGGCTTGGCGTCGCCCCAGGCCGAATCGGCGGGCAGGATCAGCGTGGCCACGTGGCCGTGGCGGGCCGCACCGATGGCGTCCGCGGTATCGCGCGCCACGGTGTCGGGCGACGCCGTGCGTCGCACCCAGTGCGACATCGGCCGCGCCAGGCTGTCGATGTCGCTGGTCAGCGGCGCATCCAGGGCGAGGTGGTAGCTGGCGTGATCGCCCACCACGTTGACGATGGGCGAACGCGCGCGGCGCGCGTTGTGCAGGTTGGCCAGGCCGTTGGCCAGGCCCGGGCCGGTGTGCAGCAGCGTGGCGGCGGGCTTGCCCGTCATGCGCGCATAACCGTCGGCCGCGCCTGTCACCACCCCTTCGAAGACGCCCAGCACGCAGCGCATGCGCGGCTGGCGATCGAGCGCTGCCACGAAGTGCATCTCCGAGGTGCCGGGATTGGCGAAGCACACATCGACGCCGTTATCCAGCAAGGTGGTACAAAGGCTGTCCGCGCCATTCATCGTCTGTTTCTCCTCGTCTCGGGGCCCCGCCGTCCGGAGCCGTCCCGGTCGATGATACAGGAGGCCTTCCGCCCGGGACGGCCTGGCGGCGCGCTTGCCCGGAACCCGCCATGGCCATGGATCTGCGTCAACTCGAGTGTTTCGTTGCCGTTGCCGAAGAGCTGCACTTCGGCCGCGCCGCGACGCGCCTGTGCATGACGCAGCCACCCCTGAGCCGGCAGATCCAGTTGCTGGAAGCCCATGTGGGCGTGCAGCTGCTCGAGCGCAGCAGCCGGGTCGTGCACCTGACGGCCGCAGGCGATCGTTTCCTGCGCGACGCCCGCCACATCCTGGCCTATGCCCAGCGCGCGGTGCAGGTGGCGCAGCGCACGGCCACGGGCGAAGCAGGCCACATCAAGCTGGGCTTCACCGCCGTGTCCGGCTACCGGCTGATGCCCGCGCTCGTCATGCGCGCCAAGCGCATGCTGCCCACGCTGGACATCGAACTGCGCGAGATGGTGTCAGGCGAGCTGAGCCGGCTGCTGCTGGCGGGCGAGCTTGACGTCGTGCTGAGCCGCCAGATCCCGCGCATGGCGGGCGTCTCGCACCACCTGATCGATCGTGAACCGCTGGTGCTGGCGATGACGCCGGATTGCCCGCTGGCCGAACATGCCAGCGTGCCGCTGGAGGCCCTGGACCAGTTCGCCTTCATCGCCTACGAGCCCGGCGCCAGCCGCTACTTCCACGAGCGCATCACCGGCGCCTTCGCGCTGCTGAACGTGAGCCCGCGCGTGGTGCAGCGCGCGAGCCAGACGCACACCCTGCTCACGCTGGTGCGCGCCGGGCTGGGCGTGGGCATCGTGCCGGATTCCGCCCGCGAGCTGTGCCCGGCGGGCGTGGTGTTCCGGCCCTTGCGGCAGGACCACCTGGTGGCCGAGATCTTCATCGTCTGGCGCACGGTGCATGACAACCCCGCGCTGGCCCTGTTCCTGGACCACGTGGCACGCGGCGCGTTCGACGCCATGGCCGACACACCGGGTTGAGCGGGGCATCGGGTTGGGTCAATGTAGGGACATTAAGCGCGGCTTGAGCCAGGTGCGGACCCGCACGCGAATCAGGGGCGATCCGCACCCCAGTCCGCCGTCCGGACCCCAACGCAAGCCCAAGGTCGTGCCCGAACTCAACCCGCACCCGCCTGGCACCGCGCCGTCCCTCCCGCGCGGCGCGCCGGCCGGCGCAAGACAGCGCCGCAGCGCAGCCTCAGGGCGCGACGGGCTGGCCGTCGACCAGGCGCCACAGGCCCAGCGGATTGGCATCCTTCAGGGCATCGGGACGCACGGCATCGGGCAGGTCCTGATAGCACACCGGGCGCACGAAGCGGTCGATGGCCGATGCGCCCACCGAGGTGTGCAGGGCGCTGGACGTCGACGGGAAGGGGCCGCCGTGGACCATCGCGTGCGAGACTTCCACGCCCGTCGGATAGCCGTTGGCCAGGATGCGGCCAGCCTTGCGTTCCAGCACCGGCAGCAGGGCGCGGGCAGCGTCGTGGTCGCCCTCGTCCAGCTGCAGCGTGGCGGTCAGCTGGCCTTCCAGGTGTTCGGCCACGCGCCGCATCTCTGCCGCATCGCGCACGCGCACCACGACCGAGGCCGGACCGAACATCTCGGCCTGCAGCGCCTCATTGTCCAGGAAGGCGTCGGCATCGGTCACGAACAGCGCGGCGCGCGCCGCATTCGGGCCCTGCGCCGCCTGGCCCTGCACGGCGCAGGTCACACCCGCCTGGCTGCCCACGCTGTCCACGCCTGCGTCGTAGGCGCGATGGATGCCTTCGGTCAGCATGGTGGCCGCGGGCTTGGCAGCCAGCGCCTCGGTGGCGGCGGCCAGGAAGCGGTCCAGATCCGCGCCCGCCTGGGCGATGACCAGCCCGGGGTTGGTGCAGAACTGGCCGGCACCCAGCGTGAGCGAGTCGGCAAAGCCGCGTCCGATCGCGTCGGCGCGCGCGGCCAGCGCGGCCGGCAGCAGGAAGACGGGGTTGATGCTGCTCATCTCGGCATACACCGGGATGGGCTGGGGACGGGCATTGGCGATGTTCACCAGCGCGAGGCCGCCCTGGCGCGAGCCCGTGAAGCCCACCGCCTGGATGGCCGGGTGCGCGACCAGGGCCTCGCCCACGCTGCGACCGGCGCCGAACAGCAGCGAGAACACGCCCTCGGGCATGTCGAGCGCGATGGCGGCCTTCTGGATCGCCTGGCCGACCAGCTCGGAGGTGCCCAGGTGGGCGCTGTGCGCCTTGACGATGACCGGGCAGCCGGCGGCCAGGGCGGACGCGGTGTCGCCACCCGCCACCGAGAAGGCCAGCGGGAAGTTGCTGGCGCCGAACACGGCGACCGGGCCGACCGGAATGCGCGCCAGGCGCAGGTCGGCGCGCGGCAGCGGCTGGCGCTGCGGCTGTGCCGGGTCGATCGTGGCATGCAGGTAGTGGCCGTCGCGCAGCACCTGCGCGAACAGGCGCAGCTGGCCGACGGTGCGGCCGCGCTCGCCGGTCAGGCGCGCCACCGGCAGGGCCGATTCGGCGTGGGCGCGTTCGATGAGCTCATCGCCCAGGTCCAGGATCGCCTGCGCGATGGCCTCCAGGAACTCGGCGCGCCGCGACGGCGGCAGCGCACGGTAGGGGTCGAACGCGGCCTGCGCCAGGCTGGCGGCACGCTGCACATCGGCACGCGTGCCCAGGCCGAATTCGGTGTCCAGCTCGACATCCCGGGTGGGATCGTAGGCGCGCTGCACGCCGTCGGTGCCGCGAACGGCGTCGCGGCCGATGATCATGTTGCCGGTCAGTGGCATGGCGAGTTCCTGTGAACGAAGGCGGCGCGCCGGCATCGTGCCGGTGCGCCTGAAGGGAGGGATCAGACGACGGGCGTGACGAGCCGACGCTCGCGGAACCAGCCGTCCAGATTGGCGGTGAAGAGGTCGGCCATGGCCTGGCGCGTTTCGTGGGTGCCGCTGGCGATGTGCGGCAGCAGCACGACGTTGTCCATCGTCAGCAGGGCTGCCGGTACCTCGGGTTCATGTTCGAAGACGTCCAGGCCCGCGCCGGCGATGCGCGTGTCCTGCAGGGCGCGCACCAGGGCGGCTTCGTCCACCACCGTGCCACGCGCGACGTTGATGAGATACGCGTGGCCGGGCATCGCCGCCAGGACGTCGGCGTCGATCATGTGGCGCGTCGCTGCGCCACCGGGCACCACCAGCACCAGGTAGTCGCTTTCGCTTGCCAGGGTCTTGAGGTCGTCCACGTAGCGGTACTGCGCGGGCGCATCCGGGCGCGGGCGCCGGTTGTGGTACGCCACCTGCATGCCGAAGCCTTCGGCGCGCTGGGCGATCTGCCGTCCGATGTTGCCCATGCCGACGATGCCGCAGCGCTTGCCGCTCATGCGCTGGCCCAGCGGAAAGCCGGTCGTGGGCCAGGCACCCGAGCGCACGAAGCGGTCGGCCTGGCTGATGCGCCGCGAGACGGCCAGCATCAGGGCCAGGGCGGTGTCGGCGACGCAGTCGTCCAGCACGCCCGGCGTGTTGCTGACCGGAATGCCCAGCTCGCGCGCCGCATCGATGTCGATGGGGTCGTAGCCCACGCCGTAGCTGATGATGGCCTCCAGGGCGGGCAGCTGCTCCATGCGCTCGCGCGTCGCGCCAAAGCGTCCGCTGGTCGCGATGGCGCGGATGTTCGCGCCATGCTCGCGCAGGTAGGCGGCCGGATCCTCGATCGTCCAGCCACGGTGGATGCGGTAGCGGGTCTCGAGGTCGGCGACCAGGTCGGGGGCCAGCGGGCCGGCCATCCAGAGTTCGGGCAGGGAAGTCGTCATGGGGGTACCAGGAAGTGAGGGCCAGTATAGGTTTGCTGGCGCATTGATGTTGATTCCATGCTTAAAAGGCATGGATCGATTCAGAATCGGTATTGATGCTGACCGCTGGGGTCAGACATTCGGACCGTTGGCGCTGACCGTGCGCAGGCAGTCGAGCGCGGTCGTGACCGCGGCGTTGCCCGCGATGTCGTCGTGCCGCCAGTACATGGCCACCGACCCGAAGCCGGGCAGGCGGATCGGCAGCAGGCGCAGCGTATTCATGTGGGCCAGGCGCAGGGCCGAGCGGTGCGAGGCCACCCCGATCATGTCGGTGGCGTTGAGCAGCGTCAGGTTCAGCGTGACCGAATTGGATTCGATGTGGTCGCTCGGCACGCTCAGCCCCGCGGACTCGAGCGCGGCTTCCAGCGAGGTGCGGATGGGCGTGCCGCGGGGCCAGAGCAGCCAGCGGTAGGCCATCAGGTCGGCCCAGGTCAGGGTGGGGCGGGCCAGCAGGGGGTGGCGCGGGCGTGCCACCATGTGCAGTGGCTCCATGTACAGGGTCTCATGGCGCAGCGCCGGGTCCTGGTGCTCGGGCGCGGAGCGGCCGACCACGATGTCGAGCGCACCCTGCGTGAGCTGCACCATGAGCGTGTCCATGGTGTTCTCGACCAGCTTGATGCGGGCGTGGGGCAGGCGTTCCAGCAATTGCAGCACGGCCAGGGGCACGGTGTCGGAGGCCGACGCGCCGGAAGCGCCGATCACCACGCGCCCGCTGCCACCGGCGCGCAGGGCGGCCATGTCCTCGCTGGCGCGCTCGAGCTGGGCGTCCAGCCGATGGGCATGGGCGATCAGGACTTCGCCGTAGGGCGTGGGCCGCAGCCCGCGGGCGTGGCGCTCGAACAGCGGCAGCCCGATGTCGTCTTCCAGGTCCTTCAGCCATTTCGACAGGCCGGGCTGGGTCGTGTTGAGCGCCACGGCCGAGTGACTGATGTTGCGTGTCTGGGCCAGGCTGAGCAGCATGCGCACGTTGCGCAGACGCAGGCGATGTGTCCAGTCCAAGGTCTCCACCCTTTGGTATGTTCTTTAATGTATGGATGATACGATAAATTCATTTCCTAAAGCATAGCTAGACACGCACAATCGGTGAGTCGATGCGTTCAAAGACGCGCGCACGCCATGGCCGGTCCTCGCGGTCCGGCCCCGATCAGGAGACACGCATGTCCGCACCCAAACCCTCGGCCGAACGCGCCGAGTACTACGAGCGCATTGCCGCCAAGAGCCTGGCGCCCCTGTGGGAATCCCTGCATGCCCTGGTGCCGCGCGAGCCCGCGCCGCGCTGCGTGCCCGCGTACTGGAAGTACGACGATCTGCGCGACGACGTCCTCAAGTCCGGCACGCTGATCACTGCCGAAGAGGCCGTGCGCCGCGTGCTGATCCTGGAGAATCCGGGCCTGCCCGGCCAGTCCAGCATCACGCAGACCCTGTATGCAGGCCTGCAGCTCATCCTGCCCGGCGAGGTCGCCCCGAGCCACCGCCACACCCAGTCGGCCCTGCGCTTCATCGTGGAAGGCAAGGGCGCCTGGACGGCGGTCGATGGCGAACGCACCACCATGCACCCGGGCGACTTCATCATCACGCCGTCCTGGACCTGGCATGACCACGGCAACCCGGCCGAGGCCGAGGGTGGCGAACCGGTGATCTGGCTGGACGGCCTGGACATCCCGCTGATCCGCAGCCTGGATGCGGGCTTCGCCGAGAACTACCCGCAGGCCGTGCAGCCGGTCACCCGTCCCGAAGGCGACAGCTTTTCCCGCTTCGGCTACAACATGCTGCCCGTGCGGCACCAGGCCACGCGGGCGTCCTCGCCCATCTTCAACTACCCCTACGTGCGCAGCCGCGAGGCGCTGGACCAGCTTGCCCGCCATGGCGAGCTCGACGCCTGGGACGGCGTGAAGCTGCGCTACGTCAACCCGGCCACCGGTGGCTGGCCCATGCCGACCATGGCCACGTTCATGCAGCTGCTGCCCCGGGGGTTCCAGGGCAAGCCCTACCGCACCAGCGACGGCACCGTCTTCAGCGTGGTCGAAGGCCACGGCGTGGCGCGCATCGGCGAGCAATCGTTCTCGTTCGGCCCGCGCGACATCTTCGTGGTGCCGCCCTGGCACACGGTCGAGCTCGCCGCCATGGAAGATGCGGTTCTGTTCAGCTACTCTGATCGCCCGGTGCAAGCCGCCCTCAATCTGCTGCGCGAAGAGCGCCTGTGATTCCTCAAGGATTCGATATGAGCTACGTATTCCAGCCCGCCGCCCCGGTCGGCGTCCCCGTCGTCGGCGATGACCGCCAGTTCCCGGTGCGCCGCGTCTACTGCGTGGGCCGCAACTATGCCGCCCACGCCCGCGAGATGGGCTTCGATCCCGATCGCGAACCGCCGTTCTTCTTCTGCAAGCCCGGTGACGCCGTGGTGCCGGTGGCCGAAGGCCATACGCTGGACCTGGACTATCCCAAGCAGACGTCCAACTTCCACTACGAGATCGAGCTGGTCGTGGCGATCGGCAAGGGCGGCTTCGAGATCGCCCAGGACAAGGCGCTGGAACACGTCTTCGGCTACGCCGTGGGCCTGGACATGACGCGCCGCGACCTGCAGATCAAGATGCGCGAAGTCGGCCGTCCGTGGGAAATCGGCAAGGCCTTCGACAAGAGCGCGCCCATGGGCCCGATCTACCCCGCCGCCCAGGCCGGCGCGCTGGACGACGCCGAGATCTGGCTGACGGTCAATGGTGCCGACAAACAGCGCAGCACGACCAAGGCACTGATCTGGTCGGTGGCCGAAACCATCGCCTACCTGTCGCAGTTCTTCCGCCTGGAGCCGGGCGACCTGATCTTCACGGGCACCCCGGAAGGCGTGGGCGCGGTCAAGGCCGGCGATCACATGGAAGGCGGCGTCGCAGGCCTGGGCGGCCTGTCGGTCAAGCTCAAGTAAGCCGGGCGCGCCATGAAACTGCACAGTTTCTTCAACAGCTCGACGTCCTATCGCGTGCGCATCGCGCTGGCGCTCAAGGACCTCGCCTACGAGTACGTCCCGGTGGACATCCGCAAGATGGAGCACCGCGATGCGGGCTTCATCGACCTGAATCCGTCGGCCAACGTGCCCCTGCTCGAAGATGGCGAAGTGCGCCTGGGCCAGTCGCTGGCGATCATCGACTACCTGGATGCGACCTATCCGCAGACGCGGCTCATTCCGGCCGACGCCGCCCAGCGCGCCCGCGTGCTGGAGCTCTCGTACGCCGTGGCCTGCGACATCCACCCGGTCAACAACCTGCGCATCCTGCGCTACCTGGTCAAGGAACTGGGCGTCTCCGATGACGCCAAGAACACCTGGTATGCGCACTGGATCGCCGAGGGACTGGCCGCGGTGGAGCGCCTGCTCGAGCGCCACGGCAGCGGGCCGTACAGCTTTGGCGATGCGCCCACGCTGGCCGACTGCTGCCTCGTGCCGCAGGTGGCCAATGCCTTGCGCATGAAGTGCGACCTGACGGCCTTCCCGCGGGTGCTGGCGGTGTACCGCCATTGCGAGGTCCAGCCGGCCTTCAAGGCCGCCGCGCCGTCGGCCCAGCCCGACTTCGCCTGAGCGCGGACCATGACGCCGACCTTGCCCCAGCAGGAGCCAGACGCCGCGGGACAGCCGTTGCGGGCCTACACCGACCCGGCCTACCGGCCGCTGTGCGACACGCTGGCGCAGGTCCGCGCCAACATCGACCGACTCGACGAGGACATCGTGCGATGCCTCGCCGAGCGGGCGATGTACGTCAAGGATGCGGCCCGCTTCAAGGCGGACGCCCACCAGGTCAGCGCGCCCGCGCGCCAGGCGGAAGTCTTCGCCAGGGTGCAGGCGCTGGCCGCCAGGCACGACCCCGGCTTCGACCATTTCGACGACGTGGTGCAGGCCACCTACCGGAGCATGGTGGCGGCCTTCATCGCCCATGAGCAGACCTACTTCACGCAGATGAAGCCGGTCGGAGACAACCATGATTAGATTCCTGCTCGCCCGCGGCCTGGGGGTCCTGGCGCTCGCCATGCTGCCCCTGGGCGGCGCGCTGGCCAAGGACTGGCCGACGCAGCCATTGACCCTGGTGGTGCCGTTCGGCCCCGGCTCCAGCCCCGATCAGGTGGCGCGCATCGTGGGCGAGAAGGCCGCGAGCCTGCTCGGCCAGACCGTCGTGGTCGAGAACCGCCCGGGCGCGAGCGGCAACATCGGCACGCTGGCGATTGCCCAGGCAAAGCCCGATGGCCATACCTTCGGCGTGTCGATCACCGGGCCGCTGGTCAACAACACCCTGTTGTTCGACAAGCTGCCCTACAACCCCCGCACGGACCTCGTCCCGCTCAGCCTGGCCGTGCACCAGCCCAACGTGCTGGTCGTACCCGCCAAGGCCGGCATCGACGACGTCAACGCGTTGCTGGAAGCCTTGAAGGCCAGCAAAGATGGGTACAATTTTCCGTCGACCGGCGCAGGCACCGTCTCGCACCTGGCGGTCGAGCTGCTGCTGCAGCGCATCGGTGCATCGGCCGTCCATGTGCCGTATCCCTCCTCGCCGGCGGCGCTGACCTCGATCCTGTCGGGCGACACGCAGTTCGCCGCCCTGCCGCCCATCGCCGTCATGCCCATGGTCAGGGACGGCCGCCTGAAGGCCCTGGCCGTCACGTCCGCCCAGCGCTCGGCGCAACTGCCCGACATCCCCACGCTCGCCGAAGTCGGCGTCAAGGACATCGAAGGTTCGGCCTGGATCGGTTTCGTCGCGCCGGCCGGTGTGCCCCGGGATGTGCAGACGACGCTGTCGGACGCGCTGGTCGCCGCCATCCACGATCCCGAGGTGGCGCAGCGCCTGCGCAACCAGTTCATGGACCCGGTGGGCAGCACGCCCGCCGAGTTCGCGTCCTACATGGACGAAGAGCTCGCCCGCTGGGCGCCGCTCATCAAGTCGCTGAACATCCCGGTGCAGTAAGCCCGAAGCCGTCGGCGCGTGCTGCCCGGCGGCTGCCAACCCGCCGGGCCGTGCCCGGCACGCTTCACAAGGAAATCGCCATGTCCCTTCCCTCCGACCAACCCAAGGTCATCGTCGTCGGCGGCGGCATCGGCGGACTGGCCGCGGCGCTGGCCCTGGCCCGCCAGGGCGTTGCCGTCGAACTGCTGGAGCAGGCCGCCACGATCGGCGAGATCGGCGCGGGCATCCAGCTCGGCGCCAACGCCTATGCCGCCCTCGATGCGCTGGGCGTGGGCGAGGCCGCGCGCAGCCGCTCGGTCTTCACCGACCGCCTCTTGCTGATGGACGCCGTGGACACCCGCGAGGTCGCCAGGGTCGAGGTGGGCGAAGCGTTTCGTGCGCGCTTTGGCAACCCCTACGGGGTGATCCACCGCGCCGACATCCACCTGTCCATTCTCGAGGCGGTGGAGCAGAACCCGCTGATCCAGTTCCGCACCTCCACCCACGTCAAGGCCTACCGGCTGGACGGCAGACAGGTCGAGGTCGAGGACATGCAGGGCAAGCGCTATCGCGCCGATGCCGTCATCGGCGCCGATGGAGTGAAATCCGCCATCCGCCAGCAGCTCATCGGCGACCCGGTCCGCGTCACCGGCCACGTCGTCTACCGCGCCGTGGTCGAGGTCGCCGACATGCCCGACGAACTGCAGATCAACGCGCCCGTCGTCTGGGCCGGACCGCACTGCCATCTGGTGCACTATCCGCTGCGCGGTGGCCAGCAGTTCAACCTGGTCGTGACCTTCCACAGCCGCGAGCAGGAAGAATGGGGCGTGCGCGAGGGCAGCAAGGCCGAGGTCCTGTCCTATTTCCAGGGCGTGCATCCGACGCCGCACCAGATGCTGGATCGGCCCACGTCGTGGAAGCGCTGGGCCACGGCGGATCGCGAGCCGGTCGACCACTGGAGCGAAGGCAACGTCACCGTGCTGGGCGATGCTGCCCACCCGATGACGCAGTACATGGCGCAGGGCGCCTGCATGGCGCTGGAAGACGCGGTCACGCTGGGCGAGGCCGTGCGCAGGCACCCGGGCGACTTCGCCCAGGCATTCCGCCTGTACGAGTCCGTGCGGATCCCGCGCACGGCGCGCGTCGTGTGGTCCACGCGCGAAATGGGCCGCATCTATCACGCCGCCGGCGTCGAGCGCCTGGTGCGCAACCAGCTGTGGGCGGGCCGCTCGCAGGAACAGTTCTACGACGCCCTGCAATGGCTGTACGGGTGGACGGTCGAGAACTGCCTGGGCAACCGGCAGGCGGGCTGACACGGCGATCCGGCGCTCTGCGCGGGCCCTGTCCGGGCGCCAGACCACCGCGGCGTTAAGATGTCGGGTTGGCAATTCAGCAGGCGGTCATGGTGGACGGGGCAATGCGCAGTGGACGAGGGGAGCACCTGAGCCCCCTCCTGATGGCCGTCCTCGTCGTCCTGAATCTCTGGCATCTCCTGGGTGGGCCCGCCTGGCTCTTCTGGGGCATCGCCCTGGCCGCCGGCGGCTTCGTCGCCGCCGAGCGCGCGGCCGTGCCGCGGGGCATCCGCCGCGTCGCCATCGTCCTCACCCTCATCGCCGTGGCGGTCTGGCCGCTGGGCGGAGCCGGGCTGCACAGCCTGGAGCGCGGCCTGTACATCGGCGCCATGATCTCTTCGGTCATGGCGTGCGTCTCGCTGCTGGCGCGCGCGGCCCGGCACAGTCCCGCGCTGGGCATCCTGTCCGACTATCTGCTGCAGCAGGGCTACCGGCGGCGCTACGGGCTGCTGGCCCTGTCGAGCCAGGTGCTGCCCTGCATGCTGGGCTTTGCCGGCGTGCACCTGCTGCTGGACGTCGCGCAGCGCGGCAGCCACGCCAACGAAGCGCAGCGCCTGGCGATGTTCACCGTCGTGAGCCGCAGCTTTTCGGCCGCCACGCTCTGGAGCCCGACCTTCGGCAACATGGTCATCCTGCTTGCCCTGTATCCCCAGCTGCGCTGGGGACAGGTGCTGCCCGTGGGCCTGGCGCTGGCCGGCTTCATCATCGTGATCAGCATGTGGGTGGACCGGCGCCTGCTGTCGGCCGCCGGCCCGGACGGGCCCACGCCGCCGGCGCCCGAGGGCGTGGTGCGTGCCGCGCTGGTGTTCGTCGTGGCGATGGTGGCGTTCTTTGCCAGCGTCATGCTGCTGGCCGCCCGCCTGCACGTGCCGGTGTCGGGCGCCATCTCGCTGATGGCGCCGCTGGTGGCGCTGGGGCTGCACTACCGCTTTGCCGGCGCGGGCCGTTCGGTGGCGCTGGCCGGGCGCCGGGTGGTGGCTGATGCGCGCGAACTGCGCGTCTTCGCGCCCGAGGTCCTGTTGTTCATGGCCGCCGGTTGCGGCGGCACGGTGATCGCCGACACGATTCCCCGCGAGTGGATCGCCGCGGCAGCCGCGCTCGTGGCCGTGCACCCCTTCACCGCCATCCTGTCCCTGGTCGCCAGCGTCGTGACCTTCTCGATCATCGGCGTGCACCCGGTCCTCACGGCCGTCCTGCTCGCCTCGACCTTCACGCCGGCCGCGCTGGGGCTGCCGCCGCTCATCCACGTCTGCGTGTTGCTGGCCGGCTGGTGCCTGGCCACCATCGTCGCGCCGTTCTCGATGACGAACATGACGGCTAGCCGCTACGCCGGCATCGGCCTCGTCCAGTACGGCGTCGTGCAGAACGGTCGCTTCGCCCTGGTGGCTGGGCTCGTGCTGGTCTCGGTGCTCACGCTGCTGACCCTTGCCATGACCTGACGGCGGCGTCCGTCCGCCGGCGCCTGCCCGCACGGCTGGACATGGCCGGGTTCTTGCAGCAGAGGTAAACCGGACACGTGCACGCCCTGGCGTTCCATTGCAAACTGCCCAATGGATGAGCAAATTGATCGCGCTCGCCGATAGCCGCGGAAAGAATCAGCAAGATTTTCGCTATATTGGCGCCTCACTTATCGCAATGCATCATCAATCAGTCCCCGTGCTGCACCGTCATGGATACCTTGCTGAATCTACGGGCCTTTGTGACCACCGCCCGGGAAGGCAACTTCTCGCGCGCCGCTCGTCACCTCAACACCGTCCCCTCCGTCGTGTCCAAGCGCATCGCGCAGCTGGAATGGGAACTGGGGGCGCCGCTCTTCGAGCGCAGCACGCGGCGCATGATGCTCACCGAGCAGGGCCGCCGGCTGCAGGCGCGTGCCGGCACGCTGCTCGGCCAGTTCGATGAGCTGGCCAGCTCGCTGAGCGGGGATGCGGGCGGGCTGCAGGGCGGCATCCGCCTGAAGATGCCCCCCTCGATCGGCGTCGCCTTCCTGAGCGGCATGCTCGCCGAGTTCCAGATCCGCCATGCGCACATCACGCTCGATGTCCTGCTGGTGGACCGTCCGGTCAATCCGATCGAGGAGCGGGTCGACATCGCGATCGCGGGCAGCGATGCGATCTACGAGGGCGTGACCGACGTCGCGCTCTGTCCGCTGCGTCAGATGCTGTGCGCGTCGCCCGCGTATCTGCGCGGCCACGGCGTGCCCAGCCACCCCGACGAACTGGTCGATCACGACTGCCTGGTGTTTGCCCCCATGGGCCAGATGTGGGAATTCGATGGCCCACGCGGGGCGGTCGGCGTCGAGGTCAGCCCGCGCCTGATGGCCAACGACTACTACACCTTGCTGGCGGGTGCGCGGGCAGGCGCGGGCGTGGCCATCCTGCCGACCTACCTCGCGCGGCAGGCCGCCGACTACGGCATCCTCGTGCCGCTGATGCGCGACTACCCCTTGCGCGAACGCTGGCTCAAGGCCCTGGTGCCCAGCCATCGGCTCGCCGTACCGCGCGTGCAGGCGCTCATCACCTGGATCCAGGACGCACTGGGCGAAACCCCGCCCTGGGATCGCTGAGGCGCGCGGGTGCGGGCGGGCCGGTCGGGGGGCCTCACCCTGGCTTTCCGGCCTGTTGGCCTGGACCTAGCTTGCCGGCCTGGCGGCCGGACCTTAGCTTGCCGGCCTCGCGGCCGGCAGCTCCGTTTCCTGCGGATCGTAGCCCTGCTCGCGCAGCCAGTCGCGCAGCGCCAGGCCCGTTGCGGCGGGCCAGTAGCGCACGCGGTCCATGCGCACGTAGCGCCATTCGGCCAGTTCCTCGTTCAGGACCACATCGCCCTCCGCCTTCACGTGATAGGCGAGGATGATCTGGTTCATGCGCTCGAAGGTGTAGTGGCCGATGAAGCTGGCCGGCTGCACCGCCCGCAGGCCGAGTTCCTCGTTCACCTCACGCACCACCGCTTCGGCGGGGTCTTCGTTGCGCTCCAGGAAACCGGTCACCAGCGCAAAGCGCCCGGGCGGCCATTGTGCGTTACGCGCAAGAATCAGCCCGCCGTCGTATTCGACCACGGCGGCGACCACGGGCGTGGGATTGTCCCAGTGAATGAAACCACAGGCATCGGTGCGGCAGACCGCACGCGTGAAGCCGCCGTGGACTTCGGGATGCAGCTCGGCGGCGCATTGCGGACAGAATCGAAAGCCAGTCATTGTCGTTATCGGGGCGTGTCTCGGTGCACCGATGATACGCGCTCGTGGCGGGGGCGGGGCAGTGCCCCGCGCCCCGTGGGCATCACATGCGCGGCTGCCCGTTGGACGCCGACAGGCCACCGTCCACCGGCAGGTTCACGCCGGTCACGAAGCCTGCGTCGGCACTGGCCAGGAAGGCCACCACGGCGGCGATCTCGGCAGGTTCCGCCGGGCGGCCCATGGGGATGCGCTCGGCAAACTTGGCGAGGATGTCCGGATCGTCCTGCATGTCCTCGGTCATGGGCGTCAGCGTGAAGCTCGGACAGACACTGTTCACGCGCACGCCGTCCAGCGCGTGGTCCATCGCCATGGCGCGCGTCAGGTTGACGATGGCCCCCTTGGACGCGTTGTAGGCCAGCATGCCCCAGTCCCCGCCCAGGCCCGAGACCGACGCGACGTTGACGATGCAGCCCCGGCGCTGCTTCAGGTGGGGCATGGCCGCGCGGCAGGCGTGGAACGTGCCGTCCACGTTGGTGGCGAACACCCGGTGCCAGTCCTCGACATTGGTGTCCTCGACCGAGCCCTCGGTGGCAACGCCGGCGGCGTTGACCAGGATGTCCAGCCCGCCGCCCTGCGACACCGCGAACTCGATCAGCGCCTCGACCTCGGTCTGCAGCGCCACGTCGGTCGGGTGCGGGATGCCCATGCAGCGCACCGGCAGGCTGTCCGCCACGTGCTGCAGCTTCGTGCCGTCGCGCCCGGCGAGGATGACGGTCGCGCCTTCTTCGGCCAGGCGGTGCACGATGGCCTCACCGATGCCCGAACCTGCGCCGGTGACCACGGCGACCTTGCCTTCGAAACGCTTCATGGGGTGTTCTCCTGGACCCGTGCGGGATGAATCAGGGCTGCGGACGGTCGCTGCGCAGGATGTCGTGCGCCGCGCGATCGGCGCCCGGGACGACGTCGGCGCGGTGCGCGCCGCCGCCGTCCAGCAGACCCTTGATGAAATCGATCGGCATGGGAAAGACGATGGTCGAGGACCGGTCATTCGCGATGTCGTTCAGCGTGGAGAGGTAGCGCAACTGCATGGCAGCGGGCTCCTTGGACAGCATGGCCGCGGCTTCGACCAGGCGCTCGGCGGCCTGCTGCTCGCCTTCGGCGTTGATGATGCGCGCGCGCCGGTTGCGCTCGGCTTCCGCCTGGCGGGCAATGGCGCGCACCATGCTTTCGTCGATGTCGACATGCTTGATCTCGACGTTGGCCACCTTGATGCCCCAGGCGTCGGTCTGGGAGTCCAGGATCTCGCGCAGCGACAGGTTGAGCTTGTCGCGCTCGGACAGCATCTCGTCCAGGTCGTGCTTGCCCAGGACCGACCGCAGCGTCGTCTGGGCGAGCTGGCTCGTCGCTTCCATGAAGTTCTCGACGGCGATCACGGCCTTGTCCGCATCGACCACGCGGAAATACAGCACGGCATTGACCTTGACCGACACGTTGTCGCGCGAGATCACGTCCTGGCTCGGGACATCCAGCACCAGGGTGCGCAAATCGATGCGCACCATCTGCTGGACGAAGGGCACCAGGATGATCAGCCCGGGGCCTTTCACGCCGCTGAAACGGCCCAGCGTGAAGACCACGCCGCGTTCGTACTCGCGCAGCACGCGCACCGCCGTGGCGAGGATCCCGCCGGCGATGACGAACAGGGCGATATAGGGGACAAATGCCATGGAAGCTCCTCAGGGTGGTGGCGCGCCGATGGGCTCGACGACGATCGTCAGGCCCTCGCGTGCCGTGATGCGGACCCGCTGGCCGACGGCCAGCGGCTGGGTGGCGCGTGCCTGCCAGTCCTCGCCCTGGGCGTGGACCAGGCCGCGCAGTCCCTGCCAGCGCAGCACCTGGCCAGGCTCGGCCAGCAGCGCGTCGTCGCCACTGACCGTGCGCCCGCGATGCGAGCGCACCACCGCCGCCAGCACGATGGCGAGCAGCACCAGGCTTGCCAGCGACGCAAGCACGATGACGGGTGTGGACAGGGCAAAGCCCGGGATGTCGGCATCGAACAGCAGGACCGAGCCGAAGGCGAAGGCGGCCAGGCCGCCCAGGCCGAGAATCCCGAACGACGCGGTGAAGGCCTCGGCGATCATGAGGGCCACCCCGAGCAGCAGGAGGCCGGTGCCAGCGAAGGTGATGGGCAGCATGTTGAGCGCGAAGAGGGCGGTGACCAGGGCGATGCCGCCCAGCACGCCGGGGAAGATGGCGCCCGGGCTCATCAGCTCGAAGATGATGCCGTACATGCCGATCAGCAGCAGGATGTAGGCCAGGTTGGGATTGGTGATGGCGCTCAGCAACTGGTTGCGCCAGTCCGGGGCGGCGACCTCGACCGTGGCGTTGGCGGTGGCCAGCACCACGTCGCGCTCGCCCAGGCGCACCGTGCGGCCGTCGGCCTGGGCGAGCAGTGCCGGCGTGTCGGCCGCCACGATCTCGACCACCTGCTGCGCCAGCGCTTCCTGGGCGGGCAGGCTCACGGCATCGCGCACGGCCCGCTCGGCCCAGTCGGCATTGCGCTGGTGCAGCGCGGCCAGGCTGCGGATGTAGGCGACGGCGTCGTTGACGGCCTTGTCGTGCGAGGCGTCGGTCGCGGGCGCGTCGTCTGCCGGCGCGTCAGCGTCCTGGCCGGGTCGCGGGGAGCGCTCGGGCTGGGCGGGTGAGCCGCCCATGGATACCGGCGTGGCCGCGCCGACGTTGGTGCCGGGCGCCATCGCGGCCAGGTGCGTCGCGTACAGGATGAACGCCCCGGCGCTGGCAGCCTGCGCGCCGCCGGGGGCGACGTAGCCGATGACCGGCACCGGCGAGGCCAGGATGGCGCGGTTGATGTCGCGCATGGCGCTGACCAGGCCGCCCGGCGTATCGATGCGCAGGATCACGAACGGCGCATCGGCGGCCACGGCGCGCGCGATGCCGCGCTCGACGTAGGCGGTCGCGGCGGGCCCGATGGCGCCGGTGAGTTCCAGCTGCACGGCCGGGGCGGGCGCGGGGGCAGCGGCTGGCGCCTGGGCGCGGGCAAGGCCGACGAGCAGCCAGGCGGCGGCCAGGAGCAGGCAGAGGCTGAACCTGGACCAGGGCGCGGTCGAACGACTCGGGACAGGCAGCATGCGCGGCGGGCTCGAAAAGGGGGCGGAGAATCGCAAGAGGCAGCAATCCGCATACCGTGGCGGCGGGCAGTGTCGATAACGGCCGCGATCCGACAGGATTCAGGCCGATCGGCGCGGCGGCAGCGCAGCATGCGGTGCAGCCGCACGCGACGCCGCACGTGCGCCTGCGAACGCGCCCGCACCTGCACCTGTACCTGCGCCCGCACCCGCACGCGACGCCGCACGTCCGCCTGCAAACGCACTCGCACCTGCACCCGCACCCGCACCCGCACCCGCACTCGCACCTGCACCTGCACCTGCACCCGCACTCGCACCTGCACCTGCACCCGCACTCGCACCTGCACCTGCACCCGCATCCGCACCCGATGTGTCGGACACCCGCGCTCGTCCGTCTGTAGACCTGGCGCGCAGCCGCACCCCGCCCGCACCCCGCCTGCCGCGCGGACCGGACTCAGGCACAATAGAACGTCATGTCCTCCGTCCTCACGTCGTCCGGTCTCACGCCGACCCAGTTGCGCCAGTTCGTGCGCGATGGCTTCGTCAAGATCGAGCACGCCTTCTCCCCGGATCTGGCCGCTGCCGCGCGTGCGCGACTGTGGGCGGACTGTGGCTGCGATCCGCGCGATCCGCTGACCTGGACGCAGCCCGTGGTGCGCCTGGGGTGGTATGCCGATGCGCCGTTCGCCGAAGCCGCCAACTCGCCCGTGCTGCGCCGCGCCTTCGACCAGCTGGTGGGCGAGGGCGCATGGCTGCCGCGCGACAGTCTGGGGACGTTTCCGGTGCGCTTTCCCTCGCGGGTGGACCCGGGTGACGCCGGCTGGCACATCGACCCGGGGTTTGGCGCGCCGGGCGCCACCGATTTCCTGGACTGGCGCATCAACGTGCAGACGCGCGGCCGCGCGCTGCTGATGCTGTTCCTGTTTTCCGACGTGAACCGGCACGATGCCCCCACGCGCCTGCGCGTGGGCTCGCACCGGAGCATCGCGCGCCGGCTGCACCCGGCCGGACTGGCGGGCCTGTCGCTGCGCGAGCTCGCGGCCGACGGCTTTCCGAGCGAGACGGTGCCTGCCCGCGAGGTCCAGGCCACCGGCATGGCCGGCACGGTGTATCTTTGCCACCCGTTCCTGGTCCATGCGGCCCAGCCGCATCGCGGCACCCGGCCGCGCTTCATGGCGCAGCCGCCCCTGCTGCCCGCCACGGCCCTGCACGAGGCCGCGCCCGAGGCGCCCGTGCTGCTGGCCATTCGCGAGGCGCTGGCCGAGCCGCCCCCCGCGCGCCGCCGGCGGCCCGTTCCGTTTTACTGACCATCACCGAGGAGTGTTTTCCATGCGTATTTCGACCGGGTTGGCCATCGCCGGCCTGCTGGCACTGTCGGCCTGCAGCCAAATGGGCAAGCAACCCGTCTTCGCCGAAGAGGATCCGGCGCGCATCGCCGAGCACGAGGCCATCATCGCCAAGGCCCCGCATCCGAACCTGATCGGCACCGAGGAATGGTACGTCTGGGTCGAGGAGGCCGCCGGCATCACGGACGGCCACGGCGGCGGCCCGGATCACGGCTCCACCGAGTGGAACCATGCGGTCCAGCGCAAGGTGATGGGCTTCGAACCCGACGAGTCCATGTCCTTCGACAAGAGCTGGCAACGCCAGGTCGACCGCGCGATCCGCGAGAATCGCAGCATCTTCAAGGTGTTCTGAGCGCCGCCAGGCGGGCGCCGGGGTGCGCGCGCCGTCGCGTGCACCTGCTCGTTCTGCGCCCGCCGCAGGGCGTGCGGGCGCCAGCCCCGCCTGGCGCCCGCTGCGCCAGGCGCGCCGGCAGGCGGATGGTCAGGGCACGCTGACGGCGGGCTCGCCGCCCGCGTGGCCCAGGCCGAGGTAGATGTCGATGACGCGCGGGTCCGCCGCGACGTCGGCGGCAGGGCCTTCCAGCGTCACGCGCCCGGTTTCCAGCACGTAGGCATAGTCCGCCACCTTCAGCGCCGCGCGCGCATTCTGCTCGACCAGCAGGATGGACACGCCCATCTCGCGCAGCTGCGCGACGATGCGAAACACCTCGCGCACGATGCGCGGGGCTAGGCCCAGGCTGGGCTCGTCCAGCATCAGCAGGCGCGGCTTGGCCATCAGCGCGCGGCCCACCGCCAGCATCTGGCGCTCGCCGCCCGACAGCGTGCCGGCCAGCTGCCGGCTGCGCTCGCGCAGCCGCGGAAAGAGCTCGTAGACCTCGGCCAGGGTCGTGCTCTGGTCGCGGTGCCCCGTGCGATACCGATGAAAGCCGCCCAGCATCAGGTTGTCCTGCACCGTCATCTCGGCAAACAGCTCGCGCTTTTCCGGCACCAGGTTCATGCCGGCGGCCACGCGGTCCTCGATCTCGGCGCTGCCCAGGGCGTGGCCCGCCAGCACCACGTCGCCGCGCGAGGGCAGGACCGCCATGATGGCCGACAGCAGGGTCGTCTTGCCGGCGCCGTTCGGGCCGATCACCGTCACGATCTGGCCCTGGCCCACGCGCAGGTCCACGCCGCACACGGCCTCGACCTTGTCGTAGGCCACGTGCAGGTCGCGCACGTCCAGCAGCGGGGCGCTCGCCAGGCCGGGCGCGGCGTGCGGGCCCGCGCCACCCAGGACGCGGGCGGGTGCCTGCCCCGCGGGGGGCGCATGCAGGGCGTCGTTCATTCGTCGGTCCCTCCCAGATAGGCTTCCAGCACGGCGGGGTTGCGCTTGATGTCGGCGGGCAGGCCTTCGGCGATCTTCTCGCCGAAGTCCATCACCACCACGCGGTCGACCAGGCCCATCACGAAGTCCATGTCGTGTTCCACCAGCAGGATGGCCAGGCCCTCGCTGCGCAACTGCGCGAGCAGCGCCGCCAGCTCGCGCTTTTCCTGGTAGCGCAGGCCAGCCGCCGGTTCGTCCAGCAGCAGCACGCACGGATCCGAGGCCAGGGCGCGCGCGATCTCCAGGATGCGCTGCTGGCCCAGCGCGAGCGAACCCGCCTCGTCCATCAGGTGCCGGCCCAGGCCCACGCGCTCGACCTGGCGGGTGGCCTCGGCCAGCAGGCGCGCTTCCTCGGCGCGGTCCAGGCGCCAGGCCGCCGACAGCACGCCGCGCTCACCGCGCAGGTGGGCGCCGATGGCCACGTTCTCCAGCACGCTCATGCGGTTGAGCAGGCGTACGTGCTGGAAGGTGCGCGACAGGCCGAGCCGGGCGATGTGGCGCGCGTCCCGGCCCGTCACGTCCTCGCCGCGAAAGCGCACGTGCCCGGAGGTCGGCACGTCCACGCCGGATATCTGGTTGAACATCGTGCTCTTGCCCGCGCCGTTCGGGCCGATCAGCGCCAGGATCTCGCCGGCGCGCACCTGCAGGCTGACCTCGCGGTTGGCGATCAGGCCACCAAAGGCGCGGGTGATGCGATCGGCCTCCAGCACCACCTCGCCGCGCGCAGGCTGGGTGCGCCGGGGCAGCGGCTCGGCGTCGGTGTCGATCACCCGCGGCGGCTTGCGCACCGGCACATGACGCGCCAGCAGCGGCCACAGCCCGCCCCGCGCGCGATGCAGCAGGAAGATCAGGCCGAAGCCGAACACGATGATCTCGAAGTTGCCGGTCTGCCCCAGCAGGCGCGGCATCCAGTCCTGCAGCCACTGCTTGAGGAGGGTGAAGACACCGGCGCCCACCAACGCGCCCCACACATGGCCTGCCCCGCCGATCACGGTCATGAACAGGTATTCGATGCCCATGTGCAGGCCGAAGGGGTTGGGGTTCACGAAGCGCTGCATGTGCGCATACAGCCAGCCCGAGGCGCAGGCCTGCAGCGCGGCGATCAGGAAGATCACCATGCGGGCGCGCGCGGTGTCCACGCCCATCGATTCGGGCATGATGCGGCCGCCGCGCAGGGCACGGATCGCGCGGCCCTCGCGGGAATCCAGCAGGTTGCTGGTGGTCCAGATGCCGATCAGCAGGAAGGCCCAGATGAGGTAGTAGATGTCCCCGCCCTGGCTCAATGTCCAGCCGAACAGGTCGATGGCGGGGATGTCCGGGATGCCGCTGTGCCCGCCCAGGCCGGGCGCCGAGCCGAAGGCGAAGTACAGCGACAGGCCCCAGGCAATGGTGCCCAGCGGCAGGAAATGGCCCGACAATTTGAGCGTGATCGCACCCAGCAGCCAGGCCACGACCAGGGTCAGCAGCAGGCCGGCCAGCAGCGTGAGCCAGGGCGAGCTGCCCAGCCAGCCCAGCCACGCGGGCAGGACGTCGGCGCGGGTGGTCAGGATCGCGGTGGTGTAGGCGCCCAGGCCCACGAAGGCGGCCTGCCCGAAGCTGGTCAGGCCGCCCACGCCGGTCAGCAGCACCAGGCCCAGGGCCACCAGGGCATACAGGCCGATGTAGTTGAGCAGCGTGACGTAGAAGGGCGGCACGACGAGCGGGGCCACCAGCAGCACCGCCAGGAACACGAGGATGAGGCGTTTCGGGGTCATTCGTCGTCTTCCTCGATGTGGTGGCTATTGAGCGAGCGCCAGAGCAGCACGGGGATGATCAGGGTGAAGACGATGATTTCCTTGTAGGCGCTGGCCCAGAAGGACGAGAAGGCTTCGATCAGGCCGACCAGCACGGCGCCGGCGGCGGCGAGCGGGTAGCTGACCAGCCCGCCGATGATGGCGCCCACGAAGCCCTTCAGGCTGACCATGAAGCCGGAGTCGAAGTACAGGGTGGTGATGGGCGCGATCAGGATGCCGGACAGGGTGCCGATGAAGGCCGCCAGGCAGAAGGTCGCCTTGCCGGCGAACACCGGCGAGATCCCCATCAGGCGCGCGCCCAGCCGGTTGAAGGCCGCCGCGCGCAGGGCCTTGCCGTACAGCGAGCGCTCGAAGAACACGTACAGGCCGACGATGAGGGCGATCGACACCAGCACGACCCAGATGGCCTGGCTGTTGATCTGGATCGGCCCGAGCGGAAAGCTCGCGTCGCTGAAAGGCGGAATGCGTGCGCCCCCCGGCCCGAAGGCGAGCAGCCCCAGGCCGACCAGCGCCAGGTGCACCGCGATCGACACGATGAGCAGCACCAGCGTGGAGGCCGAGGCCACCGGCTGGTAGAAGAGGCGGTACAGCTGCGGCCCCATGGGCACCAGCAGCGCCAGCGTGAGCAGGGCCTGCACCAGCACCGGCAGCTCGGCCAGGGGCAGGGTGTAGAACAGCCCCGCCAGCGCCAGCGGGTAGGCCAGCGTCACCAGCACGCGCCAGGCTTTCAGCGGGCGCCCCACGCCCCGTCGTCGGGCGAGCAGGTCGGCCACCACCTGGCACACGGCGAAGGCCGCGAGCAGCCACACCAGCAGCACCGGGCGGCCGGACTGGATGGCCGCCATGCTGAGCGCGCCGAAGGCGACGAATTCGCCCTGCGGAATGAACAGCACACGGGTGACGGTGAAGACCAGCAGGATGGACAGGGCCAGCAGCGCGTAGATCGCGCCATTGGTGATGCCATCCTGCGACAAAATCAGGACGATCTGGGCATTCATGCGGGGCTACCTGCGGGGGCGGGACGAGGCGGCACGCCGGGACGCGCCGCCGGTGGGAAGATCAGCGCAGCAGCGTCCAGTTGCCGTCCTTCACGGTGATGAGCTCGCGGCCGCGCTCATCGAAGCCGCTGTGGTCCTCGGGCGACATGTTGTAGACGCCCTGCGTGCCGACCAGCTCCTTGGTCTGTTCCAGCGCGTCGCGCAGCGCCTGGCGGAACTCGCGCGTGCCGGGCTTGGCGGACTTGGCCGCCAGGGGCACGGCCTGCTCCAGCAGCAGGCCCGCGTCATACACGTTGGCCCCGAAGGTCGCCGGCACGCTGCCGTGCAGCTTCTGGTAGGCGTCGATGTAGGCCTGGGCCACCGGCTTGGACGGGTTGCTGTCCGGCATCTCCGGCAGCACCAGCATCAGGCTGGCCGCCAGCACCGTGCCTTCCACCTTCTTGCCGCCCAGCTTCAGGAAGTCCGGCAGGGCCGCGCCGTGGGTCTGGTAGAACTTGCCCTTGTAGCCCTGATCGAACAGCGTGGTCTGCGGCAGCACGCTCGCGCCGCCGGGCGCGGCGATCAGCACGGCGTCGGGGCGGGCCGACAGGATCTTCAGCGACTGGCCGGTGACCGAGCTGTCCACGCGCTGATAGCGCTCGTTGGCCACGATCTTGATGCCGTTCTTCTCGGCCAGCGCGGTGAAGACCTTGTTCCAGTTCTCGCCGTAGGGGTCGTTCAGGCCGATGAAGCCGACGGTCTTCACGCCCGACTTCACCATGTGCTCGACCAGCGCCTCGGCGATGATGTTGTCGTTCTGCGTGGTCTTGAAGACCCAGCGCTTCTGGTCGTTCATCGGCAGCACCACGGCCGCGGTGCCCACCGGGGCCAGCAAGGGCACGTTGGACTCGGCGGCGAACTGGATCACGGCCATCGCGTTGGGCGAGCCCGACGGGCCGATGATGGCGTCCACGTTCTGCTCGGAGATCAGCTTCTTGACCGCCGTCACCGAGGCCGTCGAATCGCTCGCATCATCCAGGGCGATGTACTCGACGGTCAGGTCACCGATCTTGGTGGGCAGGAGCGGCACGGTGTTGCGCTGGGGGATGCCGACCAGCGCCGTGGGGCCGGTGGAGGACGACACGACGCCGACCTTGACCTGGGCCAGGGTGGGAGTGGACAGCAGGGCGGCCAACAGGGCGACCGTGGCCAGGGGCTTGTTCGACAGCATGGCAGTACCTCCGGATGGAGACGGGTTCGGCGGGTGAAAGGGCGGATCAGATGGTGATGGAGCCTACGCTTGCGCCGCCGCAGACGAACAGCGTCTGGCCGGTGACGAAACCGTTGTCGGGATGGGCGAAGAACATGACCGCGCGGGCCACGTCGTCGGCCCGCCCCAGGCGCTTGACGGGAATGCTGTCGGCCAGGCGCTGCTCGCGCTCGCTGCCGGCCTCGACGACTTCATAGAACATGTCGGTCTGGATGGGGCCGGGGGCCACGACGTTGGCCGTGATGCCGCTGGCGGCCAGTTCCAGCGCCCAGGTGCGCGCCATGCCGATCATGCCGGCCTTGGTGGCCGCATAGGCCGTGCGCGTGGGCAGGCCCAGCGCGCCACGCGAGGACAGCAGCACGATGCGCCCGAAGCCGCGTTGCTGCATGCCGGGCAGGGCGGCCTGCACCAGGGTGATGGCCGCGCCCAGGTGCAGCTGGGTCAGGCCCTGCAGGGCTTCCTGCGTGACCTCGGGCAGCAGCGCGGGCCAGATGACCCCGGCGTTGTGGATGACGTGGCTGACCGGAAAGCGCGCGGCCACGTCGGCGGCGGCCTGCGCCGTCGCGCCCGCATCGAGCAGGTCGACTTCGCAGTGGTGCAGGCGGGCGTGCGTATGCGCGGGTGCGCGCCGCGCGAGCGACACCACCTCGTAGCCGGCTTCCAGCATGGACTGGCAGATGGCGGCGCCGATGCCGGCACTGCCCCCGGTCACCAGCGCGACGTTGGCTTGGGTCATGGTGATCGTTCCGCCTCAGCCCTGCGGCGCCAGCGCCAGCACACGCAGCGGGCTGCCCGAGCCGTTGCGGATCTTCAACGGCGCGGAAAACACCACCGTGCCGGTGGGCGGCAGCTGGTCCAGGTTGGTCAGGCACTGCAGGCCATAGCGGTTGTTGCCGTGCATGAAGTAATGGCAGGGATAGGGCGGGTCCAGGTGCTGGGCCTGGCCCGCATCCGTGCCCACGGATTCGGTGCCGAAGCCATGCACGTCGCGCTCGCGGATCAGCCAGGGCACGACCTCGGCGTCCGGGCCTGGCGAGTGCGCGCCATCGGCCTGCATGTTCAGGTATTCGGTGGGCTTGGCACGCTTGGACCAGTCGGTGCGCAGCAGCACCCAGGACCGGGCGGGGATGGTGCCGTGCTTGGCTTCCCAGGCCTTGACGAAGTCGATGGTGAGCAGGAAGTCCGGGTTCTCGCGGGCCTCGGCCGAACAGTCGATCACGCAGGCGCTGGCGATGAAGGCATCCACCGGGATCGTGTCCACGGTGTTGTTGGGCTGGTCCTTGCCGGTCACCCAGTGCGCGGGCGCATCGAAGTGGGTGCCGGTGTGCTCCGAGCACGAGAAGTTGTTCCAGTACCAGGCCGGGCCGCGCTCGTCGTAGCGCGAGATCTCTTCGATGCGGAAGGGCCAGGCCTGGCCGAACTCGGGCGGCAGCTGGATGGTCGGGAATTCGGGCGTGAGCGTCTCGGTCAGGTCGACCAGCTTGATGCGGCCGGACACGAGCTCGGACATGAACTGGGCAAGGATGGGTGCGGACATGATGGCTCCTGGGGCGGGCTAGCGGGCGGGGGCGCCGAGCTCGCGCTCCAGGCCCTTGGGGTTTTCCGACAGGCGACTGCGCACTTCCTGGGCGATGTCGCCGACATAGACGTCCTCCACCCCCTGCTGCAGGGCCTGGACGATGGCGCGCGCGATGGCGGCCGGGGCGACGCGCGGCGGCGGCGTGCGCTGCTGCCACTCGTGGTCGACCGGACCGGGAAACACGTTGATGACGCGCACGCCCGCGCTGGCCATCTCGGCGCGCAGGCACTGCGCGATCGACAGGGCCGCGGCCTTGGCGGCCGACCACAGGCCGTGCGAGGGCAGGTTCATGTGGGCGTAGACCGACAGCACGTTGACCCAGGCCGCGGCGTTGTTCACGCCGTCGGCGGCGCGCCCGTACAGGGCGGGGCCGAAGGCCTGCGCAAGGCGGATCAGGCCCAGGGCGTTGACGTCCAGCGCGTCGCGGGCGTTGTTCACGTCCTTGCTGAACAACACGCCGCCCTCGCGCTCGAAGTCGGCGGTGTTGACCAGGATCTCGACCTTGCCGCCGATGGCCGCGGCAGCGCGCTCGACCGCGTCGGTATCGGTCACGTCCAGGGCCACGGTCTGCACGCGCGGGTCCTCGGCCAGCTTGGCGAAGGCCGCGTCATGGCGCCAGACCTGCGGATCGCCCAGGAACACGACCGGGGCGCCGGCATCCAGCAGCGCGCGCGCCACGGCCTGGCCGATGGCGCTCTTGCCATCCGTCACCAGCGCGCGGCGGAACTTGGGATCGCAGGCGGTTTCGCGCAGGGTTCTATCGTCTTCCATGTGCGGGGTGCTCCGGACGGGCAGCGCGACCATCACGGCCTGGCCGCTGCGATCGAGCCTGAGGGCAAGGGTGACCGGCGTGTCGTCCACGCAATCGGCATGGATGTGGGCGATGACCGACGGGCCGGCCTGCATGTGCACGGTGCCCACGCGCCAGGGCAGGCGCTCGCGAAAGTACACGTCGTTGCTGTGGTGCAGGGTCGTGCTGGCCAGCAGGTGGCCGGCGGGCGGCACGGCGCGCCAGGGCAGTTCCACCGACAGGCAGGACACGCAGGCGTCGCGCGGGGGGTATTGCACGGTGCCGCATTCGGCGCACACCTGCAGGGCGAAGCGGCCTTCGGCCGCCACCGCCGTCAGCCCCAGCGAGGCGCGCGTGCGCAGGCCCGGCGGCAGGGTCGGCTGCCGGGTGCGCGCGACCGGGTCCTTCTTGGGCGGTTTGGCAAGCGGCTGGGTCATGCGTCGCTCCTGGCCAGGATGGCCGCGCCGGTGCACAGGCCGCGGTCGTAATTGATCATGCCGAACCCGCTCACCAGCCCGAGGCGGGCGTTCTCGACCTGGGTGCCACCGGCCGTGCCGGTCAGCTGGCGCATGGCCTCGACCATGCCCAGGTAGCCGCCGGCAGCACCGGCCTGCCCCACGGACAACTGGCCGCCGTTGGTGTTGAAGGGAAAGCTGCCATCGACCGTGAAGGTCTCGCGGCGGATGAATTCGGGGCCTTCGCCCAGGCCGCAGAAGCCCAGGTTCTCGATCTGCATCGCGTTGATCACCGGGTAGTCGTCGTAGGCCTGCAGGAAGTCCATGTCGGCCGGCGTCGTGCCCGATTGTCCATACAGATCGTCCACGTCGAGCGCCCAGCCGCCGCGCGTCTGGATCGGGTCCTGCGTCCAGGCGTTGTGGCGCTCGATGGTGCCGCGGATGTGGACGTAGGGCAGCTGCAGCTCGCGGGCACGCGCTTCGCGCATCACCAGGAAGGCATCGGCGCCCGCGCAGGGCATCACGCAGTCGAACAGGTGGATCGGGTCGGCGATGACGCGCGCATCCAGGTACTGCGCCAGCGTCAGCGGCTTTTTCATCAGCGCGTGCGGGTAGCGCAGGGCGTTGTCGCGCTGGGCCACGCAGAGCTTGCCGAAGTCTTCGCGCGTGGCGCCGGTGCTGCGCATGTAGTGCGTGGTCAGCAGGGCAAAGCTGGCGTTCGGGCCGCCCGCACCGTAGGGGTAGACGGCATCCTGGGCGAAGCGCGAGAACTGGTTCAGCGTGCTGCGAAACGAGGCGACATGGTTGGCGTCGCCCGCCACGCAGGCGACGACGTCGGCATCGCCGAACTGCACGGCGCGCGCGGCCCGGCGCAGGCCGACCACGCCGCTGGCGCCGCCCATGGGGATGTGGTCGAGCCAGCGCGGGCTCATGCCCAGGTGCTGCACCAGGCCCACGGCCGTGTCCGGCGCCAGCGTGAAGCTGGACACGCACAGGCCGTCGATGTCGGTCTTGGCCAGGCCCGAGCCGCGGACCAGGGCGCGCAGCGCCAGACCCAGCCAGGCCGGCGCCTGCAGCGTGGAATAGCGTTCGTAGGGGATGGACACCGGCAGGGCCGCGACCACGCCGTCATAGCCCGTGCGGCTCGTCATGGCTGGCTCCGAAGGGCGGGCAGGGCCGTCGCGACCGGCCGGCGGCGGCCGGCGCAGCGTGCGGGCGCCTGAAAGCGGGTGCAGCGGCGCATCACGCGACCTCCTGGCGTTTCTTCATGGCGTTGGTGTCCACGCAGTCCGGCGTGCCGGGCAGCGTCGGCGCGAGCGACTTCAGCTCGCCGCGCTGGATCTTGTTGGTGCTGGTCAGGGGCAGCGCGGGCAGGAAGGCGACGAAGCCGGGCACCTTGTAGTACGCGAGCTGGCCCAGGCTCCACTGCACGATCTCGCGGGCCAGCGCCTCGCGCGCGGCGGCATCGGCGGGCATGGCTTCGGGCACGATGCACGCCAGCACCTCGTCGCCGCGCACGGCGTCGGGGACGGCGGCCACGGCCACGGCCTTGACCGCCGGGTGGCGCAGCAACACGCCCTCGACCTCGACCGCGGCGATGTTCTCGCCGCTGCGCCGGATCACGTTCTTCTTGCGATCGACGAAGTGCAGCGAGCCATCGGGCCCGCGGCGGACCACGTCGCCGGTGTGGAACCAGCCCTCGCGCCAGGCCTCCTGGGTCGCGGCATCATCCTTCAGATACCCGGCAAAAAAGCCCGCACGCGCGTCGTCGCCCGCATGACGTACCCACATTTCGCCCGGCTCGTCGGTGGCCGCGTCCTCACCCTGGTCGGTCACGATGCGCACGTCGACGTCCGGTTCGGGCTTGCCGAAGCAGTGCGTGCCCACGTGGCGCGGCTCGCGGTTGGCGATGACCACCGCCCCCGCGCCGGTCTCCGTCATGGCCCAGGCCTCCAGCAGCGGAAAGCCGAAGCGGGCCTCGAAATCGGCCTGCAGCGTACGGTCCACGCCGGCGCCAAAGCCAAAGCGCACGACGGACTGGTGATCCGCGGGCGTGGGCGCCGCCTTCATCAGCATGGCCGGCATGACGCCCAGGTAGTGCACGATGGTGGCGCGCGAGTCGCGCACACTGTCCCACCACGTGCGGGGGTGGAAGCGATCCAGCGGGATCAGGCAGCCGCCCGTCATCACCATCGCCATCACCGAGTACGCCATGGCGTTCATGTGCACCAGGGGCAGCGGCGTCAGCATGCGGTCGCGGCCCACCTGCAGCGCGGCCAGCCCGCCGATGCCGGCATACCAGTCGCCCGCGTGCAGGAAGTAACGGTTGGGCAGGATGCAGCCCTTGGGCTTGCCCGTGGTGCCGGAGGTGTAGAGCAGGGCGCACTCGGTCTGGATGCCGGGTGGCGTATCGCGGTGCGGCGCGGGGCCGGGCGCCGGCGGGGGCGCGTCGTCCGGACCCATCAGCACCACCTGCCGGCCCGCGTCCTGGGCAGCCTCGCGCAGGGACGCATGCCGCGCCGGCAGGGCCACGGCCAGGGCCAGCTCGGCGTGGCCGATGAGGTAGCTCAGTTCGGCGGCGCGCAGGTCGGCATTGATGGGCACGACGGAGACGCCCAGGGCGTTGAGCGCGAACCAGTGCAGCAGGAAGGCGGGGCGGTTCTCCAGCAGCAGGCCGGCACGATGGCCGTGGCCGTAGCCGGCGGCCGCATAGGCCGTGCGCAGGCCTTCGATGCGGTGGGCGGCGTCGCCATAGGTCAGCTCGCCGGCCTCGATGCCATAGACCTGGGCCGTCTCCGGCAGGATGCAGACGAAGGGCGCCTCGGGATGCCGGGCGGCGGTGTCCTGGAAGGCCTGGTGGACGGTGGCGTTCACGCGCGGCTCCTAGATGAAGAGTTGCAGGCTGCCCAGGGCAGCGTCGCTGTTGAGGAGATCCACGCGCTTCAGACGGATGCGCAGCGCGCCGTCCTCGCGCACCAGATGGTGCGTCGTCCAGCCGGCGTACAGCGTCTGCACGTCCAGGCGCGATTCCACGTAATGAAAGGCGGTGTGGACCACGGCGTCGCCCGGCCGGGCCTCGGGATGATCGGTGCGTACCTGCGGCGTCTGCAGCAGGTGATGGCAACGGCTGCCCGGCTGCTGCGAGAACGTGCGCTGGCCGGCCAGGCGCTCGACCCGGATGCGCAGCAGCAGGTTGTCCTCGTACATCAGCGAGTTGTGCAGGATGGGATCGGTCTGACCCGGGGTGAGCGGCATCCAGTAGCGCGCGTCCGTGGCGAACAGCGCGAGCCATTCCTCGAATCGGCCTTCATCCAGGAGGCGTGCCTCGTGCAGCACGAAGTCGATCAGTTCGGTGTTCTGCGCGGTGCTCATGCCGTCTGCTCCCCGTCGCCCATGTAGCGTGCCCAGGCGCGGTACTGGTTGCGCATCTGCCACTCGTTGGTGCCGTTGGTCACTTCGTTCTCGCGGCGGGCTTCGCCATCTTCGTACAGGCGCGCCACGTTGACCCACTCCCGTCCACGCGAGCCCAGGCCCTGCTGCGCACGTTCGTACATTTCCAGATCGTCGTGCCCAACCACCGAGGTCGGAGCGTTGATGAGGCGGTTGTACATGAGCGTGCGCTCGAGCAGCAGGTCGGGCGCGCCGACCAGGCGGAAGGTCCAGGACTCGACCAGGGTGCGGTCGGCCGCGATGGGCTTGAAGACGCGCAGGGTCTGGATCGGCCCCTTCACCATGATGTTGGGGAAGTACACCGTGTTGTGACGCACATCGCCCAGGATGGCCTTGGCGCGTTCCTCGCCGTAGGCCGCGACCATGCTCTCGTGGTAGCCGGGCACCGGGGCGTAGGCCGCGTGCAGCGAATCCGACACGCCGGTGTGGCCGTGGCCGTTCTTCCAGACGCGGATGCGCATGTTCTCGAAGAACTCGTAGGGCGCGACGAACGGCGCAAACAACTCCACCGCCATCGGCTTGGGCGTGCCTGCCGGCGCGGCTTCCCAGACCTTGACCGCCGTGCCGGCGGACGATTCGTGGGCCACCATCGGGTGGCAGGTGTCGGTCTGGTTGTCGACCAGCATCTTCCAGTTGCAGGCATGCATGTAGCGCAGCACGCCACCGGCGACTTCCAGGCGGCCTTCGGGCGATCGGTCGACCATGTTGTCCAGGGTGGACAGCGACTCGCCGAAGAAGTCCTCGAAGGACTCGCCCTCGGGCGACAGGCGGCCGAACACGAAGCCGCGATGGTTGTGCACCGCAGCGACCGCGGCCATGCCCTGGCTCGCTTCGCACTGATCCAGCCCGGTGTTCTCGTAGCCCTTCTTCAGCGGGATGGACAGCGGGCTGCCGTCGGTCTTGAACGTCCAGGCATGGTAGGGACAGCGAAAGAACTTGCCCGCGTTGCCACAGGCGTCGCCCGCGACCACCATCGTGCCTTTGTGGGGACAACGGTTGTGCAGCACGCGCACGGTGCGGTCGCTGTGGCGCACCATCACCACGGGCTGATCGCCGATCGTCGTGGCAAAGAAGTCGCCCGGGTTGGGCACCTGGCTGTCGTGGCCCACATACACCCAGCTGCGCGCAAACACGCGCTCCATCTCGAGCTGGAAGATCTCGTCGTCGATGAAGAGATCCCGGTGGACCTCGCGCTCGCGCACGAGGGCATCGACGGCATCGGGGTTGTCGCGGTAGTGGCCCATGGATGGCTCCGGTTCGGTGCGGCGGGTTACAGGTCCAGCACCAGGCGCGCCGAGCGGGCGCGCGAGATGCAGATCTGGATCACCTTGCCGCTGGCTTTCTCGATGTCGGACAGGTAGTGGTCGCGGTGCAGCGGCTCGCCTTCCAGCACATCGGCCTGGCAGACGCCGCATTCGCCGCGCTTGCAGTCGTACATCGGGTCGCAGCCCTCGGCCTCCATCACCTCGAGGATGGTCTTGTCGGCGGGGATCTGCAGGGTGCGCCCGCTCTGGCGCAACTCCAGCTCGAAGGGCTGGTCGCCGGCCTGGGCGGCGGCGGTGGTGAAGAGTTCGAAGTGGATATGGGCCGCGGGCCAGTGGCGCGCCTTGGCCGCGGCGATCACGGCGTCGATCATGCCGGTGGGGCCGCAGACGTACAGGTGCTGATGCGGTGTCGCGCCCGCCAGCACGGCGGCGAGGTCCAGCGCCGTGGCGGGCTCGTCATCGGCATGCAGCACGATGGCGTCGCCGGCCAGGGCCTGCAGTTCCGGCACGAAGGACAGCTGGTCCCGGCTGCGGCTACAGGCATGCAGCAGGAAGCGACGTCCGGCGGCCTGCAGGGCGGCTGCCATCGATGCCAGCGGCGTGATGCCGATGCCGCCTGCGATCAGCAGTACCGGCGGTTCATCCGCGGGTGCCTCGTGCAGCGGGAAGTCGTTGTGCGGGCCCTCGACCTCGAGGGTGGCCCCCTCGGTCAGGGCGTGCATGTAGGCGGATCCGCCCTGGCCCTGGGCATCCAGGCGCACGCCCAGGCGATACGTGGCGGGCTCGGCAAACGCGCTGGCGTCGGCCTGCGTCTGGACCAGCGAATAGCAGCGCGGCTCGGCCTGGCCGGGAATGCGCACGCGCAGATGCGCCCCGGGGCCGAAGGGCGGCAGCTTGCCGCCATCCGCGCGCGCCAGCACGAAGGATCGCACCAGGGCGGATTCCTGCCGGATGTCCTGCACGGTGAGCGTCATGGTCTGCACGCGGGTCTCCCGGATCGATCGACGGATGGGCTATTTGCTGCTGTGCAGCAGTCAATTGTGATGACAATTGCCCTTGCAAACTACTTTATGGGTCGACAATTTAGGTGTCAACAAAAAAGATGAATATTCATGGATCTATAAAAAAGTACCATACAAAACAATGATTTATGTAGAATGAAATGTGCGCCAATTTGGCGCGGCAGGCGCGCCGTGATGGTGCGCATGCACCAGCGTCGTCCGGGTATACCCTCTGATGCGCCACAATATGGCGCGTTGCGCGAGCGCAGTGCCATGCGCGTACCGCCATGGTGCATCGCCGCGCGAACCTTCTTCTGGAGTCATCGTCGATGCCGTCGGATTCACCCCTCGATGCCGGGCCGCGCTTCATCGATGACTACCTCGCGTACCGGCTCGCGCAGGCCAGTCAGCGCATCTCGGACGAGTTCCACCGCGAAGTCGAGGCGGCCGGCCTGTCGGTCACCGAATGGCGGGTGCTGGCGAGCCTGAAGGGGGCGCCGGCCGAGACCATCGGCAGCCTGGCGCGCCTGGCCATCACCAAGCAACCGACCTTGAGCAAGGTGGTGCAGCGCATGGAAGCCGAGGGACTGGTGGCGCGCACGGGGGTGCGTCGCGACCGTCGGCAGACGCAGGTCGTGATCACCCGCAAGGGGCTCAATCTGATCGACAGCCTGTGCGGGCAGGCCATGCAGCACCAGCGCGCCGTGCTGGCACCGCTGGGCGAACGGCGCGCCGCGCTGTTGATGGAGATGCTGGGGGCGTTGATGGAGGGCGACATCCCGTTCGAGCGCCGCGAGGACGCACCCACGCCACGCTGAGGGCGCGTGGCCACCAGCCGGTAGACACCGCGACCCGCACGGGCTTTGCCGGGCGGGTGCGGCGCCCGCGCCGGGTGCCGGCGGGCAGGCACCGTGCAGGATGGTCCGTGCACACCCGACGTCGCGCGCAGGCGAGGCCTGGCGACGGACGTCGGTGCACGCTCAGTGGGGCAGGGTCGCCCCGGCCGTCGTCCCCGGACGCTTGCGCACGAAATGTACCGGTTTGGCCACCAGCGCAGGCTGGGGGCGGTCCAGCGCCGTGGCCAGGCTGCGGCCCTCGGGGTCGGCCAGCGCGGCCTTGCGCGCCGCAGCGACGCGGGCCGTCAGGGCCTCGGTGTCGTGCGCATCGCGCGTGGCCACGTCGTCCAGGATGGCGGCGAGGTTGTGGTGACCGCGCTCGCTGGTGTCGCCATACCCCTTGACCAGGTTGCCGCACAGGGCCAGCTCGTGGGCCAGGGCCGGCGAGCGCGCCAGTGCCTGGCGAATCGCCGCCAGCCAGCGCTCGATCATGGCCTGCTCCGCGGCGAAGCGCGAGGTGCGCGGGCGCAGGGGACGCAGGCCGCGCAGCAGGCACAGCAACGCAAAGCCGCTGACGCTGCTGGTCTTCACGTGCAGGCCCACGTTCAGCGCATGCGCCTTGTGCGCCAGGCGGCGGCGCAGCCAGTTGGCCGGGCGCGTGGGCAGCACCGAGCAGATCTCGTCCAGGCCGGGCTTGAGGAACTCCGTCACGCGGACGGGCTCTTCCTCGCGCGCACCGACCTCGCGGCGCACGCGCGCAAGGCGGCTGCGCCGCGTCTTCAGGTCCGCCACACGGATCACGTCCTCGTAGCTCATCCACAGCGCCAGATAGCGCGCCGTCTCGCGCGTTGCGGCCAGGTCGGTGCTGCCCGCGGCCTGCTCATCGGCCAGCACGGCCTCGACGCGGTCCAGGTAGCGATCGGCATAGCGCCGGCCCTGGTAGTCGGCCGTCTGGCTGGCGCCGGCGCTGACGATGGTGCGCAGGGTGTCGGGCAGCGCGGCCAGGCGCGCGCGGGCATGGGGCGGGCCCGCCGGCACGGCGGTGTCGGCGCGGATGGGCCCCGGGTCGCCCGCGGCGCCTGCCGGCGCCACCGCGTCGGGCCGTGCCAGCGTGGTCGCGCGTACGGCCTCGGTTGCGACCATGTCGCCGGCCGGTGTCGCCGACGCCAGGGGCGTCCGATTGTCGGCCTGCAGCGTCGATGCGTCCGCCGCCCGATCGTTTACCTGCAGCACCGCTGCAGGGTTGCCGTCCGGTGTCGCCGACTCGGCGATCCCCGCCTCGCCGGCCTGCACCGCCGATTCGGCCAGCGCGAAGCCCGCGGCAAAGCCCGCCAGGCTGGTGTCCACGGCCTTGCCTGCGATGCGGATGGCGTGTTCGCAGGCTTCGCGCGACAGGGGCAGCGCGCCGCTGCCGGCCATCATGCCGAACAGCACGGTGTTGATGATCGTGCGATGCCTGGCCGCCACGCTGCCCAGGTCGTGCAGCAGGGCGGTGTGTGCCAGTTCCTGCGCGGTGCGCAGGATACGGTCCGCGTCGTAGCGGCCATCGCCCATGGCGGATTTCTCGGCCACCGAGAATTCGCGGTGGGTCGAGGCCACCAGCGTCGTGCGTCCCGGGTCGACGTAGCCCGCCTGCAGCATGCGCCCGGCCTCGACCAGCTCGGAGGCCGCCACCAGCGTCACGTCGCCCGGGTTGGGCGTGAGCGACAGCACGGGCTCGCGCCCGCCCAGTTCGCTGCGCGGCACCGGAAAGATCTCGAGGTAGTAGGTGGTCGCACCGGTGCGCTGCGCCACGCCGGGCACCGAGGTGCTCTGCACCGGGTAGTCCAGGTAGGTGGCGGCCGTCACGATCCAGTCGGACAGCACCCCACCGCCTTCGCCGCCCAGGGCGGCCACGAGCACGGAAACGGGACGGGCGTTCATTGCAGACCTCCAGCAACGGCGCGCGGGGCGCCGGACATCCAGCCGATCACCCGGCGACGCAGGCGATCGAGCGCGCGTTCGCGCGGCGATGCGTTCTGCACGATCTCGGCCTTGAAAAAGGACGGGCACAGCACGGCGGCGTGCGACACCTCGCCGCACAGCCCGCAGCCGACGCAACCTTGGTTCACGGTGGCGACCGGGTCGGTGCGCAGCGCGCTCGGGTTGGGCTTGATCGACAGCGAGGGGCAGCCGGACAGCCGGATACAGGAGTGGTCGCCGGTGCAGACGTCCTCATCGATGCCAAAGCGCGTGCGCACCACGCGCTGGCCGGCCTTCAGGCGCCGCGCCATCTCGGGCTTCACCCGGCGCTGGCGCTCCAGCTGGCATTCGCCATCGGCGATGATGACCTTCAGGCCGCCCTGCTCGGTCGTCATCGCGTCATCCAGCGTGCGCACCATGTCCGACACCTGGTAGCTCGGCACCGTCTTGATCCAGCTCACGCCCACGCCGCGCAGCGCGGCCTCCATGTCCAGGGTCTTGGGCCGGGCCTCGGGCTGCGAGGGCGAGGACGGGATCGCCTGTGCCCCGGTGGCCGAGGCATAGCCGTTCTTCATGATGACCAGGACCGAGTCGTGGTTGTTGTAGACCGCGTTGACCACGCCGCTGCTGAAGCCGTTGTGCCAGAAGCCGCCGTCGCCCATGATGCTGATGACGCGCTTGCCCATCAGCGGCGCCACGCCCGCCGAGCTCGCCAGGCCCAGGCCATAGCCCAGCACGGTGCTGCCCAGGTTGAAGGGCGGCAGCGAGCCGAAGGTGTGGCAGCCGATGTCCGCGCTCACGTGTATCGGCCCCAGCCGGCGCTGGGCCAGCTTGATGGCCGAGAACACGGGGCGCTCCGGACAGCCCACGCAGAAGCCGGGCGGGCGGTTGGGCACGGGGGTGCCCAGGGCGGCCACGGCCGCCTGGCGAAAGCCCGTCAGGCGCTCGGCCTCGGCCGTGTCGGGCAGGGCGCCGGCCTGTGCCAGGTAGCGCGACACGCCCTTGAGCATGATCTCCCCGCCATACTCGCCCACGGCCGGGAACACGTCCTTGCCGTGCACGGGCGTGTCCACGCCGGCGCGCCGCAGCATGGCGTGGATCGCGTCCTCGATGTAGTTGGGCTGGCCTTCTTCGACGACCAGCACCGCCCGCTTGTCGCGGCAGAAGTCGATCACCTCATCGGGCACCAGCGGATACACGACGTTGAGCACGTACAGCGGGATCTGGCTGTCGCCAAAGGCGTCCGCCAGGCCGAGCTGCTGCAGCGCGCGGATCGTGCCGTTGTACAGGCCGCCGGGCACGATCAGGCCCAGGTCCTGGCGGCTGCCGGGGAAATGTTCGTTCAATTGCTGCGCGCGGATGTGGTCCACGGCCGCGGGCCAGCGCACCTCGAGCTTCTGGCGCTCGTGCTCGTAGGTCGAGGGCGGCAGGTTGACCTTGCCATAGTCGAAGCTGCCGTGTTCGATCACCTCGCGCGTGGAGATCGCCGGTGCCACGTTGTCCTTGCACACGGCCGCGCCGTGCACGTGACAGGCGCGGATGCGCAGCTGCAGCATGACGGGCGTCTGGCTCGCCTCGGACAGCACGAACGACTGTTCGACCGCGTTCATGATCGAGGTCAGGTTGGGCCGCGGGTCCATCAGCCACATCTGCGACTTCATCGCAAAGGCGTGCGTGCGCTCCTGGATGATGCTCGAGCCATCGCCATAGTCTTCGCCCAGGATGATGAGGGCGCCGCCCTTGACGCCCGCCGACGCGAGGTTGGACAGCGCATCCGAGGCGACGTTGGTGCCGACGGTGGATTTCCACGTCACCGCACCGCGCACGGGGTAGTGGATCGACGCGCCCAGCATGGCCGCCGCGCCGGCTTCCGAGGCGTTGTTCTCGAAGTAGATGCCCAGGTCGTCGAGCAGGCCGCGCGCATCGCCCAGCACGTCGATCAGGTGCGAGACCGGCGCGCCCTGGTAGCCGCCGATGTAGCTCACGCCGGACTGCAGCAGGGCCTTGGTGACGGCAAGAATGCCCTCGCCGTGAAAAACCTCGCCTGCGCCCAGGCCGAGCTTGCCGACTTCCGTCGAGAAGGAGCGTTCCATGTGGTGTCTCCGGGACGCAGGCCGCAACGGCGCGCCCTCTGATGGGTATGACCGAAAATTCTAGGCAGTCCCGCCAAATAAGAACAATCGATAGTTTTGTGGTGGAATATCGACCATATCAATAATGAGGAGACACCATGCCACCCCGCCGGCTCGATCTGAATCTGGTGCGCGTCCTGGTTGCCGTGTTCGAGGCGCGCAGCGTGAGCCTGGCGGCCGACCGGCTCTTCGTGTCCCAGCCCACCGTCAGTTACTCGCTCGGGCGCCTGCGCGAGCTGCTGGACGATCCGCTCTTCGTGCGCGGGGTGGACGGCATGCAGCCCACCGACCGCGCCACCCGCGTGTATGCCGAGTTCCGCGACGCCCTGGGCCGCATCACCGCCACCGTCGAGGACTGCCAGGGCTTCGATCCGGCGCGCGCCGAACAGCGCTTTCGCGTGTCGATGTCCGACATCGGGCAGTTGATCTTCCTGCCACCGCTGCTGGCGCTGCTGGGTCGCGAGGCACCGGGGGTGGAACTGGAGGTCGTGCAGGAGGAAGTCGCCCAGATCCCGGCTGCGCTCGCGGCCGGCAAGCTCGATCTGGCCGTGGGCAATCTGCAGCCCATCGTCGAATCCACGAGCCATCTCACCCTCTTCAACGAACGCTATGTCGGGCTGGTGCGCAGCGGCCACCCGGCCGTGGCCGACGGACTGAGCCTGGCGGGCTACCTGGCCGCGCGCCACGTCGTCGTCTCGTCCCCCTTCGCGGGGCACACCGTGCTCGAGGACGCGCTGCGCGAGCAGGGGCTGCGCCGCAAGGTCACGCTGCACATCCCGCACTTCACCATCTTGCCGTCCGTCATTGCGCACAGCGATCTGCTCGTGGCGCTGCCTTCGCGGGTGGCTGCCTGGTTCACGCGCTACGAACCGCTCACGGCCGTCGAGCTGCCGCTCAACCTCGCGCCCTTTGATGTGCGCATGCACTGGCATCCGCGCCACGAGCACAGCGCAGCGGGCGGCTGGCTGCGCGGGGCCGTGCAGCGCAGCCTGGGCGAGCTGTGAGGCGGGCGGGCAGACGCTGACGGCCCCGGTCGGGCGGACCGTCGGACCGCGCAACCGCCTGGCCGCCCCGCCGCGCAACCGCCCAGCGGCCGACGCGCCGGCCGTCGAACCGCCTCAGCCCCCGAACAGCGGGCGCAGGCGCGCAGCGTTCTGCGGGCTGACCTGTTCGATGCCGGCCCAGCCGGCTTGCTGCGCCTTCTCCAGGAAGCCCTGCACCTGGTCCTGCGGCAGCTCGATCGACTGGATGCCTGCCGCCTGCAGCTTGGCCTTCTCGGCCTCGGCCAGCGCCTGGTCGCCCGCGTTCTGGCTCTCGGCCCACGCCACCTGCTTTTCCAGGAAGGCGCGCTGCTCATCCGTGAGCTTTTTCCAGCTGTTCTGGTTCATGAAGAGGCCGACCTCCACGTTGTAGAAGCCCGGTTCCACGCGATAGCGCGTCTTTTCCTGCCAGCCCAGGTCGAACACGCCGATGGACGGCCAGCCGTAGCCGTCGACCATGCCGCGCTCCAGCGCCGTATAGACCTCGCCCGGCGGCATCTGCATGGGCACCGCGCCAATCGACTGGAAGAAGCTGCGATACACCGGCACACTGCGCAGCTTCATGCCGTCGAAATTGCCATCCTTGAGCGGCTTGTTGGTGTAGATGTGGTACTTCAGGCCATCCGAGACCCGGCCCAGCCACGTGATGTTGGCCTTCTGCCGGTGGATCTGGTCGAGCATCTCGTAGCCGCCGTTGGCGCGCAGCTCTTCCATGGGCTTGTCGGTGAAGGACATGGCCAGGGCTTCGGGGACGAGGTTGGCGTGGAACACGCCGTTGGTGTTGGCCAGGTCGACGACGCCGGCGCGCAGGGCGCCGCCGATCTCCAGGGTCGGGATGGACTCGGGTCCGCCCACCACCTGGATGCGCATGATGCCCTTGCCTTCCGTGTTGACCTTGTCGACGAAGGCCTTGAAGCGCTGGCTGAAGAAGGTGTCCATGCCGAATGCGCTGACCGCGCGCAGGTTGACTTCGGCGGCCTGGGCCGAGGCGCTGGCCAGGACGAGGGCCGTACAGGCCAGAACGCGGTGCGTCAGTTTCATGGGATGTCTCCTTGGTGGAAAGGCGGCGCCAGCAACGGAGTCACTGCATGAGGCGCGGCAGCGCCACGGCCAGCGCGGGCACGGCCACGATCAGGGCCAGGACCGCCAGCTCGATGACGATGAAGGGCGCCGCGGCGGTATAGATCTGGCCCAGCCGGATCGAGGGTGGCGCGACCGACTGCATGACGAGCAGCAGCAGGCCGAACGGCGGCGTGAGCAGGCCGACTTCCATCGCGATCAGCATCATCACGCCCAGCCAGACCGGGTCGATGCCGGCGGCATTGGCGAGCGGCATGAAAAAGGGCAGGGTGATCATCATCATGCTGATCTGGTCGATCACGCAGCCGATGATCAGCAGGATCAGCAGCATGCCCAGGACGAGCATCAGCGGGGACAGGTCGTAGGCCTCGATCACCCGCAGCAGTCCGCCGATGCCGCCCGAGAAGCTCAGCAGCTGGGCAAAGGTGGTGGAGGCCACGAGGATGAACAGGATGACGCCCGAGATCCGGGCCGTCTCGATCATGGCGGTGACCAGCGCGCGCCAGCGCAACGCGCGATAGCAGGCGGTGGCCAGCAGGGAGGCGGCAGCCCCGATGGCCGCCGACTCGGTGGGCGTGGCCCAGCCGGCCAGCATGCTGCCCACCACCGCGACGAACAGCAGCAGCAAGGGCAGCACGTCGCGCACGAAGGGCTTCCAGCGGGCCCAGCCGCGCAGCAGCGGCGCGCCTTCGTCGGCGGGCGCCAGGCTGGGGTCGATCCGGCAGCGCACCACCACGTAGACCAGGAAGCACACCGCCATCAGCAGGCCGGGGATGATGCCGCCGATCAGCAACTGGGCGATGGAGATGTTGCCCAGGCTTCCCAGCATGACGGCCAGGGTCGAGGGCGGGATCAGCATCGCGATGCCGCCCACGGCCATGATGGGGCCCATGGCGAGGGTCGGGTGGTAGCCGCGCTTGAGCATGTCCGGCACCATCATGCTGCCCATCATGGCGGTGTTGGCGATGGTCGAACCCGACAGCGTGGCGAAGGTCGTGCCGCCCAGAACGGCCACGATCGACAGGCGTCCGGGCAGGCGATCGATCAGGCCCTCGATGGCCTGGATGGCGCGGTACGCCAGCCCGCTGTGGAACAGGATCTCGCCCATCAGCACGAAAAGCGGGATGGGGGTGAGCGAAAACGAGGTCACCGAGCTGACCGAGTTGCGCACCAGCTGCGCGAGCCCGATCTCCCCGCCCAGGAACACCCAGGCACCGATGAGGTTCACGCCCAGGAAGGTGAAGGCCACCGGGATCCCCAGCCCGAGCAGCAGGAACATGAGGCCCAGCATGAGGGTGAGCGCCAGATACCATTCCATGTCAGGCCCTCCCCGCGGCAGGCTGCACGAGGCGCCGTGCGAACTCGACCGTCATGAGCGCAAAGCTCACGACCATCGGGACGGTCAGCCACCACTCCGGAAAGGTCAGGACCTTGTAGGTCAGCGCGCCCTGCAGGGCGGCGTCCCGGGCCGAGCCCGCGGCTTCCCAGGTCAGCACGGCACAGATCGCCAGGCCCATCAGGTTGCTCAGCACCTCGAGCAGCCGCTGGGCGCCGGCCGCCATGCCGCGCACCAGGATGTCGACCCGGATGTGGTCGCCCTGGTGCAACAGCCAGGGCGCGGCGGCGAAGGTCGCCGTCATCAGCAGGTACTCGGAAATCTCCAGCGCCCAGGGCAGGTTGACGATGCCCAAGTTGCGCAGGAGCACGTCCATGAAGACGAGGATGCCCAGCGCCGCGAACAGCAGCGCGGACAGGGCGCCACAGGCGGCCATCAGGCGCGCGTAGCTGCCGCGGGGACGGGCGGGGGCGACGGCCGATTCCGTCAGCATGGGCGCGTCATCGCAACGACGGCCGCGACGCGCGGGGGCGCGTGGGGCGAGGGGGGCTGCATGGTGCTGTCTCCTGGCCGGTCCGATCGTGCGGACACGGCGCTTCTTATGGTCTGTAGGACGAGGTTACGGATGCCGCGCGCGGCGTGGCAAATCGATAGAACCTATGTTCCGCATAGACCCCATCGATACCGCGGGCGACCCGGCACACCGTGGCGGCAATGGGGGACAATCCGTGCATGAGCACGCTCTCCCAACTCGACATCGCCGCCGTGCGCCTCGTCCTGGCCGTGGCCGAGGCCGGCAGCATCAGTGGCGGGGCCGCCCGCTGCCACGTGTCCGTGGCCGCCGCGAGCAAACGCATCAGTGATCTGGAGGCGCGCCTGGGGGTGGCCCTGCTGACCCGGCGCAGCCGGGGCGTCGAGCCCACCCCGGCGGGCGAAGCCTTCATCGCACACGCCCGGCGCATGGCGCAGCTGGCGGGCGTGATGGAAGAGGACCTGCTCGATTACGCCAACGGCATCGAGGACCGCGTGCGCATGGTGGCCAATTCGTCGGCCATCGTGCAGTTCCTGCCCGAAGACCTGGCGCGCTACCTGGCCGCCCACCCCGGCGTGCGCATCGACCTGGAAGAGCAGCCCAGCCGCGCCATCGCCGAAACCCTGCAGATGGACCGCGCCGACCTGGGCCTTTTCGAAGCGAGCCACGTCCCGCCCGGTATCGAATGGGCGCCGTACCGGGCCGACACCCTGGTCTGCGTGATGCAGGCCGGGCACCCGCTCACGCACCTGCAGGGCCCGGTCGCGTTCGCCGACACGCTGCGCTATGACTATGTCGGCCTGTATCGCGGCACGGCGGTGCTCGGCCAGATGGAGCGCGCCGCCGACGAGGCGGGCCGCCCGCTGCGGTTGCGCATCCAGGTCACGAACTTCGATGCGGTGTGCCGCATGGCGGGCATCGGGATCGGCATCGGCCTCGTGCCCGAGCGCATCGCCCGCGATCACGTCGAGCTTGGCCGCGTCCACAGCGTGGCCTTGTCCGACGCGTGGGCGCCGCGCCGGCTGGTGCTGGGCTGGCCGCGACCGCGCCGGCCATCCCGCGGGGCGCAGGCGTTGATCGAGCATCTGGCCGAAGCCGGGCGCACGTGACCCGTGGCCTTGGGGGCGGCGACCCCGCGCGGTTTCCCCTGTGATTTCGACTTTCTCGAAACCGGCCTTCTCAAAATCTCGATTGTGGGCAGGTGGTGAGTCTCTCTATAACGTGGGTCAGCGCGCGGCGCTCGCCGCCCGGCATCGTCAAGGAGACCCACATGACCCCCGTCCAACCGTCCGATCGTTCGGCTGCCCTGCGCATCCGCCGCGTCCAGGCCATCCCGCTGAACATTGCCGTGGACATGCAGGCGAGCGGCGTCACCAAGACGACCTCGCTGTCCTGCGTGGTGGTGCGCATCGACACCGAAGACGGCCTGACGGGCTGCGGCTTCACGGCGATCACCGAGGAGGAGGTGGTCGCGGCGGCCATCAACGAGATCGCCGAGCCGGCGCTGATCGGGCAGTCCGCCTTCGATACCGAAAAGCTCTGGGACAAGCTGTACTGGCTGATGACCCCGCGCGGGCAGAGCGGCTATGGCTCGCATGCCATCGCGGCCGTGGACGTCGCGCTGTGGGATCTGAAGGCCCAGGCGCTCGGGCTGCCGCTGCATCGCCTGCTGGGCGGCGCACGCGAGCAGGTGCCGGTGTATGCCACCTTTGGTTTCGGGTTTCTCGATGACGACCAGCTGGCCGACGCTGCCGCCGAATGGGTCGAGCGCGGCTTCACCCGCCTGAAGATGACGGTGGGCAATCACGCGCTGCAACGCCGCGACGAGCCGCGTCCCCTGTCGGCCGTGATCCGCGAAGACGAGCGCCGAGTGCGCAAGGTGCGCGATCGCATCGGCGACCAGATCCAGTTGTGCATCGACGCCAACTGCAGCCTGGACCCCTATCATGCGCGCGTGTTGGCCGACCGGCTGTCGGACTGCGACCTGGCGTTCTTCGAGGAACCCATGACGCAGAACGATGCGCGCGCCCTGGCCGATCTGCGCCGCCGCGTGAGCATGCCGATCGCCGCTGGCCAGAACGAAGGCCAGGCCTCGCGCTTTGCCGAGTTCTTCGCCCACGGCTCGCTGGACATCGTGCAGCCCAACGTCGTCATCACGGGCGGCTACACCCAATGTCTGCGCATTGCCGGCATGGCCCAGGCCTGGAACGTGTCCATCGCCAACGGCGGTGCCTGGCCGTTCCACAACATGTCGCTGCACGCCGGGCTGGCCCACGGCGGGTTCGTCGAATACCACAGCGTGGCCGTCAAGGTATGCGAGCCCCTGTTCCGCAACCTGCCCAAGCCCGAGAAGGGCTGGCTCGCGCTGCCGGACGCGCCGGGCCTGGGCCTCGCGCCTGACTGGGACGCCATCGCCGAGCTGGCCAAGCGGCCGCTGTCGCGCGGCACCGGCAAGGCCTGAGACCGCCGTCACCCACAATTCGAATGGCCGCAGGCCACCCTGGAGACAAGCATGAAAAAGACGTATCACCTGTTCGGCGCCCTGGGCGTCGCCTGTGCGATCGCGGCGCCCTGTCTGGCCGCCGCCGCCGCCGCCGACGCCTGGCCGGGCAGCCAGCCCATCCGCCTCGTGGTGCCGGCCTCGGCCGGTGGCTCGCTGGATGTGCTGACCCGTCCGCTGGCCCAGCAACTGTCCAAGGAGCTCGGCGCCAACGTCATCGTCGAGAACCGGGGCGGTGCCGCCGGCATGATCGGTGCCGACCACGTCGCCAAGTCCGCACCGGACGGCCACACCTTCCTGATGGGCGCGATCCACCACGCCATCGCGGCCACGGTGCTGAAGAACGTGTCGTTCGATCCGCGCAAGGACCTGGTGGCCGTGTCGGCCATCGGCTCCACCCCCAACGTCCTCATGGTGACCGCCAAGGTCCCCGTCAAGACGCCGGACGAGTTCGTGGCCTGGATCAAGAAGGAAAGCGCGCCCAACTACGCGACGGGCGGCCCCGGTGGCCTGCACCACCTGAGCGCCGAGCAGCTGAGCCGCCAGGTCGGCTTCAACGCCCAGGCCGTGCACTATCGTGGCAGCTCGCCCGCCATGACGGACCTGATCAGCGGCCAGGTGCATTTCATGCTCGAGACCATGCCTGCCGCGATCAACCAGATCAAGGCCGGCAGCACGACGGCGGTGGCCGTCACGTCCCGGGAACGCTCGCCGGTCTTCCCGGACGTGCCCACGCTGGACGAGTCCATCGCCAAGGACTTCGACGTCGAGACCTGGTACGGCATCATGGCGCCTGCCGGCACCCCGCCCGCCATCGTCGAGGGCATGCAGAAGGCCGTGGCCAATGCCCTGCAGACGCCCGAGCTGAAGAAGGTCTGGGACGCTGCCGGCACCTCGGCGCCCAGCGCCGAGCAGGCCGACTTCCAGCCCTACTGGCTGGCCGAGATCGACCGCTGGGGCCAGATCGCGAAGGACAACAACATCAGCCTGGACTGAGTCAGACGGGTGGCGCGTGCCGCGCGCCACCGCGCATTCGAGTTTCTCGAAACCGGCTTTCCATAAAAGTCGATGGCGGCCGGCGCACGCGACTCTCTATAACGGTGGGACATGAGCGACATCCGTCGCTCAGGCGCGGATCGGGTCCGCGCAGCTGCATGCTCGTTGTCTGGTCTTCCACGGAGTCAGTCATGAAATGTGCGTACAACCTTGCCGGGTTCCTGAGCGTCGTCTGTAGCATCATGGTGCCGAGTGTGGCCAGCGCCCAGGCGTGGCCGGGCAACCAGCCCATCCGGATCGTGGTGCCGGCCTCGGCGGGGGGCTCGGCCGACGTGCTGACCCGTCCGCTGGCGCAGCAGCTATCGAAAATCCTGAACGCCAATGTCGTGGTCGAGAATCGCGGTGGCGCCGCCGGCATGATCGGGGCCGACTACGTGGCCAAGTCGCCCGCGGACGGCCACACCTTCCTGCTGGGCGCGATCCATCACGCCATCGCCTCCACCGTCATGCCGAACGTGCCGTTCGACCCGCGCAAGGACCTGGTCGCCGTGGCGGCGATCGGCTCCGCGCCGAATGTCCTCATGGTGACCGCGCAGGCCCCGGTCAAGACGCCCGAGGAGTTCGTCGCCTGGATCAAGTCCCAGCCCGCGCCCAACTTCGCCACCGGCGGCCCCGGCAGCCTGCACCACCTCAGTGCCGAGCAACTGAGCAAGCAGATCGGCCTGAAGGCGCAAGCCGTGCACTACCGTGGCAGCGCGCCGGCGATGACCGATCTCATCAGCGGCCAGGTGCATTTCATGCTCGAGACCATGCCGTCCGCGATCAACCAGATCAAGGCGGGCAGCACCCGCGCGATCGCCGTCACGGCCACCGAGCGCTCGCCCGCGCTGCCCGAGGTGCCCACCCTGGATTCGACGATCGCCAAGGGCTTCGATGTCGAGACCTGGTACGGCATCATGGCGCCCGGCGGCACGCCGCCCGAGATCGTGCAGGGGATGCAGAAGGCCATCGCCCAGGCCCTGGAAACGCCCGAGATCCAGAAGGTGTGGGCGGGGGCAGGCACGTCGGTGCCCAGCGCGGAACAGGCGGATTTCCCGCGCTACTGGCTGGCCGAGATCGACCGCTGGGCCAAGGTCGCCAAGGACAACGACATCAGGATCGAATAGGCGACGCGACCGCCTGCCCGTGCAGGCGGTCGTGCAGCGTGCGCAGGACCTCGCGTTCCGCCGCCAGGCGCAGGCCGGCCTCGCCATGCTGCAGCGCGAGCCAGGCGTGGCGGTGCGCTGCCGCAGCCAGGCGGCCATCGCCCATGCGGCCCAGGCTGGCCAGTGCCTTCTGCAGCCGCACGCCCACTTCCAGCAGCGCCGCGCTGTCGCGCGCCAGCGGACCGAAGAAGTCGTCGAAGAAATCGTCGATGGTCGGGTCGGCCACGTGCACCCGGGCGCAGGCGGTGCGATCCGCCGCATCGGGTTCGGGGGGCGTGGCGAGCTGGCCGAGCACCCGCACCCCGCGACCCACGACGTCGATCGCCGTGCCCGAATCGTTGATGGCAGCCGACAGGGCCCGTTGCCCGACCTCGCTCAGCACGCACACGCCAAAGCGCGGATCCTGATCGAAATGCCGGCCGTGCCCAAGCGTGAAGGCGGCCCGCACGGCATCGTGCGCGTCCGCGTCCAGGCCCACCAGCTGCGCCAGCGGCGAGGCGGTGTCCACGAAGGCGCCGGGTGGCGCCAGCACATAGACCGCCTTGCCCGGTCCGTCGGCCAGGCCGGCCAGCGCCGCCATGTCCACGTGCTGCACATAGCCCACCTCGGCGGGCAGCACCGGCACGGTCTGCGCGGGCAGCGTGAGCGGCAGCGGGCTGCCGCCCAGGTGCGGATGGGCCAGGCGCCGGGTCAGGGTGTCGATCGCCACGGCCTCGACCCGGTCGGTGGTCTGGCCCAGTCGGCCCAGCTTGGACAGGTGGTTGATCCAGCGCAACAGCGTTCCCACGATGACCGCGATCACCAGCGCCGTGACGCCGAACATCACGACGCGGCCCTGGTCGCCGTAGATGCCGGTGCTCAGCGCGACGATGCCCACCAGGCTGAACAGGAAGGAGCCGATGAAGGTGGACAGCGCATTCTGCGTGGTGACGTCTTCGTCCAGCAGCGCCGTGGCGCGTGGCGTGACGTTGCTGGTGGCCGACGCATACGCCGACACCATGATGCTCAGGGAAAACGTGGTCACGGCCAGCATGCTGGAGGCGATGATGCCCAGCACGTTGTCGACGGCATCGGCACCGATGCGCGTGGACAGCCCGGGTGGGACATAGGGCTTGACGGCCCAGGCGAGCAGGGCCGTCGCGATGCCCAGCAACGAAAAAATGACTGCGCGGAACCAGAGCTGTCGTCCGATCCGCCGTATGCGCCACCACCACGTGCTGCTCATGATGCCTCGTCCTCGATGCCGCGATCGGCGGCGCCGCTCTGCAATATGCGGGCCCGGGGATTGCTGCGCCACGCCGGTCGACATTCCCGAGTCCGTTCCGATGACGCCATCACCCGATGCCAACGACACCCGCAGCATGCGCGAGCGCATGGAGGCCGGCGATCTCTACATCGCCGACGCCAGCCTGGCGCAGGACAACCGCGCGGCCTACGCGCTGTGCCTGCAATATGCGCAGCGCTTCGCCGACGATCCGCCGGCCGCGCGCCGCTTGCTGGAACAGTTGCTGGGCGGCATTGCCGAGGACGCCGTCATCAAGCCGCCGATCGCGGTCGACTACGGCCGCTACATCACCGTGGGCGCCGGCACCTTCATCAACAGCGGGCTGGTCGCCCTGGATGTGGCGCGCATCACCATCGGACGTGACGTGCAGATCGGCCCGAACGTGCAGCTGCTCACCCCGACGCATCCCGTCGAGCCGGGGCCGCGCCGCGCGAAGTGGGAGGCCGCCGAACCCATCGTGATCGAAGACAACGTGTGGCTGGGCGGTGGCGCCATCGTCCTGCCCGGGGTGACCATCGGGCGCAACTCGGTCGTCGGTGCGGGCGCCGTGGTCACGCGCGACGTGCCCGCCAACACAGTCGTGGTCGGCAACCCCGCCAAGGTCGTGCGCAATCTGGATGACGACACCGAGGGCCCCCTGGCCCTGCCCGAGGTGATCTGAGCGGCGGCTGCGCAGGGCCCGTGGGTGGGCGTCCTGCACGGCCGGCGGCATCGGCCGGGGTAGAATCCGCGCAGATGAAAACGACAGCCAAGACCGCGTATCACCACGGAAATCTGCGCGAAGCGCTCTTGTCGCAAGGCCTTTCGATCCTCGAGAACGAAGGCCTGGCGGCGCTGTCCATGCGCGAGATCGCCCGACGTCTGGGCGTGACGCAGACGGCCCCGCTGCATCATTTTCCGACCAAGACGGCGCTGCTGGCCGCCATCGCGGCGCACGGCTTTCGCGAGCTGTTCGACCAGCGCGTCAAGGCCCTGAAAGGCACGCACGTCCCGCTCGAGCGCCTGCGCGCCGTGCTGCTGTCCTACGTCGAATTCGCCCTGGCCCACCCCGCGCTGTTCCACCTGATGCACGGCCCGGAGATCCCGGACAAGGCGCCGTTTCCCGAGCTGAACGACGCGGCGATCCGTTCCTACAGCCTCTTCGAGTCGGCGGTGGCCGACTACCTGATGGCCCATGAGGGTTCGACCGAGCGCAGCCGCGAGGCCACGCTCGCGGTCTGGACGTCGTGCCAGGGGCTCGCCACGGTGCTCACCAACCCCCAGAACACGCCGCGCTACGTGCTGCGCAAGGACCCGATCGGGATCTCCCGGACCATCTTCGACATGGTCATCCGCGGCATCGGCGAGCGCCCCTGAGGCGTGGTCACGACGGAGTGGCCGGCGCGCCATCCGCCAGGGGTGTCTCGGCCAGCGTCTTGAGCCGCGCCTTGAGCAGTTTGCCGGTGGCGCTGGCCGGCAGCCGCTCCAGCACCCGGATCTCGCGCGGCACCTTGTAGGCCGTCAGGCGCTCGCGCAGGAAGTCGCGCAGCGCTGCCGTGTCGATGGCCTGCCCGGCGATGGGCTCGACGAACCCGACGACCTCTTCATCGCCCGCCACTGCGCGCCCGACCACGGCGCACTGCGCCACGCCCGGAAAGGCGGCGATCGCGCGCTCCACCTCGGCCGGATACACGTTGAAGCCGCCGCGGATGATCATCTCCTTGCTGCGCCCCGCGATGTGCAGGTCCCCGTCAGGCCCGACGACGCCGATGTCGCCCGTGTGCAGCCAGCCGCGCGCGTCGATGGCCTCGCGGGTCTGCGCGGGTGCGCGGAAGTAGCCCAGCATGACGTTGGCGCCGCGCACGCAGATCTCGCCGGACGCGCCCGGGGCCAGTGCCTGGCCCTGGGCATCCTGGATCTCGACGTCGATGCCGGGAATGGGCCAGCCCGCCGTCACCTCGCGCGGCGCGGGATGGCCGATCGTGCGCGCCACCACGGGGGCGGCTTCGGTCAGGCCATAGCCGTGATGCAGGGGCACGCCCAGCATGGCCTCGGTCTGCTGCTTGCGCGTGGCATCCACCTGCGAGCCCCCGATGTAGGCCAGCCGCAGGCGGTTGGGCTGCAGGGACAGCCCGGTCTGCGCCTGCCATTCATGCAGCCGCGCATACATGGCCGGCACGCCCTGGAAGACCGTGATCTGGCCCTCGGCGATGGCCTGCGCCAGTGCCTGCGCCGAGAACCGGGTCACCAGCCGCAGGGTGGCGCCCACCTGCAGGCCGCACAACAGGGCCGAGATGAGGCCGAACGAATGCGATACCGGCAGGGCGTGGAAGGCCACGTCCTCGGGCAGCAGGACCTGCTGCGCGATCGAGCAGGCCATCACGAAGCGCAGGTTGGCGTGCGAGATCATCACGCCCTTGGGCTTGCCGGTGCTGCCCGAGGTGTAGATCATCAAGGCCACCGCCTCGGCGATCTCCGGTTCGGGGGCCGTGCCCGGCGCGCGGTCCGCGGCCAGGACGCCCGCCAGGAACGACGGGTCGGTCGGCGCGCGCAGGGCACGGGCGTGCTCGGCCGCGGCCGGCGAGCCCGCGGCGTCGAAGAACACGAAGCGCGGTTCGGCGTGTGCGCGGATGTCCGCGATCTCGGCCGCCGTCATGCGCGCATTCAGCGGCACGGCCCAGCCGCCTGCGCGGATGCAGGCCAGCAGGGCCACCACCATGTGCACGCTGTTCTCGCCGATCAGCAGCATGCGATGGCCCGGCGCCAGGCCCTGGCGGGTCAGAACGACGGCAGCGTCCTCGATGTGGCTGGCCAGTTCGCGGTAGGTCAGCGCCGTGCCGTCATCGAGCAGCAGGGCGGGGTGCTCGCCATCGCCGCGCGCGACGATGGCATCGACGATCCGGTCCACGCGGGTCACCATGGGCATCTCCGGTCAGTCCGTGCGGCGCTGCGACTTGTCGCGCTGGTCCTGGCCGCGGATGGCTTCGCGCATGTCGCGCCACGCGTCGTCATCGAGCTCGGCCAGTTCGGTGAACGAGGCACCGTTCTGCCGGTGGCCTGCGCCGTCGATCGCGATCGTCTCGCCGCTCAGCCACTCCACGCCGTCGGCCATCAGGAACACGGCCAGGTTCTGCAGCTCCGGCATGCGGCCCAGCCGGTTCATCGGGTTGCGCACCGCGCCGTCCTCCCACTGCGCCTTGGGGCTCAGGCGCTTGTTGGCGCCTTCGGTGGGGAAGATGCCCGGCGCGATGGCGTTCAGGCGGATGCCGTAGCGGCCCCACTCGATGGCGAGCGACTTGGTCATCACGTCGATGCCGGCCTTGCTCATCGCCGATGGCACGACGAAGGGCGCGCCCGTGCGCACCCAGGTGACGACGATCGAAATGATGGACCCTTTGTGTCCGGTCTCGATCCACCGCCGCCCGACGTGATGGGTCATGTAGTAGGTGCCGTGCAGCACCGTGTTGGCTACCGCATCGAAGCCGCGCGGCGACACGTCCTGCGTGCGGCTGACGAAGTTGCCCGCGGCATTGTTCACCAGGCCGTCGAGCGGGCCGTGATCGCGCCAGATCGTCTCGACCATGGCGTCCACGGCCTGCGCATCGCGCACGTCCGTCACGTGCGTGACGACGCTGCCGCCATGGCGCTGCATGAGCGTGGCGGCGGTCTCCTGCAGCACGGCCTCGCGCCGTCCGCAGATGTGCACCTGGGCGCCGAGCTCCAGGTATTTTTCGGTGATCTCGCGGCCCAGGCCGGAGCCGCCACCGGTGACGAGAATGCGCTTGTCGCGCAGAAGCTGTGCTTGGAACATCCGGTGTCTCCGGTCAGGGGGTGCAAAGGTGAGAGGTCATTCGAGAACGATGTTCTTCGCACGGATGAGCGGCGCCCAGCCCGCCCGTTCGCGCGCGATGTAGTCGTTGAATTCACGGCTGCTCAGGTGCGCGGGCACGAGCATGCCCAGCGCTTCGAACTGCTTCTGGAATGCCGGGTCGGCGCCGGCGGCAGCCACCGCCCCGTTGAGCTGCTGCACCACCGCATCGGGCGTGCCGCTGGGCACCATCAGTCCGAACCAGGTGGTCACCTCGTAGTCGGGATAGCCGCTTTCGGCCACGGTCGGCACGTCGGGCAGGGCCGGCAGGCGCTCCTTGCTGGTCACGGCCAGGGGCCGCAGCCGGCCGCTCCTGGCCAGTGCCATCACGCTGCCGGCGGGGTCGGCGGCGATCTGGATGTCGCCCGCCATGAGCGCGTTGTGCACGGGCGCGCTGCCGTTGTAGGGCACGTGCAGCATCGAGATCCCGGCCTCCTGCTGCAGGAGCTCGCCCGCCAGATGCAGCGAGCTGCCCGTCCCCGTCGAGCCGTAGTTGAGCTTGCCCGGCTGTTCGCGCGCAGCCGTGATGAAGCCGTCCAGCGTCTGGTACGGCGACTCGCCGTTCACCACGATGGTCATGGGCGTGAGTGCGATGCGCGCCACCGGGGCCAGGTCCTTTTCCGGGTCGTAGGACAGCTTCGGGTAGAGCAGGGGGTTGAGCACCGCCGTGGCGCCCGTGGCGAACAGCACGGTGTAGCCATCGGGGGCCGCCGCGCTGACCAGCGTGGCACCCAGGGCCGTGTTGGCCCCGGGCCGGTTGTCGACGATGACCGGCTGCTTCAGGTGGACGCGCATGCGCTCGGCCAGGGAGCGCGCGAGCACATCGGTGATGCCGCCCACGGTGTAGGGGACGACCAGACGGATCGTCTGCGTGGGGTAGGTCGGGTCCGCGGCGGCGGGCAGGCCGATCACGGACAGGCAGGCGGCGGCCAGGAGGGCGCGGCGCAGGGTGCGGCGTTGGGGCATGGGACTGTCTCCGGATGGTGACTTATGGGCAGCGCTGTCACCTGGCTTTATCTTACCACTGCATAGTTTGTCTCTGGATATCCTGGAAAACACGTAGATGTATGACGGGCTAGTAGCGCGGTCTGCCGGTGACGAATCAGAATCAATAACTGATCTGCGATAAGTTCGTCACGGACTGATGCCGAAAGGGTGGCGCCAGTCGCGCGCTCTCCGGCAGAATGGATCGACCCCGCCTGAGCCGGCGGCCACCCACCGCACCCCACGAGACACCATGACCTTCAAAGATTCCCAGCTCGACAGCCTGATGCCGCCCCTGGAACTGACGCGCCGCGGCTTTCTCGTCACCGCCCTGGCCAGCGGCTTTGCCGTGGCCGCCGGCCCCGTCCAGGCGCAGACCGCCATCAAGACCTCGGACGAGGGCCTGACGGCGGGCGAAGTGAAGATCCCCGTCAAGGATGGCGAGATCCCGGCCTACCGTGCCGCGCCGGCCGGCCAGCGCGACCTGCCGGTCATCCTGGTGATCCAGGAAATCTTCGGCGTGCACGAACACATCAAGGATGTCTGCCGGCGCTTCGCCAAGCAGGGCTACCTGGCCATCGCGCCGGAACTCTTCGCGCGCCAGGGCGACCCCGCCCAGTACCAGGAAACCACCACGCTCATGCGCGAGCTGGTCAGCAAGGTGCCGGATGCCCAGGTCATGCAGGACCTGGATGCGGTCGTCGCCTGGGCCGGGACGCACGGCGGGGACGTCGCCCGCCTGGGCATCACCGGGTTCTGCTGGGGCGGGCGCATCACCTGGCTGTACGCCGCCCACAACGCCCGGGTCAAGGCCGGCGTGGCCTGGTACGGCCGCCTGCAGGGCGACGCCACCGAGCTGCAGCCGCGCCACCCGATCGACGTCGTGGACCGCCTGAGCGCTCCCGTGCTGGGCCTGTACGGCGGCAAGGACACCGGCATCCCCCTGGACTCGGTGGAGGCCATGAAAGCCGCGCTCGCCAAGGGCTCGGACTCGGCCAAGGCCTCGCGCTTCGTGGTCTACGAGGACGCCCCGCACGCCTTCCACGCGGATTACCGCCCGAGCTACCGCAAGGACGCGGCCGAAGCTGGCTGGAAGGAGGCGCTGGACTGGTTCGGGGACAAGCTGAAGAAGGGGTGAGCGCGGGCGCGGGCGGGGGCGGGCGGTCAGGCCGGACCCGCCCCAGGGGCCCTGCGGTCCCCGGATACCGGACGTGTCGTCAGTCGAACGCCTTCTTCTTCCAGAGCTCCCAGGGCCTGCCCATTACGCTCGCCATGGTCTCGTTGGCCGCCGACGCTTCTTCTGTCGACAGGTAGGTGACCTCGCCCCCCAGCCCGATGGCCTTCTGCTGCAAGGCGGCGTTCATTTCCGTGTAGACGGCACGATAGACCGCATTGGGAATGTCCTCGCCCACCGTCACGAAGCCATGGCCGCGCATGAGCGAGATGCTGGCATCGCCCAGGGTGCTCGCCAGCTCGCGGCCCTGGTCGCGGTTGCGCACCAGCATGTCGGTGTGGCCGAAGCAGCAACGGATGTCGAACACGGGCGCCCCGGCACCCAGGAAGCCTGCCATGTGGTAGATCGGGCGCAGACGCACGCTGGATCCGGCAAACGGGATCACCGAGGGCGAATGGCTGTGCACGACGGCGCAGACGTCAGGGCGCAGGCGGTAGATCTCGCCATGGATGTAGCGCTCCAGGTACGGCTTGCGCTCGTCCGCGGCACTGGGCTCGGAATCCAGGGTGAAATCCATGATGTCGTCCGCCGTCACCAGCTCGGGCGCCAGCGAACGCGACAGCAGATAGCGCTCGGGATGGTCGGGATGGCGCACGCTCACGTGGCCAAAGCCGTCCAGCACGCCAAAGCGGGCGAGAATGCGGTTGGCCACGACGAGATCGTCGATGGCGGCGGTGACGCGCGAGGCAGGGGTCATCGGGGTTCCTGGTGAAGACATGGGACTGGCTTACTCGAGCCGGATGCCGGACTGTTCGGCGAGCTTGCCGTAGCGCGCGAGGTCGTCGTCGACCTGTGTCGACATGGCCTGGGCGCCCGTACCGACCACTTCGTAGTAGCGGTCCTGGAATTCCTTCTGCACGGCAGGATCGGCCATGGTGGCGGCCACAGCCTTCTCGAAGCGCACGCGCGTCTCGTCCGGCACGCCGGGGGGCGCGAACAGGCCGAACCACACCGAGATGTTGAGGTCCTGGAAGGGGGCGGTCTCCGCGATGGCCGGAATGTCCGGCATGAAGGACACGCGCTTGTCCGAGGCCACGGCCAGCATGCGCAGCTTGCCTCCCGCCGCATGGCCCGCCAGGTTGGGGATGGTGCTCATCAGGATGGGCACCTGATTGCCCAGGCCGTCGTTGACGGCCGGTGCGCAGCCTTTGTACGGCACATGCACCATGTCGACGCCCGCCATCTGCTTGATGGACTCCCCGGTGAAATGCTGCGGTGTGCCGTTGCCGCACGACGAATAGCTGAGCTTGCCCGGGTTGGCCTTCAGATACGCAATGAAGGCCGGCACGCTGTCGGCGTCGATCGACGGGTGCACGCCCAGGGCCACCGGCGCGCTGACGAGCAGCGACACGGGTGCCAGGCCCGTGCGCACGTCGGGCGTGCCCGGCATGCGCAGCGCCGCGTTGATGGTGAGCGTGCTGTTGGTGAGCAGGTAGGCCGTGCCGTCGGCGGGCGCGCGCGACACCTGGTTGGCGCCGATGTTGCCCGAGGCCCCCGGCTTGTTGTCGACCAGCACGGTCTGGCCGTCGAGCTGGGCCGGCAGCTTCGCCGCGAGCAGGCGCGCGACCACGTCGGCCCCGCCGCCGGCGGCAAATGGCACGACGATCGTGATGGGGCGGTCGGTCGCGGGTGCGGCATGGGCCGGTGCGGCCAGCAGGGTCAGACTGAACAGGGCCAGCGCCGGGAATCGGCGGGCGAGCGTGGTGGCGGGCATGCGTCGTCTCCAGATCTGTCTTGTTGTCTGATCATTATCTGGACGCATCCATGTGTGGACAAATAAGGGAATCGTATCAACCATACGATTCACGGTATGGGCATGACGCGCACGGCTTATCGCCGGAATCAATCTGGGTCATACTCCGTCAACCTTCGGAGATCCCCCATGTCATCTGTCCGCCACGCCACGGGCGCCGTGGCCGCAGCACCCCCCGCCGGCTACCAGATCACCCAGGATCTGCGCATCGGTTCGCGCCGCGTGGTGCGGGCGCGATCGGCGCTGCCGGGCGTGGAGGGCGAGCGCGCTTACCTGCACGTGGGCAGCGGACTGTCGGTCAGCGCGTCCGACGTGCGCCATACGACGCCGGCCGCGGAGACGATCTCGGTGGGCGGGGTGCTGAAAGTGCACGTGCGGCTGGCCGGCGCCAGTCGGGTTGGCGTGGGCGTGCGCGACAGCCTGCCCGTGGGTGGCGCGACCTGTTCGGCGCTGGTGCATCCGGCGGGCGAACTCAAGGTCGAGCATTTCGGTGCCGACGTGGCCGAGCGCTCGGTGACGGTGGCTTGCCGGCCCGACTGGCTGGCCGATGGCCTGGGGCTGGGCGACACGGCGCTGCCCGCGCCCATCACGCGCTTCCTGGAAGGCCGGGAGGATGGCTGGTACAGCGTGGATGCGCCCCTGCACGTGCAGGCGCACCGCGCCGCGCAGGCCATCCTCACCGACCTGGCCGTGCCGGTGCCCGCCACCCTGCTGGTGGAGGCGCGCGCGCTCGAGATCCTGGGGTACTTCTTCGGGCAGTGGGAGGGCGAGGCGCCCGCGACCCCGCTGCGCACGCGTGACCGCCGTCTGGCGGACAACGCCAAGGCCATCCTGGATGGCGCGCTGGCTGCACCGCCCGCGCTCAGCGCCCTTGCGCGCGACGTGGGCACGCACCAGGCCAAGCTGATGCGCGTCTTCAAGGCTGCGCACGGCAAGACGATCAGCGCCTATGTCGAAGCGCAGCGCATGGAGCGCGCCCGTGCCCTGCTGCAGGCGGGTGAACTCAGCATCACCGAGGTGGCCTACGAGGCCGGCTATCAGCATCCCGCCAATTTCACGACCGCGTTCAAGCGCTACTACGGCAGTCCGCCCAGCGCGGTGCGGCGCGCCCGCTGAGGCGGGGTTGGCGGGTCGGGCCGCGCGGGGCGCTGCCAGGCGGTGCGGGGGGGGGATGCGCCGGGCTGTGCGCCGCGCATGCGCCCGTGTCACCCGTCCTGATGGGCTGGCGGCAACGCGAGCGTCCGACCGCTGGCTGGCTCGTCCGCTCGCTGTCCGCGTGTCTCCGCGCAAAGGCAAAGCCATTCCCGCGCAAAAGTGCAGGGCGCCCGCCGCCCGGCAAGATGCGGGGTCATCCATTTTCCGGCCCTTCGCGGTCTCGTCGCCATGTCCGATGCCCTGTCTTCCTCCGCCACGCCGACGTCCCAGCTGCGGCCGCATTTCTCGCGCACGCGCGATGCGGCGGGCCTGGTCTACGTGTCCGGTCAGCTGCCCTTCGATGCGAGCCAGACGATCGTGGCGGGCGACGTCGCCGACCAGACCCGCCAGTGCCTGCGCAACATCGAGGCCTTGCTGGTGGCCGAGGGCCTGGGCCTGGCCGATGTGGTGAAGACCACCGTGTGGCTGTCGCGCACGCAGGACTTCCAGGCCTTTGATGCGACCTACGGCGCGATGTTCGAGGGCATGACCCTGCCCAGCCGCTCGACGGTGCGCGCCGATCTGATGGTGCCCGGCGCCCTGGTCGAGATCGAGGCCGTCGCCGCCCGCGCCTGAACGCTGACCCCCCAAGGAATTCCATGTCGTCACTGCCTTCTCTTGCCCTGCCCGCCATTCGCCAGACCGCCCAGGCGCTGGCGGCTGACATCGTGCGCACGCCGGTCGCACCGCTGCAGGGCGCCACGCTTGCCGCCTGGCTCGACCCCGCGACCCGCGTGATGCTCAAGCTCGAGCTCTTCCAGAAGACGGGCACCTTCAAGGCGCGCGGCGCGCTGAACGTGGCGCGCCAGCTCAGCGCCGAGCAGCGCGCACGGGGCGTGACTGCCGTGAGCGCGGGCAACCACGCCATCGCCGCCGCCTTTGCGGCCCAGGCCATCGGGGCGTCGGCCAAGGTCGTGGTGCAGGCCAGCGCCAATCCGCAGCGACTGGCCGCCGCACGCGCCTATGGCGCCGAGATCGTTCTGGCGCAGGACGGCGCGGCGGCCTTCGCCGAGATGGAGCGCATCATCACGGAAGAGGGGCGCGCGCCGATCCATCCCTTCGAAGGCGAGTTCACGTCGCTGGGCACGGCCACGCTGGGCCTGGAGTTCATGGAGCAGGTCCCCGACCTGGATGCCGTCCTGATCGCCGTCGGCGGCGGTGGCCTTGCCAGCGGCGCGGCAGCCGCCATCAAGGAGATGTCGCCCCATTGCGCGGTGTATGGCGTGGAGCCCGAGACGGCCGACGTCATGCGCCGCAGCTTTGCCGCGGGTGCGCCGGTGCACATGCCGCATCCCCCGCGCAGCGTGGCGGACAGCCTCGCCCCGCCCATGACGCTGCCCATGGCCTACGGGCTGTGCCGGCGCTATCTGGACGATGTGGTGACGGTGTCGGATGACGAGATCTGCCGTGCCATGGCGATCCTGTTCCGGGACGGCAAGCTGGCGGTCGAGCCGGCTGCGGCCACGGCGCTCGCGGGCCTCATCGGACCGCTGAAGGATCGCCTGACCGGCAAGCGCGTCGGCCTGGTCGTGTGCGGGGCGAACATCGACCACGTGACGTATGCCGGGCTGCTCGCGCGGGGCGAGGCCTTGCTGGCCTGACGCCGCAGGGGCCGCAGGCCGTGCGCCTGCGCCTTTCCCGTCATGCCAGGGGGGCGCGGCGCGAGGGCGATGTGGCGGTGCGCCGATGTCGCCCGGCCAGCAGACGGCGCCCGCCTGGCTTCAGTCCGCCGCCAGGTGATCGAAAGCCTGCTCGATGACGTGCTCCGAGCGCTCGAACACTGCCCGGCGCCACTGCGGGTCATCCGGGTAGAAGAAGCGCAGCAGCGCCTGGCGGTGCGGATGATCTACGTGCCGCGCCTCGGGATGGGCGAACGTGTGACGGTGGTCGTCCAGCAGGGCGGCCAGCATGCGTTCCGGGGCG